>WNFP01000007.1_pt1 | contig 257547 bp, 230 predicted proteins | sample 5400201 | NCBI WGS metagenome assembly WNFP01 (sample SAMN13153355, study PRJNA577476) | soil metagenome | isolation source: 115 cm saprolite under Madrone tree | place: USA:California | collected 2016-06-14
GCAGCGGTTCCGTACTCCAAGCCGTGCCGCCGTTCCGGGCATTAATTGCATCAGCCCAACCGCACCCTTCACCGACACGGCGCAGGGGTGCCAGCCGGACTCCTGCTCGATGACTGCGCGTACGAATTCCACGGGAAGACCATAATGCTTTGCGTAGGCCGCCGCGTAATACTCGGCCTGCTGCCGGGATTCCGGACACGATTGCGCCGCACAGGGCAGGCTCAATAAGACCACCAGGAAGCCAACAGCCTTCATCACTTGACCACCTCCGCGCTATATTGGCCTGCGTCATACACCAGGCTTGCAAAGCCGTCCCGGAGCATGAGTTTCCTGCGGTCTGCCTCCGTCTTTGCCAGCAGTGGCAGCAGGATGTCTCGCATTTCAGCCGTGATCTGGTCTTTCCCCAGGACTTCGAGGGCCTGTGCCAGATCAAGCATTTCTGAAATCGATGGTGGCTTCTCCAGGCTCCAGCCGCGCAGGGCTTGCGCCAGCCCCGCCATGCCCCGGTGAAATTCCGGGCTTTGCTGCGGTGTTCGCAGTTGGAGGATTTTTGCCTCCCGTTCCGGTGTGGGATGTTCCACGCGCAGATAAAAACTGCGCCGCCGCAGAGGGTCCCCAATTCTGCGTTCCTCGTTCGAGGTAAGGACGACGAAAGGAATGGCTTCGGCCGTGATCACCCCCAGTTTGGGAATGCTCAACCGCCAAACACTGAGCAGTTCCAACAACATAGCCTCGAAAGCCTGGGAAACCTTATCGAGCTCGTCGATCAGGAGTACGCATGGCTTTTTGTATTGGAGCGCCTTCAATAGCGGACCAGCGCTGAAGAACTTCAGGCTATGCAACTCCTCCTTGACCGCCTCCCAATCCATCTGCCCTGATCTGGAGCGCAGCTCTACCGCAAGCCGCTGCAGGGACTCATCGAATTTTCCGATGGCCTTCTCTTCGTTGATCCCTTCAAAACATTGCAGTCGCTCGACTTCAGCGTCGGTTGCCTTGGCAATGGCGTAGGCGAGTTCTGTCTTGCCGCTGCCTGGAGGGCCTTCGAGCAGTATGGGCTTGTTGAGCTTGCCCGCCAGATAAACAACCGTGCTCGTAACTTCGTCGGTGATGTACCCGGTCAAAAACAGTCCCGCTTTTACGTTTTCCAAGGAAGAAAACACACGAATCTCCTCTGGCTCGGATCCCCTGCAAAAAAGCTGCCCGAGCGAGATGAACGTAAAACGGAATAAAAACTCGGTCAAATCAGGTTGGTCGAACAGCTTAGTACGCTGTTGCCATCGGGTCGGGAGGTCTCTACAGGAACAGCGGCGCTGCTCCCCTTCTTGTTGGGAGAAAGCACTCGTATCTCGAAGACAGCCTCAGCGGGATCAAATTCCAGCCAAATTGGCCCTGATTTGACCGAGATTCAGTACTGCCGTAAAAGCAGACTTGAAGGCGAATCTTGAACCTTGCGTTGGCGGAAGCGGATCTGGGCCATCGACAACCCGAGCTGCTGAGTCTCGCTGACCGCGTTTTTAACATGAAGGCGGAATCTGACATGAACATCCGATCATCTTTAGCAGTTGACCTTGAAAAAATGACCCAGGCTCTGCGCGCTTCCGAGCTTGCCAGGATTCTCAGCACCAGCAAGATGACGATCTATCGCCTTGTTAAACAAGGGGACATTCCTTACTTTCGAGTCGGTGGCCTAATCCGCTTTGATCCGCAGGCTGTCGCCGATTGGCTTCGCCGCAAAATGCCATCGGGCCAGTCAGCAGCCTAGGCCGGCACATCGCGGCACCTGGACGGTATGGGCGACGGGAAGGTAGCGTTGACTTTCATCAACACTTCCTTGCCTCTGGCAGGTTTGAGGTAGCGCATCGTCGACGCCAGGTCCTTGTGTCCCATCCAATGCTGAACGGTCCGCAAATCTACTCCGGCGCGCAAATGCATGGTTGCAAATGTGGCCCGGAATTTATGGAGAAACCAATTCTGGCAGTATGGCCCTTTGGCGCAATGGCCTTCTCCGGTATCACATAGGCCGCAGTTCAGCCCCGCACGCCAGGCGATGCTCTTGCATTGTCTGAGGAAATTATGAACCACTCTTCCATTACAGGTAGCAAATACCAGCGAACACGCAGGCTGTGCCTCGGCTCTGTGTTTGTGCAAGCCATGCAGCAGCCTGTCGGGAATGGGCACTTCACGTTCTTCCCAGGTCTTCGGTGTAAATCCTAATTTCGGTTTGGCCGTCACCCGAATAACCTGGTTCGAAAAGTCGATGTCAGACCAGGTCACATGTTGCGCTTCGCCCTCCCTCAGTCCTGTCATCCAAAGGAATTCAAAGAGCACTCGCTTCCAGGGGTTGCACCTGTTCAGGAACATCTCGATTTCATCACTGGTGAAGACTTCCGGCTCACTTTCGGTATACCGGGGCCAATCACGCATCTTGATGATTCCTCTGATGCCATTTACTTTGAGCATCATTACAACCACCTGGACTTTGTTCCAGCGGGTGCGGCCAGTCAGATTTCTATCAGTCAGGAAACCCATGAAATTAATGAGGTCTTTTCGCTCGATGAGACGAAGTTGCTTGTCGCCGCAGGACTCCCGGAAGTAGGCCAACGCGGTCTTGTACTGAGCGTAGGTCTTCGGTCTCCGCTGCTGACGAATCTCTTCAAGAAAATCGCGGCAAGCTTCTGCGAGAGTTGTTCTATCGTGTTGGTCTGTATCAACGACTTCGATTCCGAGCTTCTCATTCCGGAGGACCTGCACTTTGCGTTCGGCCGCCGCCCAAGCTTCGGTCGGATTCTTACCTACGGATTCGCGGTGTCTCTTGCCATCCACGTACCACTCGATGTAATAGGCGCCTTCCTTGTGAAGTTCGGGCCTGCCGTCAACCAAAACATGATCTGGTCGAACCCGACCGTTGCCTGCGCGTGCTACCGGACAGAAGCGCCACTTGCCGGAGTCGTCACTCCCAACTCTCACATACTTAGTCAGGTTGACCCGGCCAACATTTGCATTTCCATGCGGCATCATTTCTGTCTCTCGCAAAGCTGCAAGTTAAGGCCAAACAGAAACTCGCGCAAATGTGGAAGGTCTGGTTTGCGGCCTGCAGAAAGGTTAGAGGGCGAAGTCCCGCTGTTGTTTGGAAACTGGTCTGGGCAGGGAAGCATCAGCCGATGTTGGTTGAATGCTTTTGCAAGGAAATATTTGTCGAAAAAGGTCACATACCGCTCCAGGAATGAGTTTTACGGTATGGACTACGGTATGGATGGTATCTAAACCATTGAAAACAAAGAGGCTGGCGGAGAGAGTGGGATTCGAACCCACGTTAGAGTTTCCCCTAAACACGCTTTCCAAGCGTGCGCCTTCAGCCACTCGGCCATCTCTCCGGCGCGCAACCAGTCAATTATATGCGAAATTCGTTTGCTGTGTTTCGGAACAAAATGAGTTATGCGCTGCGATCAATGGATCTCGCATTTGCCGCCGATTCGGTAACGATTGCGGGCCAAAATCGGATAGAGCCGGCGCAGCAGCCAGGGAAGCGGCGGGACCGCCATTATGACGCCAGCGAGAAACATCAGGGGCATGCGCAGAAAGATTTCGCGAAAGGCGTCTGCGCCGGAGTAAGTCCGGCCGCCGGGAAAGACCAGATACATGGCCTTTTCACAGTCTTCCATCTTCAGAAACGGAAAAAACCGGAGCAGTTCGGACGCCTGATAGGGCATGGCGTCAATTTTTTTGAGCCAATCGAGGCGATGCAGCCATTTCAGATTACCGGCACAGATTCCGCAGGAACCGTCATAGATCACCACCGGTTTAACGGGCTTTTCCACACTTCAATTTTAACAAGCATTGATGCCGCCGGGGGAGTACATGGCGACAGATACAGGGTTACCCAGCGTGGCAGTACACACGCTCAAAACAGTACTCGTCGATCACGACCGCTACCGCTTTCTTGCCACGAATCATTTCCTGACAGCGAATCACGCGGCCAATGCAGTTGACCAGAACATCAGTTTCAGTTCCCAGAACACCCGAAGGCATCACGATGCGGAAATGAATCGCCGTTTCCGGGGCCAGCGCCGTGTTCATATAAAACAGAACACCGCCTGAGGAGATATCCTGCGTTTCGGCAAAATGCTCGCGCGAGTCGGCTGTGCGAACAGTTACCGGAAGTTTAAGTGGAAATCTTACAGACGCTCTTGTACTTGCAACTGTTGTCACCTGTCACCTCGTGCTAGGGTTATACACCCATGGCTTTTTTCACCCAAGTTACTTTGGTATTCTCGGCAGCTTCACTTCGGGGAATATAGTTTGAAACGATAAGGCAACCTGGCGAAATTCAATAGCCTTTACACATTAAAATTTCGTTACCTCTGTAAAGTTGAAATCCCGTACCTTCATAGCTGGAACCACCATGTCGAACGCCTCTTCGCCACTCGAGCGGACGGCATGGCTCATGGCTTCAACACTGTTCAGCAGCTCAATCAGGCTCTGATTGAAACGGAAGTTGCGGATTCCCTGCCCTGCCTTTCCACCTTCGATCAGGAAGGTGCCGTCACGAGTCATGCCGGTAAGAATTTTTTCATAAGGATCGACTTCACGGATGTACCAAAGCCGTGTGATCAGTACTCCGCGCTCCGTACCTGAAATCATCTGTTCTACGCTTTGCTCATTACCCGGCGTGAGAAAAACAATGTTGGTGGGCGCTTCACCAATCTCATTCGGTAGTGGGAAGCCATGCCCGGTGGGAGCAATAGCTCCCACTTTATCGGCGCATTGTGATTGACGCATCTTTGCCGCGGTGTTCCGCGCATAAACCAGATTTTTGATTACACCGTTTTCCACCAAACTGATTTTTTGGCGGCGCACTCCTTCGCCATCAAATGGCGCGCCCGTCTGCAGCGGATGAGCGACATCATCCATGATCGTAATGTTCTCTCCGAACAACTTTGTGCCAATACGATTGTTCAAAAACGAGCGCTGATCGAGAATGGCCAGACCGCCAAAGTCCCAGAACATAAAGCCAACCAGATCCAGCACAGCCGCCGGCTCCAGCACCACGGTATATCTGCCCGGCGCAAGTTCCTGGGGACTCTCCGAATTGCGGGCTTTTTGCGCCGCGATTTCCGCGAGCTGTGCAAGGTCCAGATTGCTCACACTCGGAGAGTTGGCTTTTTGCCATCCGGAAGAATCTTCCGCCAGCATGGTGATGGAAACTTCGGCCGCGGTTTGCTGGTGAAAGGCATTCAACCCGTTCGAATTAAAGATTGCCTCTGCCGCATCAGAGCTGGAGTAGATTCCAGCGGTGGTCAAACCGTGCTTTTTCGCGATGCCGACGATCTTCCCCACGGCCTGCGCCCGCTCCGCCGGAGAGATGCGCGCCGTCTGCTCAAACCAGCGGGACGGGGCCGTCGTACCCTGCGCTTCCTCGGCTTTGGCCATCGGCAGCCGGTCAGGATCGGATTCCTGTACTTTGGCTATGCTCTCCGCCGACTGCACCGCGCGCTTCAGGCTCTCATGATCAAAACGGTTGGTGGTGGCACGGGCCGTCCGGCCCTCAAAGGCCACGCGGATGGAAGCCACTTCATTCAGTTCAGAAACGTTCTGGTGGATCGTATTGTTGGCAAAGCGAGTCAGAGAATAATTGGTGGAAGAGAAAATCACCTCCACCTCGGGCGCGGATGCAAACTTCTGAATGGTTTTGAAAATGGATTCTGCTTTGTTCTGATCCAGCATGAAAGCTTCCCTGCCTTAATCTGCGTTTTATCCACGATATCCGCGGCTAAATGGTGTGTTTGCGGAGCTAAGTACTGGCTGCTGATTGCTGAGTGCTAGTTCCCCTTGTACGCAGTTCCAATTTTTACTTCGCGAAACCGCGCCGGCGAGGCGCCGTGGCCGGTGCCCATGGTTTGCATGGGCTGCCCTTTGCCGCAGTTGGGCGTGCCCCAGAGCGTCCACTGGTCGCGCGAGCAAATCGCATCCATTGAGTTCCAAAACTCAGTGGTGATGCCGGAATACGATGGATTCCTGAACATCCTGCCCAGCTTGCCGCCCTTGATTTCCCAGCCAATTTCGCAGCCAAACTGGAAGTTGTAACGCTTGTCGTCAATCGACCACGAGCGGTTTGTCTGCATGTAAATGCCATCGTCCGTCCCGGAAACGAGTTGATCGAAGGTAAGCGGTTTTTCTCCCGGCAGAATGCTGATATTTGTCATGCGAATCAGCGGAATGCGGTTCCATCCTTCGGCGCGCATGGTGCCGTTCGAGCGGTCCTCGCCGATGGACTCCGCCGTCTCGCGCGATGAGATGTATCCGGTAAACAAACCATTGGTGATGATTGGCGTGCACTGCGCCTGCACGCCCTCGTCGTCATACGCGAACGTACCCAGGCCGGGACCGTGGGCTTCCGTGGCATCGGCCACAACGTTCACCAGGTCACTGCCGTAGCGCAGCGTGCGCAGCTTCTCCAGAGTCAAAAAAGAAGTGCCGGCAAAATTGGCTTCCATACCCAGCACGCGGTCCAGTTCAATCGGATGACCAATGGATTCGTGAATCTGCAATCCGAGCTGCGCTGAATCCAGAACCAGCGTCCGCTTTCCCTGCGGACACTGCTCCGCCGAATGCAGCGCCACCGCCTGTTCGCCAATGCGACGCGCGTTCTCCACCAGCTTTAGTTCGTCGATCAGCTCATAGCCCTTCGCCTGATACTGACCGCCAAAGGAGTTGGGATAAGAGCGCTTCTGAATCTCGGTTCCCTGAAAGGAGTACGCGGCAAAGCCGGCGCCGGTAATCACTCTTGTCTGGTGGATATCGGCGCCCTCGGTCGAATAAAACCATTGTTCATAGCGGCCCAGATTCATATTGCTCTCGGCCAGGGTCACGCCCTTCACGGCCAGCAGCTCACGATCAATACGGACCAGCAGATCGAGATTTTGCTCAATGGATGTAGTAAACGGATCGATGATGCACGGCGTAGCCCATTCGGCCTTCACCGCCGGCTCCGGCGCCAGCCGCACCGGATGCTCCTTCACCGTCGCCGACGCCCGCGCAATCTGCACCGCCTGCGCCGCGGTCCGCTCCACTGACTCGCGTGAGAGATCATCTGTGGAAGCGAATCCCCAGGAGTCGTTCACCAAAACGCGCACGCCGATTCCCAGCGATTCCGAACTCGCCGCGTGGCCTGTTTTTCCGTTCTTGGTAGCCAGCGACCGGTGGCGGTCATCCACAATACGGACGTCGCCGTAGCCCGCTCCACGCTGTGCAGCAGTATCCAAAGCCCAGTCAGCAATCTGTTTCATACTCATGGCAGATTTAGATGATAGCTCACCGGAAAAGAGTGTGCGCCACGGCGTGAAGCAACACGAGCAGGCGGCCTTTCAATGCAGATTTTTTAGAAGGTAAACGCCAGGCCGCCGCGCAGAGTGCGGGCCGACTGAACAAGATAAACGGTGTGACCGTCCTGCCCCAGGACAGGCAGGTATCCCTGGGCCAGCAGATTGCGCAGATCAATCAATGCTTCCATCTTCCCTGGGATCAGTGAAAGTCCGGGGATAGGCTGGCGGATAAAGACGCTGAAGTAGGGATCCATTTGTCCGGGCGAGGCATTGAATGCGTCCACCTGCGAGAGTGCATTGCCGCTGGTCCAGCGGTAAGAAGCTACCCAGCGCGTTTTGGTAGTGGGAATGTAACCATTAAACTTTGCCCCTGCCGAGTGCTGGCGGTCGGTGGTAAGAATCTGTGGCAGGTCCTGCCACGCGGCTGAAGAACTCCGTGCGCTGATCACGCCACCAGTTGAGTAATCGGCGGTAGCGGTGAGATCGTCATTGATCTTCTGCTGTAACACCACACGGCCGCCGGTGGTGCTGAGGCTGTTATAGGAATAGGAAAAAGTGCCTGAATAAACGTCCGGCAGAACGTCACTCGAATAGCCTGATGGATCTCCCGCGCCGGTAAGCACGGCGTTGCGCAGTACATCGGCGTAGTACGCAACCTGAAGATTCGTATTGCCCATATGGCGGGAGATGGAAACTTCCTGGTGCCGCGCGTCTTCAACCCGCGGTTCGCCTCCGGCAAGAGCCAACCGGGGCGCGGATTCACTCAGGTCGGCAGGGGCACTGTCATAGCCCTTGGCGGCGCGAGTATCAGGCTCGGAGGTTGCATAGCGATATTCCACCACCATGTCCGGTGAGAGATGCACTTTCGCGGAGCCAAACGGACGAAGCGCGATTACACGCCTGGAAAAGTCGAGTGATTCGAGGTCTGCGCCGTAATCCAGGTCCACAAAGCCGGCCAGGGACATACTGTCGGAAGTCGTAACGGCAATGGCATCATAAGGCGAGTTTTGCACCGTGGTACCCGGCGAAGCGAAATGACGCCAGGTAATGGTCACCGAGGGATGACTGTTGCCCAGTTCACGCGTGTAGGCAGCATGCAGAACGCCCGCAGGCACACCGCTGGCTGAAGCAATGTCACCTTTAAAAGAGAGCGTTCCAGTGGAGAACAGCGATTTTTCCAGCGCAAACGCGGTGGTCACTTCTCCGGAACTGCCATAGCCTTCTCCATCGGCCCCGGCAATAAATGCCACCCGGGCCTTCACGGTGTGATCATCGCCTTTATCGGTGCCAGAAACTGCGGATGGCGTGGCACCATCGAAAATGCGGAGAATAGGCCGGTTGGCAGCGGAGCGCAGGGTCCAGTGCCAGTCGTCGGCATCAGTGGATCCGTTGCGGCGAGGAGGCAGCAGGCGAAACGCATCGGCCAGCGTGTTCAGCGTCAGGTTGACTAACACGTGCGCGCCAGAACGCAGACTGACATCTTCCCGCAGGGAAGGCAGAAAAAGAGCAGAGGTAACTTTGACCTGATAAGTTCCGGCAGGCAGGTTCTCGGCGGAGTAAAAGCCGTGGGAGTCCGTGAACACCGTGGTTCCGGGCCTGAGAATTGAAGTGAAGACCTCAACCATGGCGCCCATCTGGGGTTCACCAGCCGTATTCTTCACGTACCCGGCAATACCCCCGGTGGCTGCTCCCCACGCCGGAAAGCCGGCCAGGAGCACTGCCAACACAAATCCGAGTTTTCGGGCCATATCCACCTGCCTTTTCGCTGTGGAGTCCCCTGCCGTATCGCAAACTGCCCGCTGTCTGTCTTGACCAAATCGGGTGTACCCGACCGTCACCTGGATACGGAAGCCTGGACAATTTTGCTCAGTGGCAAGGGTCTTTTCCAAAGGGGTCTTGCCACCAGCACTGCCCATGAACCTGGGGAATCTTCAAAGTCTATCACCGATTTCCCGGCAGCGATATCCCAAAATTCATAGCCGGATCGTCACCCCAAATCCTGGATGGTGACGACCCTCTCGGCAAATCATGCGTAATAGTGGCCTGCTGCATGACCAGGACAGGCCACGGCCGTTCGTTACTGCACCCGGAACTTCTCCGCAGTCGAAGTCGTTACCTGGTTCGAAATCAGATCATGGATTTTAATGGTGACCTGATAACTGCCTGGATCAAGCTTACTGAGAGGCAGGCTCTTTTCGAGGGTCAACTGGTCGCTGATGTTTCCCATCTGCTGCGTCGATTCCGTGAAATCCACCACCGGCTGATTACTCGTGGTATTCACCACCTGATACTCCACGGTGGCTGAAGGTTTCTTCGTTTTTTCGTCCACGGTCAGGTTATAGACCTGCATCCAGAAGTTGAGGTTCTGGTTGCGGCCAAAGCTGGATGGCTGCCCGTCAGAGGGCGCAACGCGAGGACAAACCTTGGTAGCGCCAATCACACAAGAGCCCGTCCCTACTTCGCGCGACGGCACTGGCTCCATTTTGTCGGCGAGAATCAGGGTGGAGGTGGTCAGCTTGTCATCACTGTAATCAGGTACCCGGTAGCTCCGGCTGAAGACCCCGATCTTGTCTCCGTTCACGTCTTTCAGCGCAACATAAAGCTTGTACAGTCCTGGACGCATGGGCAGGGCCTTCCAGTACAGGCGCGAGGTGTTGAGCTCCTTATCCAGCAGTTCCGCGGGAAGGTCCACATGCACCGTGTCTTCAAAGGTCTGCACGATCTGGCCCGTGACTTTCGACAGCCGGGCAAGGATATTGATTGATCCGCGCTGCACTCCGTCCTTGTTGATAAACGTCATATCGCGCAGCGGCATCTGGATAGTGATCGGCACCAGAGCGGTGTCCGCCGTTACCTTCACAAAGTCCACGCGTACGTCAAAATGAAGCAGGTTGTAACGGATCTTGCTGGTAACAACCTCTTCCGTGAGTTCCCTGAATTTGACCTCGGGTGCGCGATTTACCTTGGCGAAAGTCTCCAGGCGGTCAAACTGTTTGGTGTCATTATTTTGGTTGAAGAAGCCAGAACCCAGCCTTTCAAAATTGCGGAAGCGATCCGCTTTGTTGGACAGCCCCAGGGATTCCTGATCGGTAAGTCCGGCGTTGGGTACGTTGAGTAGTGCGTCCTTTTCCGATCGATCAATGGTATATCTGTACTCGCCGCAACTGCACCGGTCTACAAATTCCATTTCTACTTCCTGGCCAATACCTTCAATGTAGCGATACCGCCAGACTTCAAATGGGTAGGTCTGCGTCTCGCCGCCGCCTTCTTCCGACGAACGCTGATAAGGGCCGCCTGCGGGATGAGCGTCAATACTGTCCGGTTTGCCGAAAACGATGTAGATGCGGCCGCGATCAGTCTTCCAGCCGGGAATGCCAGCGGCAAAACGTTCATTGGCATAAGCTACGCGGCGGAAATACTCTTCCTTGAATTCGTTTTCCTCGGTGTCCGGCGTGGGATCGCGGCGGCGCCAGAAATCCTCAATGAACTGGTCGCGCTCTGCATTGGTAGCAAGCTTTTTGAACACGGATGTTTCTTCATCGGTAATGATCCAGCGCACCGTCTCATCGAGCCACTTTTTGTAAACACCGCCCAGCTTTTCTTTCTTTGCACCCTCATCCTGCTTGGCCGTGCGCGGCCGCTTGAGCGGATCCTGCTCCTTCTGCTGAGGCGAGAACTGTTGATTGTCAGTGCCCGCGGCAGGGGGCTGTGCGGCAGGTGTCTGAGCGACAAGCAGAGTACCCGCAAAAACGATCATGGTAAAAATGGCGAAGGAACTAAAAGAACGAAAATAGGAAGTCACCGAAATCTCCTTGCGAGCCGAATGCAGGTAGCTTAATTTTAAGTGTCCGGTGTGCCGGAAAGCAAGGCGGCGGAGCACTTTTCAGGAACGTTTGTCTCTGCTTTTCTTGCGCCGTTTAGTGCCGTGTTTCGTCTCTGGCTGGTTTTGAGATTATTGTCCTGCAGAATAGCTGGTTTCCCGTATTCAACCCGGATATAATCCATGTGAAGAAAACTTGCCGTCCCTGGATTTTTTGACCTTGTACACCCCTCCTGTAAGGGAACTTTTCCGCCTGTACGGCGTAATAAGAATGTGTACCGGACAGGGCGGGCCATGGAAGAGGATGCATGAGCGGGAAAAAAATTGCCATTATCGTCGGCGTTGTTGTCTTGCTGGGCGGAGCCATCGTCGGCTTTACCGTAAACACGCAGAAAAATGTGATTGCCGTTCAGACCGGCAAGGTCCTCCGCGAAGACGTTGTTTCCCAGGTCACCGCCTCCGGGGAAATCAAGCCTAAAACCTTTGTGAATGTAGGCGCAAACGCCATGGGCCGGATCACCCGGCTGTTTGTCACCGAAGGCCAAAAAGTTAAAAGAGGGCAGATGCTGGCCCAGTTGGAAAATGTGCAGCCGTCGGCCGACGTGGCGGCCATGCGCGCTACTCTCTCCAGCAATGAGACGGACGCCGTCGCAGCCGAAGCGGCCCTTAAGACGGCGCAGGCGCAGCTCAACAGCAGCGGCGCGGATGCCGCCGCCAAGAAAATCGACTTTCAACGCGCGGAAAATCTCTATAAAGCGGACTTGATCGCCCGGTCGGACTACGACGCCAAAAAGGCCGCCGCCGAGATTTCCGCTGCCGTGGTTGCGCAGGACCAGGCTCGTGTGGCGCAGGCCAAAGCTACTCTCGATTCCTCCCACGGTCACATCGGCCAGGCAAAAGCCAACCTCACCCACGCCAGCGACGTACTCAGCAAGTCCACCTACGCCGCTCCCTTTGACGGAGTCGTGACTTATGTCCCTGTCCACGAAGGCGAAACCGTGGTCATGGGCATACAAAACTCTCCGGGCAGCACTTTGATGACGGTGGCTGACATGTCTGTAATCACCGCCGAGGTCCACGTGGATGAAACCGACATAGTGAATGTCGCCCTCGGACAGGCCGCGGAAGTGACCATCGACGCCCTGCCAGGCAAGACTTTCCATGGCGAAGTCACCGAAATTGGCGACAATGCGATTGTGCGCTCCACCGGACTGGCCACCACGCAAAGCACGTCCAGCAGCCAGGAAGCCAAGGATTTCAAGGTAGTCATCACGCTCAAGGACCCGCCGCTGACGGTCCGGCCAGGACTTTCCACCACCGCGAAAATCACCACCGGCGCGGCGCATCAGGTGTTGACCATACCCATTCAGGCGCTGGTGGTGCGCGAGAAATCCGATCTTGAGGCCCAGAACAACAAAGGCCCCAAAAAGGCCGTTGTTGCTGCTGCTCCGGTTAAGAAAGAGAAAGAAGAGCTGCAGGGCGTATTTGTAATCCGCAACAAAAAGGCCGAATTTCAGACTGTCAGGACCGGGCTGACGGGCACCAGCGAGATCGAAGTTAAGGATGGTCTCAAGGATACAGATGAGATCATTACGGGCAGTTACAAAGTACTGCGTACGCTGCGCAACGGCGCCAGCGTGAAAATCGACAACTCGGTGGCCGCCAAAACCGAGTCGTAAGCCCGATTTTTCGTAAACAAAGCCCGTTTTTTAGCGTCTAAGTAATGACCGCAGGAGAACTTCATGGCCACGCAAGTCGCCGACGTAGCAGAGAACGCAATCAGGACAGGCCCTCCCACCAGTTCCATGATCTGCACCGAAGATCTCTGGAAAACCTATGAGATGGGCGCCGAGCAGGTGCACGCGCTGCGCGGCGTTCGCCTGAACATCAACAAAGGCGAATATGTTGCCATCATGGGGCCTTCCGGCTCGGGCAAATCCACGCTGATGAACCTGATCGGCTGCCTGGATACGCCGACCAAAGGCCATTACTGGCTCAATCACAACCTGGTCAGCGAGCTGGACGACGACGAACTGGCGCGCATCCGCAACCGGGAAATCGGCTTTGTCTTCCAGACGTTCAATCTGCTGGCGCGCGCGACCGCGCTGCACAACGTTGAGCTGCCCCTGATTTACAGCGGCACCCCGGCGGAAGAAAGAATCGAACGCGCCAAAAATGCGCTCCGCTCCGTGGATCTCGAGCAGCGCATGAACCACAAACCCAATGAACTCTCCGGCGGTCAGCGCCAGCGCGTGGCCATTGCGCGCGCCCTGGTCAATAATCCCAGCATCATTCTTGCCGACGAACCCACGGGAAACCTGGACTCACAAACCGGCCAGGAGATCATGGCCCTTTTCGAAGAGCTGCACAAAAAGGGCAACACCATTGTGCTGGTAACGCACGAGCCCGATGTTGCCGAACATGCCTGGCGCGTCATCCATATCAAAGACGGCGTTATCGCCAGCGACGAACGCAAAGAGAGATAAATCCGAGCGAGACTTCCCTTCCGTGGCAGGAAAACTCGGATTGGAAGCCCGCTCTCCGCAAAACTGAATACTATAGATGTATGCCCGTGCCTTGTATTCTGGGAATTGAGACCTCCTGCGATGAAACCGCCGCCGCCGTGGTAGGCGGAGGAGAGCAAATGCTTTCCAGCGTGGTCTCTTCCCAAATTGCCACTCATCAGCCGTATGGCGGCGTGGTGCCGGAGCTGGCCTCACGCGAGCATCTGCGCGCCATTGTTCCCGTAGTCAGGCAGGCGCTGGCGGAGGCAGGCCAGTCGTATGAATCGATTGACGCCCTGGCCGTGACTCAGGGGCCGGGACTGGCCGGCGCTCTGCTGGTGGGGATCAGCTTTGCCAAGGCGCTGGCTTATGCCCTCGGCAAGCCGCTGATCACGGTCAATCATCTGGAAGGCCACATCCATGCGGTGCTGCTCCAGGAAAAGCAGCGCGGAAAAATTCAAACTGAATTTCCAGTGCTGGCTCTGGTTGTCTCCGGCGGACATACGCATTTGTTTCTGGCCGAGGAGAGCGCGCATGGCTGGCGCTATGAAAACATTGGCCGCACGCGCGATGATGCCGCGGGCGAGGCCTTCGACAAGGTCGCAAAGCTTCTGGCGCTCGGCTATCCCGGCGGCCCGGTGATCGATGCTCTTGCGCCCCGGGGCAATCCCAATGCCGTGCGCTTTGGAATGGCGCAGATCAAGCATCCCAATCGCGGCGTTCCCGCCGGGCAGCAGACGGCCTATGATTTTTCCTTCAGCGGCATCAAGACGGCCGTGCTGCGCTATGTCGAACTCGAGCACATGCGCGATTCCATTGCCGCGCGGCAGCAGGCACTTAGCGGAATAGAAAGGCCGCGCGGTGAAGACGTGCTTCCGCTCTGCGACCCAAAGACTCTCGATCTGGTCGCGTCTTTCCAGCGGGCCGTGGTGGAAGATTTGGCGGCCAAGACCCTGCGGGCAGCGCGGGAGCGCCATGTACGCACGCTGTTTGTGACCGGTGGAGTGGCCGCAAACAGCGAACTACGCCGGACTTTCGAGTGCGAAGCGGCACAGGAAGGTCTGCCCGTTTTTTTCCCTTCACGGAAACTCTCTACCGACAACGCGGCCATGATCGCCGCTGCGGCGTGGCCCAAATATCTTGCGGGAAGGTTTGCCGACGCGGAGTTCTCAGCCGAGGCGTCGCTTGCGCTCCGCTAGCTCAGCCGCCCGCTCGGGAAACAGACTATCCAGTACGCGCTGCAGCTGCACTTCGATATCAATGTCCTTGAAAATGATATGTTTGGCGGTTTTGAGCAACCGGTTTTCCGGCGTCTGATTGCTGGAAATGACGACAATAGGAATGTGGGCCGTGTCAGGCCGGGCCTTAAGCGCGGCCATTAATTCGTAGCCATCCATTTTGGGCATTTTTAAGTCGGTGATGATGACGTCCGGGGAAAGATGCCCCAGCATTTCCAGCGCTTCCGCCCCACTGGTCGCGGATTCCACGGCAAAATCACGCTCTTCAAAGAAACGGCATACCGCATGCCGGATGAGCATGGAATCATCGATAACAAAAGCAAGTTGATTCATTAGAGTTTTCCAGGGGAGACTTTAAGGTATCAGGAATAAAGGGGGTCGGCAACCACGAAAGGCCCGCCTTTGTTACAAAGGTCACAGCCATTTCAGAGAATTTTAACTTTCGTTAGGCTGGATATTTTCTTCAATAGCCATGTCCCGGAATTCGCTGGATTCGAAAACTTCCCCGCACTCCTGGCATTCGACAAATTCAGCATCTTCTTCGCGGGCGACTACGCGCACACGTGGGTGCTTACAGGGCTTTTGAACGCCGTTGCCCTGAGAAGCTGGTTTCGTGGCAAATGGAGTTTGACCTGGGTTCATATTCAAATCAAGCCGCCCTCATATCGGCGACTTTCAGGAATTGCGGGTATTTTATGCCTGTTGTATTCATTGTCAAGTGTTTCTTGCAGGTGACAAACGGCATTTTAGTTCGGGATTAAAAAAACTACAGATGATCCGGAACCGGGCTGGGTTGCTGGTTGTATTGCCGTATTTATTAGGCTTTTATTGCGGCATGGGATAAATGCCGGCAGAACGCGCCTGAGAAACGGCAATACGGGTGATTGCGTTAGGCCGCAGCTTGGCCACGCCAGCTTCTGCTGAAGCCACGGCCTGCTCAAACGTGCTCCGGCCGGTCAGGGCCACGTCAATCAGGAGCATTTTGGAGGACCCGGCCGCCACTTTCACGCCGGCATAGGCATGTCCGGGAATCAGCACCACGCTCGAATCCATGCCCAGATTTTCGAAAAGCGAAGCGTACATCACGGCAGCGTCGATGCAGTTTGCGCTGCTCCGGCTGAGGCTGGAGCCCGGCATTCTGACGCGCTCACTCACGCTCTGGTGGTCGCCCAGCGTCGCCGAACTTTTCACGTACGACATTCCCATACGCTTCACTGCGGTATAAATCGCCTCCGCCTCACGCCAGGTCTCCTGCTCCTGCTGGCCAGCACCTTTCCATGATTCATATCCAGGCAGACGGTGGTCAACCGTGTATTTTTTAGCCTGTGCCAGAACGGCTTCAACTTTCGCGTCATGCGGGGTCACCCATGAGGCGATGAAGGGCGCATATTTGAAATCGCTGCCCCAGTACATGTCCTCCGCCGACCGCAGCCTTACCGGCGCGGTGGTTTCATAGAGGCTGTATCCGGCAAGGTCCGTAACCGAGATTTGCACGGTCGCGGCCACAATCTCATGGTTTTCATAAAAACGGGGTAGAAACGCCGGAGCAAAAATAAAAGTCCGGGTAGAGCCAGCGACAACGTCGGCAATCTGTATCTCCTGATCGCTCCAGCCGGCGATCTTCACCGCAATGCGCCGATGCAGCGCCGCCCTGCCGGGATTTGAGACCGTCACGGAAACCACGCCAAAGCTGCGATCAGCCTGCTTTTGCAGAGAGGCGTAGTTCGCGAAAACCGGATAGATCTCGCCATCCAGACCGGCCTGAATTCTGTATGCGGACTCCTGGTAATTCGTCTGTTCGCCTTTGCTCAGGTTACCGCGGTCCGCGGAGTCATCACCCGCGTACGCGCAGCTCAACCCGCAGAGCAGCAGAGATGCCATCAGAAGCTTCGGTGCAATCAGCATTCTGGGCAGCATAAATCGCCCAGGGCAGGAAACAATCCGGCGTATCCCCTGGCGGGGGCCCATCCAGGACGCTCATGATTTGCTAAGCTTTAAAACTGCTAAGCTTTAAAACCGAGGATGCGCCAATGAATGGCAATGGGACTGCCCCCAATTCCAGCGAAATTCAACTTCCCATCTACCTGGACAACCACGCCAGCACCCCATTGGATCCCCGTGTGCTGGAAGCGATGCTGCCCTATTTCATCAGCAAGTTCGGCAATGCCGCCAGCCGCAGTCATCAATTTGGCTGGGAAGCGCTGAGTGCCGTCGAAGCCGCACGCCAGCAGATTGCCGCTCTGATCGGTGCATCTTCGAGCGAGATTGTGTTTACCAGCGGCGCCACGGAAAGCGACAATCTGGCCATCAAGGGCGTGGCCGAGATGTATCGCGATAAGGGCGATCACATCATTACTTCCGCCATCGAACACAAGGCCGTGCTCGATAGCTGCAGGCATCTCGAAAAACTCGGCTGGAAGGTAACTTACCTTTCCGTTCGTCCAGACGGGCTTATTGATTTGGAGCAATTCAAGAGCGCCTTCACCAGCAGGACGATACTGGTCAGCATTATGGGGGCGAACAATGAAGTGGGCACGCTTCAGCCGCTCGAAGAAATTGGCAGGCTGTGCCGTGAGCGCGACATCCTCTTTCACTCGGACGCAGTGCAGGCACTGGGCAAGGTCCCGCTTAGCGTGGATGCAATGCATTTGGACCTGGTTTCGCTCACCGCGCACAAACTTTATGGTCCCAAAGGCTGCGGGGCGCTGTATGTCCGCTGCAAAGATCCTCAGGTACGGCTTTCTGCCCTGATTGACGGCGGCGGACACGAACGCGGTATGCGTTCAGGCACGCTCAATGTCCCTGGTATTGTGGGGTTTGGCAAGGCCTGCGCCGTGGCCCAGGAAGAAATGGCGGAAGAGAACGTGCGCACAGCCAGGCTGCGCAACCGCCTTAAAGACAAGCTCACAGCGGCTTTGGGCGATGTCGTGATTAACGGCACCATGGAGCGCCGCCTGCCGGGAAATCTTAACGTGAGTTTCCGCCACACCGAAGGAGAATCACTGATGGTTGGACTGAAAGACATTGCCGTCTCCAGCGGCGCGGCCTGCACTTCCGACAAGATTGATCCCTCGCATGTGCTCAAGGCACTCGGCCTAAGTGATGATGACGCGCAATGCGCCATTCGCTTCGGTATTGGCCGCTTCAATACAGAGGCTGAAATCGATTACACCGCGGCAAAAGTCATTGAAGTCGTGACCAGTCTGCGTGAGCTTTCACCTTTGTAATAACTGCCTGTTGCCGGGAGATTTGAAGAAAAATTCACGCCGCTGTCTACAATACCTGCGCTTACAGTTACCAGCACGATCAACCTCGCATTTTTGAGGCGCATTTGCGCTTGACAGGAGAGCAATGTATCGATTTTCGGGAGTTCTGGGTATTCTTGTTTTACTTTCGCTGGCGTACGTTTTTTCGACCAACCGCCGAGCTATCCGGCTGAAGACCGTGCTGTGGGGGCTGGGACTGCAGTTTCTGTTTGCAGTGCTGGTAATTCGCTTCCCCCTGGGCATCAAAGCCATGGCTGTGGCGGGCGCCGCCGTGACCCACTTTCTGGGCTACTCCCTTGATGGAGCCAAATTCGTATTTGGTAACCTGGCATTGCCATCCGGTTCTACTGGCTCTATGGGGTTCTTCTTTGCCTTCCAGGTACTGCCCACGATTATCTTTATTTCGGCATTCTTTGCTCTCATGTACTACCTGGGCATCATGCAGTTAATCATCCGCGGATTTGCCTGGGTGATGACGCGGGTGATGGGCGTGAGCGGAGCTGAGTCACTGAACGTAGCCGCTTCCATCTTTATGGGGCAAACGGAGGCGCCGCTCACCATTCGTCCGTTTCTTCCGGAATGCACGCAATCGGAGTTGATGACCATCATGACGGCGGGCATGGCCCACGTCTCCGGCGGTATCATGGCAGCTTATATCCTTTATGGGATCAAGGCGGAGCACCTGCTCAGCGCCGTAATCATGACCGCGCCGGGAACTATTCTGATGTCCAAATTGCTGGTGCCGGAAACCGAAAAACCCAAAACTGCCGGTCACGTGGAAATGCCGCACGACGAAGCCACCAAAAACGAGAACCTGCTGGGCTCCATCGCGCGTGGCACCATCGACGGAGGCAAATTGGCCTTTAACGTGGCCATCATGCTGATCTCATTTATCGCTCTGGTTGCCGCCGTGGACGGCACCATGGGATGGGTACACGGCCACCTGGACTGGTTCCCTGCCAGCTTGGCCACGGTGCTGGGCGCCATCTTCAAGCCCATTGCCTGGCTGATCGGCGTGCCGTGGCACGATTCGGCGGCGGTGGGTAATCTGCTGGGCAGCCGCATGGTGATCAATGAACTGTATGCCTACACCTTGCTGGGCAATCAGGCGCAGCAACATTTGCTGGATCCTCGCTCGGTGATGATTTCCACGTTTGCGCTGTGCGGTTTTGCCAATCTCAGCTCCATCGGCATCCAGATTGGCGGCATCAGCGCACTGGCCCCGGAGCGGCGAAACGATCTGGCCAGACTGGGTTTCCGCGCCATGCTGGCCGGAACCATGGCCAACCTGGTTTCGGCGGCCATTGTCGGCCTGCTGGTGGCCTGAAAAATTGATCAGGACCCGATACTGAAACCACAAAGGACACGAAGGTACACAAAGGAATACAAAAACAAACAAGGTTTTTATAGTTCTGTTGCATTCGCTCTCCTTCGTGTTACTTCGTGTCCTTTGTGGTTCCATGTTCGTGGTTGCAAAAGTTTTTAGAATTAACACGCAGGTTCCCGGAGTTTTATGACGATCTCTCCAGCTTTATCCCAGCAGGATGATTTTTTTCGCGCCGGCGAGGCCGTGGCCTTTCTGCGGCAAAAGACCTCGCTTCAGCCAGAGCTTGCTCTGGTGCTGGGCTCCGGCCTGGGCGGCTTTGCCGACGAACTGAGCGAGCGCACGGTGATTCCCTATTCTGAGATTCCGCATTTTCCCGTTTCCACGGCCGTGGGACATGCCGGCAAACTCGTTATTGGAAAAGTGGGCGAAATCGCCGTGGCCGCCATGCAGGGCCGCATGCATTATTACGAAGGCTACTCCATGGATCGGGTGACGTTCTCCATCCGCGTCTTCTCGCGCTGGGGCATACGCGGAGTGCTGCTCACCAACGCGGCGGGCGGAATCAATTTGCAGATGGAGCAAGGCGGGCTGGTGGTAATTCGCGACCACATCAATCTGATGGGCAGCAATCCGCTCATGGGAGCGAATGACGCGCGATTCGGCGAGCGCTTTCCCGACATGACCCGCGCCTATGCGGCGGACCTGCGCGAGTTGACCATGGAAGAAGGCCGGCGGCTGGGCATAAAGATCAGTGACGGCATCTATGCCGCAGTCCATGGCCCCAGTTACGAGACGCCGGCGGAAATTCGCTTTTTGCGCACCATTGGCGCGGACTTGGTCGGCATGTCGACCGTGCCGGAGACGATTGTGGGCCGCCATTGCGGCATGAAGGTCCTGGCTATTTCCTGTGTGACCAACATGGCCGCGGGCATTCTCGACCAGCCATTGAATCACCAGGAAGTTCTCGAAACCGGCGAACGCGTAAGGAGTTCGTTTGTCGCGCTGTTAAAGGCAGTGATTCCGAGGATGGCGGCTGCGGTGAAGCAGGGTTAATTCCAAATCAGCATGGGGCAGAGTCACGCACGCTTTCCGTTCCGCGTGCGAACATTCTGCCCCATTTTGTGTGAAAAAATTTAAAATCCTCGGAAACGTGGCCCCAGGACCCACACACCCAAGGACCTGCACAAAAGACCTACACAAACTCAACTTCCGGCTTGTGCGGAATGATGCCTGCTTTGTGTCCCATATCCAGCAGGCGCTCTACTGCTTCTTTGCCGTCAGGGCCGTAATCGAGAGTGCGTTCGTTTACGTACATGCCTACAAATTGGTCCGCCTGAGGGGTATCGAGATCGCGGGCAAACTGCATGGCGTAGGCCAGGGCTTCCTCGCGATGATCGAGCGCGTACTGAATGCTGTCCCGCAACGCGCGCGATATGGCGCCGATGAGCTCGGGGCCGAGGTCGCGGCGAATGGCGTTTCCGCCCAGCGGCAGAGGCAGCCCGGTCAGTTCATACCACCATTTTCCCAGGTCGAGAATTTTATGCAGCCCGGAGCGTTCATAGGTGAGCTGACCTTCGTGGATGATCAATCCGGCTTCGTGTTTCCCTTCCAGCACTTCGGGAATAATTTTGTCGAAGGGAACGACCACGGTTTCAAGCTTTGGCGCGAAAAGTTTCAGCGCCAGATACGCCGTAGTCAGAGTTCCCGGCACGGCCACCTTGACGCGCTTCAGCTCTTCGAGGCTCATGGCGCGCGGCGCAATCACCATGGGGCCGTATTTCTCGCCCACGCTGCCGCCGCAGGACATGAGCGCATATTTGTCCTGGACCCAGGGATAGGCATGAAAGGAGATGGCGCTGACGTCATAAAAGCCTTCCATGGCCTTGCGATTCAGGGTCTCGATGTCGGTGAGCGTATGAGTGAATTTGAGTCCGGGGACGCGAATCTTGCTGGTCGCCAGACCATAAAACATGAATGCGTCGTCCGAATCCGGACTGTGGGCAATACTGATCTCGCGAGTTGGTGCAAGGGTCGAAGACTGCATGGCGTAATTCCTTAAGATAATCCTTCCGAGTGAGGGTTTACAAATTCTGTTTGACTGATTCCTGGTCTGACCGAATATCTCCGAGCGCATTTTTGAGCGCCTTGTCGGAGCGGTGCAGGTGCAGCCGGAAACGCAGCCACATGGCACCCGCAGCCGCCAGAATGGCGACCAGCGATAGTACCAGCAGCACGAACAGATACTTCATCGGGATAGCATACCAAACCCAGCTGATCCGGGTTACCGGAAAACGCCCTAACCACTCCCTGACTTTCGGCTATACACCTACGGGAAATGGCTTAGTATGGGGTTCCTGGCTGGAACTCGTGCGCTCGAACCTGCCCTGCAGCAGTGACATCAATCCAGTGTACCAGTACCCGATTACAAACAGCATGAGAAATGGAATGGTCCAGTAATTTCTGCTGTATACGGCATAAAGGCACATGAGCGCGAAATAGCTGCCCACCAGCAGTTCCAGCCAGGGCACCAGCCCCAGACGCTTACGGTATTTCTGCGCCATGGCTTTGTCCGTTTTCGACTGCACGCGGTATTTGGGAGTGCGATTGAAGGGAGACTTGATTCCGAACAGCGCCTCGAAGACCGCTTTGGTATTGGTGAGCGTCAGCCCGATGCCCATGGCCATCAGGAACGGCAGATACAGAAATGTTCGCGGCCACTTTCGCGGCATCAGCTCTTTTTGCGACACCAGATAAAAACTGGAGATGGAAAATGTGGAAGCCATGAACAGCGGCAGATCGATCAGCAGCATCTGAAACCAGCCGCCAAAGGAGCGAATGATCATGGCCGGCAGCAGCAGGGTGGAAAGCACGATCATAAGCGGATAGCTCAGATTGGCGCTCAGATGGTACCAGGCCTCAAGCTTCACCCGCCACGGAACATCGCTGCGGAAGACTACCGGCAAAATCTTTTTGCCGGTCTGGACCAGCCCTTTGGCCCAGCGCGCCTGCTGCGTCTTGAAGGCCGTCATCTCGATGGGCAGCTCCGCAGGGCACTCGATGTCCTGCAGATAAGCAAACTTCCATCCTTTAAGCTGCGCGCGGTAGGAGAGGTCGGTGTCTTCGGTCAGCGTATCGTGCTGCCAGCCACCGGCTTCCTCGATTGCCTTGCGCCGCCACATGCCTGCGGTGCCGTTGAAGTTGAAAAACACACCGCTGCGGGCGCGTCCGCCGTGCTCCAGAATAAAGTGGCCGTCGAGCAAAATGGCTTCCACTTCCGTAAGGAAAGAATAATTACGGTTCAGATGGGTCCAGCGCGTCTGTACCATGCCGATTTTGAGATCGCTGAAGTGGTGCACCACCCGCAGCAGCCAGTCTTCCGGCGGAGTAAAGTCGGCATCGAAGATGGCGATAAATTCGCCTTGGGACGTCTCCATGCCGTTCTGCAGTGCGCCAGCCTTGAATCCCGAACGATTGGTGCGGTGAATGTGCACAATGGGATGCCCCAGCGCGGCATAACGCTCCGCCACTGCCGCAGCCACCTGCACGGTTTCGTCGGTGGAATCATCGAGCAACTGTATGTCGAGCTTCTCTTTGGGATAGTCGAGCTTGCAAATGGATTCCACCAGACGGTCCACCACGTATTGCTCGTTGAAAATCGGCAGCTGAATGGTGACGCGCGGCAGCTCTGCGAATTTTTCCGGCGATTCCGAACGGTGATTTTTGCGGTTCCGGTAATACATGTACACCAGCGCGTAGCGGTGCACACCATACGCCGCCAGAATGGTCATGACCACGAAATACGGGACCAGCAGCATGAGGTCGAAGCCGTTCGGCGAGTAAAGCCCCTTGAACGTCTCATTGCCCAGCTGCTCGCGCAGATCATGCCACAGCCCTTTTTGCGAAAAGGCAAGGAGAGAGAATGCAATGGAAGCGAGCACGGGCAGGTGAAGACACTCCTCGAGTGAAAGTCACATTGATTGTACTTGATTCCGCAGTGACTCTGGAACCTCAAACCCGCGCACTTTGCAGGTGAAATCTCCGCGGTTTCAACATGACTGAGATGGCGAAAGGCCGCGGGAGGTCTCGCTGGCTTTCGAAATATTTTCAGTTCAGGAAGTACTGGCGATACAGCGTGTCCCGCTGGGCCGGACGGAACCCGGCGTCGCGGATCATGCGGCGCAGCTCTTCTTCCGTGGTGCAGTTGGCCACGCCCGCCGAGCGGACCACATTCTCTTCCAGCATGACCGAACCAACGTCATTGCCGCCAAAGCGCAAGCCCAGCTGGCAAACCTTCAGCCCCTGCGTCACCCAGCTCGCCTGCACATTGCGGAAGTTGGAAAGATACAGCCGCGAAATCGCGAGAACTTTCAGATATTCGACGGCGGTGGCTTCATCCCATTGCCGTCCACCGAGAGCCGTATTTTTGGGCTGAAAGCTCCACGGGATAAATGCGGTAAAGCCGCCGGTCTCTTCCTGCAGGTCATAGAGCCGCTGGAGATGGTTGATACGGTGCTCCGGAGTCTCACCCACGCCAAACATCATGGTGGCCGTGGTACGCATACCCAGCTTGTGGGCCGTGCGATGGACGTTTATCCAATCTTCGGTGAGGCATTTGAGCCGGGCAATCTTGTGGCGAACTTCGTCATCCAGAATCTCAGCTCCGCCGCCGGGGATGGAATCGAGGCCGGCTTCGCGCAGGCGGATAATCGTATCTTCTATGCTTAGACCGCTGACATCGGCGAAGTGGATGATCTCGGAAGCGGAGAAGCAATGCAGATGAACCTGGGGAAAGCGCTGCCGGATTCCGCGCAGCATCTCCTCATACCACTCGATCTTCAGATCAGGATGCAGGCCACCCTGCATGAGCACGCCCGTGCCGCCCAGTTCGACCGTCTCGCGGATTTTCTCGTAAATGGTATCCAGCTCGAGGACGTAGCCTTTGGCGCGGCCGGGGCCTTTCACTGGAGCGTAAAAGGCGCAGAAGGTGCAGTACTCGGTACAAAAATTCGTGTAATTGATGTTGCGATCAATGATGTACGTGGCCACGCCTTCCGGATGCAGCCTGCGCCGTACCGCATCGGCTTCCATGCCGATGCCGATCAGATCGTCCGAGCGGAACATATCCAGGGCTTGTGCTTTGGTAAGGGACATGAATAATTATTTTATAGCATTCAGCATTCAGCAGTCAGCACTTGAGCCGGAACTGGTCCGTCAAAGTCAACCAGCAACGGCACATAATTAAGCAGCCTTTACGCTTTCATCCTGTGCATCAGGAGTTACGTCTTTTTTACTCCGGTGTATGCGTATCCACGCATAGACCCCGCCGGCGAGACCGCCCACAATGGCGGCGGCAACGAACGTCCAGAGAATGAGCTGATAGTACTTCTGCAAAAAACCAAGAATCGCCCGGCCATAGAGAGAGCCGAAATAACCGGCCGCGGAGTAGCGTAGCGCGCGCGCCACTCCCACGACTACAAGGAATTTTTTTTGCGAATACCGCATCGCGCCGGCGGCGGCGACAAAAGGGGTAAACGGGACCGGCGGGGGAAGCAGGGCGGGCACAAAAAGCGCCCAAAAACCATATTGGTTGAAGGTGCGGTAAACCTTATCTGCGTTCTTTCTGGAGAGTTTCTTTTCGAGCGCCGCTTCGCCGCCTTCACGGCCCAGGGCATAAGTGGCATATCCGCCGGCCAGCGCTCCAGCCGTCGCCATGGCGGCGTAATAGGGCCACCAGTCTGGTTGCCGCGCGGAAAGAATGATAGTGGCTGCATCCATGCTGCCTGGCAGCGGAAACAAAGAATTGTCCGCCAGGCCAAGCAGAATCAGACCCAGACCACCCAGACGCTCCAGCCACGTCCACCACGGGATATAGAGCCATAAAATCAAAGCAAAACCGCTTGCCTGATTTAGAGGCGCGATTCAGTGCGGATGTTGTGGCGCCGATTCAAAGGCGTGTGGCCGCCGAAGGTTGCTGAACAAACCTGATCTCGGGCGCGGGCGGCAGGACGTTCAACTCAGCGGCATAGCGGAAGAACAGCCTGAGTCCCTGCAGGCTTTCGCTATCGAGAAAATAATCGATGTTGTGGCTCAGATATTCGTGAACGAGCGACTTTTCCAGTCCCAGGCGCGGGGCCCAGTCGGCGGCGATCTCATCCACGTGCAGCAAACCGTGGTCGCGCGATTGCTGAAAAATCTCCGCCAGCCCGGCCTTGCCGGAATACTCGTGCAGCGCCGCCTGGCGCACCGTCCAGAAGGCAAACACAAACGGATACCCCGTCCAGCGATGCCATTGCTCGGCCAGATCATAAACATAACGGCCCACGGTGGCGGCCTGCAGCGCTGGATCGCCGATGAGCAGGCAGGCATCATGCCAGCGCAGCATTTGCTGTACATCAGGCGGCTGGGGCGTGAACCCTGGCTCCACGCCCACGAACTTGCGCAGAAAAACTTCGGTGAGTGCGGCCGAGGTGCGTGAAGAATTGTCCGTGGCCACGCTGCGAATTTTATCGAGCGGCACTTTGCTGATCAGCAGAATCGAGCGCACCGCATCTTTGGCCGCAATGGCCACATCAGGAATCACCACCAGGTCGGGAATGGTGGTGTAGGCCGCCACAGGGATGATTCCGATATCGGCGCTCCCGGCCTTCAACTCTTCCGCGCAGCGCGAGGGGATGGTGTAGCTGACGTCAAAGCTCTCTTTTAGCTGCGCAGCCGAGGCCCCATTTTCAAAGTCCCACATGAGAGGAGCGGTGTTGAGAAAACTGATGGCGGAAATTTTAAGGCGGCGCATGTGAAGAGCCATTTTATCAAGCTGTCTGCTCTGGCCGGGGTTGACAGAGTTTTTCCAATCCGTGTACAGTCCGCGAAGTTTACATCCACAGTTTCGTTGGTGCGCTGCATGTCTGGAACAAGTCTGCAAATCACGCAATCCTTATACTGGCTGGCGCTGTCGCTCACGCCGGGCCTGGGGCCCACTCGTGGCCGCAGGCTGGCTGAGAAGTTTCCCTCGGTCGAGGACATCTTTCACGCTTCGCTCACCGAGTTGGAAGGGCTGAACCTGCAGGCGCAGTCGGCCCAGCATATCGCTTTGGGGAAATCGCTGGAGCGGGCGCATGAGGAGATGGCCAAAGCCTCGGCAGCCGGGACGCAGATTCTCTCTCGCGACCATCCGGCATGGCCCGAGCGGTTGAATGAAATTTACGATCCGCCGCTGGTGCTGCATGTTCGTGGCGACGCCGGAGCGCTCGCGAGGCCCGGGCATTGCCGTGGTGGGCACACGCCATCCCACTCCTTATGGCATGGGCATGTCGAACGGCTGGCGTGCGATCTGGCGGCGCGTGGGCTGGTGATCTTCAGCGGCATGGCGCGAGGCGTGGACACGTTTGGCCACAAGGGCGCCGTGAAAGCCAAAGGCAAAACCGTGGCCGTCTTCGGGACCGGCGTGGACGTAATCTATCCGCGCGAAAATAAAAAGATCGCGGAAGAAATTGTGAATTCGGGCGGCGCGCTGATCTCGGAATTCCCTTTGGGCACGTTTGCCGCGCCGCAGAATTTTCCCATTCGAAACCGCATTATCAGCGGGCTTTCTTTGGGTGTGCTGGTGGTGGAGGCGGGAGAGTACAGCGGGACACGCATCACCGCCCGCTGCGCGCTGGAGCAGAGCCGCGAGCTGTTTGCCGTGCCGGGAAACGTGACTTCTCGCAATTCGTGGGGGCCCAACACACTGATCAAACAGGGCGCGAAGCTCACGGCAACCTGGGAGGATATTTGGGAGGAGCTGCCGGCCGAGGTGCGGGAACAGCTTGAATCCGAACGCGGCCCCGTCGCATCTGAAGAAAAACCCAGGACCGCCAGCTTGTTCGACCAGGAGATTTCACCGCGGGAGAAAAAAGTGCTTGCCGTCCTGAAACAGGACGAGTCCACGCATATTGATGAAATCGTGGAAAAGCTGGAGACGCAGCTCTCGTCCTCGGAAATTTTTGCCGCGCTGTTCGAGCTGGAGCTGAACGGAAAGATCCGGCAGATGGCGGGAAAGAGGTTTGTGAAGAGTTTTTAGGGTGAGAGCATGGCACACAGCCGTTAGCCTTTGGCCCTTAGCTGTTAGTGGAGGCGAGATGAGAAATTATCGCGATCGGCAGGTTTGGTCCAAAGCATACGGATTGTCACTGGAGCTTTATCGGTTGTCCCGCACATTTCCACGAGAAGAGATTTATGGAATTACATCTCAACTCCGCCGGGCAGCTGTTTCCATAGGAGCCAACCTGGCGGAGGGCTGTGGCAGGCGCACCAATGCTGAAATGGCACGTTTCGTGAGAATTGCAATGGGCTCCGCCAGTGAATTAGACCACCATCTGTTACTGTGCAAGGATCTGGGTTTTCTCCGCGATGAAGATTACAAACGTACATACAGGGACCTTGTTGAGGTCCGAAAAATGTTGCAAGGGCTGCTGGACAGTATTGAAGCGGAGTTGATGCTTAAGGCGCAAGCCGTTCCCAATGGCCAAAGGCTAAGTACTAATGGCTAAAGCAAAATTTGTCGTTCGAAACACTTCCGTGTTAGCTTCAAATTCACAAAACCGGGAAAGATAAACGTTGCCTAAATCTCTCGTCATCGTCGAATCGCCAGCCAAGGCGAAAACCATCAATAAGTACCTGGGCAGGGACTATGAAGTCGAGGCCTCGCTCGGGCACATCAAAGATCTGCCCAAGAGCAAGCTCGGTGTGGACATCGAAGGCGACTTCGACACTGAGTACACCGTCATACCCGGCAAGGAAAAGGTCATCGCCAAACTGAAGAAGCTGGCGAAAGACGCGGTCGCGATCTATCTGGCGCCTGACCCTGACCGCGAAGGTGAGGCCATTGCGTGGCATCTGGCGGAAGAGCTGGGCGATGGCGGGGGAAAAAAGAAAAAGGGCGGCGGCATTCCGATGCACCGCGTGACTTTCAACGAGATCACGAAAAAAGCCGTGCAGGAGGCATTCCAGCATCCACGGGAGATTGACCGGAACCTGGTGGACGCGCAGCAGACGCGCCGCGTGCTCGACCGGATCGTGGGCTATCAGGTTTCACCGCTGCTGTGGGACAAGGTCCGCCGCGGGCTTTCTGCCGGACGTGTGCAGACCGTGGCCCTGCGCCTGATCGTGGAGCGCGAGCGCGAGATCAAAGCGTTCGTCACCCAGGAATACTGGACGATTGACGCTGCCCTGTCCGGCCCAAAACCGCCGGCGTTTGACGCCCGCTTTATCGGGCGTGGCAATGAGAAGACCGAAATTACCAACGGAGAAGACGCGGAAAAGATTCGGGCCGCGCTCGAAACTGCCCGGTGGTCGGTCCGCGACATAGAAAAAAAGGAGCGCCGCCGCAGCCCCGCGCCACCCTTTACCACCAGCAAGCTCCAGCAGGACGCCTCGCGCAAGCTGCGCTTCAGCGTGAAGCGCGCCATGATGATCGCCCAGCGCCTCTATGAAGGCGTAGAGCTGGGAGACGAGGGTTCTGTCGGTCTCATCACGTATATGCGTACGGATTCCGTGCGCGTGTCCAATGACGCGCTGGCCGAGGTCCGCACGGAGATCGAGGCTTCCTACGGCAAGAATTTTCTGCCGGAGACGCCAAACTTTTACAAATCCAAAAAGGCGGCCCAGGAGGCGCACGAAGCCATACGTCCGTCGTCGGTGGCCCGCCATCCTGACCAGATCAAACGTTATCTGCAGGAAGACGAATACAAGGTTTACAAGCTGATCTGGCAGCGCTTTGTCGCTTCGCAGATGAACCCGGCGGTCTTTGACCAGACCAGCGTGGACATTGAAGCGAAGTCCGCCAGCGAATCGTTTACCTTCCGCGTGACCGGTTCGGTGCTGAAATTTGAAGGCTTCCTCAAGGTGTACGAAGAGTCGAAGGAAGGCCGGGACGAAGAAGACGAGGCGCTCAAACACAAGCTGCCACCGCTCGAAATCGGCCAGGCGCTCACGCTCAAAGAGCTGAAGCCGGAGCAGCACTTCACCGAACCGCCTCCGCGATTCAATGAAGCGTCGCTGGTGAAAGAGCTGGAAGAGCGCGGCATCGGGCGGCCATCCACTTACGCCACGATTCTTTCCACCATTCAGGAGCGACAGTACGTCCAGAAACTGGGCGGCAAATTCACTCCCACGGAAACCGGCCTGGTCGTCACCGACCTGCTGGTGGCGAACTTTGCCGAAATTTTCGACCCCGCATACACGGCGCGTCTCGAAGAAGAGCTGGACGAGATCGAAGAGGGCAAGGAAAAGTGGACGCAGGCCCTCGGCGACTTCTACAAGAAATTCGAGAAAGACCTCCACTATGCCGAAGAGCACATGGAAAACGTGAAGCGGATGGAGAAGCCGACGGACGAAAAGTGCGAACGTTGCGGCTCTCCGCTGGTGCTCAAGTGGGGCAAGCACGGTTCGTTCTACGCCTGCAGCGCCTATAAAAAAGATGATCCGGCGAGCTGTACCTTCACCAAGGAAAATCCCGTCAATCTGCCTGAATTCGATACGGCGGAGATGCCGGAGACTTCGCAGGAAGAATATTGCGACAACTGCGGACGCGTGATGGTGCTGAAGCGGGGACGCTTTGGCCAGTTCATGGCCTGCACCGGCTATCCGGACTGCAAGACCACGCGGCGGCTCGACCAGGGCAAGCGCGTGCCGGACGTGGCCCTTGAAGAAACCTGCCCGCAGTGCAGCCGCAATCTGGTATTGCGCCACGGGCGGTACGGTGAATTCATTTCCTGCAGCGGATATCCCGACTGCAAGTACATCAAGCAGAACTTTATCGGAGTAAAGTGTCCGCAGTGCAAAGAGGGCGAAATCGTCGAGAAGAAAGCCCGCCGCCGCGGCAACACTTTTTACGGCTGCTCGAATTATCCGAAGTGCGAATTTACCTCGGCGTGGAAGCCGGTGGCGGAGCCGTGCCCGGAGTGCGGCAGTCCGTATCTGGTGGAAAAACATTTGAAATCGGGCAGCGTGCTCACGTGTCCGAACAGCACGCGCAAATCGGCCGAGGAAGAAGACGAGAAGCCAAAGAAACGCGGCAAGAAAGCCAAAGCCGAGGAAGAAGCGCCGAAAGTGAAGTGCGAATATTCCCGCCCGCTGCCCACACCGGTAGCCGTGGCGTAATCAAGGAGCGATGAATGGCTAAAAAGAGCAACCCGGCCGAAGAAGCAAAGATTTTGCTGCATCTCTATGAACTGCGCCAGGAACCGTGTTTGCGCAAAGCACGCAGCTTTATGGCGAGCGAATTCTGGCCCCGCAATTACGAGGAATTTAAAGGACTGTTTTTTGAATCGGGGACGGAGCGCAACGCATTTGCACGCCAGGCACTCTCTTTTTGGGACATGGCCTGCACCTTCGTGCTGAGCGGCGCCATCAGTGAAGAGATATTTTTCCAGACCAATGGCGAGGCCTGGTTTCTCTACGTCAAGTTCAAAAACTACCTTCCGCAGTTGCGCAAGGAGTTTATCAATCCCGATCTGGCACTTAACATCGAAAAAGTGGTCACCAAATCGGCCAAAGGCAAAGAGCGGGTCAAACGGATGGAAGCATACATTAAGGTCCGCGCCGAGAAGGCAGCCGCCGCCAAAGCCTCCAGCTGAAGCTCCCTTGTTTGTTCTATGCGACTGATTCAGCCTGGAAACTGCCGGTGGAATGGGCCTTGTGATAGGCTCTTGCCGTGCAGATTCCAGGCGTGATTTCCGGGCTTCGATCGGCGCTGGCACTCTGCATTCTGCTGGTAGTGGCGGCGATTCTGATTGCTCCGCAGGTTGATCTTGAAGACGCCGTCTTCCGCATGGAAGCCGCGCTCTATACCCTGCTGTTGGCAGCGATGAGCATTGTCGCGCTGTGGGTAACGCTTGCTGCCAGAGCTTCCCTCGCCTGTGTCTTCGATTTCGCGGCAACTCCGCTGGCAAGGCGCTTGCCTTCAGCTACCGTGCATCTGCTCTGCTGAGTTTGTCTCTGGCATCTTAATCCGCAAAATTACGTTCAGGCACAGGTTTGTCTTTAATGCCTGGAGCGGAAAATCAGAATCAATATGGAGACAAAGCTGCAAACATGAAACGCCCGGCCCGGCCACTACAACAAGCTGAATACAATGCGCTGGCGGAATTTCGCTACCAGCTCCGCAAGTTTCTCCGTCACATGGAGGATGAGGTGCGGGCGGAGGGGCTGAATCCGCAGCAGCATCAGGTGCTGCTGGCGATCAAAGGCCTGCCCCAGGACCGGACCGCGACCGTAGGCGTGATAGCGGAGCGAATGCAGGTGAACCACAACAGCATGGTGGAGCTTTTGGACCGCTGTGAGCAGCGCAATCTGCTCCGCCGCTCCCGCTCCCGCTCGGACCGCCGCCAGGTGGTGCTGGAGATCACTCCCGAAGGCGATGAGGTCCTGTGCAAACTGGCCCGGGCGGCGCGCAAGGAATTAAGCTCGGTGGGTAAAATTCTGGTCCAATCGATTGAGGAACTGATCCAGCAAAAATCCGAGGTGGACGATCCTGAGTAAATCATCCACCCGGGAAGCTATCGCGAAAAGCCTATCTTCCGCAGGACCGTCTTCAGCCGTCCATAATGCTCTTCATCAAGCGCGATAAAACGAAAAGGGCGCATCAACGGTTTGTCTTTGTGTGGCGGCTGGAGAAATTCCACCAGTCCGCTGAAAGGGCCAGCGGGGGTACTGAAGGCCAGTTCGGCCAGTGGCGCCGGGCCGATGTTCTTGTCAAACTCGGCCAGCCCTCCGGTCACCGAAAGACGGCGCAGCCGAGCGGATACCTGCATACTGCCAAGGTTAACTTTCACCGATTCTTCACCCTGAATGCTGACCCGGGGTGCGCGTACTTTGGTATTGGATTGGGGGAAGTGAGCCATGGTGAAGAGCATGGCAGGATTTCAGCTTTGATAAAAGATTACGAATTGTCCCCTAATCCTGGAATGGGCTGAAGACAGGCATTGTACTGGCGGACAGGTCCCTTTTAGCCAGGTGGTTCGGCAGCATCGGGAGTCAAATCCACCTGGTCATTTTTTCGGTATTTTACCGGGTGAGAAACCTTTGACGTGAAAAGCACTGGGCGTAGGTTTAAACATGGAGATGGCCTGCTTCTTGTGGCCAGTTTTTTTCTTCTCTGCAGTGCTCACTCCGGCTTGTGCAACCCACGCTCACTTTTCTGGAAAGAGGCTCGCGATCGTTCCCATGGGCATGAAGAGGCGGCGTTCTATTTTGGGCAGCGCAATGAAACCATACCTCGTATAAAACCTCGCCGCCGAATCATCTTTGGCATCGACAATGACCGCCACCGATGCCAACTGTTTATTCCCGCTGTAGCAACGGCTAAGAGCGTCCATCAGCAAAAGTTCGCCTGCGCCCTGCCCGCGAAAAGCTGTGCTGACGGCGAGACGCCCCAGCAATGTAGCCGGAATCTCCGGGTATTTCGGAAGTTTCCTGGCAATCTCAGGAGGAACGACATCCAGGTCCACTGAATATTGCGACAAGGAATAAAACCCTGCAACTGTCTTACCGTTTGGCGTCATGATGAAGACCGCTGCTGCATGTTTCCTGACATCCTGACTTGCCTGCCTGCGCAGGTAAGAGTCGAGTGCTTCCACTCCACACGAAAATGCCGCTCGGTCATGCTGTGGCCCAAGCGGCTCAAATGTGAACCTGGTTTTGCGTCCCTGTCCCTGATCTGACAATCAAGACCTCTTGCGCGCTTTGTACCTCTGTGCTGCAGCCAGTAACGCTTTATTGGGAGCAGGCGGGTTCATGATGGCATGAACAAAAACCTCGCGCGCTTCATCACGAAGGCGCAACATCTCAAAGTCTTTGATTGTCTCCGTGGCAGCACGCTGTGCGCTTGCGACCACAAAATCTGTCAGTGTCGTGCCCCGCAGATTTGCCGCGCGCTCGATTAACTCCTTGAGGTCCGGAGTGACTCTGGCTTCGAGTCGCTCCTGCTTTCGCGCTGGTCGCTTCGCTTTTAATGCGTGTGCCATATTCATAACCCCGGATCACGCTTGACACTTATACAGGCCAACACGCCCGCAAAGCGAGATGCCCAAAGCAAAATCGTGAAGATGATCGTGGCAGGAAATGGCGATAATAGCGTGAGTCCAGGAAAGGCGCCCTAAGGGCAATCGAACTTTCCGAACCTGCGTCACAATGAGAGCCATCTCTAAGTTATTGAAAAGATGGCGGGGACGACGGGACTCGAACCCGCGGCCTCTGCCGTGACAGGGCAGCGTTCTAACCAACTGAACTACGTCCCCAGCTTGTTTTCATCGGGTTAGCGGGAACCCGTTGACTTGCACTGCGTCCGCTGACTTTCTGTTGCTGTTGCTGTGTAAGGACGCAAAAACAGTATATCAGGAAGAATTGAATTTGCGCGTGGAACCAGTCACGCCATCAGGAAAAAAGATCGCATTCATCCACGGGGCTTTCCTCGTTTCATTTCCAGGATTGTGAAACCGTCCGTTCAGGCGCGTTTTGGGCCGCGCAGCACGCGGGCGGGCAGCAGGATAATTGCTTTGATCAATTCCAGCACTCCGCCCACTGCCAGGCCTGCAATCCGGAAAGGCAGCAGGAGCAGCCAGATCAGCGGATACAGCACCAGGGCCAGCAGCGCCAGCGGCCAGCACAGTATCAGCAAAATGCACCAGAGAAGAAATACGATCATATACTTCCTGCTTATTTGTACGATATAACGTTGCGTCGGGTTCCATCGCGAAAATTTATGAGCAATTGGGCAGCGAATGGGGTTGATCGTGCCAAATGGGGCGGCCGCGTGCTGGATACACACCAGCGCATTCGTGCTTCCGTTCTGGAGACTCCGCTCGAAGACGCTTCCGATCTCTTCCCAGCGCTTTTGGCCAGAGTGCTGTTCAAGCGCGAAGACCTTCAGCACACCGGGTCCTTCAAGCTGCGCGGCGCCACCAACAAGCTGCTCTCACTCACCCCTGAGCAGCGCGACGCGGGCATCACCGCGGCCTCGACTGGAAATCACGGAATGGGTGTAGCCAGCGCGGCGGCAAGACTCGGCACTGTGTCAGACATCTACGTCTCCACTCATGTTCCACCGGCCAAAGTAAAAAAGATCGAGAGTTATGGCGCGCGCGTACGCCGCGTGGGTGATGGCCATCTGGATGCCGAGCTCGCGGCCCGCGCCGTCGCCGCGCAATCCGGAAAGGTATTTATCTCGCCTTACAATGACGCCGATGTGATGACCGGCCAGGGAACCATCGCCGTGGAGATGCTGAGGCAGTCACCAAAGATCGACGCGGTTTTTGTCGCCGTGGGCGGTGGCGGACTGATTGGCGGCATTGGCGCGTATTTGAAGTGGGCGTCACCGCAAACCGACGTTGTTGGCTGCTGGCCGCAAAACTCTCCCGTGCTTTATGAGTCGATCAAAGCTGGCCGCATCATCGAGGTTGCGGAAGAGCCTACCGTTTCCGAGAGCACAGCCGGGGGCCTCGAAAGTGGCTCCATTACTCTGGACGTATGCCGGGATGTGATTGACCATTCGGTGCTGGTCTCGGAAGACGAAATCCTCGCAGCCATGCGCATGGTACAGAAATCCCAGGGCTGGCTGATGGAGGGCGCAGCCGGTACGGCTTTGGCGGCATTTCTCCAGACGGCGGACCGCTATGCCGGCAAAACCGTGGTGGTGGTCATCTGCGGTGGCAATGTGTCGGAGCAGGTCCGAGAGCAGGTAAGCCGCCGCTGATTCCGGAAAATCAGCGGCAGCCAGTTGCTATTTTTTGTCCGGCTTTGCATCTGGAAGATCGGGTGGCGCGTAGTAAACCTTACTGCCTCCCGACTTCTCGACTTCCTGAATAAAGGTTGTTCCGTAGTCATGCTCGCTGGAGATGGCATACGCCTGGCGCTTGTAACTCCAGCTTTTCGGATTGAGTCGCTGAGCTTCCTTGAAATGCGGAACAGCCTCCGGCAGATGACCGGATTTATAAAGATGCTCGCCCAGAGCAAACTCGGCGGAAGCCTGCAGTGCGTCCGGATCATTCACCGCCAGCTTCTCGCGCAGCTTGTCTTCGCTCATCACGTATGTGCTCTTGCTGCCCTTCTCCGCCCAGTCTTTCAGCGCGTCGAGATAAGGCGCTGCATCAAGACCCGTGAAGTTTTTAAAGCGGTCATCGACAAACGCAACTTCATTCGGGCGGACGACTCTTCCCTGCTCGTCAATCCATACTCCGGTGGGAACATTCACCATGTTGTACAGCTTTGAGACCAGATGCTTCTCGTCAATCAGCGCGGTGTAGGTGGGATGCGCGCTGGTGATCCACTTGCCTGCGTCCTGCACGCCGTTGGTGTCCTGGGCCACGGAGATGATCTCGAAATTTTTGTCTTTCAGCTGCTCGTAGATAGTTTGCCAGCCTGGCAAATCCAAGCGGCACCCTCACCACGAGGCCCAGGTCACAAGAAAGATTTTTTTGCCGCGAAAATCGGAGAGCGAGTGCATTTTGCCCTGCATGTCCGGCAGGGTAAAATCGGGCGCCCTGAGCGAGGCCAGCCCCCGGCGCTGGTCCGAGCGCAGGCCAAAATACCAGACTCCCAGCGACTCATCATGCGCCACCGGCTGATGCACCAACTGGGCGAAGGCCGAAAGATTGAAAACTTCCGCGCCTGCTTCCTCGCGCAGGAACTCGCTTTTGCGCGCTTTGGGCAGCGGGAAGCAAAGCTCTTCGCGGCACACGCCCTCTGGCTTTACGGCAAAGTGTGTGGCGCGTTTTAGATCGGCGGTGGTGATCCAGAGCTGGCTGGCATCCTTGCCAAGGGAGCCGACCTCCGTGGCCGTGTCGTCATAGACAATCGTTGCCCGCACGTCTTTAGCTTCAGCAGCTACGGTCTGAGAAGTGCCCCCCAGCGCCGCCATCAGAGAGAAACCCATAATGAATTTTTGCAGCATGATTTTTGTTTTTCTCCGTGCATGTTATTCGTCCGTTTTGATGCTGATCTCCTGTCCGGCCACGTCATCATACTCCGGTTTGCTTTTGCCCTGGAGGTACTTATCGAACCAGCCGACAATGTGCTGCAGGCGTTCCACGCGGTGCCACGGCTGCCCGGACCGCGAGAGCTCGTGCGACTCGCCCGGAAAGCGCACCATGATGGCCGGGCGCTTCAGGAACTTAAGCGCGCGGAACATTTCTTCTCCGCCCGCGCCGGGCGGCGTGCGATAGTCGGCCTCACCCAGCACCAGCATCAAAGGCGTGTGGACATTTTCGATGTAAGTGATAGGCGAGCGATCCACGAAGTCTTTCGGATCTTTGAACGGCGGCGCTTTGAACCAGCTTTCGTGAAACAGCGTGAAGTCCGCTGAATACCACCACGCCGCCCAGCTGGCGATGTCGCGCTGCGCGACGGCCGCGGCAAAACGGTCGGTGTGTCCAATCACCCAGTTGGTGAGCAGACCGCCGCCGCTTCCGCCGGTGACGCCCAGCTTTTTAGTGTCGATATATCCGCGCTTGATTACCTCGTCCACACCGGCCATGAGGTCTTTGAAGTCGTCGCCGGGATAGTGATACTGAATGATGTTGCCAAACTCCTGGCCGTACGACGTGCTGCCGCGCGGATTGGGATAGAGCACCACATAGCCTTTGGCGGCCATCCATTGAAATTCATGGTCGAAGATAAAGCCGTACGCCGTATGCGGACCGCCATGAATATTCAGAATCAGCGGATATTTCTTCGCGGGATCGAAATCCGGCGGCTTCTGAATCCAGGCATGAATGCGCTTGCCGTCAAAGCTGCTGTACCAGATTTCTTCCGGAGCCGTGAGGTTGAGCTGCGAGAAGAGTTTGTCGTTGATATGGGTGAGCTGCCGAGGTTCCGCACCGGCGTGCTCCACCAAAAACAGATCGCCTATGTTGGTCGGTGTGGAAATGACGGCGACAAATCCAGACGCATCACCCGCGGCCCGAAAGCGCTCCACCGCCTGATTGCCGTGTGTGACCTCGGTGATTTTTTCCGTGGCAATGTCCACGCGCACCAGATTGGCTTTGCCTTCTCTGGCGGTCGTGGCGATCAACCCCGTGCCGTCTGCCGTCCAGAGCACGTGGTTTGGCCCGCCGGCGCGCGGCGCCGCCTGATCTCCGCCCACGCCACTGCACATGTCGAAGTCATACTTCTCGGTGAGATTGCGCGGCTTCGCGCCGGGCGCCAGGTCAACCACCCAGAGATCGGGCTGGGTATAGGAATACACCGGCTCATTCACCTCCGCACAAAAGGCGAGCCGCTTGCCATCCGGACTGAGCGATATGCCTCCTGGTTGAAGATTGAGCGAGAGAATTTTCTGCGTCTCGCCGCCAGCCAGCGGAACCGAGTAAACATCAGCGTGCGGCAAGTCATACGAAGGATCGTCCACGTGCGTGGCGGTGAAGTAGATTTGGCTGCCGTCCTTCGACCACAGAACATTTTCTTCCTGATATTTGCCGGTGGTGAGCTGTTTGGGCGTTACCGCATCTTCCGAGCTTTGCGGCGCTGCCACCACCCAGATGTGCTGTATGTGTTTTAAGTCGAGATAGCCTGCGCCGTTCGCCCGATACACCGAGCGCGTAATCACGCGCACATCGCTTTCGTGTTCGGGTATTGGCGTGGCTGCGGCGGTGTCCGGCGCTGGCTTGTCTTCTTTTTGTTCTGCTTTGGCGCTGGCTTTGCGCTGTTTAGCCAGATCTTCGGCCGAAGTGTCACTGATAAAAGCAATCCATTTGCTGTCCGGCGACCACACAGGAGAGCCAGCCCCGCGCGGCAGGTCCGTGACCTTCCACGATTCGCCGCCAGCCAGGGGCAGCATGTAAAGCTGAGGCCCGGAGGGACGGCCACCCGCAGCAGCCACTCCACTACTTCCTGCTGCTGGATTTTCCGGAGCGCGCACGAATAACAGCCACTTGCCATCCGGCGACCAGCGCGGCGTGGAATCACGCGTACCATCGGTCATACGGCGTGGCGGCTCACCGCCCTGGATGCCTACGGACCAAATCGAGATATCGTAGCCATCTTTCTTTTCGTTGACGGTTACCCGCACGAAGGCCACGCGCGAGCCATTGGGAGAAACCTGAGGGTCGCCAATCCAGTTGAATTGAAAGATGTCTTTTTCGGTGATGGCCCGTTTTTGCGCCAGAGCGGCCGCAACCGCCAGAATACAGGCCAGAAAGACAAGAAGACGGAAATGACGCGGCATTGTCAGCTCCTTGAGGACTACCTTTTATACGATTCCCCGGACCGCTTGTCCACCGTCATTTCCCTAAGCCTGGCAGAGTCAATCAGGCACTTCGGCCAATGCCCTCTCGATCACGTCATATACCCGATCCAGTTCCTCGGCCGTGATGACGTACGGCGGCAGCACGTAGATCACATTTCCCAGGGGACGCAGAAGCACACCCTGCTCCAAAAAGAAGCGATAGAGCCGCGGCTTGAGGCTGGAAAAATATCCAGGGTCATTGGCCTTCAATTCCAGCGCACCGATACTGCCAATGTGGCGCACCTCCGCTACACGAGGATGCTCCCTCAAATGCTGCAAGCGCTGTTCATGCTGGTGGGAAATGGCCTGTATGCGGGCGAAGACATCCTCGGTCTCGAATATCTCCAGATTGGCAACCGCAGCGGCACAGGCCAAAGGATTTCCCGTATAGGAGTGGCCATGAAAGAATGCGCGCCCTTCGCCCGAGAACTGGCGGTGGATTTCATCTCCGCACAGCGTCGCTCCGAGGGGTAGCACGCCGCCGGTGATGCCTTTGGAAAGACACATAAAATCCGGCGTCACTCCTGCGACATCACAGGCAAACATCTTTCCGCAGCGGCCAAAGCCGGTGAGCACTTCATCCGCAATCAGCAATACGTTGTATTCGGAGCATAACGCCCGCACTCCCTGCAAAAACTCCACAGGATGCACAATCATGCCTCCCGCCCCTTGCAGCAGCGGTTCGACGATCACTGCCGCGAGATGGCGGCTTTTTTCTTTGAGGAGCCTCTCCAGGGATTGCAGGCAGTCGATCTGGCATTCCGAGCGCACCTTGCCCACCGGACACCGCAGACAGTAAGCCGAATGCACCCGCTTCACCGGAAAGCGCATGTTCGCAAAGGCATCGGTAAAGCCGGAATCGGCGCTCACCGACATGGCGCCTGCCGTGTCTCCGTGATAGGCATGCTCCAGAGCCACAATCCCGCATTTTTCCGGATTGCCGCAATTCTGCCAGTACTGCACCGCCAGCTTCAGGGCGACCTCTACCGCCGTAGAGCCGTTATCGGAATAAAAGATATGCGAAAGCGCCTGCGGAACAATCCCGCGCAATTTCGCCGTAAGTGTCTCGACCGGAGGGTGCGAGAACCCGGCTAGCAATACCTGGTCAAGCACATTCGCCTGAGCGGAAATCGCCGCCATGATGCGCGGATGACAATGACCGTGAAGGTTGACCCACCAGGAAGAAATGGCATCGATGATCTGGCGGCCATCTTCCGTTTGCAGATAGACTCCCCTGGCGCTGACCGCGCGCAGCGGCGCGGGATCAACATGGGACTGGGTAAACGGATGCCAGATTTGCAATGCCGGATTCACCGCAGCGCGTCTCCATCAAAGTATTCGGCAAACACAGCACGCAGTGCCTTGCGATGTATCTCCGGCAACAATGGAATGTGGCCAATCACTGCAATATTTCCATAGTGCTCGATGGCGCGGCGGTTATCCGGATTCTCCGGGCCAAGCAACACCACACCACGTACGGGCAAACCGGCATCTCGCAGCGCCTTTACGGAGAGCAGCGTGTGATTAATCGTGCCTAGTGTGCTCCGCGCCGCCAGCAAAACGGGAAGCCCCAGCACGCGCATGAGGTCGAGCATGAGTTCTTTGCCGTTCACTGGAACCATGACTCCACCGGCGCCTTCCACCACCAGCGGCAGATCGCTGTCGCTTATCGGCAGATGAATACTTTCGAGCGAAATCTCGGTGCCGGCGCGCTGCGCCGCCAGATGCGGCGATACTGGATCATCAAAAATGCAGGCTTCAGGATGGGTCTGTTGTTCGGCAAGGCCGGCCCACTGGATCACCTGACGGCGGTCGGTGCCTTCACTGGCTCCGGTCTGAATGGGCTTCCAGTAGCGTGCCGGCAGGGCGGCACACAACAGGGCAGAGAGAACGGTCTTGCCCACATTGGTGTCAGTGCCGGTAATGAAGAAGCCTTTAGTCATGGCCGCCCATGATGCAGAGTTCAGCGGCCAGAGCGGCTGTGAGGGCTTCAATATCGTTCCAGGCAATTCGCGTGGTCAGAGAAAGGCGCAAACGCTCCGTTCCCACAGGAACGCTGGGTGCTCTCACCGCGCGTACACCCAACCCAAGCTGCTGCAGGACACCTGCCAGCCGCAGTGATTCTTCGTTGCCGCCAATGATGACCGGAACGATATGCGAACTGCTCGTGCCGGAATGGAATCCCGCGGTGCGCAGGCGGCTCCGCAGCTCTTCCGCAATTTCCGCCAGATATTTCCGTTCCATCTCCATGCCCATGGCCAGGCGCAGGGCCGCTCTGATTTGAAAAGCGACATAGGCGGGCATGGCCGTGCTGAAAATGAAACTGCGGGCGTGGTTAATGAGAAATTGTTTCAGCACCGCGCCGCCGCATACAAAGGCTCCCATGCTGGCCAGGGCTTTGCCGCAGGTATGGACAATGGCCAGAGCACGCTGCTCCAGTCCGGCTTCAACGAGCAGCCCGCGGCCTTTGGGGCCGCAAGTTCCCGTGGCGTGAGCTTCATCCACGATGACCTCCGCGCCATAGCGTTCCGCAAGAGAAAAAATCTCCGGCAGCGGAGCGCGGTCACCATCCATGCTAAAAATGCTTTCGGTCACGATGATCCGATCGCCGGAAGCGCCAGCGTGACTGGCCAGGCTTTCTTCCAGAAAACTCAGATCGCAGTGCGGATAAACAATTTTGTGCGCACGCGAAAGGCGCAGCCCATCAATGATGCTGGCGTGATTCAGCGCATCGGAAAAGACCACATCTTCCGGGCCGGGCAACGCGCTCAGCAAGCCGGTATTGGCCGCATAGCCTGAATTGAAGAAAAGCGCGGCTTCCGTCCCCGCGAATTGCGCGAACTCAGCTTCCAGTTCGCTCCACGCCGGGTGGTCACCGCTGAGCAAACGCGATCCGGTGGACCCGGACTGCCGGCACTCCTCCACGCCCTGCAGCAAAGCCTGGCGCAGGCGAGGATCGGCGGCCAGACCCAGATAATCATTGGAAGAAAAGTCCACTCCCGCGTGGCGGCCCAGGGCGCGCAGACCGTGCTGCCGCTCCAGATCCGCCAGGCGAAGCTCCATCCGTCGTGGAAGACCGCTATTCGGCATGTACCGCGACTTGCATGGGAGTCAGGCCCAGATCGTGCAGCAGGCTGGTATCTTCGTCCGCGGCAGGATTGGGCGTGGTCAGCAGCTTCTCGCCATAGAAAATGGAATTTGCGCCGGCCATAAAGCAGAGCAATACAGCCTCGCGCGACATCTGTTTGCGTCCGGCAGCCAGGCGGACCATGGCTTTGGGCATGATGATTCTGGCGGTGGCAATGGTACGCACCATGATCAGGGGATCAAGATCGTTCTGCTTCTCAAGCGGCGTGCCTTCCGCCCGCACCAGCATATTGATGGGAACACTCTCCGGTTGCGGCCTCAGACTGGCCAGCTGATGCAGTAAGCCGATGCGATCTTCATCCGATTCGCCCATACCCAGAATTCCGCCGCAGCATACCGTGATTCCTGCTTTGCGCACGGCGGCGATGGTATCGAGCCGCTCCTGATAGGTGCGGGTGCTGATGATGTCACCGTAAAACTCGGGAGACGAATCGAGATTGTGGTTGTAGGCCGTGACGCCAGCCTGCTTGAGCTGGACTGCCTGCTCTTCCGTGAGCATGCCCAGGGTGCAGCAGACCTCCATGCCCAGTGACGCGACCGCCCGAACGGACTCAAGCACCGACTCGAACTCCGCGCCGCGCGGCGCCTGTCTCCAGGCTGCACCCATGCAGAAACGGGTTGCGCCCTCGGCTTTGGCCGTGCGGGCCGAGGCGGCGACTTCGTGTTTGTCCATGAGCTGCTGGCGCTGGACGCCGGTGGTGTAATGCGCGCTTTGCGGACAATATCCGCAGTCCTCGGGACAGCCGCCAGTCTTGATCGAAAGCAACCGGCACATCTGCACCTGATTGGCAGCGTGAAATTCACGATGCATCTGCTGTGCCTGCATCAGCAGATCGAGCAAAGGTTTATGGAAAATGGAAGATATTTCCTTGCGAGTCCAGTCAGTCAACATAGAAACCTTGATTATACTGCCGGATTCGCAGGCATTACCAAAGTCGCGGGCTTTGCCAACCGTGACACAGATGATCATCAGGCGTTATGCCGGGAAACTTCTGCCTCTGGTGTGGGTTCTTATCTTTAAGAGCACACGTACTCCAGTAATCTCACGCTTCGTGTGGTGGGTGATTTAGAGTTATGATCGAAGGTCAAAGTATGGCACGGCTTCAGAAACAACTCGTGCTTGCGGGCAGCCTCCTGTGCTCTTTACTCGCTTTCTCCCAGGCGCCGCCATCCGGCTTAGAGACTTCCACCCCCTCCAGTACATCACCCGCAGCCATGATCACGCCTGCGGCCGTGCCATGCGCTAAACCTGCTTCCACCTTCGATCTGGACGACTACAACGGTCCCCTCAGCAAGCTGATCGGCAGTGTTTCCAACAAGGTCGAGCTGAAGACCGTGCATACCCCGCCACACCGGCCTGCAGGCACTATGCCGTGCTCACTGAGTTCGGGCGAGAAATTCCACCTATTCATTCGAAACACCTTCGAGCCGGTGAATTTTATGGGATCGGCATGGGACGCGGGCTGGGCACAGAGGGACGACGATGACCGCGCGTTTGGCCAGGGCGCTGCCGGCTATGGCAAACGCTATGCCGCCGCGCTGACGGACAATGTGGCGGACGACTTTTTCAACACTTTTCTTTATCCCTCTCTTTTCCATCAGGACCCGCGCTATTACCGGATGGGACACGGAAGCGTACATGCGCGGCTGGGCCACGCTCTGACCCACGTTTTTGTCGCTCACAGCGATTCCGGCAAGCTGATGTTCAATTATTCGGAATGGTTTGGCACGGCCAGTTCCAAGGCCCTAAGCAATCTTTATCATCCGGATAATGAGCGCGGATTCGCTTCGGTTGCAAACCGCGCCGGAGTGAGCCTTGCCACCGATACAGGATGGAACGTGTTCCGGGAGTTCTGGCCGGAGATCGCACACACCTTCCATTTACCTTTCAAAAATGATTACGCTTTGATCCACCCGCCAGCACGCGATTCCATCCCCGAAACGCCACACACCGCGGAAAAGCCTGCTTCCACTCCCGCAGGCACAACCGCTATCGAGTAGCTTATTCCTTCAGAACCAGAGCACGCTGATCGGCAAAGGAAATGGTTACCGTCAGCGATTTTCGCGCGTCAAAGGCGTCTTTGTTCACGGGAAAAGCATAGATGGTCATCCATGTATTGGCGTTTCCGGGTGTGATTTTCAAATCTTCGTGCAAAGGCTCGGCTTTGGCTTCCGCCAGTACGGGAAAGCCTTTTAAATAACGTCCCATGTCAACGGCGGGCGCCGAGGTATCGGTATATTTTTTACCGTCAGCGGTCTCAATCTCGGCCTTGATTCCCTTGATCCAGAGCTTGTCCTTAATAAGGTTTTGAAATTCCAGCTGCACCGCGACCAGCACGTTCTCATCCTGCGGAGCAACCGCTACTTTGGTGATGGCGCCTTTGGTATTGGGCTGGGGCCAGTCGAAAAACGCGAAGATTCCCGCCGCCAGAGCTACGATGCCAAGCCCAATCAGCAGGGCGCGTATTGGCGGCAGCGTGAACTTTGCGCGATCAAACTCGTCCCCCATATGCGACTGCCCGAAGTTTGGCTCAGGGGCCGGTGGAACATTGGTTGCAGATTTAGACTCGTCTGGCATAACACGCTCCGACAGAAGCATACTCCTGTGGGATGCAAAACAAACCAGGGCTGCTGGCTTTTATTGCTTTATCTTCGCCAGCACCGGCCGGCCACGGCGGACCGCTTTGGCGAACTCCGGCCACGGCAGCGTGTTCAGAACATCTTTTTTCGTCACCCATGCGCGGCGCAGTTGCAATATGCCGTAGCGGATTTTTTCCATGTGGGAAGTATGGTGCGAATCCGTGTTAATGATGAACTTCGCGCCCTTGGATTTCGCCAGGCGCAGATGCTGGTCGCGCAGATCGAGGCGGTCGGGATAGGCATTGTGTTCCAGCGCCACTCCGGCCTTCACGGCAGCGGAGAATACCTGATCGCAGTCGAAGGTGAAGCCTTCGCGCCGCAGCAATAAGCGTCCGGTAGGATGGCCGAGGAGCGACGTGTTGGGATTGCCGATGGCGCGCAGCAAACGGTCGGTCATTTGCGCCGGTTCCTGCTGAAAATGCGAGTGCACGCTGGCAATCACCACGTCCATCTGCTCCAGAACGGAGTCGGAAAGATCGAGTTCGCCATCGGCCAGAATGTCCACTTCAATTCCGGCGAATATGGTGATGCCGTCCATCTCTTTCGCGGCGGCGCGGATGCGCTTGATGTGCTCGACGGCGCGCTTGTCATCCAGACCATTGGCGAAAGCCAGATTCTTCGAGTGGTCGGTGATGGCCATGTACTTGTATCCGCGGTCGCGCGCGGCCAGCGCCATCTCTTCAATGGTGCATTTGCCGTCGGTTTCCACAGTATGCATGTGGACGTCACCTTGCAGGTCGGCTTCGGTAATCAGCTCCGGCAGCTTACCTTCTTCGGCGGCTTCAATTTCGCCGTTGTTTTCGCGCAGCTCCGGAGGAATGAACCTGAGGCCCAGCTTGTTGTAAATCTCCTCTTCGGTTTTTCCGGCCACGTGCTGGTTATCTTCCACACGCGCCAAACCGTACTCGTTTAGGGTATAGCCCTGCCGCAGCGCGCGCTGGCGCAGTGAGACGTTATGGTTCTTCGATCCAGTGAAGTACTGCAGGGCCGCGCCGAAGGAGTCCGGCGGAAGCAGGCGCACGTCCACCTGTAAACCGCCGCGCAGCCGGAAGCTGACTTTGTTCTCGCCCTTCGCCAGCACCTCGAGAATGCCGGGAAAGTTCAGGATTTCTTCAATCACCCGGTTGCGCTGGTCTTCGCTGGCGCAGCAGTGGCCGGTGACCAGCAAATCGAGATCGCCAACGGTTTCGCGGCCACGGCGCAGCGATCCGGCGGGCGTAACTTTCTCCACCCCGGGCAAATCTTTGAGCAGACCAATCATTTTGCGCGCTACTTCATCGGCTGTATCCAGAAGAAAACGTCCGGTCAGCTGGCGATAGTTTTCAATGGCTTTGATGATCTTCTGTTCCGACTTTTCGCTCAGGCGGGGCAGAGTACGCAGTTTGCCTTCGCGGGCCAGTTTCTCCACGCCCTCGGGATCGCACACCTGAAACGCGTCCCAGATGAGCGCGATGGTTTTGGGGCCCAGTCCCTGGATCTTCAGCAGCTCCAGCATCGAGGGGCGAAACTGCGTCAGCAATTCTTCGTGCAGTGAGAGCTTGCCGGTGGTGCAGACGTCGCGAATATGGCCGGCCATGGCCTTGCCGATTCCGGGAATGGCCAGCAGCGCCTTTTCATCGTGGCATAGATCAGCCAGGGGCTCCGCAAGCCCTTCCAGCGCCTCGGCGGCGCGGCGGTAGGAGCGTATGCGGAAGGAATCGTCACCCCGGACCTCCATGAGGTCGGCGGTTTCATAGAAGATATTGGCAACTGCTTTGTTGTCCATGTCAGATCAATTCTAATGAGAGTTTGTCTGGCATGGGCGCAGAAAAACCGAAGGCCGCAAGCGCAGCAGACCCGCCTGGTCCCCCATAGGGTTTCGCTCTGCCTGCCACGGCCGATTCTGGCTGGCTGTACAGGAGCCACTGTTCTATAATCATGGCCCATGAAAACGTATTTTGCGCGTCTGCTCTCCCTGCTCTTGATTTTTACCATAGCCGTGGTACCCACATGGGCCACTTGCGGAGGTGGCGGAGGCGGCGGCACCGGCGGCATCAGTGGTAGCGGCAGTGCGCCGACGCAGACCTATCCCGTGCCGTGGAAGGTCATCAGCGCAGCCGATGCGGCCAGCAAAGACGGGCTTACCATCTACTGGCTGCCGGCGTCACAGCAGGAGCTGGAGAAATCGAGTCTGCGCTTTTCCCGCACGCTTTCGAGCTATGCCTCGCAGTGCGTGAGCATGGGCATTGTGGATTCGCACACTCCGCTGGGGCAGAAGTATCTGGCACAGAGCAAACTGCCGCTCGTGGTTTTGGCCACGCCGGACGGCTCCCCGGTGAGCAAACTGGAGAGCACCAACGGCTTTTTGAAGGTGGAAGATGTAGAAAAGCTGGTGAACGGCGAGATCAAGAAGCGCGAATCGGCGCTCAAAGAGAAGATGGACAGCGCCAGGAGCAAAGCCAAAGGCGGCGATGCCCAGGGCGCTATCGCCGAGTATCGCTCGGTGTACGACCAGAAGTGCATGTTCCCCGGCAAGGCCAAAGATGCGGCCAAAGAACTTAAAAAGCTGGGCGTAAATGATGTGGCCGAAGTCCAGGACGGCCCCAGCTTTGATCCCGCAGTCAGCGCCCGCGTGGAAAACACCATGAAGGCCGGCCTTCGCGCGGAGAATGCCGTTCACTACAGCGAAGCCGAGCGGCTGTATTCCGAGGCGCATCGCCTGGATCCCGGCGATCCGGTTCCGCTGCGTTATCTGGGTGAGCTTTATCGCCATCACATTGGCGACTGGGTCCATGCACGGCTGGAGTTCCGTGCGATTCTCAACATGCAGGCCGACCCGCTCTCGCGCGCCGTGGCCCTGCATGGCATGGGCAAGATGACCATTCACGAAGGCCAGTTCAAGAAAGGCCTGGCCATGATGGAGCAATCGGTGCAGGAGTTTCCGCTGGCGCTGACCTACCGCAACCTGGCGGTTTACTGGAATTCCGAGGGCGAGAACGCCAAGGCCGATCAGTATGCGCAGGAAGCTCTGAAGCTGGAACCCAATGATGCTTACAACGTGGTGTTCTGCGCCGTGTTCCGCGCGGCCGCCGGACATAAGGAAGAAGCGCTGAAGATTGCCCGCGATAATGACGGGCTGCTTTCTGCCTCGTACAATCTGGCCGCCATCTACGCCGAGGCTGGGCAGAAAGACAGAGCACTGGAGCTGCTGAAGCGCCATTTCTTCACCTATGAGCGCAATCAGGCAGTCCGCAGCAAAGAGATGATGGAAGCCCGCGTGGATTCAGTGTTCGCGTCCATCAAGAACGACCCTCAATTTATCTCGCTGACCAGCGGCGCGGACGGCATGCTCGATCCCAATCGCAACATGGGCGCACGCCAGGCGGGAAGCTTGTAAACAGAACTTCAACCCAACAAAAAAAGCGCGACTTAACCAGTCGCGCTTTTTGCTTTTATAAAGCATTTCAGACTTGCGCTTCGGCATCAGTGCGCTCTTCTGTTCTCACACCGATTCTTCGGCCCATTTCCGCGAAGATATTCATGGTTTCATCGCTGGTGAGTAATCCGCGGACAATGGCCATGCAGTTTTGGGAAAAATGCAATCCGGCGCACCTTTCCGCACGGTAGGTCACGGACGCAACATCGCTCACACTCAGCGTGGATGTGGTGCAGGCCAGCATGGTGTGCGGACGGCATACCTTGTCGAGGAGGGTGAATATCTCCAGCTTGGATTCCATTTCGTCCGGGACGCACTCAATCACCAGATCGGCTTCTCGCGCCGCCTGCTCTACCGTGAGGGCATATTCAATGCGGGCAAAGGCGGCGTTGGCCGATTCCCGGCCCGCGCCGTCCTTTACCGCCACTGTATCCAGGTGCTGGCGGATGGCGGCCTGGGCCTGGCGCAGGCTGCCGGGCAGTATGTCTTCAAGAATTGTGCGGTAACCGGCCTGAGCCAACGCGGATGCAATCGCGCGCCCATCGGCACCGGCCCCGATTACGGCAATGGTCAGAATCGCGGGCGCGCTCTCGCTTTCAGATGATTCCTCTTTAGCCGGCTGCTTTTTAGCTGGCAGCTTTTTAGCTGGCTTCGTTTTAACTGGCCTCAAGGGTCCCCATAATGCGCTCGTAATTGGGTTCGGAATGGCGCATGTAGTCGGCGAGCCGCTTGCGCTCGTCCTCTGTCATGGTTGAGATGCCGACTTGAATGCGGCGCAGTGTGGCGGCAATATCGTCCACATAATTCATCATACGGATCAGTTCGCCTGTGACTACCATGCGTGAAGTGCTCCTTGCTTTAAGTTGCTATTTTCGGCTTTTCCCGCGGGTTAGTAAAGACGGCAGCAGCCCGGAACCTCGCATCTAACTTACCGGTTTGTGTTTCCTCTGATTATTCATGCGATCCAATCCCGCAATACTTACCACGGAATCGAGTGGCATCTCCGAATGTCTGGACCGGCTGGCGGCAAACAAGCGAAGCGCACGTCCGCTTTCGACCTACCGGATTCAGTTCCATTCCGGCTTTCGCTTTCGCGACGCGCGGCAGCTTGCCGGATATCTGCATGCTCTGGGCGTCTCCCATGTGTATTCTTCGCCGGTGCTCAAAGCGCGGGAGGGCAGCGCGCATGGTTATGACATTACCGACCACAACGCCCTGAATCCGGAGGTTGGCACGGATAAAGAGTTTCAGGACTTTGTCCGCGAGCTGAAACATTACGGTATGGGCCTGGTGCTGGACTTTGTTCCCAACCACATGGCGATTGGCCTGGGGACCAATCCCTGGTGGAATGACGTTCTGGCCAACGGCCGCACCTCAGAATTCGCCGAGTTTTTCGATATTGACTGGGACCCGCTCAAACCGGAGCTGCAAAACAAGCTGCTGCTGCCGGTCCTGGGCGATCAGTATGGAGCGGAGCTCGAGGCTGGGCGCATCCGGCTGATGGCGGACGAGCTGGGATTTCACATTGAGTATTTCGATAACAAGCTGCCGCTCGATCCACGCACCATTCCGCTGATCTTCGATCCGATTCTTTCTGAAAGGCTGCCCCAGGAGCTGCGCAATATGCTCTCCGGGCTGCGGAGCCTTCCCTGCCACAGCACCACGGATGGCGAACAGGTGCGGCAGCGCCGCCAAACGATCCCGCATCTCACGGCCCGACTGCAGCAGATTATTCACGATGATCATGAGATACAGCAGATCGTCAGCAAAGCGGTAGAGCTGGGCAATGGAAGGCCGGGCATCCCGGAAAGCTTTGACACGCTGCACCGCCTGCTGGAAGAGCAGGTGTACCGGCTGGCGCACTGGCGCGTCTCCGGAGAGGAGATCAACTATCGCCGGTTCTTCGACATCAACGAATTGATCGGACTGCGCATGGAGAATCCGCGCGTCTTCGCGGCTACGCACCGGCTGCTGCGTACCCTGCTGGCGGAAGACATGATACAGGGCCTGCGCATTGACCACTGCGACGGACTGCTCAATCCCAGACAATATCTGGTGCGCCTGCAGATGCTCTATGCCGCCAGCCAGTGCTGCGGCGCGCTACCACAGTCGCCCGTGGCGGAAAACGGAATCGAAGAGGAAGTACAGCAAGTGTTCGGCCAGCATGACTGGATGAATCAGCATGCTCCGCTCTACAGCGTGGTGGAAAAAATCCTCGAACCGGGCGAAGACCTCCCGGACGAGTGGCCGGTGGATGGCACTTCCGGATATGAATTCACCGCGCTGGTGAACGGCATCTTCATTGATCGCCGCAGCGAAAAAGCCTTCACCAATCTCTACCAGCGCTTTACCGGCCTGTCCACGGACGTGGAAACGCTGATCTACAACAGCAAGAAGCTGATCATGCACTCGTCGCTCTCCAGCGAAGTGAACGTTCTGGCGCATATGCTGGACGAGCTATCCATCACCGACCGCTATGCCCGCGACTTTACACGCAAGGCGCTGCGCGACGTGATTCGCGAGACCATCGCGTGTTTTCCCGTTTATCGCACCTATATCGACGAGCGCGGGCAGACCACGGAGCGCGATCACGCCTATATCAACGACGCAATTGTTCATGCCAAGCGCCGCAATCCGGACAAAGCGCCGGCCAGCTTCGATTTTCTGCGCGACATCCTGCTGCTCAAACACAAAGAATCGGAAGACCAGTCGGAGCTGTACCGCAAAAAGCTCTATTTCACGCTCAAGTTCCAGCAGCTCACGGGGCCGGTGATGGCCAAGGGCCTTGAAGACACGGCCTGCTATGTTTACAACCGCTTTATCGCGGTGAACGAAGTGGGCGGGTCGCCAAAGCAGTTTGGCATCAGCGTGGACGAATTTCATGCCGGCAATCTCAAGCGCGCGCAGCGATGGCCGTTTTCCATGCTGGCCACCTCCACGCACGACACCAAGCGCAGTGAGGACGTGCGGGCGCGGCTGGACGTGCTCTCGGAGATGCCGAAGCAGTGGGCCTCACAGGTATTCCGGTGGCGCAGGACCAACCGCACCCGCAAGCGCATGCTGGCCGATGGGCGTGCCGTTCCCGACCTGAACGAAGAATATTTTCTCTACCAAACCCTCGTCGGTTCGTGGCCGCAGGACTTTGCAAGCGAAGCGGGACGCCAGCAGTACGTTGAGCGGATCCAGCAATACATGTATAAGGCCGTGCATGAAGCCAAGATGAATTTGAGCTGGATCAATGACGACCCCGTTTATCTGGAAGCCCTGCGGGACTTTGTGGAGAAAGTGCTCGCTCCAGGAACGCGCAATCACCCCAATGCCTTTCTCGACCAGATTCAGACCTTTGTGCCGGTGATTGGCTTTTTCGGCGCCATCAATTCTCTGGCGCAGCGGCTGCTGATGATTACCGCGCCGGGAGATCCCGATCTCTACCAGGGAAGTGAACTCTGGGACCTGAGCCTGGTGGACCCTGACAATCGCCGCCCGGTGGATTACAGCCTGCGGCAGCGGCTGCTTACCGAACTTGATCGCCGGGCCGAAGCAGGCAATCTTCGGCAGTTATGCGAAGAGCTGATGAAGAGTTATCAGGATGGAAGAATCAAGCTGTGGACCACCATCCAGGCGCTGCGCTGCCGCCGGGACCGGCGCGAGCTTTTTCACTCCGGGAAGTACAGTGCTGTCTTTGCCAGCGGCCTTCGCCGCGACAACGTAATTGCGCTTGCGCGAGAGCACAACAGCCAGATTGCAATTACGGCAGTCCCGCGCCTGAGTTACGAGTTGGCCGGCGGCGAAATGCGCTTTCCCCTGCGCGACATGTGGGAGACCACGGAATTGCCGGTCCCCGCACGCGCGGCTGAATTCATGGAAAATGCGTTTACCGGAGAAAAAATAAAAGTCACGCCGCGGCGCACACTCTTATGCCGCGAAGTCTTCGCTCATTTCCCGGTCGCGCTGCTGGTCAGCGGCTGAAAAGTTCGGGCCTCGGTCGCTCACAGTCGAGAGCAGGGCCAGCTTGCCGGCCAGCGCATCGGTGAGCGCGCCAGGAGAAAAACGCCATCCCCAGTTGCCATCGCTTTGCGAGGGAATGTTCATCCGGGCATTGCTGCCGAGGCCGAGAAAATCCTGCAGGGGGACCATGGCCATTCTGGCAATCGAGCTGAACGCGGCGCGAATGAAGGCCCAGTGCATTCCATCCGCGGCTTCACCCATATAAGCCATGGCGCCGCGGCGCTCCTCCGGCGTTGCTCCGGATGCCCACCAGCCGGGCGTGGTGTCATTATCATGAGTCCCGGTATAGACCACGCAGTTGGGTTCGAAGTTATGCGGCAGGTAGACATGCGCTCCGGGATCGCCAAAACCGAACTGCAGCACCTTCATTCCGGGTATTCCCAGGCGCTGGCGAAGCGCATGGACATCCGGCGTAATCATCCCCAGATCTTCGGCAATGAGCGGAAGGTCCCCGAGACGGGCGCGCAGCACGTTAAAGAGATCATCTTTGGGGCCGGGCACCCAGCGGCCGTGGACCGCCGTTGGTTCGGAAGCGGGAATCTCCCAGTAACTTTCAAAGCCTCGGAAGTGATCGAGCCGGACGAAATCACAGGCGCGCATCAGCGAGGAGACCCGCTGCACCCACCAGTCGTATCCGCGGGCCTTGCAGGCGTCCCAGCGATACAGCGGATTGCCCCAGCGCTGGCCGGTGGCGCTAAAGGCATCCGGAGGGACACCGGCAACTACCGTGGGCTGAAGATTCTCATCCAGATAAAAGATGTCGGGATGGCACCACACGTCGGCGCTGTCATAATTCACAAAGATCGCGGCATCGCCCACGATCCTGACTCCCCGGTGCGCACAAAACTGCCGCAGGGCATGCCATTGCTCGAAAAAGGCAAACTGGATGGCCCGCTCCCGTTCCAGTTCGCGCTGGTATTCCACTCCGAAGCGCCGCAGACCTTCCGGTTCCCGGCGCGCCAGTTCCCCAGGCCAGGAAGACCAGGTAGCGCCATGGTGTATCTGGCGCATCACGCTAAAGAGGACAAAATCTTCCAGCCAGGAAGCGTTTTCTTTTTTGAAAACTTCAAAGCGCTTGCGGTCGCCGTTGTGGGCTTCAAGAAAATGCTGGGCCGCTTCCCGCAGCAGAGGCAGCTTGAAAGCGCTAACCTCGTCAAAATCAATGCGGTCACGGAAAGCAGGCGGCCGGGAGAGGCGGTCCGGAGCGATCCATGCGCGCTCCGCGAGGCGCTGCAGACTGATAAGCAGGGGATTACCGGCAAAAGCGGAAATGGCGGAATAGGGCGAGTTTCCCAGGCCCGGCGGCGAGAGGGGCAGCACCTGCCATAAACTCAGCCGCGCCTGGGCCAGGAAAGAGACGAATGCATAAGCCTCTGCCCCAAGATCTCCGATGCCGCCCTGGGACGGCAACGAAGTGGGATGGAGCAAAATTCCGGCAGAGCGGTCCAGCAACATAATTTGTACAGAAAGGGGACTAACCGCGTCCCCGGGTCAGCAGATCCATCTCGGATTTATTGGTTTTCTCTTTGCCTTCTTTTTCAAGACGCGTTTTCAGATTGGCCACGAAAAGCTCCAGCGCCTGCTGCCGTTTCTGGCCGACGATCTGTTCGCGAAGACGATCTTTTTCTTTCGCGTACTTCTCGTCACCAGTATTCGCCTCCTGGCGTTCAGCAATGGCCAGAACAAAGCCATCGCCTGCTCCGGAGAGCGGGCCGCTGATCTCGCCCGGCTTCATGGTGAAGGCCACACGGGCCTGGCCCGTCATGGAGCCGACATCGGGCACTGAAGAATCATTGGGACCCACAAAATCGCTGGTCTTCACCGTGGCCCCGGCTTCTTTGGCCGCTTTGTGCAGATCATGCTCGGCATGGGCGCGGTCCGCCATTTCCTGGAGCCTCTGCTGCAGCAACACGGCAGAGCGGGAAGTTTTGAAATCGTTGCTCACTTTCTCGCGGACCTCATCCAGAGCTGGTGTGCGCGCAGGCTCGATTTTCGCAACCTGAAAAACCACATAGCCCTGAGGGAAGCGCGCCACCTGAGGCCCGGATTTTTCATCGGAACTGAAAATACCCGCGATCACTTCGGGCGCGGGACCGATTCCCGGCAGCGTGTCGCGCCTCGATATGGGATTGCTGGTCACCACGGAAGCGTTGTATTTGGCCGCTGCTTTTTCCAGACCCTGGGCTTTGGCGGTGTTCTGCGCATCACTTACCATCTGATTGAGAATGGCGCCGGTTTTTTGCTGTTTGAGACCAGTCTCAATGCTGTCCTTTACTTCAGCAAACGGCTTCATCCCGGCCACGTGCTTGTCTTCGGTTTGGATGATATGGAAGCCGTAGGTGGTCTGCACCAATCCGCTAATCTGGCCTTTTTCCTGGCCGTAGGCGGCTTTTTCGTATTCAGGCACCAGACTGCCTTTTTTAAACCAGCCCAGTTCACCACCCTGCGCGGCGCTGCCTGGATCATCGGAGTTTTTCTTTGCCAGTTCGGCGAAATCAGCGCCCGACCGGACCTGTTTCAGCAGGCCCTCGGCTTTGGCGCGCGCGGCATCCACCGCCTTTTGGTCCACCTTGCCATCGGGACCCGCAGGGGGAGTTTTTACCAAAATATGGCGCGTCCTGATCTCATCGGGCACGCGATACCTATCCTGGTGCGCGTTGTATTCCTGCTGCACCTCGGCCGGCGTGACTGAAGCTTTGTTCTGCACGTCTTTATCGCCGATCACAAAGTAGCGGAGCTGGCGTTTTTCCGGAACGCTGTTGAGGTAGCCGGACTTATTGGAATCGAAATACGCTTTCAGTTCGGCATCACTGAATTTGATGGTTTTCTTGAGGTCCTCCTGTTTGAGGACCGCGTAATCGAACTTCACCCGGGTGTTCTGCTCTTTGTAAAGCTTCTCGATCTCGGCTGGGCTTACCGTGGCCCCGGCGGCGACGGTCCCAAAGAGCTTGCGCGCCACCACCTGCGTCCTCAGCTCCTGCTCGAAATCATGAACCGTGACGCCAAACTGGTTGAGCATCTCCTCGTACTTCGGCTGGCCGACCCATTTCCCCTCGGGGAAAAACAGGGTTTTGTAAGGAGGGTTGCGCAGCTCGTCCTTGACTTCCTCGTCGGTGGCGGAAAGGCCCAGGCGCTGGGCTTCATACCGTATCTCCGCCGCCTGCGTCAGCTGCTGCAGGGCCCGGGGCACGAGCAGCGGCCTTAAACTGTCAGGAAATTTCTGCTGCTGCTGAATCTGGCTCACCAGTTTATTCAGATCAGCCGTGCGGATCTCCTCGCCGCCGACCGTGGCGACCACGCCGGCATCACGGAGATCGGCGCCGCCCGTGGAAATCCCGGGGATGAGGTAAACCACCATGGAAAAGCACACCATGAGAAGAAATGCGCTCAGAACCAGCTTTACGGCGCGATTGCCGCCCTGCAAAAATCTGATCATTGTGAGGAATACTCCGGAAAAGTTCTAACAACAGGAAACTACTATAAATTATATAGAAGTTCGTGCGCTTTGATCCGTGGCGGCAAGCGAGTTTTCCCGAGATGCCCACAGACACTCTGATTCCCGATTCGCACCCGGTCACGCCAGGGCCCGGCCAACCGGAGAAACGCAGGCTGCTCTGGGCCGGCATTCTCTATCTCGTTTTACTGGCTGTTTTCTATCTGATCGCACGACTGTTTGATTTAAAGCCGCTGCGCGAACACCCGGTATCGTTGTTTACCAGTTTTGCCCTGATCTTCGCGCCCTGGTGGTTCTTTGGATTTGGCGCAGCCAGGGCAGTGCAGGGCTGGCTAAAGTCTCCGTTGTCACGGAACTTCGCGCCGGCACTGCTTGTCGTCCCCTATATTATTCTGGCGGTTCCACGCGGAGAGTTTCGCTGGGGCGTGGCTTTGGCCATTGGCGCTCTTGCCGTGGCCGTGGCGGCGCTGCTGCACTATTTTTGTGGCGTTGGGAACTGGGCGGATTTTCTGGTGCTGGCGGCGCTGGGGATCATCGTCGATCTGGGGCTGCTCGGGCCAGCCTGGCCTTTCGGCCCGCGGAGCGCCATTTGGCCTCCCGGACTGGGGGGATTTCCCAAGCTGATGCTCACCGACCTGGCGCTCTATTGCTATCTGGTCGTGAAACCGGTGGATGGCATTGGCTATGACCTGGTCCCGAATACCTCAGACCTCAAATTTGGCTTCCGCGAATTTCTCTTCTATGCCCCCATCGTGATTCCAGCCGGGCTTCTGCTGGGCTTTCTGCACTTTCACCCGATTTTGCCCAATCCACGGATGGCCGTGGCCTCGTGGATTTTTACTTTTGTGTTTGTCGCCATGCCGGAGGAGCTGTTCTTCCGCGGGCTGCTGCAAAATATTCTGGAGCGCAGGCTGGGGCGCACAGGCGCGCTGCTGGCGGCTTCCCTGCTGTTTGGACTCTCGCACTTCAACAAGCGCGCAGTCTTCAACTGGCGATACGTTTTGCTGGCCGCCATTGCCGGCATCTTTTACGGACGCGCATGGCTGGCGCGCCGCCGTCTGTTTGCCTCGTCGGTCACGCACGCCAGCGTGGACACGATCTGGTCGCTGTGGTTCCGCTAAGCAGTACAGTTCAGCACTGATGATTCATTTGCTCTCATCCGCAACAACTACGATCTATCCGGGTTAAAAATCTTGTTGGCCATTTTGTATGGAAGCCGAGCTGCACTCTTCGCATTTCTTAACCCTGACCATGTATGCAGAAAAGCTAATCTTGGGATCAGATCAAAGCGAGCATAATCAAAACGGAGCATAAATATGCATTCCTGTAAAACATTTTTTCGGTGGGCCATTTTCCTCGCCAGTGTGGCCTTTCTTACAGGCTGCGGCGGAGGAAATCAGATCGCACCGCCGCCCAAAGGCAATTTCAACAATGCGAACCTGAGCGGCTCCTATGCTTTTGCCGTTACCGGCACCAACTCCGGAGGCTTCTTTGCCCTGGCCGGCAGTCTTCAGGCCAACGGAAACGGCACGATCATTGGCGGAGTGGAGGACATCAACAGTCCGGGAACCGCAGTGGTCCGCACCAATGTTGGCATTACCGGCACATATACCGTCCGCCCGGACGGACGCACCACGGCCACGCTGATTCCCGCCGCAGGCTCCGGACTGAACAACATTGTTCTGGACTTTGTGCTGCTTTCCAGCCAGTCCGGCCTCGTAGTGCGCTTTGATAATGCGGCCACCGCGAGCGGCACGATCGATCTCGAAAATTCAGGCGCATTTTCCAACACCGCGCTGGCCGGTTCCCTGGCCTTCAATCTTTCCGGAGTCGATGGCAGCGGACTGTCACTGGGGACAGCAGGCACAATTACCACGGACACGTCGGGCAACATCACCAGCGGCGTACAGGACGTAAACGATAACGGAACCGTCAGCACCAATCTGGTGGTAACTCCGGCGGCGGGCGCGATGAGCAATCCATCCACGGGGCGCGGTACGGTTTCAATTTCCACCGGTCTGGGCACATTCGACTTTGCTTTCTACGTGGTGGATGCGAACCATATCAAACTCATCTCCACCGATGCGTCACCCGTGCTTTCCGGAGATGCATTCCGGCAGTTGGGGCCGTTTTCCAATGCGTCGGCGTCCGGTCCATTCGTTTTGACCCTGACAGGGTCGATTGGCGGAGGTCCTTTTGTGGCTGGCGCGGTCATCACCAGTGACGGCGCGGGCAACATCACCGGTACGGAAGATGCCAACCGCAATGGAAGCGTGAACACGAATTTCGCATTAACGGGAACATACTCCATAGCTTCCAATGGACGCGGAACGCTCACTACGAACAGCGGTATCGGGACGGCCAACTTTGCGATTTATCCTTCGACCGGCGGTCTGCAGATTCTTGAACTCGACGCGGTTGCCACGGGCGTGGCGGTGACTCAGCCTGCCGGAGCCATCAGCAACAACACGATTAGCGGGATTTATGGACTCAACCTGAGCGGAGTGGACCTGAATAATCAGACTGAATTTGATGCCGCGGCCCAGTTTGCCGCCGATGGAAACGGGCACCTCACCGGCACGCTCGACCTCAACAACTCCGGCACGCTGAATATAGGACTGGCACTGAGCGGAACATACAACATGGCGGCCAATGGCCGGGGCACCGGCACGCTCAAGACCGCCAACAACACCTTGAACCTCGTCTTTTATGCCGCCGGCGGCGCGAAAGTCGTGTTCATTGAAACAGACAACATTGATCCGGCGGTAGGTGTGTTCCAGCAACAGCAGTGACATTCAGAGTGTTGGTGTCGAATTTCACAAATGTTGAGACTGGCGGGGAATATCAGCGCTGTCGCAAAAAGAGGGTAGCGTGGGCTCCGGTTAGGGAAGTTTGACGAACAGATCCATTACCGGCCCCGCGCTGTTCCCACGTTGTCTGTTAAGTCCTCAGACTTCAAGACGGCACAAAACAGCACAAGCACGACAATCGCAGAAATATTGAGCCAAATCCAAGTTGTTCTGTGCAGGTGAATTGGAAGGAGCGGGTTGTAGAGGACTGCAATAAAGAGGAGTGCCCAAAACCAGCTTGAAGCTTGCTTTGATTTCCAAATTGAAGTCAAGGTTAACGCACAGCTAACGAAAATCACTACACGAAGTAATACAAAGAAGTCATATGGAAAATCGCCTAGCGTGGCGAATAGCAGCATCAGCAAACAAACACCTAACGGTATTCTGAGGCTTTTCGGAGCCCTAACCTCTAACGGCCGCTTAGCATTCCGAAGAGTTGCCGCACTCGCTACTATCCAAGAACCGCTGACAACAGCAGATCGTTGACGCAAAGCGCTCCGGCCAACGATCTGCGAAGAGACCGGATCCGACTTGATCGTAGTTGCAAGCTGTCGTGGATTATTCTTTCGGGTTTCGCGGATGATCTCAACGATCATAATCGCCAAAACGACTGTCCCAATCTGCCAAAGGTGACCATGAACCCACGGGTTTCTAGCCAAGTATCGGCTAAGAAAAATTTTCCCGTATATCGCCAAGCTCTCCTCAAGTTCTCCCATATAAAGCAACATGCTAGCACGATAAATCTCACTATCACGCCAACTGTTCAAATTTTGTATATTCTCCGGCTATGTCCACTGCTGAGAAGCGCGATTGCCGGGACAGTCAACGCCCGTCGGCACAAATTTACCTCTAGATGTTTTAGTCAAAAACATCCGTTTTGTGAGCAGAGGCCTACTGTAGCGCTGGTTTTGAAGAAAATCAGATTGATACTTGCGCCGCTCTCAAGTCGCGCTTATGTGCGTTGGAACGATCATCAATGGCTATCTCTAGCTTAGAAATCTCTCCATTCCACTTCTCTTTATCAGATTCGTTATTGGCGCTTATGGCAATAAGTCTGTTATCGCGGGCTTTATTAAAAACATGCAACAATGCTTTGCACGTGTTGCAACCTGGATCGTAAAACATGATCAAACCCTTTCCGCTCTTTGCAGGATTCTACCAAATGTAGCGGATGCTACGGCACGAACTAGTGATAAAATATAGCGAATAAAAAGCGCAACTCGTCTAAAGTTCAAATGAAGAGTCGATTCAAAGCAGAACTCTGTGTCTACTGTGGCAAGACGTCGGCGACGACGTCCGATCATGTCGTCTCACGGAAGTTCTTCTTGGTAAAGCATCGGGACAATCTGCCACAGGTCCCCTCCTGTCGTCCTTGCAATAACGAGAAAGCTGCGCTGGAGGCTTATTTAACTGTAGTGTTGGCTTTCGGTGGGCGACATTTGCACGCTGTAGAAAACCTGAGAACGATGGTACCCAAGCGTTTGGCAAAGAATGCCAAGCTCCATCGCGAATTAGCAGCCGGTCTCGCAAAAAGTGACGGTTCAAGTATTCCACTCGATTCTGCATGTCTGGAAAAACTTTTCAGGATGATTGCTCAAGGGCTAGCCTGGCATCATTGGAAGGTTCGTTTAAGGGACCAGCACGCTTCACTCGCATCGATTTTTCATGATATTGGAACATTGTTTTTCGAGCAGCCCTTTAGCAACTGGAATACGCGGGAGCAAGTGTCTGAAAATTTGGGCGAGGGGACGTTCGTCTACGAAGGTAAGCAAGCAACAGACTACCCAGAAATGACGGTGTGGAGGTTCTGGATGTATGGTGGCGTCGTATTTGGAGGAGACGTAACCCTGCCTGGCCCTGCGTCGGTCGCCATTGCCGTGACCGGACCGTTAGCTTTCATCAATAATCTTCGGTTCAAAGGTGCAGCCAGCCGAAGAAAAATTGGGAGAAACGAGTTATGCCCTTGTGAAAGTGGGAAGAAATTCAAGAAATGTCACGGTGCGTCTGTACTCAGACCAACAACTAATGGCTAGTCTCAATCTCTGTGCAATTCGACTGTTGGTATGATTTAGGGTCTCCTGTGCACTGTGGCTGTGCCACATGTGTGTGGGAGACCCTAAAACTTTTCTGGTTTTTAACCTCTTTCAATGCTGACAACCATCGCGCTGTTAAGCCTGCTGATCTGGTGCTCGCTGCTGTTTGCCCGAGGCACATTCTGGCTGGCGGACAGCGGCACTGCCGCACCCACGCCTAACCATTATCCTGACAGCGTAGCCGTGGTGGTTCCCGCGCGCAATGAAGCAACGGTTGTGGGCGACTGCATCGGCTCTCTGCTGAAGCAGACTGGCATCAAGGCAGTGCAGGTTTTTCTGGTGGACGATGGCAGCACCGACGGAACCGCCCAAACAGCGCGGGCTGCCGCCGTGCAGGCTGGCAAAGCAGAAGCACTCACCATCATTGCAGGCCAGCCGCTGCCGCCAGGATGGTCAGGAAAGCTCTGGGCGGTGCAGCAGGGAGTGGAAGCGGCCCGAGCCGTTGCACCTGATTTTCTGCTGCTCACCGATGCCGACATCGTGCACGCTCCGGAAAGCCTGGCGACGCTGGTTTCCCTTGCCAAGTCCGGCCCGTTTGATCTGGTTTCATTCATGGTGAAGCTGCACTGCTCTGCGGTGGCGGAAAAATTTTTGATTCCGGCATTCGTATTTTTCTTTTTTATGCTGTATCCGCCGCGCTGGATTTCGGACCAGCGGCGCGGCACGGCTGGCGCGGCCGGCGGATGCATCCTGCTGCGTCCGGAGTGGCTGGAGCGGGCCGGAGGCATCTCCGCGATTCGCAATGAGATCATCGACGACTGTGCTCTGGCCAAACGAGTGAAAGCCGCCGGCGGACGGCTCTGGCTGGGACTGACCACATCCTCGGCGAGCGTGCGGCGTTATGACACATTTGCCGAAATCGGGCGCATGATCTCCCGCACGGCTTACAACCAACTGGGCCACTCCGCATGGATGCTGCTGGGCTGCATTCTCGGACTGGCCGTCACCTATCTCGCGCCGCCGTTGCTTTTGCTGAATTCGCACCTCACGGTCAGGCTCACGGCTGGAGCAGCAATGGTCCTGATGGTGGCAGCGTATCTGCCGATGGTGCGGTTTTACCGACTCAACCCTTTGTGGGCGCTCACTCTGCCTTTGGCCGCCCTCTTCTATATGGGCGCCACGCTCCACTCCGCCGGGAAGTTCTGGTCCGGACGCGGCGGCGAGTGGAAAGGCCGAATCCAGGACCCGGCAGCCTCAGGATAAATGGGTGTGCGCGTACGAAACCAGGGTACAGTAAGCATGTTATTGAGGGGTGCTGCTGGTGCTTCGCCGATTTCTGCGTCAATTTCTCCGTCAGTTTAATGACCTGAGTATTCGCAGCAAGCTGGTTATGGTTGTAGTCGGCGTGGTGGCCGTGCTCACGGTGCTGATGCTGGCGTCCGTTGCGGTTTCGGCACGGCGACAAATCAACCATGACGTTATGCACGAGCTGGAGTCTGCCCGCGCCGCCTTCGTTGCCAGTGAAGGCGAGCATCTGCATGAGCATGTGGTGGAAGTGGAAGCCATTGCGGAATCCGACTACATGGTCGATCTGCTGACCACGCAGCATCGCCAGCAGGCCTGCCGCCGGGCCGGCGAGATCCTCTCGGGCAAGAAGAATCCAGTCCATCCCGAAGATGCTTTTGATCTGATTGCCGTGGTCCTGCCAGACGGTGTTCCGCTGGCGGCGGTGACCGCGCAGAGACCCTGCAGTGAAACCGACAAGTGGCGCTTCCCTCGCCTGACTAATCATGAGCAGGCCAGTGAGGTCACCAACTGGGAATCTCCGCACGATCGTTTCTTTGAGCTGGTGCAATCGCCTATTGTGGACGCCAATGGGCACGATTTGGGAACGCTGATCGTTGGTTTTGAAGTCTCCAGTGCCTTTGCCCGGCACATCAAGCAACATACCGGACAGGACAGCTTTTTGTGGCACATGGAGGGCGGCAAGCCGCATCTGCTGGGCGTGAGCGATCCGGCGCTGAGCGGGCTGCTCGAGACCGCGGTGAAAAACAGCAGCAGCGGTCCACCCTTTTTCAGAAGCGATGACGACTACAGCATCCTGAATGCGAACATTGAAGATAAGGACGACATTGTTTCCAATCCTCTGGAGATGCATGTAGCGCTGGTGCAGCCGCTGGAGGAGAAATTCGCCCCTTTCCGCCGCCTGGAGTACAACCTGCTTGTGCTCGCCACTCTGACTCTGGTGGTGGGGCTGGCGCTGGGCGTGATTGTGGCCCGCCCCATCGCCCGTCCGCTGGCGAGGCTGGCCACCGTGGCCGAGTTCGTTACTCAGGACAAACTGGAAGCCGCCGGAACGCTGCTGCAGCAAAATCCGAAGCGCATGGCGGCCAAAGATGAGATCGGCGTTCTGGGGCGCTCCTTTGTGCGCATGGTCCAGGAATTGAAAGAGCGGCTGGCCATGTCAGCGTTTCTTTCTCAGGCAACGTTCGACCATATTCAGCGCGATACCGCGGACAACTCCGCCAGCAGCCGGACCTCTCTGGCAATCCTGTTTTCCGATGTGCGCAAATTCAGCAACTTTGCCGAGACCCGCGATCCTGAAACCGTAATTGCATTGCTGAACCAGGTGCTGGGCATTGAGGCTGAAATCATCAAAAAACATGCGGGCGACATCGATAAATTTGTCGGCGATGCGGTGGTCGCCTGGTTCTCCGGGCCGAACCGCTGCCAGCGAGCAATACAGGCAGCGAATGAAATCACAGCCACGCTGCAGGAGCGCTTTCAAAGGCAGCCCGGAACCATGGTGGGCATCGGGATTCATGCCGGCGCCGTGGTGGTCGGCTCCATTGGCAGTGCGGCGCGCAAGGACTATACGGCCATCGGAGCCACGGTCAATCTGGCGGCCCGGCTCTGCTCCGTCGCGCAGCCTGGCCAGGTGCTGGTTTCCCAGGCAGTTGTGGAGGAGTCCGGACCTGAAGCCGGTCTCAAGCTGCTAACGCCGGTGATGCTGAAAGGTTTTTCCGAGCCGGTGCCGGTCTTTGACGCCAGCTTCGGCGAAGCGGCAGGCACGTAGCTTATTTCACCCAGATCTTATTTAAGCAAACAAAATGTTTGACAATGAACCGCAGAAATATACACTTCATGAAATCATTATGCAGATAAATCACTTATGACAAACACAACCGACCGCGCAAGAAAAGTCTATAAGACACAATGGACGGCCTCAATTCCTTGTAGCGTCGATGCTAACAAGGCGAGGATATACAGTCTCCTTTACTATGGGGAATCAAACTCCAATAGCTGATCTTATGGTCGGTATTCCTAACGGTAAGTTGTTCTGGGTTGGCGTGAAGGGGTTGTCGTCGAAAAATGCGTGGCTCGTACATCCAAAGGAAGCTTGCGCAGATCTATTCTACGTCCTCGTTTATCTGGCTGATGATGATAAGTCCGACAGATTCTTCGTTTTGACACAAGTTGAAGCTGGCAAACTCGTGCAGCAGTATGCCGAACGTTATCCAAACGATAAGGGAATTGTAAAAGGCTTTAAGTTCGAAGATCCTGAACAGTTTGAGAACGCGTGGGAAAAGCTACCGTCTACCGAAACTTAGATCTGCTATCTCTGCTGAGTGATTTATACCAAATTGTCAGGTACCTTATTTCACCCACGCCTTGGCCGCTTTGGCTTCTTCCGAAAGCGAGATCAGCGCCAGACGCGTCTCCCGCACCAGCAATGAGCAGCCCGTCGCCAGCCCGATGAAGCCAATCGTTCCAGCAATAATGCTGACAATCGCGACGGCGGCAAAAGGAAGTTTGTAACTTGATCCGGCGAGACTGGCGGCAATGATCGACACCAGACTGGCGCCAGCAAACGCGCCAATGGCGGTATAGAAAAAACTCAAGGCCCGCACCAGAAGACTGGCCCGGATCTGCAGACGGTCAATCTGGCGTCCCCACATCTTCACGGAGTCTTCATTCGGTAGATCATGGTCGGGCGGATCATGATGAAGTTCTTTGGCCAGTTGGCGCGTCCGGTCCACGGCGCGGGCAAGGCGGTTGCTGGTGCCGAGCGCCAGCACGGAAGAAGCATTGGTAAACACCGCAGGCGCGGCGATTAAGGTGAGAACAGCAAATGGATTGTCGGCAACAGGCGTCAGCATAGAAATTGGCGCAATTTTATCCCATTCCCCGAATGGCGGGTGTTTGCAATTTGACTACTGACTGATGATTGCTGGTTCTTACGCCGCCATGGGCGGAGAGAAAAGTGGTTCCAGCAGCACGTGCCGCGTTTCTTCAGGCGTAAGCCGTTCGTCGGCCGAATAGAATTCCACGCTGCCGTCGTTTCGTTCGCGCATGGAGAGTATTCCGCCTTCGGGAATGCCCGCTGGCTCGGCGGCGTCCGCCACGTAATCGTAGCGGACAAGGCGCTGCGCGAAATCCGCGGTAAGCGCAAGCTCCACTCCCGAGCCAGGGTTGGACACGCGAATCTCCGTCTCCGCCGGCTGTAAAAAAGAAACCTCGCCGTGACGCAGATTCAGTTCAGCCACGTCTGCCTGAAGCTCTTCCGCAAGTTCCTGCCAGCGCCGGCGCGCCTGCTTGGTGAAACCAGACTGCATTGTTTCCATGCTCAATGGGATGAGCCTTCGTCGTCCGGTGGATGGCTGCATGATGAACAACTGCACTATTTCTCCGGCGGTTGCTCTGCCGGCTCGATTTGAACAAATTGCCAGCCAAAGCGGCCTTTGATGCAGAGATTGCCGTGCGTTACCGAGTGGTCGAGCGGCGAGGTCACGCGGACGATCTTTCCTTCCTGCTCGTGCAGGGTGAGATTGCAGCCCACGCCGCAATAAGGACAAATAGTGGTGGTATGAGTCTGGCGTGTCTCGTCCCATGTACCTGCCTGGCGCATGTCGTATTCGCTTTTGAACATCAGCGCGCCCGTGGGACACACGCCAATGCAGTTGCCGCAGTAGACGCAGGCCGAGTCCGGCAGCGGGACATCGAACTCCGTGGCAATATGAGCGGAAAAACCGCGTCCGGCCACGGCGATGGCAAAGGTATTCTGCGCGTCCACGCCGCAGGCTTCCACGCACTTGTAGCAGAGAATGCATTTGGAGTAATCGCGGACGTATAGATCGTTATCGATTTTTACCGGCTGCGCCACCGTGGCTTTTTGCGGACCAAAGCGGTCCGGACGCGCGCCATACCGCTGCATGTATTCGGGAAACGCGGGCGCGGTGGAGACATCCACCGAGGAAGCCAGAAACTCGAGCACCGTGCGGCGGCTCAGGCGCACACGCTCGGAATCCGTCCTGACCGACATTCCCGGCTCAACCTTGCGCGAACATGAGGGGACCAGAGTGCGCGAACCCTCGAGTTCCACCACGCACACCCGGCAAACATTGACCGGCGTAAGGCTTTCGAGAAAACACAGCGTCGGCGTGTCTATGCCCATGCGGCGCGCTGCGTCCAGAATGGTGGAGCCTTCCGGCACGGAAACGGTTTGGCCGTCGATGGTGATTTCAATCTGCCGTGCTTCACGCGGCGGTGGGGACTGCGGTAGTGGCCCGCGCGGCAGCGGAACCAGCGGTGACGGCGCTTCCGTGGGTTCGGCGGTCTTCGGCGTTTCTGCAGTGAGGGGATTCATGCAAACAAGCTCCAGCGGGCCAGCGCGGATTCAATGGCGCTCGATGCGGTCTGGCCCAGTCCGCAGATGGAGGCGTCGCGCATGGCCTGGCCCATCTGTCGCAGCAATGCGATTTCGTCGGTCGCGCTTCCCAGTGTCTGGCTCGCGGCCAGGCGCTGCAGCGCCTCTTCCTGGCGCACCACGCCCACGCGGCAGGGGACACACTGTCCGCAGGTTTCGTGGCGAAAGAATTCCGCGATGCGCAGCAGTATCTTTCTCAGGTCCACGCTGTCATCGAACAGCATGACCACGCCGGAACCGAGCGTTGCGCCAATGGCCCGCGTATCTTCAAAGGTAAGCGGCGTGTCCAGTTCATTGGGCGAGACAAACGCGCCCGCGGCGCCGCCCAGCAGCACCGCCTGCAGCCGTCCATTGCCGGCCACGCCTCCGGCCAGCTCGATCAGGCTGCGCAGAGTCACGCCCATGGGAATTTCGTAAACGCCAGGACGCGCCACATGACCGGAAAGGCAGAACAATCTGTATCCGGTGGAATTCGCCGTGCCCACTCGTGCATACGCCGCACCGCCCTCGCGGATGATCAGCGGAACGTTGACCAGGGTTTCCACGTTGTTCACCACAGTAGGCTGGTGGAAGAGTCCGGACTGCGTGGGGAAGGGCGGCTTGTTGCGCGGCTCGCCGCGATAGCCTTCAATAGAATTGAACAGCGCCGTCTCTTCGCCGCAGATGTACGCGCCCGCGCCGCGCCGCAATTCAATATCGAAGCGCAGCCCGCAGCCCAGGATGTTTTCGCCCAGCAAGCCTGCCGTGCGCGCTTCGCGAATAGCGCTGGTCAAATGCTCCGCCGCCAGCGGATACTCGCCGCGCAAATAAATGTAGCCACGCTCCGCGCCCGTCGCCAGAGCGGCAATGGTCATGCCTTCGAGCACGGCAAAGGGGTCGCCTTCCAGCAAAATGCGGTCTTTGAAGGTTCCTGGCTCGGACTCATCGGCATTGCAGATCAGGTAATGCCTGCGCCGTGAATCCTGCTTCAGGAGATGACGCTGCGTGTGCAGCGCCTCCCACTTCTTCGCCGCCGGAAAAGCCGCGCCGCCGCGTCCCAAAAGCTTTGCCTCGGCCACCTCGCGAATCACGCCTTCCGGCCCCAGATCGAGGGCTTTGTTCAGAGCTTGATAACCGCCGTCCCGCCGGTACTCGGCCAGGCCGTGACCAGTCCCCACGCGCCGCAGCAGATGCAACTTTGGCGAGCCAGCCTGGGGAACGGAAAGTTCGGGTTGGAGCACATCCGGATGGACTGGCAGATTTCCCGCCATAGCATCATCGATGGTTTTGCCAAGGGCATCCGCGGTCGCCGGAGCGACTACGCACTCCTGCGGCTTGTTTCCCGAAAGTGTGACCATTGCGGCAGGAGCACGCTCGCACAAGCCGAGACACGCGCTGCGCTGCCACAGTACACGGCCTTCGCGGCACGGAAGGCCTGACGGTCCCGGCTTCTGCTCCAGTTCATGGCAAAGGGCTTCGGCTCCACGGGCCAGACAGGCAATGTCATCACAGACATGGGCCACCACCACCGGACGCGGCTTCAGCGAAAACATGCCATAGAAGGAGGCCACGCCATAAATTTCCGCCGGAGGAAGGTCCATTCGCTGCGCGGTGTGATTCACCGCTCCTAAACTGATCCAGCCAATGCGTGACTGCAGGGCGTGCAGCACGGGAAGAAGCTGATGCCGCTGCGGACGGCCGGCTTCGTTCACTTCTGCTCCGCTAATTAAAGACGCCTGCCCCAGTTCAGCATCAATGGCCGCGATCTCGTCGGGAGTGGGCTGAGCGCCGGTGAGATGAATGTCCAAATCACTCTCCTGCAGGTTGCGTTACTTTTTCAATGCGAATCGCCGTGGCCTTGAACTCGGCGGTTCCCGATTTGGGATCAAAGGCGTCCAGCGTGAGATCGTTGGTCGGCACCTGTTGATGAAAATGCACCGTGAGAAAGGCCAGTCCCGGCCTCAGCCCGGTATCGAAGCGCACCGGAGCAATTACCGATCCCCGGCGGGAACTCACCTTCACCTTTTCTCCCTCGCGCAAGTGGTAATGCGCGCCGTCCGCCGGAGAAATATCCAGGGTCTCGGGATGGCGCAGCGGCGAAGCATACCGTCCGCTCTGCACATTGGTGTTGTAGGAATCGAGGCGCCGCCCGGTGGTCAGCCGGATGGGGTAATGCTCGTCCAGCACGTCCAGCGCTGGCTCGAACTCCACCGGACTGAAGGGCGCGCGCGGCCCGATCAGCGGCTCATGCCACAGGCGTCCGTGCAGATACAGTTCGCCGGGATGCGATTCGTCATAGCAAGGCCACTGAATTCCGCCCATCGCTTCAAGCCGCTGGTAACTCATGCCGCCGTGCATGGGGCTGAGTGTCCGCAGCTCGTTCCATATGCGCTCCGCCTCCGGCTGGCCCCAGTCATGGCCCATGCGGCGCGCCAGTTCGAAGATGATCTCCGTATCGTCACACACGCCCTCCGGCGGCGGTACGGCGCGGCGCACCCGCTGCACGCGGCGCTCGCTGGAAGTGACCGTGCCTTCGCTTTCGCACCAGCCCGCGGCAGCGGGCAGCACCACGTGCGCCAGTTCGGCTGTTTTGGTGTAATACATGTCCTGCACCACCATGAACTTGAGGCCGCGCAGCAACTTCAGGCAACGATGGCGATCGGCTTCGGAATCCGCCGGGTTTTCGCCCAGCACGTAAAGCGCGGTGAGGTCGCCCCGCTCCATGGCATTGAACATGTGGCTCAGATGCCAGCCGCGTTTAGGGGGAATCGCCACACCCCAGGCGCGCTCGAATTTTGCCCGCAGCTCGTTGTTCTCCACGTGCTGGAAGCCGGGCAGGCGGTCGGGGATCGCGCCCATATCGCCGCCGCCCTGGACGTTGTTTTGCCCCCGCAGAGGATTTACGCCGCTGCCATAGCGGCCCACGTGTCCGGTAAGCAGCGCGAGGTTGATGAGCGCCAGCACGTTGTCCACGGCGTTGTGGTGCTCGGTGATGCCCAGAGTCCAGCAAATCTGCGCCCGCTCCGTTTTCGCATACGCATGGGCCATCTCCCGAATCAGCTCGCCGGGGACGCCGGTCTCCCGCTCGGCGCGCTCCAGCGTGTACCGCTGCACCTGCGCTTTGTACGCTTCAAACCCACTGGTGGCGTGCTCGATAAAGCTGCTGTTGACCAGGCCGGCGGCAATGATCTCCCGGGCCATGGCGTTGGCCAGAGAAATGTCCGACCCCACTTCGAGCGGAACCCAGCGATGCGCCCACTGCGCGGAGCTGGTCCGCCGGGGATCGATTACATACAGCCGCGCGCCGTTGCGCACGCCCTTTAACAGATGATGAAAGAAGATAGGGTGCGTCTCGCGCGCATTCGATCCCCACAACAGAACCACATTGGCATCTTCGATTTCACCGTACGAACTGGTCCCGCCACCCGCTCCGAATACTGTCGCCAGACCGACGACGCTGGGAGCGTGTCAAGTACGGTTGCAGCTATCGATGTTGTTGGTCCCAATCACCGAGCGCACAAACTTTTGCGCGGTATAGTTCAGCTCATTGGTGGTCTTGGAGCAGCTGAACATGCCGAAGGTGTTTGGGCCGTGCTGCTTTACCTGCCGCTGAAAACTCTGGACAACGCGGTCCAGAGCTTCGTCCCACGTGGCGGCGCGATGAATTCCATTTTCCCGAATCAGAGGCTGAGTTAAACGTGTTTTGCCTGAAATATCCATAAGAACAATCCTGAACTCTCAGAAAAAAGACCGTTTCTTCCGTAAGCATATATCAAAAGTCGGGCGGTGGCTGCATGCGATCACTCGGCTTTGTACACACGTTGGTGATTGTTAATTTGGTGCACGGAGTTGAATTGTGCCGTTCGCTATCAGGACGTGCACATGGCCATTAGCCGTGAAAAGCAACTCAAGCTGCTGGCGACGTGAGAAAAGATCGCCCTCATCGAAAACTGGATCCGCGCTGGCTACGGGACAGTTCCTGGAGAGAACTCCCTGAATCGGCATGGAGCGACACGCATCCTCGGGACCTTTCGACTGCGCGCTGGAGATTGATTGCATTCGGAAAGACCATCTCGGCGCTCCGCTCAAGGTGACAGCTGCGAGCTGCGTTTTAGCGGCGCTCTGATCAATATGACAGCTGCAAACGGTTTTCACTGAAGTGGACAGCTGAAGACTACCATTGAATCTTTGTCGCTTTATCGCTGTTGTTGCGTATCTTTGATTCGGCTGGCTGCGGCTGCGGCGTTCTGCAGGACTCTTTTGACTTCAGCGTGGATCTGGTGCGCCGTCTCTACGGCGATTTTGATTCTTCCGCGATGGGCTTCGGTATCCGGCGTGTGCGGCTGATTCGCGAGAAGAATGGACGCGGCAAGAGTCATGAAGGATTCGGGATCGGCTGCCATTTTAGACACCTCTGGTTTATGAATTTACTCCGCTTCAGGCATAGTCAATGCAAAGAGCTGGAAAGGCAAGATGTTTCACGCGGCTAATTTTCATCCCCGTCGAAAGAACTCTCGGCATTTGCCTGCACTATTTAGACACCTTCGAGATGTTTCGACTTGGCTCCGCAGATGCCGTAGAAAGCAAACTATCTTGCAGGCGCTCTGCTGACGTGACAGGAATGGAGCTGCAACGCCGTGAAATGTTCCTTACCGGTAACAGGTCCAAAACGGTACTTCCCGGTACCCCAGCAGATGGTGCAATGGTGCTGCTGTTTTGCAGTCCAAATTCGCCAGCTGGCTGGCCAGTAGTTCACCGGCAAATCTGTCGCAGTGCCAGCACCTGGGGCATGTTGAGAGCGCAGGGAATGGTGTGTAAATTCAACACGCGGCAGATTATTTTGTACACACAAAAATCCGCAGGGGTTGCTTAAGATACTTCGATTTCATCATTTCAGAGTTGGTGCACGAATTGCACTCTTCCCGAGGGGACCACTACTCCGAGTGCATGACCACGCCGGGCGCGAGTCCGCGCCAACGTCGCGTGACTGGCTTTAAGCCATTTGCCGTGCGCGCTAAGGCGTGCCTTTAAAAAGAAGTAAAGAAGTTAACAGGAGGCAATTTGAAAAAGATTTTGTTATTGGTATTTATGACGGCGGCGGTAACGCTGCTGATGAGCAGCTGCGGCAGCAATAACCATTCCGTGCCGGTCACGGCCAGCAACGCGACGTTCAACACCGGTGACGCAACGAACGACCAGATTCTTAAGTTCGAACTGACGATCAGCTCGGCCACCCTTACCGGCAGCGGCGGCACAGCCAACACGCCAAACCTGCTGACCAAACCCACCGAGGTGGAATTTGTGCACGAAGCCGGGATTTTCGAGCCGCTGGCGGTGCTCAATATTCCGCCGGGCACGTATTCGGGAGCGACGCTCTCGGTTGCCAACCCTGAAGTGGTGGTGATCAACGGCGGAGCACCGGCCAAGGTGCCGGCAACACTTTCTTCATCCACGATCACTGTGACGTTCAACCCCGCGCTTACCATAACCAAATCCAATTCGGTGGTGGTGAATTTCGACCTGAACCTTGCGACTTCGGTCACGCTGAATGGCAATCCGGTGACCTCGGCTACCGTTGCTCCCACGTTTAACGTAACCACGTCCACCGTAAGTGGCGGGGACAATGAAGGTGACGACCAGGGAGAAATTGATGATGCCCACGGCAAGGTTACGGCCGTTAGTGCGCCAAATTTCACCATCCAGACCAATCACAGCACCATCACCTTTGCCACGGACAGCAATACGCAGTTCAAAGATGGCATCACTTCGCTCTCGAATCTGGCGGTAGGCGCCATTGTTGAGGTGGATGCCACATCGGAATCCAATGGCACCAAGCTGGCCACCAAGGTCGCGCTGGAAGAAGATGGCAACAACAGCGAGGAACTGGAAGGCATTATCACCGCGGTGACCGGAAGCCCGGCCACGCAGATTACCATTACCCATCAGCTTGACTCCGAGGGAACCGCCAACGCTCCAGTGACCGTGGATGCGGCCATCAACAGCAACACGCAGTTCACGATCCGTCCGGACCATCTGCAGCAAAGCAGTCTGCCGGTCTTCGATGCCAGCCACATTGGCAAGGGCCAGCGCGTGGAAACCGACACACCGAGCAACACCAGCTCGCCGGTTGTGGCCGACAGGATCAAGCTGCGTGAGCAGGCCCTGGTTGGAATCGTGGCCAGCACGCCCGCGCCCTCGGCGACTGGCTTCACTCTGAACCTGAGCACGACCTCTGCCTTCGGCAACCTCACGGGACAAACCTCCATTCCGGTTTCGATCGTGAATGGCACGAAGCAGAAGGTGACGCCAACGGCCGGAGCGACGATCCGGGTGCGCGGACTGGTGTTTGTAAACGCCGGCAGCTACACCATGGTCGCCGTCCGCATTGACGATAACCAGTAACTCTTTCTCACTCCATAAGGAGGCCTGCTTCGGCGGGCCTCCCTTTTTTTTACGAACCTCTGACAATATCCCTCTCGGCGGGATTGAAATCCCGCGATGTTTCAGCCGTCTCCTTTCGCTGGAGGCGTAACAGACAGAAAATGGCTCTGCGTTGTCTTAGACCTTTACGGTGAGCTTCCGGTGCAGGCGATTTAAGATCGCGGCTAAATCAGAGAGAACTCCCTGCATCTTCCTGGGCTGCTTAGACACCTTCGGGATGTTTCGACTCCGCGCCTGTGGGGCTGATAGAAACAAATTATCTTTCAGGCGCTGCGCTCAACATGACAAGCTTACGGCGGTATGGCGATAGCTTTGAGCAATTGGAGGCTGGACTTTATTCCGCGCTGGCGCTGGCCTTCGGCAGAGAGGCGAGGAGATTGTTTCTTTGCTATCCCAACCCTTAGCCGCTGGATTGCGCGTGGCCGCGCAAGCCAACCGCACGGACTGGGCTAACTTCTTCCGCCCCTCCGGGGCTGGAATATGGCTGGTTAGGGCTGTGTCGTTTGATTGCAGTTTACTTTTGGACTTGCGTTTTTAGGGGTACTTTCTTCTGGATTTTAAACAGATCGCGGACCATTGCAGCGTGTTGTGGCGGGCCATGGAGACGCGGCAGTGCCGCGTCTCTACGTCTGCGTTCTTCTGATTTGCCAGAAGACTTGACGCGAAGTTCCCAGAGAACTCCCTGTATCTGCCTGGGCTATTTAGACATCCTCGGGATGTTTCGACTCCGCGCCGGAGATTTTCGCCAGGCAAAATATCTTTTCAGGCGCTGCGCTCAACATGACAAGTACTTGTCCATATGGCGAGAGCTTTGAGCAATTAGAGGCTGGACTTTATTCCGCGCTGGCGCTGGCCTTCGGCAGAGAGGTGAGGAGATTGTTTCTTTGCTATCCCAACCCTTAGCCGCTGGATTGCGCGTGGCCGCGCAAACCAGCCGCACGGACTGGGCTACGTTCTACCGCCCCTCCGGGGCTGGAATATGGCTGGTTAGGGCTGTGTCGTTTGATTGCAGTTTATTTTTTGGGCCTGCGCTTTTAGGGGCACTTTCGCCTGATTTTAAACATCTCTGCGACCATTGCAGCGTGTTGTGGCGGGCCATGGAGACGCGGCAGTGCCGCGTCTCTACGTCTGCGTTCTTCTGATTTGCCAGAAGGCCTGACGCGAAGTCCCAGAGAACTCCCTGTATCTGCCTGGGCTATTTAGACATCCTCGGGATGTTTCGACTCCGCGCCTGTGGGGCTGACAGAAGCAAATTATCTTTCAGGCGCTGCGCTCAACATGACAAGTTTGCGACGGCATTGCGAGGGCTACTGGTGCAGACGCGGCAGTGCCGCGTCTCTACGTTTGGATTCTGCTGAATCCCTCGCGGCGGGATTGAAATCCCGCGATTTTTCAGCCGTCCCCTCCGGGGACTGCGGATTCATTTTCCTACTTCCCCACCGTTGAAACGGTGGGCTACTTCCAGCCGTCCCGCTTGCGCGGGACTGGAACCCTGATGGCGCGAGCTATCCCGCTTTCCACCCCAGCACGCGCCCCCCCGCGTATTGGACGGTCGCTGGACTGTAGTTTGATGATGCGAGCTGTCTCGCATTGCCTGGATTGCGGTTTGGTTATGCTCAAGGCATTCAGGCAGCAGGGGCTGAAAGCCCCTTTTAGGTTGCGTTGGTACGGCACGGCTGAAGCCGCGCCCTGATACAAACCTAATCCTGAAACACGCTCTTTTCTGCAGTTCAAGGACAAACTGACTTACGAACTTCCCTAAATCCCCACCTCGGCAGCCTCTTTTTTCAGGCGGCTGCGTTTGGCGATTAGGAAGATCAGGTACAGGCTATAGATCGTCCAGGCGGCGATATAGCCGGCATACATGAAGTGCGTGGGATTGAGATTTTGCCGTTCCTGAAACATAAACATCATGGCTGGCAGGGCGATGCAGGCCATGGCTCCGCGGGAGGCTTTTTGAATATGAGCGTCAGAGATGTTGCGGGCCAGGCGCTCCAGATCGCTGCGCATCCAGGCGATGAGCGCGGCAAACAGCAGGAAGCCCAGCATGTTGACCATCAGCGCGTACTTCATGCCGGGATCTTCGAGGGTGATCGGCGGAGGATGGTGTCCACGCAGGCGGTTGGCCATGTAGCTGAAGGGGACATCGAGAAAGGCGAAGACGGCCAGCGCCGCCGCTAGTATGGCGCCGGAAGCGCCTTCAGCAGCACGGCGCAGCACCAGATAGCTGACGTAGAGCAGCCAGAGAATCAGGAATGTTGTGAGGCGCGGCTCCCAGGCCCACCATGTGTTCCAGGCGACTCGTCCCCAGATGGGGCCGGTGATCAGCACGACGGTGGAAAACACCAAACCAACTTCAGCCGCAGTGGCCGCCCAGCGGTCCGCAGCCGGGCTTCGCCGCACCAGATAAAGAATCGAAGCGACAAAGTTGAGGAAAAACAGAGTATAGGCGGCGGTGGCTGCGGGAACGTGATAATAGAAGATGCGCTGCACGTCGCCCATGGTGCGCTCCATGGGAGCGGGCGAGGTCATTTGCCGGGAGAACGGGACCTTGTTTATTACGGAAAAATAGCTGGCGACGCCGTGAGTATGGTCGAGTTTGGCCACGGTGATGTGAGTGGCATCGGGGACGGCGGTGACCTGCTCGATTTCGCGGACGCCGGAATCGGCGCTGTCAATCATGACCGAGCCGCCAGCGACAAAGCCGGCGGAAGAATCGACTTCCAGCTTCACCGGAGAGGGGCTGGCATCCACTTTATTCAGCGAGACGGTCGATTCCGGCTGACCGTTGCCCAGGGCCAGAAAGGTCCCGTAGGCGATCAGCAGAAGCGTGATTACAGCGAGAAGAGAATAGATTTTTGGTTTCATTCCGCGTTCAGCACCATGTCAAACATTGCGTACCCGGCGGCCGTAAACACCACGCAGTAGGCCCCGAGGAGTTTCATGTGTATCACCGGCGAACTTTCCCCGGTGAGCACCGCGGTTGTGGCCGCTACCATGCTGGTGACTGCCGGTATGGAAATGGGCAGCAGCAGCAGGGGCAGCATCAACTCCCGGTTGCGGGTGCGGATGGACATTGCGGCAAAAAAAGTGCCATTGACCACCAGCGCCCAAGTCCCGAGAAATAGTACCACTGCCAGCTTCCAGAGAGACCCCGCTGAATTCAAATTGTAGAATAGGACAAACAGCGGGACCATCAGGCATTCCAGTAAGCCCACGAAAATAAAATTACTGAGACATTTGCCCAGCAACAGGGCCTCGGAGGCCGAGGGTGAGACGCGATAGGCGTCCAGCACGCCATTGCGCAGCTCGCGCGCCCACGACTGGTTGAGCGCCACGACCGTGGAGAACAGAAACGCCACCCAAAACAAGCCGCCGACCAGCCTGCGCGATTCTTCCGCCGTGGGTTCGAAGGCGAAGCTGAAAATCACCACTACCAGCAGGGCGAAAAACAGCATGGAATTGAAAACGTCACGCGAGCGCCATTCGAGGCGCAGGTCTTTGAGCAGGTTGGCCGCAGTCAGCCGGAGAAGTGATTCGCTCATGAACGTGCCTGTTGTGCCGGGGTGCGGGCCACGAGCTCTCCCGCGGAGAGGACCAGAAATTCATCGGCCATTTCGGCGAGCAGCCCGAGCTGGTGCGTGACCAGAAGAATGGTATCGCCGGCGGAGCGCATTTGCGCCAGCAGCGCCGCGATTTGCGATGCCGATTCGGGGTCGACGTTGGAAAAAGGCTCGTCGAGCAGAAGAAGTTTAGGCGAATGGAAGATGGCGCGGGCCAGCGAAAGACGCTGGCGCATGCCCTGCGAGTACTGGCCTACGCGACGCTCAAGACCTGGATTCAGCCCGACGCGCTGCATGGCCTGGCGCAGAGGTTCGTCCGAGCTGATGCCGTAAAGCTGGGCGAAGAAGCGCAGGTTTTCCATGCCGGAAAACTCGTCATAGAGCAGCGGCGAATGCGCCATGTAGCCGAGGCTGGCAAGCGCCTGCCGGTTTTCTACGCCAAAGATCAGAATCTTCCCGCTGGTGGGCTGATTGAGGCCGGCAATCATCCGCAGAAAGGTGGACTTGCCGGCGCCGTTCTCGCCGCGAATCACGTAGAAGCGCGCGGGGGTGAGCGTCAGCGAGATATTGCGGACGGCGGCCGTGCGGCCGTAAATCTTGGAAACGCTATCAGCGTGAACTGCAGCGGCCTGAGTGTCCAGGGTACCTGACCCTCAGTTTCTTTTGGTATCGGCCGGCATGGCTGCACCTGTGGCTGCACCCGGCTGAGTAGCATACTTGGAAGCGCATTTGGCCTGAATTTCATGGGCCTGGAACACGCCATCACGCCCGTACTGGCCGATTACCAGAGCCTGGGAGTTGTCCTTGAAGGTGTCCGGCGGCGGCTCGGAGCCTTTGTAGCTCACGCGCAGCTCCTGGCTGTCACCCGTTTTGGGGTCTTTTTCTACCAGGACGAAATCGGCATGTGTGCCTGACTGGTGAATGGTTCCAGGAACCACGTTTCCGGCCACGCGAAGATGTTTGGACTGCGCGGAAGCGTCACTGCGCAGCTCTTTGATGGTCACGTAATAGGTCTTGCTTTCCTGCACGCCCGTCCAGGCGGCATAGCTCAACCCGAGCACGATTACGGAGATCACCAGGCCAAATTTAAGGGTCTTATTATTTGATTGCGACATAACGCCTAAAAGCATATTCCTGCCGGGAATGGGGGTCAAGGAGAAAGGACGAATGGCGGGTATAATGAAATTTAATCCGACATAAGGTGAAGCCATGAGTACAAGCAACGGCCATCAGCAGCCCAAAATTCGCGAAGAATGGATCACGCGGCGCCGTTCCGAAGCAGCAAAGACCGGCAATGACAATTTTTCCCAGATGCACTACGCCCGCAAAGGCCAGATCACAGAGGAAATGGTATACGTGGCGGAGCGGGAAAAATTGTCAGCCGAGCTGGTGAGGGATGAGGTGGCGTCCGGGCGAATGATTATTCCGGCGAACATCAATCATCCGGAGCTGGAGCCGATGGCCATTGGCGTGGCTTCCCTGTGCAAGATCAATGCCAACATTGGGAATTCAGCCATTACGTCGGACGTCAATGAAGAGCTGCGTAAACTGCACACGGCAGTACACTTTGGCGCGGACACCGTCATGGACCTCTCCACCGGCGGCGATATCCATGAGATCCGCGAGGCGATCCTGCGGCATTCGCCCGTGCCGATCGGTACGGTGCCGATTTATGAAGCCGTCTCCCGCGTCAAGCGCATTGAAGATCTGAACGCGCAGCTCATGCTTGAGGTGATTGAGGAACAGGCACAGCAAGGCGTCGATTATATGACGATCCATGCCGGCGTTTTGGTCCAGTATCTTCCTCTGATATCGAAGCGCATTACGGGAATCGTAAGCCGTGGCGGCGCGATTCTGGCCCAGTGGATGGCCCATCACCACAAGCAAAACTTTCTCTACGAGTGCTTTGACGACATCACCAAAATCCTGAAGAAGTATGACGTCTCCTACTCCCTGGGGGACGGTCTTCGCCCCGGCTGCCTGGCCGATGCCAGTGACGAGGCGCAGTTCGCCGAACTGAAGACTTTAGGCGAGCTGACCAAGAAGGCCTGGGAGTACGACGTTCAGGTCATGATCGAAGGTCCCGGCCATGTTCCGCTCGACAAAATTAAAGAGCAGGTGGACAAGGAAGTCGAGTGGTGCCACTCCGCCCCGTTTTACACCCTGGGTCCGCTGGTGACCGACATCGCTCCTGGATACGACCACATCACCTCCGCCATCGGCGCCGCCATGATCGGCTGGCACGGCGCGGCCATGCTCTGCTACGTCACGCCCAAAGAGCACCTTGGCCTGCCCAATGAAAAGGACGTCAAGGACGGCATCATCGCCTACAAAATCGCAGCCCATGCCGCCGACGTCGCCCGGCACCGCCCCGGCGCTCGCGACCGCGACGACGCCCTCAGCTACGCCCGCTATACCTTCGACTGGGACAAGCAGTTCGCCCTCTCGCTCGACCCCGAAACCGCGCGCTCCATGCACGACGAAACCCTGTCCGACGACTATTACAAGGAAGCAAAATTCTGCTCCATGTGCGGACCCAAGTTTTGCTCCATGAACTATTCGCAGAAAGTCGATGAGTTCAACCGCCAGGTACACGGCATCGAAAAGAAGGACTACTCGCAGCTGATCGAAAAAATCGTCGCTTCGCGCTAACCGACCCTAAAGCCTTATCGGTCGAGGTCTGAATAATGCTTCAGGCTGGCCTGCTGCGGACGCGAGGCGGCTTTGTTGTGCGGATAATGCCGGACGATCACATCGTCCACCGTCACATCATCATCGGCCGTCTCACGCACGCTCCTGCGCCGTACCCGATGCCGTGATGGTGACGCAGCCACCACGTGCGTACTCTTCTTTATAGGGTGATTGGCGGTAGCCGGTGGCTGAGTAACGGCTTGCCGCGCGGCAGCTCCCGTCTGCGTACCTGTCGATTGCAGCGTAACTCCGCCCGTCTGCACCGTGGCGCCCGCGGCCGTGGACCGGAACACACCCTCCGGCAACGGGCTGCGTGGATGAAATCCAGCCAGCGCCATGCCCACAATGAACAGAGCGCTGGCGCACGCTGCTCCCATAAACGCCGACCTGAGTTGCGGCCGAAAATAAGAGCGTCTCGCTGTTTTTGGCTCTCCTGCAGGAAGCTCCACTGCATGAATACGGCGGCGCTCACGATACTTGTCCGCACTCTGGTACACACCAGCGGAAACAGAAACCGCTGCCGCCTTCAGCGTATGGCCTGCCCTGCTCAAGCCTCGCGCTACACCGACTACGGCTACACGCCCTGCCCGCAGAAATCGCTGACCCGCCGTCTGCACTCCATCGGCAAATCGCGCAAAGGCCCCAGGACCGCTCTCTTCCTGTTCATAGCGATACACCGCCTCCGGCATCTCCTGCGCTGGTGGTTCCGGTTCCGCGGCCCATGTCATCACTGGAAGAGAAGCATCTGCCGGGTGAAGCTCCGGCAAAGCTGGCGGCGCTTCGGCTGGCCTGGCAGGGATTTCTTCCTCACTCCGCGTCTCCAGCGTGGCTTCATCCATCACCGGCTGCCGGACCAACCGCAGTGTGCCGGGGGCCACGGCCACCCCGGCATTCAGGCTGGCCGCCAGTTCGGCGGCGCGCTGCAGCGCGGCATCCTGGCTGTAAACTTCGAATTCCACTTCAAGGTCGGCGGCATAGGCGCACACCTCTTCCGGCGTGCGAATCTCCACCGAGTATCCCAGCCACTGCAGCTGCTGGAAAAGCGAAGAAGTGCTGTCAGGATGGCGGGTGATAATGCGAGCCAGGGGCATGATAGGCAATCTCCGAGTAGCAGAGCACGCGAACGGCTGGCGCCATACATCGGGCGCACCGTCTGCACACGGCGGAAGCGGCGAATTTATTAGACGCAGCCCCGCCGTCCCAGGGTGCCTGCTCTGGCTTAATTCATCTCGGAAAAATCCATGCCATCGGCATACTGCAGGCCGGCGATCTGTTTGGCCCGGCACTGCACTTCCAGATAAGCCTTCAGAATGGCGATGTGCATCCGCTCTCTCTGCACCGGCGTCAGGCATTCGGTACGCCGGCGGTCAAGTTCCAGGTAACGGTCGTGGGCTTCTTTGAACTTATTTACAGCGGTATGCATGATCATGATAAGGATTGTTTCGGTCAGCGGCATCCACGCGATATTGTGCGAACACCTTAAAAGCTAAGCTGCTTTGCCGTAATACTGGTCCTAAGTCCCTGGAATGTGGCGGTTGAGACCAGAAGCTCACCGCTCGATAACTTCTGGCCATGGGAAAAGCGAGCACTGCAAGAGCTGTCTCTATTTGTTGCCAAAAAGTAACAGTTTCCGAGCAATACAGCCGCGTTCCTGGAAAGGCCATGGGATTCAGCCTCACCAACATCCATTCCGCGCAATACGAAACAATTCGCACCACCAGTTTCCAGTCCCGCGCAAGCGGGACGGCTGGAAGTAGCCCACCGTTTCAACGGTGGGAAAGCGAAAAATAAATCCCAGTCCCCGCAGGGGACGGCTGAGAAAGCGCGGGATTTCAATCCCGCGCTTTATTCAAAAAACGATAAGCGCGGTCAAGTATGATTCTCTGCGATGACTGCAAAGTGGATCGACATTATCGGCCAACTCAAGGGTAAAGGCATCGACTTCGCGCCCGCGCTAACCGACGCCGATGTGGTGAGCATCGAAAGCAAGTTCAGCTTTCGCTTCCCTCCGGACCTGCGCGCGTTCTTGCAGACTGCGGTGCCACGAGGTAAGCAGTTCCCGGACTGGCATTCAGGGAGCGAGGCGGGCCTTCGCGAATGGCTCGCTATTCCACGCGAGGGCGTACTCTTCGACATAGAGCACAACAATTTTTGGCTCACCGAATGGGGACCGAGACCGGAATCGCTCAGCGAGGTATTGCAGTGTGCGGAAAGCTTGCTGGCAGCCGCGCCAAAGCTCATCCCGATCTATGGACACCGCATGATGCCGAACAATCCGCACTTGGAAGGAAATCCTGTTTTCTCAGTCCACCAAACCGACATCATCTATTACGGCTACGATCTCGAAGACTATCTGCGCCATGAGTTCGCCCTCCCCGGACGCCTGCCCTGGCCGGATAATTTGCGCCCAATCCGCTTTTGGAACATCGAACGCTTTCAGGAAGTCCGCTGGGAGGATGGCTCCTGCGCATTTGATAATCGCCGGGGTATTCTCCGTGAACACTGCAGGACCTGCACATGAAACCACTCCTGGAAATCAATGGAATGACTCTTACATGCAGTGATGACTCGGGAACAACACTCTGGTCACTGCAAATCGAGGACATCGTATTGATGGCCGAGTACACGACGGACGAGGGTCCCTGGCTCGATGACTATTACCTTGTATTGGTGACAGTTGAAGAAAACCAACTGTACTTCTCGACGTGTTCTTTTTATGCAGATGGCAGAGACGAGGTCCTGTCGAGCCTGCGGGAGCGGCTTGGTTCGCCTATTGAACTTGTATTGCCAGGCTACACTGACTGGAATTCGCGGGTACTCTGGCCGCACGAAATGGCGGGACGCGAATACTTCACATTTACCGACGTTCCGGCTGCAACACTCCGTGACAAAGCTAAAAAATGGTTATCAGGGCCAACGCACGAATACGCAATCTCCAGGACGGTTCGCGACTACCTTCAACAATAGCTCACTACAAACATGTAAAACGGCATTCGAATAAAATTAGTTTGTATGGCCGACATTACCTATGATATCGAAGCCGCACTTCTGGCTGACACTCCCATTCCACGGGAGAAGGTACTCCTCTGGATTCACAAGGCTGAGGATTTGCCGACTCTTGCAAAGTTGTACCAACTCACTGGGGAAGGCTATAGAAGAATTCAGCCCGATCTGGGCAAAGAAGTGACTTGTGGCCTGGTCCAACGCTATCTTTTGCAATGCATCAAAGCGAACGTAACGAATCACGAAGATATTCTTAGCCAATGGCAAGCTGCCCAGGTCCTTCATGGCTGGTTTTGCCGCCTTCAGGAGATGGAAGAAGATAACTCTGCGGTCCTCAAAACCGCCGCAGATGCAATAACCGCACTGTTTCTGGCAAGCGGAGAGGAAGTGCGCAACGCGATTGAGACAGGGTTCCTGGAGCATGCGCTGGAGACCGCCGCTCTCCGGCCCTATTTCGAACATTGGTCTGGCGATGACCGACTTCGCGAGGCCTGGAATCGCGCCCTGGAATGGGGCAAGGCCCATCCGGATTTTACGCGGGGACTTCTTCAGCAGCGCCGAAAGACACACGAGAAGTGAACAGCGTTACCGGCATCCAGTCCCACGAACCGCGCCTAAACAGAGCATCGTGTGTTGGCTGCGAAGGCGGAACAACTGGCGCAACCAAACTACAGTCCCGCGTAAGCGGGACGATTGGAAGTAGCCCACCGTTTTAACGGTGGGAAAGCGGAAAAATGAATCAGTCCCTGCAGGGGACGGCTGAAACATCGCGGGATTTCAATCCCGCAGGCCTTACATGCCCCGCACCACCCTCCTCAACTCCACCACCTCCAGGCTGGCGGTGGCCCACTCAAGCTGCTTTTGCTTGAGTGGGAAGTTTATGTCCAGGGATTGATCGTGTCCTTCAAAACCGCCTTGAAATCCGATTGGTTCCTGGTCACGAGCGCCAGCTTGTGGACCTCGGCGGTGGCGGCAAGAAATGCGTCCATCGCCTCCATGGGACGGCCCGAGGCTTCACTGCGCGCGGCCATTCGTCCGCTCGCATCCGCAACCATTTCGTCCACCGGCAAAATACGCCCTTCAAACCGCAGCGGCAATTCCCGCTGCAGCCAGGCCTCAAGGCGTTTGCGCCGGCCTCCCGCGGACATGCGTTCGATTCCGTACCTGATTTCAGTGAGTGTAACCACACTGATAAAGACACGGTCCTCATCCGCGTGGTGGAGCCAGTTCACCACGCCTGGATTTGGCTGTGGCTTCATCCACTCGGAAATCACATTGGTATCCAGCAGGAAGCTCACAACTCAACCTTGCGCACACGTCCGCGAATACGCTTGGTCTGTATTCCGGCCCCTCGGAGGGGCGAAGCGGCAAAGAAGTCAGCCAGCGTACCTTTGCGCCTGGTCTTTTTCTCCCACTCTTTGGCGGCCACGATCACCGCCGTGGTGTGCCCGTTGCGAGTAATGGTCTGGGGGCCGTCCGATTCTGCTTTGTCAATCACTTCGCTGAATTTGGCCTTGGCCTGGGCAACAGTCCACGTGTGCATGATTCACCTTCCGATTTGTGTATAGTCATGATAGTCATTTTGTGCCTTGTCGGACAAGATGCTTCTTCGCGCCGTTCAGGCGCTCGGGCACTCTTACGGCTATCAGAAGCCCACGGCGTGCTAAATCTGGCTCGATAAAAGCAAGCCTTGCGCCATGTTCCTGCCGTTGCAAAAAATAACCGGGCGATTGTGTCCGGGCATGCGAAGCAGCCAGCGCCACCAGGCAACAGTCCCGCGACCGGTCCCCAACACGCGCGGTTTCGCGTGTTGGGGTGGGCAAGCGGGACGGCTGGAAGTAGCCCACCGTTTCAACGGTGGGAAAGCGGGAAAATGAATCCCCGTCCCCGCAGGGGACGGCTGAGACATCGCGGGATTTCAATCCCGCAGGTCTGACTCGATGGTATTCTTTCCTGCCCAGTAAAATGGGTTCCTGAATTACCTTGCCTGGGAGCGCCATAAAGCCATGAATGTACGAGAGTCTGTTTATGATGTCTTCCTCAGCTATAGCGCCAGGGACAAAGCGACGGTCCACGCGCTGGCGGAGCGGCTGAAAGCCGATGGGCTGCGCGTGTGGCTTGATGCCTGGGAGATTCGGCCGGGGGACAGCATTCCGGCAAAGATTGAAGAGGGGCTGGAGAGTTCCAGAGTGCTGGTGCTCTGCATGTCGGCCAATGCACTTGGTTCGGATTGGACGGCGCTGGAAAGCCAGACATTTCGCTTTCGCGACCCGCTCAACAAAGACTGCCGCTTTATTCCCGTTCGCATGGATGATGCAGAACCCAGGGGATCTCTCGCCCAGTTTTCCTATATAGACTGGCGAAACAAAGAGCAAGATGGCGAGTACCGGCGGCTGCTGGAGGCCTGCAAGAGGCCAAAGCAACCGAGCACAGATGAACTCGATGTCTCTCGGTTCGAAGAGAAGATAGGTTCTCTGGGGCATACCTACTTGATCCGGTCTGTGGCGTTGAGCACAGACGGTAAGCGCGCCCTCTCCGGATCCCTGGACAGTACGCTTAGGCTCTGGGATGTCGAGAGCGGGCGCACGCTCCGCGTCTTCGAGGGGCATGACGGCAGCGTCTTGAGCGTGGCCTTTAGCACGGACGGGAAGCGCGCCCTCTCAGGCTCCGATGACAAGACGTTGCGGCTCTGGGATGTCGAGAGCGGGCGCGCAATCCGCGTCTTCGAGGGGCACACCGACTGCGTCTGGAGCGTGGCCTTCAGCACGGACGGGAAGCGCGCCCTCTCAGGCTCCGATGACAAGACGCTGCGGCTTTGGGATGTGGAACTCGGGCGAACAATCCGCGTCTTCGAGGGGCACACCGACTGCGTCTGGAGCGTGGCCTTCAGCGCGGACGGGAAGCGTGCCCTCTCAGGCTCCAGAGATAATACGTTGCGGCTCTGGGATGTGGAACTCGGGCGAACGGTCCGTGTCTTCGAGCGTCACGCCGACTGCGTCTTGAGCGTAGCTATGAGCGCTGACGGCAAGCGTGCCCTCTCCGGAGCCCTCGATAAGACAATACGGCTCTTGGATGTGGAGAGCGGGCGAACACTGCGTGTCTTCAAGGGACACACCGGTAGCATCTGGAGCGTGGCCTTCAGCGCGGACGGAAAGCGCGTCCTCTCCGGTTCCGTTGACAAGACGCTGCGGCTCTGGGATGTGCAGAGCGGTCGCACGCTCCGCGTCTTGGAGGGTCATATCGACATAGTCTTTAGCGTGGCCTTCAGCGCGGACGGTAGGCGTGCCCTCTCCGGTTCCGAGGACAAGACGCTGCGGCTCTGGGATGTGGAGACAGGCAGTGCGCTCCGAGTCTTTAAGGATCACATCAATAGAGCCTGGAGCGTGGCCTTTAGTGTGGATTGGAAGCGTGCCCTCTCTGGTTCCGAGGACCAGACGCTGCGACTCTGGGATGTGGAGACAGGCAGTGCGCTCCGAGTCTTCAAGGGGCACACCGACAGCGTATTAAGCGTGGCCTTCAGCTCGGACGGGAAACGCGCCCTTTCCGGCTCCCACGACAAGACGCTGCGGCTCTGGGATGTGGAGAGTGGTCGCACCCTCCGAGTCTTCAACTGGCACACCAGCAGCGTCTTGAGCGTGGCCTTCAACTCGGACGGGAAACGCGCCATCTCCGGCTCCGACGACAAGACGCTGCGGCTCTGGGATATGGAGAGCGGTCGCGCGCTTGGCATTTTCGAGGGGCACACCGACAGCGTCTGGAGCGTGGCCTTCAGCGCGAACGGGAAGCGCGCCCTCTCCGGTTCCGGCGACAAGACGTTGCGGCTCTGGGATGTGGAGAGCGGCCACGCGCTTCGCATTTTCGAGGGGCACACCGACAGCGTCTTGAGCGTTGCGTTGAGCGCGGACGGAAAGCGTGCCCTCTCCGGTTCAAATGACAATACGTTGCGGCTGTGGGATGTGCAGAGTGGTCGCCCACTCCGTGTCTTCGAGGGGCACAGCGGCAGCGTTTTGAGTGTGGCGTTGAGCGCGGACGGTAAGCGTGCCCTCTCCGGCTCCGAGGACAAGACGTTACGGCTGTGGGATGTCGAGAGCGGGCGCGCGCTACGCGTCTTCGAGGGGCATACCGACAGCGTCCGGAGCGTGGCCTTCAGCGCTGACGGTAAGCACGGCTTTTCCGCCGCTAACAATGGCGTGTGGCGCTCCTGGAACCTGACGGAGATAGGCGAATCGGTGATTCATCGCGGCGGGGAAGCCGCATCCGCCGTGGACGAAGTCCAATATACCAACGCGAAAGTCCTCCTGGTTGGCGACTCCGGGGTCGGCAAGACCGGGCTGGCCCGTTATCTGGCTCTCAAGATCAAGGACGAGGAAAGCAATTCCTCGACCGACGGCGCCTGGGCCACACAATGGACCCTGCCCCACACCCAGACAGAAGACGGTGTGGAGCGTGAGATATGGCTGTGGGATTTCGCCGGCCAGGTGGACTACCGCCTGGTCCACCAGCTCTTTATGGATGAGACCGCCGCTGCCGTTCTGGTTTTTAATCCCCAGAACGAGAATCCATTCGAGGGCCTGGGCCAGTGGGACCGCGACATTACAAAGGCGATGCGCAAACCTTTTGCCAAGCTTCTGGCTGCAGGGCGGGTTGATTGCGGCGGTTTGGTAGTGAGCCAGGCCAGCATGAACAAATTCATGGACGAGCGCGGCTTTGTTGGTGGACTCCACGAAACCAGCGCCAAGACCGGCGAGGGTTGCGATAAGCTGCGCGAAACCATCATAAAAGCCATTGACTGGCAGAATATCCCGAAGACTACATCCCAAGCCCTCTACCATCGCATGAAGCAGGAAGTCCTGAAGCTAAGAGACGGCGGCCCGGTCCTGATCCGCTGGGACGCATTGAAGCAAAGTATGGAGATGGCGCTGCTTGCGGAACGCTTCAAATTCGAGGAACTGGAGACGGTGGTAAGTCTGCTCTCCGGGCCGGGCATGATTCAGAAAGTAGATTTCGGCGGCTTCATCCTGCTGCGTCCGGAGGTGTTGAGCCGCTACGCCGCTGCTTTAGTAAGAAAAGTGAGGAAGCATCCGCAGGAGCTGGGCTGCATCAACGAAGAAGAGATGCTTTCGGGAAAGCTCGATTATCAGGACTTTGATCGCTTGCCGGAAGAGCAGGAAGCAGTGGTCCTGCGCACACTGCATGAAACGCTGGTAAGCCGGGCATATTGTTTGCGGCAGGTTACCGACGGCAAGACCCTGCTGACTTTTCCCAGCTACTTCCGTCGCGAACGCCCCGAACTACCGGGCCATCCAACCGTGCTGGTGACTTACCGATTCAGCGGCCCGGCGGATGATATCTATGCAACACTTGTTGTGCGCCTGCACCATACCGAAGCCTTTGAAACAGATCAACTGTGGCGATTTGCCGCCGACTTTAAGACCCAAACCGGCAAAAGCCTGGGCCTGAAGATGACCCGCGAAGCCGAGGGTGCCGCCCGGCTTGAACTATATTTCAATCCTGATGTGGATGAGAATTCCCGCGTGCTCTTTGCCCGATACGTCCATAACCACCTTACCGAGCACGCGAAGGAAGTAAAGCGGTTGCGGCACTACGCCTGTGGAAACAAAAAATGTAAGGTGTTTACGCAGCCCTTTGCCAATCAGTCGGCTATTGATGATGCACTCAATTCTGGCTAGGGAAAGGTCTTTTGCCCCAGGTGTGGCAAACCGATCCTGTTGCGCGATGCCATGGAGAAGAAGTTCGAATCGCCCAAAGCAGACGAGCAGGCGCGGCAGATGCAGGCAGATGTGCAGCAGGTGATCGACAATGAGAGCCGTGAATTGATCCTCGTGGGCCATGCCTATGCGATCACCGGCGAGGCGGGACAGATCTATCGTGGATACACCAACAGCGACCACGGCATTGACGGTGAAGTCGAATTTAAAGATGACGAGGGGCGCGCCACCGGAAAACGGCTGTATCTCCAGCTCAAATCCGGCGACTCTTATTTGACAGTGCGGAAGAGTGATGGTGCGGAAATATTCCATATCAAAAAGGCCCGATGGGCAGAGCATTGGCAACAGCATGCCTACCCCGTGATGCTGGTGATTCGCAATTCCCGAGGCGATATCCGCTGGATGGACGTGACCGCCTACCTGAAGCGCGCTGGCAGCGAGGTGAAACAAATCGTTTTCGAAGGAGAGCGCTTTGACGTGATGAGCGTCCGGCGCTGGCGCGACCAAGTGCTGAACAAAGGCCTTGCCGCTAAGGTCTGAAGACCCAAGGCTTTTCGGGGCGGGAATTTGGAAGCGCAAACGACCATGGCATTGGGCTGGTGTTGCAGACGCGGCAGTGCCGCGTCTCTACGTTTGTGATTTTTTAGAAGGCTGCTCTCAGTGATGGCTGGAGAACTCCCTGCATCTGCCTGGGCTATTGAAGCGCCTTTGGGATGTTTCGACTGCGCCCTTGACACCGCCGTCGTTGTTATAGACAACATGACAAGCACGCAGCGGTATCGCGAGGGCTTCCGGGGCAGACGCGGCAGTGCCGCGTCTCTACGATTGGATTCTTCTGATCTAATCGGTAATGGGATTTTTAGAAAGGCACATGTTGACAAATTATGTCATTGATATACCTCGCAATTTTGTGGTATCACCCAGAGGCTTGTCTTGAAGACGAGGCAGGGCGGTTGGGATCTTTGAAAATTTGAGAGTTGGCTTTTGGCCATTGGCTCCTGGCTTTTAGTTCCAAAGGAAGCAGCCCGGGCATTGGGTGGGGCTTGCGTGGCCCAAGGGTGGCCCCTGGGCCTGTTGGAGCTAAGCCCTTTGTTTCTCGTGTTGTCGGCAAAAAATGGGGAGGGGGGTGGTCTAAGGTTTACCCGAGAGTAAACCTTACCGGCCGATCCAGAATCACCCTGCCACCCTGCCGGGCAAAGGCCACACGGCAGGGCGGCGGTGAAAGATGCTTCCTTATTTATTCGAGAGCGCTACCAGCCGTGCATTGAGACGGGATTTGTAGCGGCCGGCGGTGTTCCGGTGGATAATGCCATTTTTGGCGGCCTTATCGATCATGGAGACAGTAACGGAGAAAAGGGACTGGGCCCTGGCGGCGTCACCGGACTGCAATGCCTGGCGGAACTTCCGCAGCTCGGTGCGGAAACGGGATGCATTGGCGCGGTTCTGCGCGGTGCGGGTCAGGGTCTGCCGGGCGCGCTTGAGCGCCGATACATGATTTGCCATTTGGTGCTGTTGTCCTTTGGAAAATTCTTTCGGTGATGACCGAAGCTCTTATTCTACTGGCGGTTAGCCGCTGCGGTCAATGCTGGGTCGGACTGGTTTCGCCGCATGGGCGCCTGCCTCCCGCAAAGCAGTGCGGCAAAAGCCAAACATATCGTAATCGCGAGAGAGAGTGTGAAAGGCTCGATAAAGAAGTATATCCAGCTCAAAATCGTGATGGCGGCAAAACACAGGGCAAAGGCCCACGTAATGCCGCGCACAAGCGCCAGTGTCGCTGCCGGAAGCCGGCTCAGCTGCCATGCCAGTATCGCCGAGAACATATAAAACACCCCGGCAAAGAATCCGGAAGCCGCAAACAGGTCCCAGCACGTGCGGCCTCTCGCCTGTACGTCACAGTGAAGGAAGCGCACTCCAGAAAGAAGGCCATCCACTCCGTCCCGTTGTCCATTGCCAAATATATGGTGTGTCGCGAATAGCAACAGAAGCATAGCGGAGATTCGATAAAACGGGGATGAGGCTGTCTGCATTCCTGACTCCGGAGATCACGGCACAACTTGTCCTGCCATTGTCCTTCTCGCTCAGCTTCAAACTGTACCATTTACCCCGCCAGAGCAACCCGTGGTGGTCACGTCTGGCCAGGGCCGGAAGTTCCGCAGCTTCATTATTTTATGCCGTCCGTGGCGAGGCGGACCAGCATTTAATAAATAAGGTGGATGTTTCACCAAAATTTTATATACGCCTGTTGACTTGGCTGCGTAACCGGGATACGCTCTGCTGGAATGGTCCTACCTCCACTACCTGGTGGACGCGCGGTTCTGGTCTCTACTCTCTGGAAAATTCCTGTGTACTGCGAGCGCAGATTTGCGTCGCGTGCCCCTGTATGGCCGCGAAGGAGAAAATCACAGATACCCAATGAAGAAAAATATTGAGATCGTTTCCAACATCGAAAAACTCTTCGGCACCCGGGATGAGAACCTCCAGATACTGGAAGAGGGGCTGAACGTAAACATTGATCTCAAGCCGGACTCGGTGCAGATTGAGGGCGCCACGCGCGATGTGTGCCGGGCAGAGCAGATTTTCTCTGACTTTGACCATTTGAACCGCTCGGGCCACGACTTCACCAAAGGCGATCTGCCTTCGCTGCTGCGCGTGGTGACCGGCGATGCTTCCGCCACGCTGCGCGGGCTGGCCGAGGCGGGCCGTCAGCGCTCCTTTGGCAAGCGGCAGGTGCAGCCCAAGAGCATCAATCAGCGGCGCTATCTCGACAGCATAGAGCGCTATGACATGGTCTTCGGCATTGGCCCCGCCGGCACGGGCAAGACCTATCTAGCCGTGGCCATGGCCGTGGCCGCGCTCAACAACAAGCAGGTGGCCCGGATCATTCTGGCGCGCCCGGCGGTGGAGGCCGGCGAGCGCCTGGGATTCCTGCCCGGCACGCTGCAGGAGAAAGTAGACCCGTATCTGCGTCCGCTGTACGACGCGCTCTACGATCTGATGGAGCAGGAGCGGGTGGACCGCTACCTCGAAAAGAACGTGATTGAAATTGCGCCCATCGCCTTTATGCGCGGACGCACGCTGAACGATTCGTTCATTATTCTGGACGAGGCGCAGAACACCACGTCCGAGCAGATGAAGATGTTCCTCACGCGCATGGGCTTTGGCTCCAAAGCGGTGATCACCGGCGACATCACACAGATTGATCTGCCCAACTCGCGGCGCAGCGGTCTGCTGGAAGCGGCGGAGATTTTGAAGAATGTGGAGGGCGTCTCCTTCAACTTCTTTACGGACGAGGACGTGGTGCGCCATCATCTGGTGCAGCGGATTATTCGCGCCTATGACGACCGGACGCGCAGCACCCAGCAAATGTCCCTGCAGTTGCCAGGCGAGGCCGGCGAACGGCAGGAACCGCCGCTGCAGCAGTAAAACAGGGTACAATTTAGAGTGGGAGGGCGGTGAGGCCCTCCCTGTTTTGTTTTCCAGCGTGATCATCTTCGAGAAACCGGCGGATAGTGCAGTCAAAACGGAGCTTACACGCTTTGCCCGCCGCGCGCGCCAGCTTGCCGGACTCAGCGGCGATGTGGCCATTCTGATCACCGGCAATCGCCAGCTCCGCAGCCTCAACCGCCGTTTTCGCCACAAGGACAAAGCCACTGACGTGCTTTCCTTTCCTCGCGCCTCCGAAGTTGGCGAAGATGCTGGCGGAGACATTGCCATTTCTGCGGACATAGCCGAAGAAAATGCCGTGCGCTACGGACACAAGATTGTGGACGAACTGAAAATCCTGGTGCTGCACGGCATGTTGCACCTCGCCGGACACGACCACGAGGCCGACAACGGCGAGATGGCCGCTCTGGAACTCACGCTGCGCGCCCGGCTGAAGCTGCCAGCATCGTTAATTGACCGGGCTTCACTAAACGGCGATTCAATAGACCAGAAAGCACCTGCGTCTCGCGGCAAGGCCCGCCGGAGGAAGCCATGATTGCCGTGATTTACGGAATCATCATTCCGCTCCTGTGCGCGCTGCTGGTGCTGGTTTCCTATATAGAGCGGCTGTACACGGAGAGCGGAAAATTTTTGAGCCGTGAATTTCAGGAGAACATCGAGGCCTTTGAAACCCTGGTGGAGCCGCGCCTGGTTTCCACCAGCAACCGCGCGCTGCTGGCCATCGCGGTGCTGGGGCAGCTGATCACCGCGGCCATCGCGCTGCTGATCGGGCGGACGATTTTTGCCAATCCCCAGTGGACCTGGCCGGAGATTGTGCAGGGGGTGCTGGCGATTATTTTGATCGTGATTGTCTGCAACCGTCTGCTGCCGTACATGCTTTTTACCCGCACGCGGGGAACGTGGCTGGTCCGCTTCATTCCGCTTTTGCAGGTACTGATCTGGATCATGTTTTTCGTCACCATCCCGCTGGGCTTCGCGCTCTCCGTGGTTTCGCTGGCCGAGCCTCACGAACCGGAAGAGCACGAACATCCTTCGGAAGCCGTGGACGCTCTGATTGAAGCCGGAAGAGAAGAAGGCATTCTGGAAGAGAGCGACCGCGAGCTGATTCAATCCGTAGTCGAGTTTGGCGACAAGACGGTGCGCGAGGTGATGACGGCGCGTCCGGAAATTTTTGCCGTCCCGGCCGAGACCACCATCGCCGAGTTCACCGATCTTCTGCAAAAAAGGCCGTACAGCCGCGTGCCAGTGTATGCTTCAAGTATCGATGACATTCAGGGCATGGTGCTCACGCATGATCTCATTCAGCTTCGCGACGATCAGGCTACGGTCACCATGGTGCGCAAGCTGCTCCGTCCGGTGATCTTCGTTCCGGAAACCAAAAAGACGTCCGAACTTTTGCGCGAGATGCAGCGGGACAACATGCACATGGCCATTGTGATCGATGAATACGGCGCGGTGGCCGGCATTGTCACCATGGAAGATTTGGTGGAAGAGATTGTGGGAGAGATTCGCGATGAACATGAAGTATCGAATGACGTGGTGTCCGAGCCCGATGGGTCATACGTGCTGAAAGGAAACATCAACGTGGACCGTCTGGAAGAGTTGTTTGACGTGCGACCGGATTCCAGTGATGCCGCCAGCGTCGGCGGACTGGTGAGTTCGCTGCTGGGCCGCATACCGCGCTCCGGCGAGGTGATTGTAGAACAGGGCCTGCGCTTTGAGGTGCTGGAATCCACCGACCGCCGTGTGGAAAAACTGCGTGTGAGCCGCGCCAACCCCCAACCGCCTGCACGGCAGATGCCCGCCTGATATGGCCTTCCGCTCCGGTTTCGTCTCTATTATCGGCCGCCCCAACGCGGGCAAGAGCACATTGCTCAACGCGCTGGTGGGCGAAAAGCTCGCCATTGTCACGCCTAAACCGCAAACCACCCGCACACGCATTCAGGGAATCGTAAACGTAAAGGCCCAGCGCCGGCGCCCCGGCGGGCAGATTGTGTTCATCGATACACCAGGCGTTCACCGTCCGGACAGCCGCCTCAATCGCAGCATGATGCAGGAAATCCATGAGGCTCTCGAGGGCCGCGATCTGCTGCTGGTGATCGTGGACTCGACCGAACGCTTCGGTCCGGGCGATCAGCAGGTGCTCGATCTGGTGAAGCAGGCCGGTGGTCCGTCTTTTCTGCTGCTCAACAAGATTGACCGGCTGCCCAAAGACAAGCTGCTTCCTCTGATGGAGCAATACAGCAAGCTGCACAGCTTCACGGAGATCATTCCCATCTCGGCCCTCAAGAGTGAGGGATTAAAGGTGCTGTTCGATAAGATCATCCGCGCTTTGCCCGAAGGCCCGCGATACTTCCCCGAAGACCAGCTCACCGACCAGCCGGAGCGTTTTCTGGCGGCGGAAATCGTCCGCGAAAAAGTATTGCTCAAGACCGGCCAGGAGCTTCCTTACGCCACCGCCGTGGTCATTGATCAATATGAAGAGCTGGAAACGCTGAACCGCATTTACATGACGATTTACTGCGAACGCACCGGCCAAAAGGCGATCCTGATCGGCAAGGGCGGAGAAAAACTCAAGCAGATTGGCACCGCCGCCCGCAAAGAACTGGAGAGTCTGCTGGGGAAGAAAATCTTTCTGCAGTTGTTCGTGAAGGTCAAAGAGAAATGGCGCGAGTCGTCAGCCTTTGTGGAAGACCTCGATTGGCGCAAGCGGCTTTCGTAGTACATTCCGAACGTATGTGCAGAGCTCCCGCACTGCGTTCGGAACAGAGACAAAGAAAGCTACTCTTTCACCGCAATCCCCAGCGCGCGCATTTTCCGATAGAGATGGCTGCGTTCCAGTCCCAGTACTTCCGCCGCGCGGGTCACGTTACCGTGATTTTCGTCCAGCTTCTTCAGGATGTAAGCCCGCTCGTAGGCGGCGCGCGCCTGGTGCAGACTTGAAAATCCCGCGCCGGTGCGGCCCGGTGACGGACGCGTAAGCAGCGGCGGCAGATGCTTGCGTTCAATCTTTGGCGCGGTGGGATTCATGATGACCACGCGCTCGATCAGATTGCGCAGCTCACGAATATTCCCTGGCCAGGAATAATGCATCAGCGTTTCAATGGCGTCGGCGGCGATTTCCTTGGGACGCCGGCTGTATGCCGCGGAAAATTCTTTCAGGAAGTGCGCGGTCAGCATGGGAATATCTTCCCGGCGCTCGCGCAGGGGTGGAACGTAAAAGGGAATCACGTTCAGCCGGTAAAACAGGTCTTCGCGAAAATTGCCTTTCGCGATCTCCTCTTCCAGGTCTTTGTTCGTGGCGGCAATCACTCGCACATCAACGGTCGTGGGCTCATCGTCGCCCACGCGGGTAAAGCGCTGCTCGTCCAGCGCGCGCAGCACCTTGGACTGAGTTTTCAAACTCATGTCGCCCACTTCATCAAGAAAGAGCGTGCCGCTGTCGGCCTTCTGAAATTTGCCTTCTTTGTCTCCGGCTGCGCCAGGCAGCGCGCCTTTACGATGCCCGAACAGCTCGCTTTCAATCCAGTCTTCCGGAATGGCGGCGCAGTTCACTTCGACAAACAGGCTGTCTTTGCGCAGGCTGTGCGCGTGAATGGCCAGCGCCACCAGCTCTTTTCCCGTACCGGATTCGCCATAGATGAGCACGCGCCCATTCGTGGGCGCCATAATGGAAATCTGCTGCCGCAGCGCCTTCATGGGAATGCTCTCGCCCACGATCACGCTCCTGGCCTGCGCCTGTTTTTTGAACTCGGCATTTTCCCGGCGCAGCTGATGTGATTCCAGCGCGTTCTTGATCAGGATCAGCGTCTTATCGAGCGAGAGCGGTTTTTCAAGAAAATCGAAAGCGCCGAGTTTTGTGGCCCGCACCGCGGTTTCAATTGTTCCGTGGCCGGATATCATAATCACTTCCGGCGCATTCTCCATCTGCCGTATGCGCTCCAGCGTTTCGAGTCCATCAATGCCCTTGAGCCAGATGTCCAGCAGCACCAGTTCGCAGTTTTTCTTTTTGAGTTGTTCAACGCATTCTTCGCCGCTCTCGGCCAGCAGCACGTGATAACCCTCTTCTTCGAGGATGCCGCGCAGCGACTCGCGAATATCGCGCTCGTCGTCCACTACCAGAATGTTAGTCACCGTGCATCTCCGCAGCCATGCTCTCCGCCGCCAGCGGCAGTTCCACTACAAACTTCGCGCCCACCGGCTGGTTCTCTTCCACGCGAATCGAGCCGTGATGATCTTCAATGATCCGCCGCACAATCGCCAGGCCCAGTCCGGTACCGCGTTTCTTGGTGGAAAAATACGGCAGAAAAAGTTTTTCCTTGACTTCATGCGTCACACCCTGTCCGGTATCTGCGACCACGATTTCAATGGCGTCTTTGCTTTCCACCAGCGAGGTTGAAATGTGTATCTCCCGCACCAGTGATGTTTGCATGGCCTCGGCTGAATTATCAATCAAATTAACCAGCACGCGCTGAATCGCGTCCGGATCGGCCATGGCCAGCGGAAGCCCGGCGTCGAGCTGCTTTGCCACCAGAATGCCGTCCAGTCGTCCGTTGAACATACCCAGTGTATTCTCAATCACCCCATTGATGTCGGCCGGGCGCGGCTGTGCTTCGGGAAAGCGTGCCAGCGAGGCAAATTCATCCACCAGCGTCCGCACAGTGCATACCGCGGCGGAAATGGTGGCGGAACATTCGTTGATCACCGCCAGTGAGGCCGGCTCCGGCGTCGTACCCCGCTCCAGATGCTTGCGGATGCGCTCCGCCGAAAGCACGATTGGCGTGAGCGGGTTTTTGATTTCATGCGCCACCCGCCGCGCCACTTCTCGCCAGGCCGCTTCTTTCTGCGCCTTGAGCAGCTCGCTGAAGTCTTCAAACACCACCACATATCCCAGGCGTTGCTGGCCATGCTGCACGGAAGAAACCGTCACTGAAGCATTCAGCCTGCGGTTCTGCAGGGCAATTTCAAACTGCGCCGTAGTCACCGCCAGGCGGTTGGCCTTGCGCAACAAATGCTCGAGGTCCACTCCCACTTCAACAGGAAATATTTCCCGCAGAGGCGTGCCTGCCGCCGGAGCGCCGCCCTCGGGCCAGAACATTCGCCCCAGGGCCACATTGGTGTGGGTAACCCGTTTTTCCGGATCGAGCGAAAGCACGCCGGTGGGAATGTTTTCCAGAATCGTTTCAATGTGGCGGCGACGCTGCTCCAGTTCGGTGTTGGTCTCGGAGAGCGCGCGGGCGGAATCTTCTATCTTGCGCCGGCTGCTTTCCAGCTCTGCCGCCATGCGGTTGAACGACGCCACCAGCTCACCCAGCTCGTCGGCAGCCGAGACTGCCACCCGATGCCCCAGATGCCCCAGAGAAATTTCCCGCGTGGCCTCCGCCAGGGCTTCCACCGGGCGTGTCACCAGTTTGCCGAGGAACAGCGAAACCCACGTCGCGGCAAAAAGCACCAGCACCGTCAGCAGCGTGAGCAGCAGCATGTACAGCCCGCGGATTCGCTTGGCTTCACGGCTCAGTGCGAGGTAACTGGCCTGGTTTTGCCGAATCTGCTCGAGCGTTGGCGAAAAATCGCGGGGCAGCGGAAGCGCTACCAGGATTTTTGCCGTGCCCCCGGCTGAGGCAGCCGCCAGCAGATACTCCATGTTGTTGAAGTTCCACTTCTGCGGCGCGGCCTCTATTTCAGCCAGCGGCGGCAGACTGTGGCGCAGCACCGACCAGGGCTGAGGCGCATTTTCCGTAGCGACAGCGTTTCCGTCCACCAGAGCCGCGGCAAAGCCGCCCTGCAGAGTCGGCTTGTGGCGGCGAAATTCCTGGAGCACGCCGGAATAGTTGGCCGTCTCCATGGAGTGTTGTGTCTCCGGCGCGGCGGCAATTTCCATGGCTGCGTGGCGCGCCGTATCGCCCGCATAATTCGCGAGGATTCCCGCCACCGCGCCCGAGTCCTGCTGCAGCTGCTGCACCGGACCGGAGAACCACTTGTCAATCGAGCGGTTCATCAGTCCATAGGCGAACATGAACATCACGATCACCGGCGCAAAAGAGAGCAGCAGCCCGCTCACCACCATGCGCGTGCGAAAGCGCGATCCCAGCACGCCCAGCCGGCGCTCGGCATAGAGCTTGAGCAAATTGCGCAGCAGCACGAAGGTAAGCGCCACCAGCAGCAGAAAAACCAGTGCTGAAAGCGCCACCAGCAAAATGGTTTGTCCGGCGGAACCCGGCCTCAGGGCCTTCAGATTGAACGCGGTCTGGGAAAAGACCACACCGAACAGAATAAAAATGCCCAGAGCCAGCGGCGCCAGCAGTGCCGGGCGCTGAGCTACAGGCAGCGTGCTCTTGCGCGATTGTATTTTGGGTGACGGCACGGGGTCTCTGCTCACAGCAATCTGCTTGCTTTTTCCGTCTGTGATTAGCAACATTATAAACACCGCAAAAACGCCTGGCTTGCAATCGCGGAGAGCTTTAACAAACTTAATAGTCGTAAGTACTGTTACGAGGGATGTCTCAAAAATTCTGGGAATTACCAGGGTTTATACCTGAATTTGGGGTGTTCACCTACTGGGTTCATGTGCGTTTTCGCTCATTGCTCTGGGTGCGGGAGCGTCATATAATCGGGCTACTCTGGCTTGTTTATGCCATCCAGGCTGGAGAATGAAGGTGTTTGGCCTTCAGTTAGGTGGCGTGGGCCGCTGAAAACTGATATGAGTGCACTCAAGGCTATGAAAAGGCGACTCCTTCCTGTCCTGATGAGTATTGCAGTCATGCTGGTTACCGTTCCATTGCGTTCCCAGACTCTCGTCTCCACACGGGACGAGAATGGCCGAACGATTTGGGTCAATGGCGACGCTCCCGTCCCGCAGTCCATCACACAATCCAAACATGCCTCCGTGAGCGCATCAGCCACCGATGTCCATGAACATGAAAAGGTTTTCGTGTACTGGAGCAGCAAACAGCATCGCTGGATACCGGTGCCCCGTTCTTCTTCCCCGGCCATGCAGGCGGCGCGCCGCGCGGCTCAGGAAGTAAAGAGCCTGACCGCCAAAGAGACTGCCTCGGATAAAACGGGGAATTTGGGCGCGACCCAGCTGGCAAAAATTTCTGAGTCAATGGACGAACTGATTCGTGCGGCCGCGGCCCGCCAGGGCGTGGACCCCGGCCTGGTGCGCGCCGTCATTCAGGTTGAGTCCAACTTCAATCCGCACGCCGTCTCCCGCAAGGGCGCCATGGGGCTCATGCAGCTCATGCCCGGCACGGCCAAATCGCTCGACGTGGACAACGCCTTCGATCCCCGGCAAAACATTGAGGCTGGCGTCCGTCACCTTAAGTCGCTGCTCAACGATTACAACGGCAACGTGGAGCTCACGCTGGCGGCATATAACGCAGGCAGCGGCGCGGTAAAAAGAAGCAACGGTATTCCTCCGTATCGCGAGACGCAGGATTATGTAAGGAAGATCACGAATTTGTACTGGAACGGCTCTCAGTCGCCGTATTCTAAATTGCACGTTTCCCGCGACCAGAATGGCCGCCTGATGATTTCAACCGAGTAGCGAGTGGATGTTTTTTTGAGAAATGTAAGTATGCGAACCGCCAATACCATACGCGCCGCCATGGTGGCCAGCCTCGCCTGTGCGTTGCTGGCGCCGTCACCGGCCTACGCCCGCTCCGTGCAGCAAAAAAAGCAGGCGGCCGCGGCGCAGCTCGTAACGGCGGAGCGTATGCGCGAGGCACTGGATGGCAAACCAGAGTCACGGCGCACCCGGCGCGACTTCCAGAAAGTAATGGACGCTTACCGCCAGGTTTATTACAAAGCCCCCACCTACAGCCATGCCGATGCCAGCGTCCTCGCCGTGGCCGAACTCATGGAACAGCAGGGACGCATCCTGGACGAGCCGAAGAGTTTTAAAGATGCCATCGGTCAGCTCGAGTTTTTGCGCCGTGAGTATCCCGGAAGCAAATACCGCATCGAGGCCCTCTTTACCATAGCCCAGATTTATCGTGACGATCTTGACGACGCCGCAGCGGCCAGGACAGGCTATCAGGATTTTCTCAAGCACTATCCCCACAGCAGCATTGCCCCCAAAGCCCGCGACGCTTTGGCCGAGATGGACGAAGAAACCAAAGGCGGCGGCAGCAACAACAATAAAGATAAAGACAAAGATAAAAGGGATAAAGCCAAAGCCCAGGCCCAATCCAAAGACACGGTTGCTTCCAGCTCCACGCCAAAAAACAAAGCCGCCAGCCATAACAGCGCGGACGCAAGCGCAGACGTACCCGACGCAAAAGACTCGCGAAGAGAAGCAGAAAAAGACGAAAAGCCGGTCACCGCAGAAACTCAACCACCTGACCGCCACACCCTGGCCTTGATGCCCCTGCCTTTGATGACCAAGATTCGCCACTGGTCCACGCCGGATTACACTCGCGTGGCCATCGATCTGGAGCAGGAGGTAAAGTACGAAGCCGGTCGCGTGCCCAATCCTGACCGCATCTTCTTCGATCTCCACGGCATCAAGCTCGCGCCCGATCTGGTGGGCAAAGCCTTTGAGGTAGAAGATGGCTTCCTGCACAAAATCCGCGTGGCCCAGTTCAAGCCCGGTCTGGCCCGCGTGGTTCTGGACGTGGACGATGTGGCCGAGTACTCCGCCTTTCTTCTGCCTAATCCGTATCGCCTGATCATCGACATTCACGGCAAGCAGCCGGCCAGCAAAGTCGCGGCGAAGCAAAAACCGCCAACACCCACGCCCCCGTCGCAAACCAAGCCCCAGCCATCAGACAATGCAGCCGGAGCCGATTCAGCAACACCCAATACCACCGTGGCCCAGGCGAAGGCACCGGAGAACATAAAGCCGGCGGAAACCAAACCCGCGCCCGTTTTCATGTCCGCTGGCGGTGAATCCGGCTCAGCCAAAAAAATCGAGCCAGCCAGGACTGAACAAGCCAGGGCTGAACAAGTAAAGATCGAACCAGCAAAGACCGAGACCGCGAAAACTGAGATCGCGGCCTCAACCGGTGCTTCCGTGGCTGGGAACACGGCTGCCGCCAATGCTGCGGAAGACGTAACCATTGACGCCGCCGACCGCGCCACGGCCAAGCCCACATCGGGACCAACCGTAAAGACCATCACCCCGCATGGGCCTCCGGCCAAAAAGATTATTCCGCCAGTCCAGGAAGATCGCGCTGCCGTCTCTTCCGCGCATGTGGCCACGCCCCCTTCATCCGGTACGCAGTCTTTGACGAGGGCGCTGGGCCTGAAGATTGGCCGAATCGTAGTCGATGCCGGACACGGCGGACATGACACCGGCACCATCGGCCCCGGCGGCCTGCGCGAAAAAGATCTGGTGCTCGATGTGGCCCTCAAGCTGGGTAAGCTGCTCGAAAATCGTCTGGGCGCTGAGGTGGTTTATACCCGCGACGACGATACTTTTATCCCCCTGGAGACGCGCACCGCCATCGCCAATAAAGAAGAGGCTGATCTGTTCATCTCGATTCATGCCAACTCCAGCCAGGACCCGGGGGCCAGGGGCATCGAGACCTATTACCTGAACTTCACCTCCTCCGCCGACGCGCTGGAAGTGGCGGCGCGCGAAAACGCGGTCTCGGAGAAATCCATCCACGAATTGCAGGACCTCGTGCGCAAGATCGCGCTCAAAGAAAAAATCCAGGAATCGCGGGAGTTCGCCGCCGACGTGCAAAAGCTGCTCTATGGCGGGCTGAACGCGAAGAATCCAGGCATGCGCAATCGCGGCGTCAAGAAAGCCCCCTTCATCGTGCTCATCGGGGCCAACATGCCCTCGATCCTCACGGAGATCTCCTTCATCAGCAATCCCGGTGACGAAAAGAAGCTGCGCACCAGCGAATACCGCCAGCGCGTGGCCGAGTCCATTTACAAAGGCATCGCCAAATACACCAGCGGACTGAGCGGAGTGCGCGTAGCGCAAAAACCGGCGTCACATACGCCGGAGCACAAAGTGGCCGCTGCCGTACCAGCCCGCTAAAACAACATCTCGCACGGAGAGAAATGCCCATCGCCAATCAAGCCAATCAAAAAGACCGCCTGCTGCAACTGGCGCAGGCCGCACAGGAAAACGCCCACGCCCCGTACTCCCATTTCCGCGTAGGCGCGGCCGTGCTGCTCGAAAACGGCGAAATCTTCACCGGATGCAACGTGGAAAACGCCTCCTACGGCCTCACCAACTGCGCCGAACGCACGGCAATCTTCACCGCGGTCTCCGTGCTCGGCCCCGCTAATGTAAGAATCGCAGCGGTGGCGGTGGTCAACGATCACGGTGTCCCCTGCTCCCCCTGCGGCGCCTGCCGCCAGGTAATCGCCGAATTCGGCCCTAAAGCCACAATCTGGTACCAGGGCCGCGACGGCATCAAGGAAAGCACGCTGGACGCCCTGCTGCCCGACAGCTTTGCGCTTTAAATCCTGTTTTGTTGAGAATGATTACTCAATGCAACTATTTAAGTTTGTTGGATCGACGAGCGCTGTATTGAACATCGCGAAGGGTGCATTGAAGTTCACGCCGATTGAAGAACTCAACGATCCCTCCGAGCTGACTCCAGTAATGGACCAAACTGCGGTTCGCGATTCGCTAGAGTTACTACGAAATAATGGAATGACACAAGATCAGTTTGGTTGGCTTCAACGTCAGGAGGCTATTCTGGATCTTCTTTCACCGGAAGAGAAGATTTTGACTGCACCAAGAACGTTATCAGAAGCGAATCGCATGCTATCAATTTCAGCATACGACAACCTTGATTACATGGAAAAAAAGCTGTTTGCAACAATCAAAAATATTCGAGAGAGAGTTGGGGTTCTCTCTCTTTCTATACGTTACGATTCACTGCCTATGTGGGCACATTACGCAGACTTGGCCAGAGGATTCGTAGTCGTTTTCGATAATCTGGAGCAAAGTTTCAATGGCGACAAAACAGGAAGTCTCAACATCCCGAAGCCTGTAGTCTACGCCGACCAGTTTATCGGCATGACATTCGACCCATCCACCCAGGACAGGCTATTCTTTTCGAAGCTGTCAGACTGGTCATACGAGCGTGAGTGGCGTGTCGTGACAGCGTTAAATGCCTGTCGTCAATCTGTTGATGGCAAGCTCTATTTGCGTGATGTGGATCCTGTTCACGTAACTGGTGTGATATGCGGCTGGCGAGTAACCACCGACAATTATTTTGCGCTTAATAACGAGCTCAAGCGATTAAATCCATCAATAAAGTTGATATCAGCCATCTTGGATGGCGGCAAGATCAGTCTCAACCATCCTTTGGTGTCTTGAATTGCTCAAGGAGCCACTCTTGGCAATCCGGTAGCTGATTACATGGCACTACGGTACAGCCCTCATGCTTCAGCAGAGTATTTGTCTGAGGACCGCCCTTGAAGTGTTTGCGTTCTTTTCCGGTCTTCTGGCGGTGGGCCTGAGAAAGCACATATTTAGGTGGATAGTGAAGTCCGTCCTTGTCTATAAGACAAAACTGAGTGGATCGCCTATTGATTGGAACTTCGCGGTCACACTTGATCTTCTTCAGCGCCTTTTCTATGTGGGCCTTGTCGATTCTCAGGTCGGATTGCCTAGCCATGCTTACGTTCCTCCTTACGCTTCTCCTACGTTTCCCCTGGGGCAGCGAATCAATGAGTCAGCGAATCCGCGGTCACAAAGATCGGCTCAATGTCCGTGGGCACTTGCTTCAGCCGCTCCAGCGCCTTCCGCACTTCCGGACGAATCACGCTCATCTGCGTGATCATCTTCTTCGCGCCAGCGTAGTCGCCTGTCGCTTCCAGCGTGAGGAATTCGTGGTCAAGCGAACGGACCGCATCTTTGATCCTGCTCAGGTCCACGCTGAAGGTGCCGTCGGCATTGGCGATGTATGCGCCTTGGTCGAGAAAGTAGTTGAACTGGATCGCCATGCCCCGGGCGTGGGCGTCCTGCAAGCCAAAGCGCAGGGTGCGGAATGACGATGCCAGATACGTGGTGTAAAGCTGGCGCTCGGCGTCAGGGCCATGGGCCAGCGGCGCCTTTATCTTCAAAGAGTCCGGGCCGTTCTCGGCCTGGGTCATCAGGAATTGCACGGCAAATAACCCGGTCACGTCGGCTTTGGCTTCTTCAATCGCACTGTACAGGTCTTTGAGTTCGAGGCGCGGATTGGTTTCCCGTTCATTGATCTGAATGCGATGCGGCCCCAGCCCATGCGTAAGCTCGTGGGCCACAATGTGCGTGAAGAAGAGGTCGAAGCTCAGGTCTTTCTGTGCGGCAGGCGAGAGCACCACGCGCGAAATCGGCAGCAGCGTGGCTTTGAACTTGGCTTCCTGAATGTTTTTGAGCATCACGCGCTTGCTGCCTTTGAGCTGCACCACCTTGTCGTCATTCGGCAGGTTATAAGCGGCTGTCTGGACGCCATGGTTACCGTCGCCCGCCGCGTAAACTTCATTTACTACGCGGATCGGCGCCAGCGCGCCCAGTTTGGCCACGCGATACCGCGGATCTTCGGGCAGATTGTCCTCGATCTGTTGCAGGTTCTGGCCGAGAAACTGGAGCCGCGCACTCTCTTTTTCGTCGCGGACATTTACGTACGCTTCAAATGCGGCTTTGTAACCGAAGATTTCATCGTTGTAGGTTTCGTACGGGCCAATGGTCACATCCACCGGAGCGTCCAGGTCCATCCACGCCACATCGCTCTCGTAGTAATCATTGAAGCTGAAAGCCGCGGCCCGCGTGGTAAGGAATTTCTTGAGTGTCGCGTTGCCGGTCAGCGCGGCGGCCTCGCGCAACAGCGCTGCCGCACGGTCAAGGTCGCTCTTATACTCCTGGCTGTACGGCACAAGCTTCAGCTTGTGGTTCTCGTCCCGCCGGACAACGGTAAAGAAACCCTCTGCCTGCTCTTTCTGATCGGCAGGAAGGGTTTTGACCCAGCTCTCAAACTCTTCCCTGGTCATGTCCTCGGGATAGAAGTTTGCGCCCGCCGGCTTTTTCTGCGGAACGTCAGGCAGGAACGCCGTGTGTCCGTCAATCTCCGACCATGGGCCTTTGTTGATCCAGAAGTAATGCAGGCGCGCCTGTCCCAGCGGAGTCTTGTCCTTTTGCAGCTTTTCGTAGAGCGCCAGGTCGCCGCTCCAGAACTGCTGCATAAAGAGATGATTCACCATGCGCGCCGCCTGCACCAGCTTCACCAGAGCCTGCTGGTCTCCGGTGGATAGCCCGGAGAGGTCGACTTTCATCTCAATCGGAGCAAAGCGTTGCGTCATCTGCCTGAGTTCCTGCGCGCTGGGCGCGGCAGACTGCTGGGCCGCCGACGTAAGAGGGCAAGCTATGAGTGTGCAGGCGATGACGAGAAGAAGTATGTTTCGCATAAGATGATTGTCAATTACGGCAATAAGAATAACGCATGAATTGGCGCATGGCGCACGGAAGGCCTTCAGGCTTTCGCCACCCACAGCTTGCCAGCGGCTGGGCCACCCAAACGGATTTGCCGCTTGCCTACGGCGAGAGAAAGCGTGCCGTCGTAGTTGCGGGCCTCCACTTTGACCTGGACGCCAGGGCGGATGCCCTCCTGCTCGAAAAATTCCAAAAGCTGGCGGTCGCGCTCATAGAGGCTGGCGATGCGGTAGCGCGAGCCAGGCTCGGTCTCGGTCAAAAGCTGCAACCCTTTTTTGCGCCGGGCCTCGGGACTGCGCAGGGTCAGGCTGTTGCCATGCGGACAGGTGTCCTTGTGGCCGAGCTTTTCGATCAGCTTTTTTTCAAAGGCAGGCGAGACGGCGTGCTCCAGCCGCTCGGCCTCGTCATGCACCTCAAACCACTGCATGCCAAAAATTTCCGACAACATGCGCTCGATCAGATGATGGCGAAAGAGAGTGCGCTCGGCGATCTGCCGCCCTTCGGCGGTGAGTTGAATGTGTCCGTCGGGCTTGACCACCACCAGTCCGTCCTTGCGCAGACGCTTGAGGGCAAAGGTCACGGCCGCCCGGGTCACGGAAAGCCAGTGGGCCAGCGTGGCGGCAATCACCGTCTGCCCTTCGGCTTCGGCCTCGGCTATGGCCTTGAGGTAGTCCTCTTTGGAAATGGTAATCATGCTGACACGCTCATTTTAATGCCTTAAATACTCGTGTGTTGCTTCTTGTTTCAGCAAGAACCAGGTCTCCAGTTACGAAAATACTACGTCTATGTCATTCTGAGCGCAGCGAAGAATCCCGACGCTGATGGACGCTGAATTACAGCCGGACGCTCTTCAACATGATATTGGTCCAGTTACATGGCTGACAAAAGCACCGCACTTAAGTAAGCATCTGATTGCCCAGACGTCTGCAACTTTCCCCGGTTTCGGGGTTAATATTTCCAGCCGAGAGCGTGAACCCATGAAAACTGCCCTTCGTAAACTATTGCCGATTGCATTGACTCTCACCCTGTTTGCCTCTGCCGGGCTGCTGCTGGCGGAAAAAAAGTCCAGCAGCGCGAGCACCTCGCAGATCGAGCCAAACAAGCGGGTGCTGCACGCTCTGAACCGCTTCACCTTTGGGCCGCGACTGGGTGATGTGGAAAAGGTTGAGGCGCATGGCCTCGACAAATGGTTTGACGAGCAGCTTCATCCGGAAAAGATCGACGACTCCGCCATGGACGCCCGCCTGGCCCCATTTCGCACCTTAAAGATGAGCACGCGCGAGATGGTGGAAAACTTCCCCCCGCCACAAGTATTGAAGATGGTGGAAAACGGACGCATCTCCATGCCCTCCGATCCAGGCAAGCGCGCCATCTACGAATCCCGCATCGCGGCCTATCAGCAGCAGCAGGCAAAGAAACAACAAGAAGATGCAGGCGCAAAAGACGCTGCATCCAAAGACTCCAGCCAGGAGATGAAGGCCGGGCAAAACGCCGAATCACAAAACAACGACGATGCCGCCATGACGCCCGAGCAGCGGCAAAAGCAGCAGAAGCAACAGGAAGACGCCATGTTCGCCGAGCTGGGCGGGGTACAACTGCTCAACGCCACCCCCGAGGAGCGTTACCAAAAGATACTGAAGATGTCCCCAGAAGACCGGCTGGCGCTGGGCCAGGCTTTTCGCGGGGAAAAGGCCATGGCGCTGGTCGAGGGCATGAAGCCGGAGCAGCGCGAGACCATTCAGGCCATTGTGCAGCCGCAGGCAGTGGTGGGCGGGGAACTGGCCCAGGCCAAGCTGCTGCGCGCCATTTACAGTGGACGCCAGCTCGAAGAGGTAATGACCGATTTCTGGTTCAACCACTTCAACGTCTTCATCGGCAAAGGGCCTGACCGCTACATGATCACGGCTTACGAGCGGGACGCCATTCGTCCCCATGCTCTGGGTAAATTCAAAGACCTCCTGATGGCCACGGCAAAAAGCCCGGCCATGCTGTTCTACCTCGATAACTGGCAGAGCACCGGCCCTAATTCCCAACTGGCGCTCTATGGCCCCGGCGGCGGAAGACGGCCCGGAGGCGTCGGCGGTCCGCGTGCGCAGATACGGCAGCGCGCCCGGCAGCAACAGCAACAGCAACAGCAGCAGCAAAAGAACCGGCCCAGCGGGCTGAACGAAAACTATGCCCGCGAGATCATGGAGCTGCACACGCTCGGCGTGGATGGCGGCTACACGCAAAAGGACGTCACGGAGCTGGCCAAAGTCCTTACCGGCTGGAGCATCGAAGAGCCGCAGCGCGGCGGCGGTTTTACTTTCCGCGAGCGCGCGCACGAGCCAGGAAAAAAGTATGTTCTTGGCCACACCATCAAGGAGCATGGCGAAGACGAGGGCAAGGAGATGCTCGACATTCTGGCCCACCATCCCGCCACTGCCCACTTCATCTGCAAAAAGCTGGCCATGCGCTTTGTCTCCGACAATCCGCCGCAGAGCCTGATCGACCGCATGGCGGAGACCTTTCTGAAAAAAGACGGCGACATGCGCGAAGTGCTGCGCACGCTCTTCCACTCACCCGAGTTCTGGGCACAGGATACCTACCGGGCCAAGGTGAAGACGCCGCTCGAGTTTGTAGCGTCGTCGGTGCGAGCCAGCGGCGCAAACGTACAAAACGCCCTGCCTCTGGTCCAGACGCTGAACCGCATGGGCATGCCGCTGTATGGTATGCAGCCGCCCACAGGCTATTCGGTGAAGGCGGACGCATGGGTGAACTCTTCGGCCCTGCTGAATCGCATGAATTTTGCTTTGACCCTGGGTTCAGGACGCCTGAACGGCAGCACCGTGAATCCTGACTCTCTGTTGCACGGAGCCGCGCCACCTGACTCTGATGGCGCGCTGGTGGCCCTCGAAAAAGAGATTCTGCGGGGAGACATCTCCACAACCACTCATGCGGTGATCGAAAAGCGGCTGGAGAGTCCTGAGGTCACCCAGCGCCGGCTGGACGATCCGGCGCGGGCGCCTAATTATGGCGCGATTGCGGGCCTGATTATGGGCTCGCCTGAATTTCAAAAACGGTAGTGAGCGAAGGAGCAGCAGTTATGGCGATTACGCGCAGGGTTTTCCTGAAAAACGGAGCGCTGGCCGTGGTGGGCACCAGCATTATTCCCAGCTTTCTCACCCGCGCGGTATACGCGGCGGAAACGGCGACAGCGGGAACGGGCAAAAAGCGGCTGGTAGTCCTGTTCCAGCGCGGCGCGGCGGATGGCCTGAACATTGTGGCGCCGCACGGCGAGCAGGCATATTACTCCATGCGCCCCAGCATCGCGATTCCTCGTCCCAGAGGAGGCGACAGCGCCATTGATCTCGACGGCTTCTTCGGGCTGCACCCCGCCATGTCTGCCTTCAAGCCGCTGTGGGACGCCAAGCACCTGGCCATTGTTCACGCCGCTGGCTCGCCGGACAACACGCGCTCGCACTTTGACGCGCAGGATTATATGGAGTCAGGCACGCCGGGCATCAAGTCCACGGAAGATGGCTGGCTCAACCGTGCGCTTGCTGGCTTGCATGAGCCGTCTGAATCTCCCTTCCGGGCCGTGGCCATGGGCGGAGCGCTGCCGCGAACCCTGGCTGGCCCGGCGTCGGCGGTGGCCATGGGCAACATTCGTGAATTTGCCGTAGGCGGACGCGGCCCTGGCGCTGCCGTCGCCAGCAACACCTTTGAAGCGATGTACGAGCAGTCGGTGGATACCGTCCTGCACGGCACAGGCAATGAAACCTTTGAAGCGGTGAAGATGCTGAAATCAGCCGATCCGGAAAAGTACACGCCCGCGCCGAACGCCAACTACCCTCGGGGACGCTTCGGCGACAGCCTGCGCCAGGTGGCCCAGCTCATCAAGGCCAATCTGGGCGTCGAAGTTGCCTTTGCCGATATTGGCGGCTGGGACCATCACGTAAACGAGGGCAGCGTGAACGGGCAGATTGCCAACAGCACGCGCGAGTTCTCGCAGTCGATTGCCGCATTCTGGGCCGATCTTGGCGACATGGCCGGGGAGACGGTGATTGTCACCATGTCAGAGTTTGGGCGCACTGCGCGCGAGAACGGCAATCGCGGCACCGATCATGGCCACGCCAACGTAATGTTTGTCCTGGGTGGTCCGGTGAAGGGCGGCAGAGTCTATGGCCGCTGGCCCGGACTGCAACCGGAGCAGCTGTATGAAGGCCGCGACCTGGCCGTGACCACCGACTTTCGCCAGGTGTTGAGCGAGGCCGTCTATGGTCATCTCGGAAACAGGCAGCTGGCCAAAGTGTTTCCCGGCTTTGAGAAGAGCCCAAAAGACTTTCTCGGCTATCTGGGATAAAGCATAACCTCTGCGCGAACGAACAACATACCGTACCTGGCGCACATCGTAATAAAAGCAAAAAAGCCAGGAGGTATGTGTATGGGCCAGCAGCGCAGGCTTGCTTTAATTTTGACTTTGACATTTCTATTTGCCGTAGCTGTCTGGGGACGCGAAGACCGGCTGACCAATACAGGACTGAATCCGGCAGCCCAGGGCAAGGTGACCACCGATACGGACCGCAACGGAAATACAAGGATCCATGTAGAGGTAAAGCATATGGCGAGTCCGGCAGCCCTGAGTCCCTCGAAACAGACATATGTGGTCTGGGTACAGTTACGCGGGCAGTCACCGGAGCCGCTCGGGGTCCTGCGCGTGAATGAGGACCTGCAGGGCAGCCTGGATGCTTCTACTCCGCAAAAAGATTTCGATATCCTGATTACAGCCGAGGACACTCCGAACCCAGCCGCTCCTTCGGACATGGTAGTTCTGAAAGGGACCATTGAGCGTAGTCAGAAATGAAACATCCGTCCTGTGAATAAATAATGGTTGCAATGCGAGCGATGGCCGCAGTATTGTGAGTGTCTGGAAACCTGGAGCAGCAGCACATAAAAAGCAGCCAAAGAGCAGCCGTTTACGTCTAACACGTAGTGAAAATGTGAACGGCCAGCGGAGGCCCCCTAATGAGTGCGCAACCCAAAACAGAAGCGCCCAAGATTCCCACCGAGGTGAGTACCAGACTCCGCAGCCTGGCCCACGACCTAAGCAACTCTCTGGAAGCCATCATGCAGGCCAGCTATCTGCTTTCCCAGGCGGAGTTGGATGAAAATGCAAGAAGATGGGCAGACCTCATCGAGCAGGCCAGCCGCGACTCCGTCCGCATTAACCGGGAGATTCGCGAGACTTTGCGCTCCAGCAGCTGACCTTCATGCGATTCGGGGCTGTGCGTGCAGGGCGCGGAGAAAGTCCTGGGCGTTGCGATAGCCTTCGAGCGTGCCCACGTCCATATAGACCTCGCCGCAATGCCGTCCCCGGACCACGTTGCCCGCGGCGATAAATGCGTTCAGCAGATCGCCCAGATATTCGTCCGCGCGATGGCGCGATTCCCACAAAAGCCGCAGCCGCCGCAGTGACTCTCCTCGGCCCGTCACTGCTCCCCACACCCAGTGCGAGGCGGCATTCTTCTTCTTTACCTGGATTTCGCGCACGTATCCCTGCTCATCACACACCACCGAATCAAACACTGTGGGATCAGCCACGGGAAACAGCAGCAGATTAAACTCCGCTTCGTCCAGATCCAGGCAGGAGAGAAAAGCGTTCTCCGGGAACCAAATAGTGTCCGGAAGGCCGATGAGCACCTGATCATGTCGGCGGGCAAAGGGCTCGGCCTGAAAGATTGCATCACACAGCCCCCGAGGCCGGCGCTGCACCGCGTAGAAAATCTCGGCGGCGTAATCGCGCTCGGCGAAATACCGGACCAGATCGGTCTTTTCGCCGGAGATCACCATGCATATCTGCTCGGCCCCGGCGGCGATCATACGTTCCACCAGATATTCGGAGACCGCCCTGGGCCGCTCCACGCCGTCCACATGGCGCGAACCCACGGGCAAAAGTTCTTTGGAGCAACCCAGCGGCTGTATACGCTGTCCGGCGCCGGCGGCGGGAATAATGCCAATCATTTAACTGGCCTCGGTTTGGAATTTAAGAGCAGAAGCGGAGCGCGCCTCTTCGAGATACTGCAAAAGCTGCATGGCCCGCACCCTGCCGGTGTATTCGTCGAGCGTGCGCTGCCGCGCATTCGCGGCCTGTATTTGCAGTTCGGCGGCAGGGGCATTCAGAGCGCTGTCGATATCTTCGGTGCTGGCCACCACGCGGACTTCTCGGATGGGATCAAAAAAGGCATCCAGCCCCTCCCACCAGTCGGTGACGATAGGTGTGCCACAGGCGGAGGCTTCAAAGAAGCGTCCCGAGGGGCACCATCCCCAGCGGGCCATCTCCGACCGAGTGATGTTGAGCGTAAGGCGCGACGAAGAATAAAAAACCGGATGGTCCGCCGGCGGCACATGCTCCATGCGGCGCACGTTGCCTGGCCACTGCCACTCCCAGGGATACATTGAGCCAGCCAGCACAAACTCCTTTTCCGGATACCGGGTGGCCGGACCAAGAAACAGCTCTTCCACTTTGTTCTGCCGGTCCTCGGCAAAGGTGCCCATATAACTCAAATCACAGGCAAACTCCGGCGCCGGCGGCACGCGGAAGTAGATGTCAGGATCCACGCAGCCATAAAGCGGACGCGCGAGTCGCGCGCCGTAGTGCTGCTCCAGCCGGCGCAGGATAGGCCCTCCGGAAAAAGAAAGCACCAGGTCAAACTCAGGAATCTGGTCGCGGCGCAGGTAGGCGACGCCGCCATCTTCCAGGTTCCGCAGAGTCACCGGCGTATCCAGGTCATAAAACGCACGCAGCGGCTGGCCCAAATCGAGAATCTCATCGGAGATGATCTGGCCGTCAGGCAGATAACTGGCGGTAAGCACCACATCGGACTCACCAGCGGTTTCGAGGGCATATTTACGTATCTCCGGCCAATCGGAGTAGAAGGTCAGCCGGCAGTACTCGCATTCCGCAAAATCCCGCCGCAAATGGTACCAGGGAACGTCTTTTTCAAAAAAATGGACCTCATGGCCCATCTGGCTGAGCGCGCGCACAATGGCCCGGTACGGAGTCGCATGGCCGTTGCCCCAGGAGGAGGAGATGGTCAGCCCAAAGATGGTAATCTTCACGGAATTAAGGTCCTCCCGCCGCATGGCCCATGCGGACGATGCTGGATGAGATGTAAAGCTATGCTGGTCTGTTGCCGCACACGAAATCCTGCCTGGGCGGCGCATCTGTCGAAGAACAGACAGTGGCCGTGATTAGGAGGAGACCTCCTCTCTGGCATTGGAAGATTCGGTGCGTTCTGTTTGGATTGTCCATTAACATTGTTCTGTGCGTGAAGCACGCTCTGAGGTTGCATCCCAAATGGAACAGTCGATTTACCGCTTCCGATCCACAGAGGGCTTGCTCGAACGCTTCGAGCTTCAGAACCAGGAGATTTATTTCGCGTTCCATCGGAACTGAACGATCCGCTCGAGGGATATAAGGATCTGTCCTGGAAGGGCGATGAAATCGTTTGGAGGAATCTGCTTCGCCACTATGTTCTGTGCCTTATGCAGGCAATCTTACGGACGCTAGAGTACGGTCCTGACTATCAAGTAACGGCAGAGACGTTGCCCGTTGGGATGATTAGCGAAGACCTAGATCCGGACGTGCGAAAGGTATTCGATACGCTTTGCGCCAGATTCTTTGCCGACCCCGAACTAGCTCTTCTGCCAGGGTTACTGGCTGAACGCAGCTCTCACATGTCTCGTAACGAATTTCTATCGCTCCTGTGGCCCGTTCACTTCCGCGTTTTTACCATCGTCTGCACAACGCTTCAGCCGGAACAACCAATCCACGCTATTGATGCGAACTTTCGGCAAAGGGGCGAGCGTCCGTTGCGTCTTAAGGAGTCGTTTGCGGCGCTCAATGCAATCGATGGAAGACGTGCCGATAGTGCCGACATTGTGGAAGCGATGACCAGCAAATTGGTGAGCGCAATCATGCAGACAACATTCATTCTGGATTACAACGGAGCCAACCGAAAAAACGGCCCAGCATGGAATGTCATCGCGTCCACATTTCCAGAAATCTATCTCAATGCTCTCGATAAACTTCTATATTGCGACTGGTACACGGCATGTTTCATCGCAGAACCTACGCAAGCCGCGATGTGGAGCCACTACGGCGACAGCCATCGGGGAGCGTGTCTCAAATTCAAGACCTCCGCTCTACCTTCGGGTAAACCCGCTCTGACACTACGCCATCTTGTAGGGATGCGTGGAACCGCGAAGAGTGTCACGCCGGTGTACGACTTCAGCCAGTTGCAACTGCACGAAGTGCAGTACGAAGATCGGTACGCAGAGATCGACTTCTTTCGTTCGCTGGGAAGGCTCACACATCGCCAGCTTGCATTTTGGTTCAGAGGCGTCGATGGTGCTCTCAGCACAACGGGAATGGATATATTGCAGGAGAGTGAAGAGTGGCGTCAGGTGTACTGGGAAAACTTTCACAACACCATTACAACGAAGTTGAAAGACTGGCAGCACGAGCGAGAATATCGGGTTACCCTGCAAAGCGACGAAGATCTTTCCGACCGAGCGTCCCGCAAACTGCGTTATCGGTTTGAAGACCTGCAAGGTGTCATCTTCGGCTTGAAGACATCCCCCCAACACAAAGCAGCAATCGTGCGGATCATTCAGGAAAAGTGTAAGGACACGGGTAGGAAGGATTTTGAGTTCTACCAAAGTCATTATTCGCGGCGGACCGGACGGGTAGAAACCACGCAGTGGAGTGGGGTCTGGTGACGCTAGTCTGATGGAAAACGAAACCGCTGCGGAGCTGTTCCTTTCGATGATGCAACGGCCAGAAAGGCCGCCAAGGAACGATTCATACTCAGCTCACTTGTGACCCACAATTTATTCTGCTAAGCACCATCACCGCCGACCTCACACACGCGAAGCGTCCACCGTCCAACGGCTTCGTTGAAGTGGCTTGTGAAACGTGATTGGGCGACGGCAATCTACATTGCTGAGTAACGGGCCATCCGGAAGTCGGCTAGGTTTTCGCCGCTGCCAAGCTTTGCCTCAGGGTACTTTAGCGGTGATTGGGAGAAAAGGGATTCGCCGCAATATTTCATTTGAAAATGTGAGGCGGGTCAGGCTATTCTTAATCCCGCTTGAGCCTATTCAGGAGGACCCTTCTAATGAAGATCGTAAAGTGCATCGTTACATTGTCGTTCTGTGCTCTATTCATTTTGACGCCTGCGGCATTCGGAGGAGAAGCAAAGGTGTTTTCAATCAAACCAAGCAATTCAACCGAAATTAAGGCCGATACTCATCATTTGGATATTATTTTTATCACAGGCTGGGTATCGAGTAAGGATAACTTTTTCAAATCACTCCTTTCTTCCAGTTCGAAAACTGCCGCTGCAATTAGCGCCTCAGGGACTTATTTTGATGGCGACCAACTTAAGAACGCATGGATTGTTGAAAATCAGGATGTGGGCAACAAACTGGACAGACCATGGGGCATCGCAAATAAGACTCTGCTGAGCGCAATCCCAGCCGATACGCTGATACCAAACATTATTGTGAAGTTCGAGATACACAAGGATGATCGTCTAAAACAACTCCTTGGCCTTTTCAAGGCAGCGGAGCCGGCAACGGGTGCAACTGTCGAACCATACTTGACATATGCAACGATGGTGGACGGTTTTTTTACTTCGATGTTTGGCACTGAAAAAACTAAATATCCATTCCTGATGGACGTGGGACTCAGCGACCCAAGCGTAAAATCAGCGCATGGGATATACGAGCATTACATTATTGGCATCGCACCAAGTAAGGATGGTGACTCATGGTTAGATTCGCTCGATGGCTCTAAGTTGAGCTTTAATATGTCAACCAAGCAGCTGACATATGATGGCAACAATGTGACTGACCACACATATGCTGTTTTCTTGGTGCAGCGGGCTGAATCACCCAACGTTCCTCAGTTGCTCTACAATTCGAGGGCACCTTGGGCAGTGTTGGCGCTCGGGACTTTTTATCAAGCACCGCTGCCAAAAATCGCCAAAAAGGAAGACATTCAGGGCGTAGAAACGCAGTACATAAAGAATTTGGGCGACTGCGTTGGGCTCCTACAGAGAGAACTGCGCTTTTCTGCATTTGATCGGGCCTCTGCGATGTACGCTTTCGCACAACGCGCTGCTGAATTGGTGACATATGCATGTAAAGAAGGAAACGTAGCCCAAGCCGATTGCAAGACTGCACAGCTGAATGCCTATGAGTCGGGAATTTCCAATATATTCCCGCTTGAGAACGCTTTGGCAAATGATTCTGCACGACGCCTGTCCCAAAAGCTCAATGAAAAGATCAAAGCGCTTGCCCAGTGAGATCAAAAGATATCCATGATACGGCGGTGGCCCATTCAAGCCCGGTTTTGGCTTGAGTGGGCACGTGTGTAAGTCCATACCCATAATGGCACGGCCCGGGGGCCTCATTGGCGCGCCGATTTTGCGCGTAATGGGATGGAGGCGCCTCCGGCTGGGTCCGGGGTTGATTTTATCTGCGTGCATCAGCGTTCATCAGCGGCAAAGCTCGGTCTGTTCCCGCCCGAAGCAGCTATTAAAATAAAGACACCGTATGCCCGAAGACGACTCCAGTTCCGCCCCAACGGAGCAGCCCAAGCCTGATCTCTCCACGTATTGTCCGCAGTGCGGTTCGCAGTTGCAGGATTCCCGCTGCAAACTGGTCTGCCCCACCTGCGGATTTTTTCTGAGTTGCAGCGATTTTTACTGATTGCGGCTTTCCTGGCCCGTCAGTTACTCTAGTGAGTTTGCACTCACTGCGATTATCTATGTCCAACCCCACTGGCAAAATTACCTCGAAGATCGATTCCACCTCGGCCCGTTTTGAAAAGAACACGCGCTCTCTCACGGAGCTGATGCCGTCCCTTCACAAGGAAGAGGAAAAGATACGCCAGGGCGGAGGGGCCAAAGCCATTGAATCGCAGCACTCGAAAAAGCGCCTGACCGCGCGGGAGCGCATCGCCCTGCTGCTCGATCGCGAAAGCGCGTTTTTTGAGCTTGGCCTCTATGCGGCGTATGAAATGTATGAGGAGTGGGGAGGCGCGCCCTCGGCGGGCGTGGTCACCGGCCTCGGACACATTCATGGCCGCCTGCACATGATCATTGCCAATGACGCTACGGTCAAAGCCGGCGCCTTTTTCCCCATGACCTCCAAGAAAGTGATTCGCGCGCAGAACATCGCTCTCGAAAATCACATTCCCACCGTATATCTGGTGGACTCGGCGGGCGTTTTTCTGCCGCTGCAGGAAGACGTGTTTCCCGATACTGACGATTTTGGCCGCGTCTTCCGCAACAATGCGGTCATGTCCGCCCAGGGAATTCCCCAGATCACCGCCATCATGGGTATGTGCGTGGCTGGCGGCGCTTATCTGCCCGTGATGTGCGACAGCATTCTCATGACCGAGGGCAGCGGACTCTTTCTTGCCGGCCCGGCGCTGGTACAGGCCGCCATCGGGGCCAAATATTCGGCGGAAGAGCTGGGTGGCGCTGCCATGCACGCGCAGATTGCCGGGACCATAGATTATCGCGAGCCAAACGACGAAGCCTGCATCGAGCGCATTCGCTCCCTGATTGAAAAGACTGGCCACAAGCCCCGCGCGCCCTTTGACCGTATTGCGGCGGAAGCCCCGGCGTATGCGGCGCAGGAAATCTACGGTATCTACGAATCCGAAGGCGGACGCCCTTACGACGTAAAGGAGATCATCGCCCGTATCGTGGATGGCAGCCGTTTCGATGAATACAAGGCGGAATATGGCCAGACCGTGGTCTGCGGCTACGCCCGCATCGGCGGATTTGCCGTGGGCATTGTGGCCAATCAGGCCACGCACGTGCAGCAGACCGATCCAACCTCCGGCGCGAAACGCATGGAATTCGGTCGCGTTATTTACACCGAGAGCGCGGAAAAAGCCGCACGCTTCATCATGGACTGTAACCAGAAGCTGGTGCCTCTGGTCTTTCTACATGACGTCAACGGATTCATGGTGGGACGCGACGCGGAATGGAGCGGCATCATCAAGGCCGGGGCCAAGATGGTGAATGCCGTTTCCAATTCCGTGGTGCCCAAAATCACGGTGATCATGGGCGGCTCGTTCGGCGCGGGCCACTACGCCATGTGCGGCAAAGCCTATGATCCGCGCTTTGTCTTTGCCTGGCCCACGGCGCGGTACGCGGTGATGAGCGGCGCCGCCGCAGCGGGTACGCTGGTGGAAATCAAGATCAAGCAGCTCGAACGCAGTGGCAAAAAACTGAGCGACCAGGAAAAACAGGAGCTCTATGACTCGGTCAAGGCCACGTATGACCACCAGACTGATCCGCGCTACGGTGCTGCCCGCCTGTGGATCGACAGCATTATCGATCCCGTGGACACACGCCAGGCGGTGATTACGGCACTGGAGGCGGCATCATTGAATCCCCATGTGCCGGAGTTTAAGGTTGGAGTGTTGCAGACGTAAAGAAGACTTTTGGCCATTGGCTCTTCGCTGTTAGCTCTTGGCCTTGTGCTTAAGAAATGTCGTTTTACAGCCAGGCAAAAAAGCCAAAAGCGAATTACACAAGAGCTAAGGGCTAAAGGCTAAGAGCCAAAGGCCAAAAGCGAATAGCCAACAGCCAAAAGCGATTTTCTCAGGAGACTCCCATGCACTACCTTCTAAAAACCGAGCCATCCGTTTACAGCTTTGCCGATCTGGAGCGGGACAAATCCACCATCTGGGACGGAGTCACCAATCCAGCGGCGGTCAAAAATCTGCGCTCCATGCACAAGGGAGAAGGACTCATCATCTATCACACGGGTGACGAGCGCCAGGCGGTGGGAACAGCCACGGTGGAATCGGTCGATGTGAGTGATCCGAAAAATCCGGCAGTCAGAATCAAAGTCGGCAAGCGGATCGCGAAGCCGGTTACGCTGGCGGAAATCAAGGCGAACAAGCTGTTTGCCGGCTCGCCGCTCGTGAGCCAGGGCCGCCTCTCGGTGGCGCCGCTTACCGATGAGCAGTGGAAGTGGATTACCGGGGAGTAGGCTGGCGTGCAAAACTGACTGAGGCAAGAATGCCATCCACGGTCTTACGGTCCGCTTCGTCCATGATGGTTACGATGAAACCGAGTGCATAGCCCTTCATCACGCGGAAATAATACCGCTGCCCCAGCTTGCCTGCAGGGGTTTGGTAACTGACATCCATGAAATAGAATTCAGCGTTGCCCAGCTTGCTGGCCTGGGGTTCGGTTTCGATCGTGATCGGAATAGTCGAGTATTTGAACATTTTGCTCATTGCGAGCAGATACTCCCGTCCGGTCGGGATTTCTGCGGCTGGCGGCAGCTGTTCGCCCATACAGATGAACGACGAATTCGCGGCGGCGCTTCCCATGGGATACCTGGAAAGCGTAAGAAACTGCATGGTTTTGTCTGCTTCGCGCTCGATGGCCTCTTGTGTCTTTTCGTCGGTCTTTATTATCTCTTTTCCCTTTTCTATGAGCTGTTTTTTGACCGCGTCACCGTTTACCGACCACTGAGCGGGAATGCTGAGTTGCAGTCCGAAAAAGTCATTTGTATAGGTGGCGCCATCGATTTTGCCCATGCCGGGCCTGGATTGCTGATCACTGGCCGTTTGACCAAAGACAATTGGCAAGCACAAAAGTGCAGCCAGAAAGCAGCATGTCAGCGACCTGCGCGCAGTTTGCATTGAGAAGCCTCCAATGGAGCCACGGGTTTGAGATGGGTGGGCACATTTTGCCGGAAAGGGCACATGAAAGCAAGGCGACCGTAAGGGACGCCCGGCGTCATTTATAATTTCATGTTGCCCTTGAACCTGCGATACATACCTGTGGAAGGAACCCATGCCAACTGACGTAGTTATGCCCCAGATGGGCGAATCGATCTTTGAAGGTACCATCACCAAATGGCTGAAGAAGCCTGGCGACAAGGTCCAGCGCGATGAACCTCTGTTTGAAATCTCCACCGACAAAGTGGACGCCGAAATTCCCGCTCCGGCAAGCGGCACTCTGAAAGAAATCAAAATTGCCGAGGGCGCGACTGTCCAGGTAAATACGGTTGTCGGAGTGATTGATGCCGAGGGCGCTGCAGCCGCGGCTCCTGCGCCGCAACCGGCGCAAGCCGCAGTGCCCGCCAGTGGTGCGGCCGTAAACCAGGCCAATGGCGCAGCCGCTCCCCAACAGCCTGCGGCGCAGGCTTCCAGCGGCAATGGCGGTCCGGCGGTGGAAGTGGTCATGCCGCAAATGGGCGAATCGATCTTTGAAGGCACCATCACCAAGTGGCTGAAGAAGCCCGGCGACAAGGTCCAGCGCGATGAACCCCTGTTTGAAATCTCCACTGATAAAGTGGACGCGGAAATTCCCGCTCCCGCCACCGGCATTCTGCGCGAGATCAAAGCCAGTGAAGGCAGCACCGTACAGGTCAATACCGTGGTGGCGGTAATTGGTGGATCGGGTGCTCCCGCCGCTTCGCAACCGGCGGCACAGCCGGCTGTCGCCGTGTCCGCTCCGGTGGCCCCGCAGCAGCCAGCACACGCGCAGCGCGAGCAGGTAACGCAATTTCCCGCTTCCGCCCGTGTGGAAGCGCAGCATGTGCGCTCGTCACCTCTGGTACGGCGCATTGCGCGGGAAAACAATGTGGATCTCTCCCGCATTCCTGGCACCGGTTTGGGCGGACGCATCAGCAAGAACGACATTTTGAATTTCATCCAGCAGCACGGAGCCGGATCGACTGTGGCAGCGCCCACACCCATGCCGGTACAGCGTCCGTCTGCGCCCGCGCCAGCAGCAGCACCCCAGCAACCGGCCCCGGTACAGCAGCGGCCAGCGGCCCCGGCGCCTGCACTGCAGGAACTGACCGGAGATGTTGTCCCCATGACGCCCATGCGCAAAAAGATTGCCGAGCGCATGGTGGAGTCGCGCCGCACCAGCGCCCACGTCCACACCGTCTTCAAAGTGGACATGACGCGCATTGTCAAGCTGCGTGAAAAAGTCCGCAAACAGTGGGAAGCACGCAACGGCGTGAAGCTTACGTTCATGCCCTTCGTCGCCAAAGCGCTCATGCACGGCATTCGCGTAAAACCGATTCTCAACTCGTCGGTGGTGGGCGATGCCATCCAGTATCACAAGAACATCAATATCGGCATTGCCGTGGCGCTGGAGTGGGGACTGATTGTTCCGGTGGTAAAGCAGTCGGAAAACCTCAGCTTTGTCGGCTTGCAGCGCGGCATTACTGACATCGGCGAGCGCGCCCGCAACAAAAAACTGCTGCCGGACGACGTTCAGGGCGGCACCATCACCATTACCAATCCGGGGATTTTTGGGCCGCAGTTCGGCACGCCCATCATTCTCCAGCCGCAGGTGGCCATTCTCGGCCTGGGCGGCATCTTCAAAGAGCCGGTAGTGGTCACGGATGAGGACGGCAATGACTCGATCGCCATCCGCCATATCATTCGCCTGGTGCTGGGTTACGACCACCGCATCATTGACGGTGCGGACGCCGATCAGTTCATGGTGGCCGTGCGCAGCTATCTGGAAAACTTCAACGAAGACATTGGATAACTAGTTTAAAAAGGTGCGGAAGCGGCGCGCCAGCGCCGCTTCCGCCATCTGCTTGCAGTTTCAGCTCCTTTACGAAACAACAAAATCTGCTTAAATCTGCATCTAAATCACCGCGATTAGCTATCTCAAATGTCAGGGCTCCGTGGATGCCAATAAAAGGACTTAGGCTCATGAGAAAAGCAATTCCGGCTGTCTTCATCGTATTCGCTCTTTTGATTTTGCAATCCTGTGGCGGGGGCAGTTCCACGCCACCGCCGCCTCCTCCACCCCCCAGCATTGTTGTCTCGCCCAGTTCGGCCACGGTAGGCCTGAATAATACGCAAAGCTTCAGCGCCACCGCCCAGGGAAGTACCGGAGCCAAACAGACAGTCAACTGGAGTGTCAACGGGACTGCGGGCGGCAACAGCACCGTGGGTACGATTGACCAGAATGGCTTGTACACAGCGCCCGCTTCGTTCCCCTCGCCCAACACGGTTACCATCGGCGCCGCACTACAGTCCAACACCAGCCAGACCGCCAGCGCCACGGTTACCGTTGCCTTTCCCAATGACAATTCCAAAGCCCAGGGCGTCCCGGTGAAAATGGGGGCAACGGGCGGAAATTCCACCGATAAAGTGACGAGTGGAACCAAAACTACCTGCTGCTCCGGCACTCTGGGATCGCTGGTTACGCGTGGCGGCACAACTTTTATTCTGAGCAACAACCACGTGCTCAATAAATCGGACACCGGGGCCAACGGCGATCCGATTACGCAGCCTGGTTTGGTGGACAATAACTGCGCTGGCGGAATGCTGGTAGCCAACCTGACCCAGGCCGCGGCGCTCAAGCCCGCGAGCAACACCACCACCGGAGCGTGCGCCGGGTCAACGATGCTGTGCGGCCCGGCTCCCAGCAACGTGGACGCCGCCATCGGAGCCATTGTTACTCTTCCTGCCACCAATGTTGATTTGACCGGATCCATTCTTGATCTGGGTGCGGCTGGAACCACCAGCATCGCCGCCGCACCGCCCTCGGCTACGCTCACCACTGGTACAGCCGTGCTCGCCGCGAATGAAGGCGTGGCCAAGAGCGGAAGAAGCACGGGGCTTACCTGCTCCACGCTCCAGTCCGTAAGTACCACGGTGACCGTGGACTACGAAGCTTCCTGCGGGGGAGCCAAAGCATTTACCGCCGTCTTCAGCAACCAGCTCATTATCAACGGCGGCGCATTCAGCGCCGGAGGCGACTCCGGATCACTGATCGTTACCTCAGACACGGCGCGTCCCGTGGGCCTGCTCTACGGCGGCAATACGACCACCACCTCCGCCAATCCTATTCAGGACGTGATTGCCGCCCTGACCAATGGCAGCGGCACACCCGCGATTGTGGGCGGTGGAGATCACGCCGTGAGCTGCCGGCCTGAAACCGGAGCGGGAGCGAATCCGGCATCCGGCGCCAGCTCCGCCCAACTCACTCCGGAGCAGTTGCAGCGCCTCAACAGCGTCCGCCAAAAATACTCTGCCCAGCTAATGCAGGACTCTGCAGTTAGCAAACTCGAGCCAGGCATGAGCGCGGACAATCCCCAGGAGACCGCACTGGTGATTCACGTTTCCTCGAGCCCGGTGTTTGCCATACCCGCACAACTGGATGGACTCCGCACCCGTGTGGTCTATGACAATGCGCAGCAGGTCCCGGCTCTGGCCATGAACGACATCAATCGCGCCGTTGCCTCGAAAGAAGCACACGTCTCCAGTCTCATGGAGACAGGCGGAGTTCAGGGAGTTGGAGTTGGCCGCAGTGACGACAATCAGTTGGAAACCGCGCTGGTGATCTACGTGGAAGAGGGAAAATTCTTCGGACAGCTTCCCCAGCAAATCGACGGGTTGCGCACAAAGATCGTCACCGGCGACCGCTTCCGCGCTTTCGGCTGGGGCAAAGAAACCAGGCCGCCAGTAAGCTGCTCGAAAAAGACGGTGGCGGCAAAACCGGTTGCAACAAAGTAAGACAGGTTAGCTAATTCCCAGTTCGTGCGCGGCGGCGAGCGCAATTGCCGGCATCTGGCTGAGCGGAGCCACGGCAATCCGGTGCTGCTCCAGCGTTTCCCGGGCAAAGCCTGCGGCCTCGCTGTCGCGCTCGAGATCATCTTCCACGATTGCTGTCAGCGTGGCCTCTGTTCCTTCGGCTTGGCGGATTCCTTCCGCCAGCCGCGGGTAGCTGAAGGCCAGAACTTTTGCCGAATTCACGTCACTCTGCAGGGCCAGCGCGTGAAACATCTTTACCTTTCCGCCGGCGGAGTAGCCGCAATCGATTTTCAGCGGATCGCCGCTGCGGGTATAGCGCGCGACGGAGATACTCTTGTTCATCAGGCCCCAAACTCCGGCCCGGTCAAACTCATCGCGCATGGTCTGAAAAATAATTTGCCGCGCGCTTTTGTCGCGCATCTGCGAGCGGGGCGGGCGCTGCAGATAGATGCGCGCAAGTGCGTCGGCCTCCGCCGCCGGCGAATCGGCCAGACAGGCGGTGAACCCGGAGGACTGCAGCGAATTCGAAAAAGAATCCTGAATCCGGCGCAGCAGCAATTCGCGCGGCTCTCCCTCTTCCCGCAACTGTGCACGCAATTCAACCTGGAGATTCTCGAGCAGTTCGATATCGGCCGCGGGATCAAGGCAGCGCACTCGCGACCAGTCTTCTGTAAAGCGCAGCTCTGGTGCGCCAGTGCCGGGCAGCAGCACCAAACCAATATTGATAAATTCGTTTTTCACTGCGTCCGGGACCCAGCGAAGCAAAAAGAATCTGCACTGCTGCTTGCTTGCCATATCACTGCACCATGGCGGCCGACGCCGTTTGTTCCCACTGCGGGAATGGCTGCCGCGACGAATTGCGAAATGCGCTGATCAGCTTCCGCACCACGGACCGCCGCTCGATGATGGTCGCCACAAGTTTCTCCAGTTCCTGCCAGTCCCCGCCGATCCACTCTGGCGGAACCGCTCCGGCAATTTCCCAAATGGACTGCGGACTGAACTGTTCAATCGCAGAAAGCCACGGCTCAAACGACTCCCATCCCCGAATCTGATGGTACACCGCGTTCCTCGAATAGACCCCGCGCAGCGCCGAGTCGGGAAAGTTCCATTCACCGCCGTTAAAACAGTAACCGTGGTCGATGAAGTTCAAATTGTATTTTCGCTCCCGGCTTCGCTTCCAGAAAACCGCCTGGCGTCCGTTGGTGTTGCCCAGCCATTTGTCCAGAGCCAGCATTCCGGCGAAAACTTCGCGGTTCCTGATTTTCCCCAGCATCGCTTCCGGAAGATAATCGAAAACCTGCGCCTCGGCTGGATCGCAGACATAACGGGCGCCGAACTGAAGACCGCTCGCGCACGGAATTAAAGATCCGCCGCTTTCGATACGCAGCTCCGGAGTGTTGTGGATCAGCCACTCATCCACCTGGACCACGTCAGCCACCGGCACGGGAAGCCCGGCGCGTTCAGCCAGTTGCGTGGCGAGCAGTTCGTTGGCCAGCACGCGAAGGTGCTGTGGATTGTTCCGGAATTTCACCACCCAGAAGTTTCCGTCAGCGCCGCGCATCAGGTGTGCCTGCGCGCCACCGCGCATTCGCCGGACGTGCTGGACGGCATGAATGGGCATGGCTTTTTGCTATGTGCTGCGCACCGTAGGTACGTATTGTTTGATGAATGCCTGCACGCTTTGCACGTAAACATCGGCGAAATCGACCACGTAGCGGCGTGTTTGGATCAAATTTTTGGCATGGTCCAATTCCCAGCCCATGGCGCACAGAATAGCCAGCGTCATCATGGGCGCGCGGTGTACTCCGGCCGCGCAATGCACGAATAGCTTGCCGTGCGGCGTATCCAGCGCCGCCTGCGCAAACTCCACGCCTCGCTGCAACAGGCGCGCGGGCTTGGGCTGAAAATCGTCATCGGTAGGGTTGTGCAGCACCGTGATGCCATAAGGTTGGGCCAGCGGCTCGTCGTCGAATTCAATCTGCATGTTGATAACGTGGCTGATGCCCATTCTGGCAAGCTCAGCCATGTTTTCGTCATTCCAGATTCCACCGCCAAGCGCAATACGATCCGTAATCCAGGTAAGATCCATGATTCCGATTCCAGATGCACAGGATAGCAGTATTCATGCAGGACAGTCGAAACACCGGGGTAACCGGTAATGCAGGAGTTGCCCGGCCGAGGCACTCTCCCGCTACAATATGTCTGGTATCGATATTGCGGAGGAACCATGGACCAGCCTTCACTGTTACAGGTTTCCCGGCGCAATGAGGACATTGCGCTGGACTTGATGAAGTTCATTGCGGGCACGACTGGATACGGCAAATCAGTCTCGGCGGCAGCCGGATTTCAGGTAGGCACGGAGAGCAAGTCCGAAGATTATGCCGCCCATTTGCTCGAGCTGTACACGCGCTGCCTGCAGACGGTGAACGGAAAGAAATAATCCGGTCCAGAGTGGTTTGCGCTGGCTGGTTTTTACGAGGATAATCTGAGGCAAGACAGGGATGCCTCTTCTGCTTTGAATCTGCCGAACTACATTACGCTCTCGCGCATCGCGGCCATCCCGCTGATCGTCTGGATTCTCACCACGCCCCGGTTCAGCGCACAGGAGCTTACGCTGCGCGTGGTGCTGGCATCGTCACTGTTCGTGCTGGCCTCGATTACCGATGGCCTCGACGGTTATCTGGCCCGCCGCCGCCAGCAGATCACCACCATGGGCATGCTGCTCGATCCTCTGGCGGACAAGCTGATGATCACGGCGGCTTACATCACGCTGGTACAGCTCATGCCGCGGATGGTGAACGTATGGATCGCGGTCATTATCATTGGGCGCGAATTTCTCATCTCCGGCCTGCGTTCGATTGCGGCTTCAGAGGGCTTTACCATTGAAGCCAGCGAACTGGGTAAGTTCAAGATGGTGGTGCAGATCGTCTCCGTGGTCGCCACCATTCTGGCCATGCGCTGGGATGTGTGGAATTTCGGCTATGTAGTCCTTCCGGTGCGGTTGATCGCCCACATGGCCATCTGGTTCATGGTGGCGGTTTCCGTGATTTCCGCCGCCGATTATTTTGCCGGATTTTGGAAGAAAATTGATAAGCGCGCCGAGCGCCGCCGCCGCAGCCCCTTCGTCCTGAGCCGCCGCAAAAAAAAGGCCCTGGCCGCGGCTGAAGCCGAAGCCAGCAATCCCGCCAAAGCGCACTAATAACTGGATTTTTCTATACCACGGCCGGCAGCAGCTTTACGGCAGTTGGACCGATGCCACGGGAGCGTCTGTGGGTGGCGGCATAGCGATAGACTGCCTCATAACGCCTTCCGATGACCTCGCTCCGCCGTGTTTCCAGCATATAGCTGCGCCCTGCCATGCCCAGCTCTTTGCGAAATCCAGGATTTTGCGCCAGAAAAACCATTCGCCTGCTCAGATCGCGCGCATCGCGCGAGTTAAACCAAAGGCAGCCCTGGCCGTCAGGACTGGCTTCGCGGTTGCGCGGAACATCGGCGGCCAGCAGGGCGCGGCCCTGGGCCAAACTCATAAGGCAAAACGGGTTCGCGCGGCGAGCAGATATGGGATTATCCGGCACTTCACTTCCCGCTATTACCACGGAGGCCATTGCCGCTGCGGCGTGCGTCGCAACTTCTTCAAGCACCATCACGTAATTTGCAAGGCCCAAACGAAAAACGTGCTCTTGCAAAGTTGTGCGCGCCGGCTCCGGCAATGCGAAAAGAATTTTGATCCTTACTTTTGGCAGTTCCCCCAAAGCCAGAGTGAAAGCCTCCAGCAGAAACAGGCTGGATTCTTCAGGAGCCTGGGCGCTGATCTGATGCACAAAAAAAGTTACGGTGTCCGGCGCCAAAGCCCTGAGTTCAGGCAGAACCCCTGGACCTTCAGAGGCAGATGCTTCCATGAATCCCGCTTCGAGCGGTTCGGGAATCACAAAGATGCTTTCCGGATGGGCGCCGCGCTCTTCCGCTGCCGCCTTCATGCCCGCCGAATGGACCACGATGGCCGACGCGCGAGAAAGAATAAACTGCTCGGCCACGCGGAAAGATCTTCCGATCCAGCTTCCGGCCTCGCACTGCCCGGAAGCGACCGCCAAATCTTCAATACAGGCCTGCAGGTCATGGACAACGCAGGAGCAGTTGCGCACTGCGGCCATACCGGCGGAAAACGAGTGAGTGTGGACAAGATCGGCTGCGGTCTCCGGATCGCAATCGAGCAGGGAGCGGCGCCAGGTGCGTACGTCCTGCCAGGCTCGGAGAAGAGAGAGATTTCTCTGTGGCTCCTGATTGCATCCGGAAAGCCAGACTTCGGCTGTTCCTGCTCCCACGGGAGTGACAATATAAGGCCGCATTCCAGCCGCAACCTGGCCCTCGATCACGGGAAGCACATCGCGGGCGTATTCGCAGGCATGGATCACCCGCCAGCTTCGGGGCCTGGGTTCAACAGGCATGGTCCCGGGGACGGCTGAGTTCGTGAGATCCAGGTCACCCTGCCGGGCAACAGGTTCCAGTGCGGTTGCGGACTGAAGGTGTCCCATATATGTTTCAGGAAACTTCGCGTTGCTGGCGAGCGAGTTCGGAATAACACACCACGCGGTTACGTCCGGTCCGTTTGGCGGCATATAAAGCGGCATCGGCGAACTCAATCAGATCGCGCTTGAACTGGGCATCGATGTCATATACCGCAAGACCGATACTTATAGTGAGATGCTGAAGTGCGTCGGGAGAGCCGGCAAAAAAATTGGCCTGCTCCACCGCCCGGCGCAGGCGCTGCGCCACATAGAGGGCTCCAGCCTCGGCGGTTTCGGGAAGAATAATCACAAATTCTTCTCCGCCGTAACGGGCCACGGTGTCAATCTCCCGCATGTCTTTCATGAGTATGGAAGTTACGTCGCGCAGCACCTGGTCGCCGGCGTGGTGGCCAAAGGTATCGTTGAGACGCTTGAAATGGTCGATATCAATCATCAGCAGCGCGAATTTTTGCCTGCGCCGCTCCGCCCGTTTAAATTCCAGATCGAGCTGTTGCTCGAAGTAGCCGCGAGTTTTAAGACCAGTGAGATAGTCCGTAAAGGCAAAGCGCAGCAGTCCTTCATTGGCGTGCTCGCGGGTCAGCAGATTCTCAGCCACCAGCGAGAGTATCCACAGCAGCTGCGCATCTTCCCGGCTAAACTGCCCGCCCGATGAAGCAAAGAGCTGCAGCGAACCCATCACGCGATTGCTCACAAACATGGGAATGGCCAGCGCGGAAGTGGCGCCCGCCGCCTGCAGCAGAGCGTCCGCCTGGGGATGAAGTCCCGGCGTGACCAGCACCGGCCGGCCGTGCTTGAGTACCCAGAAATTGAGAATGTTGCCGCGGGAGAAATCGCCCGGCTGCTGTGCGGACGGGCTGAAGCCGCGGGTGATCCGGAGCTGCATGTCGTTTTGGACATCATCCCAAAAATGGATCACGGCCTTATCAAAAGGAACGATTTCCCCAGCCATGTCGCAAAGAAGGTTGAGAGTGGCATCAAGCTGCATCTGCAGCCCGGTCAGCATGCTCAGCCGCAGAATAACGTTGAGGTGCTGCCAGCGCTTCTCCACCGTCTCGCGGGGCAGCTCCGCAAATACCTCAACGACAAAGCGCTCAGGCGGCAACGCAACGGATTCAGGCAGCTTTTGCGAGGGCATGGATCAACAAGCCTTAGAAGGCCAGACACACGCAGAAGGGCCTTTGTGCCTGTACATCCGGTGAGATGCCGGTTTCCCGGATTACGGCGCTTACGAAAGTCCTTGTACCTTCTTATGTTTGGGGCAGAGACGCTGCATTCATGAAAAAAAGCGGATTCAAGGCTTACAGCGCGGGAAGAAACCAGACTAAATTAATGAAATTAAATGTTATCTTGCACCAGCATCATTATTTTAAGAATTATCTTAATCAAGAGTTGCATTTCTTTTCCACGAAGAATAGGATGGTGAGTTGCCGAAAAACCCATCGGCAATGGTAGTGAATCTGGTTTCAGTTCATTACCTTCTTCAGCAGTTGACTTCGTTGTTTGTTTCATTAGCAGCCGGCCCCGAGTGTTTTTTCCACCAGGAGAAGCATGTTTATGGCATGGTACGCGTATTGCATCACGGAGCAGCAGGCATTCCACGGTGATACTCGCGCACGACGTCCCTTTCCAGTTGAAGGTCTCAAAGGAATTGGGGAAGCACAAACCTTTGGTTATCCCAGCGGCGAATTTGCTGTAATCGTCAGTGAATACGTACCTGCCGGTGAGTTCGGCCAGGATGCGCTGCGGCAGCATGCGCATGTAATCGGCGAATGTTTTAAGCGAACAACGGTGCTTCCCTTCCGCTTCGGCACCGTGTTCGATTCCGACGATGCCCTTCGTCGCGCCGTCCGCCTCAACCGCAAAGCTTTCATCGAGAGCGTTTCCCGGTTGAAAGGTAAAGCGGAAATGCACATAAAGTTGCTGGTGAAAGATGGCTCGCTGCGGGAAGCTCTGCAGGAGATCGTTCTGCCAAATACGGTAGGCGGCGAATATCTCAGCAAGCTGCGGGAAAAGGCCGTTCGTCAGCGCGAACGCCAGACCAAAGCCCGAGCTCTCTCCGTACAGGTCCACAAAATTTTTGATCCTCTGGACCAGGACGTCTGCTGCCGCAAAGCCGATTCAGGCGGAATGCTCATTGATATCGCTCACCTGATTGAACATAAACAGGTGCAGAAATACCAGAATCGCTATCAAATGGCGACTCGGCATCTGCCAGGCGTGGAAGTGGTGATGAGCGGTCCATGGCCTCCGTATCGTTTTATTCCGGGAAAGCGCTCTTCGTAAAAAATCAATAATAATTCCCACAAACAATGTCCTTTGGCGGACCCCAGGGAAGTTCCTCGCCCTAAAATATAACTTTCGTCACTTTCGCTGGGCATCCAAATGCCTGAAAATGGAATCGGAATACAAATCAGAGTTATAGGTTCCGCGCTGGCCTGTGTGAAAATGTTTCATGCCTCTTCCCTGCAAGGACTTGCACCCGGGAGGATCACAGCGGCCCCTGGAGACAGCGATGAGCCAAAAGACCCGTGTATTGATCGTGGATGATGACGTCATTACTGGAAAATACCTGGTCTCGCACCTCTCCCACAACTTTGATGTAACCATAGCTTCCCGGATGCAGGAAGCGCTCCGCTCCTTCCGTACCTTTAATCCGATGCTGGTGCTGCTTGATCTCGCCACGGAGAACATGGCCGGAGCCGATATCCTGCGGCAATTCAAGCAGATCAAGCCATCGACTCCCGTGGTCGTGCTCTCCTCCAGCAGAGATCCGGAAGTGATCTTTAAAGCCTCGAGGCTCGGAGCTGACGATTACCTCAGCAAACCTGTGGACGTAAGAGAGCTGGACGTTAGCATCTCCAAAGTATTTGAGAACCAGCATCAATTTCGCGAACAGGTGCGGCGTGGCAGCGACTTTACCATGCTGTTCGGCACCAGCCCCCGAATGATGGAGGTGAAGACCACCATTGAGCAGGTCGCCGATACTACCGCCACGGTCCTGATTCGCGGAGAAAGTGGAACAGGCAAGGAAGTGGTTGCGCGCATGATTTACTCCGAATCGTCGCGCGGCGATAAACCGTTCGTGAAGGTCAACTGCGCGGCCATTCCTCATGAACTGCTGGAAAGTGAGTTGTTTGGCTACGAGCCGGGCGCATTCACGGGCGCAATACGGCAAAAGCTGGGCAAGTTCGAACAGGCCAACAGCGGCACCATTTTCCTCGACGAAATCAGTGAAATGCATCCCGCGCTGCAGGCCAAACTTCTGCACGTGCTGCAGGACCACGAATTTTCTCGCCTGGGCGGAAAGCGCGATATCCAGGTGGACGTCCGCGTGCTTGCCGCCACCAACAAGCCGCTGGAGCGCGCGGTGGAAGAGGGCGTATTTCGCGAAGACCTGTTTTATCGCCTGAATGTCGTGACCATCCATATCCCTCCGTTGCGTGAGCGCCGGGAGGAGGTGCTGGTCTTTCTCGAATATTTTCTGGAAAAATACAGCGAATACTACCGCAAGCATCCGCCTGCATTCAGCGAATTTGCCATCTCGCGCATGATGGAATATGCGTGGCCAGGAAACATCCGCGAGCTGGAGAACCTGGTCAAGCGTTACGTAATCGTGGGCAATGAGGCGCAGATTATTCGCGAACTCTCTACACACAAACCGATTGTCTCCTCGCTGCATCTGCCTGGCCAGACATCTTCAGTCCCGCCGGTCCAGAACAGTCCCAATGGTGAATTTGAAATGCCGTCGCTGCTTGAAATCGGCAGACGGGCCGCGATGCAGGCCGAACGGGAGGCAATTGAGCGCGTGCTGGCTCAAACGAAATGGAACCGCCGTCAGGCGGCCAGGATCCTGAAAGTGAGCTACAAAGCCCTGCTCAATAAACTCAAGCTGATGGAAGAGAACAACAAGTAACATGTTGAGCATGATAAAACCTAAAAGTGGAATATATATTCCACGTCGCGGGTTACGATTCGTGCCCAAAGTGTCCTGCAAGTTACATTCCCATTAAAAATTTTGTTCTCAAATCACAGAAAACAATATATTTAATTTTAGGTTACAGCACTTTTATCTTCTCGGAGCAGTTTGGTTTGTGAGTTGCTATATAAAGGGCAACCTAAAGAGGCCTTAAACTAGACAATGACTTCATCCCCTCTACTGAATATGTTTCGACTTCTCAGCGTTAAGGCTTTAGCCTTGACATCAAATTTGCATCGCCTTCCCTGAAAGCTTTTCCCTTCCCCCTTTGCCTCTTATGAGCGGCTCGAAAGAGCCGCTTTTTAGTTTTGGCGGGAACTTTCCGATAACAACATGCAGATGCAGTGATGTCATAGCCGTCAGCGGCTTGATCTGCATCTAACCCTGCTTTGCAAAAGGATTGACGGTATTCCACATGACAGCTAAGATTGATGCTTTGTCGAACAAAATGGACAAGAAGAAGCTCGACACCTTTAGAAAACGGCTGGAAGAGCGCCAGCAGACTCTGCGCCGGACCGTGAGCCGCACGGAAGAAGACGGCCGCATTGCCGACCAGGATACCGCTCAGGACATCGCTGATCGCGCAGCCAGTTCTTACACCAAGGAATTTCTTTTTTCCCAGAGCAATAATGACCGCCAGTTACTCCAGATGGTGGAGAACGCGCTGGTGCGCATTCGCGAGGGCGCCTTTGGTGAGTGCGTGAATTGCGGGAATGAGATCAACCCCAAACGACTGGAAGCCGTTCCCTGGACCCGTTACTGCATTGATTGCCAGGAGAAACTTGAAAAAGGCCAGCTGGAGCCAGTCAACGACTAGGCTGGAACCAGGCGGTTCATTACCGAACCGGAAGCAGCGCACGAATGCGCTCTTTGGCCTAATAGCTCTTCGGTCTAATAGAGGTTGAACGAAACCTCGATATTCATCTGAACCGCCACCGGGCGTCCGTCCTTGGTGGCGGGTTCAAACTTCCAGGTCAGGACCTTCTCTTTGGCCTTTTCATCCAGCCCCATGCCCAGTGAGCGGACCACGTGCGGACTGTGTACCCGGCCATCCGTCCCTACAATGATGTCCAGGACCACCACTCCCTGATATTTGGCTTTGCGGGCTTCTTCAGAGAATTCAGGTTCAGGGGTCTCAATCGGCTTAGGCGCGCTCACGCCGGAACCGCAGCAGCGAAAAACACCCGGACCAACACCTGGACCGCGTCCCGGACCAACGCCGCCACCGGAGCCACTGCCGATTCCCCCGCCCACTCCGCTGCCATTGGAGGCCGTCATGAGTTTGGAGAGTGGATCGCCAATGGTGGGTGATTGCGGGAGATTAAGATCGGCAATCACGGTCTGCGGCACCTGCAGCTTGCTCTGCTGCGGAGGCAGCACCTGAGGCGGAGTAAATTGCTGTCTGGCTGCTTTCGGCGGTGTGCCGGAAGAGGCCTTTATTTTGCTGGCGTCGCCGCCGCCGCCGGCGTTATTGCCGCTTTTACCAACACGGTAGATCGGCGCCGCTCCAATATCCACGATATTGTTGCGCGACAGGTCAATTTTGGGCGCGGATCCAATGGCGAAATGGTACGTCCCCAGCAGCAGCAGGACCAAAAGGACGTGGCTTAAAAAAGAAAGCAGAAAATTTTCTGGCCGGGTCTGATAAGCGCCGTATCCGCCCGCCAAAAGCGATGGCAAAGGCTGAGAACTGGCCGCAGGCTGGCTGGAAGGAGTACTCGCGCCGGGGTGTGGCTGATTATTTTGCATTGCCGACCTAACTTATAAAAGTATAGACGCCTTTGGGGCCAAAAAGAATTCCGAATTTCACCCTGAAAGGGCCGGGCAAAATCGCTTATAAAACCAAACCGCCTTTAAGTTTACTGAAGTTTGAGCGGCAGTTACAGTGCTCAGCCGCCAAATATCGAACCAAAAACGCGGCCCAAAAATCCCTTTTTCTTCTTCTTTTCTTTGTGTGGTTGCGCCGTCTCTGCCGTGATTGGTTCTTGTTTTGCCGACACCTCCGGCGCCCTCTCCTGTGGAACGGCTGGCTCAGCCTTTTCTTGCACAAAAAATATGCTGGGGAGGGTGGAAAACGGTACGCGGGCCACGGAATAAGGTTCGGCAGTGCTTTTTGCGCTAAACACGAAGGGCGCGTTTATCTGGGCAGCGGGTCTGGATGGCCCTTCCGATTCTGGCGCAGTGGCGGGATTTCCAGTATCCGGTTGGCTGGGTTGCTCCGCGACTGTAGTCTGCGTCTGAATGGACCCCAAACATCCGCATGCCCCGGTCTCGGAAGAACGGCTCGCCAGTTTACCGCCTAAAAAAAGGACGGCCTCGTCTTCCCTGATCTGATACGTCCCGTTGCCGAACACCTCAGACACGATGATGCGCGATGTATTCCCCGGCAGGGCCTTCACGCAGGTATCGCCGCGGCCATTCACTCCCAGAGCAAAATGAAAAGTTCCAGGCCCGGCCAGCAGAAACCTGAAATCAGGTGTCAGCAGCGTATCCGCGACGTCGCGCAGAGCGTAACGCACCACGATATCGCCGGTGTTCATGGAAAAGAGAAGTCCGTCAGTGCCGTTAAGGGTGTTTACGACCACACCGGTTCGCGCGCATAGCCGCAAATCGCCTCCGCGCCCCAGCCGCAGCAGTGCAGGAGCTACTCCTGCTGAAACCTGTGACCCGCTGGCGATGCTGATGCCGCTGCCTGCAGGCAGGGCCGTACCCTGAATGCTGATTTCGGCGGGAAACAGCTCTCCCACTACCGGCGCAGGCGCGGTTTGCGCCTCGGTTACAGGAATGAAAAATACTAAAGCAGCAGCCAGCACCAAAACCCGGGCGAATGCCCGAACAGTTAAATATCGCGGGGCGGTGATCGCAGGCTGTGGACACTCAGGGGATTTGCAGTGCATTCGGATTAACCGCGTGAAGCGGCCTTTTCCTCGCTTACAAAATCGTATTTTTCGATCATCGTCGACACGTCGCGGTGCTTGCCGGAAGCGTCCACGCGTTATCGCGCACAAAAACACCCCATGTGAACTGACGTCACGAGTATGGCACACTGCCTTGGTTCCCGAGCTGGGGAACTTCATTGATACCGGCAAATCCAGCAGGAAACGGCGGACCAAAACGCTTCTCCGGCTGCCAACGCGCCATGGTTGTCTCCGAACGCGCTGATTTTACCGCAAACGGCGGGGAAATAATGTTCTTTTATGTATGTTTCTTAGCCGGACTTCCCCAGCAGTCTTCGCCACCAGCTTCTCTTTCCGTGCCCTTCTTCCGGATCCTGTTCGTGTTCAAAAACCAGTTCATCCGAAAGGCCAAGAAAGCCGCCAGGCCGCGTGGGCAAAGGCCCCAGTGTGGGGGCAATGGCGGGATTGGGCGCACGGAAAATGGCGATGCCTGCCGCATTTTCCATGGCGACGGGGAGAATGGCCACTACCGGCTGTCCGCTCTGGCTGGCCTGCTGGGCCGCGTGCTGTGTGGCGTGGCCGCCGTGCAACTCAATCACCGTCCCCTGAGGAAAGTTGGTGCGCACGCTCGAAGTTGTCTCCTGGTCAAAGGTGGTCCACCGAATCATGGCTGCTCCGTGACGAAATCTCGACTGGAGTGGCAGGTAATGGGATGCAGGCAGAAGGTGAGGTGGTTGGAGAGTTCGCATGTGAATGCCTGTAGGCAGTTCGCCGTTGACGATCCGGAACAGCTTCATGTACGCTTCGCGTCCTGAAGCTTTTGCCGGAGGTGCGAATGTCCAAATTATCGATCACGCGGCGCGGATTTGCCAAAGGCGCGGCAGTGGCGGCCACGGCCGCTCTGATTCATCCCGCGGAGATGCTGGCGCAGACCGCGACCACTGCAGCCACGCCGCTGGCGCAAAAAGCCAAAGAAGCCCTGGCGAAGCTTCCGCCCGCATCCCGCGCTGAGGTGGAAGCAAAAGTCAGCGAGATTATCCGCCGGTATGGCGACCGCCTCAATGAAGACCAAAAGGCGGACATCGTGCGCATCATGGCGGAATCGCAGCCAGGTCTCGACAAGATGCGCGAATTTCTGCTGCACAACGACGATCAGCCAGCCACCGTGTTTCAGATTTCCCGCAAAGCAAATACCGCGATTACAGCAGCGAATGAAAAAGGGAAAGCCTGATGCTGAGCAAAGACATTCTTTTTCTTCCCGTCACGGAATTGGCGCGGCGCGTGCGCCAGCGGCAGATCTCTCCGGTGGAGCTGGCCGAAAGCTATCTGGAGCGGAGCCGGACACTCGGTCCACGGCTCAATGCGTATGCCACGCTCACGCCGGAACTGGCGCTGAAACAGGCCCATGCCGCGGAAAAAGAGATTGCCGCCGGCAAATATCGCGGACCGCTGCACGGTATTCCCTATGCCGCCAAGGACCTGCTTGCCGTGCAGGGGTATCCCACGGGTTGGGGAGCGCGTCCGTATGCCAGCCAGAAATTCGATTATGACGCCACGGTCATTCGCCGGCTCAATAACGCCGGCGCCGTGCTGATCGGCAAAGCCGCCATGATCGAGCTCGCCGGAGGCATGGGCTATCGCTATGCCTCGGCTTCGGCCACCGGAGCGGCAAAGAATCCGTGGAATGACGGTTGCTGGACCTGCGGATCATCCAGCGGATCAGCCGCGGTGGCGGGAGCGGGGCTGGCCGCATTTGCCATTGGGACCGAAACGTGGGGATCCATCGTCTGCCCTTCGGCATTCACCGGAGTGAGCGGACTGCGCCCCACCTTTGGACGCGTGGGCCGCGCCGGAGCCATGGCCCTGGCTTACTCCATGGACAAGATCGGCCCGCTGGCCCGCAGCGTGGACGACTGCGATTTGATTTTGCGGACCATCTCCGGGCATGATCCGGACGACGCAGGCTCACTGCCCGAGGCGGAAGCCAGATATTCCGGTGCGCCGGAGCCGCAGGGAAAGCTGCGGATCGGCTGGCTTACCAACCAGTGGAAAGAGCTTTCTCCCGGAGTAAACACGGCAATCACCGCCGCCGTGGATATACTCAAAAAACTACCGGCGCTCACCGTGAGCGATGCCGCCCTTCCGGAAGGGCCGTGGGAGACGGCGGCGGGAATCATTGTCGCCGTGGAGGGCGCGGCAGCGTATCGTGAATTGATTCAGTCCGGACGCGTGGCCGAACTGAGCGATCCTGTGGGAAAGATCGGCGGATACATGAATGCAGCCATCAGCGCTTCCGATTTCATCGGCGCGCAGCGCATTCGCCGCATTGTGCAAAAGAAAATGGACGAACTGTTCGAGCATGTGGATGTTCTGGCCACAGCCACTCTTCCGGTGACCGCAAGCAAAATCGAAGCCAATTTAGATGAAGCGCTGAGCTTTTCCGATCCAATTGGCGGGATTGGCAACATTTGCGGCCTGCCCGCGATCAGCGTCCCCTGCGGATTCGCGAAGGATGGTCTGCCCGCGGGGCTGCAGTTCGTGGGCCGCCCTCTGGACGACGCCAAAGTGGTGCAGACTGCCCGGCTCTATCAGCGCCAGACGCAGTGGCACACCCGGCATCCTGAACTTACATAAGTTACCAAGGTATTTCACTCAGTGCCGGGAAGTGGCGGCATGTGCAATACTTGGATCACCCAATTCCAGAGACTGTGAACTTTTGGTCTCTGGGCTGTGTACTGAGTTTTGGAAATAATTAATGTTGCAGGCCAGCCGGAGCAGTGCCGGCAGACTTGCTGTGAGGTTCTAGCTGTTCAGGTCCGGAATGTCTGATATTTTTCCCACAACGGCGTGTGACCCTGAGCCGTTGCGCCAGTCTATCCTGCGGCACATTCGTTACACGCTGGCCCGCCCTGCCGCGCGTCCCACGGCGGAAGAGCTATTCAAGCCGGTTTCCCTGGCGATCCGCGATCTTCTGGTCGACCACCTGCTGGATACCGAGCAGCGCTACCAGGAGCACGATACCCGGCGTCTCTACTATCTCTCCATGGAATTTCTCATGGGCCGATGGCTGAGCGACAATCTTTGCAATCTGGGCCTGATGAATGAGTGCGGCGCCGTGCTCAGCGAATTTGGGATTGACCTGCAGGACGTTCTGGAAGTGGAACCCGACGCCGGTCTGGGCAATGGCGGTCTGGGCCGCCTGGCTGCATGCTTTCTGGAATCGCTGGCCACGCTGGGCATGCCGGGATTTGGTTATGGCATCGACTACGAGTACGGCATGTTCAAGCAGGAAATCGTGGACGGATATCAACGGGAGAAGCCCGATCTCTGGAAGTCGCTGGGCACGCCGTTTTATATCGACCGTCCGCAGGAGCTGTGCCAGATTCCGCTCTATGGCCGGGTTGAGCACCCACAGGATTCGGAGGGCAACCGCCGCCACCGCTGGGTGGAAGCCAGGATCGTAGTCGGCGTTCCCAATGACATGCCCGTGGCCGGATTTCGCGGACGCACGGTGAACTATCTGCGGCTCTTTACCGCGCGGGCTTCCGAGGATTTCGATATCGAGATCTTCAATCGCGGCGACTACATTCGCGCCGTGGAGCAGAAGATCGCTTCCGAGAATATTTCCCGCGTGCTCTACCCCTCGGATTCGGTGCTCTCCGGCCGCGAACTACGCCTGATCCAGGAGTATTTCCTCGTCGCCTGCTCGCTCAAGGACATTGTTCGCCGTTATCTCACACGCCATTCCGGCTTTGACGATTTTCCCGCGAAGGTCGCAATCCAGATGAACGACACTCATCCCAGCCTCTCCGTGGCCGAGTTGATGCGAATTCTGATGGATGAGCACGAGATCGTCTGGGAGCGAGCGTGGGAGATCACCGAAGCCAGCCTGGGATATACCAATCACACCCTGCTGCCCGAGGCCCTTGAAAAGTGGCCGCTCTCACTCATGGAACGCGTGCTGCCCCGGCACATGGAGATCATTTTCGGTATCAATCACCAGTTTCTGCGCACGGTGGCCCGCCGCTGGCCCATGGATATTGGGCGGCAGCAGCGCATGTCGATCATTGAAGAAGGCCCGGAAAAGCAGATCCGCATGGCGCACCTGGCTATTGTGGGCAGCCACGCGGTGAACGGTGTTTCCAAACTGCATACCGAACTGCTGAAGACCTCGCTGGCGCCCGACTTTGCCAGCCTGTGGCCGGATCGCTTCAGCAATAAAACCAACGGCGTGGCTCCACGCCGCTGGCTGCTCAAAGCCAATCCCCTGCTGGCCGGCCTGCTCACCCGTACCATGGGAGAAGGCTGGATCACCGATCTGGACCAGGCGCGGGACATCGAGAAATACTCAGCCGATCCGGCCTTCTGCGCGGAGTTCATGGAGATCAAGCACCGCAACAAAGAACGGCTGGCCAATGAGGTGCTGCGCACTACTGGCGTGGTTATTGATCCGCACTCGCTGTTCGATGTTCATGTCAAGCGCATTCATGAGTACAAGCGCCAGCTTCTGAACGTGATGCGGATCATCCATGAGTATCTGCGCGTGGTGGAGGATGGAGAGGAGCTGTCGCCGCCCAGGACATACATTTTTGCCGGCAAGGCCGCGCCGGGATACTGGGCGGCCAAGCAGATTATTAAGCTGATCGGCAACGTAGCCAAAATCATCAATGCGGATGTGCGTCTCAAGGGCGGCATCAAAGTGGTGTTCGTTCCGGATTATCGCGTTTCCCTCGCGGAAGCAATCATTCCCGCCGCCGACCTCAGCCAGCAGATCTCCACCGCGGGCATGGAGGCCTCCGGTACCGGCAACATGAAGCTGGCCATGAACGGCGCGCTCACCCTGGCCACCCTGGACGGCGCGAACATTGAAATCATGGAAGAGGTCGGCGCGCCCAACATCTATACCTTCGGGTTGTCACCGGAAGAGGTGCTCTGGTATCGCGAAAGACATGTGTATGATCCGCGCGATCTGTGTAATCAGAATCCGATACTGCGCCGCGTGATGGATAATTTGGCGGGAAACCATTTCTGTCCGGACGAGCATGGCTTGTTCCGCTGGATTGTGGACGAAATCCTCGACCGCGGCGACCGCTACTTCCTCATGGCCGACCTGCCTTCCTACATTGAAGCCAGCCAGCGCGCGGAAAAAGAATATATCGCGGGCAATACCTGGGCGCACAAGGCAATTTTGAACGTGGCCAGAATGGGGACATTTTCCAGCGACCGCACGGTGCGCGAATACGCGCGCGACATCTGGAAAATCCAGCCTCTGGAACCGGCAGCGCAGCCAGACCAGCTTGACCTTTCGGCCACGGCCCCGGTCAGAGCGGGCGGCTCCGGGCGCTAAGCCACGGCTTAGCGCCCGGAGCAAGAGCCGCTCATCTTTTAATCCAGTTTTAAAATTCCAAATGCAGCCGGAAAGAGGGCACCAGCACGGGACCTCGGTCGCGGTTGTAGCCGGGATTGACGATGTATTGCAATCCGGGAGCCACATAGATTCCCCGCCAAACGTGGGCGGTGTAATACGATTCCAAAATGTTCTCCCGCCCGTAGGTCAGCTTTCCATCGCCCAGAAGAAAGCCCAGGCCGCCATCGCCCAGATAAACCTGATGATCTTTGCTGATGCCATTCGACACAAAGGCCACTCCGGCACGGTCCTGCCTGCGATGCCATTTGGCGCCGTTCACCCGCACGCCCTCGGCAACGGTGGAATCAACTTCGGTATAGACAAATGACTCGGTTTTTCCGTTGTTCCATCCCCAGCGGGCAAACGCCGTGATGTTCGGTGAGAGATTCTGCTCCAGGTTTGCGCCAAAGCCATATTTGCGAGTGATGTGCCAGGGGTGATTGGTGATGTCCGGGGTGGCAACCAGCCCGCTCTCAAACTGGGCTATGGCATCGCGATAGATCCCCATGTTGGCATAATTCGTGAAGGCCAGCACGCGAATCACGCCGGATTTTTTTGGAACCACACCGTGACGAAGCTCATATTCCCAATTTTCCCCATGAACCTGCCACGGACGCCACACCAGATTGATTCCGTTCGCAACCGTGGGCAGAAGCACTTCCGCAAAGCGGAAGCCCCAGTTGCGGTCCTCGTAATCGGCCAGGAAACCAACGGTATAGCCGCGCGTATCGGCGGCATAGTCCCACGCGCCGTTGTTGTCCACGGTCCAGTTATTGAATTGAAAATGCGTGTCCGAACCTGCGGAATTGGCGTCGAAGAAGTCCGGCATGCTGAACTTGCCAAAGCGAATTTCCAGGCGCCGTCGCGGCAGTTCATCGAACAGCGAGAGAAAATTGCGCTGGTTTTCAACTTTGTCCTTGCTCAGGGCGAACACTTTGTGAATCATGCCGCGGCCCAGATACACGGCTTTGCTTAGCAGCGGATTGCGCACAATGTCCAGATTCGGATTCCCTGCTAAGCCAAGGCCGGTGCTAAGCGCGGAGCCGCCAGCTTCTTCGATGTCCACCAGAATCTCGGTGGAATCATTGAGCCGCACGCCGGTATAGAGCGTGAGCACCCGCGAAGAGGATTTTTCATAGTGTGTGCTGAGGCTGTTCGGTCCGCTGTAGGCGGAAGGAAAACCGGGATGGGCCTCGAAGATAAAGTTCGTCTGCCCGGAGAGCCAGAACCGCGTGTCCTTGAAATGGGGGGACATTGTTTCCACGGAATCATCGGGCGTGGCGGGCGAAGGGGCCGGGCTGTTGGGTTGCTCGGATGGCTGCGAGGATGGCGGTGCGGGTTTGGGCACCGAGCGGGACTGTCCCGCGGAGGCGCTCGTAGTGGCAGCAGTATCGTCGAGCGTAGCCATGGGAGCCGTTTGTGCCGGCGTGGCCAGCTGTGTCAGTACGAGAAATGTGATCAGAAAAAGAGTGCGCATTCAAATTCCTGGGATTGAAATCTATTGCCATTGAGATTCTCGCCAATGACCGCAACGAAAAAGTCCTTCGCGGAAATCTCTGTCTGTTAGTGCCTGCTGACGGTATCCGCGAAGCACTATGAACGACATATTGCCGTCAAACATGTTGTCTATGCCATCTATAACCTTTCCATAACAGTTCTCCTGCCTGAAAATTCCTTAAAATATGCGCAGCGACTGGATGAACGCCGTACTATCTGCCTTGTCCGGCGAGCAGAAGCGACAGGGCACAATGAAGACCGGGCCAGCCGATTGCTTGGGAGGAGTAAAACGTTGATACGCCGAAAGAGCTTCGGCGAATGAATGCTTCACTCGCTCAGGTTCACGTCTTGTCCGTGAAAGAGCGAGTGAACAGGAGGCTTTAGCAGGCGTGGGCCAGAGCAGCCGTCAAATTACAAACTCTTTCGCGAACTCCTGGAGCACTCCAATGACTCGGAGGCTCCTTTTTAGTACTGCTGTCGTTTGCCATAAATTAAGAGATCAGGGCCGCCAGAATTTAGCAGCACCTTAGACACGGTAACGGCCTTGACCTATACTGTCAACAGTATGCTGCAAATTTTTAGTTTTTTGTTGATGGGTAATGCCTGGGCATTGCCCATACGGAGGTCACAGCACCCTTGAGTCATATTACCGGCGCAAAAAAAGAGCTGATTACACGCATCAACCGCATTCAGGGGCAACTGGAGGGCATCAAGGAGGCGGTTCAGGAAGACCGGGACTGCGCTGCGGTTCTGCAGCAAGTAGCTGCCTGTCGTGGCGCAATCAACAGTTTTATGGCGGAAATCATCGAAGGCGAAATCAAATGTCACGTCCTGAGCCCCAATGCGAAGGCCAATTCATCGGAAGCCAGGGCGGCTGACGAACTGGTCGAAGTCCTGCGCCGTTATCTTAAATAAAACTGCTATACTGTGGGCAGTATAGCAGTTTTACACTTCTTCTTGGCAATTCTTTCCATAACTTTCGGCTTTCTCAGTTGGAGGCCAGTGTGGCTTCCAGCTTGTCAAACGATCCCGTCCAGCCCTGAGTCATGCCGCCTTTGGCCTTGATGAAAGTATCGAGTTCTTCGCTTGTGGTTAGGCCATAGGGTTCCCAGGTCACGGTGGTCAGCATGGTTTCCGGCCATGTAGCGGCCATGGGATGGCGGGCGAGCTTTTCGTTTTCATCACAGAATTGCTGCGTATAGACAAGGCGATCCGGTTTTTCAATGGACAGGTATTCTGCCCGGCCATACATTTTGCTGTTTCCGCTGCCGGTCATAAAGTAAAAAGAGCTTCCGCCGGGCCTGATATCGGAGCGAATGAATTCCATTTGAAAGCCTGTTGGTGGCAGCCAGCGGGAAAAGTGTTTTGGATCCGTCCACATCTCGAACATTACTTCCAGTGGCGCAGCGAAACTGCGGGTAATTACAAACTTCTCCTTCCCGGAAGACTCTTTGGCCAGATACTCCGCCAGCCGGTCCCAGGTCGCATCTCCACCAGCTTTTTTGATAAATTTCCGCGTCTCTTCCGCGGCCTCCGGAGTGGGCAGCGCCATGCTCATCTCCATTTTGGTTTTGCCTTTGCTTTCAGAAAAAAGCACCGTCACGCGGAAGAGTGCAGGCTGGTCATCATTGGCGCCGTGGTCGTAGACCAGCTTGGAATACTTTTCCACCTCAAGGTAGTGCGTAGTATTGGGATAATCCACGCCATCGGGCCCATGCATGGTGTACGTCCAGTTGCCGCCCGCCCGCAGGTCTTTGCTGTGGGTGGTGAGAGTAAAGCCGCGCGGCCCCCACCACTGCGCCACCTGCGCGGGGTCGGTCCAGGCCTCCCAGACGGCCTTTACCGGAGCATCGTAAACACGCGTAATTCTGATCTCGCTGGACTTATCTTTTTCTTTTGCTACTGGTCTTGCCGCCATGGCTCTTTCCTCTCGTGTTCTTTGTTTGAGTAACTGTTTTCAGATAGGCATCCAGCCGGTCAAAACTTTCTTCCCAAAATGCCCGGTATTGCTCCATCCAGTCCGCCACGTCCTTGAACGCGTCTCCATTGAGTTTGCAGGGACGCCACTGAGCATCTCGGGTTTTGGTGATCAGGCGGGATTTTTCAAGGACCTTGAGATGCTTCGTGACCGCAGGCAGGCTCATGTCTTTGAGGAATGGCCGGGCCAGATCGGAGACACTGGCCTCGCCCTGGGCGAGCTGCGCCAGCAGTGCCCGCCTGGTCGGGTCGGAGAGGGCGGCAAAGGTTTGGCTGAGCTGGTCCTGCATGGATAATAAACTTAACGGTTAATTAACTTACAGGTTAATTAACTTACAGGTTAATTATATGCCACGCAATGCACCTGTCAAGCCTTCTCTCCCCATTGATGCAGCACAGGAAAAACCGAGTAGTGGCTCGGTTGATTGAATACAGGCAGTTGTGCAGGAAAGATGTGGCTGGAACGTTGCATGCAACCGCACGGGACGCGGGTAAGCGCAACATTTGGAAAAACCCAATTGCAGCCACGGCTCCAGGTTCAGGGCCGTGAATCCTTAAATTAAACCATCAGCCTCGAATCCAGTCTCACCGCAGCTTCAAAGTAGTCAACGCGAACAGGGCAAAGATCAGGGCCAGAATCCAGAAGCGGATAATGATTTTGGATTCCGACCAGCCCATCAACTCAAAGTGATGGTGCAGCGGAGCCATTTTGAAGATGCGTTTTTTGCGCAGCTTGTAGGAGCCTACCTGCAGGATCACGGAGAGGCCCTCGATCACGAAGATTCCGCCAATGAACGGCAGCAACAGCTCCTGCTTGATGATCACGGCCACGGTGCTGATGGCGCCACCCAGGGCGAGTGAGCCCACGTCGCCCATAAAGATCTCCGCCGGATGGGCGTTATACCAGAGAAAGCCGATACTGGCCCCCACCATGGCCCCGCAAAAGATGGTCAGCTCCGCCGTCTGCGACATGCGCTGCAGCTCAAGATATTCGGCAAACACGGCGTGGCCGCTCAGATACGTAAGCACGGTAAGCGCGCCAGCGGCGATGACCGTGCAGCCAATGGCCAGGCCGTCCAGGCCGTCGGTGAGATTCACGGCATTGCTGGAAAACACCAGCACCAGCATCACCACGATCACAAACGGCGCAAAAGCCAGCGGCCAGAGATGCGGCTGGGTGCGCAGCGCCTCAATCACAAAGTCCGGGCGAAACTGTTTAAAGAACGGCACCATGAGCTGAGTGGAATAAAGTTTGTTTCCGGCCAGCGCCACCAGCACGAAACTCACTCCGGCGGCGGCGGCAAACTGCAGCACCAGCTTCATCCGGGCGGTCAGGCCGAGGTTGCGCTTGTTCACGATCTTTAAGTAATCATCCGCAAAACCAATGGCGCCAAATGCCATGGTGGAGAAAATAGCCAGCCAGATAAAAGGATTGCTCAGGTCAGCCCAAAGGATGGTGGGAATAATAATGGCGATGTTGATCAGCACGCCGCCCATGGTGGGCGTTCCAGCTTTTTTGTGATGTCCCTGGGGGCCGTCTTCGCGAATGTACTGGCCAATCTGGAACTCACGCAACTGGCGGATGATGGCCGGGCCGATGATCAGCCCCATGAACAGCGCCGTAAGGCTGGCAAATGCCGTGCGGAAAGTTACATAGCGAAAAATACGAAAAGGAGGAAAAAATACAAAGAGTTTTTGATAGAGAAGCCAGTAAAGCAATCTTTACTCCTTTAAGAATTCATTCGGTTGGCTTGCAAAACTTCGAGAGCGCGCTCCAGCTTCACCCCGCGCGACGCCTTGAGCAGCACGGCGTCACCCGGACGCAGTTTGTGCGTGAGCCATTCGCCCGCTTCTTCCGCCGTCTCCACGAACTTCGCCGAAACACCGGCTGCCGCTGCCTCTTCCACCAGGGCACTGGCCATACCGCGCACGCCGATCACCGCGTCCAGTTTCTTTTCCGCTGCGTGCCGGCCGCACTCGCGATGCAGCGTCTCCGCTGCTGGTCCCAGCTCCAGCATCTCGCCCGCGATCAGAATACGGCGCTGCGCCTTCATGCCCGCCAATGTATCGATCATCGCATTCAGCGCGCTCGGGTTGGAATTGTAGCAATCGTTGATAACGGTGGCCCCGCCCAGCTCCAGCACCTGTCCACGCTTGTCGCTCGGCTGCACCGTGGCCAGGGCCGAAGCAATCTGCGAGGGCGATATCCCCCGCTCCAGCGCCGCCGCCGACGCTGCCAGCGCATTCAGAATGTTGTGTTCGCCCATCAGCGGGAACGTAACCGGCTCGCGCACACTGCCAGCCACCAGCTCGAAGCTTGATCCCTCCGCTCCCCGGAGCTGGATTTCACGGGCGCACACGTCTGCCGGACGGCGGATGCCAAAGGTCACCACTTTTCCTTTGAAGTCACGCCCAAACTGGGAGACGCAATGGTCATCGGCATTCAGCACAGCCACTCCGCCGGGATGCAGGCTTTCGATGATCTCGTATTTGGCTCGGGCAATCTCCCGCAGCGAAGAGAAAAATTCCAGATGCACCGCCGCCACGCAGGTGACCACGGCGAGATCATGCTGCGCCAAAGTTCCTAAAGCCCGGATTTCGCCCGCGTGGTTCATACCCATTTCGACCACGGCAAGATCGTGCTCGGCTTCCAGTTTCAGCAGCTGCAGCGGCAGACCAATGTGGTTATTCAGATTGCCTTCGCTCTTCATCACGCGAAAGCGCTGGGCCAGCAGATGCGCCAAAATTTCTTTGGTGGTGGTCTTGCCTGCCGACCCGGTCACTGCCAGCAGCGGCTTGCCCCAGAGTCTGCGCGACGCCGCACCCAGGGCTTGCAGGGCCTGCAGAGTGTCTTCCACATATAACAGGCGCTGCGCCGGAGCATCGACTTTCCTTCCCCATTGGACCACCGCAGCCACCGCGCCTTTTTCAAGTGCGGCCTGAACAAAGTTGTGCCCGTCAAAACGATCGCCATGAATTGCCAGAAACAGGTCACCCGGATTTAGTGTGCGCGAATCAATGGAGTAGCCCATGGCGGCCAGTTCCTGGTCCACCTCGCCCTTCGCGCCCGTAAATTCAGTCACCCGCCAGAGAGGCAGCTTCATCTGCGCTCACCCGCCATTTGGCTGTACCCCATTTGCTCCAGCGTCTCGCGCGCCACCTGCACGTCATCGAACGGAAATGTGCCTTCCCGTGTGGTCTGCGTTTTTTCGTGCCCCTTGCCCGCAATCAGCACCATATCTCCCGGTTTTGCTTCAGCAAGCGCCATGCCAATCGCTTTTTTGCGATCAGCTTCCACGCTATAGCGCACGCCACTGTTTTGCAGACCGGTCAGCGAGTCGTGAATGATCACCATAGGATCTTCGCTGCGGGGATTATCCGAGGTCAGAACGACGAAATCACTGCCCTTTCCCGCGGCTGCGCCCATCAGTGGACGCTTGGCGCGGTCGCGGTCTCCGCCGCAGCCAAACACGGTAATCACCCGCCCCTGGACCCCGGCGCGGGCCACAAACTCGCGGGCAATGGAGGTGAGATTGCGCAGCGCATCGTCGGTGTGTGCGTAATCCACCACAACCGTGAATGGCTGCCCACAATCCACGCGTTCAAAGCGCCCTGGCACCTGCTTAAACTGAGCAATGGCCTCGGCAATCTGTTCGAGTGAACAGCCCTGCGACCAGGTCGCTGCGGCAGCCGCCAGCAGATTGTAGATATTGATCTTTCCAATCAGTGCTGACCTAATCTTCACGCTCTCCGCCGGTGTGACCATTTCAAAAGTGGTGCCGACGGGCTGCAAATCGGCATGGCGGGCGTGAAACTCTCCTGTAGCCAGTCCGTAGCTGATCACCTGCTCACTCGTCTTTTGGCTTGCAGCCAACAGGGAGCGTCCATACTGGTCATCGATATTGATGACCGCGGCCCGAGGCGGCTTCACCCCGCACCCCTGAAACAACATGGATTTGGCAGCAAAATAGCTATCCATGTCCTTGTGATAATCCAGGTGGTCGCGTGTGAGATTGCTAAACACAGCCACATCATACGGGATTCCCCACACCCGTCCCTGTTCCAGAGCGTGGGAGGAAACCTCCATCACCACATCGGTTGCCCGGTCTTTCAGCGCTTCAGCAAAGATCTGGTTGAGTTCCAGCGACTCGGGCGTGGTGTGCGGCGCAGGCAGGACGCGACCTGCCACGTGATACTCAATGGTCCCGATGAGGGCCGTACGCCGACCGCAATAAGCAAGGATGGAGTCGATCAAAAAAGTAGTTGTGGTCTTGCCGTTGGTCCCGGTAACACCGGTGATCTTCAACTTTTCTGCCGGATGCCGGTAAAAATTTGCGCTCAGCCGCGCCAGCGCCTTGCGTCCGTGCTCCGCGACCACCCATGCCACGCCACCACGCGGTGGCTCGGCCGGCGAATCGGTCACCACGGCCGTGGCCCCATTTTTTATGGCAACATCAATCCAGCGATTGCCGTCTGTGCTCTCGCCCTTCCAGGCTAAAAAGACCCAACCGGGCTGAATGCGCCGGGAATCGTAATGCAAACCAGAGATAAGGGGATCACTGCTGGCGGACTGTACCGGCAGTCCGCTCAACAACTCGGAAAAATTCATTTGCTCGGATTATAGCCAGGTGAGAGTCTCCCCATCCTGCACCTGCGCCCCGGGACGAAAAACAACCCAATATTGCCCTTCAGTGCCTTGTTTCTGCCGCAATTCTTATAAATGCTTTCCAATTTTTGTTTTCTGGTCCACTTGCAAATGATTGGCATTACAAAAATTAAGACTTCTGTGAGAAAAAGGCTTTTCTCCGGATGGGTTACAGAGTAGAATGCCATGCTAAATACACTCAGCGGCATGTTTTCGGTTGTGCTCTACCCCCCTCCGGGTATTTTTCTAAACCGGGAGCCACATCCAGCGGTAGCCCAAGTCGGTGGAGATGGACTCTTGCTTGAATCGATGCAAAAAATCGCGCTGCTTTACGATGCCAGCCAGGCGGTACTTTCCACATTCGATCTGGATGAGGTACTGAACCAGATTCTCGGCATTATTCGCGACTACTTCCAGCTGCAGAATGGCGCCGTGCTGCTCCTGGATACCATGACCAGCGAGCTTTACGTTCGTGCCCATCTGGGGCAGGGCAATATGGATCTGGGATATCGAATTTCCGTGGAAAAGGGCCTTACCGGCGCAGCGGTGAAGCTCAAACGTCCGGTTTACGCTCCGGACGTAAGCAAAGATCCACGTTATGTAAAAAAAGTTGACGATACGCGGTCGGAAGTGGCGATTCCGCTCATGGTGCGCGATCAGGTCGTGGGTGTTCTCGATTTTCAAAGCTCGCAGCTAAATTACTTCGACCCCACCATGGTCGATCTGCTCACTCTGTTTTCCACACAGGCCTCGCTGGCCCTCGAAAACGCGCGCCTCTACTCCTCGGAGCGCCGCCGTTCGCAGCAGCTTGAGGCGATTAATGCGGTCGCACGCCAGACCACGGCAGTGCTTGAACTGGATGAACTGCTCACCGTGGTGTGCCGCGTGCTTCTGGAATGGTTCCCTTCCATTGATCACGTGGCCGTGCTGATGGTGGAAAACGACGTTTTGCGCCTTCGCGCTTTTGCCGGCAAACTTACTCCCAATGTCGCCAAGGGCGCGAAGCTGGCGCCGGGAACGGGGCTGACCTCCCAGGCGCTCATGCTGGGACGCAGCGTAGTGGAAAACAACGTTCACATCGTTGAGGGCTACATTGCCGGTTTCGCGGAAACCCAGTCTGAAATGTGCGTACCTCTGATCTTTCTCGGCGAAAAACTTGGAGTACTGGCGCTCGACAGCGCAAAAAAAGGGGCCTTTGACCAGGAAGAAGTCCAACCGCTCGAATCGGTGGCCGATATCTGCGCCGCCGCCATCCAGAACGCAAACTATTTCGGGCGCGCGAAAGAACTGGCCTACATTGACGGCCTTACCAGTATCCATAACCGGCGTTATTTCGAGATGCGCATGCTCGAAGAATTAGAGCGCGCGCAGCGCTTCCAGGGAAGACTTTCCATCATCATGGTGGATATTGACCGCTTTAAGAAGCTCAATGATGAATTTGGGCATCTGTTGGGAGACGAAGTACTGCGCAGCGTCTCTTCCATTCTGAAACAGCAGCTCAGAAAAATTGACGTGGTATGCCGTTACGGAGGCGAAGAGTTCGCCATTGTCGTTCCGGAAGTTACCAGTGAAATCGCATTGCACATTGCGGACAAGCTGCGCCGCCAGATCGAGAGCTTTGATTTCCCCGGCGTGCCGCGCGCTGTAACCATCAGTTGCGGTGTGGCCGACTTCCCCACGCACGGAACCACGCGCGACGAAGTTGTAGCGGCGGCGGACAACGCTCTTTACCAGGCCAAACAAAGCGGGCGCAACCGGGCCAGGATCTTCGCTGCCAAAAAAGAAATTTCAACCACTCCCGCGGGCAAATAAAAGATTACAAAGCCGTAATCGCGAAAATCAGGTACTCTGTGGCTGCCCGACCATGAATATTATTGAACTCAACCGTGTACGGAAGACCTACGATCATTTTGTTGCCGTGGACGATCTCTCCTTCAGCATTCCCGAAGGCTCGGTCTTCGGCCTGCTTGGCCCCAACGGCGCAGGCAAAACCAGCTCCATCCGCATGATGATGGGCATCACCATTCCGGACTCAGGGACCATCCATGTCTTTGGCCGTCCCTTTGAGCGCAAAGCCCTGCACCGGACCGGCTATCTTCCCGAAGAGCGTGGACTTTATAAAAAAATGAAAGTGCTGGAACTTCTCATTTTTTTTGGCGAACTCCACGGACTTACAGCGGCGGACGCGCGCCAAAGGGCCGTGACCTGGGCCGAACGGCTGGAAATTGGCGACTGGCTGCCCAAAAAAGTGGAAGAGCTTTCCAAGGGCATGCAGCAAAAGATCCAGTTCATCGCCACCCTGCTGCACGACCCTGAGTTCGTCATCATGGACGAACCTTTCAGCGGCCTGGACCCAGTGAACGTCACACTGCTCAAAGACGTAATGCTGGACCTGAAGAAGCAGGGCCGGACCATCCTTTTTTCCACGCACCGCATGGACCAGGTAGAAAAACTCTGCGACGCCATCTGCCTGATCAATCACGGCAAGGCCGTGCTGAACGGCAACCTGAAAGAAATTAAATCGCGTTACGGAAAAAACAACATTCAGATCGAATATGAAGGCGACGGGGCATTTTTGCAGCAGAACGCACTGGTCGGAACATACAACAATTATGGCAACTATGTTGAGGTCCGGCTGGCTCCCGGCGCCGACTCGCAGCAACTGCTGCGCATGGTGACGGAGCACTCACGCATAAATAAATTTGAGGTGGTCGAGCCTTCGCTGGAAGAAATCTTTATCGAGGTGGTGGGAAAAGCCAATGCGTAACATATTTCTGATTGCCAGACGCGAGTACCTCGAGCGGGTCCGCAGCAAATCGTTTTTGATCATGACGTTTCTGATCCCCTTTCTGATGGCTGCTGCCACCCTTGGCCCCGGCGCCGTGATGTTGTCAAAGCCATCCGCCAAACATTTTGTGGTTGTGACTTCCCGCGCGGTAGTGGGAGAGGCCATCCGCGACCAGCTTTCGAAGTCGCAGGCGGAACAAAGCAAAAACGCCGATGCCGCAAAAACGAACGGCCTGAGGCGGGGCGAGCCGGTACTCTCATCCAAAGCCGTTACGGACATCGATACCAACAGCTCGGCGGAAGAGCGCGCGGCACTCACCGCCAAAGTAAGTAAAAAAGAGATCGATGGCGTGATCTGGGCCACCGACGACGCTATTGCCGCGAAAAAGCTCGATTACATTACGCGTGATGTCTCAAGCTTTATACAAACCTCCATTCTTCAGGACGGCATCAGCGAAGCACTGCATCGCGAGGCACTAAAGGCAAAGGGACTTAACCAGCAGGAAGTTGACAGTATTTTTCAGCATGTCACCCTGGAAGCGGTAGATCCTGTCATGGGCGGGCCTGGCGCACCTGATCCCCAGGTCAGAGTGATTGCCAGCTTCGTTATGGTGATGATCCTCTACATGTCTCTGCTGCTTTACGGCATCAACGTAATGCGGTCGGTTCTCGAAGAAAAGACCTCCCGCATCATGGAGGTCATGCTCTCCGTGGCCCAGCCTAAAGAGATGATGGCCGGCAAAATTCTGGGAGTGGGCGCGGTGGGCCTGACCCAGTTTGCCATCTGGATTACGGCCACATCCATCATCATGGGCGCGCAGCTGTTTGCAGTACGGGTACAGCTTAAGGGCATTCTCACGCCGGGCCTGCTGGCGTCTTTTGCCGTATTTTTCCTGCTGGGTTACACGTTGTACAGCACTCTCTACGCCGCGATTGGCGCCATGGTCAACTCCGAGCAGGAGGCCCAGCAAACACAGTTCCTGGTGCTCATGCCCATCATTGCGGCCATTGCCATGGCTTTTCCCGTACTCACGAATCCTGGAACACCCCTTGCCTTCTGGGGCTCCATGATCCCGTTTACCGCGCCTATCGTCATGTTTATCCGCATGGCGGTGCAGCAGCCGCCCGCGTGGCAGATTGGGCTATCCATTGCGCTCATCCTCGCAACCATTTATGGCCTGGTGCTGCTCTGCGGACGCATCTACCGCGTTGGCATTCTGATGTATGGCAAAAAACCCACTCTGCCGGAGATCCTGAAGTGGCTGAAGTACTCGTAAGCGCACAGCGGGCGGTACAATCAAAGCGTGGATGTGGCCACGGAAGCTGAATTGGAAACAAAACCTGCCGCCCCGGCTTTTTCCCGGCGCCAGCGGCTCATGTTGTGGCTCGTCACGTGGGCTGGATATCTGTTCATCCGCGTGGTTGGCGCCACTCTGCGCTTTACCGTGGTCCGCGAGCCAAACTGCCTGAGTGACGGCTGGGGCGCTCCCAACGGCATATGGTGCTTCTGGCATCGCTGCGTGATTCCCGCCGGCTTCCGTTTTCAGGGCCGTCAGGTGGCGGTAATGATCAGCCGCAGCTTTGATGGCGAATACATCGCCCGCATCCTTGCAAAACTTGGCTTCCGTCCCGTGCGCGGCTCAAGTTCGCGTGGCGCCGTGGGCGCCCTGATTGGAATGAGAGCGGAAATCGAAATGGGGCACCCGGCGGTATTCACCATTGATGGTCCCCGCGGCCCACGCTATGTGGCCAAACGCGGCCCGGTGATGCTGGCGAAAAAAACGGGGCAGTCCGTCAATTGCTTTTATATCGCCGTAGAGCGCGCCTGGGTCCTGAATTCCTGGGACCGTCTGATCATTCCCAAGCCCTTCTCCCGCGCCTGCGCATACTTCAGCGGCCCAATGACCGTTCCACCCGATGCCACGGAAGAAGAAATGGAGCGTCTGCATCAGCAGATGCAAAACACCCTGGAGCGCTGCCGCGAAGAAGCGAACAAGAGAATTGACTCTCACAGAAGGCCTGCGGAACAGACTGGGGCAACATAAAAATGGGCGGCATTTCTGCCGCCCGTAATCCACCTGGAGAGGAGGATTTGGGAGTTCACTATGCGATACCTGGATGATACATTCCCACCACTTTCCTGAATGTTAGGAGTTGTAAATTGCGCGGCAAAGATTCACACTTCTTAACTACTACCGGGTAACGCCCGGGTTTATGTTGAAAGATTATGGTTCCAGTCCTTCTCATCGACGACGACACTGAACTAGGCAAGCTGCTGGAAGAATACCTGCAAAGCGAGCAGCTTCACCTGGATACGGCGCATGATGGTCCCAGTGGTCTGCAAAAGGCCCTCTCCAGCCAGTACTCCGTGGTTGTTCTGGATGTAATGCTGCCCGGCATGAGCGGCCTGGACGTATTGAAGCAGCTGCGGCTCAAGAGCGCTGTACCAGTGCTCATGCTGACAGCTCGCGGCAGCGAACTGGACCGCATTTTAGGGTTGGAGCTGGGTGCTGACGATTACCTGCCCAAACCCTTCAATCCGCGCGAACTGGTGGCCCGGCTGCGGGCTATTTTGCGGCGTACAACCGGAACCGCCGCCAGCGGGCCCGTCGGCCCGGTGCGTTTGGCCGATGTAGAGCTTCATCCTGAATCACGCAGCGTAATGCGTGCGGGGGAATCCGTGACCCTCACTGGCGCGGAGTTCGACCTGCTCCACACCTTTTTGCGCAGCGCGGGAAAAATCATCAGCCGTGAAGACCTCACCCAGGCTGCTCTGGGCCGTCCCATGTCTCCCGTGGACCGCAGCATCGATGTGCATGTAAGCAATCTGCGGCGCAAGCTTGGTCCTTATGAAGGGGAGCATGAACGAATCAAAGCCATTCGCGGCAGCGGCTATGTTTACCTGCTTCCCGGAGAGCAGCCGTGAAAATTGGCAAGGTTTTTCTGTTTCGCAGTCTCTTCCTGAAAATCTTTTTTTCCTTTTGGCTGGCTGCGGCGGCAATCATTGGGGCGCTTACTCTCATGGCGCGGTTTTCGTATTCGGAATCCATGCCGGAAAGGCTGCGGGGCTCGGTGGGGGAGGGGCTGGCTCTCTACGCTGAAACAGCCGTTCAGATTTATGACCATGATGGGCCGGGCGCATTTGCCGATTTCGTTCACCGCTCGTATGTGGAATCGGGCACGCAGGTTTTCCTCTTTGACGCAAACGGGAAACCGCTGTCCAGCATCGACATTCATGGCGATGAAGACGTAGCCAGTCTGATTAGCCAGATTCAGCAACAGCCGGAATCACAGGAGCGCTTCTATCGTCTGGTTCTGGGGAAGCTTACCTGGGGCAAAGGCATAGTGGCGCCCAGCGGGCGACGTTATATTTTTGTAATCCATTTCCACTCGCCCAGCCTCGGTCCTCCTGTGTTTTTATCTCCGCTGCGAATTGTAGTCAGCATTCTGATTGCTGGTCTGGTCTGCTATTTGCTCGCGCGGTACCTGACCTCGCCGGTAGAAAAACTGCAGTCGATGGTCAAGTCCCTTGCGGAAGGCAATCTCAGCGCACGGGTCGCCCCGCAGCTCGGGCGCAGGAATGATGAACTCGCCGTGCTGGGGCGTGAGTTCGACCAGATGGCGGAGCGCATTGCCGCGCTCATCAACTCGCAAAAACGGCTGCTGGCCGATATCTCTCATGAACTGCGATCGCCGCTGGCGCGCCTGAGCGTGGCCCTCGAGTTGGCCAGAAAAAACAGTGACGGCAAAGCCGTCCCCGCTCTGGACAGGATTGAACAGGAAGGCGAGCGCCTGAACAAGCTGGTGGGGCAACTGCTGGCGCTTACACGGCTGGAGAGCGGCGCCGAGCGTATTCCCCCGGACATCGTGCCGCTGGAAGATTTGGTACAGCAGGTGGTGGATGACGCAAATTTTGAAGCCCGTCCGCTGCACAAAGAAGTCAAAGTTATGGTGCTGGAGCACTGCCGCGTGCGTGGTTCGTCGGAGCTGCTGCGCAGCGCGGTGGAAAATGTGGTGCGCAATGCCGTGCGTTACACCACGGAAAATACCGGCGTGGAAGTGTCACTGCAGTGGAAGCTGGATACCGCCATTTTTTCCGTGCGCGATTATGGTCCAGGCGTTCCCGACAACGAATTGACGAATATCTTCCAGCCCTTTTATCGTGTCAGTGAGGCCCGCGAACGCTCCAGCGGCGGCACCGGACTCGGGCTCTCGATTGCCGAACGTACCGTCACCCTGCACGATGGCAGCATCCGTGCACAAAATACGAATCCAGGCCTGACCGTTATTATCGAAATTCCGCTCACACCCAGCCCGGAACACAAGATCGTTTCCCACACCCAGCGCCCGGTTTCCGTGTAAAAGGAATGGCGCAGCCTTTCGGGCTGCGCCATTGCACACATTAGGAGAACCACAATCTCGATACTGATTGAGACTTCCTGCGCTCTATTTCGTTATCACGTGCAGCAATATTTTTTTTGACAGGCCTAAATTAAGTTTTCATTTTGCCGTATTACCAAATGGCAGATGGGCCCGTCCAATGAAACAGCAAGCGGCCCATGGAAAACTTTGGAGGGGACATCATGGACGCAAAGTGGAACAACCTGATCGACAATACTCTGGTGAGAGTACTTCTGATCGTAGTTGGTTTTGGCGTGTGGCTGGCCGTGAGCTACGAGTTGCTGTCTCTGTAAGCCGCTCCTAAGGCTAAACTTTGGCCGCCACGCCTTCCGGCGATCTGGCCCCTGGACCGTAGCGTGCGCTCACGTAATCGTCCAGGATCGTGATAAATTCGGCGACAATTTTGTCGCCCTTCAGCGTAGTCATCAGCCGGCCATCCACGAAAACCGGCGCCTTGGGCTCTTCAAAAGTACCGGGAAGAGAAATCCCTATATTGGCGTGCTTCGATTCGCCAGGACCGTTGACCACGCAACCCATCACCGCCACTTTCAGCTCTTCAATGCCCGGATACTGCTGCTTCCACACGGGCATATTGTTGCGTAGATAGGATTGAATCTGCTCCGCCATCTCCTGGAAGAAAGTGCTGGTGGTGCGTCCGCATCCGGGACAGGCCGTGACCTGGGGAGTGAAGCTGCGAATTCCCAGCGACTGCAGGATCTGCTGGCCAACATAGACCTCTTCCGCGCGATCGCCGTTGGGTGCGGGTGTGAGCGAAACACGGATGGTGTCGCCGATGCCTTCCTGTAAAAGCACGGCCAAACCGGCGGCGCTGCCCACAATTCCCTTGGCTCCCATGCCTGCCTCGGTAAGCCCGAGATGCAGCGGATACGTGCAGCGCGATGCCAGGCTGCGATAAACGTCAATCAGGTCCTGTACGCCGCTTACCTTGGCGCTGAGAATGATTTTGTCGCGGCCCAGGCCAAATTCTTCCGCCAGCTCGGCGGAACGCAGCGCGCTCACCACCATGGCTTCCATGGTCACGTCACGGGCGTCTTTAGGCTCTTTGCTGCGGGAGTTCTCATCCATGAGCCGCGTGAGCAGCTGCTGGTCCAGCGATCCCCAGTTCACGCCAATACGCACCGGCTTGTTGTTGGCAATGGCGACTTCGATCATCGCGCGAAAATTGTCGTCATTCTTGCGTCCGACGCTGACATTTCCTGGATTGATGCGGTACTTGGCCAAAGCCTGGGCGCATTCCGGATACTTCGTCAGCAGCAGATGGCCGTTGTAGTGGAAATCGCCAATAATCGGCACCCGGACGTTCTTCTTCTCCAGGCCTTCCACAATGGCCGGTACGGCTTTGGCGGCTGCGTCATTGTTCACGGTCACGCGGACCAGCTCCGAGCCTGCACGGGCAAGCTGGGCCACCTGCTGAATGGTTCCCGGTACGTCCGCCGTATCAGTGTTGGTCATGGATTGCACCACCACGGGCGAATCACTGCCCACGCGGACATTGCCAATGCTGACGGTTATAGTCTTTCTGCGCTCAATCAGTGCCATTGCTTCCAGTTTAACATTGCAATCCGGCCAGAGAAGCCGCCGGACGCATCCGCTTTTTAGTGGAATGACTTTGCCACGTCGTTAAAGATCACCATGGAAGCAAAGAGAATCAGACAGACGAAGGCGGCCTGATAGATGCGCTCCTTGATTTGCTGATTGATGTCCCGGCGGATCACGCCTTCAATAAGAAGCAAAAGCATCAAACCGCCATCCAGGATTGGAATGGGCAGCAGGTTGAATATTGCCAGATTGAGGCTGATAAGGCCCATCGCTACCATCAAATGGCTGAAGCCCAGTTTGGCGGCATTGCCCGAAAGCTTTGCAATACCCCACGGGCCGCTCATTTGTTTTGGCGAGTTCTTTTTTGCAATCAGCTTTCCCAGCAGCTTGAAAATCAGCAGCGAGTTCTCTGTACATTCCTTAAGAGACTTTTGGAACGCCACAGGAAGCGGAAGACGTTCTATTGCCATACTGGAAAAACCAAGACGGTATTTTTCCTCGTGCGATTCAATCGGCAGGAGTTGTGGTGTTGCCGTAAGCTGTAGCTCTTTTCCCTCGCGCCATACCGTAAGCTGTACCGGGTTGCTTTTCGTCTTCTGCAGAATTTCCAGAATTTCTACCGTTTCCTGGACTGAGGTCCCGTTGACTGCCAATATGGCGTCGCCCTCACGCAACCCCGCCTTTTCGGCCGGAGACCCTGGTTCGATGGTCCCGACAATTTCCGGAGATCTGATTCCGGCATCGCCTATTTTGTCAGCGCCTACTTCATCCGGCTTCACTTTTAAGTCCAGCATCTGATCGCCGCGCCTGACGGTCACGTCCACCAGCTGTTTTGGATTGAACGCGAAGCTGAGATCCACCTGCTCCCATGACGGACTCTGTATGTCTTCGATCTTTACGATCCGGTCGCCTTTACGAATTCCTGCCTTTTCGGCGGGAGAATCTTTGGTCATGAAAAAAACATCCACGGGACTGCGGCCTGCCACAGGGTACTCATGATGAAACTTATAAACCCCCGTAAATACCGCAATGGCCAGAATGATATTCATGACCGGCCCGGCAATCGCGATCAAAAAACGCTGCCAGCGTGGATGGCTGGTAAATTCCCCCGGATCGCCTGTTTTGGCTTCCATGGGATTCTCACCCGCCATTTTCACGTAACCACCGAGCGGCAATGCGCTTACCCGGTAGTCCGTATCGCCCCTGCGGAAACCCCAAAGACGCTTGCCGAACCCAATGCTAAAAACTTCCACGCGTACGCCGCACCACTTGGCAACGGCATAGTGGCCGAGTTCATGAATGAAGACAAGCACGCCCAGAACAAAGAGCATGGCGGCTGGATAGATAAAAAAATTAGGAAGATGCATAAAGCGCAGTCTTTTATTGTACCTCAACCACTGAAAGGCAGTTTAGCGCGCCACCTGATGCGGCAGCATTTGCCTGGCGCGCGCACGGGCTTCATGGTCCGCCGCGAGCACCTCTTCTATAGATTCAGGATGATGCACCGGCGTTTCACGAAGTGTTTGCTCAATAACCCTGGCTATGTCCCCGAAGCCAATCTCTTCTTCAAGAAAAGCGGCCACCGCCACCTCGTCGGCGGCGTTGAGGGCGATCGTCCTCGTGCCTCCGGATTCAGCGGCTTCGTAAGCCAGGCGCAAACAGGGGAACTTGTCGAAATCGGGCGGCGAGAAATCCAGCCGTTTCAGCTCCTGCACCGGAAAGCGAAGCGTGGAAGGAATCCGCTCCGGCCAGGTCAGCGCGTACAAAATCGGCAGACGCATGTCGGTCACGGAGAGCTGGGCCAGAATACTGCCGTCATTGAATTCCACCATGGAGTGAATGGTGGACTGCGGATGCACAATTACGCCGATCTGCGCTGGCGGAAGATCGAACAGGCGGCAGGCCTCAATCACTTCAAAGCCTTTGTTCATCATGGTGGCGGAATCAATGGTGATCCGGCGGCCCATCTTCCATGTGGGATGGTTGAGCGCCTGCGCCACCGTCACCTTTTCCAGCTCGGCTTTGGCCGTGTGCAGAAAAGGACCGCCACTGGCTGTGAGCCATACGCGCTCTACTTCCGTCATGCGTCCGCCGCGCATGCACTGGTGTACGGCGTTGTGCTCGCTGTCGATGGGGAGCAGCGGTTTGCCTTGTCGGCGCGCCTCGCTGGTAATGATCTCGCCCGCAGCCACCAGGCATTCCTTATTCGCCAGCCCTACCTCTTTTCCTGCGCGAACCGCTTCGTAAGTAGCCTTGAGACCGGCAACGCCCACGATTGCGCTGACCACGAAATCCACCTCCGCGTGTGTCGCCACGCGAACCGTGCCCTCCTGGCCATACACCACTTCAATCTCGCTCAGCCCTTCGGCCCGAAGCTGTCGGCGTACCGTCTCCGCATCCTGCTCTGTCGCCAGGGACAGCACTTTTGGTTTCCATCGGCGAGCCTGCTCCAGCGCGACCGTGATATTAGAGCCCGCAGCCATGGTAGCCAGTTGAAAGCGGTCGGGATTGGATTCAATCACACTGAGCGTGCTGCAGCCGATCGAGCCGGTGGATCCGAGAATAGCAATGCGTTTCATGATGTCTATTTGTGAATGATAGCCCGGTACAGCACAATCTGAAAAAACCATAATACCGGCGCAGCCAGCAGCATGGCGTCAATCCGGTCGAGAACGCCGCCGTGTCCAGGAAGCAGAGTGCCTGAATCCTTGACTCCGGCGCCGCGTTTGATGGCCGATTCAGTCAAATCGCCCAACTGGGCCGCTACATTGACGCACAAACCAAAAATCGCCGCCAGCCATAGCGGCGGAGAATCAATCCCGGCATCGGCGTAAAAAACACTTCGTGAGGGAAAAGAGTTCAGCGCCACAAGGCCGTTCCCAATCATATGAATGTAATGGAAAAGAACCACACAAAGGACTACCGCGCCCATGGCGGAAGCAATGGCGCCCTCCCAGGTCTTTCCCGGACTAATACTCGGCGCGAGTTTATGCCGACCAAAGGCCCGCCCAGCGTAATAAGCAAATATATCGCCTGACCACACGGTGATGAGAAAAACAAACACAAGAATGCGGCCATATCGGGTATGCCCGGTCAGGGAAAGTTCTCCCAGCGGCACGCTGATGTAGAGAAACCCCAAATAGGAAATGGCCGCCGCTGGCAGAGCTTGCCGAAGGTCTTTGATCGTCAGCCCCAAAAGCAGCAGCAGCAAAGGCAGCACCTGGTATCCAGCAAACTGCACAAGCCAGCTCTCAACGCTGTTGCCGAATTCTGGCCGCCCGAAAATAGAGACCTTATGCAAACAATGGCCGGCAAAATAGAGGCCAGTCGCCACCAAAACCACGTCTCGGTAGAGGCGCTCCTGATAGTGGCGGGCAATACCGAAGTACTCGTGCACAGCCAGCAGGGCAACCATGCCAATCGCGGCGCTGTAGAGCCAGTCCGGCGCCTTGAAAAGGAGCAGCAGCACCACCGGAATGAGTATTACCGCGGTAAGGACGCGTTTCATTTAGCGGGCAACGGCCCCATGAGGATCAATCAGGCCGCCGTAGCGCCGCTCGCGCGTCTGAAATTCCTGGATGGCCTCCAGCAGGTGCGTGCCGCGAAAATCGGGCCATAATGTTTTCGTCACATAGATCTCCGCATATGCCGCCTGCCAGAGCAGGAAATTGCTCAGCCGCATCTCACCGCTGGTCCGAATCATCAGATCCAGTTCCGGAAGGTCATGAGTATAAAGATGCCTGTTGATGGTCTCTTCGTCAATCTTCAGATGCTTCAGACCGCCGTTTTGGGCCGCCTGATGAACAATGGACTGGAAGGCGTCCACCAGCTCGGAGCGCGCACCGTAATTCAGGGCCAGAGTCATGACCATGCCGGTATTGCGCGCGGTCTCTTCCCTTGCCCACGCCATACGCTCCTGCACTTCCTGCGGCAGCAGCTGGTGGCGTCCGATAAATGCCAGGCGGACATTATTGCGCATCATCAGCGGCAGTTCGTCCATCAGATACCGGCGCAGCAGCTTCATCAGAAAATTGATTTCGGTGGGGGGCCGGCGCAGAAAATTTTCCGCTGAAAAGGCATACAGCGTGATGGCCTGCAGCCCAATGTTGGAGGCCGTCTCAATCACGCAACGCACCGCGCTCGCGCCCTGGCGATGCCCCGCAATGCGGGGTAAATGCCGCCGTTTGGCCCAGCGGCCATTACCATCCATGATGATGGCCACATGCCGGGGAAGCTGGCTGGGATTCAGCTGGCTGAACAGTTCGGCCTCCCTGCGGTCCAGCCCAGCGGGAATGTTCGTGCGCAAAACTACCTCTCAGTACGATAAAAACTAGCACAGCGCCAACCAGGCCTGCAATTTGCCGGGATGGCAGGGCTTGGTTCCATTTTCTACTTTACACCGCAGAGTGCATTTGCGCCCTGGTTAAATTCCGCCGTCCTTAATTCCCGCCGGTTTTGTTCGCGGCTTCTTCCTTGTCCGGCTGGCTCCATATTCACCTTGTGAGCGCGGGCAATATTCCTGACCTGGACTGATGAATTTGTATTTGACCCCGGGTTTAGCGGGGCTTTACGATAAAGGGAGCGCTCCTTCCCACCAACCATGACCAGACAAATATTTTATGATCCACAGCGTAAGCGATGGCCGTGGCTTCGGCGGCTGTTCAACGGGCTTGGGCTGGCGATCAGTCTTCTGATTGCCCTGTTTATCGTCCGCTTTTTTCAGGCTTCCTCCATGCCCCATCTGCTCATGCCGGAGCAGAAGCGGATTTTGAAAACGCTGAAGGAAAAGGAGCTTCGAAAAAAGAAAGTGGTCGAAGGGACCCATCGCAAAACCACGGCCCGTCCCTCGGACGTGGTTTTGAATACAGATGAAGGCATTCGCGCGGCCTATTACGTGACCTGGGACGCCGCAAGCTTTGTTTCTCTGCAGGAATACTATCCGCAAATCGACATTCTCTTTCCCGAATGGCTGCACGTTCTCTCGCCGGACGGCGGCATTCAGAGCGTGGATGCCGTCAACCATCCTTTCCCGGTAGTTAGTAACCGGGTTGTGCATCCGGTGGATGAAAAGGTGATGTCTTTCCTTAAATCGGAAAAGGCCAGCGTTGAGGTTTTTCCGATGATCAATAATTTCGATCCGGTAAAGAAAGAATGGATCGATATTGGCGCGTTCCTGCGCGATGCTTCGGCCCGGCAGAACTTTCGGCAGCAACTTTCCCTTTTTCTCTCCAGTGACCATTTTGGGGGCGCGGCCATCGATCTCGAAGAAATCCCCCTGACGGCGCAGCCGGGATTTCTGGCGCTCATCCGTGAACTCGGTCAGGACCTGCACGCACGGGGAATGAAGCTGTATGTAAACGTCCCGGTTGCGGACAAAGATTTCGATTATCCTGGACTCGCGGACGCTGCCGACGGGCTGGTGCTGATGAATTACGACCAGCACCAGACCACCAGCGGTCCCGGGCCAGTGGCGGCCCAGGACTGGTTCGTCTCCAATCTGCAGCAGGCGATTAAGGACATTCCCCGAACGAAGATCATCTGCGCCATTGGCAATTACGGATATGACTGGGCCATTTCACCCAAAACACACCGTGTCACCGGCGTCACGACCAACAATGTGCAGGAAGAATGGCTGCACGCCGCCGAATCGGAATCCGATATTGCCCTTTATCCTGACTTCCTGAACCCTCATTTTGCCTATCTCGAAGAGGATGGCACGCAGCACCAGGTCTGGTTTCTGGATGCGGTAACGGCATTCAACGAAATGCGCGCCGCCCGCCAGTTTGGAATTCGCACCTTCGCTCTGTGGCGGCTGGGCGCGGAAGACCGTTCGCTCTGGGCCATTTGGGACAACCCCAGAGAAGCAGGCGCGGAACAAAAGCTTCGGAATGTTCCTTCCGGCCAGGACGTGGACCGTGAAGGGTACGGCGAAATTCTCTACATCGAACGCGGCCCCAGCCCAGGAACGCGCGAGGTAAGCCTGGACAGTGACAAGCGCCTCATCGAGAACGAGAAGATGATCAAACTTCCCGAGCCATACCTGCTCAATACGTATGGATCCCAGGACAGAAAGATCGCCCTTACCTTCGACGACGGTCCGGACAACATCTATACGCCGCAGATTCTGGACATTTTGCAACGTGAACATGCCACGGCCACGTTTTTTCTCATCGGCATGCAGACGCAAAAAAATCCTGGACTGGCGCGGCGCATTTACGCCGAGGGTAACGGCATTGGCAACCACACGTTCACCCATCCGGACATCAGCGACGTCTCCAGAGAGTACATGAAGAAGTTCGAGCTGGACCTGACGAACCGTCTGTTTGCCAGCAAGCTGGGAATCCGGACACTGCTCTTCCGTCCGCCGTATTCCATCGATCAGGAGCCGGACATCGCCGAGCAGGTGCGGCCTCTTGAAGTCGTGCAGGAGGGCGGCTATATCACGGTGGGATCGAAGATCGATCCTGACGACTGGCAGCGTGGACGCACTGCCGAGCAGATCGTGGCCGCAGTCATAAACCAGGCAAACCAGATGGCGACAGCCGGATGCAGGGCGCGGATCAACTGCGGCAACATCGTTCTGCTGCACGATGGCGGCGGCGACCGCAGCGCCACGGTCAAAGCACTGCCTGGCATCATCGAAGGCCTGCGGGCCCAGGGGTTCCAGATCGTGAGCGTCGAAGGTCTGCTGGGCAAAACTCGGGACGAGGTCATGCCCCGCGTACCCGCCAATGAAGTGTGGTCTGCCCGCCTCGACGACGTGGCATTCGTGCTTTTCGCCGGGCTTACGAGCTTTGTGGTGTACACGTTTTTTGTCGGCGATGTACTGATGTCACTCAAGTTTCTCTGCATTGGCACTTTGGCTACCTTTGACCGTCTGCGCAAGCCGCCGCCCGCTGCCCCGGCGGATTTCCAGCCTTCGGTAACAGTGATTGTGCCGGCATTTAACGAAGAAAAAGTGATCGAGCGCACGGTGCGCTCCGTGCTGAGCTCCAGCTACTCCCGCCTGCGCGTGATTGTTGTGGACGACGGATCGTCGGATTCCACGACGGACGTGGTGCGAGAGAAATTCAGTCCTGAGATTGAGGCGGGCCACCTCGTTCTGCTGACCAAGGTAAACGGCGGCAAAGCCTCTGCCCTGAATTACGGATTAATGCACGCTGACAGCGATATCTACGTGGGCATTGACGCCGACACGGTCATAGCCCCTGATGCGGTTTCGCAGCTGGTCCCGCACTTTGCCAATAGCCGAGTGGGGGCCGTCGCCGGCAATACCAAAGTGGGAAATCGCGTGAATCTCTGGACGCGCTGGCAGGCGCTCGAATACATCACCAGCCAGAATTTTGAAAGACGGGCGCTGAACGTCTTTGGCGCGGTCACCGTGGTGCCGGGCGCCATTGGGGCCTGGCGGACGGCTGCCGTGCGCGCGGCTGGCGGATATCCCGTGGACACGGTGGCCGAAGATGCCGACCTGACCATGGCCCTGCTGGAGCGCGGCTGGCTCGTGACCAATGAAGATCGCGCGCTGGCCTTTACCGAAGCGCCCTCTACGGCTCGTGGTCTTATGCGCCAGCGCTTTCGCTGGTCCTTTGGCGTTTTGCAGGCTGTGTGGAAGCATCGCCACGCCATGAGCAAATGCAGCCGCCTGGGCTGGATTGCCCTTCCCAACGTAGTTATCTTTCAGATTCTTTTGCCCCTGGTCGCGCCCTTCATTGACACGATGTTTATCGTCAACTCGGCCTTTTACTGGATCACGCGCTACTTCCACCCGGAAAGCACGGATTCCAGCAGCTTTGAACGCCTGGTGCTGTTCTTCCTGATTTTTTTGGTGATTGACTTCTGCACGTCAGCACTGGCTTTCCTGCTGGAACGCCGTGAAGAAGGGCGAGGAGAGAACTTTAGTCTGTTACTGCATTTGTGGCTGCAGAGGTTTGCCTATCGCCAGCTCTTTTCTGCCGTGCTTTTCCGGACCGTCAAACGAGCCATTGATGGCAAACCCTTTGCCTGGGACAAACTGGAACGAACCGCGGCGATGTCACAAAAAGTACAGGCCTTAATGGATTAAGCGGCGCTGGAGTTATCGTCGCGGTCAACAGGCTGGTTCAGCAGCTTATCCGCCAGATCCAAATAACGCCGAATCTTTCCCGTCGAGTCCTGTTTGGCCTCACTGTTCTGTTCTTCGCGAGAAAGTATAGTGTTTTCGTTTGTGCCGTTAACCAACATCCGCTATTCCCCCAAAGGGTCAACTCATCGACCCATTGGATGAATACTATATAAGAAAAGTTAGCTGAAAGACGGGAAAATAATCTCCGTAATTTCATACGAACCATTCAATTATCGACTAGCAGCCATAGGCTGAATGATTTCCCCAAGAAGATCAGGCTGCGCGTCATTGCGAACGAGGTGTGGATACTGCTCGCCGCCGTGGTAATCAACCTGATATGTGCTGATATATTCAGCGTTTTCTGCCATCAGCGAAAGCATTTGCTGGCTACTGACAGAAGCCCGCAGAGCCGCGCGCATGACGTCCTTCGACCACTTGCGCCCATTTACGGCAATCAGCTTCATCCCCGGTCCCAGACCAGCGGAATATGCCGGCGAACCGTGGACCACCTCTCGGAGCGTGCCATCTTTGGCAACAATGATTCCCAGAGAAAAACTAAGATCAAGGCCGTCTCCGGTTTTTTCCGCCGCGTTCATCGTGGCATTTTTTTCTGAGGTGTAAACCAGTTTCCAGCCTCCATTCTCGATCCCGCCCAGTGGCGCGTGGGGCGATTTTGAATCCAGACGGTCGCGCAGCAGTCCGGCCCAGTCATAAGGAGTAATCTGATTCAGCGTCGCCACTACATCTTCAAATTTGTACGGCACAACCAAAGGTACGCCGCCTTGTCCGCCGAAGAACGCATGGCAGAAGTCATTCAGCGATTTTTGCTGATGGGTCTGCCGGCGAATAATGGTGTCAACCTCCAGCCAGATTAGAAATCCCTCAGGATAGTAATCGGCGGAGCGGCGCCAGTTGCCCCATTCCGATTGCCCGCCAAACACCAGTTGTACTGATGTAGCTGTGTCCTGCAGTGGCCGCCAGGTGCGTCCGGTGCGATGGTCCAGCATGGCCGCAATGTATGCGGCATTTTCGCGGAACTGCTCGGGAGAGCGCAGCCCAACCCGCGCCGCCAGAATATTGCCGAAATAATCCGTAAGCCCCTCATACACCCAGAGCAGGTCGCCCTTCATGGGCACCTGATAATCGGGCGTCACCAATCCTGCCGGGCGCCGGTATTTTCCATTCCACGAATGCGTAAACTCATGCGGCAATAGATCGGCTTCCAGATTGTGCCAGTTGTCGTCACTGAAGGTGTCTTCCGCGGAGCCATTGTCACTGGATTCATGGTGTTCCAGTCCGTGATGCGCCGTCTGGTCGCTGAGCGTGTACAGAAAGTGATATTTCGCGTAATGGCGGGCCCCAAAAAGCTTGCCGGCCTCTGCCACCAGTTGTTTGTAGCTGGCAATGTCCTTGTCAGTAATCGCGAAAGCGGCTTCGCTTTCCCCCACCATGTCGATGACATGCACCGGCGTTTCCCCCGGAGGCGTAAGCTGAATCTGGCGATAGATTGCGCCGGCAATCAGGGGAGAATCCACCAGTGTGGTCAGCGAGACTTCCTGGAACCGGACCCAGCCATCCGTTCCCGCGCCATTGGCGGGCGTGAGCGCCGTGCCATACTTCCAGCCTTCGGGCAGATGAATAGAGGCCGTTACCTGGACCGCGTCCGAAGGAACATTTTGCGGATAAAACACCACCTGGTTCCACAGCAAGTCGATCACTTTGCTTGAAGACAGAGACCTTGTGCCGCTATAGGTGACGGTATCGAATGCGATCTCCACTTCGCTCACTCCGGCGGGAATCTGCAGGTGAAGCGCGTACATGTCCACGGTGTCGCGCTGCCAGTCCAGTTCACGTCCCCCGGCGCGAACGTGAATCCCCAGCACATTGTTGATGGGGCCTGTGGGACGGTGATTGCCGGGTATCCACTTGGGATAGACCAGCGTTGCCGGTCCAGGAGAAACCGGGACCGTCACCCACGCATGCAGAATATTGCGCGGCGCATCGCTGGCGTCCACGCGCAGGCTCTCATGAACGCTCTGTGCTCCGGCCAGAGCGGTCAGCAGCAGAAATATAAAAACGGAATGGTTCTTCACGAGTTTCTCCCAATAAGCTTTTTGAAAACCCGTAATCTTAAACTGTTCTGGAATCGCTGCGGAAGAAAAGTGCAGGCCAGCAAAAAGGCGGCCCGAAAGCCGCCTTTTTGAGAGGAGAGGGTTCTTAGTTGGGTTTTGGCGTCGAAGTATTGTCTGTCGGGCCTGTAGCGCTTACTTTGAGGTGGTTTTTCACCTTGCGATCGCCCGCATTGGCTTTGGCAATCTGCTCGGCGCTCTGTTTGGCCGCATCGCTGGCCACAGTTCCCCGCAACTCTACGGCGCGGTCAGTCACGTTGACGTTAATGCTGGAACTCGAGAGACTCGGGTCCTGCTGAATGGCGGTCTGAATCTTGCTCTGCAGATCGCTGGTAGTAGCGTTTACGTCGCTTTGAGGAAGATTTGATTTCTGGCTGGGATCAGTCGTGCTCTGGCTCGGAGCAGCCGTGCTGGGATTTTGATCCTGAATTTTCCCGGAATCGTTGGCCGGCTTTTGCTGTTCTGGCATAGTCGGCGGAGTAGTTGGCGTTGTTGACTGCGAATTCTGCGGGCTCGCCGCCTGCGCCAGCGCCATTCCGGCGCTCAGCAGAAGCAATGTAACCTGGCAAAACAATTTTCTCATCGTGATTTCTCCTTCGGATTTTTGTCTGGCTGAACCTCGCGCCTGCGGTACAGGCAACCAAGGTCCAAAGCACGTTTAATTTCCAAGTGGCGCAAGCTTGGAGCTTCCTGAGTTTTGATGTTGAGTGCATCGCGGGGTTGGCCTGGGCCGCTAAAAATCAGGTGAGCAGAGACACTGGAATGAAAATGCGATAGTGGTTAAGACAGGATTAAGAAAGAATTTTCGGTAATCTCTGCAAATCCGCGCCAGCAAACATTACAAAAAAATTTGGAATGCCGAGAAGCTGCCATTGCGTGTCTGAGCGTCCACAGTGTTCTTGCTTAGCCACACACTCAGTCATCTTCTTCTGGCCTAAACACCTGATAAATCAGCGCATTACCCTTTGGCCGCACTCCTGCTTTATTCCCGGGCGAGGACGAAAGGAGAAAAACAACATGCGGCGGCAAGTTGCAATCTCAAAAAAACTTTTTATAACAGCGCTGCTGGCCACAATCGCTTTGACCAGCGCCAGTGTGCTGGCAGATGTAAAACATGTACTCAACATTCAGCGCCCGGCCTTCCCCCCTGCGACTAACGGCAAAGAGGCAAAGCTCACTCTTCACAATCCATCCACTAATAATTTGGCAACAGAGAATGACGAAGTATCGGCCGAACACCAGCTGTCCGAGAAGACGCCCGGAACAGATCCGGCACAGAGCAATGTCGATGATCGCGTGCGCCATATCGTAATCAGCATTCCTGACCGGCAACTGGCCTTGCTGGAAGATGGCGTGGTGGTGAAGATTTATCCCATCGCGGTGGGCAAGCCGGGCACACCCAGCCCCGAGGGCGACTTCACCATCATCAATCGCTCCGAGAATCCCACGTGGCGGCACAAAGGCCAGACGGTATTGCCGGGAAAGAACAACCCTGTAGGCACGCGCTGGATGGGACTCAGCCTCAAGGGTTACGGCATTCACGGCACCAATGTTCAAAGCTCGGTAGGCAAAGCGGCATCGCATGGCTGCTTTCGCATGAAGAAACACGACATTGAAGAACTCTTCACCCTGGTCAACGTGGGCGATGTGGTGACCATCCACGGTCAACGTGACGAACTTACCGCTCGGCTCTTCAACTCAGATCCGGCAGCCAACAACAGTGAAGCGGAGATAGCTTCAGCGGCGACGGTGACAAACACCGTCCAGAGATAAACCTGATGAACCCACCGAGGCCGCGGAGGAACGCAAAGATGAAACGGAACGAACAAAATCAGACTGGAATTGCGCCTAAGTCCCGGTTCTCCTTTGTGTTGCTCCGTAATGATTGTTTTTTTGATGTCGTCCAGTGGCGCCACCGTTTGCCCCGATGTGGCTCTTTCGGCATACCAGCCGGGAATGGACACTCATTCAGCGCGAGAGGGGCGCGCCATGAGTGTTCTCGGGCAACTGCACTGGACAACTGCGGTAAAGGCGACACCAGAGGTCTGGCTGCCAGGAGGACTTCTTCAGGAATTGTGGTGGTTCCCTGGGGATTCGCCGGCAATCAGAGTGGGCCAGACCTCGGGTGCGTGCCTTTTGTTTTCATAAACGGCAGCCGCAAGTGGATCGCACTACAGCGCGGCCGCGCATAAGTAATTGATTTTCCGCTGAAAATCCAAACGGGTGCGCCGTCTCCGCCGGGATGGCCGCTCGTTTCAGCGGAACCCAGAACCATCAACCACAGAGGGCACTGAGAACACTGAGATAGCTGAGATAAACACAGGCACAAAAGGCAGGAATAATTGAGATTAAAGTTACGAATAGATCACGACAGAGCGCAGAAATTCCACGCCAGCGCACATAATTTTATGGACATCTTTTTTTCTGTGCTCCTCTGTGCCCTCTGTGGTGAACAGGCTCAGCTCTGTTTCGTTGCCAGCGCCAGCACCGGCCCGGAGCGCCGTGCTATACTTCGCCCTTCCCGCTCATGATGCAGGCCACAATCAGGTCATATCTGCGTTTATCGGCGTTTCTGCTGTTGATCGCGCTTACGACAAGTCATGCGCAACAGCCGTTGCCATTACCCCTCGTGGATGCGGCGAGCGCGTTTGCGCAGGAAATTGTTTCGCACAATGGCCTGCCGGAAACGGTGATGGTCAGCTTCGATAATCTCTCTTCGCTTTCCTCAAGCGATCAGAACGCAGCCAGAGAAGCGATTTTGGCCCGCTTTCGCAGCGCTGGCCTCCATGTGGTGAAAGCCGATGCCGCAGCGGAATTGCAGATCACGTTTTCGGAAGACTGGCAGGGACTGGTCTGGATCGCAACTTTGAAACAAGCCAACCAGAGCAATGCCAGCCGTGTGCTGATCAAAAAGATTGCGCGTCCGCAAAGAAGCGCCTCCATTCGCACTGCAGCAGTTACCCTGCAAAAGACCCTTATCTGGAACCAGTATGCTCCCATCCTTGATTTCATTCGTAATGATCAGACTCTGCTGGTGCTCGAACCGGAGCAAATTTCGATCTATCAGAGTGATTCCGGCCGCTGGAAATTCGTGAGCGCCCTGCCGGTGGTCCACGATCATTCCTGGCCACGCGATTTGCGCGGAAGGCTGCAGGGCACGGTGCGACAGTTCACCGCATTTCTGCCTGGAACTCTGTGTACGGGGACCATCTCTCCGCCGCAGATGCAGTGCCGCCACAGCGACGATCCCTGGCAGGTGGACCGCAATCAGTTTGCCTTCTTCAGCTCCTCGCGCAACTTCTTCACCGGAGTGCTTGCCGGACAAAACGCCGGAGCCTCGGTTCCGCCATTTTTTTCCGCTGCGGCTTGGCAAAATGGAGACAAGCGGCAGTGGCTATTCGCCGGGACCGATGGCAAAGCGCGACTTTATCAGGGTAATCTCACTTCTGAGCCTGTGATCCAAACCGACTGGGGCAGCGATCTGATGGCCGTCCACTCAGGCTGCGGTTCAGGATGGCAGATACTGGTGAGTTCGTCTTCGAGTTCGCATTCGGATTCGATTCAGGGAGTGGAAATCGTGAATGGCGGCGCCATGCCGGTGAGCATGACGCTGGAGATTTCCGGCGCGGTCCGCGCTTTGTGGCCGTCCGGAGAAGAGAACCAGGCGGCGAATGCGGTGGTGGAGTCCACAACGGGAAAATATGAGGCGTACGCTCTTACTGTTAGTTGTGATCACTAACCTGCTGCTCGCGCCGTCCGCGTATATGGCCGAGTCGCGACCGCGCTATGGCGGAACCGTGCGCATCCTTCTGCGCCACAAAATCAGCTCGCTGGACCCACTGAACGAAGGCGATGATCCGGCCACGCGCGACCGCATTGCCGCCCTGATGTTCGAGACGCTTACGCAAATCGATTCCGAAGGCCACACCCGCGCCAAACTCGCCAGCTCCTGGCAGGCTGACGCCGGTAATCGAGTTTGGGTCTTCACTCTGCGGCAAGCCAGCTTTCACGACCATGCTGAGATCAACTCCGCAACAGTGGCCGCGAGTCTGCGCAATGTAAGTCAGGACTGGAAAATCACCGTCAACAGCCAGCAGACTTTTACCATCGAAACGCCCGGCCCCGTGCCGCATTTGCCGGAACTGCTGGCGCTGCCCCGTTACGCGATCATCAAGCGGCTGCCCGACGGCGTGATTTTGGGCACTGGCCCTTACACTCTGGCAGAGTGGCAGCCCGGCGAACACGTCCTGCTGGCCGCCAACGATGAGTACTGGAACGGACGGCCCTTTCCGGACAGCATCGACTTTCGCATGGGGCTTTCGCTGCGCGAACATCTCCTTGAAAGGAATCTGTCTCTGGACCACGCCGCCGAGCCCAGTCCTGATCAGCTGCGCTCCCTTGCGCAAGCCAATCAGACCTTGCTGCTCTCGTATCCGGCAGATCTGCTGCTGGTGTGCTTCCTCGATCCTGGCGCGAAGCCACGCAGGGCCGTCGATCCACGACTGCGCGAAGCACTGAGCAGCGCCATCAATCGCGCCACCATTAATAATGTTTTGCTGCAGCGCAAGGGTGCGCCAGCCGGCGGACTGCTGCCGCAGTGGCTCACGGGCTGGGAATTTCTCTTCCCTGCTAGTCAGGACATGGAGCGCGCGCGCCGTCTTCGCGCCGATACAAACTCCACGCAGCCGCTGAGCCTGGCCTATGACTCTTCCGATCCGGTAATGAAGATGGTCGCCGAGCGCATTGCCGTGGACGCCCGTGAAGCCGGAATCTTTGTGCAGACTTATGGCGACACTCACGGTAACAGCAAATCGGGCCGGGCCACGCTCAATGCCGACGCCGTTCTTCTTCGCCTGGCTCTCGGTTCACTCGACGCCACGGCGGCACTCGCCGAACTGGCGGACGAGCTGGCTCTGCCCGCCGATACCGTGTCCGCTATAGTAAAGGCATCTCGTCCGGAAGAACTCGTGGAGATAGAACGCAGCGCATTGGCCGATTATCGTTTGATTCCGGTGGTCCGTTTGCCCCAGGCATTGTGGCTTAACAGCAACGTCCATGAATGGCAGCAACTCCCGAATGGCGAGTGGCGGCTGGACCAGCTTTGGGTGGATGGGAGCCGGTAGCCATGCTGCTTCGCACCCGATTGCTGCTGCTGGTATCGCTCAGCATTACCGTAAGCGTGGGCGCGGTTACCTGGCTGATTGAGGCGCGCACGCATGAATCGTTTCGCTTCGCGGAAGAAGAGCGGACGAACGCACTGGTGTCACAGTTCCGGCATGAGTTCGACCATGAAGGCGAAGAGATCACGCGCGGCGTGGATGCCGTTGCCGCGTCTGAGAATATGCTGCGCACGGTACTGGAGCTTTCCGGCGGCGCCGATCCCGCAATTTATGTGAGTGAAGCCGCTGGTTATGCCACGGCGCAGCGGCTCGATTTTTTCGATCTTCTTGCTCCTGACGGAACCATTATTTCTTCGGCGCACTGGCCCGCGCGCTTTGGATACAAGCAACGCTGGTTTCTCGACCAGTCCGCAGCCATTCCACAGCAGCCCTTTCTGCAGCATATTGAAACCGCCGAGGGAAGCACGCTGGCCATGCTCTGCATACGGACCATTCATGGACACGGCGGAACTTACTATTTCGTGGGCGGGAGAAAGCTGGACGCGGTGCTGCCCTCGCTCTCCACTCCGGCAGGGCTGCGGGCTTCCATCTACAGCTATCCTGTGAATGGCGCGGGCGAGATGCTGGGTGCGGAAAAAGACTCTAAAGATTCTTTCGACACCGCCCCGCTGATGCCGCTGGTGCAGAAAGTCCTCAGCCAGCACAGCGATACTTCCTCTACTGTTACGTGGGGAGGCAACCAGCCGAGGCAGGAGATTGTCCATGCCATCGCATTGCCTGGTTATGCCGGGCAGGTCCCTGCGGTGCTGCTGGTTGGCAACTCTTTAGAGCAGGAAGTCGCGCTGGAAAATCGCATCCGCGATATAAGCCTGTTGATTGCCTCGGTAAGCGTGGTTTTGGGAATCATTGTGAGCGCATTTGTGGCCGCGCGCATTTCGAGGCCTGTTCAGGATCTTGCCGTCGCTGCCGAGCGTATAGGCCAGGGAAACTGGGACGTACACGTGGAAGCCTCAGCCTCCGGTGAGATTGGCAAGCTGGCCTCGGCCTTCAATCACATGACCCAGGAACTCACGGTGCAGCGCGAACGCCTGGTGCAGAGCGAGCGCGTGGCCGCATGGCGCGAACTGGCCCGCCGCCTGGCCCATGAGCTGAAGAACCCATTGTTTCCACTGCAGATCACGGTGGAAAATCTGCTGCGCGCCCGCCAAATCGGCCCGCAGGAATTTGATGAAGTTTTTCGCGAGAGCACCTCAACCCTGCTGGCCGAGATCGCCAATCTCAAGACGATCATTGGCCGCTTCAGCGATTTCTCCAAAATGCCCGCTCCCGAACTGCAGTCCGCCGACCTGAACTCGATTGTCAGCGGCGTGGTGCAGCTCTTTCAGGGCCAGTTCTCGCGCGAGCCTGTGCCAGTCCGCGCCGAACTTCAGTTGGAAAACGTGCCTACAGTGGCCGCCGACCCCGTGCTGATCCGCCGCGTGATTGAAAACCTGGTGCTCAACGCCATTGACGCCATGCCCCAGGGCGGCAAACTCACCTTCCGCACCCGAGCCACGGAAAAGAGCGTGGTATTTGAACTTTCCGATACCGGCGCCGGACTTACGCCGGAAGAATGCGAACGGCTCTTTACGCCGTACTACACTACCAAGCAGCACGGCACCGGACTGGGACTGGCCATTGCGCAATCCGTCATCAGCGACCATCACGGGGCCATCAGCGTGAGCAGTAAAAAGAATGAAGGCACGACGTTCCACATTGAGCTGCCGTTGTGGGAGAATCCGGCGATTGCAGATGGCACCAATGCATGAGCTTTTGTTGAATTCCGAACGCCATAGGCGGAAGAACCAAGGTTGCCGCTTCGTAATTTATCCATTTGTCATATTTACAATTGGAGTTCCTGGTAAAGTATTTGGCATAAGCTAAAAGCTAAAGGCCAAAAGCCAAGAGCTGTTTCGTCCATGAAACCCAGTCTCCTCATCGTCGATGATGACGCCAGCACTCTGGCCTCGCTCTCCCGCGCTTTTCGTCTGGCTGGATATGAAGCCACGGTCTGCGACAATCCGGCGCGCGCGCTGGAATTGGCGAAGTCCGAGCCATTTGATCTCATTTTTTCCGACGTGGTCATGCCCGGCACGGACGGACTCATGCTGCTCGAGCAGATGCGCACCGCCGGAGTCACGACGCCGGTGGTGATGATGTCCGGCCAGGCGCACATTGAAATGGCCGTGAAGGCCACGCGGCTGGGCGCGCTGGATTTTCTGGAAAAGCCGATCTCTACCGACAAGCTTCTGCTGACGGTGCAGAACGCACTACGCCTGGAACGGCTCCAGGCTGAAAATCGGCAGCTGAAGCAACAACTGGGCACGCCCGGCCTGGTCTTTACGGGTGAAAAAATGCGACGACTGATGGCCCAGGCCGAGCGCGTGGCGGCCAGCGAATCGCGCGTGTGCATTATGGGAGAGACAGGCACGGGCAAGGAGCTGATTGCCCGCACCATTCACGAAAAGAGTCACCGGCATGAAGGGCCGTATGTAACGCTGAACTGCGCCGCTGTGCCGGCCGAGCTGATCGAATCAGAATTGTTCGGCCATGAGAAAGGGTCGTTCACCGGAGCCGCCGGACGGCACGTGGGCAAGTTCGAGCAGGCACATGAAGGTACTCTGTTTCTGGATGAAATCGGCGACATGCCGCTGCCCATGCAGTCGAAACTGCTGCGCGTTCTTGAGCAGGGCGAGGTGGAGCGCGTGGGCGGGGACAAGCCGGTTAAGGTCAATGTCCGCGTGATCGTGGCTACGCATCGCAACCTGGAAGAGCAGGTCAGGCTCGGGGCGTTTCGCCAGGATTTGTTTCACCGGATTTACGTCTTTCCCATGGTCCTGCCCCCACTGCGTGAGCGGACGGAGGACGTGCCCGCGCTTGTCACCCACTTTGCCCGCCAGATTGTGAAACAGAATGGCTGGAAGGAAATATCGTTCGCCCCGGAAACCATGAAGGCGCTGCAGAGCTACGCCTGGCCGGGAAACATCCGCGAGCTGCGCAATGTGGTGGAGCGGCTGCTGCTTTATTGCGAAAACGACATGGTCACGCCGGACACGGTGCAGGCAGCGTTGCCCGCGTCAGCCGGACAAAGTAGTTCGCAGCCGACGGCCACACATGGCGTGCTATCCGAGCGGGTGGAGCAGTTTGAACGCCAGGTGATTCTGGACGAAATCAAAAGGCACAATCATCACATCACCAACACAGCCAAATCTCTGGGGCTGGAGCGCAGCCATCTCTACAAAAAATGCCAGCAGTTGGGAATTGATTTGCGCGAGCTGAAAAAATAAGAGCCAGTAAATGCAAAAGAGCGCAGGGACGCTTGCGCTCTTTTGCATTTCTAAAACCTATCGGTTGCAGCGAAGCTGTCCTTCAATATTTACGATGCCCGAGCGACAGCCGTCCCAGTCATCGAGCTGTGACCATAACCAGCGGCCATCGGAAGTCTGGCAGCGTGCGCGCATAGTGTCGCCGCGCAGATAAATATCGCGGCAGGTTTCCGTGTAAGTACCACGCGGGGCCGACCAGCCGCTTCTGCGCGTGCAATCGAGCCGACCATTGTCATTCACAATCTCTCCGCCGCAGCGCCGGAAATCGTTGAGTGACGCCGTGCGCCATTCACCATCGCGCTCCTCGCAGCGAGCCAGCAACGTGTCACCCCGAACGGAGATATCGCGGCAGCTTTGGGTGTAAGAGCCGCGCGGCAATGGCCGGTCTCTGTCTCTGTCTCTGTCGCTATCCCGATCGTGGTCTCTGTCCCGATCACGATCTCGATCACGATCATCGCCGTAGCCGCCGCAGACCAGGCGGCCGTCGTCATTTCCAATGTCGCGGCAGCGGCGGAAGTCATCGAGCCAGGCATCCACCCAGCGAGCGTCCCGCGTCTGGCAGCGCGCCCGGAGCCGGTTGCCATCCACATGGATATCGCGGCAGCTTTGCGCGTAGTTTCCAGGAGGCACGTCGCCTCGCAGGGCCTCGCGGGCTTCCTGATTGCAGCTCAGGCGGCCATTCACGTTGGTGATGTCGCTGATGCAGCGTTCCACGTGGTCCAGTTTCGCGTCGTGCCAGTTACCATCACGGTCCTGGCAGCGGGCACGCAGTGAGTCGTCATGCATTTTTATGTTTTTGCACGTCTGTCGATATGAGCCATCAGGCCCCTCCCAGGGCGAGGCCAAAGCCGCGCCCGCGCCGAACACTACCATTGCCACGGTTATTAAACTGAGTTTAGTCAGGAAACGCATTGTGATTCTCCTTCTCTCCAATTCATTTGAAGCTCACCTGCCGCGTACATGGCAGCCTGTGTTTTTCTGGTGCTGGGTGCTGTATCAAGAGAACCCGGAATTTCCAAAAAAGATTCCGGCAGCACTGGCTTCTGTATTCTTCCATACATTTCTCAACAATTAATTTCACAAGCTTTATTTGACGATTTCATTTTTGCTGGGTGAGTTTTTGCCCGCCGTACCACAAAAAGCTCCTTGATTTGCATTTTTTTGTTGACACTGGAACACAGGTACATCAATATCTTGGGTATGGCATTGCAAATGCCCTGGAAGTAGTAGGCTTGTGGTGCATCAAAGCCTTTGGAGTCAAAATCTCAAGGAGGATACCCATAATGGCAACGAAGAAAAAAGCCCCCGCAAAAAAAGCAGCCAAGAAAAAAAAGAAATAATGGATCGCGGAGCCATGTCTCCGCACATCAAGGGAAATAGTTTTAATGGGTGTTCGAATGAACACCCTTTTTTACTGGAGTTGACGCAATGCGATTGCGCGACTTAATATCCGCTTCAGCCACTTGGTCCCGAGGACCATGCCAAAATCGCCCAGAAACAGCGCGCGCAAAAAATCAGAATCGGGTGAAGTCACCATCCCCGACAAACTCTATTTCCGCATAGGCGAAGTGAGCCGGCTGTGCGGACTGCCCAGTTATGTTCTGCGTTTTTGGGAGAGCGAATTCACCCAGCTCAAGCCTTCGAAAAGCAGCACCGGGCAGCGCATGTATCGCCTGCTGGATGTGGAGAACGTGCTGCGCATCAAAAAGCTGCTGTATGACGAAGGTTTCACCATTGCGGGCGCTCGCCAGCATCTGCGCGCGGAATCCCGGCGCAAGCAGGAACCGCTGCCTTTCGCAGCGCCTGCCGCCAGCCAGACGCAGCTCAAACAGGTGCGCCAGGGGCTGAAGGAAGTTCTGGGCATTCTCTCGCATAAACGATAACCCTTAGCTGAAAACTCAGTAACCAGGGTAATTTGTACGTCTCAATAATCGTGAGATGCATCCAAAAAGAAAGTTATAATGACGTAGCTCACCAGCGGAATGTTCGTTCGTCTTTAGGAATAAGGATTTTCGATGCCGAAAAAAATTCAAGCCATCCTTCTTACTGCTTCCATCGCCATTATCGGTTTTTCATTTGCGGGCGGACTGCGCGTCCATGCCTCTGACAATACCAGCGACGCTTCTTACAGCCACATGCAGGTTTACAGCGAGGTGCTGTATCACGTACGCGCCGAGTACGTGGAAGAACCCAACATGAATCTGGTGACGAATGGCGCCCTGCACGGCATGCTGGAATCACTGGACGCCAACTCCAGCTATCTGAGTCCGGAAGAATACAAGGTATTTAAGCAAAAGAAGACCACGGGCAAAGCCAGCATCGGCGCAACCGTCTCCAAGCGTTTCGGCTATGCGGCCGTGGTTTCCGTTCTTCCTGGCGGCCCCGCCGACAAGGCGGGTATTTCCAATGGCGATATCGTTGAAGCCATTGACGGGCAGAGCACGCACGAGATGTCTCTGGCGGAGATCAGAAGCCGTCTGGAAGGAGACCCCGGCTCCAAACTGGAGTGCTCGCTCATTCGCGTGCACAAGGTCGAGCCGCAAAAGATTTCTTTCGTCCGCGAGGAAGTGAAGCTTCCGGCGATCCTGGCGAAGATGCTGCCTGACAACGTGGCCTACGTGAAAGCACTCGTGCTGAATAAAGGCCGGGCCGAGGAAATCGCAAGCCGCATCAAAGAACTGCAAAAAAACGGCGCGAAGAAACTGGTGCTGGATCTGCGCGATTCTTCCTATGGCGATGAGGAAGAAGGCATTGCCGCAGCCAATCTTTTCCTCGACAAGGGGCTGATCGCTTCTCTCCAGGGACAGAAATACACCAAAGTGGAATACAACGCCGACGCGCAGAAGAAAATAACCGACCTGCCTCTGGCAGTGCTGGTAAACCATGGAACATCCGGCCCGGCCGAGATCGTGGCTGCCGCGGTGCTCGACAATAAACGCGGCGACGTTCTGGGTGACAAGACTTTTGGCGACGGCTCGGTGCAGAAGCTGATTGAAGTACCGGATGGCTCCGCCCTGATCCTCTCCATCGCCAAGTACTACACGCCTGGCGGGAAGATCATTCAGGACACCGGCATCACCCCTAATATTCAGGTGGCCAGCGCCAGTGATTTAATCGCGGTCAACGATGACGAAGACGGCGCGGCTCCAACAGAACCACAGAAAGCCGCGCCCGCAAATGATGAGCAGCTGAACAAAGCCATCCAGGTGCTAAAAGCAAAAGAGCAAAAAGGCTAACGCTTTATACAGGAGGGGAGTGAGTCTATTCTCCGGTCCACGGGAAAAACGTGCTATTCTGAGGCCCACACCCATCCTGTCATGAAGTTTTTGTACTCAGACCTCCCGGCCGTCCATCTTGGCGGGAGAAAGTTGGTTGGCCGTGTCGTGTTCGGCACGTTGGTGCTGAGTACCATCTGCGCCGGAATCCTCACCGGTCTGCTCATTGTCTATTCCACTAACCTTCCTCAGATCAGCGACCTGGAGCGCTACCGCCCCGGAACCGTCACTGAACTTTATGACGTTCAGGGCCGCGGCATAGGATCATTTGCTCTGCAGCGGCGCGTGCTGGGCTCTTATGAAAGTTTCCCCAAAGTCCTGCGCGACGCCATCATTTCCACGGAAGACAAGAGTTTTGAAGACCACTGGGGCATCAATCTTTGGCGCGTACTGGGCGCCACCTATCGCGACATATCGTCGCCGGGAACGCGCGCACAGGGCGCTTCCACGCTGACCATGCAGCTTTCCCGCAACCTGTTCCTTTCGCCTGAACGCCATTTCAGCCGCAAGGTCCAGGAAGCCATGCTGGCAATCCAGATTGAACGGCGCTTTACCAAGCAGCAGATTTTTACTTTGTACTGCAATCAAATTGCTTTGGGCCACGGCATGTATGGATTTGAAGCGGGATCGCAGTTTTACTTCGGCAAGCACGCCCGGGACCTCAAACTGGAAGAAGCCGCACTGCTGGCCGGCCTGCCCAAAGGGCCATCGTCTTACGATCCCATCAACAATCCCGAACGCGCTTTGCGGCGGCGCAATCTGGTGATCAACAACATGCTGGAAGATGGAAAGATCACCGCCGAACAGGCCGGACACGCCAAGACCGCATCGCTCAGCCTGGCTCCGCGAACACAGGACGCTTCGCCTGCGCCTTACTTTGTGGAGGAACTGCGGAGGTATCTGGAAAAAAAGTACGGTACCAGCGAGGTACATGAAGGCGGCCTGCGGGTTTACACATCGCTTGATCTTGATTTGCAAAAAGCCGCAAATCTGGCGGTGGCAGAAGGTCTGGGGGCATACGAGCGCCGGCGCGGATGGCAAGGGCATTTGAAGAATGTGATGGGACTGGGTGAGTCGCTCGACAAGTACCGGCATCCGGACTGGGACCAGCCCATCATCCCCGGATCTTATGTACACGCGGTGGTCGCCGATGTGGGTCTTGAGTTTGCCACGATACGCCTGGGGCGCTGGATGGTTACTCTTGGCCCCGACGACATTGCCCTGACCGGACACAAGTTTCCCAAAGATGTCTTCACTCCTGGCGACATTATTTACGTGAAGGTGCTGGCGCTGCAGACTGACGGCACAGCACAGGTGCAGCTCGAACAGGACTCCGGAGCGCAGGCCGCGCTGCTGGCCATCGACAATGCCACCGGGGACATCAAAGCCATGGTAGGCGGACGGAACTTCGGCGAATCAAAATTCAATCGCGCCATTCAGGCCGAGCGGCAGGCAGGGTCTTCCTTCAAACCTTATGTCTATACCGCCGCCGTGGATGAGGGCGCCGACCTCGACGATACCATTGTTGACGCGCCCACTACTTTTTACAGTGGCGGCATGCCTTACACACCCCACAATTATGACCACAAGTTTGAAGGCCTGATTACTCTGCGCCGGGCCCTGGCAGATTCGCGCAACGTTCCCGCGGTAAAGCTGGCCCACAAAGTTGGCATGGCCACAGTCGCCCGCTATGCCAGAAAATTTGGCATCACTGCGCAGATACCTTTGTACCTGCCGATCGCACTGGGCGCAGCCGACGTTACCCTGTATGAACAAACCTCGGCTTACTCGGTTTTTCCCAATGACGGCGTGCGCATTGAGCCGACGTACATTCGCAAAGTCACCGACTACGACGGCCACGTTCTGGAAGAAAACTTTGCCGTTGCGCGGGATGTAATCAGCCCCAACACCGCCCGCACCATGGTTTCCCTGCTGGAAGGTGTTGTGCAGCATGGCACGGCCCGGAGTGCTGTTAAGCTGCAGCATCCTCTCGCGGGAAAGACGGGGACCACCAACGATTACACCGACGCCTGGTTTGTGGGCTTCTCGCCCAGCATCACCTGCGGCGTGTGGGTCGGCTTTGATGAAAAAAAGACGCTGGGCAAAAATGAAACCGGCAGTCAGGCGGCCTTGCCCATCTGGATCGACTTTATGCGCGCGGCGATTGCCGATCCGGCGCGCAGCAGCGAATCATTTCAGCCCGCGCTCTCAAAGCGCACCCGGGAATTGCCAGTGAAACGCGCAGCCGTGTCGAAACCGGTGACTTCTGGCAATCTGGAGGCTCACTAAGCCGTGCGCAAGCTGTTTCGATTTCTTCTGCTTTCGCTGATTCTGCTTTTAGTGTTTCTTGGCTCGGCGCTGCTGGCCATGCGTTTTGCCATCCACGGTCGTGAGGTGCGGGTACCGAGGTTTACCGGACTCACGCAGGGAGAGGCGGAGCGCCTCGCCGTGACTCAGGGGCTGCTGCTCTCATTCGACAGCCGTTTTTACAGTGCCGAGGTGCCGGAAGGCCGCGTGGTGTCGCAGGTCCCCACTGCCGGCGCTAAGGTTCGACGCGGGCTGAAGATACGCGTGGCGCGAAGTCTGGGGCCGCAGATTGCCGCGGCACCCAATCTAGTGGGCCAGAGTGAACATGCAGCCAGCATCAACGCGAGCCGGTACGGCCATGAAATCTCCGCCGCTGCCGTGATGCATTATCCCGGCGCTCAGCCCAATACGGTTGTAGCCCAGAGTCCGCCTCCGGAAACAAAAAAGATTACCTCGCCCAAAATAGGGCTGGTGTTCGCCGCTCCGGATAATACGCAGTGGTACATGATGCCGCGATTTACCGGACACCCGCTGCATGAAGCTGCCCGCGAAGTGCAGCAGGCAGGGTTTACTTTGGAACAGGTGAATGAGATTCCCATTGTAGATATCAAACCAGAAGCTTCAGGGACGATAGTCTGGCAGTATCCTCAGGCAGGGCAACGCATTGCCGCGGGATCGGTCATCAGTTTTGGGGTGAGAAAATGAGTTTTATGATTCGGTAATTTACACTCGTGCCACTGTTCCGGAACTTACGCGCCTGCGAGATATTTGCGTTCTGCTACTAGCGGTCCAGGTGAAGAACAAACCGTGTAGCCCATGGGGCGAAATCGCCAAATGATTTGTTCGAATCGAACCTGGCGCCGGAAGAACCTCGCAGGAAGGGCATCTTCCTGCGAGGCCAACGCCCGGCGATTGCGGGTTGATTACTTCCTGGGTGGTTTTCCTGATTTCGTGGACGCACTACTCTGGTTCGACTGCGGCATCAGACCGAGCATCCAGGAAAAATCCTGCGAGATCCAACCGGGTGACTTCGGCAGACGACATGGCTGCGCAGGGTCCTGAGTAGTGCTGGGGCATGGGCTGGCATATCCGACGGAGTTCCATGGTAAAGGCCCCCCAAAATTCGCTTCCGCTTGGCCGGAAGGAACAGCGACACCGTTGTAGTAAGCGTACTTGTGACAGGTTATGCAGGATGCCTGTCCTGGAAGTACCCCGGCATTGAATTCTACGAACGAGTTCCCGAGGGGAATCGGCTTGTTTTGGTTATCAACGAACTGGGTTTGAACAGCGGTGAGAAAGTAGTTGTTGAAGGCGGGATCGAGATTACCCATGAGTTGCTGCAGCTGTGCGCTTTGCTGAACCGTGCTGATTTGGCTTGGCCCGTAGGGTGTGCTGGAATTCGTTCCCCAGGGGTCAAAGCACTTAGAGTAAAGGCCTGGATTACACCTGTTCGGGTTCGTGATTGAGCTGTTCGGCTCGAAGGTGGCCCAAAACCAATTCGGCAAGATTTTGGAGGAGATGTGGACGCCGACAAGCGCGTAGCAGGTCTTATTAATGATCTCGGTGTAGAGTTTATGGGTGGGATCAGGGCACGCGAACGTCGGCTTGGCAAAAGAGGTCACTGGGACCCAGTCTGCCTTGATCTCTACTGCATCCCACGGGAACGTGATATTCCTGTGAATCTGTTGGCCGTTCAGCGTCGTCAACCCCTTCTCTCTGACGAAAGCGGCTTCCGTGTCGTTGACAAATACCTCCTCACAAAACTTCGGATTGGAGGACAGGTTGCTGGGAACAAAGGGTGCATATGAGGAGGATGTTGTCATTGAAACATTACATTCGTCGTCAGGCTGGGTATTCCAGTTTTCCGCACTCAGGTTTCTGCGGCGAAGCGGGCTGTTCGTGCAGTAAACGGCGTTTGCCATCGGCCGAAGCCTGAGACGACGAACTGGGACAAAAAGCCATGTTGGGATTTAAGTCGCATTGCTCCGTCCAACTCTCAAAATACAGAGAGTGGTTGTAAGGGGTTACCGCATTCACGAACAGCGACCATGCAATGTGTGCGTCGTCGACGGGATCTTCACCCGGCATCAGGTTCACTTTCGCCGGGAAAGCGGGTTTCGCACTTGTTTTGGGTTTGGCTCCGCCACTCTGGTTTTGTCCGATAAGATAAACGCTCGCGACAATGACAAGCAGGCAGGCGATAGCTGGAAATATCTTTGCTTTCATTTTTTGCTCCTTAGTGTTTGGAAATTGGGCTATAGTCGACAAAAGGCGGCGGCCAGCACATTAGGCTTGCTACAAAGCTCGTTTCATATCCGCCAGTTTCGTGTCGTCTGCTTGATAAAGCGGAAAACGGGGGCCAACCGTCTCATTCAATTCGACACGGACGGCCATGTCCCCGCGGAAGACATGTCGGCAAATTCGTTTCGCCACTGTCATTCCACGCGCGGCTGAAGATGCTCAAGCGACTGAAACAAAATATTCAAGCCAGAGCCAAGAACCCACAGGAGAACCTTTATGCCTCCTACGTTTGCGAACGGAAAGATTTGCTACCTTGAAATGCCCGCCACCGATATTGCCCGATCGGCTGAGTTTTACTGCCAGGTTTTCGGCTGGAATGTAAGAAAGCGCGGCGATGGCAGCACCGCTTTTGACGATGGCCCGGGTGAAGTAAGCGGCGCGTGGGTGACTGGACGACCGCCGGCAGCCACACCGGGACTGCTTTTTTACATCATGGTGGAGAGCGTGTCCGCAACGGTGGAGGCCGTGGTGGCAGCCGGAGGCGAGATCGTGCAGCCGGTCGGCGCTGACGCGCCGGAGATCACGGCGAGGTTTCGTGATCGGGGTGGCAATGTGATTGGACTGTACCAGCACCCGGCGTAAAGAGTGGGAGTTCCGTTTCAGCGGCGGAGGAACAGCTGTTGGCTATTAGCCTTTAGCACTGAGCCATTAGCCTTTAATTTTTTAGCTGGTCATTGATGTTGGTAGTTTTACCTAAGGGCTAATGGCCAATGGCTAAAAGCCAACCGCCATCATTTTTCCTCGTCCCCCATAAACTCAAAAAACTCAAACTCTTCCTGCATGGTCATAGCCAGCCATACGGGCGCGAAAGATAAGCGGTGCAGCGGTGTGGGGCCGTAGTCGTTCAGCGCTGCCAGGTGTTTGGGCGAACGATAACCTTTGTTGGAAGCCAGATCGTACTGGGGATAAACCGGGTCCCATTTGCGGATCATGGCATCACGCGCGACTTTGGCGATGATCGAAGCCGCGGCAATAGAGGCGGAGAGCGCATCACCATGAATAATATTGGTCTGCGGGCACTCCCACGGAATGCTGACGGCGTCGACCAACAAGTGGTCGGGCGCGGGAACGAGTTGGGCCACGGCTTCGCGCATGGCCAGCAGTGAAGCGTGATAGATGTTGAGCTGGTCAATGCGCGCCACGTCCACGGCGGCGACGGCATACGCAATGGCATGTTCTCGGATGCGTTCCGCCAGCTTCTCGCGTGTCTCCCGGTCAATGAGTTTGGAATCGCGCAGGCCGCGAATGCGGTAACCGGGCTCAAGAATCACGGCAGCAGCCACCACCGGCCCAAAGAGCGAACCCCGGCCAACTTCGTCCACGCCAGCCACCAGCTTTGCGCCCGAGGCCCAGGCCAGCTTTTCATATTTCACCGTACACTTCAGCCGGCGAAGCAGTCGCATCTTGATAGTGCCTTTGGAATAGGGCTCGCCGGTCGCGGGATTGACGGGTGCGGGCCGCTTTCTGCGCTTTTTGCGCGCGGGCTGGCTACGGCCGGGCATTATTCCCAAACGCCGCCTTCCGATTCTTTCCAGAGCTGGTAGCCTTCCAGTTCTTCGGATACAACCGCAGAATATGCCAGAAACATCGGCTGCCTCTCGTTGAAAGTTGTAAGACGCAGCGGCAGATGGCCCATGCCGAAACCATCGTCGTCATGAATGGCGCCCAGAGTCAGCAGGCTGACATCAATCTGCCGGGGGCGCTGAGCGAAATGCTCTTTATAGATGCGGACGTGGACGATCTCCGGCTCCAGCTTCAGCACTTTGGCAATGGCGAAATCATCACCATCGTCGATGGAGTAGTAACCACCTTCAAACAGTTCGGACAGCGCACTGCGAGCAGATTCCATGGGAAATAAGAGTCACGCCATTATCGCGCGAACGGAAGTTGTATTCCAGCCGGGGGAGGGCTGAATGAAATGAAAGGTGCGAGACGTGGCAATTCCCTGAAATGCGAATAGGCCACGTCTCCACACCAATGATTTCTGCTCCGCAAAAGCCGACGGCTCTGTTAGCTTTGCGTTCCGGTGGCAGCTGGGGCGGGCTGAACGCGCTCCACTTCACGCAGGCGGGCAGCCTTGCCTTTCAGGTTGCGCAGATAAAACAGCTTGGCTCGGCGCACCTGGTTCGAGCGAACGATCTCGACCTTGTCAACCACTTTGGAATGCATGGGAAAAATGCGCTCCACACCCTGGCCGAAGCTGATCTTGCGCACGGTGAAACTGCCCTGGGGGCCACGGCGCAGCGCCACCACAGTGCCTTCAAAAGCCTGTACGCGCTCTTTGTCGCCTTCCTTGATTCTGACCTGAACGCGAACGGTATCGCCCGGATTGATTTCAGGAATATCGGTGCGGCGCAGTTTGGCCGCCAGTTTTTCCATAATGGGATGCTGAGACATCGTCTGTTCCTCTTAATGCTCACTCTTCGGGAGCAGTGTTGATTAGTACTTAGTATCTGGCATGGAGCGATTAAGCGCCATACGAACTACTAATGACTAATTCTTTCTTTTGATCTCGTCTACCAGCTTTCTGTCTTCCCTGTTTAAATCCTGTTCGTCGAGCAAATCCGGACGATTGCGAAGCGTTTTTTCCAGCGCTTTGCGGCGGCGCCATCCGCGAATCTGCTCGTGGTTGCCGCCCATGAGCACGTCCGGCACGGCCATACCGCGAAAATCCGCAGGCCGTGTGTAATGCGGATAGTCGAGCAAACCAGCGGATCCGCATGTGCTGTCCGGGCCGTCTGCATCCGGTTTTTGCGCCGACGTAAAACTTTCCTGCATGGCGGAAGCCTCATTGCCCAGTGCCCCGGGCAGGAGCCGCGTGACCGTATCCAGAATGACCGCCGCGCCCAGTTCGCCGCCGCTCAGGACGTAGTCGCCGATGGAAATTTCGCGATCGACAAGCCCCTGCGCTACACGCTCATCCACGCCTTCATAACGGCCGCAGATCAGGACCATCCGCTCCAGACCTGCCAGTTCCAGCGCCAGGTCCTGGGTAAACATCTCACCCTGGGCCGAAAGCAGCACCACGCTTTGCTTCACGGTACGGGCCATGCGCTCTTCACGGCCAGCCATCTCCAGCGACTCAACGCAGCGAAACAGCGGCTCGGGTTTCAGCACCATGCCTTCCCCTCCGCCAAACGGACGATCATCCACCGTCCGGTGTTTGTCCGAGGTGAAAGCCCGCAGATCGTGGACCAAAATTTCAATGAGCCCGGATTCACGCGCACGGCGCACAATCCCAAAATCCAGCGGCCCCCGAAAGAAGTCCGGAAAAATCGTTACAAGTTCAAATCTCATGGCCGGTCCCGGTCCGGTCCTTTTTGCCGCTGTTTCTCTTCCTGATTCAGCGGCGCATCCAGTTCCAGCATGCCCTGGGGCAGATCCATCTCCACCCGTTTATTTTCAGGCGAAATGCCGCGGATGTAACCGGCGGCGAAGGGAATCAAATACTCCTTCACGCCCTGTACTACCAGCAGTGGGGCCTCACCGGCGCCAAAGCGAACATCCTGAATCTTCCCGACCTCGCGTTCGCCGTCATACACGATGCAACCGGCCAGGTCGCTGACATAAAACGAGTCCGCATCCAGTTCCGCGCGCTCGCCAAGCGGGACCTGAATCTCACAACCAGCCAGCGCTTCCGCGTCGCTGATCGAATCCACGCCCGCAAACTTCAGGACCACCCAGTCTTTATGAAACCAGTGGTCGGTAAGCTGAACTTCACGCCGCGGCGCGTTTTCGTCCGGACCTTTGGCAAACAGCCGTTTACGTGTGGCGAACCGCTCGGGAAAATCGGTAAGAACCGCCGCAGCGACTTCGCCTATTCGCCCCTGGGTCTTAATAACCCGGGCGATGGTGATGAAATCACTGTCGCCGATTTTCCGTTCAGCGCTCTGGCCGGAAACACCACGGCCTTCAACCCGCTTTTGTTCAGTCATCGCTAACCGGATTACCTAGTCTTCGATGATGTCCAGCGTGTAGCGCCTTTTCAGTTTCATGCTCGCCGCGCCAAGAATAGTACGAATGGATTTCGCCGTCCTCCCCTGCTTTCCGATAACTTTGCCCACGTCAGCAGGATCGACACGTAATTCCAAAACCGTGGCTTCCCCATTCTCTACAGCAGACACCTGCACATGATCGGGAGCATCAACAAGAGCCTGAGCAATTTGCTCCACGAGCGCGCGCATATCGCCGCTCGATTCTGTCATTACCCTTTTTCCTCTCGCCAGGCTGGGCTGGTCATTCTACCCAAAATCCGTCCGGAGACTTGGCGCTACGCCGCCGTTTGGACCGTGGCCTTCGATTTGGCGAGCAGACGGCTTACAGTATCCGAAAGCTGTGCGCCCTTGGAAACCCAGTACTCAATCCGCTCATGCTTCAAATCGACCGTCGCCGGAGTTGTGCGGGGATTGTACAACCCCACCACTTCCACCGAGCGGCCATTGCGTGCGCGCTCCTTCTCAATCACGACTACACGATAATACGGTTGCTTGCGCGCACCTATGCGCGCGAGTCGAATCATTAACACTGGTAATTGAATCCTTTCTCGCTGGAAAAGCCTTGAATCAGCTAGGCAATTTGCTATTATCGCGTAATTTACGGGCAAATGGCAAGGCGAAGTCTTATCCAGCGCAAGATAAAGCCTGAGAATGGGCGAGATTCCAACAAAAGAAGAGCCTGGAGTGACAAGATCACGGGAGCGAATTCATCAACGCCACCGTGGCCAGGCTGCTGAACAAACTCCTGATTGAGCAAAGCAAAAGCCGTCCCCAACGCAGCAACGATAACGGTCTGGTCAGCTCCTGCCTACGTCCGATTGGCCTGCAAAGGCGTCTTTTTATCCATGCGCCAGCGCGGGGAACAGCGCCATCAGCGCCATGATCCAGATCGCAATCCACAGCAGGAACCATTTGGAGCCGTTGATTTTCTGTTTTTGTGTGTCCATTTTGCTTCTCCCCCAGGATGATTGGTGATCATCAAGACAATGGGAGTAAAAGCAAGCACTGAACCATGGATCAAGCCATTGATTTATAAGGGATTATTTCAGAACAAGAAGGCGATGTGTGTGCGCGGAAACGCTAAACTGTGTCCTGCAGCACACAGCCAGAAGACGCTTTAAGTATCCAGCAATTCGCGGATTTTGCCGGCCAGCATTTTGATGGTGAAGGGCTTTTGCAGCAGCACGGGGTCGGGGCCGATTTCATAATCGGCGAATTTGCCTGCGGTATAGCCGGAGATAAACAGGGCCTTCACTTCCGCCCGGGATTCCTGCAGCTTCTTTACCAGCTCCGGGCCGGACATGCCGGGCATCACCACGTCCGTCACCACCAGATCAATTGCTTTTTGCTCGTCGGCAAGGGTGAGCGCCTCCTGGGCACTGGCCGCCGGAAGCACATGGTAGCCCAGCTGGGTGAGCAGATCGCTGACCACGGTGCGCAGGAGTTCTTCATCGTCCACCAGAAGGAGGGTCTCCTCGCCGCAAAGCTGTTCCAGATATTGCTCCATGATGTATTAATCGTTTGTCTCTCTCGCAACTTTAGCACTTCCGTGCTGAATTTCAAGCCGAAACGCTACCAGACCCGGCAGCGGTCCTCACGCACCATGGGCTGGCCGGCCTTGCAGGCGAACGCCTGCTGAAAGTCCTGCATGTTCACCACCACGCCATTGATCCGGTATTTTGCCGGCGAGTGCGGATCGGTCACGGCGCGCAGACGCAGCTCTTCCGGACGCTCATTGGCACAGGCCCATTGCGCGAAGCCCACGAAAAAGCGCTGCTCCGGCGTCAGCCCCTCGACCGGCCCCAGTTTGCCGCTTTTGGTGGCCTCTTTCCACGCATTGTAAGCCAGAATCTCTCCTCCGAGATCGGCCACGTCCTCGCCCAAAGTCAGTTTGCTGTTGATATGAACATCGTCCACCACTACGTACTGCGCATACTGGTCGGAGATACACTTTGTTCGTTCTTCGAACTTCTGTTTGTCTTCCTCGGTCCACCAGTTTTTCAGATTGCCTTTGAAGTCGAACTTGCTGCCCTGGTCGTCAAACCCGTGAGTAAGTTCGTGGCCAATGGTCCCGCCTGTGTTTCCGTAGTTGGGGGCATCGTCCATTTTTGCGTCGTAGAGCGGAGGCTGAAGCACGCCGGCGGGAAAATTGATGTCGTTCATTTGCGGACTGTAGTATGCGTTCACGGTCGGCGGAGTCATGCCCCACTCGGCGTGGTCCACCGGCTGGCCGATCTTGCCGATGTTGCGCCGCCGCTCAAAGGCCGTGCCGCGCTGCACGTTGCCGAGAAAATCCGCGCGCGTGATTTCGACCGTGCTGTAGTCGCGCCATTTGTCGGGATAGCCGATCTTATTGCGCAGGCCATGCAGTTTGGTGATTGCCTGCTGTTTGGTCTCCGGCCCCATCCAGTCGAGCTGTTCGAGGCGCTTCTGCATGGCGTTTTCAATGCCCTGGACCATCACCAGAGTGCTCTGCCTGGTTTCCGATGAAAACACTTTGCGGACATAAGCCTGGCCCAGGGCTTCACCCAGATCGCGATCGGTGTACTGCACGCAGCGCTTCCAGCGCGGCTGCAGCTCTTTGGCCCCGCGGAGGTACTTTGCATTGAACTCAAAATTTTCCTGCACAAAGGCCGCCGAGAGATAGGGCGAGGCGGCGCTGGCTACGTGATAACGCAGATAGGTCTTCCAGCTCTCCAGCGGCTCGCTCGCCAGGCGCGCGTTGAACTCCTGAAAGAACGATGGCGGAGCCACGTTGATGATCTCAAAAGGCGGCGCCTGTATCTCATGGAAATACGCCTGCCAGTTGAAATTCGGAGCAAGCGTGTTAAGGTCCGCGAGCTTGATTTTGTTTTTGCGTTTGTAGGGATCGCGGCGCTCCACGCGGGTGAGCGAAGCCTGGGCCAGTGACGTCTCCAGATTCATGACGATGCCAGCGTTCTTCTTCGCTGCTTCCGGAGCATCACCCAGCAGCTCAAAGATTTTTTGCACGTGCTGCACATAGCGTTCGCGGATCTCTTTGGATTTGGCGTCGTCTTTGGTGTAGTAGTCGCGGTCGGGCAGCCCGATTCCGCCCTGGTCGATTCCGGCGATTTGCCGTTCGGAATCGTCAGGGTCCTGGCGTGAGCCACCGGCAAAAGGGATAGACCCCAATGAACTCGGCTGCAGGCGCGCAACCACCAGCGCCAGATCACGCGTGGATTTGAGCGCGGCAATGACTTCGAGCTGCGGCTGGATTGCTTTTACGCCGCGCTTCTCAATAACCGCTTCGTCCATGCAGGCCGCGTAGAAATCCCCAATCTGCCGGGTAATCGCATCACGCTGGCCATTGGCCGACGCCTGCTCCAGAATCCCGCGCAGAAAAACCAAATTGTCCTGATACAGCTTGCCGTACACGCTCCACGAAGTCTGGTCGGGAGGGATGGGATTGTTCTTCTTCCATCCGCCACAGGAGTACTGGTAAAAATCCACACAGGGATTGGCGGACCTGTCCATGGCCGTCACGTCCAGGCTGGGCGTGTAAGGCAGCGTGGTGTCAGAAGTTTGGGCCAATGCAGCCAGGGCAGCACAGGCGAACAGCAGAAGAATCGATATCTTTCTCATATATGTATGTTGATGGACGCACGGCCCCAGAAAAAGTCACTGGCGCGACGGGCTTACTTCTGGACGAGCTTGCTCCCGGATGATTTTACTCCTGAAGGCCAAAAGCAACCTTGATGCTGGCCACCTCGATGATGTCTCCGTCAATGAGTTCGCGCTGGCCGGAAATCTCTTCACCGTTGATGCGGAGCTTGATTTTCGCTTCGGAAGCGGCGATGAAATATTTGCCTTCACGCCGGCTGATGAGCGCGGCGCTGTTCGGGGCAAAAAGCCCTTTCAGCCGGATCGATGCCATGTTCGATTTTCCAATCATGGTCATTTTGCCGGTGAGCACATACTGCGTCTGGTCTGTACGGCCATCCAGCACGCTTAGGATGGCGGTCTTCTCTTTGGGGGAGGCAGCGGCGGGTGCGGGACCGGCTGCAGGCGGCGCGGCCAGCATCTCCTGGGCCTGGCGCGTATCCAGAACTACGGTGGATTCAAGCGTGGCAATGGGCTTGGGCGGCATGGCCGGTTCAGGTATCTGCGTTTCATCCTTGAACTGGACCACATGTTTACCGATCAACACCTGATCGCCATCGCGCAGCGAGGCTTTGCCCACCCGCTGGTTGTTCACATAGGTGCCGTTCAGGGAGCCCAGGTCCTCAATGGCGTAGTGGTCCGCTTCCCACGTGACTTTGGCGTGATGCCCGGAGACCGCCAGATTGTCGATCTGCAGCATATTGTCCGGCAGGCGGCCAATGGTCAGAGTGGTGGGCGTAAGCGGAACTTCCTTCAGCAGCTGTTGGTCGAATTTTAGATAGAGTTTTGCCATTCGCGGCCTCCCGAAAACAGCTTCTTCCACTTGCTTTTGTACCACGAGGATTCCTCCATGCGAAGAAGCAGACAGGTAATGTTATCGTCTCCGCTGCGATCTTTGGCTTCCTGTATCAGCGCATCGCAGGCTTTCTCAAGCGAAGAAGACGAATTGACGATCTCAAGAATTTCTTCATCCCGCACATGCCGCGTTAGTCCGTCCGAGGTCAGCAGCAGGCTATCCCCCGGCAGGGCGATCAGATCATGTACGTCCGGCTGTACCTCGGGCTCCGAACCCAGCGCGCGCAGAATAATGTTTTGCATATTGGATTCTTCCGCCTGCGCCAGTGTAAGGTATCCGCGCCGCACCTGCTCCATGACCAGCGAATGGTCTTCCGTGAGCTGTTCAATCGCGCCGCTGCGAATCAGATATACGCGACTATCGCCCACGTTGGCCACGCGCAGCGAGTTCGCCCGCAGCAGCACGGCCACTACGGTAGAGCCCATTCCCTGCCGTGCTTCCTGCTTTTGCCCGGCATCATAAATGGCCCGATTCGCCCGCCGGACCGCGCTGGCCAGCGCCATGCCCAGCACGGACACATCCGGCAGCGGCTTCCCTTCCTGGGGAAAACTGCCGGAACGCGCGGCATCGCGAAAGTAATCCAGGATGGAATCGACGGCGATCTTGCTGGCTACCTCGCCCGCTGCCTGTCCGCCCATGCCATCGCAGACCACAAAAATCCCGTAGCGCGAATCGTAGCCGAAGTTGTCTTCGTTGTTCGTGCGAACAATTCCTACGTCGGTTTTACCGGCTACATCAACAACCAAAGGCATGAGTGGTCTCGGCCATTTCCACGTTAAGAGTATCGGTCAAATAAGAGATTATCCCTTGTTCGGAGCAAATTCGCGAGAAATTGAGAGTATCTGAGAGGGTTCGCCCGCTAACCGCCAATATGTACCATACTGCGCGAAGGCTTGATGAATTCCGGCTCGCCGATGTGGTGCCGCGCCTCTTTGTGCCCGATTACGGTATGAATGTACGCCGCAAGCTCTTCGTCGTCCGCGCCGGCGTGCATCCGCGAGGCCAGATCATGGTCGAGAAGGGAAAACAGGCAGGTGCGAATCTTGCCATCCGAGGTGAGGCGCACGCGGGAGCAGTGCCCGCAAAACGGATGCGATACCGGAGCAATGATGCCGATTTCGCCCAGTCCATCGTCAAAGGTGTAACGCCGCGCCGTTTCGCTCGGTGCATTGGGAAGCTGGCGCACCGGACGAAACTCATTGAGCTTGCCGAGCACCTCGTCCATGGTCACCACAATTTCTTTCGACCACACGCGGTCTTCTTCCAGAGGCATGAACTCGATAAAGCGCACCACCACACCTTCATCGCGGGAAAACTTTGCGAACTCCACGATCTGATCGTCATTAAACCCGCGCAGAAGCACGCAGTTGACCTTCACCGGTTCCAGACCCGCGCGTTTGGCGGCGCGAATGCCGGCCAGCACATTGTCATAGCCCGAAGCCACACGCGTGATGGCGGCGAATTTGGCGGGATCCACCGCGTCCATGCTGATGGTGGCGCGCCGCAAACCTGCATCCTTCAGCGGCTGCACCATTTCCGCCAGCAGATGGCCGTTGGTGGTCACGGCGATATCGGGTACCTTGCCATCCAGCGTGCGCAGCTGCGCAATCTCGCGGACAAAAGAAACAATCCCGCCGCGCAGCAGCGGCTCGCCACCGGTCAACCGCACCTTCTCAATGCCCAGCCGCACAAAAATGCGGACCATGCGCAGATACTCCGCAAACGGCAGCTCCGAGTAGAGGGCACCCTCATTGCCGGTGCGGCAATATACGCAGCGGTAGTTGCAGCGGTCGGTAATGCTCACCCGCAGATCAGTGATGTCTCGTCCGTGTTTGTCGCGAAGCCGCATGTAAGGACCGCTCTCCAGCGTACTCTGGTCCAACAGATGTGCTGTGCCACATCAAAAAAAGCTTCATGCCGCAAAGCCGCAGGGGTTGAAAGAAAGGAAGGCACACACTCAGGTGTGGTCCCTTTCCAAACGGGAGGCCTGGCCGTTTCCAGCCAAACCCTCGTCCCTGCAACTCCGCAGGGAACCGCCATCATCGCCCAGGTATGCCCGAGGGCCAGGATGGTCGGAACCTAAAGACATTATAGGCCCATTGAGACCGCCTGATACACCAGCCGCTTTCGCCGGCAGCTCTTTTAGCGGATGGTCTCTTCCGGCCAATATCTTTCGTGCTGCACGACCTCTGCCAGCCAAAGAACAAGGGCCAGGGACTAAGAGCTAACGGCCAAAAGCCAACCGCCAGGCGTCTTTTAACTGCCCAAAACTCAAAACGCGATCTTAATTCCCAGCCCACCTTGCCGATCATCAAGGTATGGATATGCTCCACATCGTCCTGATTGAAGACAACCGCCTCACCAAGACGATGAGTGAGCATCTTCTGCGCCAGGCTGGTTACACCGTATCCTCCGCCGAAGATGGCGAGTGCGGACTCAAACTGGTCCGGTCTGTCCTGCCCGATGTGGTGCTGCTCGACGTGCTGCTGCCCAAACTAAGCGGTGAGGAGGTGCTCCAGCACCTGAAGCTGGATCCAGCCACGGCGGATATTCCGGTCATCATCATCACCGGTCTCTCCCGCAGCTATAAAGAACACTTTCGCCATGAAGGTGTCTTCGCCTTCCTGACGAAGGCCCAGTTGCTCGATGACATTGAACCTCTTCTGGAGCTGCTGCGGCAAATTGAGCCCCGAAATCGCCAGCAGGAAGCATCTGCGGAAAACACGGATTGCCGCCTTGCCACTCCTCCGGCTCATTCTGCTGGAGTGCCTCACATCCCGTCGTAGTTCGGACCACCGCCGCCCTCGGGCGGGACCCACGTAATGATCTCGTAGGGGTCCATGATGTCGCAGGTCTTGCAGTGCACGCAGTTCGACGGATTCAGATGGATGGCCTTGCCGCCATTCGTCTCCTCTATCTCATACACATTGGCCGGACAAAAATTCTGGCAGGGATTGCCGAACTCCGTTACGCAGCGCGTGTTGCAGATATTCGTATCGTGAATCACCAGATGCGATGGCTGGTCTTCTTCATGCTTTGTGCCAGAGTGGTAAAGATCGGTCAACTTGTCGAAGGTCAGCTCGCCGTCACCTTTGGCTTTGCCCAGAAGGTGCGCGCGCTCGGCGCCATCTGGCGGCAGCTCGCTGAGGCGCTTCATGCGCTTGTGTCCGGCATGTGTGGGATAGACCTCGTACAGACCGCGTCCGCCGGTCATCTGCTGCAGAGCCGTGTGGAACAGGCCGTGGAGCATGCCCTTTTCGAATCCCTGATGGAAGTTGCGCACCTGCCACAGCTCGTCTTTGATCCAGCTGGTGTCCACTTTAAGTTTGAAATCCTGGAGCTTCCGTGCGCTGAAGTTATTTGCCACCATGGCTTCAAACGCGGTCTCCGCCGCCAGCATGCCGCTCTTGATCGCCAGATGTATGCCCTTGAGCCGCTGCGAATTAAGAAAGCCGGCCGAGTCGCCCACGATCATCCAGCCATTGCCCGCCAGCGGCGGCATGGAATACCATCCGCCATACGGCAGTGACTTGGCGCCATAGCGGATCATCTTTCCGCCTTCCAGCAAGTGCGCGATCATCGGATGCTGCTTGAACTGCTGCAGCACGCGCTGCGGATCGAGCCGCGGATCTTCATAATCGAGGCCGGTCACATATCCCAACGAAACCACGTTGTCTTTCGATCCGTAAATCCACGCGCCGCCGTACTCTTTGGTAGTCAGCGGCCAGCCCATGGTGTAGATGACCTCGCCCTGGCGAATGCGCCCGGACGGGACCTCCCACAGCTCTTTCACGCCCACGCCATACACCTGCGGGTTTTCCCCTTGCAGATGGAAGCGGCCAACCAGCTGTTTGGTGAGTGATCCTCGCGAACCCTCGGCCAGCACCGTGACCTTCGATTTCAAGTCATAGCCTGGCTCGAAGTTGGCCTTCTGCTGGTTCTGCTTGTCCACACCCTTGTCATCGGTGCGCACGCCGGTCACGGAGTCGCCTTCCAGCAGCAGCTCCGATCCCGCAAAGCCAGTGAACACCGTAATCCCAGCCTGCTCCACCTTCTCCGCCAGCCACTTCACAAAGCGGTTGATGGAGATCACGTAATTGCCATGGTCCTCAAGCGGCGGCGGCGTCAGCGGGAATCTGTATTCGTGCTCTTTCGTCAGGAAGTAAACGTTCTCTTCGCTCACCTCGGCATCAAGCGGAGCCTCGTCACGCCAGCCAGGCAACAGCTCGTCCATGGAGCGCGGATCGAGCAGCGCGCCGGACAGGCAGTGCTGACCCACTTCACGCGCCTTCTCCAGCACATAAATGTTCTCTTTGCTCAGCTGCGCATCCGGATGGCGGCGGTTGTGCCGGTCAATCAGCTGTGACAAACGCAGCGCGCACGCCATGCCCGCCGGCCCGCCACCCACAATGGTGACGTCAGCCTCCATCTGCGGACGCTCGACTCCCTCAATCGTTTTCCGAAAGATCATCAGGTTTTATCCAGTTAAATCAGACTCAGAATGCTTGTCGCGAAGCTCAATTTGACACGAACACCAGCCCCGTCGGGGGCGAAATTATGTAGCCCAGCGCGTAAGCGCTGGGAAAAGAAAAGTAAACCGATTACCCGCCCGCCTTCGCCTTCTTCACTTCTTCCGTGAGTACGGGAACAATGTCAAACAAATTGCCCACCACACCGTAGTCGGCAATTTCAAAAATGGGCGCCTCTGCGTCTTTATTGATGGCAATGATCGTCCGCGCGCCCTTCATGCCCACAATGTGCTGGATCGCGCCGCTGATGCCCACGGCCAAATAGACTTTCGGGGCCACGGTCTGGCCCGAGCTGCCAATCTGCCGATCCATCGGCAGCCAGCCGGAATCGCATATAGGGCGCGAAGCCGCGATCTCGCCGCCCAGCGCATCCGCCAGCGCTTTGGCCAGCTCGATATTTTTCTGCTCTTTAATTCCGCGCCCGACGGAAACAATGATCTCCGCCTGCGTGAGGTCCACCGCCTGTTTGGCTTCTTTGAATGGCTCTTCCGGCTGGGTGCGAATCACGTTGTCCGCGATCTGCACATTCACGGTCTCAACCGGAGCGGCGGACGCGCCGGCCTCGGCCTTGTCGCCGCGGAAAGCCCCCGCCTGGAAGGTGACGAAGTGTGGCGGATCGCAGGCAAACGATACGTCGGCGGCAAACTTGCCCTGGAACATCTGCCGCGTGAACAGCAGCTTCTCGCCGTCCTTGTGGAAGCCAATAGCATCGCTGATCAGCGTGCGCTTGAGCGCCGAAGTAAGCTGCGGGGCAAAATCGCGCACCTGATAGGTGTGCGGCATCAGCACCAGCCGGGGCTTCTTCGCCTCCACCAGCTGCCGCAGTGCGGCCACCGTGCCATCCGGCGTGTACTTTTCCAGTTTGGGCGACTCAACCGCATACACCTTCGCCACCTTCTTGCCCGCGATCTCCATGGCAATGCCGGCGATGCCGCTGCCAAAGACCGCAGCCTCGATACTCCAGCCGGTCTCGGCCGCAATGGCCTGCGCCGCGGTTACCGTCTCCCATGAGACGCGATTCAGTTTGCCTTCACGCTGTTCAGCAATTACCAGGATTGTGTCTGCCATTGTCTATGTCTTTTGTCGAATCCTTTTGCGAAATCCCCAAACCATCAGCCCCAGCGCGGTCGCCACGTCTACGATAAAGCTGGTCAGCATCAGCTCGCCTCCAGCGCGGATGTCCCAGCGCGCGTAGAGCAGCCAGCCCAGGGCCGCTATCAGCATAATCAGGCCCGCGACCACCAGTGTGTTTCCGGTTTCACGCCGCGTTACCGGGAGATAATTCCCGCCCTCGGGGTCGTAATCTATCCGCTCCATAAACTTCCCCTTTCGCCGCGTGGCCGTATTTAGATCACGCGGACCTCGTTACGGAGCCTGTCCACCAGCTTCTTGGCCACTTCCGCCGCCGGACCTTCCAGCATCTCGGTCTTCTTGTTCTTCTGCGGAATGTACAGCTTTTCAATCTTCTGCAGATTGTCGCCCAGTACGGACTTCACTTCGTCCAGCGCGACCTTGCGCAGCGGCTTGTTCTTGGCCTGCTTGATGCCCAACAGCGTAGCGTACCGCAGCTTATTGATGCCCGACTGAATCGTCAGTACCGCCGGCAGCGGCATGGCCACGTGCTGGAAGAACCCGGATTCAAGCTCCCGTTTAACACGGATGCCGCTGTCACTCTTTTGGATTTCCATAATGATCGTGGCATGGGGCCATCCCAGCAGTTCCGCCATGATCACGCCTGTCTGCGCGTAGCCATAATCATCCGACTGCAGGCCGGTAAAGATCAGGTCGAATTTTTCGTCCTGCAGCGCGGCCACGAAGGCCTTGGCGATGTTGTTGGCGTCGAGACCGGCAAAGACGTTGTCTTCCAGATGAATCGCGCGGTCCGCGCCCTTGGCCAGCGCTTCGCGCAATACCTGCTGCGCCCGCGCCGGACCGGCGGTAATCACCACCACCTCGCCGCCATGTTTCTCTTTTTGCCGCAGCGCCTCTTCCAGAGCAAATGCGTCCGGCTCATTGACTTCATACGAAACATCTTCGCGGATCCACGAGCCGCCCTCATTCAGCTTGAGCGGAGCGTCTTTCTGCGGGACCTGCTTCATGCAAACCAGAATTTTCATAAGTTAAAGTTCCTGCGGCTTATAAAAATGAATCGCCATTCAGCCGCCCGTGAAACCAGCCAGTATAAATGAGCAGCCGGAGTTAGCACAGCCCGCCAGGAGATTTTTGCCGCTTCTTAGCCCAGTCCCCAGACCGGGCAGGCATATCCCATGCCCATGTGGCTTACCCATGTACGTGTGGCACAGGCACTCCTGCCTGTGCAGGTTTGCCTTTTCGATTTTTTGATCAGCGTCCATCAGCGTAAATCAGCGGCAAAAACCGGGTCTGTCTTGTCAGCCATCCGCTCGATCCAGTGTTCCTGACATTTGGAGTTGCTGCTGGCAACTCCGTCTTCCCTGGACTCCTCTGATTTAGTCGTGACGCTACACTCGCCTCTCTTCGGTAATCGTCCACTGTGTCTTATCCTGGGTCCTCTCGCTGGATTGTTCCTGATTACCGCCATCAGTGGATGCGGAGGTGTGGCATCATCCACGACCGGATCCGCTCCACCAACCGTCACAACCACCGCGGCGCCAACGGTAACCATCGCTGCCAATCCGGCTGCGATAACAGCAGGACAATCCAGCAGTCTTTCAGTAACAGCCAAAAACTCCAGTAAGGTCACAATCACTGACAATTTAGACAGCAATACTTTTACATTGCCAGGGAGCGGCGGGACACAAACGGTTAGCCCCACGGCGACCATCACCTACACGGCGACCGCGAGCGGAGGCAATGGGCAAACCGCGCAGGCATCTGCCACTGTCACGGTGACAACGGCACCCACACCAGCAACGGTGGGGTCCATTGAGCACGTGATCTTCATGTTGCAGGAGAACCGGACGTTTGACACCTACTTCGGTATGCTCAATCCCTACCGCATTGCCAACCGTTTCAACATCGGTGACGACGGCAAAGAATACGACGTTGACGGCATTGACGATAAATTGAACAAATTCTCCAACCAGGATGACGAGGGCGACACGTTCACGCCGTTCAAATTGACCAGCACGTGCATTGATGACGATAGTTCAGCATGGCTCGAGAGCTATGGATCGGTGAACCGTTTTGATTTCCTGACGACCCGGCCCATCCTGATGGACGGGTTTGTACACGTGGCCGAGGGTTTCGCCAAATCGGGAGCGGGAAGCGGCTCATTCACTGATACCCTGGGCAAGCGGGCCATGGGCTATTACGACCAGCAATTCCTCAACTATTACTACTTCATGGCGTCACAATTCGCACTGTCCGACCGCTGGTTCTCGCCGGTTGCCAGCAAGAGCACTCCCAATCGGATTGCGACCATGAGCGGCGGCACAACCCAGGGTCTGGTGCGCGATCCGCAGCAGGATGATAAGTTTGGCGCGCTGGCCATTACACCCATTTTTCAGGAGCTTGATGCCGCCTCCGTTTCCTGGAAAATCTACTATACGGTCACTGACGATAATTGCCTGGCCGATAACGGCGGTAATTGCAACACCTCTGCGCCCAACAAGTTCCCGTCGACTACTTTTGCGGGTTTCAGTTATGCGCAAAAGTACCTCAGCAACAACCCGACCCACGCCGCCTGTACGCCTCCCAAGCAGAGTTCCCTGCAGGCGGTGGGCGATCCAGCGAACGCTTTTTGCATTGACCCGGCACACATTGCCCGAATCAGCCAGTTCTTCACCGACCTCAGGAACAACACGCTGCCAAGCTTTGCGTACATTGAAGCCGGCTTTGGCGTGAACGATGAACATCCGGGGTCGGGACAGTCGATTCTGAATGGCCAGGCCCAGGTGGCAAGCCTCCTGAACGCTTTTATGGCCAGTTCATCATGGCAGAACTCTGTCTACTTTTTCAGCTACGACGAAGGCGGTGGCCCATTTGACCATGTTCCTCCAGTGCCAGGCCACACCAACGACAATACTGACGCGGCCCTGGGCGTGACCACGGACATCTCCAGCATTGCCGTGAATCCAGACAGCTTTCTGCCTTGCGTGGCCCCCTCCAGCGGGCCTTCCCTTCATTGCGATCTTAGTTCCAATGAGCCCGGCGCCAATCCCGGCGATGCCGCGGCGCAACAGGGTTTTGCGGCGCAACTTGGCTTCCGGCTCCCGAACATGATCGTATCTCCGTTTGCCAGAAGACACTTTGTCTCGCATACGCCCATGGACCATACGGCGATTATCAAGTTTGTGGAAAGCCGTTTCATCGGGCCGAACGCACACCTTACCAATCGCGACATGGCGCAGCCCGACCTGCTGGAGTTTTTTGACTTCATCAATGTGCCCTGGAAGACGCCGCCAACCCCGCCAACTCCGGTAGCGGCGCCGGGGCCTTGTAATCCGCAGAATTTTGGGCCGTAAGGAGAGCAACAGCCAGTCATCTCCCAGTGAATCGGTGGCTCGCCCATACACGTGTGGCACAGGCACTCCTGCCTGTGCAGGTTTATCTTTTTCGATTTTTTGATCAGCGTCCATCAGCGCAAATCAGCGGCAAAAAACCGGGTCTTGTTGTGTAAGCCATCCGCCCGATTTGTACCCGCGCTGCCGCCCGGTACCCGCCCCCCCTGTTTTTTGCACTTTGGCTGAAAACAAAAGGGTTAACACACTTCGACCCAAGCGTGGCCCTTGGGTGGCCCAACGGCCACCCAACCTTATTCACTCCATAAAGACCGAACGCCGCAACCGGGAAGAAATCCGGCTGCGGCGAATTCAAAACACTATAGCAAACAAAAGGAGAAGAGTAAAGCAGAAACCACGCAGGTAAATCAGGTATAGTTTAATTAGTTTCTCCTTATTTGCAGGCCATACGGTCATGAAATCAAAGCCGCTTGACCCGGCTAAAGGAATCCCCCAAAGTTTCCCATGGAATCTCTGCCCAGTGCGCCTTGCTATAGTCTTAATCTGAAAATTTGCGAGCCACATGCCCTTTCTTGAACCCACCACCCTGACCGGCAAACATGCCATCCTCGAACCGCTCTCGCAGCGCCACCATGACGGCCTGGTCGAAGCCGTGAAAGACGGGGAACTGTGGAAACTCTGGTATACGATCATCCCTGAACCTGCCCGAATGCGCGCGGACATCGACCGAAGGCTTGGACTGCAATCAAACGGCGCCATGCTGCCGTTTGCCGTGGTGGACGCCATCACGGGAAAGGCTGCCGGCATTACGACCTACATGAACGTGGACGCGCCCAACCGGCGCGTGGAGATTGGCGGCACCTGGTATCGGAAGAGCCTGCAGCGCACCGCAATCAATACCGAATGCAAGCTGATGCTTCTTACTCAGGCCTTCGAATCGATGGACTGCATTGCGGTCGAGTTCCGCACCGGCTTTTTCAACCACGCCAGCCGGCGGGCCATTGAGCGGCTGGGCGCTAAACTCGACGGCATCCTCCGCAGCCACCAGATCATGCCCAATGGCAATCTGCGCGATACCTGCGTCTACAGTATCCTTGCCAGCGAATGGCCCGCGGTAAAGATGCATCTTTCATTCAGGCTGGAAGGCCGCAAGTAGCAATTACTTTCTGCATTGCTCTGGCTGCGAGCATGGCGCATGCCAATACCATAGTCACCCAAAATATCCTGAACTTCCCCTCGGAAACACAGAAAATTCGACGTTTTCTGGCAGACAGCCAATAATCGACGCGTCGAAAATCGAGAGACGAGCGTGGCGGGCTTTTGTCAATTGCTACAGAGACACCCAATGTAAGTAGAAAATTTATATCGCAATTTAGACTGACTGATAAGTCACAGCTTCTGCATCAGAGAACCACCCAAAACGAGATATCTTGGATCTTTCCAAGGCTGACCATAGAGCTCTTGAATTTCAGGAGCTGGAAATATTTCATCTAATCTTGTTAAACATAGCCCGGCTGCAACGAGATGAGAAACGTAGGCAGACAATGGGCGGTGGCAGTAAGGCACACCTTCTATCACTTGCTCTGGAGCAAGAGTTACTGAAAAGTTTACATCCTTCACTTGTTCGTTAACATAACGAAATTCTTCGGGCAAGAAAAATTTCTTATAATCATTGTAAAATGCTGGGTGAGGCAGTGACATTAAAAACATTCCTGCGACAGTTAGCCGTCTAGAAATTGCCTTGCAAAACTCAGCAATATTACTAACCGAATGAATACACATATGTGAGATTACTAATTCGAACAGCATTTCATTACAAAATGATTCCATTGCGCAGTTATGCAGTGTAACTTTTTTCCCATCTAGGACTTCTGTCGCAACTTTATACATACCTAGAGATGGCTCGATCATCATATATATCTCTGGAACCTCGCACAATGCTTTAGCTAGATGTCCAGTTCCGCCGCCAACTTCAAGAATAGTCTGCGGATTAATTTCCGTAACGAGGTGCTCGTAGTAAGGCACAAACACTCTTGAAAAAGTGAGGTCGAGACCACTATCGATTTGCTGCCTTCTGAGGCAAGCGACTTCATCCCACCGGTGCGGCATTGGCCATAGCCTTTGACTTGCGCACTATATCTTTAGCAAGTCCTATTATTTGTGGACCAGAGCTTGCGTCAAAAATCGTGATCTCATGATGGGGGTGAGTTCCCTTTGCGATCGCAAGTCGCTCTGCTCCACTTCGATCAGAGTTTATGAGAGTAAACCGCGCTTCAGGAATATCGTGTGGTCCAGTAACAATGAAGTTAACACCAACCGCCTCTAGCTTCGCCCTAAGCACTGTGATAACCGGCTGAGAAGTAATAATTTCAAATCTAGTGCCAGCTTGACTGCGTTTCTTTATCTGTTCCTGTACGCTATTAGCCTCGATGAGCCATGCTAATCGATTACTTACAATCATTACACTGCTTCCATGTGAAATGAAATCATTCATGAATGCAGCAGTTTCATCACTTGTTTGATTGATTTTGACTTCCGGCAAATAGCGAACACCACGTTTGCCGATCATAACAATAACACCAATAACCTGCGCTACCAACGTAGTAAGCAGCCAGCCCAGATATGGCAGGCCATTACCCTGCTTATTCACGAACCAGAGATATACGAGACCACTAATGGTTACGATAGCCGTAATCACAAAGATTGCGAGGAAGGTGTAAATTGTCGTTTTTAACAGCGACTGCATCTTTGTCTTCCTAACTTTAAGCGGACAATATCACGGATTTATTTCCGCATATTATAGATGACTGAAATAACTATAAAGTGAAACAAAGCGAAAATAAAAGATATCTAATATTAGAATATATTAATTTAACTTCCGGGGGCATCAGCGCGCGACTGTAAAAATTAAGTAACAGCAAGCATGAAAAAACCATAAGAGTGAGGCTGATGCAGAGATCTATTTGTGGGACTAACGCCACGGAGCAACCTGAGTCCGCACGCAAAAGCCTCGCAGTAATAGAAAATTGCGATATGTATCCTACTCTCGCGCCAGCAGAACCTCGGGATGTTTCTGCGCAATCATAAGCAGTTTAAGAGTGGCCTCTCTCGGGCTGCGCACTCCCTGTTCCCAGCTCTCCACGGCATTTGGGCTCACATTGATGATGCGGGCAAAAACCGCCTGGCTCACATTAAATGACTGGCGGATGGCTCGAATCTGGTTGGGGCTCAATGGCTTGGGCGGCGGAGGAAGTTCGGTAACGCGCAGTGAGCCCGGATTGCCCTGCTCGTAAGCCAGTGCCGACCGCAGAGATTGTTCCAAATCGCTAAACACTTTCACTTTCTTCTTTTGTTTCTTTTCTTTTTCGGTATCCGCCCCTTTTCCCCTTGCTTCTCGACGGATTAAAACAGCGTGCCTTGCGAATCCCGCCCAGGTCTCTTACCAGATCGCCACGAAGCGGGTCGCGCAGTAAATCAGCCTGAATTGCGCTGAGAACATCTGCCGCGGATTCGCCGGCCAGCTGATGGAGACGCCGGGTGAAGACCGTCGATTCGATATATATCACCTTGCAGGATATACCACTATGTAGGACATAGTCAGCTGTTTTCTCTTTTGTCACCGGGATTTTTTGAGCTGCCGAAGTTCCGTGTATTCGGAGAATGCCTGGCCTTCGGGTTAATCTGATGCAGCAGGTCCGCCTAAGAGGATTACCGATGTCCGCGACCGAAAGCATTGCGCAAAATCTTGCCCTGATCCGCGAGCGCATGGCCGCTGCTGCCGTCCGCGCCGGGCGCGGCCCTGAATCCATTACTCTGATGGCCGTCAGCAAGACTGTGGCCCCGGAACACATTGCCGAGGCTTATGCCGCCGGCGTTCGCTGCTTTGGCGAAAACCGGGTGCAGGAATTCGCCGAGAAGCTGCCCGGGCTACAGAATCTCAAGGACGCCCAATGGCGGCTGATCGGGCATCTTCAGTCCAACAAGGCCAAAAAAGCGGTGGAGTTGTTCCACACCGTGGATTCCGTGGATTCCCTCACCCTGGCCCGCAAACTCGATCAGGCCGCTGCCCAGGCTGGCGGACCATTGGAAGTCCTGCTGGAAATCAACATTGGCGGCGAAGCAAGCAAAGCCGGCCTGCCGGCCAGTTCGCCGGAGCTGGAACAGATTCTTCAGGCAGCGGCGGAACTGGAGCATCTGCGCATCAGCGGGCTCATGACCGTTCCACCTTACACCGAAGATCCCGAGGGTGCGCGCCCCTGGTTTCGCGGCCTGCGCCAGCTGCGGGAGAGTATCGCCACGCGCCAGCTGCCCGCCATCCGCATGAACGTGCTTTCCATGGGCATGTCGCACGACTTTGAAGTGGCCATTGAAGAGGGTTCGACCTGCGTGCGCATCGGCAGCGCCATCTTCGGTGTGCGCCCCAAGCCGTGATTGCCGTACGGGAGTCCGCCTCTGGCCTGAGCTTTGCCGTGAAGGTGCATCCCCGCGCCCGCAAAAACGCGATCACCGGCACGGTCGGAGACGCGCTCAAACTCTCGCTCACCGCCCCGCCGGTGGAGGGCAAAGCCAATCAGGCGGTGGTGGAATTCTTTGCCGATTTTTTCCAAATTTCCCGCTCCTCCGTTACCATAACCAGCGGAGAAAGCAGCCGCCTGAAAATCGTACGCATCACCGGCATCACGGCAGAGCAGCTTCGCCAGAAACTGGCCGGACTTGCCGCCAAATAGCAGAGGAGAAAAACTTGTCCCTTTATGACCGCCTTCAGGAAATAAGGACCGGCTTTGAGCGCCCCTTCTGGGTCGCGAACATCAGCGAACTTTTTGAGCGGCTTTCCTATTACGCGGCCTTTGCCTCGCTGGCCCGGTATCTCAATGAGACCCTGCAATTTCCGGTGCAGCGCGCAAGTGTACTCACCGGACTCTTCGGCGCGCTGGTTTGGATTCTGGCCATTATCGGTGGAACCGTAGCGGACCGTCTGGGTTTTCGCCGCGCGCTCTCTCTGGCTTATCTCATTCTCAGCGGCTCATACTTTCTGCTGGGCTCCCTGGGCGCTCCATGGCTGGGGCCGGTGCGCGATCATGTGCCGCTGCTGGCGCTGGTGATCGTGGTGCTTATGCTTCCCGCCCTGGGCATTGCTTTGGTTAAGCCGAGCGTGGTTGGCACCACGGCGCGCGCCTCCAAAGAAAATGTTCGCACCATTGGCTATTCCATCTACTACACGCTGGTAAATATTGGCGGATTCTTCGGACCGCTGGCGGCCTCCTGGGTGCATCATCATATGAGCGTGGAGAACGTCTTTCGCGTAGCTGCTCTCAGCGTGTTTTTGATGTTCTTTGGCGTTCTGATCTTTTTCAAAGAGCCCAGACAATCCGGCGAAACCCAGGCAGCCAGCTTCGGCGAAGTGGCCCGCAATTTTGGGACAGTTGTTTCCAATCCTCGCTTCCTTTTGTTCCTGGTAATTTTCTCTGGCTACTGGATTGTGTACTGGCAGGAGTTCATCATTTTGCCGCTGTATGTGAGCAAATACATTAACTCCAGTGCCGACACGGAAAAAATGCTGGCCACCGGCCCATTTCTGGTGATTACTCTCACCGTATTGATCAATGCGCTCATGCGAAAAGTAGCGCCGTTTCGCGCGGTCACCCTGGGAACTCTCATTTCATCGCTGGCGTGGATTCTGCTGATCATTCGTCCTTCCGTGACGATGGCGTACGGCACTCTCGCCATCGTCGCTCTGGGTGAAATCATTCAGTCGCCCAAATACTACGAATACATCTCCCGGCTTGCCCCGCCTGGCCAGCAGGGCACGTATATGGGCTTCGCCTTTTTGCCCATCGGTATCGGCTCTCTGGTCGGCGGCCCATTTGGCGGGCTGCTGCTTCATTATTTCGGCGAAGTGCAAAACCAGCCACGGCGCATTTGGTGGGTGGTTACGGCCGTGGGCCTGCTCACGGCGTTCCTGCTGTGGGTCTATGACCGCACCCTTGGCGCTGCGCCCGATCCGGCAAGAGCGAGTGTCGTCAGCGTTGCCTGAGTGTGTGGTTGGTTAGGGCAGCGGCCTGTCCCGGCGCTGACCGAAAACTGTGATTTAATAGAAGATTCTGAGCATGAACCTGCAATCCATACAGTCTGCCCTGCGTGAACGCGGCTTCGATGCGTGGCTGTTTTACGACCACCATCATCGCGATCCCATTGCCTACAAGATTCTCGGCCTGCCGGAAACTCTGTTTGTCACCCGGCGCTGGTTTTACCTGATTCCCCGCGAGGGCGATCCTGTCCGGCTGGTGCACCGTATTGAAGCCGGACACCTCGACTCGCTCCCCGGCAGCAAGCGCGAGTACTCTTCATGGCAGGAGCTTTGGGACCAACTGAAAGCCATGCTGGGCAGCGCAAAGACCGTGGCCATGCAGTATTCGCCCAACAATCTGGTTCCCTACATTGGGCTGGTCGATGCCGGCACGGTGGAACTGGTGCGAAGCTTTGGCAAGGAGATTGTCAGCTCCGGCGACCTGGTGGCGCGCTTTGAAGCCGCATGGTCGGATGAGCAGATCCAAAGCCACTTTGCCGCCCGAGATGCCATTGACGCCATCGTCCCCGCCACCTTTCAGGAGATTGGGCGCAGAGCGCGCAATGGCGACGTTACGGAATACGAGATCCAGCAGTGGATCGCCGAGGCCTTCCGCCGCGAGTCGCTGGTCACCGAAGACCTCCCCATTGTGGGCGTGAACGCCAACAGCGGCAATCCTCATTACGAGCCCAAAGCCGAGGGTTCATCGCGCATCCATCCTGGTGACTTTGTGCTGCTCGATATGTGGGCCAAGAAGACCACGCCCCGCGCCGTCTATTACGACATTACCTGGACGGGCGTGCTTGGCACACCTTCGGAAAAACAGCAGAAGGTCTTTGAGATTGTCCGCGATGCACGCGATGCCGGCGTTAAAAAAGTCCAGGAAGCCTGCGCCGCAAAGCGCAAAATTGCCGGCTGGGAAGTGGACCAGGCCACGCGCGATCACATCGCCGGGGCCGGATATGGACAGTATTTTATCCACCGCACCGGCCACTCGATTGGCGAGAACGTGCACGGCAATGGCGCGAACATCGACAATCTGGAAACCAAAGACGACCGCGAGATCATTCCCAACACCTGTTTTTCCATTGAACCCGGCATCTATCTTCCCGGCGAGTTTGGTGTCCGCAGTGAAGTGAACGTTCTGGTCCGCAATGGCGCGGCGGAAGTAACCGGGAAAATTCAGCGCGAACTGGTCCTTATCTAAATGGCAAAATCCGAAGCAACCTCAACGCAGGCCAAAGCGCCGGCCGAGCCCGTCAGCACCATGGCTCTGGTCGCGCCCGCGCTTGGCTGGATCATCCCCGGCGCGGGACATATCGTGCAGAAGCGCTGGATTCGCGGCGTGGTCCTGATGGTCTCCGTGTTCATCATGTTTTTCCTGGGCGTGGCCATGGAAGGCAAGATCTACCAGCCCAATACCGGCGATCTGCTGGACATTCTTGGCTTTGTGGGTGACGCTGGCGCCGGCGGCCTCTACATTCTGGGACGCATGCTCAACTGGGGCGGCACTGCCATCACCTCCGCCACCGCGGATTATGGGACCAAATATATTGTGGTTGCGGGGCTGCTGAACATCATGACCATGGTGGACGCATACCACATTGCAATGAGGCGGAAACCGTGATGCTGGCCATGTTCCAGACTGCTAACCTCCAGGTCTCGCATTTCACCGCGGCCCTGATCTTCTCTTTGTTCTCTTCGGTGGTCTTTGGCATCACCACGCGCAGCTACCCTCGCGACATGTTTCGCTACGGCGCTTACTGCTTTGCCTGGTTCATGGGCGGGCTCTTCGTGGCCAGCTGGATCATGTGGCTGCTGCATCATTAAAACATTCAGTGCGTCTGCAACAAACAGAAAGCCGCCATTATGACGGATTGTCTTTGGTGTAAGGTCGAAGACGAATCAAGACGGAGACTCGATCCGGGGCAGCCGCGAGAGTGTCCTGCTTGCGGGCATGTTTTCAAGGGCAATGGCTGGGATGGCATTGATGCGCACTGGAAGGCAAAACATGAAACATCAGCAATGCCTTACCATGATTTCTGGCGTGGTATTTCCATGTGTTCGCGGCATCGGGGCTGAGCACCAGGAAGCCGTTTCAGGACTGAACGCTGAATGCTGACGGCTGCTGGATTTATGGCATGACAAAGGAGACACCATTTGCAGAGATGTCTCCTTTTTTCTCGCAGCCCTGTTAGTTGTGGGCGTTGATTGAAAACGCGTTCTGCGTGAAGTTGATTTCAAAAATGCTGTTGGTGTTCCACTGGTTGTCGAGCGAGGATCCGCGTGAAGTAACCGTGGCGTCCTGATTAAATACGTCGCCGCTGAAACCCGCGACCAGGCTGTAGCCATTCACGTAAATGTCGCTTGAGTTGCCGTATGCAACTTTTTTGGTTTCCCCGGACTTCAGATCAAAGGAAGTAGTGCCGGCCTGATTGGCCGGATTGTCGCCCTGCCGGACGAACAGTGAAACGGAAATGGTGGAAGGTGCATGATTGGTGAAAGTCTTGGCTGCGGACATTGGTGTTTCCCTCTTTATTTAAAATTTACGAGACCATATGTATGGCCTCTTCGCTTCAATAAACGACATCCTCCCGACTTCTCCTTCGGATTGAATGAATATTTTTTTCGATGGTCTGGCGTGAATACTTTCAGAGGTGTTTTATCGTCTGTATGGTTCTGAATTGGATTTGGGGCAATGGTGAAGCGCGAGGCCGCGAGGACCCGGAGATCAGGATCGAGAAACGCGCAAAGTATTGATGAAGTTATTTCCGCGCTTAACTGCCAGCTATCCTTCCCACACAAACGCATCAAATTTGCGCTCAATGGTGAAGCCGAGGCGGCGATAGAGTTCCACGGCCTTGCGATTGGCTTCGGTCACGGTCAGGCTCAGGGCAGAAAAGCCGCGGCTGCGCAGATCGCGCGTGCACAGTCGGATCAGCGATTCGGCGATTCCGCGTCCGCGATGGCCGGGCAGCACGCAGACCTGGGTAACATGCCCCACGTCGTCGCGCACCCGCGAGCAGAGCAGCAAACCTGCCAGCGACCGTGTGGGGCGGTGCAGCGCTACAAAAGAAGAATTGCCGTCAAACATCCCGCATCCGGGGAAGCGCACAATATTGTTGAGAAAGCGCAGCGAGCCGCCGAGGCTGCGGTACTGATCGTTAATTTCGGAATCGATATGGCCCTGATACGCGCCGGCGATCACGGCGGCGGCGGGCTGGAAATCCTGTTCTGACCAGCGGCGGAACTCAATGTCGGCCCCAGGGCCAGGATTCAGGTCAGCATTACCCTGCAGAGGCAGGGACATAAAGAGCCGCGGGAACTGGCGAAAACCTTCCTCTAAAAACGGTGCGCTGAGCACGCCGGAATCGTGGGGAAGAAGCTGCGCTTCAATGCGGCGGACGCCGGGCGACTGCTGCAGGGTTTCGATCACGTGCGCCGCCAGCCGGCGCTCCACGCGGTCTCCAATGATATGGATGCTGTCATCGCCGAAGATATCGCCAATCACGCCCTTGGAGCCTTCATAGACGAAAAACGCATAACCACCCACACGCCCGTGCTCCACGGCGGCGTATCCGGGCAGGATCTTGGAATCGATATAGCGCAGAATCATCTCCGCCGAAGGCTTGTAGTCCCACGACATGGCCCGGCCCCAGAGCGCGGTCTCGTGCTCCAGCAGATGGCGCAAGTGCTGCGCGTTGAAATGCCGCAGGTCCAGAATCTCAAGTCCGTCAGCATGAGGGGTCGTAAATGATTCAACGCGGGTGTGGAGACCCATTGGACAGTCCTGTGTTGCTCGTACTTTGGGGGGAACGGCAACGAGGTAAGTCTAAGCCCGGAAGCCCGTATTCGGCAAAGCTTCCTCGCCCTGCCGAACCAAAGCAGTAGGCACCCGATGCGCTAACTGCCTTATCTGGTATTAGATACCAAAAAGAACTCCAGATGTTGTGGGGCCATGCTGCCCAGCAGCGTCACCTCGCGCTCGCCGACCGCCGCCTGAACGGCAGCCATGTTCCCTGCGCGTGTGACGACTACATGCTTCTCTGCAGGAATTCCCGAAGGCAGATCGTAAGCGCTTCCCTGCTCATAGTATTGAATCGGCTGATTGCGATAAAAATTAAGGCCATAGGCGATATCGCGCCGCACGTTGAACACGGCAAGCGACACATCATTCGGAACATTGAGTTCTGTCATCCGGGCATCCACGGCGCGCACGGAGATGGCCTGATCTATGGCGCGTGCAGGAACACGCAGAAGGAAGCCCATGGCCAAAACCACAGGCAGCAGAGTGGCAAAATGCAGCACCCGCAGACCGCCCCGGAGAACCACCAAAAGCACCATCAGGCCAATGACTATGGCAGCAATGATGATTTCGATGAGCAAACCGCTGGGCGGGCGAAACTTGAGTATGGACCATGGAGCCAGCAGCGCCCCCGCGACCAGTGCGCCGCCAATTACTGCGTGCAGTATCAAACGTATGCGTGAGAGTGCGCGCTCCGTGCGGTGCAGCCAGTCGGCCGTAAGTAAAGCAGCGGCCGGTATCGCCGGCAGAATGTAGCCTGGCAGCTTTGATCGGGAAATACTGAAGAACACAACCGGAATCAGAATCCAGAGCAGAAAGAAAAATGGCAGGCCTTCTCCGTCGGCTTCCTCACTCCGCTTCTTTACTTCCTGGTTCTTTATTTTCTGGATTCCGTCGCGCACTGTGCTGGCCAGAGCGCTCAGCACAAAGACCGTCCACGGCAATGTGGACAACAGAAAGACAATCAGGTAATACCACACAGGCTGAGAGTGCTGGTAACGATTCGTGCCGAAGCGCTGCAGATTGTGTTCGATGAAAAAAGATCGGAAGAAACTCGGCACTCGAATCTGTATGGCGATGAACCACGGGAGCACAATGGCAAAAAAAAGCACAAAACCGGGCCACCACAGAGTGCGCAGGAAGATCTTCCAGTTGCGGCGCACGGCGGCATAGGCGACCACAATCAGCACGGCAAGCGCCGGAGCAACCGGCCCTTTGGCCAGCGCTCCAATGGCCAGCAGAGCATAAAAAACCGCCAGCCAAACTTTTTTGCCGGTTTCATGCCACGTCCACCAGGCGATCATAGCAATGCAAAACGGCGCGGAGAGCAGCATGTCGGTGGATGCACCGCGGGAAAATCCGATGATCGCGGCGCAGGACGCCGTAATCAGGGCAGCATCCAGCTCCGTGCCCGGACGAAAGCGGCGCATAAAGAAGAACACCGCCACCACCAGGGCCAGTGCGTGAGAAGCGGCGGGAATGCGCGCGGCCCAGTCATGAAAGCCAAAAAAAGCGTAGCTGGTGATGATCTTCCAGTAGAGCAGCGCCGGCTTTTCCAGCCACGGCGCGCCATTGAGCGTGGGGACCACCCAATCGTGCCGCGCAGCCATCTCGCGGGCAATCTGCGCGTATCTGGGTTCGTCCGCGCCTACCAGACCGAAGGCGCCCAGCGCGTAGAAGAAAAGAAATGTGCACGCGATGAGGACGATCGCCAGCTGCCACGCCACCAGCCGCGTGCGCGCGTTCATGCTTCCTGTCTCTGACTACGGGCGCTCACCAGCCCATAAAGGCTGATGCCGACCCACGTGAACTCCAGCACCACAAATCCGAGCTGAAAGGGCCGCAGGGCAATCACACCGAGAATTGCCGACCCAATGGCGTTGACAATGTTATAGGTGTAGCTGCGTGCATTCAGCCAGCCGAATTGCGAACCCGCGTAGCCGGCCAGAATGAGCAACGCGCCGGTAAATGAGAACAACTGCGTCCAGGGTGAGACAGACATAATATTTTTTTCAGTTCGTCCGGGGCAGGCAATCCCGAATCAGCGCCAGTACGTGCTCCGTTGCCGCGGTCATCGGACCTTCCATGGAGAATCCGCTGGCGCATTCATGGCCGCCGCCTCCGAATTTCTCCGCAATAACGGCCACGTTGACCGCCCCTTTGCTCCGCACACTCACGCGCACACGGTTATCGGATATTTCACGAAAAAAAGCCGCGACTTCCACCCCGGCAATACTGAGGGCGTAGTTGACCAGCCCTTCGCAATCCTCTTCTCGCGCGTCAAGGCGTTCCATATCATTGCGGGAAATAGCCATCCAGCTGATGGCCCCTTCGCGCTTCAGCCTCGAAAGCGCGGCTCCCAGCAAATGCATCTTCGATTCTGGATTGGCAAAGTAAACACTCTGTGCGATGCGGGCCGGGTCAGCGCCGCACTCCACCAGTTGTCTGGCCAGATCAAACGTGCGGGCGCTGGTGGGCGCATAGCAAAACGAGCCGGTATCGGTAAGCACGGCGGTATACAAACAGGTTGCAATTTCCGGAGTGATCCTGACCTGGGCCGCCGCCGCCAGGCGGAACACCATCTCGGCTGTGGCCGATGCGCCAGGATCAATCCAGTTCACGCTGGCAAAACTTTTCGACGTGCTGTGATGATCAATATTGATCAGGAAATACCCTTCCAGGCCCTGCACTCGGGCGCGCTGCAGACTGTCGCATTCGAGCAGAATGGCCGCCTCATATTTTCCATTGACGCTGGAAGCCTGGACCACGGTGTCCGCGAAAGGCAGCGGCCGGTAGATCAGCGGAACACTGTCACTGAGCACCACTTCCGTGGTCTTGCCCATCTGCCGCAGAATCTCGGAGAGCGCCAGTACCGAGCCGACTGCGTCCCCATCGGGACGGGCGTGCGAGGTAAGCACGAACCGGCTGTACCGGCGGATGTGATGCAGCACTTCTGTGAGCTGGTCCATCTTGGTGATTTCCTGGTTTATTTCCTGCGTTTCCTGATTCGATTCAGCAGCTGGTCGATCCTGGCCCCGTATTCTTCAGACCGGTCAAGGATGAAGGCCAGTTCCGGCACATGCCGAACTCCCAGGCTCTCTTTGACCTGATAGCGAATGTACCCTTTGGCGGCGTTGATGCCTTCCAGCGTCTGCTCCGCTTCCTGGTCATTGCCTTCCACGTGGATATACACCCGCGCGCTTTTGCCATCGGGCGCAAGCTGGATCTCCGTCACATTGCACAGCGCAATGCGCGGGTCGCCCAGCTGGCCTTCCAAAATGGCGCCAATCTCTTCTTTCAGGGCCTCACCGACGCGTTCGCGGCGGTGCTGCCTTCCTCTTTGCTCCGGCATATTCTTTGATACTGAATACCTTGTTACTTAATAAAAGACGCTGAATAAAACCACTTAGAATACCAGAAGCGCGGGAACATCGGGTTAAGGAATTCCCCTGGCAGGGACCGCTAGCTTTCCAGATAGTCCAGAAACGTATCCACCACTTCCGCTCCGGCATTGTTGGCCAACCGGACGACTTCCCGCTCCACATTGCGCATAAGCCCTTCAAGGTAGTCGCGCGAATCGGAGATTGCCACCACGCCCAGCGTGGCCCGCTGCCACAAGTCAGTGACATCAATTTCGGCGACCGAGATATTGAAGGAATGGCGCAGGCGGTCTTTTACGCTGCGCAGTACCTGCCGCTTGTCCTTGAGCGAGTGCGCGGCTTCGATGCGCAGCTCAAGAGTGAGATAGGCAATGGGCACGGGCGATTGAGTTTGAATAACCGGGTAATGGACGATCGTTGAAAGTGATCGTCCATTACCGGTTTGTTCTTATGCTACTCCCAGCTCGGCGGCGATTTTCTCGATCACAAACGATTCAATCACGTCGCCCTTCTTGACGTCATTGAAGTTGTTGAGGCCGATACCGCACTCCATACCGGTGCGGACTTCGCTGGCATCGTCCTTGAAGCGCTTGAGCGATCCGATTTTGCCCTTGAACACCTGCACGCCATCGCGAACCAGCCGGATCTCGGAATCGCGCTTGATCAAGCCATCGAGCACATAGCAGCCGGCAATCATGCCCACCTTCGGTACTTTGAAGGTGTCGCGGACTTCGGCCCGGCCCTGATACGTTTCCTTGATGATCGGCTCGAGCAGGCCGGCCATGGCTTTCCGGATTTCGTCCTGCAGTTCGTAAATGATCGAGTGCAGGCGGATATCGATTTTCTCCATCTCCGCGAGTTCCTGGGCCTTGCGCTCGGGACGCACGTTGAAGCCGATGATCACCGCATTGGATGCGGAAGAGAGCAGAACATCGTTCTCTGTAATCGCGCCGACACCGGCATGCAGGATCTTGATTTTCACTTTCGCGGTGGAAAGCTTGCTCAGCGTATCGGCCAGCACTTCCGCCGAACCCTGAACGTCTGCCTTCAGAATGATCGGCAGCTCTTTCACGCCCGCATTTTTGATCTGCTCCGAGAGCCCTTCGAGTGACAGCTTGTGGCTCTTGGCCAGCGTGGCCTCGCGGGCCTTCTGCTCGCGATATTCCGCGATCTGGCGGGCCTTTTCCCGGTCCGCCACCAAAAGCTGGTCGCCGGCCTGGGGCAATCCTTCGAGACCTAGGACCTCGACCGGCGTGGAGGGCGGAGCCTCTTCCACCGTGTTGCCGCGATCGTCAAACATCGCCCGAACCTTGCCAAAGATGCTGCCGACAATAAAGTTGTCGCCGATGCGCAGCGTTCCGTTCTGCACCAGCACCGTGGCCACCGAGCCGCGTCCGCGATCGATCTTGGCTTCCACCACCGTGCCCGTTCCCGGGCGCTCCGGATTGGCCTTGAGTTCCTGCAGATCGGCCACCAGGCAGATCATTTCCATGAGCAGGTTGAGATTGGTGCGCTGCTTGGCCGAGACGTCCACAAACACGGTGCTTCCGCCCCAGTCTTCCGGCATCAGGCCGCGGTCGGCCAGTTGCTTTTTAACGCGGTCGGGCATGGCGTCCGGTTTGTCGATCTTGTTCACCGCCACGATGAGCGGGACCTTGGCCGCATTGGCGTGGTCAATGGCTTCGAGCGTCTGCGGCATCACACCGTCGTCGGCGCCCACCACCAGCACCACAATGTCCGTGACCTTCGCGCCGCGAGCACGCATGCGGGTAAAGGCCTCGTGGCCAGGCGTATCGAGGAAGACGATCTGGCGGCCGAAGGCCGGTGAATCCTCTTTGGTGATTCTTACTTTGTACGCGCCGATGTGCTGCGTGATTCCGCCAGCTTCGCCGCCGGCCACGTTGGTTTCGCGGATCGCGTCCAGCAATGATGTTTTGCCGTGGTCCACATGGCCCATGATGGTAACGACTGGAGGACGCGACACTGCAGCCGCAGCGCCTACCTGCGCCGTGCCGGTCATTTGCGCCATCTCCTGCGCCGCCTGCTCTTCAAAGCTGATGGATTGAACGTCGGCGCCGAAATGACGGGCCAAATCCTTGGCCAGGTCGAAATCGAGGGTCTGGTTCACGGTGGCCATCACACCTTTCATGAGAAGGCGTGCGATCAGGTCCTTGGCCCGGACTTCAAGTTTTTCCGCCAGGTCTTTCACGCTGATCCCCTCAGGGATAGTGAGAGAGCGCGTGATTGGCAGCGGCTCATTGGAGAGAGCCAGCCGCGGTGGCGGAACAAAGCCCTTCATCGGGCCTTCTTTCGGCCCCTGCTGATAGCGCTGTCCCGGACGTCTGCTGGGCGGTCCAGGGCGTCCTGCTGGTTTCGCCGGAGCGCCCGGAGGCGGCAACTGCCCCGGTGCTCCTCCCATGCCGGGACGCGGCGGAAAACCGCCACGAGCAGAACTGGTTGGGTGCGGTCCTCGGCGCGGCTCACCTGGCCGCGAAGAATATGGCGGACGCGATCCTGGCGCTCCTCCCGGCCCTCCAAAACCTCCCGGCCCACCTGGGCGAGGACGCTGGAAAATCGGCTGTCCGCGCACCACTCCCCCCTGCGGGCGGTTACTGGGTGGGGGCTGGGATGGTGGCCGAACTACCGGCGGCGGTGGCGCTGGCGCGTGATACACCGGGCGCGGCCCCGTCTGGGGCGTAATCATACGGCGCTGCGGAACAATAGGCTGCTGCGGAGCGGGCCTGGCCGGCGCTGGCGCGGAAGCGGAAGGTGGCGGCGCTGCCTGCGTGCTCGCGGGTGGCGCTGGCGCAGGAGGTGGCGCACTCACTACCACCGCGGGAGGATGCGGCGGCGTAACCACTACAGCAGGCGGAGCCGCTGGTTTTTCCTGGACTACCGGCGCAGCAGGCGCGGGTGCATGAACCGGAGGCGGCGCGGCTGGTTTTGCCACGGGTGGCATGACCACCGCCGTCTTCGGCGGAAGCGGAACAATGAACCGGGGCTTCTCCACGACTACCGGAGGCGGCGCCACCGGCGCTGTCACCACGGGTGGCGTCACGACGGGCGCAGTCACCACGGGCGCAGCAGGCGCGGGCCTTGGAGGAGCAGGGGGATGTTGTTGCTGCTGCTCTTTTTCTCGCAGCAGCTTAAGTACATCGCCAGGCTTGGAAATTTTGGAGAGGTCAAGCTTCGGCCGGACATCGCCAGCGGAAGCTCTGTCCCGCGACGCAGGGCCTGACTTTGAAGCGAAATGCTTTCTCACTTTTTCCGCCTCATCGGCTTCCAGAGAACTGGAGTGGGTCTTCTTCTCGGTGACCCCTACGATATCCAGCACATCCAGAATTGCTCTGCTCTTGACTTCAAGCTCTCTGGCCAGATCATTGATTCGAATTTTCATCCGCTCTGCGTTTCCTCCACACAATTTCTAGGCGATCATAAAGCCCTCACAGCTATGCAAGTTTTTGATCCCTCGTAAACTCTTCATCCCAGCACTTACGATTCTTTGCCGGCGTTTTCGTTTTGCTCCGGCGCTTCGCCTTCACCGGACCCGCCCTCGCTCGCGGCTTCCGCGTCCATGGCCACGGGGGCTGCTTCTTTTACGCCATTCTCTTCATTACTATCGGCCAGAACCGGCGCACTTTCAGCCGCAGCCGTCTCGCCTTCCCCGGCTGCCGGTTCGGCAGCGGCAGGGGTTGCACCCGGCTCCAGGCTGGCAAAATAATTATTCACCGCAATACTGATTTTTTCCACAGTTTTGGGGCCTACACCCGGCACTTCTTCCAGCTGCTCCGGAGTCATGTCCGCCAGAGCTTCCACCGTGGTGATACCAGCTTCGTGCAGCTTCTCAATGAGCGTTTCGCCCAAATCGGTGACCTTGTCGAGCGGAGTGGACGACTGGCCAACCAGGGAAGCCATCTGCTGCTCCACCTCCTGGCGCTTTTCCTCTTCACTCTTAATGTCGATCTTCCAGCCCAGCAGCTTGGCGGCCAGGCGGACGTTCTGCCCCTTCTTGCCGATGGCCAGAGAGAGCTGACTGTCATCCACCACCACTTCCAAATGCTTTCCCGTGGCATCGACGACGGTAACGCGGCTCACCTTGGCCGGCTGCAGCGCCTTTTCCGCGAAGACCGCGGAGTCTTCGTGGTATTCGATGATGTCGATCTTTTCTCCGCGCAGTTCGCGAATGATCGACTGCACGCGCATACCCTTCATGCCCACGCAGGCGCCCACGGCGTCCACGTCCTTGTCTTTGGACATCACGGCAATTTTGGTGCGCTCGCCGGCTTCGCGGGCAATGGCGCGAATCTGCACCGTGCCATCGTAAATTTCCGGGACTTCCGTCTGGAACAGGTTCTGCACCAGCTCCGGCGCTGCGCGGGAAACCACCACCGCTGGCCCTTTGGAGTTCTTGTCCACGCGCACCAGCACCACGCGGAGGCGCTCACCGATGGAAAACGATTCCAGGCGCGACTGCTCTTTCTTGCCCATGCGGGCTTCGGCCTTGCCGATATCGAGAATCACATCCGGCCCTTCAATCCGCTTTACCGTAGCATTGAATATCTCGCCCACCCGGCTGATGTATTCGTTGTAGATGGTGTCGCGCTCGGCCTCGCGCACCTTTTGAAAGATGATCTGCTTGGCGATCTGCGCCGAGATGCGTCCCAGCCCTTCCGTGGACTTGAGGAAGCGTACTTCTCCGCCGACTTCGGCGTTCTCGTCGATTTTCTGGGCGTCTTCGAGCGAAATTTCCAGCTGCGGATCTTCAATGTCGTCTTCCGACGCCACAATCGACTTGACCGCATAAACCCGGATGGAGCCGTTTTCCTTATCGAACTGGCCCTGCAGGTTTTCCTGGCTCTTGTCTTTTTTCCGCGTGGCCGCGACAATGGCGTCTTCCACCGCGCTGACCACAATTTGCGGGTCAATTCCCTTTTCGCGGCTGAGTGCGTCGATCACGTTGTAAATTTCGCTTGCCATACAAAATTCCCTTGTGAATGCCCTGCCTAAAACTCAGGCGAAAGATTGGCCTTCTCTACGTTGACCAGATCGATTTCCACCTGCCGCCCCGGTTGTGCGTGTCCTGGCTTTGGCTTTTTGCCAGGCGTCACTTCCAGGGTGAGCCTGCCGTCCGCGAAACTCTGCAAACGTCCTTCGAAATTCCGGCTGCCCTCCACGGGCTGGCGCGTCATCAGCCTCACTTTGCTGCCACAAAACCGGGTGTAATCCTCGGGCCGAACCAACTTGCGGTCCAGTCCCGGCGAGGAAACCTCCAGCGTATAAGCTCCGCCCGGTATGGCATCCTCCACGTCCAGGATGACAGAAACCTCGCGGCTCACGTTGGCGCAATCCTCGTGGGTCACGCCTTCTGGTTTGTCGATGGTGATTCTCAGGGCCCGGGCTTTGCCTCCGCCCCTCAGTTCAGCCTCCACCAGTTCGAGCCCATGAGTTGCGGCCACACGGCCGGCAATTTCGCGAATTTTGTCGAGGTCAACCGCCATAACAACCTCGTAATTGTTGTGTCAGAACCCTTCGCCCCGCGCTCAGGATTTTTTTTGCCCGCCGGCCCGGAAGCCCGCGTCAGAACTCGTTCGCCGAGGCCTGCCGCTCTTTCCGCAAACCTCGCACTGCTTTCGCCTGGCACTCCGCACCTTGAGCAAAAAGTTACGCTCAAAAATAAAGTGGGCCATTCGCCCACTGGTACGTTCGCCAATTTGGGGACTTTCCCCACTCAAGCAAGCGCACGAGCTTGAGCCGAAACCAGTTATTACCAAACTAATGATACGCCAGCCAGGGCCAAAAGACAAACGGCGCCCGGGCATGAATCCAGCCCTGGACGGTGCTGGCGCATACCGGCCAGAATGCGGTGACTGACCCCGTACTATTATGGACCAGGATTACAAGCCGGGGAAAGTTGGCCCAGCAAAATCTGCCCGGATACTGGAAGAGTGGTACACACATGCACCACTCCTCCGATCCGAGTTAGCGAGAGATCAGTAAGCTTTGCTGGCCATGGCTTTGGGTTTCTTCACCTGGTTTCCAAGATACTCCGCCAGACGAATGGAAAGAGTGATGATGGTCATGGTGGGATTCGAGATGCCGGCCGAAGCGAAAACCGAGGAACCGGCGACATACAGATTGTCAACACCGTGGATTTTTAAGTTTTGATCGACCACTCCTTCTTCCGGGGCGGTCGAAGCTGACATCCTGGTCGTTCCAATGTGGTGGCCGTTGACCGTCCATTGGTTCGCCAGGCTTTCCCAGGTTGGCCAGGAGATGATGCTCGGAAATTTGCTCGAAGCCTGATTGAACAGGGAGCAATTTGTCTCGTACGTCTTTTTATCCAGATCGCTGAAGGCCCAGTGAATATGGGTTTGCTGTTGCCCAAAGACAGGATCGGTGCTTTCAGACAGGGCAACATAACTGTCATAATTTGGGGCCATTTCGAAATACATCTGGGATATATTTCCAGCATTTCGCGGCCAGAACCAGCATGCGCCAATGCCTTTGCTTCTGGCGGTATCGGCGTCCACAGTAAACCTGCCGTTGAAGTCATTAATGTTCCCCGTGGGATCGCTCCATCCGGAGCCGTTCATCAGGTTACTCTCGGGCTGTGAGAGATAAGTATTGGTCGTTTGGATGGTTCCGCTTTGCGAAAGCGGATGGCACAGGAAATAGCGGCCCACCAGTTTGTTGCCAACTCCGGAGAGCAGGAGCTGCCGGGCATTGGCTACGGCCCCGCAAGCCAGAATGTAGAGATCGGCGGTAATGGTAAACTCGGTGGCCTTTTGTGGATTCTTCGGATCGTCGTTCATGCTGGCGACCTGCAGGCTTCGCACCGATCCACCCTGTTCCACAATATTGAGCAAGGTTGCATTCACGATCACACGGACCGCGGAATCACCGATGGTTGTCCCATCAAAGGTCCGGGTGGCAAAGTTGAGCCATTGACTGCCCATAAACTGGTACATTTCGGCATTGAAATGATCCAGATGCGGAACCGCGGCCTGCAAGCCCTGCTTCTTCATTTCAGCGGCCCAGAACTCCGCGGTGAAATTGACGCCATTTGCGCCATAGTCGCCAAAAAGATGGTTGAAACTTATCGCTTGCGCATAGTAAGGATCGAGGTCTTCGCGGGTAATCGGCCAGCCAGGAAAACCAGGCCGCTTCTCGAAGGCAATGGAATCCAGTGGACGGGACTGGCCGCCCCAGTGCGTTGAAGTTCCTCCATACACCCGCTCCCGCTCCCAGGCTGGCGAGGTGTGGTCTACGTAGGGCAGAATCAGGAAGTCTTTTTCGTTGCGTGAGAAATTCCCATCCGCGACACCGTTGTACAGCTTGACCTTGTCCGGCCAGCTCTCCTGGTAATAGTCGGGCTGTGAATAATCCAGTTCCCGTCCGCCGTCAAGCAGGATCACATCCAGGCCTGCCTGACTCAGTTCCCAGGCGGCAGTTATGCCAGCCGGTCCTGAACCAATGACGCAAACCTGGGACTTCTGCGGTGAGGTAATGTTCTTACCATTGCTGATCATGAGAGTTTTCCTTTCAGCATGGAAGACGACGCAGGCCAATATTTTCCTTTGGCGGTGCCGTGATTTTTATTGCAAACTATTCGGTTTAGCCAGGGTGAACGCCCCAGCGCCTGTTGGTCGGGAGTGCGCGACTCCAGCTTACTGATCCAACCGGATGCGCTGGTTTTTCGAATCCAGCGTCACCATCAAATCCCGCAGGATGCCATAGCCGATATTGCCAGAGGCCGGGCCGGGCATCTGGCTTCCTCCCGATTCCGGAGTGGGTGGCAGGAGTCCCTCCCGACCCATTACGGACCCGAGTTCGCTTTCTGGGCGCGATCAGCGACACCCGGCAGCGGACATTCCTTCAGAATGCGCACCAGCGAACTCAGGCGCATCTGCATATGGTGGAAGCAGATTGTGAACGGAAGCGTGGCAAGGGGGATTCCAATACCTGATGGCCCGGGGCGCTCTCCTGTCCATGCAATCCCGAGCTGCCTTCCTGCAGGAATAGGTGACTGCACGTTGCTGTAATCATTACTCTTCTCAGAAGCAGAGAAAGGGCCGGCAGGCCCCTTTCTCTGTCCCTTGAACATTCGTTAGGGTGCGAAATACCCGAAGATATCCAGCACCAGATGCGTTGGGTTCGACGGGGCTGCATCGACCGAACCGTTGGTTGTGGGGACGATCGCCAGATTGGAGGTGACAATGCCGTCGTTAGCATTGAGAGTAGAAACCAGGGGCTGAGGTGAACCGTCCGGCCACAGGGTAAGGAAACCCAGTATGCCGGGTGGGATGACTGTGGCGTTAAGCACATAGGCCTGAGCAGAGGCAGGAGCGCCGCAGCCGCTGGCCGTTACGTTAACGGCAAGAGTTCCCGAGATTGGGGCAGATGACGCCGGACCCTGCGGATCCAGCTGTGGGGCAAAGCCTGGAGGGTTGCGCGTATCCAGTACGCGGCAGGGCGTCAACGGAAAGAGCGACAACCCACCTGAGGCGGGCGGCGCGAAATAACCGTTGATGTCGATGACCAGATCCGAGTTGTTCGTCACAAACACCGAGACATCGCCATTCGATCCCGCCGTTACGATGGCGGCATTGGCCGTAGGCGTGCCTGTGGGTGCATTGAGTGTGGAGACCAGGGGCTGTGGCTGCCCTGCCGGCCATGTGGTGAGGAAACCCAGAGTTCCGTTCGGCACTGCGGTGTAGTTCAGGGAATACGCCTGCGCCGTCGCAGGTATGTTGCAGGGGCCTGAAAGGATGGGGAAAGTCCGGACCGCGGAGCCCACGAGAGAGGGGCCACCCAGTGCTCCTGCCGCCAGCCGCGTGTCCACCACACGGCAAGGCGCTACTGGATAGAAAGCCAAAGCACTGGGGTTGGCAGCGGGCACAAAATAGCCGCTGATGTCGAGAACCAGGTCGGTGTCATTGCTGGCGAACGAACAGACCCCTCCATTGGTACCGGCGGGCACGATGGCAGCCACCGCCTTGACCCGGCCGTCAACAGAGTTGAGATTGGAAGTGGAAGGTTGCGTTTGCCCGCAGGGGTATAGAGTCAGGAATCCAAGTATCCCTTTGGGAACAACGGTTGTATTCAGGACATAAGCCGTCGCGGTAGCTGGTATGTTGCAGGCGCTGTTGGGAATGTCGAACTCTCGGGTGGTGTTTCCCGCCAGGAACGGGCCTCCAAATGAACCATTTGCGCTCCTGGTATCGGCGACACGGCACGGCGTTACTGGCACATAACGGTTCGCCACAGGCGGCGTCCCGATGAGGAGAATCACGCTTACCGTTTTGGTGACTCCATTACCATCTGTGCCCTGAATGGTCAGCGTAAAAGTGCCGGGTACGGCGTTTGCAGACGCCACTACAGTCATAACAGAAGAACCTGTCGCAGGATCAGGATTAAATGAAGCAGTGACGCCGCTGGGCAAGCCAGAAGCGCTTAAACTGACGGACCCGGAATATCCGCCTGAAGGATTAATGGTGATGGTACAGGACGCGCTGCCTCCTGGCTGGACCGTGAAATGGCCGCAGTCCGACAAAGTAAACCCGGCAATCGTGAGCATTAAATTCGCGGCCCGGGGTTGGTTTTGATTGAAACCGGTAATTGGCACCGTGAACGTACCCAGCGCACCGGATCCATTTGCGTTTACCGTCATGACAGAAGAGCCAAATGCCGGATTGGGGCTAAAACTAATGCCCACGCCAGCGGGCACGTTGGAAGGTCCTAAACTAACTGGCCCGGAAAAACCGTTGACAGGATTGATTGTTACTTGCGACGAATTGCTGCTTCCCTGCACCACGGTTAAGGAAGCCTGGTTAAGCGAGATAGAAAAATCATTCACCGTAAAAGACGCTTGCGCGACCTGGGATACGTTTGTGTTTTGCCCTGTAACGATGGGCGTAAAAGTGCCGACGGGCGTGGCCCCGCTGGTGGATATAGTCAAAACGGAAAAAGTATCAGGATTGGCAGGGGTGCCTGTTGTGCATTGAGGACTGATTTGGGCTGTGGCTCCCGACGGCAACTGCGAGACACTCAGGCAAACAGTCCCGGTAAATCCTCCGGAACGGTGGGTGGTCACGTTGAAAGTTACACTCGAGCCCCGGGTAATGGTTGAAAGACCCGAAGCATTAACCAACAGGGAAAAAGTACCCGGCGATGCAGCTTGATTAATAGTCTGAACCTGATTCGAATCTTCCCCGTCCTTCACCGTTATAAAGCCGGTTCGCGGAGCCAAATCCAGGTTAGCATCCACGCTGAAACTGACGTCAACCTGCTGCGGCCCACTGCCGGAAAGAGGCGAGGCATGGATGAATGGACTGGGGATTACGCTCCAAATACAATGTCTATCGCCATTAAGATCAAGCCCCCCGTTCACAAGAAAGTGGCTTGATCCGCCAGCGGCGGGAAATGTGGGAAAGGTGCCTGACGGGCTTAGACTAAGCCCAGTGCAGGTTGCGTAACTTTTGCCGGCAGACATCAACAATAAACTGAAGAATATACATGTGGTTACTATCCGTTTTATATAGTTAACCGTCATTGCAGGGTGCATAAAACCTCCATTTATTAAAGTTTTGTTTTCAAAAATGGACTCGGTTCCACGTTAGACACCTATGGGGTAAAAATGTTAGCCGATGAACTTCTGCTATGAAGAAACGGCAGAAGCTGTTGAGTGATAAATAGCGAAAACAGTGGCAGCGGTTCCCAGCCCAAACCGCAAATGGACAGCAGAGGCCCGCCCCCGGTGCCTGCTTGTCATTAGCATTTTCTCTTTAATCTGTCGTGCTCTTCTTCCACCTCCTGTTTCTGGGCACTCTCTTTAGACACTACTGCCAGAACCTTTGGCAAAAGGAGCTATTTCCCAAAATGGGTTTGCCTGCGTAACAGAGCTGGAACGCTGCTACTGGCGACTTCTTGCATTAAATTCCGTGAAATTAATTTTTAAAAAAGACCTGCCCCCTCGGCTTACCTTTGGGATTGATTCTGGTGGGCTGGTGAAAACGCAGATGCATGGACGGGAATAATATAGGGAGAGCCATTAACCTTGCTGCTCGATTGCAGCTGATCACAGAATTTATAGCATGTTCCTGGCAGTCTTCTTAGCTTTTAGCCCATCTCCGCTTTTGCGGCCTCGGAGATTCTCTTTTCGAGCAGCCGCTGACAGTCTCCGGCCAGGCGCAGGCCAGTAGCCTGGGCTTACGCTGTCAACAGTTTTGCCCCTGAATTCAATACGGATGACTGGATTCATCACCACGGGCGGGAAAAAGTGATAATGCTGGTGGGGATTAGAGGACGATTTCAGAACTTTTTCTATGGTTGGCGTGGACTCAATATCAGCAGAATGTCTAATAAACCGCCCCCTTTCAACAAGTTAACGTTAGCGACAATTAGCCATCACGAGGTATAGGGTTCCTCTTCGGGTACAAAAACTCTCCGGAGATTTCAAAACAAGAGTCCTTTTATTTCCCCGACGGATTCGACCAGACGGAAGTGGTGACCGGACTAGAAGTATCGACATCTGTTGTAACAATACAGGCTGTTCCTTTTGTGCCATCCGTTCCAAAAGACATGACGACCTCCGGTTTTTGAGCCGGATACGCCAGGATGTACATAAGTGGCACATAAATGATGCCATTCATGACCGTATCGTTGTAAGTTACACTATTGTCATTATTAACGGTCAGTGTGTCTCCCTGGCTGTTCGTCAGGGGTAGACCTCCAAAAACCGATAAGGGAACTGGGTTAAAGAGATTTGAACCACTGAGTGACTGGTCGTAAATGCTGCCACTGAGAGTAACAAGCGAACCGTTTTGCGGGTTGTAAGCGCGTTTTAACGTCAATGTTATTCCTTGTTGCGGCATACTGAGCGTTTCCCCGTCAAAACTCATGGTCAGCGGATTAAAATAATAAGCTGTGGAAGTGAGGCCGTCCTGTGAAATGCTGATCATCACAAAGTTGAGATCGAGATCAGTTCCCGGAATAAGGGTGGCATACTGCGCCTGAATGGACACAAAGGCCAGCGGAAACATTTCGCCAGGAGTAGCGTAATATCCGCTGAAGTAAGCAAGCGTCACGCCACTGAGGTCGTACAGTTCGATCGGCGGTGTAGGCGATTCGGGAATTGTGAAGAGGGATCTGACCACCAGTGATGTTCCAATCGTCATGTTATTGCAGGCAAAGCCTTTGTTTCCGGCTGTTCCCATGATGAGATTGACCTGCTCACTTCCCTGTCTAATCGTCATGTTATTGCAGGCAAAGCCTTTGTTTCCGGCTGTTCCCATGATGAGATTGACCTGCTCACTTCCCTGTTTAAACTGGAAGTAGTACATGTTCATGTTGTACTTGTAAGTGGGCACCGGGCTCAGGTTTCCGTTGTTGCTCCCGTTGTCGTAGTACAACTGATTGTTTGAACCAATGCTCATGACCTTGATGGGGGCAGTGTCTTTGGGACTTACGTAATAATCGCCGGCAAACAGGGAAGCAGGAATCGGGTTGTTGTAGGTATTGCCGGAAACGGGCACCGGCGTTTGACCAGGGAGCGCAATGCTTCCTGCACAGGTGGCCACCGGCCCGGAGTTTTCTACCGTCCTGGTAAAGATCAGGAAGATGGAAAGCCCTTCCCAATTCTGAATGAGTGTTGTTCCGTCAAACGTACCGGTAAACGGGTAACGCGTGGCGCATGTTCCGTCGAGCGATATGATTAGTGTTAGCTCAAAAACAGGATCGGGAGAATCTGGATTCACGTGCATGTTGGTGTCAACGGCAAAAAAAGCCCCGGTAGCATTGCCCAACGTATAGTAACCATTAAAGGGCATCAGTTTAGGCGTGTCTGGATTAGGCGGCGCGATGATCGGTTTTTGAGTGTTCATCTCGAGGTTCTTTCTCCGCGTTTTTTAGCAATAATTCTGTTACTGGTTCGTTTTGCTTTGGCAGTATCTTTAGCAACTGACCCTAAACAGAGCCATTTGGCTCGTACGATGCTTCTCACCTACTAAAGCGGAATCAGGGGCCGTTCTGGCTCAGTGATCAGAAAGATTCTTGGCCCAAATCACCCACTCGTGGTTGAAAACCCTAATAACGAAAGTGTAGTCGTAACACATTGAATCAAAAAGAGGCAAGGGCTGGCGGAGAGTAGCGGACGATTTCAGAACTTTTTTCGTGCTAAGTCCTTAAATCCAATAATGGACACCTTGGCTTACTCTGGCTAGCGAAATGCATGCTCGCTTCAAATTGCCTCGCCACAGACGATCCGGTGTCCGTCCGGCGTGCTCAGGCCGAACTCCCTCAGGCCCCATGGTTTATTTGTTGGCTGCGATGAAATAAGGGCACCTTTCGCCATCAACTCGAGGTAAAGCTCATCCACTCCCTCAACATTCCAGTAAGCAAACCAGGAGTGATTTCCCAGTTCTCCCGCGGGTCGTTCGTCTACGCACTCACCGAGCATCACGCGGAAGCTATCGCGCGTGAGGAAGCTCCAACCAGCGGCGTTGATCGGGTCCTTTCGAAATCCGAGGACCTCTACATAGTAACGAGTCGATACTTCAAGATTACGGACTGCCAAAACACATCTGGAGTTCACAATTTGAGCCATGCTTCATTATCCCTGATCCGAAAAAGCAAAAGAACCAACTGCAGGTTTACCCTGACAGTCAGACATGCCTGGGAATAGTTGGCCAACCCGCAATGAACTGTCATGTAACATCGATGATCTGCAAAGGCTGCCCAATCTCCCCTGGACATCCGACCGCTCGTTCCAGGTTCTGTGCCTAGGCGAAAAGAGCAGCATACCATCACTGTTCATGATCACAACGCAGCCACACTTTCTTTCGAACTCTCCTGACCTGCAGAAAATAAAGCACTTGCAGCATCGTTCTCTGAAAATCGGCCGGAAGAGTTATTGTGTAACTCTATGAATCAAAAAAGAAAAGGTTCTGGCGGAGAGGGGGGGATTCGAACCCCCGATAGAGCTTTTGACCCTATAACGGTTTAGCAAACCGCCGCCTTCAGCCACTCGGCCACCTCTCCGGAAAGCGGACTTTTAGCATTGTACCAGTTTGCGGCGGTTTCAGTACAAAAGGCGTCTTTGGCCGCGGCCCATGCGGCTGATACACTTTCAGCAACAGCAGGAAATACCCAGGTCAAAACAGGAAATATCCAGGTCAAAGATGTCCAGGTCAAAAAGAGACTCCGGAAACAGTCTTAAGCAGGTGACTGCATTTCTGTCTCAGTTGCGAAGAAAGCTGAACGTTCAGCCTTTGGAAGAGATTGAGCGCCGGGCCATCGACAAGGCCCTGCGGGCCACCCATGACGATAAAGTTCTCGCTGCCGCGCTGCTTGGGATTGGCAAAACAACACTCTACCGCAAGCTGAAGAAGTAATGAAACATTTGGTCCGTCAGCTCCGTTCGTAACCGTTACAGTGCAGCACCGGCCAGCGCATGCTCATGCCACGCGCTCAGGGATTCGAGCGCCTGAGCGCAGACGAGGCGATGGCGCTCCTTCTTATCGCGCACGCGGCGGCGCACCTGCTCGTCCAGTTGCGGCAGCAGATCAAAGGTGATGTTGGCCGGCTGGAAGCGTTTGCTCTCGGCGTGGCAAATGTAATGCACCAGCGAGCCCAGCGCGGTTTCGCGAGGCGGGGCCGCTGGGTCCAATCCATGGGCGATGCGCGCCACCTGAATCCCGGCGAGCATTCCCGTGGCGATGGATTCGGTGTAACCCTCCACTCCGGAGATCTGCCCGGCAAAAAAGACATTCCTGTGCCGCTTGAGCGCGAGTGTTTCCGTGAGCAACGCCGGGGCATTGATGTACGTATTGCGATGGATTTGCCCATAGCGCAGGAACTTTGCGTTTTCCAAACCGGGAATCAGACGCAGCACCCGAGCCTGTTCGCCATACTTCAAATGGTTTTGGAAGCCCACCAGATTGTAAGAATCGGCGCGCAGGTTTTCCCGGCGCAGCTGCACCACGGCATAGGGAGGCTTTCCCGTTTTGGGGTCGGCGAGACCCACCGGCTTCATGGGGCCAAAGCGCAGGGTATCGCGTCCGCGGCGGGCGATCTCTTCAATGGGCAGGCAGCCTTCAAAGTAATTCAGCTTCTCCCAATCATGGCTCTCGGCCGCTTCAGCGGCGGCCAAAGCATCTAAAAAGCGGTCGTATTCCTCTTTGGTAAAGGGGCAGTTGATGTAATCGGCGCCACCCTTGCCATAGCGCGCGGCAAAATACACGCGCGAAGAGTCAATGGAATCGGCTTCCACGATGGGGCTGATGGAATCGTAAAAATAAAGATGGTCGCTGCCGGAAAGCCGGGCAATCTCGAGCGAGAGCGCATCGGAGGTCAGCGGGCCGGTGGCGACCACGGTGATGACGCCGGGATCGGCTTCATCGATATGCGTACACTCCTCGCGAACAATTTTGATCCGCGGCTCGGCGGAGATGGCCTCGGTGACGCGGGCGGCAAAGGCTTCGCGGTCCACCGCCAAAGCGTGACCAGCAGGCACCTGCACTTCAGCCGCAATCCGCAGCAGCAGCGAGCCGATGCGGCGCATTTCTTCCTTGAGCAGCCACGGCGCGGTGTTTTCACTTTCCGACTTGAGAGAATTGGAGCAGACAAGCTCGGCAAAGTCGCCGGTCTGATGCGCCGGCGTGGATTTTACCGGACGCATCTCGTATAGCTCAACCTGTAAATTGCGCTGGGCGCACTGCCACGCTGCTTCACAGCCGGCAAGGCCCGCGCCGATGATTCTGATCTTCATAAATCCTTTACTACTTGCTTGTTGATTGGCCGGTCTGGTTCGCGGCCAGTTGCTTTAAGGCGTCTCCGCTGAGCAGCATGGTTTCCCACTCGCCGAGCAGCTTCGCGCCTATAGCGTCATAAAACTGGATCGCCGGCTGGTTCCATTCGAGGACCATCCAGCGGATGCCGTAGCAGCTTTCCTCGACCGCGATCTGGGCCAGATGCCGCAGCAGCGCTTTGCCAATACCCTTGCCGCGCATCTCCGTGAGGACGAACAGGTCTTCCAGATACAAGCCGGGCTGCCCGCGCCAGGTGGAATAGTTGTAATGGAAGAAAGCAAAGCCCGCAGGCTTCCCTTCCCACTCGGCAAGCACGCAGCGAAATTTGGGTTGCGGGCCAAAGCCGTCACGAAGCAAGTCGGCTTCCGTGGCGATCACGGCATCGGGCTCGCGTTCGTACTCCGCCAGCTGGCGAATGAAGAACAGAATCAGAGCCAAATCGTTGACGGTGGCGTTGCGTATGCGGAGCATCTTCGTTATAGCCAAACTCAGAGTATCACTCGCTCGTCGCCCACGCGGCGGGTGACTCTCTGCTGATCGAGATATTCGAGCAGCGGGATAGCGTACTTGCGCGTGACGCCGATGAGGTCCTTGAATTTTCCTACGTCAATTTTGGGCGACGTGGTTTTGTACTGGGCCACGGTCTGGCGCAGACCCTGCAAGGCGCTTTGGTGAAATACCAGGTCGTCGGCCAGTTTGATCAGGACGCGGTCTCGCAGCAGCAGCGTGACCAGCTTTTGCGCGCGCGTGTTGTCCACCGGCAGCGCGGCCAGGACTTCTTTCATCAGCGGGACTTTGAGTCCGGCGTCGGCGAAGGCCCTTTCAATCTGCTGTTTGGCCTTGCTCTCGTCGTCTTTGAGCTGCACGCCGCGCCCGGCCAGGCGGACCTGCTCGCCCGCGACCTCGGCTTTCTTTTCCGCCGTAAGCTGCGCCAGTACGGATTCGAGCACAACCGGCTGCAGGCCCAACTTTTCGCGCAGCTCTTCCTTGCCGATGCCCGCGACCAGAGGATTGGCTTTGTGGAAGGCGTCGAGCGCGGCGGTCATGCGTTGCCGGATTTGGGCAAAGACTTCGGCGGCGATCATGCGGTCTGCCGCCTGCAGGATCTGTTTTTGCTGCACCATTGCGGCGACGAGCGGCTTGAGAACCGATTCCTTCAAGCTCATTTCGCGCACCGCGTCGGAGAGCGTGAGTCCGTCATGCCCTCGGCGGGCAATGCGCGCCAGCAGCGCCTGCTGGCGATTGCCCTCGGCGAAAACTTTCAGAGTGGCAAGCGCGGCGTCTTTCTTCTGGCGCGGAAGCGGAAAGGAATCGAGCACCACCGCGCCGCCAATGGTCACCACGGGCGAGAACTGGCGCAAAATAACGCGATCACCGGGCAGCACCAGCAGAGGCTCCTCCGTGCGCAGGCGGGCAAAGCCGGTCGTGCCAGGCTTGAGTTCACCTGCTTCATACAGTGAGACCTCGGCGATGGTTTCGGCGGTGAAGGCATGAAGATGCACACGGGCGCGGTCTTTGAGCGGCTTCGCGTCTTTCAGCAGAGAGAGCTGCACGGCGAGGGTTTGCGTGGTTTCGAATGCGCCCGGACTGGCGAGGGTCATGCCACGGGCCAGTTCTTCGGTTTGCACTCCGGAAAGGTTGAGTGCGGTCCGCTGCCCGGCCCCGGCCTGTTCGCTGCCCGCGCCGTGCACCTGGACGCCGCGAATGCGCGCCTTTTTGCGCAGAGGAAAGATCTCGGCTTCTTCTTCTTTTTTGATTTTGCCCGCGATCAGCGTTCCCGTGACCACGGCGCCAAAGCCTTTCATCACAAAGACGCGGTCCACCGGCAGGCGGAACAGGGCCTCGGTGTCCCGCGCCGGGACATCGACGGCCAGCCGGGCAATCTCGCGCTTCAACTCGTCGAGACCAGCGCCGCTGCGGCTGCTCACCGCGACCATGGGCGAGCGCTCCACATCCAGAAACGAGCCGCGCACGAATTCTTCAATCTCCATGCGGGCGACGGTGAGGGTTTCTTCGTCTACCAGGTCGGCTTTGGTGATTACGGTGATGCCTCGGGGAATGGAGAGCAGGCGGCAAATTTCAAAGTGCTCGCGGGTCTGCGGCTTGATGGATTCGTCCGCCGCGATGACCAGCAGCACCAGGTCCATGCCGCCCACCCCGGCCAGCATGTTGCGCACAAAGCGCTCATGCCCCGGAACGTCGATAAACCCGAGACGCAGCTTTTCTCCGCTGGCGGCGTTCAGCTCCAGATGGGCAAAGCCCAGATCAATGGTGATGCCGCGCCGCTTCTCTTCTTCCAGACGGTCGGCATCAATGCCGGTCAGGGCTTTGACCAGCGAGGTCTTTCCGTGATCAATGTGTCCGGCGGTGCCGAGGATGATGGATTTCATGCCGGTTTAAGTGTAACGAATTCTAAAAGACGTTTTGCCGCTGATTAACGCGGATGGACGCAGATAAAATCAAAAACAGCCCCCGGACACAGCCGGGGCGGCTGTGCCACATGAGCATGGCAAGGCCACATGTGCATGGGAGATTTAGGCACGGGAATGGTACCCTCATTGACTTATGAAAGAAGCAGCCCAATTCGTGAAGAAGGACGGTCAGGTTCCCAGCAATGACGCTGCGTGGAATGACTACGTTGAGGATTTTCGCCGCGCGGGCCAGGAAACCGTGGACTGGATTGCGCAGTATCTGAACAGCGTTTCGGACCTGCCGGTTCTGGCCAAAGTGAAGCCGGGCGAGCTGATGGATTCGCTTCCGGCCTCGGCGCCGGAGCAGGGCGAATCTTTTCAGGCGATTCTGCGCGATTTTGACCAGAAAGTAATGCCGGCGGTGACGCAGTGGAACCATCCCCGGTTTTTTGCCTATTTTTGCTGCACCGGCTCCACGCCTGCCGTGCTGGGCGAGATGCTGGCGGCGGCGCTCAATACCAATGGTCTGCACTGGAAGACCTCGCCTGCCGTGGCGGAACTGGAGCAGCGCACGCTGGACTGGCTTCGCCAGTGGATGGGGCTGGAGGAAGGCTGGTTTGGCATTGTCTATGACACGGCTTCCACTTCCAGCATGCACGCGATTGCCTGCGCACGGGAGATGATCGCCCCGGAAGCGCGCAAAAACGGCAATCCGCCGGGGCTGGTGCTTTACACCTCGGAGCAGGCGCACTCTTCGATTGAAAAAGGCGCGATTGCCGTGGGTATTGGCCAGAACAACGTGCGCAAGGTCCCGGTAGACAGTGAATTCCGCATGAGAGCGGACACGCTGTCGGCGATGATCGAGCAGGACAAAGCTTCGGGCAAACGGCCTTTCTGCGTGGTGGCTACCGTGGGCACCACATCTTCTACCAGCATCGATCCCGTTCCGGAGATCGCCGAGATTGCCGAGAAACATGGCCTGTGGCTGCACGTGGACGCAGCCTATGCCGGCGCGGCGGCCATTATTCCCGAATACCAGCATGTGCTGGCGGGAGTGGAGCGCGCGCACTCGCTGGTGATGAACCCGCACAAATGGATGCTCACGCCCATTGATTTGAGCGCCTTCTACACGCGGAGGCCGGACATTTTGCGGCGGGCCTTTTCGCTGACGGCGGAGTATCTGCAGCCCCAGGGCGATCCTCGGGCGCACGACCTGATGGATTATGGCGTGCCGCTGGGCCATCGCTTCCGCGCGCTGAAGCTGTGGTACGTAATGCGCTATTTTGGGCGGGAACGCATTGCCGCCATGCTGCGCTCGCATATCGAGTGGGCACAGCGTCTGGCGGCGCTGGTGGACGCCGATCCGCTCTTTGAGCGCGTGGCGCCGACTCCGCTTTCGGTGGTCTGCTTCCGGTACAAGGGCAGCGATGAAGAAAACAAAGCGATTGTGGAGCAGGTCAACGCAACCGAGAGAGTTTTCTGGGCGCACACGGTGCTCAACGGAAGAGTGGCGCTGCGGCTGTGCATTGGCAATTTGGCCACGGCCTGGGAGGACGTGGAAGAGGCCTGGAATTTGATTCGCCAGGCGGCGGAAAACGTGGCAAAATAGCGCGTTTCAGCTTAACAAAACTTTTCCTGGATTTTACGCTCCCCTTAACTCGGCCTGGCCGTCTTTTGCAATGATAGACAGCAAGTCCCTAAATGATTTTCCCCGGAAAAGAAACAGGGCAGCCTGTCGACGCAATAAATTGGTTTGCAATCGTTCCTGTAATTAACCGAAGCTGAATTGAGTCTTACATTCATGAAGCATATGACAAAGATTGCGTTATGGTTTGTCCTCGCCGCCACGGTTGTGCTGGCGCAGGACAGCTCACAGCGGGTGAGCAAACTGGGCACAGTGAAATCACTCAGCGGAGGCGTCCTCACGCTGAAAGCCGATTCCGGAGCGGAGGTAAGCGTGTCGGTGCCAGATGGCATTCGCATTGTGCGTCTGGCCCCGGGGCAGACCGACCTCAAGTCCGCCGCGCCCATGCAATTACAGGAAGTGCAGACGGGCGACCGCATGCTGGTGCGCGGCACGCCGGGCGACAAACCGGATTCTCTGGTGGCATCTTCGATTGTGGTGATGAAGCAGGGCGACGTGGCGCAAAAGCAGCAGCAGGATTTACAGGACTGGCAAAAGCGCGGGGCGGGCGGAATCGTCACCGCGATTGATGCCGCCAATGGCGTGCTGACAGTTTCCGTCACGCCCACCATCAGCGTGACGATGAAGACCACGCCCACCACCAGCTATCTGCGCTATGCGCCCAATTCGGTGAAGTTCTCGGACGCCGTCAAGGGAAACTTTGGCGACATTAAAATGGGCGACCAGCTGCGCGCACGCGGCAGCCGCAGCGCCGATGGCAAAGAGCTGACGGCAGTTGAAATTATCTCCGGAAGCTTCCGCAACATTGCCGGCACGGTGAGTTCGCTGGACGCCTCCAGCGGCACGGTGACGGTGAAGGACATTCTGGCAAAGAAATCGGTGGTAGTGAAGCTCACCCCCGAGTCGCAGATTCGTAAGTTGCCGCCGCAAATGGCGCAAAGAATTGCGTTCTTTTTGAAAGCGCCAGCAGGGGCAACTCCCGGCGGCGCGAACGGAAATAGTGGTGCGTCTGCAAATGGAAACAGCGCCAGTGCTGCGGCCACGGCTGGCCCGACAGCCCCCGGCGGGTCAGGAGCTGGCGGCTTTCGGCAGGGCGGAGGCGGGCCTCCGGATTTTCAGCAGATGATCAGCCGCTTACCCGCGGTCACGCTGGCCGATTTACAGAAAGATGATGCAGTCATGATCGTGGCCACGCCGGGCACGAGCGGGAACGAGGTCACGGCCATCACGCTGCTCGGCGGCGTGGAGCCGATTCTTACCGCGTCCCCCAATGGCGCCGCAGCCCTGCTTTCCGGATGGAACTTGTCTGCCCCAGGCGGAGGCGGCGAGGGCGGCGGACCGCAGTAGGCAGCACAATATTCAAAACGCGAGGAAACTTGATGAGATTCTGGCCGGCATTTATCCGCACCACTGTTGTTATAACAATTCTGATGGCCATGGCCAGCGTGTTGCCCGCACAGGCGCAGGGCATCCGGTTGCATGGCCAGGTGGCCGATCCTTCGGGTGCGGTCATTCCCCAGGCAACAATTTTGCTGAAGAATGCGGCGGGCAAAGTCGTGACCGCCCAATCGGACGGTCTGGGCGCGTATACCGTAAAGGACCTGGCTCCGGGCAAATACGTGATCACGGTGATGGAAAAAGGCTTTGCTTCCTTTGCCCAGGAAGTGGATCTGACGGCAGGCCAGGACAAAAAACTGGACATAAAGCTGGAAATCGCGGTGCAGGAGCAGCAGGTCGAGGTGCAAAGCGATGCCGCGAGAGTGAACGTGAATCCGGAAAATAATGCCGGCAGCGTGGTCATCAGCGGCAAAGATTTGGACGCGCTGTCCGACGATCCGGATGAACTGCAGAGCGAACTGCAGGCGCTGGCCGGACCTTCAGCCGGGCCGAACGGCGGGCAAATTTATATCGACGGCTTCACCGGCGGACAGCTTCCGCCCAAATCGTCCATTCGCGAAATTCGCATCAACCAGAACCCCTTCTCCGCGCAGTATGAACGCATCGGCTATGGACGCATCGAGATTCTTACCAAGCCGGGGACCGACAAAATTCACGGCCAGGTTTCCTTCAACGATAACCACTCGATTTTTGACGCGCTGAATCCATTTGCCGCGGGCGAGCCGGGATTCGATTCGCAGATTTTTAACGGCAATATCAGCGGACCGCTGAGCAAAAAAGCGTCTTATTTTTTCAACTTCGAGCGGCGGGACATTCATGACGCGGCGGTGATTCTGCCCCAGGCTTTCAGCGCGGCCGGAGTGGCGGTAACGCCGGTGCTCAACCCGCGTATCCGCACCAACTTCAGCGGTCGTCTGGACTACCAACTCACCACCAACAACACACTCACGGCCCGCTACCAGTTCACCGATAACAGCGAGAAGAACAACGGTATTGGCCAGCTGACACTTCCCTCGCTGGGCTTCAACCAGAACACTACGGAACACAGCATACAAATCAGCGATTCCCTGGTGCTGAGTCCGAGAGCAGTCAACGAAACTCGCTTTGAATGGGAGCGCGGCAACAACAACCAGACTCCGCTGAGTTCGGCGCCCAGCGTGAATGTGCTCGGCTCTTTTGTGGAAGGTGGCAACTCAGCGGGCCTGAGCAACGTGATTTCCAACCACTACGAGCTGCAGAATTACACCTCTTATAACAAAGGTAAGCACTTCATCCGTTTTGGCGGGCGTCTGCGCGTGACGGACGAATCGAGTCTTTCCACCCAGAATTTCAATGGATCGTACACTTTCAGCTCACTGAATGCCTTCCAGGCGGGAACACCCAGCCAATTGGTGCTCACCTTTGGCACGCCGCTGGTCAAGGACACTTTCGCCGACGTGGGCGTGTACGCCGAAGACGACTGGAAGATCCGCCCGAATATGACGCTGAGCTATGGCCTGCGCTATGAAACCCAGAACGGCATCAGCGATCATGGAGACTGGGCGCCGCGCTTTGGTTTTGCCTGGGGCCTGGGCGGCAAGAAAGACAAACCGCCCAAAACCGTGGTCCGCACCGGCTTTGGCCTCTTCTATGACCGCTTCAATCAAAACCTGATTATTCAAACGGAGCGGCTCAACAACAGGGTCCAGCAGCAGTTCACGGTCATCGGCAATAGTGCCGCGACGCAAACAGCGCTGCAGAATTTCTTTACCTCGGGCACTCTGCCCACGCAAAACCAGGTACAGGTACAGGGCATAGCAACGCAGGGCGCGACATATCAGATTGATCCCAATCTGCGCGCGCCTTATACCGAGCAAGCGGCAATCTCGGTGGAGCGGCAGCTTTCGAAGATATCCACTCTGTCCGTGACCTATCTGCACTCCTACGGAGTGCACCAGCTTTTTCTCCTCAACAACGCGGTGCAGAATGCAATCCAGCAGAATACGTTCGATCCAACGCATCCGCCTGCGCCAGCCTACCAGTATGAGTCGGAAGGGATTTTCAAACAAAACCAGCTCATTACCAGTTTCAATATCCGCCTTGGCGCAAAGATAAGCCTGTTCAGCTACTACTCGCTGAGCTTTGCCAATGGTGACACCGCCGGCGCCGGCAATTCGCCCTCGAGTCCATTGCTGGGAATCAAGGCCGACTACGGACGAACGGCTTTCGACGTGCGCAACCGCTTCTTCTTCGGCGGGACCATCGGCCTGCCGCACGGCTTCCGCGTAAGCCCGTTTATCGTGGCCAATTCCGGTTCGCCCTTCAACATTTCGCTGGGCAGTGACGCAAACGGCGATTCATTCTTCAATGACCGGCCTGCCTTTGCCACCAGCGCCACGGTGAACCCCGTGGTGAATCAGTTCGGCAGCTTCGATCTGAATCCTGGAGCGAATGAGCAGCGTATTCCGGTCAACTTGGGAACCACACCCGCGCAGTTCACCGCGAACGTCCGGCTGAGTAAGACCTTTGGAATCGGCCCGAAGATAGAAGGACCTTCCGGCGGGCAGCAGGATGGAAATCGTGGCCGGGGCGGAGCGGGCGGGCCTCTGGGAGGCGGCGGAGATCGTGGCCGGGGTGGACCAGTCGTCATTTTTGGCGGAGAGCGATCCAGCCAGCGTTACAGCCTTACCTTCAGCGCCAATGCGCGTAATCTGTTCAACAACGTGAATACAGGCCTGCCTGTCGGGAACCTGAGTTCACCGCTGTTTGGCACATTCACTTCGCTGGCCGGCGGAGTGTTCAATACACAGTCGGCCAATCGCCGCATTGATCTTCAGGTCGCATTCGCGTTCTAAACTTTCGGGCAGAGGAGCATTATATTGCTTTTCGGCTTGTACCAAACTTCGACGTATAAGCGATTTTGTAGCTGTCAAATCCTCGAGTAAACACAATGTTTCAACAGTTTTTGATTTATGCTCTTTAAAGTTCCTGGCCACGCAAAAAAGCGTGTACGCTGAATGGATTATATGACCAAATCAGAACGGTCCACCTATACTACGCTTGATTTTAAAGGATGGCACGAGAGCAATACCCTTGTTTTGACACCCAAGTTTCAGCGCAGGGGTGTATGGTCAAATGGTGCTCAGTCCTTTTTCGTCGACACTCTTCTTCGCGGGATGCCAGTGCCACCTGTCTTCTTGCGGGTTCGACAGAGTGAAGATAATAAAAAGATCATTCGTGAAGTGATTGATGGACAACAAAGGCTCTCGACTGTCCTGAAGTATATCGACGGCGGATTTAAGTTGTCTAAATCACTTGACAAGGCGTGGGCATCAAAAAGATTTTCTGATCTGTCACCCGAGCAGCAAAACCAAATAAGAAACTTTTCTTTCATCTGCGAGGTCTTCCACGGTATTTCTGACACCGAAATTCTCGAGGTCTTTTCTCGGTTGAACACTTATTCCGTTCCTCTTAACAATCAGGAACTAAGGAACGGCAAATATTTCGGCTACTTTAAACAATCAGCATACCGCTTGGCACACAAATACGTAGACTTTTGGGTTAAACGCCGCATTTTTTCTGATCGCGCAATTGCACGTATGCAAGAAGTCGAATTCACAAGTGAGCTATTGATTATGCAACTCGATGGTTTACAGGATAAAAAGAAGTCCATTGATAAGTTTTATACCCAATATGACGAGAACTTTCCCGATCAGCGCAAGATTGAGTCTCGGTTTGGTGTAACGATGGACGCAATAGAAGATGCCGTCGGAGACGAACTTAGCGATACTGCGTTTATTCGTCCTCCTCTCTTTTATACGTTATTTTGCGCTGTTTACCACAGAACACATGGTCTGCCAAAGTTCAACATGAGTACTCCATCACGTCCGTTAACCATCCTAGAAAAGAGCGATTTGGCTACTGCGTTGGGGCGGCTATCAGAAATAATCTCACGCGCCAGAGAGAACGATGAATTCCCTAGCCAGTACAGCAGATTTGTAACGGCGTGCTTGCGCTCTACTGACAATAGTGAAAACAGGACCACTCGCTTATCAGTACTTTACAGGGATGCATTCTGAGGGTACCTCATGCCACGGCGAATGCCCGCACTCGAACAGGTGTTTGCTACTCAAGTAGTTGCAGCCGTTGATCTTGCGCTCGCTGGTGAGCGAATCCGAGCTTCCGTAGCCATTGGCAGTATCACAAGGACCGAGCTGACCATAGTGCGGTTGGAAGCGTTATATGAAAGTGCTTTTCTGCGCGCGTTTTTGGCTTGGGAAGAGTTTCTCGAGGAGACTTTTTTGCGCTATCTCTGCGGCTACCACTCAAAGCTTGGCCCCTGCTCTTTGTTGGGAATACCTCATAAAAATATTGCTGGTGCAAATGCAGCAGTCCTTGGTGGTAATTCCTTTGTTTCATGGGCCGACCCTGACAAGGTCGTGAAACGGAGTAAAAGGTTCATGAATGCAGGATTTCATGAAACTGTCTTGAACTCTGATTTATCAAGGCTAATCTTGTTCAAAGACATTAGGAATCGAATCGCACATTCTTCCGAATACGCCAGGATGCAATTCGATACTGCGACACGCGCTTTGGCTCTGAAACGATATCCTGGATCGTCGCCTGGTAGGTTTCTAAGGGATCGTGGTCAAACGCTACCGATTCCAAAAAGTTGGTTGGAACTAATCACCGATGAATTGAAGGCGCTCTCTAAGCAAATATGCACGATGTAAGAGTAGGCTTACTTGGCTGAGCAGCTGATAGTGGCACGAAAGCGCAGCGCACTCTTGAAAAGAAAAAAGATAACCAAGAAATGAGGCCCCGTAGCATTTCTTAATGACAATATTTTCCAATTCATTACAAAGTTTCTTCGCCGCCTGCTGCTGTGTCGGGAGTAGTGATGATGCGCTACCCCTTGCAGCGTTGGCACCAAAATGCTGCATATCCTGTTGACGCATGATTATATGTGTGGTACCACATAACTGCTTCATTCGCTGTTGAGTAAGTCAAGCGATCTTTGAAAACAGAAAAAGAGGTTATTACCGATTACCATTCTCCTAAAAGTGAATTCTTTTTCATTTTTCGGAACACACCCCATCGCTTGTGATATCACTTGTGATGTTTTGAGCTAACCCCTTTAAACCTTGTGATGGAGATCGACCGGGAGGGGGGTAGGTAAAACGGGGCTTACCACTGATTATATGGACTGGCACAGATTGAGAAAAGCGGAAGTAAAGGCAAAACCGCACAGGCAGGAGTGCCTGTGCTCCCACAGCCGGGGGTGCCTCCACCCCATTACGCGCAAAATCGGCGCGTAATGGGGACCCCGGGCTTGTGCCACATGTGCATGGCTAGCCACACCGGCTTGGGTGGCCATTGGGTCGACTTGAGTTAAGTCTTTTGTTTTCCTAATTGACCCTGGGGGAGGGGGTATCCCTATGGGGTGTACAGACCGGGGCATACCTGACAGAACAGACCGGGAGGATAGTTAACACTACAGGGTAACCGCAGGCAATCCGCAAACGCTTCCTGCAATCCCGGACACGGTTCCCTGCCGACGGCGATCTCTGATCAAAGCTCCCTGGCCCTGTTCGCAAAACTCCGCCGTTTCAAACCTGCGAGGGTTCCTGCGTGCGACAATATTTCTCGAATTGAAACCGCCGCTCCGAGCATCAGATGAATGAAATGCAAAACGAACTGTCTGCCGCAGCCACCAGAGGCGTTGCTTTTGGCCAGCCGGGAATCTCACCCACATGGTCGCCAGGCTCCAAGGATTGCGTAGGGACCGCGTACTCACAATCCAGCCGGGTATGGTTCACCATGTCGATGGGGATTTTGACCGAGGTTTACTACCCCACCATTGACCGTCCGCAGATTCGCGATGCGCAGTTCCTGATCACCGACGGTGAAACATTTTTTCACGAAGAGAAGCGCGATCTCAAAGCCAGCATCGAGCGCATTGATAACGAAGCGCTGGGATACCGCCTGACCAGCTCCGATCCCGAGGGCCGCTACACGCTGATCAAAGAGGTAATTTCCGATCCGCACCAGCCCTGCGTGCTGGTGCACACGACGTTCGCCGTGGCCAAAGAGTGGCAGGGCAAATTGCGGATCTATGCGCTGCTGGCGCCACATCTGGAAGTGGGCGGGGCCGGCAATTCCGCGGAAAAAATGATCGTGGCCGGGCGCCAGGTGCTGGTGGCCTCAAAGAACCATACCTTTCTGGCGATGGGATGCGATCAGGGTTTCACGCGCTCTTCGTGCGGCTACGTGGGCGCGAGTGACGGCTGGCAGGACCTGCATGACAATTTCAAAATGGACTGGGAGTTCGATCGCGCCGAAAACGGCAACGTCGCGCTGATGGGTGAAATCGACCTCAGCCGGGGCGCTGAGTTTACCCTGGGAATAGCCTTCGGCGACAGCCAGCACGCGGCGGTCTCCATTCTTACCCAGTCTCTGGCTACGCAGTTTGCGCACAACCGCAACAGGTTCGTAGAGCAGTGGCAGCGGGTCCACGGCAAACTGCAACTGCTGGAAGGCGCATGCGGCGACGGCGGCTGCCTGCTGCGCACCAGCGGCAACCTTCTGCTGGCGCATGAAGACAAAACTTTTGCCGGCGCGCTGATTGCCTCCGCCAGCATTCCGTGGGGCGACGTGATGGGCGACGACGACCTTGGCGGATACCATTTGGTGTGGACCCGCGATATGGTCAACAGCGCCACGGCGCTGATGGCGTGCAACGATCAGACCACACCGCGACGCGCGCTGATCTACCTGGCCTGTTCGCAGCAGCCCGATGGCGGCTTTCCTCAAAATTTCTGGATCGACGGCACACCCTACTGGCACGGCATGCAGCTGGATGAAGTCGCTTTTCCCATCATTCTGGCGTGGCGGTTGTGGCGCGCGCATGCGCTCGAAGGGTTTGACGCATATTCGCTGGTCCGGCGGGCCGCGAGTTATTTGATCCAGCATGGCCCGCGCACACAGCAGGAGCGGTGGGAAGAATGCAGCGGATATTCCCCTTCGACCATGGCCGCGAACATCGCCGCCCTGATCTGCGCGGCGGATTTTGCGCGCGCTCATGGCGAGCCCGGAGCGGCGCAGTTCCTCGAAGACTTCGCGGATTTTTTGGAATCACATATTGAAGACTGGACCGTAACCACACAGGGCTCGCTGGTTCCGGGGATCAGCAAACACTACATTCGCATTCTTCCCGCCGATGTAAACGACACCTCACCGCTTGAAGATCCCAACACCGGAATACTCTCCATCGCCAATCGCCCGCCCGGCGGGCCGTGGCAATTCCCGGCAAAGGACGTGGTGGATGCCGGCTTCCTCGAACTGGTGCGTTACGGTATTCGCAAAGCCGGAACGCCGCTGATGGAAGATTCTTTGCGCGTGATCGACGCCGTGCTCAAAGTGGATACTCCTTACGGCCCGTGCTGGCGGCGCTACAACCACGATGGCTATGGTCCCATGAATGACGGGAAGCCCTACAAAGGATACGGCGAAGGCCGCGCCTGGCCTTTGCTCACCGGCGAACGCGCCCACTACGAACTGGCCGCCGGACGCGATGTGCGGGCACTGATTGCCACCATGGAAAATTTTGCTTCCGGCGCCGGACTGCTGCCGGAGCAAGTCTGGGACCAGCCCGATATCCCCGCCGCATTCATGTATTTTGGCAAGCCCTGCGGCTCCGCCATGCCCCTGATGTGGGCGCATGCCGAGTACCTCAAGCTGCTAAAGTCAGTTGCAGACAGCCAGGTGTTCGACCGCATTAGCCTGGTGGCAGACCGCTATCTGCGAAACATGGGCCGCAAGAATCTGGAGGTCTGGAAACCGGGACGGCGCGTACGCACGATGCAGGCGGGAAGAGTGCTGCGCGTGATCGTGCCGGGAGTGTTTCGTCTTCGCTGGTCAGCCGACGAATGGGCGACCGCCCATGATGAAGTTGCCACGCCAAGCGGACTTGGCCTTGGCTTTGTGGACATTCCAACCACCGCGGCGCAGACCAGCCCGGTGCGCTTTGCGTTTCCGGAAACCGGGATTTCCGATCTGAAAGGCGTGGACTTTGCCGTTGCGATTGCGGGCCAAAAGTGACGCAGAGTGTCATTGTTATTATTCGTGGCGTTATGCGCAGCGAAAACTCTACGGCTCTCTGCGCACCGAGCGGGTCTGCCACTGAAAGCGCCACGCGAGCAAACGCAGGGCAAAACCACTGAGCGACCCGGCAATGGTGGAGGCTTCGCGGGAAAATCCCAGAGCGTTGCCCAGCAAAAATATGGCAGCGCCAAACACGGCGGCGATGGCGTAAAGTTCGCCGCGTTCAAAGACTTTCGGCGTGCGTCCGCTGAGCACGTCGCGGATACAGCCTCCGCCCACCGCGGTCACCCCGCCCAGCAACAGCGAGGGCAGCCAGTGGAGACCGGCATTCAGAGCGCGTGTGCTTCCGGCAACGGCGAACAAGCCCAGCCCGGCGGCGTCCGCAAAAATGATGAATCGTTCTGTGCTCCTGCCAATTTGGGAAGCAAAGATCATGCCGATGGCGGCGCCGGCCAGCGCCACGATCAGATAACGGATATCCATAAAGGCCAGCGGAGGGCCCTGCTGCAAAATCAGGTCGCGCGTGATGCCGCCGCCCAGGGCGGAAGCCATCGCCAGCCCGGTCACTCCGACCAGATCGTATTTGTAACGAGTGTCGCGGACCGCGGCCAGGGCGCCGCCGACAGCGGCGGCGAACACGCCAAGGAAGTCGATAAGTGAAAACAGCTTGTCAATCTGGAGATGCACGCAGATTCATTGTAGTAAAACGACGGCCAATGCCAATGGAGAGTTCAGGAATACGCCTCGTCCAAAAGTTCCACGATGTGCTTCACCGGCAAAGTCATGCCGCGCTTCTGCACTCCGGCGCGAAGCTGGATAAGGCAGCCAACATTTGCAGTGGCCAGCATGTGCGCCGAATGGGTGACGGAGTTAACGTCGTCCATTTTGGCTTCAAGAATTCGCATGGAGAGTTCATTCTGCGCCACGTTATACACTCCGGCGCTGCCACAGCACTGATCGGCATGGGGCAGCTCGACTACTTCGCAGCCAATCGCTTGCAACAGCTGGCGCGGCGCCGAACGGACGCGCTGAGCATGGGCCAAATGGCAGGCATCCTGATACGCGACTTTTTGTCCCAGCTTCCTGCGCGGCTCTCGCGGGCCGATTTTATCCAGGTATTCGGTAATGTCTTTGGTTTTGGCGGCGAACTCACGCGCGCGCTGGACGAATTCAGGATCATGCTCCAGCAGATCATCGTATTCCTTCATCAGCGAGCCGCAGCCAGCGGCGTTGGTGATGATCGCGTCGTAATCGCCGCTCAAAAAAACCTGGATGTTTTTACGCGCCTGTTCGCGCGCGAGATCTCTGAATCCGGCATGAGCGTGCAGAGCACCGCAACAGCTCTGGCCCTGGGGAATGTGGACTTCAATTCCATTTTGCGTGAGCACGCGCACCGTTGCGCCGTTCAGATGAGAAAACGCGACGTTGTTGATGCATCCGGCAAGAAATGCGACCTTGCCGCGCCGCTCGCCCACGGCGGGATAGACTTTACCGATTTCGCTGAAGAAAAACTCGGAGTCAATCCGCGGAGCAAGGCGGTCCAGATCGGCAACGCCCATCAGCCGCAGCACTCCGGTTGCGCGCAGGACATTCTGTACTCCCCAGCGCTGGTAGATGCGGGTGAGCCGTGCAAGAAAGCTAAGCAAACTCAGGTTGCGCAGCACCCTGCCGTAGAAAAATCCGCGCACGGCGCGCGCCAGCCACGGACGCCGGTAATGCTGTTCAATCTGGGCGCGGGCGCGCTCCACGATCTTTCCGTACTGCACGCCGGAAGGGCACGCGGTCTCGCAGGCCAGGCAGCCGAGGCAGCGGTCAATGTGCGTGACAAACGACTCTGCCAGCGGCAGCTTGCCTTCGTTAACGTTGAGAATCTGGTAGATGCGTCCGCGCGGCGAATCCATCTCCAGCCCCAGAGTCTTGTAGGTAGGGCAGTGATTCAGGCACAGACCGCAGTGCACGCAGGTGGAAAGCAGCTCCCAGCTTGGCTGGTCCGGCCCGGACAATTCTGGAATCAGTACGCCTGTGCCGCGAACGTCGTTCATAACTCCGGTTGGATCAGACAAGGAAGCGGCCTCGGTTGAGAATATTTTTGGGATCGAGCGAGCGTTTGACCCGGCGCATCATTTCGATGTCTGTCGCCGAACTGCCCCAGACATCGAAATACGTTTTTGCCTCTTTCGGACAGTGCGCGACCACAGCCGACGATCCCGGCGGCAGTAGCGCGCGAAAGGCCGAGACGCATTGAGCATACTGCATGGCTGCGGGGGGATCCACGGAAAGCGGCACAAAGGCCAATACCAGATTGCCGGTAGCGGCGCGGCCCACGGCAGCGGGAATGAAATTGTGGTCTGGAGCGCAGCGCTCCAGCGCCTGCAGCGCTGGCTTCACATTCTGAATCGTCAGATGCGTATGAACAATCAGGGCATTGCGATGGCGGTTGAGAACGCTCCCCGAAAAATGCGATATCCAGGCCCAGAGCTGCTCTTCGGCTTCGCCGTCAATTTCCTGAGTCACGGCCGCACCCAGTTCGCGGCGATATCGCGCCAGCACATTGTCACTGCCGGCCGCGCGCAGCACGATCTGCCACGCCGTTGCCGGAGCAGCAATGCGCTGCGCGGGAGCGTACTCATCCGGATCATGCGCCGGTGGCGGATCGCAGAGATACTCCGGCGCTCGCGGCGTGAGGACCTCCAGGCATATGGGCGTCAGCGGCGAATTCAAAAGCCGGTCACGAAAGGCCAGCGCTTCATCCAGTATCGGGAAAGAGCACGCATATGTGCGCGTCTGGCGTGGCCTGGGAAAGAGTTTGAAGTTCACCTGGGTGATCACGGCCAGCGATCCAAAGCTGCCGGCCATCAGCTTCATCAAATCGTATCCGGCAACGTTCTTCACCACACGTCCGCCACCTTTGGCGATCCTGCCTTCCGCCGTGACGAACTGCACGCCAATACAGTATTCGCGCAGGTTCCCATAGCTCGATTTCAAAGGCCCGGAAGCGGCTGTCGCCAGCAATCCACCGATGGTCGCATCATGAAGATTAGCCGCATCGTATGGAATCCATTGCTGGTGTTCCGCCAGTTTTGCCTGCACGCGGGCAAACGTAATTCCGGCCTCGAGCATTACCGTGAGATCGCCGGGATCGTAGTTGATGATTCGGTTCATCCGCTGCGTTTGCAGAAGAATATCCACACGCTCGGGAATGCCACCCATTTGTTGCTGCGTGAATCCGCCCGCGGGTGCAACCACCAGTTCGCGGTCGCTGGCCAGCTTGAGGATTGCCGCCACTTCTTCAGTTGATCCCGGAGAGACCGCCACGGCCGGCACAACACCATTGATGTCGCGAGTCTCGTGAGCAACGTAATCCTCACCCGTAATCGCGGCCAGCTCCTGCTCCAGGGATGATGCCGTGATGACGCTCATACTGGAACTCCGGCCACCGGCTCCACTTTGGCTTTGGGCAGCGGGCCGGTGATCTCGCGACAGGGCCGCGTTTCCGGCAGCATCTTCTGCGGATTCAAAATGGAATCAGGATTGAATGTATTGCGCAGACGCAGCATCACGTCCAGATCGTCTTCGCTAAACATGGCAGGCATCAGGCTCATCTTCTCCATGCCCACGCCGTGTTCGCCGGTGATGGAGCCGCCCATGCTCAGCACGTACTGCATGATCTCTTTGCTGGCTTTTCTGCTGTTCTGAACCTGCTTGGGGTCGCGGATGTCGAAGATGATCAGTGGATGCAGATTGCCGTCACCCGCGTGAAATACGTTGCCGATGATTACGTCATACGCTTTGCTGATGCGCTCGATCTCGGCCAGCGTGGCGGGAATTTTCGTGCGGGGGATGACTCCATCCTGCGTGTAATAAGAAGACGAAATGCGCCCAACAGCGCCGAAAGCTGTCTTGCGTCCCAGCCACAGCAGCTGCCGCTCCTGCTCGTTTTTCGCGCGGCGCACCTCGCGCCCTTTTTGCTGGACGCAAACCGCTTCCACCGCCGTCGCCTGCTCTTCCACGGCTTCTTTCATTCCTTCAAGTTCAATCAGCAGCACCGCGGCCGCATCCAGCGGATATCCGGCATGGACCGCGGCTTCCACCGTGCGCAGCATCCATCCATCCATCATCTCCACCGCCGCCGGCGTGATGCCGCTCTGCGTGATCGCGACTACCGTGTTCGCGGCGTCGTCCACCGTGTTGAAGATCGCCAGCAGCGTGGCCACGGCTTCGGGCAGTTTCGTCAGCTTGACGACGATTTCGGTCGTCACCGCCAGCGTGCCTTCCGAGCCTACAAAGAAGCCCGTCAGGTCCAGACCGCAGGAGTCCTGAGCTTTGCCGCCCAGTTCAACAATCTTCCCGTCGGGTAGCACGATTTTCAGGCCCGTAACGTGATTTACGGTGACGCCCAACGCCAGCGTATGTGGCCCGCCGGAATTTTCCGCCACGTTGCCGCCGATCGTGCACGCCTTCTGGCTGGAAGGATCGGGAGCATAGTAATAACCGTATGGGGCGGTCGCATTGCTCAGCTCCAGGTTGACCACGCCTGGCTGCACCACGGCGCGCTGGTTGGCAACGTCAATCTCGAGGATTTTGTTCATCCGGGCAAAGGCCAGCACAATCGATTCCTGCCGGGCAATGGCGCCACCGCTCAGCCCCGTACCGGCGCCGCGCGGAACTACGGGAATCTTGTGTTCACTGGCCAGACGCATCACACGCGAAACCTGCTCTGTGTTTTGCGGGAAAACAACGGCCCCAGGATGGCCTTTGTCGACTCCGGCGTCGTACTCATAGAGCATGAGCTCTTCCGGACGGTCCAGAACTGCGTCCCGGCCCACGATTCTTCGAAGCTGGCGAATGACTGAAGAATCCATCGGCCCTGATTGTAAAACAATTCCAGCACTCAGCGGAGCGGAAACAGAAGAACGCAAAATCCAGCCATTCGCACAACCGGGAGCGGTTGTGCCACACGTGACTGCCCAGCCCCGTGCTTCCACTTGCCCCACACGTGCTTTGCAGGCTGGTCAGCCGGTTCAGGGGATCGCAGCTCTGCCGCCCCAGCGCGTCATAGGTAAAACCGGTAAAGCCGCAGGGCATAGCGAAGGGCGTATCCGCCGACCATTCCACTTGTAACCACAATGACAAGACGTATCCGGTTCGTTGTCGATCACATAATTTTTATTGATTTCGCAAAAAGTCCGGGCTTGCAAAGCTCGGATTGGGATAGGAATAAAATCCTTGTCCCGTGGCCCTGCCATGCCTGCCTTTATCAAGGTATTCCGTCTTGAGGAGATATGCCAGTTTCTCAAACTCCGGGTTGCCGCCTGCTTTGGCAAGAGTAATGTTGTACGCGGTGGCTATGCCCACGGCATCGAGAATGGCGAAAGGCCCTTCGGGCGCGCCAGTAGCAATCATCCATGTTTTGTCGATGGTCTCCACGTCTGCCACTCCGTTCAGTAACAGCATTTGCGCAGCATCCAGGAACGGGACCAGTAAAGAATTCAGTATATAACCGGGCTGTTCCTTATAAAGCGGTAATGCGACCATTCCAATGGCCCTGGCGAACTCGACTACAGCCTCGAATACCGCCGGATCCGTTCCGGGGTGCTTCATCACTTCGGCGGTATTGTTTTTCCAGATGCTGTTGGCAAAATGAAGCGCCAGAAACTTACTGGGGCGGCCGGTTACTTCGGCAAACTGGCTGGGCAGCAAGGTAGATGAGTTTGTCGCAAAGATCGTTTTTTGGGGCGCCGTTTTCCCGAGTTCCTGATAGAAGCCTGTTTTAATCCCGGCCATTTCAGGAACAGCTTCGATCACCAAATCCGCATCGGCGACCGCTTCCGCAAGCTCGGTATAAAAGGATATACGGTTGAACGCATCATCGACTGCCTGCTGTGTCGCGCCCAGGTCCTCTTTATAGTTTTCCTTCAACCTGACCAGCCGCTCTCTGGCATTACCCAGTGCCTTCTCCGAAACGTCGTACAGATTTACATGAAAACCTTTGTACGCCGTTTGAAATGCGATCTGGCTTCCTAACACGCCGCTGCCGGCGACTGTAATGTTCCTGTAATTCATATATGTCCTCGCAATCGAGACAGACGCCTCGTCCTGAAGCAGCCCATCTAAGTGTGCGGCAGAACAGCTCCCGGATTAGCTGACGCCTTCAACAATGAGTCCGTGATAGATCGCCCCTTGTTTGCGGTGCCTGGCGGCGCTTTGGTAGGCCTCGCTGTAATACGAGTCCTTTGCGGCTTTCACGTCCGGGAATTTCGCAATGACGATTCCCTCAATCGGATCACCCTCAAGGACTTCGTGCTTTCCATATGCCACGAGCACTTCAATGGGATGGCCTTTCATGGTTGCTTTGATTCCAGCCCAGTATTTTTCGAGCTCTTTTGATCGATGGTTTTCGTTCTCGTGAATACAACGTAGGCAGACATTCGATTCATCCTTTATGACATTGCGCGTTCGTCGATCCAATCGACGTAGAGCATGCGCTCCGCGAACAGCCACGCGCCCTCCATCTTCACGAAGGTGTCCAGGTAGCGGAGCGAGGCGACCATCAAGCGACGTTTGCCGCCTTCGACCGTGACGTGATGCGCCAGGCAGTAGGCTTCCCCCGTGGCCCGGTCGGCTGTGAGGGTGAAGATTGTACTCTGTCCGAGAAAGTGCGTGGTGGCGTCGTACTTGTTCAAATCCGCGAAGACGGGAGCGAGCGCTTCGCGCGAATGCAATTCCATTGAGGGCGTCGGATCTTTGGCGTTCATGTACACCACGAAGTGGGTGTCCGCGGTAAAGAGAGACATCTGGCCTGTCGCATCGCGGCGATCGGCGCAATGTGCGTAGGCTTCAATTAGCTCCCGGATGGCGAGGCGATCCGCGGCCTCGCCAGGGGAGATGGTGACGTGCTTGCTCATGAGGTGGTCTCCTGGTTCGATTTATTCAGGCACAGCAGGAAATCACTCGAGAATGGCCCTTGGTTCGAGAAACGCCTCGATCCCGAACGTGCCGAATTCCCGTCCGACACCTGAGTGCTTAAATCCGCCGAACGGAGCCTGCTGATCGTCAAGCAAGCCGTTAATGGCTATGCGGCCGGCGAGGATCTGAGAAGCCACGCGGCGGGCGCGCTTTACGTCTGTCCCGTTCACATAGCCGTGGAGGCCAAAGCTCGTGTCGTTGGCGATCCTGATTGCCTCCTCCTCGGTCTCATAGGTGATGACGCAGAGGACCGGGCCAAAAATCTCTTCCTGGGCGATTGTCATGCTGTTCTTTACATTGACAAACACAGTGGGCTTTACGAAGTAGCCGGACTCAAGGCCTTTCGGATGGCCCTCGCCGCCTGCGAGGACTTCCGCGCCCTCTTCAATGCCTTTGCGGATATAGGATTGCACCCGCTCATACTGTTTCTTCGTCACCATCGGTCCCACGGCGGTCTTTGGATCGGCCGGATCGCCGACCGGGAAGGCGGGCATGGCTTCGACGATGGCCCGTTTGATGGCTTCGAACCGGCTCTTCGGCACCAGGAGCCGCGTCCCGGCGACGCACGCCTGGCCGCTGTTCATGAATGCGATGGCAAGGGCCATCGGGATGGCCTTCTCGAGCACGGCGTCCTCCATCAGGATGTTGGGCGATTTGCCGCCCAACTCCAGCGTGACGCGCTTCATCGTCGCGGCGCCGTCGCGCATGATCGATTGGCCCACGGCAGCCGAACCGGTGAACGAGATCTTGGCCACGTCGGGATCGCGTACGATTTCGGCTCCAACAACATCTCCCCGGCCGGTCACGACGTTGCAAAGGCCCTGCGGCAGCTCCGCATTAGCAATGCACTCGATCCATACCTGCGTCTGCTGCGCGCTCAACTCACTGGGCTTCATGACGACCGTACAACCGGCGGCCACCGCCGAGGCAAGCTTGGTGCAAAGGAACAGCGCGTTCGCGTTCCAGGGCGTAATCAGACCGGCAACGCCAACCGGTTCCAGGGTGACCGTTGTCTTGCCCAGTTTTCGAGTCAACGGCAGCTCCTGGAGCGCCTTTTCAGCCGAAAGGAAAGCGCTGGCTCCTGCCTCCAGGATGGGCCTCGCGAACTGAACCACGCCGCCGTACTCTTCCACCATTACCGCCGTCAGATCGTCGATGCGGGCCGCGACCGCCTTGTGCAGCCGGCGCAGGATTTCCGAGCGCTCTTCCTTCGTAGTTCGGGAGAAAGTGTTGAACGCGCGCCGGGCGGCGGAGATGGCGCGTTTTGCATCCTGCTCGTCACCCAGAGTTACACGGGCGATGGTTACGCCATTGGCCGGATTGATGATATCCATAACTTCGCGCCCATGAGATTCAACGAACGCTCCATCAATGTAGTGTGTTGTGATGGTTTTGATCGTGCTTTTCTCCATGACTGCCTGCATCGCGTTTCTCCTTCTTAATATGAAAACTTACAGTCCGAACCAGGGGGCGAGGGCTTGCTTGACGAGCCCGTCTCCAGTACCGCGCAACCAATACCCATTAAGTCTCGCCGCCTGCCGGTTACGAATGCAAGAATGGTTCCAAATAATTGTGTGCCCGTTTTACGCTGAATCGCTGCGTAATTGGAGCGCTTATGCCGAAGTAAGATCTGCTTGCGGGAGACGTGGGATCGCCGGTGTCCACCCATTGACAGCACAAGTCGCCTATTGCCCAGACCCGCTGGTGGCCGAGGCCAAATTTGCCGTGGCGCGAGATTCGCCAGACGGAGATTGCAGCATGACCGTGGCCGACGCCCATTCCAGCATTCCATTGCTGTTTGCGACTTCGTCTACGATCCTGGTAAGCAGATGGTCTTTTACGATGGTCCGTTTGGTGTAGTCCACAATATAGCTGAGAGAAAATTCCAGAGATCCGCCGGCGGCATGAATGGCTACAACCGGTTCCAGCAGCGGATTTTCGACTCTGTAGTTCTCGACGATCTGCTTCCACGAGCCTTGAGCTTCCGCAAGGTATTCGCTGACGGTTTCTCCTGCAACTCGCAGCAGCATTTGCCTTGCATGGCGGTGATCGCTCGCGGCCGTGAGCCGGATTTTGATTTCATCCCAGACAAAACGAAATCCCTGAGAGTAATTGAAGACCATCCCCTTGAGCACTGCGTTGTTGGGAATCCGTACAATCCGCCCGTTGTAGAGATCACCGCTGACCCAGTTGCCGGTTTCCATAAGCGTTGTTCGCATCATGGAGATATCAATTACGTCTCCTTTGATCTCATTGATTTGGATCCGGTCGCCCACGCGGTACAAGCTGGAAAAGACGATTCCCAGGAATCCGGCAAAGCTGGCAATCGCGTCCTGCAGCGCGACAACGAATGCGGCGGCAAACAATCCGAGCGCGAATCCGAAGCGCTTGATACGGTCCGCGAAGAAAATCGCTATGAAAGCGAAGATGATGATGTAGCAGACGGTGGTCACCATTTTCCGGACATGGTAGCGGCGATTGCCGTCTCCATAGCGAAGCGGCAGGGTGCGTTCGAGTTGACGAAACACACTCCGGATCAGAACAATGCCCAAAATGGAGTAAATCAGTTTAGCGCTCAGAGAAATTGCGGCGATTTGTTCTAAGAAATGTTCCATTGGGAGTCCGGTGAAGAAGCCCTCACGGCTTCGCTGTTGTCGGCGGCAGCGCCAGGGATTTCAGCAAATCTTCGATGCCGCGGTCCGTTAGACTGCTCATTTGCGTCACGACACCCGATACCTTTCTTTCTTCCAGTTTCGCCGTATTGGAAGCGGAGTTGGTCCAAACCGTCTTCCCGCTGTGAAGATCTGTCACCTGGGCCGAGAGCGCAACCTCCACTCTAATGCCGCGTCCATAATCCGCTTCATCGAGTTTGTCCAGGCTTCCGCTTAGGACGTAATCCACGTCGTTCCGTCCATCATAGGGTTTCACCAGGGCGAAGTTGCCGCCGGCGCGCAGACGCTCGATGATCGCCTGGGTAATGGCCTGTCGCGGGTCTACGGCCCATCGATGATATTCGTAAAAGCCGATCTCCTCCGGCGAGGTGAAATAGACGACCGCGCCCTGGCGCAGATATGCCGGCGCCTGGAACTCGCGCACGGCAATGGATGCAAGCTCCCCGGTTTTTGCGGGCGGATCGATAGCAGGAGCGAGATTGAGTGTGTAATAGGCCGGATATTTTATCCTGCTCATGCAGCCGGTCAGCGGTACGGAAATGGTAACGGCCACCACCAGAAATATTCGCCAGTATCGATTCATTTGCGCTTCTCCTATTGCGGCACTTTGCGGTCCTGCGGTTGCTTAATGCGGATTAGGCTCCACGGCCGTTGTTTGACCGAATTCGTTAGTTCGCTCAGGTTCTGGGTTGTGATGCGCAGGTTTTCCAGCGTTTCATCGAGACGGGAATCGTTGGTCTGCACCATAACCTGCATGTTGGCCAACAGCCCCCTGGCTTCCTGCAACGTGGTCTGAAGTTCGCTCAAATCCTTGTGCAATGGACCACGAATATCGCTGACCGTCCCATCGATGTTCTGGATTGCGCCATCGGCATGGTCTACGACGGGCCCCAGCTTCACCGTGACTCGTGAAACCTGGTCGAGCATGCCATCAATTTTCGGACGAGCTTCCGTGACCAGCGAGCTTGTCTGTTTCAGCATGGCGTTGATTCGTTCCTGATTCGGCTTGCCGGTCAAGGCGTTCAGATTGGCGAGCAGAGTTCGCGCATCGCCGCCGATCCCGGCAAGGTTACCCTGCATTTGCGTCATCAGCGCAGTGGCATTGTCGGCAACCGTGGAGACTTTGGAGACGATCTCGTCCATGCTGGCCACATCCCGGGATGGAATCACCTCGCCGGGAGTGAGGCGCCGGGCTTCGTTGGCGCCAGTGCTCACAAGCAAAACCGGGCCACTCATCAGGCTCACGGATCCAAGCCTGGCGACAGATTTCTCATTCACCGGCGTTCCAGGTTTCAGATCGAGCAGAATTTCAATTTTGGTGGGATCGGACGTCCAGGGGTGCACTGCGGTAACTCTGCCGGCATTAATACCGCCAAACAGGACAGGCTCGCCCGCTTCAAGTCCTCCCGCGTAGTGAAGGTACGTCCTGTACGGCACGCTCCCGGTATGGGAACCGGCGGTCATTAAATAGACGAGAGTGACTGTCAGGATGGTGAGAGATGCCAGAATGAAGGCCCCCACCTTTGCTTCGGTCTTCATAGGATTGCTCCGTTGCCCTGGAGATAGTCTTCCAGGTGTTTCTCCGTCGATTGAATATGAGCGGCAGTGTCTGGCACTCGATCAAGGAATTGCCTGATGCGAGGATTCCCACTGCCGCTAATCTCTTCTTTGCTCCCTACCGCGAGAAAGGAACCTTGGTGCAGCATGGCAATCCGGTCGGCGATTCGAAATGCGCTCGCCAGCTCATGCGTGACTACGATTACCGTCATCTGGAAAGCGCGTTTGAGGACCAGGATAAGGTCGTCCAGCTCTGCCGCCACAATCGGGTCAAGGCCGGCTGAAGGTTCATCGAACACCAGGATTTCAGGATCAAGAGCCAGGGCCCGGGCGACCGCGGCCCGCTTTTTCATTCCACCCGAAAGTTCCTGAGGGAGCATTCTGCCGAAGTCTCCCAGCCCGACTACGGCCAGCTTCATCCAGACCATCAGATCAATGATTGAGGGCGCAAGCAGGGTATGCTCACGCAGGGGCAAGGCGACATTGTCCGCTATGGAGAAGGAGTTAAATAAAGCCGCACTCTGAAACGCGACGCCAATGGAGCGTCTCACCTGTTTCAACTCCGCCGCGGAGCAGCGGGCGATATCGACGTCCTTTACCATGAGCTGCCCGGAGTGGGGGCGTTCGAGGCCAATGATATGCCGCAAGAGCGTGCTTTTTCCCGAGCCGCTTCCGCCCAGCAGGACCATGGTCTCGCCCTGTTCTATATCAAGACTGAGTCCATCGAGCACGCGCCGCCCCTCGTACTGCACCACCAAATCGCGAATGGAGATGATCGGCATCAGGCAACTCCCGTGAAGTAAAAGAGTGCCGTAAAAAACACATCGGCCAGGATCACAAGAAACGTCGACTTCACCACCGCCGCCGTGGTCGACCGCCCTACCGCTTCCGGTCCGCCCCGGACGCGAAATCCTTCGAGGCAGCCGACTTGCACAATGATGGTGGCGAAGGCCAGGCTTTTTACGAGGCCGCCGATCACGTCGTGGATGGCAATGGAGCTTAACGCGTATTTCATGTAAAGCATGAATCCAAGATGGATGCTGGAGAACATGAAGACCCATCCGGTTAGGATTCCGCAGACATTCGCGAAAATGCTCAGGCAGGGAATCACGATCAATGCGGCCAGGAACTTGGGCGCCAGAACAAATTCAATCGGATCGAACGCCATCACGCGCAGGGCATCGATCTCTTCCGTGACCATCATGGTCCCTATCTCAGCCGAGAATGCCGACCCGGACCGCCCGCTTACGGCAATTGCAGTGAGCAGTGGCCCAAGTTCACGCGTAAATCCCATGGCAACCAAATCGATTACATAGCGGACCGCTCCAAAGCGCCGTAGCTCGGAGGCCCCCTGCATGGAAAGAATGAATCCGGAGCAAATCGACATCAGCGCGACCATGGGCAGGGCATCAACACCGATCTGAAGCATCTGACCAACGGACGATTTCCATCGCTGTCGGTTGCCCGCAATCGGCAGGGTTGTACGCAGCGTTCGCAGCCCTGCCCACAGCTGAATGGTCAACCCTCCGACATAGTCGCAGAGATTGACAGTTGCTTTTCCGGCGTTTTCAAGCAGGGGTGTCATAACTCTTCTCGGGAGACGCCAATCTCGGTTGCATCCGGCGACGTATCGAAAAGCGGCAGCAGGCCGGTTACCGTCAGCAGGTAAAGCGGTCTTTCGTGCAGCCTCAACCGCAGCCTGGTTTTCACGGCACGGGCAAACTTAAGCGCCTCGACCAGAGTCGCCAAACCGGAACAATCCACGTACGGCGCCGCAGTCAGATCAAGGGTCAATTGGGGCAGGGGTTCCTGCTGCAGGATGGCGAGCAGCCGGTCACGCAACGCCGGCGAGGAGTCGATAGTCACGTTGCCGTTCACGGTCAGCACAGTGCCGCCTTCTCCGGTACTCACGGCGATGCTCAAAGGCGCGACGATCTTCGGTTCCATGTGTGGCTCCGAACTTCATTCCCGCAGATTGGGGCCCATAACAAACCAATACAATCTGCATGTTCGTTGCCATTGGCCTCGCCGGCGGCAGACAATGCAAACAATCGAAGGTATGGCAGCTGATTTGCAGATATTGATCCGGGAGATTCCACCGGCTCTCCGTGAGTGTCAAGCAGCACCGCCAGTGTCAATTTATTGGCACTGAAAAATTATTGACACCAAAGAGAGGCGCTGCACGTTGTCCATTTGATCCGCTTAATTTGGCGGTCGCAGCCTGGGACTATTGGAACTTACCTGTGTGCTGTATTCTGTGGCAGTAGGTGAAAGACATACCAATTTTGCAAAGTTGCAAATACTATGGCGCTGCCTGGCAAAGGCTCGGAGTTTAAGTCCTGCGGGACTTTCGGATGGAAGGTCCGCACCGGCGAGGTCCTTTGGTCCGCTGAAACCTGCAAAATCCTGCGCTACCCACGAGAAACCAGGCCTGCGCTCGAGCTGATTTTCGACCGAATTCACCCCGAAGACCGGGAGCGTGTGCGGCAACTCTTCGATGATGCGAAGAAGACCGGCAGAGACCTCGATTTCGAGCACCGGCTGCTCATGCCCGATGGCGCCATCAGGAACATTCATACCGTTGCGCAAGCCGTGGGCGATAACCCGGGCAATCTCGAGTACAGTGGCATGGCAATCGATATAACTGAAGCCAAACGCGTCGACGAAGACCTGCATGAAAGCAGAACCAGGTTTGAAGAAGCCCAGCGCGTCGCCCACGTCGGCTATTGGGAGTGGAACCTCGAAACGGGGCATTTGACCTGGTCGGATGAAACCTACCGCATCTATGGGCTCACGCCCCAGGAACGTCCGGTCGATATAGAAATGCTGCGTGAAATGATCCACCCGGAAGATCGCGAACCGATGTTTCGGAAAGCGGAGGAGGCTATGCTCCTCGGAATTCGTTCGGATGCGGAACATCGGATCGTTCGTCCGGGTGGAGAGGTGCGCACCGTGCACAGCCGGGCTGATGTGAAGAGAGACGCTCTGGGCCGGCCCTGCCAAATGTTCGGCACCGTTCAGGACATCACCGACCGGAAGCGGGTGGAGGAGGAGCTCCAGGCGGTATCACGCGATCTGCGGGAAAGCAACGCCAAGTTTGAAGAGGCGCAACGGGTCGCCCACGTCGGTTATTGGATCTGGCATCTCGATACGGACCGTGTGACCTGGTCGGACGAAACCTTCCGCATCTTTGGGCTGGAGCCGCGGAAAAACCCCATAGACCTGGCGACAGTACGCGACCTGATCCACCCGGATGATCGAGAGCAGGTGTTCCTGACCGCGGAAAAGGCTGTTCGGGGCGAATGTCGTCCGGAATCCGAGCACCGTGGCGTTCGTCCCAGCGGAGAAATACGCATTGTCTACAGTCAGGGCGATTTGAAGAAAGATGCATCGGGCAGGCCCTATGAGATGTTCGGCACCGTTCAGGACATCACCGATCGCAAGCGGGCGGAGGATGTCCTGAAGAGAACGCAGTTTTACCTCAGCGAAGGGCAGCGCCTTGCGAGCATGGGGAGTTGGGCAAGCGGCGATTTAGGCGACTACTGGTCCGAGGAGGTCTACAAAATTTTCGGTCTTGCTCCGGGGAATGCATCGCCTGCGCTGGAGCAGTATCTTTCCATCGTCCATCCGCAGGACCGTGCGTCCATGGCCGAAACCATCCGGGGAATGCATGAGCAGCATCGTGGCTGTGATGTAACAAAGCGAATTGTCCGGTCCGATGGCGAGGTGCGCTATATTCGCTGTGTGGGTATTCCCGTTTTTGAACAAGGAGTGTTCAAAGGGTTTCACGGCACCATGATTGACGTGACCGAGCATGAGTTATTGACCCAGGAGCTACGGCGGGAACAGGCATACCTTGCGGAGGCACAAAGCCTGGCCCATATTGGCAGCTGGGCGACCAATTTCGCTACAGGGCAAAATTTCCATATCTCGGACGAAACGGCCCGCCTGCACGGCTTCGACCCACGCCAGCGCCCTATTCCACTCGAACGCTTTTGGGCCACTGTTCTCCCGGAAGATGAGCCGGGTGTGAGGGTAGCGCTTGAAAATGCAGTCCGCGCGGGAGCGGATTACGATATCAGCGACTTTCGCATTTGCCGTGCCAATGACGGCAGGATCAGATTCCTGCGTACCATAGGACATCGCAATCCCTCTGGTGAACCCGGTGAATACCTCGGTATCACCATGGATATAACGGAACGAAAGCGCGCGGAAGAGGAGCACGAAAGGCT
>WNFP01000003.1_pt1 | contig 225028 bp, 180 predicted proteins | sample 5400201 | NCBI WGS metagenome assembly WNFP01 (sample SAMN13153355, study PRJNA577476) | soil metagenome | isolation source: 115 cm saprolite under Madrone tree | place: USA:California | collected 2016-06-14
TCATGGGCAATTACGAAGAAACAATACAGGGCTCCAAAGGTGAGGCTTGGCACAGTGAAGAAATCCATCGCAGCAATGGCTTCACGATGATTTTGCAGGAAGACTCGCCAACGCTGGGCTGGTTCCGGTTGCTTTGGTGCACGCTGCACCCAGCGAGAGACGGTTCGCTCGGAAACCTCGAAGCCAAGCTTGAGCAGTTCACCAGGGATGCGTGGAGCGCCCCAGGTGGGATTCTCCGCAACCATGCGGAAAATTAATTCCCGCAACTCTTTGCTGATTCGCTTCCCTGCCGAATGCCTTCGATGGCGAGAAATCCAATTCCAGTACAGGCGGAATCCGGCGCGATGCCAGCGTACAACGGTCTCAGGTGTGACGATAACCAGAGCTTGCTTCCATTGCGACCCAGCCGTCTGACGACAACCCAAAACAGACGATCCAGTCGAGCGAGCCTCGCCCTCGGCTTTCGCCTCTGCATAGCCAAAAGCTGTTGACGAAGGGCCCGATTCTCCAGCAGGAGATCACGTCGCGTGTAAAAAGATCGCCGAAATAGACCGAACAAGAGCCGAAACATGACCAGACTGTATCAGACGGCTTGTTGGGTTGATTTATGTAAACTCTTAAAATCACACCAGATCAGAGTTTTGGCCGAATGACAGGCAAAAATATTCGTACCCTGATTACAAACCTATGCAACATGCTCTGTAACAGCACAACGCCTAGCCGCCTTTATAAAGTCTTGAGGTATTCGATCAGGTCGCGCTTTTCGTTTTCGCTCAAATTTACTCCATAGGTATGCCCCTGATTGCTGTTACCAGAAATATTCGTATCCATAAAAAAGCCGACTTTTTGCGCTTCGGCCCCATCGGACACAAAACCCACATGCACGGGATCATAGACGTCGTAACCCTTATAGAACGTTGTGGGCCTGTCCTTTTCCGGCTGGAGCAACGCCTGCAAACTGGGTACAGAGCCGTTATGCAGATAAGGTGCGCGGACCCAGATGCCGTCCAGCGGAACGTTGGCATAGCCATTCGTTTTCCGGTAAGCGTCAAATTTGAACGGCGGCGAGTTGATGTCGTGTAGTCTGTCCACCAGCCCCTGAGTGAAAGAGTCCAGGCGGTGACGATCGGTCCCAATCGAGGCTATGGCGTCCACGTGTCCGGTTTTGTCGCCCTCAAAGGCATGGCAACTCGCACAATGCTGCGCGTAGATGGGACGCCCGCGCTCCACCGCTGACTTGTCAACAGCGAAAGGATAAGGTGGCGGCTGCAGCATTAGCAGGAAGTCCGTCACCCGTTTGAAGCTGTCCGGGATGACGGATTGCGGAGTCGCCCCAATAGCCATCGCGGCCGCGTAGTTTCTCTCATGAATATTGTTGTTATTTCCATCCCAGTGCAGGTACATTTTCTCGCGCAGCTTCTGGTTCCATACCTGCGGAAGATCTACGGTGCCGATGGTTCCGTCGTCCGGCATGTGGAACACATTGATCTTCGTGGGATTGAAGGTGTCGGTGCGCCCACGCCCTTGTTCCGGCCTGGACTCCTGCCACGAATAGGCAACCTTCTGCTGCATTAGCCCTGCCTTGGTGGCCGGGATGATGAAGAAGCGATAGATCGTGGACTCCACAAATCCCAGGTTGTGAATCTTATTGATGGACGCTATCACGTTGCCTGAGTTGAACCGGGGATCAGCGGCGCAGCCGTAAAGAAAACGCTGAAATTGTTCCAGATCGAGCGTGTGCGCGGGGCCGCCCAGAACCAGTTCCGGCTTACTTTCGGGAGTGCGGCGAATCTGTGCCGTATGGCACAACGAGCAATTTCCTTCCACGGCTTCATACCCAATCTTACGTTTGGCGAAGCCTACGGGCAGGTCCTGACCATCTTCCATAATCAGCCCAAGAGACGCCCATCCCCCGGGACCCGGCAATTTTTCCGGAAACATGTCGGGGAGGACCTTCCATATCCAATAGGGAACGCGGCTTCCCGCACTCAAGCCGATTGCTCCATGTTTGTAATGGTCTTCAATCGAGCTGTAATAAGTATCGGGCTCGGCGCGAAGCAAATGATCCCAAAGTATGTAGCCCACGACGGTTGCCAGCACTACGACACCCCCCAGACCAGCCTGGACTGCTCGCCGCGCCAGGGTTACTTTCACCCCCTGCCACCAGCTTCGCAGTGCGTTCGCGAAATTGTGCAGGCTGATCCGGCTTTCCTGCGGAAGAGCCAATTGCAGAAGAATGCCCTCAACCAAACCGAAAGATCCGTCAGCAATGGCGCACTGTATGAATCCAGAGGTCGTTCGGGAAAGAGAGAGCCAGAGCACAACAGCAAGCCATCGAGACACCACGATGAGCCACGAATAGGCAGGATAGCGCAGCGGAGAGACGGCGGCAGGAATATAAAGCAAACTCAACGCCAGGACCATGGCGCCATGGGCCACGTTCCATGCCGTGGTTCCAGTGACAGGCACGCCGAGAGAGACGTTAACAAGATCGGGCGCGAAGAACTGCATGGCAACAAATACAAAATTGAAGAGAATACCGATCCAGGCGACCCGGCGAAACCACCGCGCGGAAGCATTGAACGAGTTTGTATTGTTCGTCATCGTAATCTCCTTGGGCTTGCTGTTACTTCTGCGTGGCTGTAAGTTCCAGATGGTTCAGGATAAACGGATAAACATCACGTGCCGCGTCCTTGCCGTAAATGCAGTCAATGTGGCCATAAGCTGGAATCACATGCCGCGTGTACAAATTGTTTCCATTTTTTTGCCGCAGCAGGTTGAAGGTAATCTCAGTGCTCTCAGGAAGGAAACAGGAATTTGAGGCGCCATGAATGAAAGCAATGGGGATTGCCAGGCGTTCCAGGTGCGGCAGGTATGTCTCCGCGCCATCAGCAGCCACTATATGGCCCTTGCGCGTACACAAGGCAATCTGCTCAAAGGAAGTGATGTTGGCCACGCCGAACATTTCGTGCAAAGCATCATGGGTGGCCTGGTTCAATTGAGCGTGTTCGTAGAGGAGCGCATACATGAAGGTAATGCGATGGCAAACCGGGCTGTTGCACAGATCATTCAGAGGAACGGGATTGAGTTTGAGCCCCTGGTCATACAGCCTGTTCCACCAGTTGGCGTGGGTGTCCACGTCCGCCGTGAGCTGGCGAACGCCAATCTTATCCAGAAACTCCGGAAGGTGAAGCCCCGTGCGGATCTTGTTCATCGTGGGCGCGACAATGTGAGTGGCAATCTGTGAGCAAACCGCGGAACGCACGCCCTGCAACCCGGCCAGCATGGCCATGAAAAATGTCGTCGATCCCCAGCAGTGAACAACCATTTGGACATCTTTTGCCCCAGTGATCTCGCACACTTTGGCCACGGCCGCCGGATAATCTTTGGTGGCTACGTCATCCCCCGTGGATTGCGCGTTCGACGCGGGCAAAATAATGCTGTCGCGATAGTCCAGCAGCCATACGTCGTAGTCGTGCGCGTACAGGAATTCCAGAAGATTGGTTTCAATAGTATCAATCGAAAAGATCAGGCTGGAAACGCCCAGCCCATGGGACAGGATCACCGGCCCCTTTGAGCCGGCACGATAGCGTGTTAAGCGCAGGGGGACGCCGTCTTTGGCGGGGAAAGTATAAATTTCCGGCGCACAAACGCGGAGTGGACGCTTCTTACGCGGCGGCGCATCGGGATTAAACAAAGTCTGCCGGGCAAAAATGCCGCCGTAGTCCTCGTAAAGAGTTCCGGCAAAGAACTTTCCGAACCGCGCCAGCGCTTTCAGTTTTTCTTCGGCGCCGTTAGCATTGACCACTTCCATAGTGGTCATCTGTTTGGCGAAGTCTGCCGGCAGAATATGCAGCACGCCCTTGCCCAGCACCGGTCCCGAGTCGCTCGTTCCTTCATAGAGAGTTATGTAGAGCGTACTGGTATCGTGCCATGCGTCCCACACCGGATTGGGATGAACCACCTTGAATCCTCTGAAGAAATAGGTGCGGCCTTCAACGCTGGTCAGGTTCATGCGATAAACCATGTTCCTGGTTTCAACATTGGCCGGGTCCTGTACAAATAGCTGGAACACTCCGTTGCTGACGGCCAGCGGTTCAGCGGAAAGGGCAGGCGCCTTGACCGTTCCCGACATCCCTGCGGGATGGTCAGGGTTCGTCAGCATGTCATTCAGGTCCTCAGAAACAATGGTTAAGGTGAACTCAAAGGGCGATCCCTTTTGCTGGCCTGAGTCCGCTGCCGCCTGGTAGTCACCGGTTGCGCCCACACCCAGATAGCCGCGCATGGTCTCCGTGAACCGGATGCCCGGCTTGAGCATGGCTGCGGCTGCACTTGCTTTCGAAGGAAGCGAGTAATTGATGGTCCAGCCACGATCTTTAGCAATCAAAGCGCAGGTCCGTTCCGCCACGGCGGAAATTGTAAGCAGTGGATTGACCCCCAGTGAACGCGGGATGACCGAGCCGTCGGCAACATAGAGACTGTCATAGACCGCTGCCCCGCTTTCTCCCGAGAAGACCTGCCCTTTGTGATTCACTGCACCGAAGGCAGCGACTTCTGCCATCCGGCAGCCGCCCAACGGATGTACCGTCACCAATGATTTGTTGAGGAATTTGCTCCACAGCGGATCAATCGTATAAATGCCGTCGAGTGGAGTGGTGCAGGCATTGAGCGTATCGCTGACCCTTTGGAAAATGGGTTCTTTGCCCACGCCATTCCAGTCAATGCGCAGCCGGTCGTTATCTAAATACATGCGTCCATCGCTGCCGTCGTGCGTCATTACCAGATAGGTTTGCGTGCGGTCTACCGCGCCGGTGTAGGGACCCAGCGTCATGCTTTCCAGGGTGCCTTTGGTCTGGCGCAGTATGGTTGCCGGCGATCTGTCGCTGAGCGTGCCACCGGTCGCGCTGGCAAGGGAAAACGCCAGGGGCATCAGCGCGCCAATCGCTCCGGGAATGGACCCTTCTTCTACCACCATTCCGTGGTCCAGTTCCTCCTGTTTTCGAATATCGATAATGCCGGTTATACATGGCCCTGTCGGAGGCAATTCACCGGGCTTACGATGTCCGAGGCCGATCCCGTGAATCGGCTTTGCGCCGTTATAGCTAAAGGCAAGAACGTCTCCATTTCCGGTAAAGCCTGCGCCAAGCTGGCCGGAAAGCGGCAGGCCATTGGCTTTGGATCTAAGCAGGATTTCGGTCGAACCCAGAGTACCGGCCGCAACTACAACGATGTCGGCTGTGATGAACTCCAGAGGAGCGTCGAACTTTTCACGACCCAGGCCGGCGACCTGGTAATACACTACCCATCGATTGTCTTTGCGCTCCAGATAACGGACCTTCACCTGGGTGAAAATTTCCGCACCGAAATTGCGGGCGTCAGGCAAATAATTCATGAGCGTGGTGTTCTTTGCGCCGTAATTGCAGCCGGTGACACAGTCGCCACATAACGAGCATTTGTGCTGCTCCACGCCCACATGGTTCACGCCATCCTGGAAGGTCACATTGATCGGCGGCCGATAGAATTCCTTACCCATACTGGCAGCGGAGGTTTCGAGCGCCTCCATCTTTGCCAGGGGCGGGCAGTCGCCGGGGTAGGGATTGGGCTTCAGCATATCTCTCGCGTGTTGATAGCCTTCAGCCACGAGGGTGCTCAAATCATTGCGAAAGGCAGCCGGCCAGTGATCATCAAATACGCGCGGCTCCGGCTCCAGCGACACATTGGCATTGACCAGAGAAGTCCCTCCCAGTCCGCACCCGACGAACGCGTTGATGCTGGAGTTCACGTGAAAGTCGTACAGGCCGGTAACCGGACCAATATGCCCATCAGGCGTATTCACCTGCATTTCCCTGATGGCTTCAGGTTCTGTGTCCGGATACTCCCCCGGCTGAAACTCTTTGCCGCGTTCGAGAATACAAACCTGACGGCCGGCACGGGCCATACGCGAGGCAGCAATTCCACCTCCATAGCCGGACCCGATGATGACGATTTCGTAATGGTCTTTTATTTCTTCAACTGGAAAAGATAAACGAGACATGAAATCCCTCACTTTTGAAGTTAGCTATATTGCCGAACAATGCATACGACCATCACAAATCAAAAATTTTCTGTAAACATCGCCGTATCTTCCGGATCACTATCCTGGTAGTAAGCCACATGCGCCCTGGGTCCATCAATATCCATAATCAGGTAACCGTGAGAGTAGAATGACGCTCCTTTGGTCAGCGTTACAGGTTCAAGCGGGACATTGGGGAATTGTGGAGGATAATTGATTTCCTCAATACCTACCGGATAAGCGCCATGGCCGATACAGCGGCCCAGCACTCCCTGAAATGGCTTGTAAATCACCTGGTTATGTTCGTGTCCCCAGAACCAGGCGGTTACTTTGGGCAGCAGAGGCGCTAATTGGCTATTCAGCTTTGGATTTAACCAGCCACCGGCGATGTGTTCAAAAGCGGTGAACAGTTGATGATGGGAAAGAAGCACAGTCCTGCGATTGCCGGCGGTATCGATTTTGTCCTTCAGCCACTGGACTTCAGTATCCTCGAGATACGTTGGAGAAGAATTGAAAGTATCGTCATCGTGCAACCCGGTATCCAGGGCCACGAACTGCCAATCGTCATTGCGCAGGCAGAAGTAGCTCGCCGGCTGCCCCAGCGACTCGATCATCTTGTAGTAAGCGATGCCTCCGGAATACATGTCGTGATTGCCGGAGAGAGAGAAGGTTCGGATGCCGCTTGCGGGCAAATTTAATATTTGGTTCCAAATCGTCAGAAAGTAGTTGTTAACTTCAAAGTCTGTACCGGAATAGTACACATCGCCAAGATGAAAAATGATGTCCGGTTTTTTGCGTGCAATAGCCGCCAGCAGTGTTTTGGCTTCAGGCTGCCCTGTTCCCCAGTCGCCCAGAATCGCGATTCTGGCTTTTTCCGGAATCTTGTAGTCCACGACAAAATCGCTTAAATGCTGCCATACCTTGTAAGGAACCTTGCCTTTTTTTATCCTAAAAAACTCCACATATTGTTCGGCAGCTTCCGCATAACGCAGATCGCACGTGCCAAAAGGCCCGAGCTGCGCGCGCCAGTTGGCCTCAGCCTGCGCGTCGCCTCTTACCTGGGCTTTAGCTATCTCCCACCAGATGGATGAACAATATTTGGTCCAATCGCCGAGACCTTCAGTCGCCTGCGGGCCCTGATTGGCAGGTGCCTGGTGCGCCAGCGAGACACCCTTTTCCAGGTTGCTGCCAATGGCAGCTGTTGTCGCGACCATGTTGTCGCTCGTGTTCGGTCGCTGGCTAACTGCCGGATGGCTGCCAAAGTCCAGGGTTTGCGCACCGCTCTTATGTTTGGCGACGATCTGATCAACGGCAGATTGCCACATCGAGAGTTCGGGATGAGGAAAGGGTTTCACGGAGGACATTGTTTCTCCTTATAAAAGTCATTAAACAGATGTTGCGGCGCGCAGCAGGTCAAGCATTCCAGCACCCTGAAATGTGACCTCACGCTTGAGGTCGGTTGCCGATTTCAAAAATATCGCCTTGACCAGCTCAGGCTGGCCGCGAAATTCATTGTGGACCGACAAAAACGTGGCAATCGCGCCCGAAACGTGCGGGGCCGCCATACTGGTCCCGCTTTTTTCCTCATAGTGATATCCCGTCTTGTCAAAACCAGCAGAGCAGGAAATGATCCTCTCTCCGGGCGCCACCAGATCGGGCTTCAGTCGCCCGTCGCCTGTCGGTCCTTTGGAGGAAAAGTACGAAATGCCATAAACATGAGGCGCGCTCTTGTGAACGCTGCCGACTGCGATAGCGTGCTCGGCGTTGGCCGGATCGGTAATGGAAAGATCAATCGAAACCGGCACCTGCTCGCCGGTACTGAGGGTTGCGTTGCCGTAGCCCGCGTTTCCGCAGGAGATGACCACGACAATGCCGGAGCGCACGGTCCGGTCCACCTCCTCGCATAACGGACTGTGTCCACAGCCATACCATTTTGGGTCATAAGAGTATCCCAGGCTCAGGTTGGCGCCATCCACCTGAATTTCCCGGCTCGCGGCATTTAACTTGCGCAGATACTCCAGACCCAAAATGCAATTGGATGCGCTTCCCGTTCCATCGTCGTCGAGCACCTTTACATTGATCAGTTTTGCCTGTGGGGCCATACCGGCGGGTGAGCCTTCCATCTCATAGATCACGGGCTGGTCACGATCTTCTTCCTGGCGGGAAGCTTTATATTTGCCGTCAGGCGCAACCCCGGCAATAATTCCGGCTACATGTGTTCCATGCCCTTCCTGATCTTCCAGGTTTGGCGAGTTAGAAAAATTTTTACTGAGTTCCTTGTTAATGGTCTGCTTCGCCACGAAATGGGGATGGTCGGAACGAATACCGGTATCCAGCACAGCCCAGGTGATCCCTTTGCCGTTCACGCCAAAAGTTCGCCAGCAAGCGCCGGCTTTGATGGTATCAACAGATGTCAGAAGGTGCGCGTGGCATACCTCATCTTTCCAAATCTTGTCTATCAAGTCTTTCATGTCTGCCAGTTCGCTAATCACCTCCGGCATAAGTGAAGCGAAGACAAAAAAATCGCTCTCCCTAAAGGCAATGCCCTTTCCCGTGAGAAAGGCCTTCACTTTATCCTTGGATGGACCTATGCCCTTATCCGGCATTTCCCGCGACTGCTGAAAATTGAGGATTACTGGAATAAGCCTGGGCTCTGAAGCTGCCATTTCCCTGCGAATCACGGGAGAGATGCAAAATGGCTTGAGATCTGCACGATGCTGACGTGACGACATTGTTTTTCCCTGAACTCACGATCTGCTGGCTGAAAGTTAAATAATATTAAAACAGCAAAGTTGCGTCGACGCTGAGTTCTGTAACTGCTTAGAAGCTATCAGTGTCAGCTCCAATAACTTTTGAGGGGGGACAAACAACCGAACATTGGCAATTTTCGTCGCGGTAAACTATTTTATAAACCAATGTCCCTCCCAGGCGTTGGTGAGTTTATCTCTTAAAAAGATAGAGTGCAAGTAAAATTTAACTTCGGGTAACAGTAATATTCGGGCAGAACAACTTTGATTAATTCGCCGCAATATATCTTGTGATTAGGCCGTGACCTAAGTAGTAAAGTCGATGCTGCAGAGACAGGAGGGCTTGGTGACGCTTTTTGCGGTACCAGTAGCAGCCAGCATGTTAGGCGTGAAAGAAAAAACCCTTCGCGATTGGATATGGAAGAGGAAAATCGAGGCGGTCAGAAATGGCACGCGCTACGTTCGAATCAGTGAAGAGGCAATCCACAACTTCGTCCAAAAACACACGGTTCCTGTGGACTCGCCTGGCGGTTCCAAAAAGAAAAAGGAAACGAACTTGGCGCGCTGGAACTGAACGCCCACGTCTCTTAAATTACCCTTCTGGTCGTTCTGGAAGGATGAGACTCGTTGGTAAAATGATAGTTGCAGGAGGAAGAAACCGATGGCTCGGATTTACCTGCGGGGAGACACATATTGGTTCGATGTCACCTTCAGGGGTCTCAGATACCGGGAGTCGGCACACACCTCCAACAAGCGGGTTGCGGAACAGATTCTTGCCGCCTTCAGAACCTCTCTTGCCAAGGGCGAGGTCGGCATCATTGAGCGGAAGCAAGCACCAGTTTTTCGTCTCTTCTGGGAAGAAGCCCTCGAGCAGATCAGGGCTGACCTCCCTCTCAACTCCCGGACCATTGAATGGTACGAAAACAGTTTTCAAGAAATCCTTTAACTTTACGCCTTTGGCCAGGGCCAGACTTGATGAGATCGACGAGGAACTGCTCTCAAGTTATCGAAAGCACTTGATAGACAAGGAAAAGCTGTCGGCCCCTACCGTTAACGGCCGCCTCCGCGCTATTCGCCGCGCCCTGTATGTGGCTCAATCGTGGAAGAAAATCACACACGTGCCGTCGTTCCCGATGATGTCGGAGAAGGGGCACGGACGGGAATTCATTCTCACTTGTCCTGAGGAAGGAATTCCTAAAACGATCTCCGGAAAAGTTCCGCGTGATTTTTGAGTTTTTACTGGAGACCAGACTGAGAGTCAGCGAATGTGTAAATCTGACATGGGATAAGGTGTTCGCAAATCAGTCGGGGGAGTTCGGGCGCCCCTTCATCGACATCCGTCCCGATCGCGAACAAGAATTCACGATCAAATCCAAGCGTTCCCGCAAGGCGCCCCTTTTTGAGAGACCGCTCCAGATCATCACGGCCCAGGAGAGGATTTCCAAATCGCAATTTGTATTCATACAGTTTGGCCCGCGCGTCCGCAAGGAGAGGCAGTTCCGTGCTCCTTTCAGCCGGCACGATGTCTCGGCAGCGTTTCGGAAGCTGGCACGGGAAATGGGGCTTCCCAAGGACGCTGTCCTGCATTGCACTCGTCACACCATGCTGACGGAGTTGGGGACGTCCGGAGCTGACGCTTCGACGATTCAGTTGATCGGGGACATGAGGACATTCGAACCTCACAGAAGTATCTGCATCCGACACCCGAGCATGTGATCAGGGCCTTCGAACGTATGTACGCGGTGCGTGAGCACTCGCGGCACAGTGAAGCACCGGCACTGGCGGCAGCAAGCAGGAACAGACCGAAGTGGCACAAACCTGGCACAAAACCTGGCACAGCAACGAGACAACCGGACACAAGTTTTGCTAACCTGTTGATTATAAAGAATGCGAAAGTGGCGGAATTGGCAGACGCACCAGACTTAGGATCTGGCGGGTAAAACCGTGGGGGTTCGAGTCCCCCCTTTCGCACCAGCCTTCTCGACTGATAACGCTTTGTTTCCGTACGATGCGTACGTCACGCCTGCACCGGGCTGTGCTATTTGGCTTTCTGCTTGATATTCTCTTTTGTTATTGCCTTTCCAGTATTCATTACTGAACTGTGATTGTGAGGAGCGTGAATGAAAGTAGTTATGCTGTGCGGTGGTCTGGGAACTCGTCTGCGGGAGGAAACCGAGTTCCGGCCCAAGCCAATGGTCGAGATCGGCGGACGCCCGATCCTCTGGCATATCATGAAGCTGTATGCCAGCGCCGGTTATCGCGAGTTCGTTCTGTGCCTGGGCTATCGCGGCAACATGATCAAGGAATATTTTCTGAATTATGAGGCGATGAATAACGACTTCACTATCTGCCTCGGCCGTGATTCCCGCATTCAATACAACAACTTGCACACCGAACAGGACTTTAAAGTGACTCTGGCCGATACGGGCGCCAGCACCATGACCGGCGGCCGCGTCAAACGAATTCAGCAGTATGTTGATGGTGAAACTTTTATGCTGACGTACGGTGATGGCGTCAGCAACGTCGATATCAACAAGCTTCTCGCTTTTCACAAAAGCCATGGCAAGCTTGCCACCGTCACAGCCGTGGTGCCCAGCTCCCGGTTCGGTATCGTTGATACCAGCCAGGACGGTCGTGTTTTGCAGTTCGTGGAAAAGCCAAAGAGCGAAAACCGCGCCAGCGCCGGCTATTTTGTTTTTCAGCGGGAGATATTCAATTATCTGAACGGCGACGACTGCATCCTCGAACGAGAGCCTCTGGAGCGACTGGCGGCTGAAGGGCAGCTCATGGCCTGGGAACACAATGGTTTCTTTTATGCAATGGACACCTATCGCGAATACGAGTATCTGAACGACTTATGGCAAAAAAATCAGGCGCCGTGGAAGGTTTGGTAATGGAGAACAATTTTTGGAGAGACCGCTCTGTACTGGTCACCGGGGCCACCGGACTTCTTGGCGGATGGCTGACTGCGCGTCTGCTGGCCCGGGGGGCTGCCGTCACCGCCGTGGTGCGGGACTGGGTGCCGCAGGCTGAGATTGTGCGCAGGAGCGCACTGGAGCGCGTCAACGTAGCCCGCGGCGATGTCGCGGATCAGGAATTCATGGAGCGCGTGCTGGGCGAATACGAGGTTCACACTGTTTTTCATCTGGCCGCGCAAACCGTGGTCGGGATCGCCAATGTGAATCCCGTTTCGACTTTCGAAAGCAACATTCGCGGAACCTGGAGTCTGCTGGAGGCATGCCGTCGATCACCGCGAGTCAAGGCGATTGTAACTGCGTCGTCAGACAAAGCTTACGGCTCGCAGCCGGTTCTTCCCTACTCCGAGGACATGCCGCTGCAGGGGCGACATCCTTACGATGTGAGTAAATCCTGCGCCGATCTGCTCGCACAATCGTATGCGGCAACCTTCAATGTGCCGGTTGCCATCACCCGCTGTGGAAACTTTTATGGTGGCGGTGACCTGAACTGGAATCGCATCGTCCCTGGAACCATTCGCTCGGTGCTGCGCAACGAACGGCCGGTCATCCGCTCCGACGGAAAGTTCGTACGCGACTATCTGTACGTTGAGGACGGAAGCGCAGCTTACATGCTGCTGGCCGAACATCTTGCACAGGACCCCACCCTTCGCGGCAGCGCCTTTAATTTTTCTACCGAGACCCCTGTTACCGTGCTCGAACTGGTGAATATGATACTTACCAGCATGGGTTCCCACCTGGCGCCGGATGTTCGCAATGAAGCCATGCACGAAATCCGCGAACAATTCCTGAGCGCAAAACTGGCCCGCGAACGGCTGAAATGGTTGCCGGAGTTCAACCTGGACCGTGGTTTGAAGCAAACGATCGCCTGGTATGAGGAGTTATTAAAGTAGTGAACAAAGCAACCGAACTTCGCGGACGCATTCTGGAACTGGTGGCCGAATATTTTCAGGAAGCTTTCCCTGAAAAAGAATTTGTGCCCGGCGTAACCCCGGTTCCGGTCGCTGGAAGAGTGTTTGATCAGGCGGACCTACAGTCACTCACCGACTCGGCCCTGGATTTCTGGCTCACCACCGGGCGTTTTGCCGAACAATTTGAGCGCGAATTTGCCCGCTTTATGGACATTCGTTGCGCGACTTTGGTCAATTCCGGCTCTTCCGCCAACCTGCTCGCTCTTTCGGCGCTTACCTCGCACCGGCTGGAAGATCGCCGGTTGCGTCCAGGCGACGAGATCATCACCGTGGCTGCCGGCTTTCCTACCACGGTGAATCCGGTGATACAAAACGGACTGGTACCTGTGTTTGTTGATATACAGGTTCCAACCTACAATGTTGATCCCAGCCAGTTGGAAGCCGCGCTTTCGGAAAAAACGCGCGGCGTAATGCTCGCCCACACTCTGGGCAATCCATTTGATCTCGATTCAGTTCGTGCCTTCGTGCAAAAGCATAAACTGTGGCTCATTGAAGATTGTTGCGATGCTGTGGGCGCGAAGTACCGCGATCAGAACGCCGGCACCTTTGGCGATTTGGCCACCACCAGCTTTTATCCCGCGCACCACATCACCATGGGCGAAGGCGGATGCGTGATGAGCGCCAAGCCGCTGCTGCAGACCCTGGTTGAATCCTTCCGCGACTGGGGACGGGACTGCTGGTGCGCTCCGGGCAAGGAGAATACCTGCGGCAAACGTTTTTCGGCACAGCACGGAAGCCTGCCCTTCGGCTACGATCACAAGTACACCTATTCCCATATAGGGTACAACCTGAAGCTCACCGATATGCAGGCGGCAATTGGGATCTCCCAGCTTAAAAAACTGCCGGACTTTATCGCGGCCCGCAAGCGCAATTTCCAGACATTAAAATCCGGCCTTTCCGATCTGACCGAATTTTTCCTTCTGCCCGAAGCCACGCCCCACTCGGATCCGAGCTGGTTTGGCTTCCCTCTGCTGGTGCGTCCCGAAGCGCCATTTACCCGCCATGAATTCGTGAATTTCCTGGAGAAGCACAAGATCGCTACGCGGCTGCTTTTCGGAGGCAATCTTACCCGCCAGCCCGCTTACCAGCAGGTGCAATACCGGGCCATTGGCACGCTTCCCAACAGCGATCTGGTCATGAACCAGTTGCTATGGATTGGCGTTTACCCTGGGCTTACGCCGGCCATGCTGCAATACATGCTGGAGGTGATCCATTTGGCGGTAAAGACTCTGCCGGCGGAGCGTCATGCTTCTCTGCCGGTCCGGAGCTGAGCGAATGGTTGCCGCAGTTGAAAAACCACTGTTTCCGGAAGATCTGGACCACGTAGTCGAACACGCACGTCAGGATCTTAAGAAACTGGCTGGTTCACGAATCTTTATTACGGGCGGCACCGGTTTTTTCGGTAAATGGCTGCTAAGCACTTTCGTGCACGCGAACCGCGAACTGCATTTGGGCGCCACCATCACCGCGCTCACCCGTGACCCTGCGCGGTTTCAGGCCGAGTGTCCGCATCTTGCATCGGATACAGCGCTTCACTTCCATGCTGGTGACATCCGAGATTTTGATTTTCCTGGCGGCCAATTCACGCATGTAATTCACGGAGCTATCGCCCACAGCAGCAATCCGGCAGAGGCATTCGACACCAGCGTCGCAGGCACGCAAAGGGTTTTGGACTTTGCCGCAAGCAGTCAGGGGCGCCGGTTTCTGTTCCTGAGTTCAGGGGCAGTATATGGGCCTCAGCCTTCGGCCATCAGCCATGTTCCTGAGACATATTCAGGCGCTCCGGATCCCCTGCAACCCAGCTCTGGATATGGCGTAGGCAAGCGTGCGGCGGAATATTTGTGCTGCTCTTCCAGTGTCGATGGCCTTGAGCCGGTGATTGCAAGATGCTTTGCCTTTGCCGGGCCGTATCTGCCCCTCAATGCAAACTTCGCCATCGGCAATTTCATGGCTGATGTGCTGGCTGGACGGCCAATTTCGATTCAGGGCGACGGCACTCCATTCCGTTCGTATCTTCACGCCGCAGACCTTTCAGTGTGGTTGTGGGCGCTGCTGGCCCGTGGAGGCAGCAGGCAGGCTTATAACGTGGGTTCAGACGAAGATCTGAGCATCGCCGCTCTGGCCAGCCTGGTTGCGGAAAGCGCGGGATCGCAATCTGTCGTACACATTGCAAAGACTCCACAGCCAGGTGCTGCGCCCTCGCGATATGTGCCGTCGATTGAGCGAGCACGTTCGGAACTGGGCCTGGAGGTCAGGATTAAGCTGAAAGACGCCGTTGCGCGCACGCTTTCCTGGCTGCGTGCTGAAGCGCGGGTTCAGGCGCATTCCATAAAGTAGAAGCTGATCATGTGGCAGATGGCCATGTGACTGTCTTCAATACGGCCCATATGAATCTCCGCAACTCGCACTTCGAGATCAGCCAGCGGACCGAGCCTGCCGCCGTCTCGTCCGGTAAGAGCAATAGTGCGGCAGCCGATCGAGCGCGCATACTCAACCGCCTGCAGGACGTTGGCGGAATTTCCGGATGCGCTGATGGCAACCACAATATCGCCAGGCCGTGCCAGGTTCCTGAGTTGCTCCGTAAAAATGCAGTCGTAGTTTACGTCGTTGGAGTATGCCGTCAACGTGGGCAGAGAGTCCGTAAGAGCCAGAATACGGAACCGCAACTGTCGCTGAAAGCTTGCGCCCTTGAGCAAATCACTGGCAAAGTGCGAAGCCGTTGCCGCGCTTCCTCCATTGCCGCATACGAAAATCGTGCGGCCGTCGGCACGGGCCTCGGCCAGGATTTGGATAGCCTGGTCCACCCTGGCAGGCGCAATCGTTTCAATCGCCTTCTGGAGTGTATTCTTGTAGGTCGCGGCAAATTTACGGATATCCGGCCGCTTGATTGATGTACCGGAGCTGGCCATAGGTCACATCAATATATCAGGGACGTGGCCATAACAGCACATATTGCCAATGGCAAAGCCGGAAATCCACAATGGGAGAAGCATGCAGAAACTGTCCGATTACATAGCAAAAAGACTCGCTGACTGGGGTGCGCGCCACGTTTTTCTGGTAACGGGTGGGGGCGCGATGCACCTGAATGATTCTTTCGGCAGCGAGCCACGGCTCAAATACGTTTGCACGCACCATGAACAGGCCGCCGCCATGGCCGCCGAAGGTTATGCGCGTTTTGCCGGTCAGCCTGGAGTTCTCAACGTCACTACGGGCCCCGGCTCCATCAATGCGCTGAACGGTGTCTTCGGAGCCTGGACCGATTCCATTCCCATGCTGGTCGTTTCCGGCCAGGTAAAACGTGAGACGTCTAAAACTTTGACCGGCCAGGAATCTTTGCGCCAGCTTGGGGACCAGGAAGCCGACGTCATCAGCATGGTGCGGGGTATCACCAAGTATGCCGTTCTCGTGGATGACCCTGAGTCGATCCGCTACCACCTTGAGCGCGCCTGGTTTCTGGCGAGTCACGGACGCCCTGGCCCTTGCTGGCTCGACATTCCCGTGGACGTGCAGGGCGCAAAAATCGATGAGAACAATCTGCGTGGTTACGATCCGGCTGAAGACGCACCTGCCTGGCCTGACGATGAAATCAAAGCTCTCTGCCGCCAGGTCATCGACCGAATTTCTTCCGCGGAGCGGCCGGTCATTCTTGCGGGAACAGGTGTGCGTCTTGCGGGCGCTCTTGAAGAATTCGAGCAACTCACGCGCATCCTGCAGATTCCGGTAACAACAGCATGGACGCATGACCTGATCGCCTCCAGTGATCCCCTGTTCTGTGGACGCCCAGGGACGATTGGCGAACGCGCTGGCAACTTTACCGTTCAAAATTCAGATTTGGTACTGGTGCTGGGCTCGCGGCTGAATATTCGCCAGGTGAGCTACAACTGGAAGTCGTTTGCTCCCGAGGCATACAAAATTCAGGTGGATGCCGACAGCGCCGAGCTGCAAAAGCCGCTTATCCGGCCGGACCTGCCTGTTCACTGTGATCTGAAGTTTTTTCTGCAGGAGCTTCTCTGCCAGCTTCGCGGGAGCAGCTATCAGCCGAAGCATACTGACTGGCTGGCCTGGGCCCGCGAGCGCGTCCGCCGCTACCCTGTGGTTCTGCCGAAGCACCGAAAGCCGGGACCGCCGCTGAATCCGTACTACTTCATCGAGCTCCTAAGCAATATGCTTCTCGATGATGATGCGGTCGTCTGTGGCAACGCCACTGCCTGTATTGTTCCCTTTCAGGCACTGCGCCTGAAAAAGGGGCAGCGGCTCGTCTCCAATTCCGGGTCGGCTTCCATGGGATACGACCTCCCTGCTGCCATTGGCGCCGCCTTTGCCCGGGATGGCCGCAGAGTCATCTGTCTGGCCGGTGACGGCAGCATTCAGATGAACCTTCAGGAATTGCAGACCGTGGTCCATCACCAGCTCCCCATCAAAATATTTGTTCTGAACAACTCCGGCTACCGCTCCATTCGCGGAACCCAAAGCAATTTCTTCGGACGACTGGTGGGCGAAGGAAACCAAAGCGGCGTCTCATTTCCCGATATGGTCCGAATTGCAGAAGCTTATGGCATTCCCGGTTTTCGCATGGATCGTGACAGCCAGATCGATGAACTGAGTGCGGCTCTGCGCAATCCCGGACCGCTACTGACTGATATACTCCTTGATCCGGACCAGGAGTTCGAGCCGCGAATCAAATCGCGGCAGCGGCCGGATGGGACTATTGAAACCCCGGCATTGGAAGATATGTATCCATTTCTCGATCCGGAGGAGTTACAGGAGAACCGGATTGTTAAAGTCTCAAAGTAACGGGCTGGCGTGGTGTCGGGTATAATTCAAAAAACTTCAGCGCAGGATTTTTACAGGTCCCGCCTGCACCAACCCTCTTGTTACATTGCAGTGGCGTCTTCGGTATGTGCACTATTAAATAAAGAAACAGGCAGGCAGGTTTAGATAAAAAATGAACAGGGATATTTTCGAAGATTTATTCGTTCTCGAACTGGCAAATAATCATCTGGGCAGCAAAGATCGCGGGCTGCAGATTATCAGCACCTATGCACAGGTGGTCCGGTTCAATAATGTCCGGGCGGCGATCAAGCTGCAGATGCGTGACGTGAAGAGTTTTGTTCACCGGGATTTTCTCACCCGCCAGGACATTCGTTACATCAAGAAGACCATTGATACGCAGCTGAGTACCGAGGACATGTCCACACTGGTGGACGCCACGCGCAAAGGCGGCTGCATCTCCATGGCTACGCCCTTTGACGAGCACTCCGTGGATCTTTGCTGCGATTTGGGCATACAGATTATCAAGCTGGCCAGTTCCGACATCAATGACTGGGTGCTGATTGAAAAAATCGCGAAGACGAAAAAACCCGTGATCGTTTCCACGGGAGGCACGTCACTCAAGGACATCGACGACCTCGTTACCTTCTTTGACAATCGCCATATTCCTCTTGCGATTAATCACTGTGTCTCAATTTATCCGTCGGAAGATCAGGAGCTGGAGCTGAACCAAATTGATTTTCTGCGGAACCGATATCCGCACCATACCATCGGCTTTTCCAGCCACGAATACCACGACTGGAGCGCCTCGATCATGATGGCGTATGCCAAGGGCGCGCGGACGTTCGAACGGCACATTGATATTGAGACCGACGGCGTAAAAGTCAGCCCCTACTGCTCACGGCCCGAGCAAATTGACACCTGGTTCAAGGCCTACCATAAGGCCAAAGAGATGTGCGGCGCCCCAGGGACGCAGAAACGAGTTCCTCCGCAAAAGGAAATATCGTATCTGGATTCGCTGGTCCGCGGAGTCTATGCCAAACATGACCTGCCCGAAGGCCATGCGCTCACGGACGATGACGTGTATCTGGCGATTCCGCTGCAAAAAGGGCAAATTTCCTGCCGTGAACTCATGCGCGGTGAAGTCCTGCTCCGCCCCGTTAAAATGGATGAGCCGATCATGATTGAGAGTATCGACAGTCCTTATGCCCGTATCCCCTCGCTTACGGCGTTGATCTACAATCGGGGGTTATAGAGACGGGCAGCGGAAAAATGTTCTTCGCCCCTCGGATTTGATCCATGAAAAGCATCAGCGTAGTTACGCCCTGCTATAACGAAGAATTAAACGTAATGGAAGTGTACCAGCGCGTACGAACGCTCTTTCTGCGCCTGGGGCGCTACCGTTACGAGCATATTTTTATCGACAACCGATCGGCTGACAATACGTTCGCGGTCCTGCAGCATATCGCCCAAAACGATAAAAACGTCAAACTCATCCGCAATACCCGCAACTTTGGCCACCTTCGTTCGCCCATGCACGCGCTGCTCCAGGCGCGGGGTGATGCCGTGATTGTACTGATGTCTGACCTGCAGGACCCTCCTGAAGTTCTTGCCGACCTGATCGAGCAGTGGGAAAAAGGATTTCCCATTGTTGTAGCGCTTAAGAAGAGCAGCCAGGAGAACGGGCTTATGTACTGGCTGCGCGGCAGGTATTACAAGCTGGTGCGGAGACTCTCTGACATTGAGACCTATGAGCACTTCACCGGGTTTGGCCTGTATGACCATACAGTCATTGACTTGCTCAGGAAATTTCGCGACCCCTATCCCTATTTTCGCGGCATGATCTCGGAAATTGGACTTCCACATGCCGAAGTTATTTACGAACAGCAGCGTCGCAAGCGCGGAAAAACCAAAAACAACTTTTTTACTCTGTATGACCTTGCCATGCTGGGCATTACGTCGTTGTCCAAAGTCCCTCTGCGCGCGGTCACATTTACCGGATTCGCCGGCGCGCTTCTTGCATTTTTGACTGGGCTCCTCTACCTCGCTTACAAACTTATATTCTGGAAACAGTTTTCCGTGGGAGTCGCCCCGCTGGTCATCGGATTTTTCTTTTTTGGGTCCATACAAATGCTTTTTATGGGAATCATTGGCGAGTACATCGGAAACATTCACACCTTTGTACAGGACCGTCCTCTGGTGTTTGAGAGCGACCGTATTAACTTTGAATATGAGCCCGCCGTGCCCGCACCCGACACGGCGGGGCAACTGGAGTGCGCCCGATAGTGAACACCCTTACGGATGAATTCGCCCTGCACTGGAAGACTGCCCTCGCGGGCACTGCATGGCATCTGCCGGAAAATTTTCAGGCCCGTTTAGTAATTTTCGGTGCGGGCGGCCTGGGACGGAAAATTGCACGGGGCCTGAGCAACATGGGCCATTCCCCTCTGGCTTTTTGCGATAACAACCCTCGTCTGTGGAATACGGAAATCGAGGGTATCAGAGTTCTTTCCGTCAATGACGCTATTGCCGTATTTCCTGCTGCCGTATTCATGATCGCCATATGGCACCCCAGCCGGACAGAGGGCCTGCGGCGCCGTGCTGCAGCGCTCCGTGAGCTTGGCTGCAAGGATGTCACCTGCTTCATTCCTCTGTTCTGGAAATATCCGGAATTATTTCTCCCGAATATGTTCTGGGATGTCCCACAAAGGCTTGCTGGCGAGGAATCCGCGGCTCAGTCTGGTCGCAATCTTCTCGATAAGGCCGGGCAGGAGGAGTTTGACCGCCAGTTGCACTTTCACCTTTCTGGCGATGCTTCCGTTTTGTTCGATCCGGCTCCGGGCTATCAATATTTTCCCAGCGACCTGATTCAATTGTCGGACGACGAAGTTTTTGTGGATTGCGGCGCGTATGACGGAGATTCAATCCGCGATTTTCGTGAGGTGTCCGGCGGGCGCTTTCGCCGCATTCTTGCCTTCGAACCTGACCCGGAGAATTTTCGCCGGCTGCAAAACTCGGTAAATGACCCTCGCGTGGTTACCCGGTGCAGCGCCGTCGGCGCCGAGCGCGCCGTCCTGCACATGTCATCGTCGGGAGCAAGTTCTTCCGTCTCTGATACCGGAGAGGTGGAAATTGAATGTGCCACTCTCGATGAACTGCTGGCAGACGAAGAGCCAACATTCATCAAAATGGACATTGAAGGAGCGGAAATCGATGCTCTGCGCGGGGCTTCAGAAATACTGCGGCGCTGCCGTCCCACACTCGCCATCTGCGTGTATCACGCTCCCGACCATTTGTGGAGAATTCCCCTGCTACTGAATAAGTTGCTCCCCGGCTCGCGGCTCAGTCTGCGCAGCCACATGCTGGACGGGTTTGATACCGTATGCTACTGCATTCCGGAGCGCAGAAGAGGAAACTGAACCCGCAGAGGTTCGGAATGAAAAATTCTTGTGTCCCCAAAAGTTATAAACGACACCAAAGCCAATCAGCAGGGCCCCGGCAATGAATGGCGCCTGTCGCTGAAAGTGGGTTGCATGCCGTATCCCCCCAACCACAATCGGCAGCAGGGCCAGGTTCAGCAACATGCTACTTCCATAAACGGCAAAACACTTTAGCCATTCTCGCAGATAATTGCCTCGGGTTTTGAAAACCAGCCATTTGTAGGCTAAAAATGCGGTGGTGATGGTGAAAAGATTCGACGCCGCCGAGGCAACCAGGTATCCATGCGGAACCACAGGATCAATAAGCCATGTAAAAGCCGCGAATGTTGAATACCCCACAACCGTATTGCCGAAGCCCACAAGCAAATAACGCCGGAACTGACCGGGGGGAATATGATTCGAAAGAATAGACATGCCGGGGAATTTCTTCAATGCAGTCATCATGCGCAGTCCGCTTTGGAGAAACCTCGCGGTCTGGCTCTCCTTAAATCCTGGCCTTAACAGTTACATATTACGTTGATTATAACTGCCGCAGGCCGTCAGAATTCCGCGTTCCGGACAGGGGCACTGGTGCGGTAATCAGTTAGATACCTGAAATAACCTTGTGTTATTCGTGTTTCCTGCCTGTTTTACAGTGCATTCAGAATTGCTGCGAAGGAGGATTCATGCGCGAATTCACTATTTCTGTTTTCCTGCTTGCCCTGTGCGGCAGAGGCTGGGCACAGGCCGGCAAAGTTTCGGCTGTCACCCAACCCATAGCAGTTGCGGGCCTAAATGACCGGGCTGAGTTGAAGGATGCGGTGAGGCCGAAGACCGGCAACATATCTTTGCTTCCGCTGCCCACGGGAACGGCCATTCGCATGAAACTGGAAACGGTGCTGGATACCTCCAGCAGCAAAGCCGGTGACGCATTTACCGGTCGTGTGACCGAAGACATCAAACTGGGTGACAGGAGCGAGATTCCAGCAGGAGCTTCTTTGGGTGGCCATATTGCCCGAGTGCCACAACCGCTTCGCCTCAGAGGCAAGCCGATGATCCAGCTCAGACCTGAATGCATCACCCTGCCCAATGGCGTCCGATTCAGTATCAGCGCCTTTGTAGTGGATACCAACAAGGTCAACGGAACGGATGTTGATGATGAAGGCCGCATCACCGGCAGCACACACACCACACGAGATACCGTTGAACTCGGCGCAGGAGCGGGAGCCGAAGCAATTGTCGGCGGCATCGCCGCGGGTGGAAAAGGATCGCTGATCGGCGCGCATTGGCGCAGGCGCAACACTGGTTCACTGGTTTGCCCGGCGCAACTCTGCATCGATTCCTGCGGGGGCAGAAATCATTTTTGAATTGAGCAGGCCTCTGATGATTTCCACCAGCGCCTCTGCATTTTCCGAAACCCATTAAGCCCTGGTATAGGCCAGAGCACCCAGATCATCTTCCGGAACAACGTGGAGTTCCAGCGAGCCTTCCTGCGGCAACACGTCCTGTGGCAACTGGGTCTGCCACAAGGAGAATCGTATCCGCAGCAGCGCACCTGCCGATGCTCCCAAAAGATGCAGGGGCATACTGCATTCAAAAATTGACTCCATGCTCACCTGCATGCCGTTCCCTGCTGAAACCACTTTGGCATTAATCCCCTGTTGCAGTACCCATCTCTGAACCTGTCCGCCCGCGATATCAGTCTCCAGGCGATACGTTTGCGGCTGGCTGGCTGGTCCATTGGCCAGCACCTCGATAGTAAGGACCAGTCGGCTGCTGGCCAGTGGCCACTCGGTTGGCTTTTGAATAAAATCCAGCCGGCAATAAAGGTTGGTTGCGTCAATCCCTGCATACATTGATTCCAGCAAATGCACTTTGCGGTGCATGGCGGAAGAGCGGCGATCTCCGGTGTGGACTGCCGCGCCCAGCCAGTCAAAATATCCGATGTCCCTGCCGTCGATTTGGGGATGGATGTAGGCAGTTTGTGGCGTAAATAAAGGCCGAACCTGTCCAGCAGTAATCGGCAGCGCCAGAACATCAGGCGGCGCAGCGCCCAGCGCGTGATACATATTGGCCAGATGTTTGCGGTAAAGCTCGTCAAATTCACGATCATTCGCTGAATGATGTTCCGGGCCGTACCACCAGTTCCAGTCGCTGCCTTCGGCAATCAGGAGCTCTTCAAAGGCCAGACTGCGCTGCTCCGGGGCGACCGCTGGCGCCTTTTCCGTGAAAAAATCGCGCGCCTCGGAGAGGCGGTCCCATGACAGATTGTCTTCGGGAGCGCCAATCCAGATATCGAAATTGGCATTGATCCATGAACCGGGAACAATCGTATTCAATACTTTCGGAGCAGGCTCCCGGCCAACGGCTTCTGAGACGGTAAGCGCCGCGAAGGATGGGTCATGGAGAATCCCTTCATACAGCCTCCGCAGAAACTCGCGACCAGACTGCGGATAGTACTCCCAGGCATTCTCACCATCCAGAATGATAGAGATGACGGGCGTTTTGCCCATTGCCAAAACCGGCTCCGCAGATTCTTTAATCCGTCGCATGAAATCCTGAGCAGCCTCTTTTGCCGGCATTCCCGAGTAAACAAAGCCAATCAGGTCGGAGAGTGTGTGGTCGCGGAAAAGCATATGGACGCTCGCGCTTCCTTCCCGCCACTCAAAAACCTGGTAGAGTCTTTGCGCGCTTTCCGCGTCCAGCCTTCCTCTCCCGTCATGGCTGAGGACAGACCCAGAGGAACGCGCCAGCACACCTTCATCTGTTGCCACCCATCGGATTCCGAGTTCATGTGCGATGCCCAGAACTTCACTGGAAACACTTCCCTCTGACGGCCACATACCCCGAGGGCGCACTCCAAATACCTGTTCGTGCAGATTCAACCCTCGCAGAATCTGCTCGCGCGCGTCTGCGGGATGGCGAAACCGGCGGGGTAACGGAGCGCCGTGGCGAGAGATCGCGGCAACATCTGTATCGCAGATCAGCGGCAAAATCGGGTGGTAAAAAGGCGAGGTGGAAATCTCAATTTTTCCATCCTGCGCTGCTGCGGCGTACGCTGGCAGCACCCTGGCCAGAAAATTCCTTTGCTTTGAGACGACCAGACTTTGATCTTCCAGCGAGTAGCCTCGGCCCTTTCGGATAAGCTCCTGAATTTCCGGGTCTTCCAGAAAAAATTCGTCGAACCACGCAATTTGCGAAAGCACCTGAAGATCAGTGAAATCTGAGTCCGTCATCAGGCTTACATCCACCATGTCTTCCTGCCGGCGATGGAACTGGCGGCAGCGCTCCCACAACTCACGATAGCGCGCATATCTTCCAATCACGTGTTCGACATTGGCCTGGAACAGATACTGGAGCGCAAAACGTTTTTCTGCGAGGCTAAGCTCGGACGCGGGTTTGGCCGCCACTTCGAAAAATGGATCGCTGCCCTTTCCCGCAACATAGTCCTGAATTTGCGTGATCAGTGAAGGCACCAGATTGAATGTCTGGTGAAGGCCAGGAAACTCATCCAAAAGCCTGACCATGCCGTAATAGTCCTTGAGCGCGTGCAGGCGCACCCAGGGCAGGCGGTACTCGCCTGTAATCAGATCTTTGTAATACGGCTGATGCATGTGCCAGAGAAACTGCAGGTGAATGGGCATAATAGGTGATAGAAAATGCATTCCGGGCCGTCTGCTAGACTGGATATCTAAACCCGTGCGCATCTTTACGCGCTACATTTTAAAGGAAGTCCTTTCCCACGGCCTGATCGGGGCGTCCTTGTTTACGCTCGTGATTTTCATGCGCGACGTAAGCCGGATTCTCGAGCTGGTAGTGCGCAACAGCGCACCTGTCCCCAGTGTGGCTGAACTGTTCTTCCTCACTTTGCCGACGGCCTTCACCGTAACCGTTCCCATGGGCGTACTGGTGGGAATTCTGATCGGTCTGAGCCGCCTCGCGGCTGACAGCGAGGTTACGGCCATGCGCGCCTCCGGCGTGGGCATTGGCCGATTTCTGAAGATTGTTGGCATGTTTGGTATTACGGCATGGCTGCTGGCTCTGGCGAACAGCGTTTTTGTGGCGCCCCGGTCCGCGGCCGCTCTGGCCGACCTCCAGGGCAAGCTGCTCGCTTCCCAGGCTTCTTTTGAAGTCCAGCCGCGTGTTTTTTACGAAGATTTTAAAAATTATGTCCTTTACGTCCAGGACGTGACTACAACTTCCGGCGCCGCGATCTGGAAAAATGTTTTTCTTGCCGACATAAGCACTCCCGATGCCCCCAGAATCACGATTGCCCAGCAGGCAGTGGTCACCAACGGCGATGACAATGCCATCCACCTGCATCTGGAACGCGGCGAGCAGCATGATACCAATATCAATTCTCCGGAGCAGTACACGATTTCCACGTTCAATGAAACGGACATGCTCCTTAGCCTGCCGCCACATCCCAGGCCGGCTCGTGAAGCGATACCAGTGGCCCAGCTTAGCACTCCGGAGCTTTGGCGAGACTCGTTCAGCCCCAGAAAAGACCTTGCCCGCTGGTACTGGATTGAATTCAACCGCCGGTTTGCTCTGCCGACGGCCTGCCTGGTTTTGGTGCTGATTGGAATCCCACTTGGACTCTCGGCCCGCAAAGGCGGCAAGGGCGCCGGATTCGTGCTCACCATTGTCCTTGTCTTCATCTACTATTTCATCTCGGTCACTGGCGTTTCTCTGGCCCGTAACGGGAAGGTGCCTCCAGTACTCGGCGTCTGGATGGCCAATGTTGTGTTTGCCTTTGTTGGTATTTTTCTGCTGTGGCGTGTGGACAGAATGCCGATTGAGATTGGCCTGGGACCAGCAATCTTTGTGCGTTTTAGAAACTGGATGCAGGGCCGCGTCAACGGGCGTGAAGTGGAACGCCGCAATGGATCGTGGCCCAAGCGGCTCTTCAGTACGCGATTTCCTCTGCTGCTGGACGACTATGTTCTCCGCAACTTTCTCGGCATGCTCCTGCTGGTGCTGACCAGTTTTGTTATCTTGTTTCTGATTTTTAATTTTTTTGAACTTCTCTCGGATATTGTGCGGAACCACGTGCCTTTGGTGACCGTGGGCGAGTACCTGCTGAATGACATGCCTTCGGTGCTCTACACCATGACTCCACTGAGCGTGCTCCTCGCCATGCTGATCACCTTCGGTCTGCTGCAGAGATGGAACGAGATTACCGCCATGAAAGCCACGGGAATTAGCATCTACAGGGCGATTACTCCAGTGCTGGTAATTGCCGCTACGATTGCTGGTGGACTCTTTTTACTGGAGCAATGGTACGTACCCTCCAGTATCAAACGCTCTGAAACCCTGCGCAACAGCATCAAGGGACGGCCGGCACAGACCTACCAGCGGGCCGACCGGAAATGGATTTTCGGCCAAAACCGCCGGAGCGCAGGCCACCGGGAGACCCAGACCATCTATTACTATGAGTTTTACGATCCGGACCGGGACCAGTTTGCCAGAATATCTGCCTTTGAAATGAACCCGGACAGCTTCCAGATCACAAAACGGGTTTACGCTGCCCGCGCGCACTGGGCAGACAGTTTGCAAAAATGGGTATTTGAAAAAGGATGGGCACGGTCATTCAGCAGTGAAATCATCAATGATTTTCACCCGTATGAAGTTTCAACCTTTGCCGAAGTCACTGAGCCGCCCGGTTACTTTAAGAAAGAAATCCGGTTATCCTCTGAGATGAATTACGAGGAGTTGCAGAATTACATCCATGACCTGCAGCAAAGCGGTTTTGATGTGGTGCGCCTGCGCGTCCAGTTGCAGAAAAAACTGGCCTTCCCGGTAATCACGCTCATTATGGCCGTGCTGGCTGTTCCCTTTGCGCTTTCCGCGGGAAGACGCGGTACTCTCACCGGAGTGGCGATGGCCCTGGTGATCGGAGTTGGATACTGGATGATCGCCGGACTCTTTGAAGCCCTGGGCAATGTGCATCAGCTCCCGCCCATGCTGGCAGCGTGGTCACCCGACGTAATTTTTGGCCTGATCGGCGGATATATGCTTTTGAAAACCCCATCCTGAAAAGATGTAACTAAATCCGGCTGGTAAAATCATTTAGTTCAGGCGCATGTTTAGCAATCTCCAGCCACTTCGGCCCTATCTCTGGAAGCACAGATACACCCTGCTGTGGGGTGCGCTGTGTGTGCTGCTTACCAATATCATTTGGGTGCTCTTCCCCCAGGTAGTGCGGCAGGCCATTGACGATCTGAATCTGGGCGTTACACGTCACAAAATTGTTGTATACCCTTTGCTGCTGATCGCTATCGCCCTGAGCAAGGGCATCTTCCAGTTCCTCACACGCTGGCTGGTCATCGGCATCTCGCGCGAGATTGAATACGATCTCCGGAATGATATTTTCGCCCATCTTGAATCGCTCTCTCTTCCTTACTACCAAAAGACCCGGACCGGCGACATTATGGCTCGCGCCACCAATGACCTGAATGCGGTGCGTATGCTGCTGGGCCCAGCCATTATGTATACGGCAAACACGATAGTGTTTACCGTGGCCGCTCTGTTTTTCATGTGGCGGATCAGCCCCAGACTCACCCTGTATGCCTTTGTCCCTCTGCCTTTGGCCAGCATTCTGGTGCAGTATTTTGGGAGGCGGATTCACGAGCGCTTTGAAAAAATTCAGGCCCAGTTTTCCGATATCTCGGCGCGGGCGCAGGAAAATTTCTCCGGTGCGCGGGTCGTCCGCGCTTATGCTCAGGAAGAGGCAGAAATCGCCCTCTTTGAAAGCTCCAATCAGGAATACATTGCCCGCAGCCTGCCTCTGGCCCGGCTCATGGGAATGCTTTGGCCCTCCCTGGAACTGCTTCTTGGACTGGCCATTGCTCTTGTGCTCTGGCTGGGCCCGCGTGAAGTACTGTTGCATCACATGACTCTCGGCGAGTTTATCGGCTTCATGACTTACATCGTGATGCTGACCTGGCCAGTGATTGCCGTGGGGTGGGTCATCAACATTTTTCAGCGAGGACTGGCCTCCACCGGACGGATCAATGAAATGCTGACCGCCAGGCCCGATATTACCGACGCAATGGTTACGCCGGAGCTGCGGAATGCAGAATCCATTTGCGGCGAAATCGAGTTTCGTGGGTTGGATTTCAGCTACAACGGCACTCTGGTCCTGAAAAATGTAAGCCTGCGCATTCCAGCCGGCAGCAGCCTGGCCATCGTTGGACCAACAGGCTCCGGCAAAACCACGCTGGTCAACCTGATACCGCGGGCGTATGACGCTCTGCACGGCTCCCTCCTTCTGGATGGCCGGCCCATCCGCGAATATCCGCTGGCCACGCTGCGTAAAAATATTGGATTCGTGCCCCAGGAAACCTTTCTCTTCAGCGACACGATTCGGGAAAACATTGCGCTGGGCGCGGAAAATGCCTCCGACGAGCAGATTCACGCCGCCGCCGAAGCCGCCAATATTGCATCGGATATTGAAGGGTTCCCGCTTCAGTATCAAACCATCACCGGCGAGCGCGGCATTACACTTTCCGGCGGACAAAAACAGCGCACCGCGATTGCACGGGCCATCCTCCGCGATCCCCGAATTCTGGTCCTTGATGACGCGCTTTCCAGCGTGGACACTTACACCGAAGAGAAAATCCTGAACCATCTCCGCCAGGTAATGCACGGACGCACCACGATTTTTATCTCACATCGCGTCTCGACCGTCCGCAATGCCGACCAAATCGCCGTGCTCCACGATGGGCAAATCGTGGAACTGGGCGCCCATGAAGAGCTTCTTGCCCGCAACGGCTATTACACCAGCCTGCACAACAAACAATTGCTGGAAGAAGAACTGGCCAGGGTCTGATCTTATGAAGCGTGTAGTAGTTCAGGAACTGCTGGACAGCGACTCAGGCACCGTGGAGGAGGTTGAGGACTCCCTGACCGACCTGAGAATGCTGAACCGCTGGTTCGGCGGTGTACGCGTTACCACTGCACTTTTGCGACAAGTTGCAGAACAGAAGCGGCTCGAAACAGCATCGCTTCTGGACGTTGCCGGCGCGTCCGGCTATGTCGTTACCCAGGCTTGTGAGTCTCTGCGCAAAATTGGAATTGCCCTGGAACCGGCAGTTCTGGACCGTGTGCCTGCCCATCTGGGCGGTAATTTTCCCTCTGTTTGTGGCGATGCTCTTGCTATGCCATTTGCCGATAACAGCTTTGACGTTGTGACCTGCTCGCTCTTCGTTCATCATCTGGAGCCGCCGGAGATTGTCCAGTTTGTCAATGAGGCCCTGCGGGTCTCCCGCCATGCATTCATCATCAACGATCTGATCAGGCATCCGCTGCACTGGGCTACGGCCATGGCAGGCCGCCTCATCTACCGGAGCCGACTGACCCGCTTTGATGCACCCGCATCCGTACGGCGGGCCTACACTACGCAGGAAATAAAGCATATCCTTGAAAGCACAAGCGCGGCGCGGCACGAAATCAGCACGTCTTATTTTTTTCGTATGGGAGTCGTTGTGTGGAAGCCGCAGAGTACGACCTTGCCATAATCGGCGCCGGTCGACTGGCTCATCCTGGGAAATTACTGCTGCCCGGAGCGGTGCGCGGGTACTGCTGCTCGAAAAAACCGTTTTCATTCCACAAAGCGGAGAGTTTGTTTCATCGGAATCGCTGCGCCTGCTGCAATGGCCCCTCGGCGGACCACTGTTTGAAGACAAGCCAAAAATTGCGATATCACGAATATTTAGTAAAAGAAGACAAGCCCGAAAAAAATGAGAAAATCTCTATCCCGGATGGGCAACAGTGCTGTTTTTGCGCAGCAACCTGCGAATGACTGCAAGAAGATCCGAAAGCTCAAACGGCTTAACCAGACAAGCGACATGGGCATGATTAATAAGTGTAATGACGCCGGGATCGGACATATTCGAGACTACCAGCACTATCCTGGAGATTAAATCAGGGCGCTGCTGCTGAATCCACTGGCAGACATCGATTCCACCAAGTCTTCCGGGCACTTTACTGTCCAGAAAAATGGCATCGAAATGCCCGTGCTTCAGCTTCTCCAAAGCTTCGGAGTCGGAGCGCGCAATCTCCACCGTCAGCCCGGCAGCAATCAGCACATCGGGTTCAAAGTTCGGCACATCTTCTTCGTCGTGAAGGAGAAGGAGTTGCCCTTCAATACGGGATTCACGGCGGGCGACAATTCGCTCCTCTTCTGTCGGTGGCTTTCCTCCAACCGCCACAGGCAGGCGAACCTGCACCGCAGCGCCGCCCGAGGGGTGGTTGTAAACAAGAATCTCGCCTCCGTGTTCTTTGGCAATGCCATAACAAATGCTCAGTCCCAGCCCCGTCCCCTTTCCCACGCCTTTGGTGGTGTAAAACGGATCCAGCACGCGTCTGGGTTCCGCAAACCCCGGGCCTGAATCATGGAATTCCGTTACTACGTAACCATGCTGGGTGAAAATTCTCACCCTGAGCTGTCCGCCGGCGCCGTTCTCCATCATGGCATCGGCCGCATTGTTGATGATATTGAGGCATACCTGCTCAATTTGAAATGGATCGCCCAGTATTACGGGCACATCGGCACTGAATTCCCGTTCCACCACGAAATTGTGGACTTTTAGATCATAGTCGCGAAGCGCAATGGCCTCCTCCACCACCCGGCACAGATCGATATGCAGTTTCTGCGGCTTGTGCTGGCGTGCGAACGAGAGCAGGTTCTGAACAATTTTTTGCGTGCGCTGCGCCTGTTTGTGCAGCTTGAGGATAAACTCCTGGACCCGCGGATCGAGCTGTTCGCTTTCGAGTAACTGGGCGTAGCCCAGAATGGCCGTAAGCGGATTGTTCAATTCATGCGCCACACCGGAAATCAACTGGCCAACGGCGGACATCTTTTCGCTTTGCAGGAGTTGTTCCTGGGTACGTCGCAGGTCATCATAGGCCTGTCGCGTCTCGTCGTAGAGTTGTACCTTATCGATGGTGGTTGCAAGCTGCCGACCAACGGCCGTCAAAACACTTTCATCGGAAGAGCTGAAATCTCTTTCCAACCGGCTGCTGGTACACAGCAACCCCAGAATCCTGTCCTTGCGCCACAAAACTACCCATAACCAGGACTGCAGATTCTCAGCCTGCACAAATTTGTGGACCAACTCCGGCAAGCGCGGAAGGTCCTCATGGCTGATGATCTCAGCGCGGGTGCTGCGTATCGTCTCCAAAAAGTCGGGCGGAAGGACAAAATCCTGGGTCTCGGTTACCCACGAACTGCGGTGCCCCCAGGACGCTTTTTTCTGCATGGAACCGGTTTCTTCGTTGAACAGGTACACGGCTGCCGTGTCCGTGGAAAACAGTTCCGTAATCTGAGCGATCGTGAGCTGGAGAATCTCATCCAGATCAAAGGTCTGGTTGAGGGCCACGGCAATGTTGTTCAGAACATACAACTCGCGGTTACGGCGGCGAACCTCGTCTTCCGCCCGCTTGATTTCTGTCACATCCAGCAGTACACCCTGGTAGCGCTCGATCCTGCCCTCCATGCCCAGTGTGGCGAAGCTGCTCTCGATCACGCTGATCACCCTGCCATCTCTGCGCCGCAGCGGATATTCAAAATTGCGCACAAAACCAAAGTCGGCCATATCGGACGCGAATTTTTGCTGGTCCTGCGGCCCCATGCGGGAAAACTCGACAGGGCTGGACTTGAGGACTTCCTCCCTGCTGCCATAACCCAGCATGAGGACAAACGCATCATTGCAGTCGATGATCTTCCCTTCCGGTGTGGCCACAAAAATACCTTCCTGCATGTGGCTGAACAGCATACGGTAACGCTCTTCCGCGGCTTTGGCTTCAGTAATATCTTTAATCACGTGGACGGTGCTGCCGCGTGATGCATCCTCCTCGCCCGTATACGCCGACGTGGAGACCACGGAATAACCGCCGAAGCAGCGATCATCTTCGCGGGAAGCCGCGTTTTCGCCCAGCCCGCAATACGGACATGACGTCCAGCTCGTGCCCGCGCCGGGCAGGATGGCCTCACACGCCTGGTGAATGACCTCAGTACGGGTAAGCTTCAGGCGGCTGAGCAACGCGCGATTGGCGCGCAAAATGCGGAAGTCCCGGTCATGGACAAAAATATAATCAGGAATCGAATTGAACGTGCTGGCCCACTCATTCCGTGAACGCACCAGTTGCTGCACCAGGCCGCGATTTTCCGCTGCCAGCCCCAGTTGCTCGGTGGCGGCTTTTAGAAAATCCTTATCAAAGTCGGTATAGGCGCGATAACCAGGCATTCCCAGCGCCAGTATGCCAATCTCGGAACTTTTGCTCCCTACCGGTATCAAAAGCAGATGGCGAATTCCCTCAACCGCAGCCGATTCCCGAACGGGAGCAGACATGTCCCGAACACGTGTAATCCGGACTTCGTCTTTGTGCTGGACCCTTTTTATAGCTTCCGCAGCCAGCGGTTCCGGGAACCCCTGCTGCACTTCAAGTACGAACTCGCCCTTCTGCAGAATCCAAAAGCACGCGGCTTTGGCCCGGGTATGTCCGCGTATCTCCGTGAGCACAATTTCGGCAATCGAGCCAAAATCAGTCCTGTCCGAAATTTCATGGGTGATGGTATTGAGTACCTTCAGGCGCGCCACCTGGATCCTGGAATCATTCAGCACAATCAGCATGATTCCGACACCCAGCAGCAGATCGACAAAAATATCGAAGCTTGCCAGCGCGTGCGTTTGCCGCCCGTCAATGTGCAGCAGCAGCAAAGTAACCGCCACAATCCAGTGGCCCGGGTTGTACCGTCCGAAAGAGAACCGGACCAGCCAAAAAACGGCGGTGGCCAGAACCAATGACCAGCAGGCACGGAAGCCCCAGTACAAAAGGCCTGAAGGTGAAGACCAGAAGCTGGCGATACCCAAAAGCATTGCAGTAAAAGTCGCGATGCTGCAGGGCCAAAGCAGATTACGACGGCGAACATAGAGGAGAATGGAGCAAGCCAGCAGGCCAGCAGCCAGAGCAAAAGAGGTATTCACGGCTGCAATCCACAGGCGAGGATCGGAATGGGAAGCACCTGCCGCAACCAGCAGTTTTGAGGCCCCATAGAGACTCCAGCCCGCGATCCAGGGCAGGAGGTATTTTTCACGAAAGCTGCTGTACAAAAGGATGGCGCCGGCCAGCAAAATCAGCAGGGTCGACCCTTCAGCTACAAACTCGGATTGCAGCACAAAGTCCATGTCCTGGGACGCAACAGTTCAGGATGAATGAAGCTTGTATATCATGGATCGATCTGTTTTGGCTGTATTTATCATCAGCTATCATCAGCTGATCTGGCATTGTATTCCAGGTGACTCTGGGATACAGTAAATTTTCCCTTTTCTGGCGGGATTTTGCGGTATGAGCATTGAACGCATTTTGGTCGTCGACGACGAGGAATCCATTCGCGAGATCATCTCGTCCATGCTGAGCGCCGCTGGGTATAAGACGGCGCAGGCGAGTTCCGGTATGGAAGCTCTTGCCGTGCTTAATTCCCACGGTGAATTTGAGCTGATGCTCTCTGACCTGATGATGGCTGAACTCGACGGCATTGCGCTGCTCGAGCGTTCCAAAGAAAAGTACCCAGACATGCCGGTAATCATGGTCACGGCCGTGCATGACATCTCCGTGGCGCTCGCGGCAATCCGCAATGGCGCCTACGACTATCTGCTGAAACCTTTTGAACGAGAGCAGCTTTTGGCCATGGTCAGGAGAGCCCTCGAACACCGGCGGCTCAAACTGGAGAACCGGGCCTACCAGTCCAACCTGGAATCACTGGTAGCGGCACGCACAGAGCAACTGCGCCAGACGATGACCGATCTGGAACGCTCTTATGACATTACCCTGGAAGCCCTGGGGGATGCGCTTGACCTCAAGGATGCCGAGACCGAAGGGCACTCCAAGCGAGTGACGGCATTCACCATAGCTATCGCCCGGGCCATGGGCCTTTCCGGAGAACGTATTCGCATCATCGCGCGCGGCGCTTTCCTGCACGATATCGGCAAAATGGCCATTCCCGATGCAATCCTGCGCAAACCGGGTTCGCTTACGCCGGAAGAAACAGCCATCATGCGTGAACACTGCTACCGCGGGTACCAGATGCTGCGCAAAATTCCTTTTCTCTCCGAGGCTTCCGATATTGTCTATGCCCATCAGGAGCGTTATGACGGTACCGGTTACCCTCGCGGCCTGAAAGGTGATGAGATTCCGCTGGGCGCCAGAATTTTCTCCGTGGCCGACACGCTGGATGCCATCACCTCGGACCGTCCCTACCGTGCAGCTCAAACTGTGGCCGCTGCCCGTGAAGAGGTGCTGCGCCACTCCAGCACTCAGTTTGATCCCGAGGTGGTGCGTGTGTTCATGCAGATGCCGGATACCATCTGGGAAGACCTGCGCAAGGAAATTAACTCGCAGATTTATCGCTTTACCTACCATTCCACCTCGACTTCACCTTCCAAAACTGCATCTCCGGTTGTCAGCGCAGGCACGCCGTCATAGTCCATCCGTTTTCCGCAGCCATTCGCCCGAAAAAGAATCAGAGTGAAAATGATAAGTTAGAGGAATGGCGGCAGGCCGCCATGGAGAGTGCACTATGGCTGTGCTTACGGATACCGAGATTCAGCAGGCACTGAATTCCCTTCCCGGCTGGGAGCGAAATGGCATTGCCATTCAACGGATATTCTCATTTGCCGATTTCAAAACGGCCATGGAGTTTGTCAACAACGTAGCTGATGCGGCGGAACATGCAAATCACCATCCCGACATCGATATCCGCTACAACAAGGTGACCATGATGCTGGTGTCGCACGATTCCGGCGGCGTAACGCAAAGAGACGTGCGCATGGCGGGCCGAATCAGTCAGATTGCCGGATAGGTTACCGCGGAGATTCGAGCGCCTGCGAAAGACGGTCGAGCGAGCGCTGAATAGTATCCAACTGGCCTTCAAGAGCACTATCAAGCTCACCCAGCGGGTCACTGTTTCTGGCCATGTGATCAAAAAAGACGTGGAGCTTTCTGCGTCCGCGCGTGCTGGCGCACATTAAGCCAAGCCCGCTGAGTCCAAGCACTGCAATTGGAAGAAGCCAGTTCTTCATACCGGTCACTCCATGCAACTTCGTTTAAATTCTATAATGCCCTGGAACATAGCCAGGCAAAATAGCTTAATAAGTTACCTTCGTTGTTGTCTGTTGGAGTCTTTCGTTAATTTCTGCAAAGCCATGCAGCTTTTCTGGTTGCGCCAGGCATCTCATCTGCGAGTTGTCCAAATAATCTGAGGTGATCTTTATGAAAGCAACAGGCTTCGTTTGCTTCCTGCTTATGGCCGTTGGCCTGACGGCCAGCGCACAGGATAGCCAAAATCCCGAACTGAAGACGAGGCCGAATGCCCCTCCAGCGAGTTCTTATCCCCAACCCCCGGCCACGGCCAATGGCTCGGCCCCGGTTTACGGTGCGCCTGCGAATGCAATTCCCGAAGGAACGCGGTTCATCGTAAAGCTCAAGGACACGCTGGACACGCACAGTCTGGACCAGGGCAAGCGCTTTAAGGCCGAGCTTCGTGAGGATCTAATTACGCCCAGCGGACTCATTATCCCCCGTGGCCGCCCGGTGAAGGGCCACGTGGGAACGTTTGAACGCGGCTTCACTGGCGCTCGAATTCTGCTGGTAATGGACGAAATCGAAACCCGCCACGGCTGGGTGCCTTTGATCGCAACCGTAACCGGAGTGCCCGGAGATTCTTCCGTCAAGTCCACCGACAATGAAGGCGAACTCACACGCAAGGGACCGGACAAAAAGCGCGTTATTACTAATGCCGCAATTGGCGCCGGCGCAGGCGCCGCCAGCGGGGCGGCGATTGGCGGCACTAAAGGAGCAGCAGTAGGCGCGATTGTGGGCGCCGGGCTCGGAACAGGTACCGGACTGCTCTTTCGCGGTAACGACATCAAGCTGTCCAAAGACACACAGCTGGAAATAAGACTCAACCGGGACCTGACAATACCTGCAAGATAACACTTACTTGCAGCGCTATTTAAAGCAAACGGCCAGTGTAGTGGCTATCCCAAGGAGCTTTTGCAGATCGAGAGCGGAAAAATCCGGGCCGGCATCCAGAGGATTGGAGCCTTTGCGGCAAATCTGAATTACGCCCACTGACTTTTCTTCGCAGACTACCGGACAGGAAATCATCTTCTGGATAATCCGTTTTTCTTTGCTGCCTTTGGAACCAGCCGCTGCCTTGCCGGCTGAAATCATCTCAAAAAACGTGGTGTGGCGCGTTTGGGCGAAGTTGTTACTGAGTTCGCCGCGTTTGCTGTTGAAGGTGCGCACCGCCATAGCGCCGGATGTATTGAGAGGAATTCTGCCCACGTTTTCGAGGTGCGCCGGATGGACAAACACCAGGCTGTCTTTTTCCAGCCGGAGAATGCCCACTTCATCGTGTTGCACGCTGAACACGGCGGCAAGCTCTGCCGCCATTCTTTCCGCATTTTTCCGGGTCAGACCCTCGCTTTGACATTCAGAGGCAAGCTGGGCCAGTGGAGCTGTAAGGGTCATGGCAGGGCACATTATAAAGGATTGCCGCGATTGCACCATGCAGGCGCGCGAAATGCGCCTGCCACGAATACGAATGCATTCCTAAAATGGCTTCTCAAAGCTGGTGCTCTGCGGGGTGAACATCTGCGCCCCGTTTTCGGTGATGTACATGCAATCTTCGAGCCTTATGCCGAATTCACCGCGAATGTAGATTCCCGGCTCATCACTGAAACACATATTCGGGGCCAGTAACGTGGTATTGCCGCGGACCAGATAGGTCCATTCATGCCCGTCCATGCCAATGCCATGTCCCAGCCGATGGGAGAAATATTTGTAATCCGGCCCATAGCCAGCGTCTGAGATTACCTTGCGCGCCGCAGCGTCGACGGACTGACACTGCGCTCCGGGTTTGGCGGCAGCCAGCGCCGCCTGCTGTGCCCGGTGCACGATCTCAAAAACCTGCTTCATCTTTTCCGAAGGCTTCCCCAGCACCACCGTGCGACTGATATCGGATTCGTAGTCTTCAACTTTGCAGCCGCCATCCATAAGTAAGATAGTCCCTTCGCGAATCACCTGCGGTTTGGCAGAGCCATGGGGCAACGCTGAAAACTCACCCACCTGCACGCTGGCTCCGCCCTGGAAGCCCTGCTGCGTGTGAGCTGCCTCCACCAGGTGCGCAAAATCATGCTGCGTCATGCCTTCTTTCGTGGAGAGATATGCGGCTTCATAAGCAGCCAGCGTGACCTGATTCGCCAGGGTCATCAGCTGCAGTTCATGCGGACTCTTGAACATGCGGCAACCGGCGGTCACCGGAGTCGCACTGACAATCTGCAGAGCCGGAGCAGCCCTGGCGATTCCTTCGTCATAGACGTACCGGACTGTTTCCTCCATGCCGATTCGGCCGGATACAATGCCCCGATCTTTGAGACCTTCTGCGACGCGTTGATACGGATTTTCATCTTCCTGCCACAGCCGCAGTTCGGGATCTTTGCCACCCGGCCCGCTGGCAATCTGCTCCCGGGCGCGGTCTTCCTCAAAAGCGGGACAGACATAAAAGGGATTGCCTTTGATCGGAAGCACCATGGCAAAAAGTCTTTCGCTCAGCCACCAGCGAATGCCGCTGAAGTAAACCAGAGATGTACCGCCGCTCATGAGGAGGGCATCGAGTTTGTTGTCGGCCATCAGCCGCCGCGCCTTCTCGGTTCGCTGCTGCCGCTCTTCGAGGGTGATGGGCCGGGCCTCTGCCTTGCGCGATTTCAGACCAGCAATGGCTGGGGGAAGTACCCCGGCAGGACTCTGTTCCTGTACAAACGGTACGGCCGGAACCATGGCAGCGGTCGCCATAATTCCGGCGGACTCGATAAAACTGCGGCGACTGAAAGATGACATCCAGGTTGCTCCCTTTTGAACTGCATAGCGTACCATTACAAATGTCCTTCCTGCTCTTCTTTTTCTCACGAGTAACGGCGATCTCTGCAAAAAATGCTCCTGGGCAGAATGCGAAGGTGTTAGCCTTGAGCAATCATCTGCTCAGGGGGATTTCATGCTTAACGGATACAGCTCCGCAAGGACACGTTGCGCCAACTTCAGTAAGGAACTCCGGCAATTCGCCGCCAATAGATGCAGGAAGGCAGTTGGGATTGTGGCAGTGGCAATTGTCTTGTTTGCTTTACAGGCATTTGCCGCGCAGAGTCATTCGGCCAGCGCCGAACGCGGCTCTCAGGAACAGGAAGCATCTCATCAAACGATCTCACCGGGCGGAACTCAGGATTTCAAACCATTGATGGAGTCATTGGCCCGTTTGCAGGACAGGCTGGAGCAGGGCGTACAACTTCCGGCTGCGCGCACCCAAAGCAAGCTTCTGCCGCTGCTGCCGCCAACGACAACGGCCTGCCTGAGTCTGCCAAATTTGGGAGATTCCATTGGCCAGGCCAGCGAAGTTTTTCATCAGCAATTGCAGCAGGACCCGGTGCTGGGAGAGTGGTGGCAGACAAAAGCAGGCATGGCGGGGCTGATTGTGGATGATGCGCTGGCCAAATTGCAGCAGTTCTCCGGCTATCTGGGCGATGAACTTATGATTTCAGTTTCCGGGACAGGCACCGATACCTCCCCGCTTATCCTCGCCGAAGTACGCAAGCCCGGACTGCAAACCTTTCTTCAGCAAATAGTCAAACAGTATGCGGGACAAGGGAATGCTCCTGTAGTCTTTTACACTCCGGCACAGCTTCTGGCGACAACCAAACAGCCTGCGCACAAGCCGTTGATGGTGCTGGTTCGTCCTGATTACATGGTTGCCGCGGCCGATCTCAAAACCCTCAAAGGGATCAATACCCAACTCAGCCACGGCGGTGCAGGGTTCACCGCGACTCCGTTTGGACAGCGTTTGGTCCAGGCGTATCCGGGCAGTGTGGGCGTCCTGCTGGGAGTCAACCTGCAGCCGGTGCTTAGCCAAATTTCCAAAAGCGGAAAAGACCAGGCCGCGCTGGACCAGAGCGGCTTTTCCGATGTGAAATTTCTGATCATCGAAGGCAAATATTCCGGCGGAATTCTCACCAGCAATACAGAACTGGACTTTGCCGGTCCGCGCCACGGCATTGCATCGTGGCTGGCGGCTCCTGCAGCTCTGGGGGGCCTGGATTTTGTCTCCCCCAATGCCGGTTTGGCTGCAGGCGCTGTGCTCAAAAATCCTGCCGACATTTTCGATGAAATCAAAACTCTCTCGTCCGCAAGCCCGGAGGCCATCCAGAGGATTGAGCAGACGGAAAAAGAGCTCAAAATTAATTTGAAACAGGACCTGTTCAGCAAATTGACAGGACAGATCGTAGTCGCAATCGACGGTCCCGCCACTCCTAAGCCCGCATGGAAGGTCATTCTGCAAGCGTCCGACCCTGCGGGGTTGCAACAAATGCTGAAGCAGGCGGTGGCAGGCGTAAATGCCAGTGCGAAAAAAGGAAAAAGTATCGACCTGAAGCAGCATAGTGAGAACGGGATGACCTGGAACGTCCTGCAGTTCGACAAGGGAGAGAAATCGGACGAGATCGCCTATGCCGTTTTGGATGGATATCTGGTTCTGGCGGCGAATGAGGCCTTGCTGAAAGAAGCAGTCGCCATCAATCGCAGTGGAAGCTCGATAGCAAAATCGGCTGCCCTGCATGCATTATTGCCGCAAGGCCCAAGCGGACAAATGTCGGCGCTGCTGTATGAAGATCTTTCGCAAATTTATCAATCCGTAATGCAGCAGCAGCCCCAGGAGATGGCGCAGATGTTACAGCCACTGCTGGCCCACGGCCAACCTGCGGTGATTAGCGTTTTCGCCGAAGACCAGGCCATCCGGGCAGTCTCCAAAGGTGGTGCACTGAACGCGGCCACGCCGCTGATCCTGGCGGCAATCGCAATACCCAATTTAATGCGGGCAAAAACAGAGGCCAATCAAGCCGCTGCGGCAGCCACCATACGAACGCTGAATACTGCCCAGACTGTCTATTCCGTAGATTACGCCAAATTTGCCCCTAACCTGGCTACGCTGGGGCCCGGCGCGAACGAGAACTGCGGCGCAAAAGAGATATCCGAACATCATGCCTGCCTGATCGACAACTCTCTGGGCAATTCCAGCTGCACATCGGGAAAGTGGTGCACCAAAGGTTCTTATCGTTACATCGTGATTGGCGCCTGCAACAACGGTACCTGTGATGATTATGTTGCCGTAGGTACCCCGTCCAGCACCAATGCCGGAACCAGGAGCTTCTGCTCGACTTCCGATGGAGTAGTCCGCTGGCACGCAGGGCCTCCGCTGAAGGAACCCATCAGCGCCGATGAATGCCGGCAGTGGAATTCGCTGTAGCGCATCCGCAGGTGTGATGCCTTAACAGTGTCACACCTGCAAACCTTGAAGCTGTGCAGCGCGATTCTTTTCCAGAACGCGCCACCTTTGCTCCCTGCTTGCCCAGAGCGGTTCTGGTGGCCGGAGGCAAATGCGCAATGGTGCGCTTCTTCTTTGCGGTTGCCGCAGCTTTCTTTATGTTGCGCCGCGCAGCGGCCTTTTGCTTTGACGACGCCATTCGTGCAACTTCTTAATGGCGCTTGAAAAATTGCACGGCCCTCTCGTGCTCTTTGGCCTTTTCCAGGCTGGAGAATGTTCCGAGATTACGGCGCTTCCCGGTTTTGCTGTCCTTTTTGCGTGAGTACAAACGATACTCGCCGGATTTTAATTTTCGAATCATTTCCGTACTTCGCTGCCTCTGTGACTGCTGCTACCATTGGACGCTCGCCCAGGCAGCCGCGTTTCCTTGCAGCCAGCGACTATGATTCCGGCTTTATTTATGAGTTCTGCTGCAGGACCACCACCAGCCGCCGCGGACCATGCGCTCCCTGCACCAGAATTTTTTCGATGTCGGCGGTACGGCTGGAACCGCTGATGACCGACGCGTATGAATTTCGCATCAGCTTTCCCTGGCGAAAGGCATCGCCCAGAGCGGTTTGGAGATCGGGTACGAGCTGAGACGTGGTGGCAAAAACAATGTGGCAGGGAGCAACCACTGTAGCGCCGCGCCCTCCGCATCCGGCGGTGACAAAAACAGAGCCTGTCTGCGCGATCAGCGCCTCGGCCAGAGTCAACGTGGCCTGCGATGATTCTCTGGGTGCGCCTTCGCTGGACCACCGCACTGGACGTTGGCGCAAAAGCGCAGCTACCAACTGCCGCAATGCTGGAGAATCCTGGACAAACAACTCTCCTTCAGGAAGTGATGCCAGCGCGGTTTCGAGAGCGGCAGCACTGGACGCACCATCGGCAGTCAAAATGCACTCCATCAAATTTGCCGAGCACTCCTGCTGAAACCGTGTGAGAGGATCGGTGATTGGCTCAAAGATCGGGCCATGGAAATCTGAAGCCGGCAATGCAGGAACCGGCGTTTGCAATCCTGAACGAATGCGCTGCAGAATGCGGTCGCGACCAGTGTTTTCAGCGGGCACGATCTTTCCTCCAGAGGGCGCGAAATGACTGCGAAGGCAGCGGTACCGGAGAGCGTCCGCGAGTCCAGGAGCGCAGTGGATCTGCGACAGAGCCCGCCAGCCCCAAACCATAAAAACACCGCAATGCGGTACGTCCCAGCCATCCACCGGCTGAATACACCGTCGGGCGCAGCATGGACCAGCGCCACAGCTTAAACACCATGCGCTCCGTCCACCTGGTAGATCCGGAGGTCACGGTATTGCGCCGGTTTTCGAGCAGGTGATGGTGCAGATTGATGTTCACCGGGCAAACGCTGGTACAAGCGCCACACAATGACGACGCGTACGACAGATGCTGAAACTCCTTGCCGCGCAGGTGCGGTGTAAGCACGCTGCCAATCGGCCCCGGATAGGTGGTGCCATAAGTGTGGCCGCCCACGTTGCGGAAAACAGGGCAGATATTCAGACACGCACCGCAGCGAATGCAGTGCAGCACTTCGCGCTGTTCGGGATCGGCCAGCAGCGAGCTTCGTCCGTTATCTACCAGAACAACATGGAACTCTTCCGGGCCATCCGTTTCTCCCGGCTGACGCGGACCGCCCACGAGTGTTCCATAAGTGGTAATTCCCTGCCCTGTACCGGATGTCGCCAGCACCGGCCAAAGCACGGCCAGATCTTCCAGGCGCGGAATCACCTTTTCAATTCCGGTCACGGCAACATGGATACGCGGCAGGCTGGTGCAGAGGCGGCCATTGCCCTCATTGGTGGAAATGGCAATCACTCCGCTGTCTGCCACAAGAAAGTTTGCGCCGGAGATTCCCATTTCAGCGGAGAAAAACGCTTCGCGCAAAGTACGCCGTGCCAACTCCACCAGCTTTACGGGATCGTGGTCCGCAATGTCCTCGCCCAGCTTCTCCCGAAACAGTTCCGCGATTTGTCCACGGGTGAGGTGCATGGCCGGAGTGACAATGTGATAGGGCGGCTCATTGCGAAGCTGCACAATGTATTCACCCAGATCGGTCTCCCAAACTTTGATTCCGGCGGATTCGAGGGCGGGAGCAAGCTGAATTTCCTCCGTCACCATGGACTTGGACTTCACCACAGTGCGCACGCCCTTGCTGGTGGCCAGATTGCGGATGTAATCGCAGGCCTGCTGCGAGTTTTCGGCCCAGAAAACATGGCCTCCGCGCGCGATCACTCGCTCTTCGAACTGCAGAAGATACTTATCGAGATGATTGATCGCTTCGTATTTAATCTCCTGGCAGCGGCGGCGCGCGGCGTCCCAGTCGCGAATACGGGAGCGCCCTTTGAGGTGTGCGGCATCATAGCTTTCCATGCCACGACGAATGATCTCGCGATGCATCAGGTCCGCGGACTTGATCGCGGCATCATGAAGAAAGCGCTGGGCGGCCGTGCTCATGCGCGGCCCTGCCTTGCCAGAATGCTGGCCAGATGTATGGTTTTTGCCGGAGCGTTACGTTTGCTGAGAATGCCCTGAAGATGCATAAGACAACTGGGATCAATGGCGGTGACAAACTCCGCGCCACACACAGCCACGCTCTCGGCTTTGGACTCGCCCATGGCCACGGAGATACTTTCAAATTTGGCGGAAAAAGTCCCGCCAAAGCCGCAGCATTCCTCGGAGCGCAGCATGTCCACAAGCTTTAGACCTTTGACCTGACGCAGTAATTGCAGCGGCTCTTGCCGCAAACCGAGTTCACGCAGTCCGTGGCACGAAGCATGGTACGTAACTGCATGGGGAAATTCAGCGCCCAGATCAGTCACACCCGCAACCTTCACCAAAAACTCAGAAAGCTCCCAGGTACGCTGTAGTAACGCAACCGCCTGATCATGCAGCGGACCGGAGGAGAGCAATTCCGGATAAAACTTTCGCACCATGGTGGTGCAGGAGCCAGAAGGGCAAACAACCGCTTCGGCTTCCCCGAAAATGCGGACGAATCTCTCCGCGCAGGGACGGGCTTCATTCCAGTAACCGGTGTTGAAGGCTGGCTGTCCGCAGCAGGTCTGATCCTCAGGAAAGTCCACTTCGCAACCGATGCGGCGCAGTACTTTCACTGTGTCAACCGCGACCTCGGGCAGCAGTTGATCGACATAGCAGGGCACGAAAAGTGAGACGCGAGGCAGCATGGCACGTGCCATCTTACACAAACTTACGGGTACAAGCTGTAATTCAGCAAAAATCGCAAACTACAGAGAACGTAAAGCAGCCGCCTTCTACAGTTTCTCCGCTGATGCTTTCGTCCCGAAACCCTTTGCTGTTATCTTAAAATTTCGATACAGGCGATTATGGCGAATAACGATCTGGTTTTTCTCTTTGACGTTGATAATACGCTGCTCGACAATGATCGCATCACTTCCGATCTGCAGCGTCATCTCAGCAAAGAAGTGGGTGAAGAGCGGCAGCAGCGCTACTGGGAATTTTTCGAGCAGCTGCGAGCTGAACTGGGATATGCCGATTATCTCGGCGCGCTCCAGCGCTACCGCATTGAGTATCCGCGCGACCCCGGCCTCCTGACGGTTTCACGCTTCCTCACCAACTATCCCTTCGCCACCCGTCTCTATCCCGACTCGCTTGACGTAATCGACCACGTGAAGCAGTGGGGACAAGCCGTTGTGCTCTCTGATGGTGATGTAGTCTTCCAGCCCCTGAAAGTCGAACGCTCGGGTATCGCGGCTACGGTGGACAACAACGTCCTCATCTATATCCACAAGGAACGCGAGTTGCATGACGTGGAGCACCGCTTCCCCGCCAGCCACTACGTCCTCATTGACGACAAGCTGCGGATTCTTACCGCGGTCAAACGAATTTGGGGCTCCCGAGTCACGACTATCTTTCCTCGGCAGGGACATTACGCACGCGACCAGCAGGTTCTCGCGAACTTTCCGCCTGCGGATATCACCATTGACCGCATCGGCGATCTGCTGCGGTATGGCCACGAAAGTCTGGTGCGGCAGGCTCTGAATTGTTAACCATCTGCTTTTCTTAGCCTCTCCTCCGCCAGACGATCAGCCGCATGGTACGACGAAATGCCTTCACTCCGGGCCATCGCGAAGATTTGCAGCAGCGTGTCGTAAATAGAATCTATCTTTGCCATGGTGCGCGGCTCGTCCCAGCCCATCATTTCAATGCCGCAGCCACTGATCACGCCACCGGCATTCACGGCATAGTCCGGAGCGTAAAGAATCCCGCGCTGCTCCAGCAAATCCCCGTGGCGAGGCTCCAGCAACTGATTGTTGGCTCCGCCCACAATCATCTCCGCCTGCAATTGCGGGATACTCTCGTCGTTGATCACTCCGCCCAGGGCACAGGGAGCAAAGATATCCGCCTTTACGGAATAGATCTCCGCCGGACTTACCGTCTCTGCCGCATGGTCATCAACCATGCGCTGCATTCGCGGCTCCTCTACGTCCGTAACGATGAGCCTGGCTCCTGCGCGATGCAGCTCTGCGCCAAGGTGATAGCCCACATGGCCGCAGCCCTGAATGGCCACCGTTTTTCCGGAAAGCTCGCCGCTGCCCCAGCGGAACTTTGCCGCAGCCTGCATGGCGCGAAAGACTCCTCGGGCCGTTTTGGGTGAGGGATCGCCGGAGCGGTTTTGCAGACCGCCAACGTAACTTGTCTCCCGCAGAATGATTTCCATGTCGCCGGTGCTGGTGCCCACGTCTTCGCCGGTAACGTACTGCCCGCAAAGTGACTGGACCACGCGACCGTGCGCGCGAAAAATCTGTTCGCGGTCCGGGAGCATATCGCCAGCCATGATGACCGACTTCCCGCCGCCGAAAGGCAGTCCGGCCAGTGAGTTTTTATACGTCATGCCGCGCGCCAGCCGCAGAGCATCGGTGAGAGCGGCATCCTGATTCGCGTATCGCCAAAAACGTGTTCCACCCACGGCGGGACCCAGTGCGGTGCTGTGGACCACAATGATTCCCCGATAGCCAGCGGCTTCATCTACCGCACAAACTACGCGCTCATAGCCAGGAACGGTATTCTCTGTAATCTGCATAAAGGGACTCTAGCAAAATCGCCCACTGGGCGCTCCGTACAGATCCGGGCAAGTTTTTCAGCAACAGAATTGCCGCTCGTCCAGCTTTTATTCGAAACCGGGCGTCCCTCCTGGATACAATGCTTCTCTTATGAAAACCGCGCGTGTGATCAAGGTTGTTGCGGTCTCCTTGTTGTTTGCCCTCTTCATTGCCATGGCTGCCGCACAGTCCGACGGCGCCAGCCTTGTCAGCGGCCTGCGCTGGCGGATGATCGGCCCCTTTCGCGGAGGGCGCAGCATTGCCGTCAGCGGTATTGAAGGCCAGCCCAATACTTATTACTTCGGCGCTGTCGGTGGCGGTGTGTGGAAGACGACCAACGGCGGTGAAACCTGGGAGCCACTCTTTGACCACCAGCCAGTCAGCTCGATTGGCGCGCTGGCCATTGCGCCTTCGAATCCAGACGTAATTTACGCTGGCACGGGTGAGGCCGACCTGCGCTCCAACCTCACGTATGGCGATGGCGTTTATAAATCCAGCGACGGCGGCAAGACCTGGAACAACATCGGACTGCGCGACTCGCAGCACATTGCCCGCATCCTGATTGACCCCAAAAATCCTGACGTGGCGCTGGTTGCCGCTCTGGGACACGCCTACGGACCCAATACCGAACGCGGCATCTTCCGCACCACCGATGGCGGCCGGACCTGGCAAAAGGTGTTGTACAAAGACGAAAACACCGGCGCCATTGACCTCGCATGGGACCCCGACAATCCGCAGACCATCTTTGCCGCGCTGTGGAGCGTGCATCGTCCACCATGGAGTGTGTATCCGCCCATTAATGGCTCCGGCGCAATCTATCGCTCCAGCGATGGCGGTGTAACGTGGAATCCCGTCACCGGCAGCGGGCTTCCCGCAGGCGACTGGGGACGCGTCGGTCTCTCCATGGCTCGCGGCATGCACGGCCAGCGTATCTATGCGCTGATTGACACAGCTAAGGGCGGCCTCTTCCGCTCCGATGATGGTGGCCAGAACTGGCATCTGACTGGCACGGACGAGCGCATTCGCGGACGGCTGTGGTACTTCGGCGAGGTTGTCACCGATCCCAAAGACCCGAACACGGTCTATCTGCCAAACGTCTCCATGTATCGCTCCACCGATGGCGGCAGGACTTTTGACGCTTTCAAGGGCGCTCCCGGCGGTGACGATTATCACGCGCTCTGGATCGACCCTTCCAATCCCCGGCGCATGATCTTCGGCAGCGATCAGGGTGTGGGCATCAGCGTGGATGGCGGCCAAACCTGGACTTCCTGGTACAACCAGCCTACGGCGCAGTTTTATCACGTGGCCGTGGACAATCAGTTTCCTTATCACGTGTACGGCGCGCAGCAGGATAGCGGCACAGCCGTCACCACCAGCCGCGGTGACTACGGCTCGATCACCTTTCGCGACTGGCATCCCATTGGCGCGGGCGAGAGCGGTTACATTGCTCCCGATCCGCTCGATCCCAACATCGTGTATGGCGGAGGCACCTTCGGCGAACTGGTCCGCTTCGATCAGCGCACCGGACAAGCGCAGGTCATTGCGCCCGAGCCGGCGCGCAGCTTTGGCGACGCATCGCCCGACAGAATGCGCTTCACCTGGACTTCGCCTCTCGTGTTTTCTCCGCAGGACCCTCATGTGCTCTATCTTGGCTCGCAATTTGTTCTGCGCAGCAACAATCGCGGCATGAACTGGGAAAAAATCAGCCCCGACCTTACCGGCGCGGCTTCCGGCGCATCGCCCGATGGCGCGCTCACCCTTGCCAATGCCACCGCGCGCGGCCACGGCGTGGTTTACACCATCGCGCCTTCTCCTGTGACCGGCGGGCTGATCTGGGCAGGCACGGATAACGGACGCATTCACCTCACCCGCGATGGCGGAAAGAGCTGGACCGCCGTCACTCCAGCCGAGATCACCGACTGGAGCAAGATCAGTCTGCTCGAAGCCTCGCACTTCGATGCGTCCACGGCATATGTCGCGGTGGACCGCCACCGGCTCGACGATCTCAGTCCGTACATCTACCGCACCCGCGACTTTGGACAAACCTGGAAGAAGATCGCTACGAGCATTCCCCCTGGCGCTTACGTGCGCGCCGTCCGCGAAGATCCAGTCCGCAAAGGCCTGCTGTTCGCCGGAACAGAACTGGGCGTCTTCTTCTCGCTCGACGATGGTGAGCACTGGCAGCCACTGCAACTGAATCTGCCGGTCACGCCGGTCCACGATCTGGTGATCAAAGACAAAGACCTGGTCATCGCCACCCACGGCCGCTCGTTCTGGATTCTCGATGACATCACTCCGCTGCGCCAGCTCACGAATGATCTTGCCCCAGAAACCGTTCATCTCTTCGCTCCGTCCACCGCCATTCGCATCCGCGCCAGCGTGAATCATGACACGCCTCTGCCTCCCGAAGTCCCTGCGGGCGAAAATCCGCCAGCCGGAGCGGTGCTTTATTACTATCTGAAGTCGCCAGCCCAGGAAGTACGCCTTGAGGTGCTCGACTCCTCCGGAAAACTCGTGCGTCAGTATTCGAGCCGCGACCAAAAGCCGTTCTCGCCGCCGGCCGTGCCCTTCCCCGCCTACTGGTTTCGTCCGCCTCTGCCGTTGGTGGCGGAAGCGGGTATGCACCGCTTTGTCTGGGACCTGCGCTATACCGCTCCATCGGTTCCCCAGCACGGCTACAGTATGGCGACCGTCTTTGGACAAAATGTTCCTTCCGAGCCGGAAGGCCCGCAGGCCCTGCCCGGCAGTTACACCCTCAGGCTTAGCGTGGACGGCAAAAGCTATACACAGCCTTTAAAACTCATCATGGATCCGCGTGTCACCGCGTCACCGCGCGACCTCGAAAAGCAGTTCGCTCTCGAGACCAGGATTTCCCAGGCGCTCGGCCAGGCCAATCAGGCGCTGGCGGAAATTCATGATTTCTATGCGCGCAACAAGGAGAATGGCGGCGCAGCAGAAAAACTGAAGGCGCTGGCTGAAATCGAATCTCCTCCCGGTCAGCATGACCATCGCAGCTCTCCTGACATCTCCGGCCTGAGCGGCACTCTGGCCCAACTGCTCACCGCCGTCGATAGCGCCGATACCGCTCCCACCGCCGCCGAAAATGAAGCAGCGGAAAAGACGCTTTCGCAACTGCAGCCACTCCTCCACAAATGGGACGGCCTGAAGAAATAACCATGAGCACCAACTCTTCATCGGCGACATTCACTACCACCGCTGACGTGGTGATCATCGGCGGCGGCATTGTTGGCTCCAGCATCGCCTGGCATCTCACCCATGCCGGATGCAAAAACGTGATCGTGCTGGAACGCGAGAGCGCCCAGGGCAAGGGCTCCACCGGCAAGAGCATGGGCGGCGTGCGCGCGCAGTTTGCCACGCCGGTCAACATCCAGATGTCGCTCTACTCCATCCCCTTCTATGCCCGGTTTGAAGAAGTGCTGCGACATCCTTCCGGCTATCAACCGCAGGGATACCTGTTTCTCGCGACCAGGGATTCTCATCTTGCTTACCTGCGCGCCAACTATGAACGCCAAACCGCTCTGGGCCTGAAATCGGCCCGGCTGCTGCCCGCACAGGAGATCACCGGCATGTTGCCGCAGCTGCGTTCGGACGACATTCTCGGCGGAAGCTTCTGCTCCACCGACGGCTTTGTCGATCCTTACAGCGTGATGACCGGCTTCATGGCCCGTGCCTCCGAGCAGGGCGCAACTCTCTGGCGCAACGCCGAGGTCACGGCCATCTCCCTCGATCCGCGCGGCGTGTCCGGCGTGGAAACCACCCGAGGCCCCATCTCTACCCGCACCGTGGTCAACGCTGCCGGCGCGTGGGCAGCCCAGGTGGCAAAGCTTGCGGGTATCGACCTGCCGGTTCAGCCCCTGCGGCGAATGCTGGTCCCCTCCGAGCCATTCAGCGACTTCCCGCACTCCGCGCCCATGGTCATCGATATGTCCACCGGCTTTCACTTCCGCCCGGAAGGCCGCGGCTTTCTCCTCGCCTGGAACGATCCCGAAGAAACACCGGGCTTCAGGACCGACTTTGAAAGCTCCTTCATCGAGAAAATTCTGGTGCACGCTGCTGACCGTGTCCCTGCTTTCGAGCATCTGCCGGTCAATCCCAAACGCGCCTGGGCCGGACTCTATGAGATGACCCCGGACCATCACGCCATACTCGGCCCGGTTCCCGATGTACCTGGCTTCTTCCTCGCCAACGGCTTCAGCGGACACGGCGTCATGCACTCGCCCGCCACCGGCAGAATCCTCGCCGACCTCATCCTGAAGGGCGCCACCACCGTGGTGGACCATGTCCAGGTATTAAGCCTCGCCCGGTTTTCCCAGGGACAGCTCCTGCACGAAACCGCGGTTCTGTGAATGGGGGGGTACCCCCTCCCCTGTTTTTCGCATCTTCATTGAAAATAAAGGGATTAACACACTTCGGCCCTTGGGCCACGCTTGGGTGGCCCAGCGGCCACCCAGCCAGTAAACTCCGTTTTCCTGCGAGCTATGCCCGGCCGGCAGCCGGAAGACGGATTGAATGCTTGTTTCAGTTGTCAAAGACCCTGCTTACGGCTCTTCTTTTGAAAAGCTCGCGCATGATACCGCGAAGCTGGGAAAAGTCAATAGACAACAATATTTCGCACTCTGAACGACGACACCACTGGGCTAGGTGAGTTTGACTGGGACACTCGATGAATTGACGGGCTTAGTACCATCTCGCATCCAAAAGTTATTGCGAGCCAACTTCTTAAAATTATTACAGGATTTAGACAATTTAAAAACGCCACCATAGGCGACCAACATACAGCAATCCGCTTCACGTGCACATCGAGAGACATTCGGCAAAGACTATGATTAGAACTGAGAGAACAACCATTTACTCTAACACGTTGGAGTAAACAGCCATATTGACATATATGTTTTAATATAGGTAGGGCACTGATGTATTTGACTTAACCACCGTGGAGTAATATGAAACTGATTTTAATACGGAAATTGTCATAGATATTTTGCCGTAGTGGGGAGGGCACAGTAAATGCTTATAAAGGTTCACTGCGATGAAAGCTCCGACAAACACAAAGAATACATACTCTCGATCGGTGCCGTCATGTCATTTGTTGATGATGAAAACATAGTCGGCATTTCAGACGGAGAACGTGCCTGGCAGCAGAGATTAAACCATGATGGGATTGCATATTTTCATGCATCAGACTGCGAATCCTTAAAGGGTGAGTTCGATTTGCAAAAGCTGGGAGGGTTGAGCTCTGCACGGGCAATCATTGACTCTCTTGGGTGTGATCTCAGAGGGATTATCAAGCAATTCAATTTTTTAGGCATCGGCGCAAGCATACTCATCAGTGATTTCAACAAAGTCATTAACCAATACCCGCAGGCGAGAGAATATTACGGTAGCGATCCAAAGGTCGCTGTTTGCAAAACCTTGATTAAGGCAACAATTGAGTGGCTCAATAAAGATCGCCCAGACCTTTCACACCTGCCAGTATCATTTCTCTTTGATGATTATTCCGGCTATTTAGAAGCTGAAAAGGCATACGTTGAATTACGGGGAACAGCGCTCTATGGGGATCGCTTAGGAACCATCGGGCATGGCGATGACAAGAAAATCCCTGCTCTTCAGATGGGCGACCTGATGGCATATGAGGCTCGCTATGAAACACTGCGACATCTCAAAGAGAAAGATACCGAAAGGTATATGTTTAATAAATTGTGGCAAAACAATTCTGTATATTCGTTCATCCTTATGAACGAGTCAGGAATGCTCCGTGAGTTAGGCATAAAATAGAAAAATGTGGCATGGCTGCTACTCCAACCGTTGGAGTAGCAGCCATATTGACAGGCATGTTTTAATTGAAATATGGAGATGTAAAAAAGTATGACAAATTAATAAGCAAGATGCGGTGACAGGAAAGGAACTACGCAGCACAACGTGGCATGAAAGAGGACAAGAGACTCTATGAATTTCGATGAAGAATATTTCAATCAAGCGTTTAAGGATTCGGAATTGTATCGTAGCCGTTACATCAGCAACGCTGATATCTATGACGAGATATATCGGAACGATGTGCACCCCTGTAAGTCGATAATACGCCGCATTCGCCTGCACACAGATAGACAGATTTGTTGGGGCGCATCAGACTGTCTGACTACTCCAACACGCTTGTGCAGAGAAGGCAAGCACGAAACTTGTGAAACCCACACAATGACTTGTTTCGCTTGTGAGGATGATACTGCTACAGACTAAAAGACAACACGGGATGGGCTGGCTGGTGGGCTAAGCGTGCAGTTCAAACCGGAGGACATACTTGGCCACTGAAACGCTTTCACTAAACCCAAGTTGAGTGGGCCGCCAACAAGTCCATTATCTTACTATGAGAAACAGATTCAGAGACGCCAAAACCCGCATCGACTGGGCTAAGAAAGATATTACAAAATTCGAGCGAAAGGCACGTAACTTTTTCAAAAATACACCATACGGTCTTGTCATTGAGCCGGAGCTGGATGGTATTCACGAACTCCACAAATTCAGACTTGCTAAAAAAATTCCGCCCGTTCTCACACGCCATACAGTCTATGCCATAGAGAACTTACGCCATGCACTCGACTTGGCCGCCGTGGAGGTTGGCCGCCTTTGCAATGCGACTAACCTTGTGGACGTCCATTTCCCTTTCTGCAAAACCAAAGCTGATATCAAAAGCCGCATAAACAGCGCTGCCTGCAAGGAACTGCCTGATGAGATTAAGACGCTCTTTAGCTCGTTCGAGCCGTATAATGGAGGGAATGATCTACTCTGGGCTATTAATGAGCTGTGTAACACATCGAAACATCGGCTAATACTTCCAGTTGCTGGGCAAACCGGAGTCAACATTCCGCTAATCGAGACTGCCGGCCTCATTACCCATCCTATCGAGATCATGGAGGGGGTTAGCAATAGCGTGGAAGACGAGGTGGTATACGCACGAACACAGCTTGGAATTAAGTGGAAGCACCGCGTCCAAGTTGCAATTGGCATAGCGTTTGGCAAAGTCGAAGTTGTAGAAGGACAGCCCGTACATGTGACGCTAAGGGAAATGCTGAGAATTGTTTCAGAGATCGTTTCTGCTACCGAGAATGAGTGCCACCGTTTGGGACTTTTTGATTTTCATAGAGCAATCATTGGTTAGGCAAGTATGTTATTGCCACTTTGCCAATAAGGCCGGGTGCCCTTTCGCGGGGTTTGCGAAAGGATGACACCACGATAAACCGCACAGATTGCAAAATCCGCACCCCATCCTCAAATTCCAGCTTTACTTCAGATCAGCGCTGATCCGCGCAAATCCGCGGTATGGTTTTTTTGCCGACTTGATTACAGCGCGCCTGCTCGTTCGGGACGGGTTGTCTCTGGCGCAGGTTAAAAGAATTTCACAGACTCTTCATCATGTTTTCGCACAGCTCGTGTGTACTGGGTGGTTTATTTGCAGACCACTAAGGAGGCTGTACCGTGCAACGAAGACTGACTGCTGTACTGCTGGTGTTTTGTGGGATTTTTTTATTGGCAGCGAGGCCGGCCCGCGCTGAAGGAGATTTAAAGAAAGTAAAACACATCATCATCCTGATGCAGGAAAATCATTCCTTTGATAATTATTTCGGCGTCCTGGCCTTTGCTCCAGGCAGCCCGTATCACAATCCCGACCGAGATGACCGTGACCATGACGGAAAGACTGGCTGCCGCCCCAACGACCATCGCTGTATTGACGGCCTGAGCTGCACCCTCTCCGGCGGTATCTTTCACTGCACCAACTCCAATCCTGATGCGGACGGACACACCGTTCTCTCTTTCCACGATTCGCTCCGCTGCGCCGGCCCCGACCTCGACCACGGCTGGAACAGCTCGCATCTGGAATCCAACTTCGAGCACCCGAACGATTTGCTCTTCGATTTCCGCGCGGACGGTTTTGTTCGCGTGAATGACATCACCGAGCAGATTGACAAGGGCACGGGAGAAAATCCCACCGAAGATCAGACCATGAACTTCTACAACCAGGATGAAATTCCCTTCTACTACGACCTGGCGCAGAAGTTCGCCATCAATGACCGTTATTTCTCGTCCGTCATTGGCCCTACATTCCCGAACCGTTCTTATCTGATGAGCGCAACCTCGTTTGGCCACGTCACCACCTTTGACACTTTTCCTCCCGGCACGGGCTACAAACCGATTACTGGCACCATCTTCGACCTGCTGGATAAAAACGGCATCACCTGGGGCGACTACTTCCAGGACTTTCCTCAGGCCTTCAGCTTCCGCACCGCCGACCCGCGCTATCACCCGCTGCCTGTGCTCTTCGCCCAGCTGGCCGGCGCTCCCGGTGCAGGCGAACTGCCCCAGGTAATCTTTGTGGACCCCAACTTTGGCGTCTTCGGGATCAAAGCTGAAAACGACGAGCACCCACCCACCGACATCCAGCGTGGCCAGGCCTTTGTGTCCAAGGTAGTGAATGCACTCCGCTCCAGCTCTGCCTGGAACGACTCGGTCATGTTTATTACCTATGACGAGCACGGCGGTTCTTATGATCACGTTCGTCCACCGCGCGCGCACCAGGGCCATGCCTTGAATCCGGATGGCATTTCGCCGGGACAGTGCGCCGATCTCTCGAATCCTCCGCTCAGCCTGCAGCCGGGCCATGGCGCCGAGTGTACCTTCAACTTCCTCGATCCGACGCGGACCGATACTTCGGTGAAAGATGCCGAAGCGCTTTGCCCCGCGCTTGCCGCCGATCCCACCGGTGCGTATCCGGAATCGTGCGCTAATTTCAATCAGCTGGGAATTCGCGTTCCCCTGATGGTGATTTCCCCGTTTTCCAAACAGCACTATGTTTCCCACACCGTGGGCGATCACACCTCGCTTCTCGCTTTCATTGAAAAGCGCTTCCTCACTGTACCCGCGGAAGACAAAGACGGCGGAAGTGACGATGTGCGCACGCTCCACCTGACCAAACGCGACGCCAATGCCAGCACGCTCGAAGACATGTTCGACTTTGACGCGGCTCCGTCGCGCAACACCACCGTAGGCACAGCAGCGCCTCCGGTGAATGACTGCACGCCGGTGCTGCACTAAACAAGGATTTAAGTTTCGTGGCCGGCAAAAACGGCTGGCAGGCTAACCGGCTTGCCAGCCGTTTGCATTAGGGCACGGATGCGCCGGAGCGCAATACTTCGTCAGCCGTGAATAACAGCGGGAACTGCATCCTTCACCGGGACTTCCGCCAGCGGCCTTTCCGGATGCATGGTGAATGAGAATATCGCCCCCAGCAGAATCACTCCTGCGGAAACCATAAACGGCAGCAGCCAGTTGCCGCTGACCTGGATGAGATAGCCGCCGATCACCGGGGAAAGAATCGCAGCCAGCGCCGAGCCGGTGTTCATCAGCCCGCTGGCCGTTCCGGAATATCGGGGCGCAATGTCCATGGGAATGGCCCACATGGGACCGATCGTCATCTCCGCGAAGAAGAAGCCGGTGCTCAGAGCCAGGGCGACCATGGTCATGTCCCGCGTAAAGAGAATCGGGACCAGCGAGAGGCCGCACAGCGTCATCATCACCGCTACCATGGTGCAGCGAGCCAGTTTGGCATTGCCGGTCTTGTTGAAGAGAAAGTCGCTGACAATTCCACCCAGCGTGTCACCCACCACTCCGGAGACAAAAACTCCCGACGAGAACAGCGCTGACTTTTTCAGGTCCAGGTTAAAGTTCCCCATGAAAAAAGAAGGGATCCAGCTTAGATACAGCCAGAGAATCCATCCGTAGCAAAAATAGACAAACGTCACCGGGGCCATGCGCGGCAGCAACTGCCGCCAGGGAATCTTGACGCCCAAAGATGACTTCGAACCGTAGGGTGGAAGCTGCGCGATCTCCTCTCGCGTCACAGCTGGATGTTTACCAGGATCATCGCGGAAGTAGATCATCCATGCCACCACCCACAGCAGGCTGATGCACCCAACCAAAATGAACGAGCCGCGCCAGGAAGTGGCCAGCGTAAGCCAGGCAACAAGAAACGGTGTGAGCGTATTTCCCAAACGAGAAAACGCATGGGTGATTCCCTGGGCAAAGCCGCGCTTTTCTTTGGGTGTCCAGTAGGACATGGCGCGCGTCGCCGCGGGAAAAGTAGCGCCTTCGCCGAAACCCACAACCACCCGGGCCAGGAACAGTCCCACCAGGCCATGCACCAGACCGGTCACCACGGTTACGCCCGCCCATATAAACCCGCAAACCGTCAGCGCGCGGCGCGGGCCGAATCGGTCCGCCACCCAGCCGCCAATCACTTGAAAAATGAGGTAAGGATAGGCAAAGGCCGAAAACACAAACCCGATTTGCACCTTGTTCAGGGGAATTTCTTTGAGAAACTCCCGGTCGAGCACCACGGTGCTGAAGTTGAGGCGATCAACATAGGTAAGCAGGTACATCAGACACAGCAGCCCCAGTACAACATGGGTGGCCCTTACAATGCGGAAACGCACAGGCGCTTACCTCCGGCAATCACGGCGAGTTTCATGCGCGCGTATTATTATTCAATTCTTGAATGCAAGCAAGGTGCACACGCATTTGGCTGATTTCCTGATTGCAAATACGCAGGGCCAGCTTAAATTAAAGATATTTTTTTGATTCGCCGCAAAAGCTTCCTTTCGGGAACAAAACAGCAACAGTTCTGTTTGCATGTAAAATGAGGCAGCAAGAATCCAGCAAGTATAAAATTGGCGATCCCGCGCTGGCCGCCCGCCTGGCCGGTGTAATGCGCGGTCAGGTACTGTTTGACGCCTTCACCCGCGGCCGCTACTCCACGGACGCTTCCATCTATCAGGTCGAGCCCATTGGCGTGGCCCTGCCTCAGGACACCAGCGACATTGAAGCTGTAATCTCCCTGGCCCGCGAAGAGGGATTCCCCGTTCTCCCGCGCGGCGGAGGCAGCTCTCAAGCCGGACAGACCGTAAATGAAGCTGTGGTCCTGGATACCAGCCGGCACCTCAACCAGATCCTGAATATTGATACGCAACTCGGCACCGTCACCGTTCAGCCGGGAATCGTCCTTGATCATTTAAATCAGGCACTCAAATCTTCCGGATGGTACTTCCCTGTCGATGTCTCCACGTCAGCCGTGGCCACCATCGGCGGCATGACGGGAAACAACTCCGCCGGTGGCCGCTCGATTCAGTACGGGACCATGGTGCACAACGTACTTGAAATCGAGGCCGTCCTGGCCGATGGATCGCGCGTGGTATTTGGCGAAATACCCGCAAAACACAACGCAGCAGGACGAGCAGGCGAACTCGCCGCGGCCATGCGTGCTCTCTATACCGCTAATGCCGCAGAGCTGGCACTGCGAATTCCCAAAGTGCTGCGCAACGTCGCCGGATACAACCTCCACATGATGGGCGAGCAGCCGCTCAATCTGGCTAAACTCCTGGTCGGATCAGAAGGCACGCTCGGCTTCTTCACCCAAATCAAGTTAAAGCTGCACCGAATTCCCCGGCACAAAGTGCAGGGCGTCTGCCACTTCGCTCGCTTTCGCGACTCCATGGAGGCCACGCAGCACATCGTAAAACTAGGCCCATCGGCAGTGGAACTCGTGGACAGCAATATGCTCGATCTCGCTCGCGCTATTCCTGCCTTCCGCTCCACCATCGAGAATGTAGTCAAAGGCCATCCTGCAGCCCTGCTGCTGGTGGAATTTTCCGGCGATGATCACGCAGACCTGCTGGCCAGCCTCGACCGGCTGGAAGTGTTGCTCGCCGATCTGGGCTGTCCTGGTTCAGTGGTGCGCGCCGTGGATACTGGAGTTCAGACAATCCTGGCGGAGCTGCGCAAGGCCGGTCTAAACATCATGATGTCGATGAAGGGTGACGCCAAGCCGCTCGCCTTCATCGAGGACTGCGCCGTCCCTCTGCAAGACCTGGCCAACTACACTGACTGCCTCACGGAAATCTTTTCTCGCAATGGAACGGTGGGCACGTTCTACGCCCACGCCTCGGTGGGCTGCCTTCACGTCCGCCCGGTGCTGAACCTCAAGGCCCCTGGCGATGTAAAGAAGCTGCGCGCTGTGGCCGAGGAAGCCTTTGCCGCCGTGCGCGAATACAAAGGCTCGCATTCCGGTGAGCACGGTGACGGCATTGTCCGCTCCGAATTCCACCGCACCATGTTTGGCGATCAGGTGGTCCGCGCTTTTGAATCGGTCAAAGACGCATTTGATCCCAGGGGACTTTTCAATCCCGGCAGAATCGTGCGCCCTCCGCGCATGGATGACCGCCAGTATTTCCGCTACAAACCCGGATACGCTGACCTGCCCATCACCACGTCACTCGATTGGTCCAACTGGGGCGGTCTGCTGGGCGCGGTGGAGATGTGTAACAACAATGGCCACTGCCGCAAGATGGACGCTGGCGTCATGTGTCCGAGCTATCTGGCCACAAAGGACGAAAAAAACGTCACACGCGGCCGCGCCAACAGCCTGCGTCTGGCGCTCACCGGCCAGCTCGGTCCTGATGCTTTGGTTTCTGATGGCATGAAGCAGGTCATGGATCTATGCGTGAGCTGCAAAGCCTGCCGCCGCGAATGCCCCACTGGCGTGGACATGGCGCGCATGAAGATCGAATTCCTTCACCAATGGCACGAACGGCACGGAATGTCGGCGCGCGAAAAGCTCACCGCCTCGCTGCCCCGCTACGCGCCGTGGGCCAGCCGCCTGGCGCCGCTCATGAATCTGCGCAATCGCATACCTGGTCTGGCTGCGCTCTCCGAACCGCTGACCGGCCTGAGCGCGAAACGCAAGCTGCCCCAATGGCGCAGGGACACCTACCGGACTTCTCCTGCAAAGAATGGTGCAAACGATGAGGTGATGTTTTTTGTCGATTGCTTCAGCCGCTACTTTGAACCGGAAAATGCCCGCGATGCGCGCACCGTGCTCGAAGCCGCCGGTTATTCAGTAACCGAGCCAAACGTCGCGTCGCGACCTCTCTGTTGCGGCCGCACCTTTCTAAGTGCCGGCATGGTGAAGGAAGCGCGTGAAGAACTCACCCGGCTGGTTGAAGCCGTGGGGCCTGCGGCCCTGCGCGGAGTCCCCATCATTGGACTCGAACCCTCCTGCCTGTTGACCCTGCGGGACGAATTGAGCGCCATTCTCAAAGGCGAGCTGGCAGATGCTGTTGCGTCAAAGGCTGTGCTGTTCGAAGAATTCCTGGCGCACGAATCGCGCAATGGCAAACTAAATCTTCCACTGCGTGACGATGGCCCACGCCAGGCCCTGCTCCACGGCCATTGCCATCAAAAGGCCTTCGGGGCCATTCCCAACGTGGTCGCGGCGCTCAAGCTGGTTCCCGGGCTGACGGTGCAGCAGATCGAATCCAGTTGTTGCGGCATGGCCGGGGCCTTCGGATATGAGACTGATCACCAGGAAATCTCTCTGCGCATGGCGGAACGCAGCCTGATGCCGGCCATCCGCAGCGCGCCCGCCAGCACTGTGATTGTGGCTGATGGAACCAGTTGCCGCCATCAGATCGAGCATTGTACGGGTCGCGTCGCGGTACACGCGGCGCGTGTCCTCAAAGCCGCGCTGGCCCGCGAATAATCGCAGCTTCGCTCACTCGGTGCTCAGCGCCGTTCTCTGTTGCAACTCGCGTGCCTGATTGGCCCGCATCTGCCGCTTCAGCCTCGGACTGTGGCAGATGGCTAAGCAGGCTTGCCAGTTTGTTCATCAGGTGCGAGCGAAGGACTTCCCGCAGTTCAGTCCCGGCTCGGCGGACCAGGCAATCGAGGATGGCATCATGCTCTTTCATCGCCTGGCTCCAGCGTTCCTCATCCAGACGGTTGACCACGTAACGCGCCCGCGCCACATGCAGGCTGAGCAGTTTGTACTGCGCCGATAAAACGGTGTTGCCCGCGGCTTCTATGATTCGCTGATGGATCGCCTGATTGAGCTGAAAATATTCTGGCAACTCCCGGCGCAGATAGTGAGCATACATTTGATAATGCAGCGCCCGGATTTCGGCGATAATGTCGTCGCTGGCGCGCCCGGCCGCCAGTTCTCCTGCCAGACCTTCAATTGCGGCCATGACCTCAAGCGCGTCACGAACGTCCTTTTCGCCTAGCGGCGCGACGCGTGCTCCGCAGTTCGGCAGCAGCTCAATCAGTCCTTCCGAGGCCAGCACTTTGAATGCCTCGCGCAGTGGCGTCCGCGAGACGCGAAGCCGTTCGCACAATGGCCGCTCCACAATGCGCGAGCCGGGCTTAAGTTCGCACTCATAGATCATCCGCCGGAGCTGCACCAGCACTTCATCATGCAGACTGACGGAAGTCTTTTTCTGTAATTGCATGCAATAACCTTGTACAAACTGAACTTCGGGGACCCTCAACAAAAGCCGTCTCAAGCCCTAAACAAATGCATTTTTAGTGGTGCTTTATTCTAGCATTCGGAGCGAAAATCGCACCTGTTATAATATTGCATTCAATTTGCTGGACCTGCCTGGAGGAGGGCTCATGCATCGTTCCGGACGTCATTTCCTGCAAATTCCAGGCCCCACCAACGTCCCGGATCGCATACTCCGCGCCATGGACCGCCCGACCATCGATCATCGCGGGCCGGATTTTTCTCATCTGGGCAAAGAAGTCCTTGAAGGATGCCGCTCTGTATTTCGCACTTCCGGTCCGGTGGTGATCTTTCCCTCATCCGGCACCGGCGCGTGGGAAGCCTGCATCGTCAATACGTTATCTCCGGGCGATAAGGTGCTTATGTTTGAGACCGGGCATTTCGCCACGCTCTGGCAACAGATGGCTGTGCGCTGGGGATTGGACGTGGAGTTTGTTCCCGGCGACTGGCGTCATGGCGTGGATCCAGCCCATGTAGAAGAGCGGCTGGTTGCGGACCGCAATCATAAGATTCGCGCAGTCATGGTAGTACACAATGAGACTTCCACCGGAGTCACCAGCCGCGTGGCGGAAATCCGTAAAGCCATCGACAAGGCCAGCCATCCCGCGCTCTACATGGTGGACACGGTGTCCTCGCTCGCCTCGCTTCCCTTCGAACATGACTCATGGGGAGTTGACATAACCATCGCCGGATCGCAAAAAGGCCTGATGTTGCCACCGGGGCTGGGCTTCAACGCTGTATCTCAGAAGGCAATGGCTGCATCGAAGTCGAATCGCATGCCGCGCTCCTATTGGGACTGGCAGGAGATGCTCGCCAATAACCCTGGCGGCTTTTTTCCCTACACTCCGGCCACCAATCTTCTTTTTGGACTGCGGGAAGCCATCGCCATGCTGCTGGAAGAGGGCATGGAAAATGTCTTTGCCCGGCATCACCGCCACGCGGAAGCTGTGCGCACTGCCGTTCGCCACTGGGGACTGGAAATGGTGGCGCTCGATTCGCGTGAATATTCTGATTCGCTCACTGCGGTCTTCACACCTCAGGGACACGATCCGGACCGCTTCCGCGGAATTGCGCTTGAGAAGTACGATATCTCCCTGGGCACAGGCCTGGGCAGGATGAAAGGCAGAATTTTCCGCATCGGCCATCTTGGCGATCTCGACGATCTCATGCTGATTGGCACGCTGGCAGGCGTGGAAATGGGTCTGCACGCAGCGAGCGTACCGCATCACGCCGGTGGCGTTCAGGCGGCCATGGAGTTTCTTCAGGGCAGCGCGGCATCGAATACATCCAGAAAGAGCGAAGCGCCGGTGCTGGCTGCTCATTAGTTTTATAAAGACAGGTTTTTTCAGTAACGAAATTTTCTGTAACCAATAGAGGAGTAAGTTCATGATCCGCGAAGACATTCTCCAGAGTTTCCCAAATCTGTTTGGCTCAAAGACGGCGAATGGAAAACAAGTCAGCGTTGAAGAAGCCATCGCCAGCCTGACTCGCAAGCTGCGCCCGGAGATTGCCTCCGCGCTCACGGCGCGCCGCCAGATGCTCGAGTCTCCCGCGCCGGTGCGGGAAAAATATGCGTGGCCGCAGTGGGAGCGGAAGTTCGAAGATCCCATCAGCGGAAAATTTTGGACCTGGCGCCAGATTACGCAGGGCCTGATCGACAATTTCCTCGGCCAGGAAAGCCCGTGGCGCTGGCGGCTCAATGACGAAGTGCCCGTTCCTGCCGACGCGCACCCGCTGCGCAATGCCGGACTGGAACTGACCGGCCCATGGTATCCGCTGGACATGGCGTTCAACGCGCTCAACAGCCCCGCGCCCATGAACATGCCCGACTTCGAGGATGCGTCTCCGCCCCATTTCCGTCCTGACGGCACGGCCTCTAATCAGCCGGTTGGGGTATTTGCCGCCCTGCAAAATGCCAAGGAGATATTCGCAGGCGAATGGAACGACCGCGCTTATGAAGTCGTCAAGAAAGATAAGACCCGCAGCTACCGGATCACCAATCCTCCGTCCAAATGGCCGGCTCGATTTGGACGGCCTCCGGGGCTGCACGTGCGCTACGACCACATTACCGTGGACGGCCAGCCCGCGCCCGGCATCGTTGCAGTCACCGTCCTGTGGGCCTTCAATAACTACGACGCGCTGAAGCGCGCCGGCGCCGGCGTTTACTTTTACATTCCCAAGCTCCAATCGGCGCAGGAAGCGCTCATTGTGGAGCGGCTTCTGTCGGGAATAGAAGGCATAATCGGCGTTCCGGCGGGAACGCTGAAAATCAAGATGCTGTATGAAGAAGGCAGCGCCGGCCGTGTACTGCCGGCAATCGCCTGGACCTTGCGACGGCGTCTCCTGGGAACCAACGTGGGCCGCTGGGACTATCTCGGCAGTCTGATCGAGATGTGGAAGGACGATCCCAAAGGTGTATTTCCCGATCCCCAGTCCATCGGCATGGCAGCGCCGAACATGATTGCCTACCAGCGCTACAACGCGCTGATGATGCTCATGGCCGGCATGAAGAAAGGTGAACTGGCCAACGCAGCTCCTATCGGCGGCATGGCTGCAGTCATGATTTATCAGTCCAGTGATCCTTATGGCCGTTCCCGCTATAACCCGCTCGCGCTTCGCGCCATGGTGATCGATAAGTTGCGCGAGCGTTTGCTGGGTCTGGTGTTTGTGCCGGAGCAGCCGCTTTCCGGCGGACAGCAGCCGACTCTCGAAGATATTCTCTCCGGACACGTCAAAGGGAAACTCTATGACGCATACCGGCAGAGCTGGGTAGCCAGTCCTGAAGCCGCATACGTGGCTGCCGGTAATGCTCCCCTGCAGGCCTCGATTGATAAACTGCAATCGATTCTTGATGCGCCTTTAGAGACAGTACCGGTGAAAACCCAGCAGGTGCCCTCCGCTCAGAGCGGACTCAGTGAGGCCGAGCGCAGCGTGCTGCAGTCGCGCGGCCTGCTCAATGCCGCGGGCAAAATCACGCCGCGCGTCATCGCCAAAGACATGCTGAATACCCCGGAAAAGCTCTTCACCCCGGAGCTTTGGGATTCCATCTACGGCGTGCCGCAGGGTGATGTCACTATTGAGCGCATCCAGCATGCCTTCTATATGGCGGCCAACTATGGCTACCAGATTCTGAACGGCAACTTCGCCGCGGCCATTGATGATTACGAACTCAAGCTGCGTTTTATGAACGATCTGGCCACCTACCGCATTGATGTTTCGTGGCTGTGGACTCTTGTGCGCCATCAGGCCGTCATTACCAAAGATGGTTATCTCAAACGCCCGGCCCTGACCGAAGACGGCATAGAGCCGGCAGCCGACGCCTATGCCGTAAAGGCGGGTACCCGCTTTACTCCGGAACTCTTCCGCAAGCTTTGGGAGTATCACAATGAGTGGACGGCGGAGTTTTTCGCCGAGCAGGACCGGCGAGGAGACCGTGGACGCTTTGATCGCGGCAAGGCAGGCATCATCATGGATCTGCTGCAGCGCCAGTTGCTCTCACCGCGTTACATACAGCACAGCGCGCGCGTGCTCTTCATCGTGGGACAAACCGGCGCGCAGGAGCGCGCTCAGATTCTGGACGCAATCTTCCTTTTCTCGCGTGAGGAAATCGAAAAGCGCGTGAAGGCCGGATCACTGAAGCCGTCTGTACTCTCCGCCTTCGATTATGTCTATGACATTTTCCCTGAAGCCACGGAAGATTCGCGGGTACGGTTGCAGGACACTATGGCAGTGTAACCATGAACAGAAAGCCGGCGATTCCGCGGGGCAGGATCGCCGGCTCAAACTTCAGGCGCAATTTTCAGTTGCGAACAACTACTCCCACTCAATCGTTCCCGGTGGTTTGGAAGTCACGTCGTAAACCACGCGGTTGATCCCCGGCACTTCGTTCACGATGCGGCTGGAGATTTTCTTGAGGACCTCCGGTGGCAGGGGGACCCAGTCGGCGGTCATGCCGTCTTCGGAATACACCGCGCGAACGGCACAGGTGTAAGCATACGTGCGCTGATCGCCCATCACTCCCACCGACATCACCGGAAGCAGCACGGCAAACGATTGCCAGATTTGCGTATAAAGGCCAGCCCGCCGAATCTCGTTGACCACAATGTCATCGGCTTCCTGCAGAATGGCAATGCGCTCCGGCGTGACTTCACCCAGGATTCGCACGGCCAAACCAGGCCCAGGGAATGGCTGCCGCTGAAGAATTTCCTCCGGCATTCCCATTTCCCGGCCAATCCGTCGGACTTCATCCTTAAACAAATCCTTTAAGGGCTCAATCAGTTTGAGCTTCATCTTCTCCGGCAGGCCGCCTACGTTGTGATGGGTCTTAATAGTTTGCGAAGGGCCGCGTACACTGCGCGATTCAATCACGTCGGGATACAACGTGCCCTGCACCAGCCACTCGACCTTGCCGGCCTTCTGCTCGATGCGGTGTGCCTCTTCATCGAACACATGAATAAATTCGTTGCCAATGATTTTGCGCTTCTTCTCCGGATCGGTCACGCCGGCGAGCTTCTTTAAGAAGCGTTCGCTGGCCTCGGCGGCCACCACGTTCAAACCCAGCTTATCGCGCAGGTTGTGCTGGACTTTCTGAAATTCATTCTTGCGCAGCACGCCGTTATTCACGAAGACACAGGTCAGGCGGTCGCCCATCGCCCGGGCCACCAGCGCCGCCGCCACGGCGGAGTCAACGCCGCCGGAGAGAGCGCAGATCGCACGGCCCTGCTCGCCGACGGTGCGCTGAATCTGGCGGATGCTCTCACTGATAAAGTGCTGCGGCGTCCAATCGCCCCGCGCGCCGCAGATATCGGAAACAAAATTTCGCAGCAGCTCCGTTCCCTGTTTGGTGTGATGGACTTCCGGATGGAACTGTACGGCCCAGATGCGGCGGGCTTCGTCTTCAATCGCCGCCAGCGCACTGCTGGTCCGGGCCACTTCACGGAAGCCATGTGGCAATTCCAGCGCCTCGTCTCCATGGGACATCCAGACATTCAGCGCCGACGGCAGCCCCTGAAACAGCCGCGAACGACTGGCGACATTCACTTCCGCATGACCGTATTCGCGTTTCGGAGCCGGACGCACTTTCCCGCCCAGCTTATGGACAATAAATTGCAATCCGTAGCAGATGCCCAGCACGGGGACGCCCAGCGCCATCACTTTCTCATCCGCCGGCGGCGCGTCGGGATCATAAACAGAGCATGGCCCTCCGCTCAAAATGATGCCGGCAGGATGGTAACTTCTGATTTCTTCGAGGGATGCCGTACAGGGCAACACGGCGGTAAAGACTTTCAGTTCACGGATGCGGCGGGCAATGAGCTGCGAATATTGCGAGCCGAAGTCGAGGACAACAATAGATTGCTCTTCCACTATCCAGTTTCCCGCATTTACACCAGTGCTGTAAAGCGGAAACTCCGGGCCTTCCGGGCCACTCTAAACAGTAGCGCTCTTTTCCGTTGCACTCAGAGGAAAAGCTTCGGCCTCGGCAGGCGGCGTCACAATCATGGCAAACGAAGCCTGGCGAGCGGCAAAGAGAAAATCGGCGAAAGCAAAATACAGCAGAGTGAGCACCGCTACCAGTAAAGAATATCGTCGCGGCGCTGGGCCCATCCAGGCTGAAGTTGCAATGCAGATGACGAATACGATCAGGATCCCGGCTACGCGCAGCAGTCCGGAAAGCGCGCTCACGCTGGCAAGTTCAGCCCGCAGCGTGCGGCCCAGGCGAATCGCCCGGCGGATTGCCTGGTATGCGCTCATCCCATTGCCAGCGCAAATCGGAGCAAGAAAAAGATGCCAGTTCACCAGCAGCCACAAAAACCCGATGAGCAGGAACGAGGGCAGAGCCATCAGGTAAAAACGAATGTAATCCAGATGATTGCCGTACGTGGCAAGCTGACCCTCGACACCGGCTGTGCCAATCACCGTGAATACACCAATCCACAGAAAAGCAGCACGCAGCAAATGAAGCCCAAAGATCGTAAGCCCGCAGTCCTGATAACGCTCCGGAGAAAAGCGCCGTAGCCCAGCCACACGCCCCAAAGCGCTCAGAGCCACCCACAGCAGGGTAATCACCGGAAAAACGAATAAAGCGACAGCAGAAACCCGATGGCCGCTCTGCTCCTCAATGCGGACCAGTGTGGTCGCAATCAGCATCGGGTTGCGGCTGTTCCACGCCGCGACGCCGGCGTGCATGATCGTTTCTGCCGACGGCAAAATGCGAAACGCGTGCCACAACAGCAGAAGCGCCGCCGTGCCAAAGCTCCATCGCCAGGCCGCTTCCATGAAAAACAGCGCCGGGTCGCGGGTAACCGCGCGAAAACCGGCAGTAACGGGATTAGGAGCGCTCATTGATGATGGATTCGTACATTCAAAGGAACCTGTAAACAACTTTCTTTACTTCACTACAATGTTGACCAGCTTGCCGGGAATCACAATCACTTTCACTACCTGCTTGCCGTCCATGGATGCTTTCACTTTTTCGTCCGCCAGTGCGCGTTCCCGCACAGTGCTTTCCGGAGTCTCGGCAGGCACGGCGAGGCGGCTGCGGAGCTTGCCGTTGAGCTGAATGGCGTACTCAATTTCATCTTCTTTGGCCAAAGCAGGATCATACTCAGGCCACGGCTGGCGCAGGAGATTGCTTTTTTCACCCAGCACCTCCCACAACTCGGCCGCGAGATAGGGCGCAAAGGGCGCGAGCAGCAAAACCAGACTGCGCTGGGCATCGGCCAAAACATCGGCGGGAAACCGGCCAGCGGCGATTTCGTCTTCCACTCCGTACAGCGCATTCACCAATTCCATGATCGCGGCAATACAGGTGTTGAAATGCCAGCGTCCCTGAAAATCGTCGGTCACGCGCCTTATCGTCTGATGCAGCTTGCGCTGGATTGCCCGCACAGAGCCGCCGTCCGCAGCTAAAGTATTGCCTGAAGACTTGCCGGTAACATCTGCATTTCGCATAACAAAGCGATACACCCTGCTCAGGAATCGATGCACGCCTTCCACACCGGCTTCCTGCCAGTCGAGATCACGGTCGGGCGGCGCGGCGAAGAGAGCGTAAGCACGGGTTGAATCCGCGCCAAAGCGGGCCACCATGTCGTCCGGAGAGACCACATTGCCCTTGTTCTTCGACATCTTTGCGCCGTCTTTGATCACCATGCCCTGAGTGAAAAGGCGGACTACTGGCTCATCGTTTTTCACGATTCCAATGTCGCGCATGAATTTGGTCCAGAAGCGCGAGTAAATCAAATGGAGAATGGCGTGCTCGACTCCGCCGATGTACTGGTCAATGGGAAACCAGTAATCCACCGTCGGCGTATCGAGCGGCCTGTCTGTGAGCTGCGGATTCGTGTAGCGGTAGAAATACCACGACGAATCCACGAATGTATCCATGGTGTCCGTCTCGCGCCGGGCCGAACCGCCGCACTTAGGACAGCTCACATTTACAAACTCCGGCATACGCGCCAGTGGAGAACTGCCCTGTAGCGTGATGTCCACGTTTTCCGGCAGCACGACTGGAAGCTGGTTCTCCGGCACGGGAACCACGCCGCACTGGGCGCAGTGGACCATGGGAATGGGCGTGCCCCAGTAACGCTGGCGAGAGATTCCCCAGTCTTTAAGCCGGTACGTAACCGTCTTTTTGCCGAAGCCATGCTGTTCGGCAAAGGCCGTCATTTTTTCAATGGCTTCCTGATTGGATAAGCCGTTAAATTCGCCCGAATTGATGAGCAGGCTTTCCTTGTCGGTGTACGGAAGCACCGGCTCTTCTTTTTGACCTGCAGCAGGCGGCTCTTCCGTACGGCGCGGAAGAATCACCACGCGAATCTCAATGCCGTACTTCTGGGCAAATTCGTAGTCGCGTTCATCGTGCGCCGGCACGGACATGATCGCGCCGGTGCCATAATCCATCAGAATATAGTTGGCCACCCAAATGGGGACCTTTTCCTGATTGAACGGATTCACGGCGTAATGCCCGGTAAACACTCCGTGCTTTTCGATGGAGCCAATATCGCCCGATTCTTTCGCTTTGCGCTGCTCCTCGACCAGCTCTTCTACTTTTGCGTGCAAATGAGGATCATTGGCAATAAAGTCCGCGACCAGCGGATGCTCCGGCGCAAGCTGTATGGAAGTCGCGCCAAAGATCGTGTCAATGCGCGTGGTAAAAACCGTGATTTTACTCGCAACGAGACCAGCCGCGCCATCCAGAGCAAAGTCCACCAGCGCGCCTTCGCTGCGGCCAATCCAGTTCCGCTGCATGGTGCGGACCTTTTCCGGCCATCCATCCAGCTTCTCGATATCGGCAAGCAATTCTTCGGCGTATTGCGTGGTGCGCACAAACCACTGCTCCAGCTCGCGCTGTTCCACCTTGGTTTCTTCATGCCGCCAGCAGCAACCCGAGACCACCTGCTCATTGGCCAGCACGGTTGCGCATTCCGGGCACCAGTTGACTTTGCTTTTCTTGCGATACGCCAGGTTTTTCTCGTAAAGCTTTAGAAAGAACCACTGGTTCCAGCGGTAGTACTCCGGCAGACAGGTAGCGACCTCGCGCGACCAGTCATAGGCAAAGCCCAGCCGCTGCATTTGCGACTTCATATGCGCGATGTTGCTCAGCGTCCACTGCTTCGGCGGGACCTTGTTCTTAATGGCCGCATTTTCGGCGGGAAGACCAAAGGCGTCCCAGCCCATGGGATGGAGCACGTTGAAACCCTGCATCCACATGTAACGGGCAAGAGCATCGCCAATCGAGTAATTGCGCACGTGCCCCATATGCAGCGCGCCGGAAGGATACGGAAGCATTTCCAGCACATAGTATTTTTTCCGCTTGCTGCTGTGTGGTTCAGCGGCATAGAGAGTGGGATCGGCCTGCCAGCGTGCATGCCACTTCTCCTCAATTTGCCGCGGATCGTAACGAAGCTCGCGCTGCTCGCCCTGGTTCACGATGATCTTTTCTGTCTCCATAATCCTTACTGTCCTGATTCGGCCAAAGATTTCAGTGTTTCAATGGTTCTTAAATCGTCCTGTGGTTCTTCGATGGGAGTCTCAGCAATGAACGCCGCATGTTCGGTGCGCGGATCGTTTAGCAATCGCCGGAACGGCTCCAGACCAATGGCGCCCTTCCCGATATGCTCATGCCGGTCCCGCTTTGAGCCGCGCGGATCTTTGGCATCATTGCAGTGCCACACAAAAACATTGTTGACACCTATCGTCTCATCCAGCTTCTGCATGGTCTCGCGCCATCCCTCTTCAGAGACAATGTCATATCCGGAAACATGAGTATGGCAGGTATCGATGCACGCGCCCGCCGGACACACTGTCTGCAAATACCGCAACAGTTCACCCACCTGGTCGAACGATCCACCCAGCGAGAACTCCGCGCCGGCGGTATTCTCAATCAGTATCCGCAGGGAATTCTTCAGATTCAACCCCTCGGCGGATTCCTCAATTGAGCGCGCCACCAGTTCCAGCCCTTCTTCCCGGCTTCGTCCACGGAAAGATCCCGGATGCAGCACTAAAAAATCCGCCCCCAGAGCCAGCGCCCTCTCCAGTTCACCGCGAAAGGCCTCCACCGACTTGCGGTGAATATCCGGAGTCACGCTCGCCAGATTCACCAGATAACTGGTGTGAATCGCCATTGGCCCAAGGGCATATTTCTCACGCAAACGGCGCATGGCTGCACACTGGACCTCAGTCAGCGAATACGGCTTCCACTGCCGGGGACTGGAAGAAAAAATCTGAAATGTGTTCGCTCCCAGCCGGTAAGCCCGCTCCGCGGCGCTCTGCACCCCGCCAAAAGTCGATGTATGAATCCCGATCCGCCGCCGCCCTGGTTTGGGCGGTTCACCTTCTGACCACAGAAGCACGTCTTTCAAGCTGAGCTTTGGTTTCCGTGACCCTTGTGGTGGCATGCGCTAAACCATTGATTTTAACATGTTAAATATCAGCCCCCTGGATTTCATCCCGCATGCCTGGCCGCTAAGGCGTTGCTTGTTCCCTGCACAACAATCGAAGTACACTAGCAACTTAAACACTTCATGCTGGCAGTGATGCGTTCTCATGCAAAGCAAGATGTCGATCAGCCTCGCCCGATTATGGATGCGGCTCTGCAGATTGTCGGGCAGTGGCCACTGCCGGCACTGGCCGGAGCAGCAGGATAACTTGCGTTCTCGAATATCTCTCTTTGCCATCACGCTGCTCGTTGCGATGTTTTGCGGCTGTTCCAGCACGCCCGAGCCCAATCCAAACTACCGCGAATTCGCTTACATCACCAACGGCGGCAGTAATAATGTCACGGTCGTGGACCTTCGCGTCCAGCGCATCGCAAAGCTGATTCCCGTTGGCCGAGGCCCCACCGGAGTGGCGGCCAATCCGAAGCGAAATGAAATCTATGTGGTCAACACGGATTCCAACAGCATCAGCGTGATTGACGCCGAGACCAACAAGGTGGCCGCCACCATCGGCGTGCACCGCGCCCCGTATTTCATCAGTGTTTCTGCCGATGGCAAACGTGGATACGTGGCCAACTCCGGCTCGGCCAATCTTTCCATCCTTGATCTGGAAAACAGGAAGGTCATCACCACCATTGGCGTGGGAAACGGCAGCGACCTGGCACGGGTGAGCCCGGATGGCAAACTGGTAGTGGTTGCGCTGCGGACAGAAGACGCGGTGGCGGTGGTGGACGCGGTCACCCTGAATGTTCGCACCAAAATCAAAATATGCAGCCAGCCTGGTGATCTGGAAATTCTTGGTGATTCCAGCAAGGCTTTTGTTACCTGCCCCGCATCGAACCAGGTTGCGGTTGTGGACCTCGCGAATTTGCGGCTCCTTACTCTGCTGGATACCGGCAAAACCCCGGTTGCCATCGGCATGAAGCCGGATGGCGGCGAGGTATTTGTCTGCAACTATGATTCAAGCTCCGTCTCGGAAATTACGGCCGGTATCAATGAAGTGAACCACAGCTTTCTTATTGGCAAGCAGCCCAGCCGCATCGTGATCTCTTCGGACAACAACTTTGCTTATGTAAGCAACTTTGGATCGGATTCGCTGGCGGTTTACAACATTGATTCGGGCCGCTGGACCCACTCCGTGGAAGTCGGCAGTCATCCCGAGGCCCTGGCATTTTCGCCCAACCAGCTGCAACTGTTGGTCGTCAACACCGTCAGCGGAGACCTCTCCGTACTCAACCTTACCGACCGCAAAGGAAAACCCCGCCCGGATAATCCCTCCCTGGCCGCTATGGTCCCCCTGGGCCGCAATCCCCGCGGCATTGCCGTAAAGGCGTTTGTCAGCGAAAAATAATTTCTATTACTTAAGTATTCCCGTGTTCCGCCGATAAAAAAGATGCCGGAGCAAGCCGCTCATCGGCAAAAGATATCTGTTCCTGGAGGGGCAGATGGAAAACACGGCATTCAGCGCCGTACGCGCTGGCACTTTGCCCTGCAACATTCTTTTGGTGGAAGACGAACCCTGTGTCCGGGAAATAATGGCGCTGCAACTGGTACGGCTGGGCTATACGGTAATTGCCGTTGCCGATGCCACGACTGCCATCCGGGAGTTTCAGAAGCAGCAAGGCTCCATCGATTTGCTGATAACTGATTTCGCCATGGAGGAAATGAACGGCCTGCAACTGGCCCAATTTCTTCGCGGGCTCGAACCACAACTCAGGGTCATTTACATCACCGGATACATTCCTGAAGTCCTCGAGCATGAAGAGAGAAATTGCCTGCAGAAGCCCTTTGGGCGCGATGTGCTTGCGGCCAAATTGACGGAAGTGCTGTCCCGGCAAACGAAGCAGCCTGCCTCCATCAGCGGAGCGACAGACCTCCATCCACAAGCAGTACTTGCCCCGTAATAAACTGGGGAGCTGAGGTAAAGTAAAGCACCGCGCTGACCACATCGGCGGCGGCGCCATTCCTCTGCATCGGCGTATGTTCGGCAAATCGCCGGAACGCCTCCGGATCGGGTCTTCCCTGCTCCAAATCGATCATGCCCGGCGCCACACAGTTTACGGCGACGTCCGGCGCCAAGGCTTTAGCCATGGTTCGGGTAAGCATGTGCAGGGCCGCTTTGGATGAGCAGTAATGCATGTGGTCCGGCCAGGATTTTTCCCCGCCCAGCGAGCCCAGATTGATAATTTTTCCTTTGCTTTGGCGCAGGGCTGGCGTGCAGTCCTGCGACACCAGAAACGGGCCGCGCACATTTACGGCAAAAATTTCGTCCCACTGCTCCGGCTTCAGGTCGGCCATGGCGACGGTCTCGTACGTACCGGCGTTGTTGACCAGAACATCAAGACGTCCGTAGTACTTGAGCACGGTATCCATTGCCCTGGCTATGCTTTGCTGATCGCGTACGTCACACTGGACAGCCAGAGCATCGCCGCAAATGGCTTTGAGTTCCGCGAGCGTTCGTGAAGCCTCTTCGCCTGAATTCAGATAAGTAAAAGCCACCTGCGCGCCGGCGCGGGCCGCTCCCAAAGCAATCTCTTTCCCGAGACGGCGTGCGCCGCCGGTGACCACAATTATCTTGCCCTTGAGTTCGCTCACGAATTGCATTGTACGCGAAGCCAGGAACACTCTATTGCGTCTCTGAATCCTTTTTGTGTCAGGCCGTATCCAATGTTGGTATGGGCGCCATCCCGCATTTTGTTTCAATGCCACCGGATATACACACGTCTGAAAGCGAGGCACTGGACGCATACTCGCGCGTGGTCACCAGTGTGGCCGAATTGGTAAGCCCTGCCGTGGTGCGAATTCAGGTTGCAATGGACCGTGGACAGGGTGGAGGCGGCTCAGGTTTTGTACTCACGCCGGATGGGTTCGTCCTCACCAACAGCCATGTGGTGCACAACGCAAGGAAAGTAACGGTATGGACGCCTGATTCCGGCGAATTCAATGCCCAGAAAATTGGCGAAGATCCGGACACCGACCTGGCCCTGCTGCGGATCGATGCACCTGCTCTGCAGGCCGTGCGTCTGGGGGATTCACGCCGAATACGTGTGGGCCAGCTCGTGGTGGCCATCGGCAATCCTTATGGATTTCAGCACACCGTAACCGCAGGCGTAGTCAGTGCTCTGGGGCGCACCTTGCGGTCGCAATCCGGCCGCCTGATTGAGGACGTTATTCAGACCGATGCCGCTCTGAATCCCGGCAACTCCGGCGGCCCACTGGTAAATGCAACTGGCGAAGTGATTGGAGTGAATACCGCCACCATTCTTCCAGCACAGGGACTCTGCTTTGCCATCTCCATTAGTACGGCTGAGTTCATAGCCACTAAACTGATTCGCGATGGTGAGGTCCGCCGCAGCTACATCGGCGTACAGGCACAAACCGCTCCGATCAACCGGACAATTGCCCGCCATTACAACCTGCAGACTCTTACCGGGGCGCTGCTGCTGATGGTGGAACCCGGCAGCCCTGCCGCGAATGCAGGCTTGCAGGAAGGCGATGTAATTGTGGAACTTGGCGGTGAAACAGTGGAAGGCGTCGATGTGCTCCACCGGCTGCTAAATGAAGACAGGATCGGCGTAGAAACGCGTCTTACCGTGCTCCGTGGTTCGAAGAGACTTTCCTTGAACGTCCTGCCGATTGTCAGGCGGAGCCAGAACTAAACCAACCTTGTTTAATCATTGTCTCTGATGAACAAGAGTGTGCCTGAATCACTAATTTCCGCTCGCAGGACCAGCCCAACCGCCCCCAGCACAATCACCATGGAAACAATCATCACAAATGGTATGGCTTCATGCTCGAGCAGAGCGCCTTCGGCCAGAGCGATGATCGGGACAACCAGGCTCACGCTGGAAAGCTGATAGGGCTGCATGTGTTTTAACAGCCAGTAATAGAGAGCAAAAGCCGTGGCCGATCCGAATACCGCGAGAAAAATAAGGGCCACGATCGATGTCCGCGACCACATGGCTGTTCTGCGCGCTTCCAAAGCCCAGCTTCCCCAAAACAGCGCAATACATCCAAACAGGCACTGCAGACCGGTAGCCATAACCGGATCCATATTTTGCAGAGTTTTCTTTGCATATACCACCGCCCATGAACTGATGCATACGGCAGCCAGCACGGCAAAGCCGCCCAGCAGCGAGCGTGAACTCGCATCGAGTCCGTTAAGGAGGATGGCAATTCCGCCCAGGGCCATGAGCATGGAAAAAACAGCTGTCCGCGGAACGCTGCGATGGAGCATGAGCGGGGTGATCAGGGCCACCACCAAAGGCATGGCAGAAAACAGGAGAGCGGTCATCGACGAGGTCACATACTGCTCAGCCCAGAAGAGCAGGCCGTAAGGCAGCGCCATTACCGTAAGGCTGAGTAGAAGGATGGCGTTCCACTCACTCTTTCCCTGCGGCAATTTTGCCCTGCGGAACAGCAGCGAACCGAGCAAAAGCACGGCCGCAATAAGAAAACGGAGCGCTGCTGCCTCCAGCGGAGGAATCTCCTTCACCACAATGCGGATAGCCAGCCATGTGCTCCCCCAAATCAGGCAAAGAGAGAGATAGCCCAGGATTTGCGGACGTGCGAAGGGTGCGTCGGCCCGAGGCATGGAAACACAGTGTAACTGAGAGTTGTTCAAATACGCGAAAAAAGGCCACCCACGAAGGATGGCCTTTTAGATTGGTTCAGCTCAGTGCTTTAGTGGCTTCCACCGCCGCCACCACGAGGACCGCCGCGGTCTCCACCACCCCCCGGAGGACGCCCGCCGCGCCCGCGACGGCGTCTTCCAGCGCCACCTGGGCCGCCGGGACCACCACCACGAGGACGATCAGGACGTCCTCCAGTTCCGGTTCCTGTGTGGACCGTCTCACGGTTGGCTTCTTCACGGTTGAAGTTGGGTTCGTCGTCAGTCTCTTCGAAATCGCCGCCGCCTTCGAAGGTGATGGTCTCTTCGCCGTCACCATTGGCTGCGGCAACCGGAACCGGCGGATTACCATCGCCGTCTCCGCCGGCAGGGGCCATTTTGGCGCGCTGCTCTTTGAGGATGGCCTTGCGTGACAGTTTGATGCGATTGCCTTCAATGGCCAGCACCTTAACCAGCACCTGATCGCCTTCTTTCAGCTCGTCCTTTACATCCTTTACGCGATGCTCGGCGATTTCGCTGATGTGCAGCAGCCCGTCGGTACCAGGAATGATCTCCACAAAAGCTCCGAATTCGGCCAGGCGCACCACTTTGCCGAGATAGGTCTTGCCAATCTCCGGCACCGCGGTCAGATCATTGATCATCTGAATTGCCTTTTGCGCCGAAGGGCCGTCACTGGAAGCCACATTGACCTTGCCGGTATCGTCAACGTCAATTTTGACGCCGGTCTGATCAATGATGCTGCGAATCATCTTGCCGCCAGGGCCAATGAGATCGCGAATCTTGTCCACGGGAATCTGCAGAGTGTAAATCCGGGGAGCGAAGTTCGAAATATTCTCACGACCGCCGGTGATGATCTCTTCCATCTTGTCGAGAATGAAGAGCCGTCCGCGTCGCGCCTGCTCCAGGGCCTCATGCATGATCTTCGAGGTGATGCCCATCACCTTGATGTCCATTTGCAGGGCGGTGATTCCTTTGCGGGTGCCGGCGACTTTGAAATCCATGTCACCGTAGTGGTCTTCGGCGCCAGCGATATCGGTAAGGATTGCGTAGGAATCCGGCTCTTTCACCAACCCCATGGCTACACCGGCAACCGCGGATGAGAGCGGAACGCCTGCATCCATCAACGAGAGCGAGGCTCCGCAGACAGTCGCCATGGACGAAGAACCGTTGGATTCCAGAATGTCGGAAACCACGCGAATGGCATAAGGCCATTTGTCGTCCGAGGGAAGCACGGCGGAGATAGCACGCTCAGCCAGCGCACCGTGGCCTACCTCGCGGCGGCCTACACCGGTCATGCGGCCAACCTCGCCTACCGAGAACGGCGGGAAGTTGTAGTGCAGCATGAAGCGCTTTTTGGTCTCGCCTTCAAACCGTTCAATGCGCTGTGCGTCGTCCGGCGTGCCCAGCGTAGTGGTGACCAAAGCCTGAGTTTCACCACGAGTGAATACTGCCGATCCATGTGTACGCGGCAGCACTCCCACTTCAATCCATATCGGACGAATCTGGTCAAATTCACGCGCATCCGGACGGCGGCGCTTGTTCGTTACCTGCTCGCGGAAGATGCGTTCGCGCAGTACTTCATAATAGTGCGACAGCTTGCGTGGGGCTTCCTCGTCGCCTTCCGGTAACTCGGCCTTAAGCTGGTCCTTGATCTGCTTTACTTTTTCGTAGCTCTCGAGCTTCGGATGTTTTGCGGTGTCCAGCGCATCGGCAAGCTGAGCGCCAACTTTGGCCTTGAGCTTGTCGTAATATGCCTGATCGAATTCCACCGGAGGCACGGCACGCTTCGCCTTGCCTGCGCGGCTGGCCAGTTCGCTGATGCCGGCACAGATTTTTTTGATCTGCTCGTGGGCAAATTCAATCGCGCCCAGCACCTGGTCTTCCGAGACCTCTTTGGCTCCGGATTCAACCATCACGATGCCTTCGGCCGTGCCTACCACCATGATGTTCAGCAGGCTGTCATGCATCTCGGCATAACCAGGATTCACTACGTACTGATCGTTCACGAATCCAACGCGGACCGCGCCCACGGGACCGGCAAACGGAATATCCGAAAGGGTCAAAGCGCAGGAAGCAGCGTTGATGGCCAGAACATCGGGATCGTTTTCGGTGTCCGCGGAGAGCACCAGAGAAATGACCTGTGTTTCATTGCGGAAGCCTTCGGGAAACAATGGGCGGATGGGGCGATCAATCTGGCGGGCAGTAAGAATTTCGCGTTCGCTGGGACGGCCTTCACGTTTAATAAAACCACCGGGGATGCGTCCACCGGCATATGTGTACTCCCTGTAATCAACGGTCAGAGGGAAAAAGTCGATGCCTTCACGGGGATCAGGAGAGCAGCAGGCTGTTCCAAGCACTACATTGTCGCCGAACCGGACTATCGAAGATCCCTGGGCCTGTTTGGCCAAATGTCCGGTTTCAAAATGGAGAGTTTTGCCGCCTGCGAGTTCAACAGTGGCTGTTTGTTTCATGTAATTCCTCTTTTCCTGGGAGGCCCATCAGTTTTGGGCTTGCAATAAGAGCGGTCATGCACGGCTGGCCGGGAGGGACACCCCGGCCACCAGCGCTAAACTCCGGAAAGATAGCCGAAAACAGACCGGTTACTTGCGGATTCCAAGTTTCTGGATGACGTCTTTGTAACGTTCAGTATCGTATTTCTTCAGATAGTCCAGCAGGCGCCGGCGCCGGCTTACCATCATGAGAAGGCCGCGCCGGGAGGCGTGGTCCTTTTTGTGGGTCTTGAAGTGCTCCGTAAGCTCGCCAATCCGTTCGCTCAGAACTGCAATCTGCACTTCCGGGCTTCCGGTATCCGACTCACTCCTACGGTAGCGGTGAATGACCTCGGTTTTTTGCTCTCTCGCTAACACTGAAACTGGTGCACTCCTAAATTAAATACTTGTCCTTTAGTGACTTATCAAGACTAACACGCACTCACTGGACTGTAAAGCAAGGGCGAACAAGAGTGAAAGCCGTGGCAACAAAGAGAAACTGAATTCACATTGCTTTTTGCCCATAGATGGACTAATGTTCCGCTTCCTGCAAGTCTGCAGCCTCAGGAGGGTGTGCTCAATGTTCTGTGCAAATTGCGGTTCGAATATCGACGATCAGGCCAAAGTCTGTCCTAACTGCGGCAAGGCATCCGCGCTTCCGCCACAAACCGCACCTCCTCCGGTGCAGCCTGTGCAGATTCCGTCCATGAGCCCAGCGCAGCCGCAACAGGCTGCTCCGCAACCCTACGCGCCTCCTCCGAATGATCCAAAAGCAATTTGGAGTATGGTGCTGGGGATTTTGTCCGTGGTGTGCTGCGGGCTTTTTGCCGGCATACCCGCAGTGATACTGGGACACATATCGCACTCCAATATCCAGAAGAGTCGTGGGGCCCTGAAAGGAGATGGCATGGCCATTGCTGGTCTGGTTCTGGGTTATGGAAGCCTGCTCCTTAGCTTGCTCATCCTTCCTGCCATTGTGGTTCCAGGTCTGTTAAAGGCGAGAATCACGGCCAACGAATCAGTAGCCGCAGCCAGCGTCAGGACGGTGAGTACGGCAGAAAGCACATACGTCATCACCTATCCACAAAGCGGCTTTGCTCCTGATTTGGCGACTCTGGGTTCCGGATCGGGTGGCACATGCGTCCCTTCAGCCACCAGCGCCTGCCTGCTTAACGCGACACTGGGCTGCCGCGGCAACTGGTGCGTTAAGGATGGTTACAAATTCAATGTTATGGCGACTGGATCTCCAATACCCAATGAGTTCGTCGTTACCGCCACGCCAGTCAGTAGCGGCACGGGCAGAAAGAGTTATTGTTCAACCTCGGACTCAATCGTTCGTTCCCAGGCGGGTGTGGTGTCCAATCCGGTCAGTGTGGAAACGTGCCAAACGTGGTCTCCGATCTGAGCAAAGGTATTCGAAACACCACCGCCTCACTGACTTATACAAAGGGAGCAGCCATGCTGCCCCTTTTTTCTTCCTGAAAATTGATTGACATTCTTATGTGTACGGCGTAAACATAAATCAGGAAGACCGCATGCTGGCCGCACGCAAAAAAGTCCGTAAAACGATTCGCAAAACAAATCGCAAAACAAAGACACGCAAAGCCCGCTCGGCTTCGAGCACCGCAGTCTCTCTGCGGGAACGCATTCGCGATACCGCCCGGGAACTGTTTGCCCGCGAAGGCTATGAGAGCGTCTCCATGCGGCGCATTGGCGCCAAAGCCGGATGCTCGCCCATGGCGATGTACCGCCACTACGCCAGCAAAGAAGAGCTGCTGCTCTCGATCTGCGAGGAGACTTTCAGCCGAATGGTGCGCCTGGTGGATACGGCACGCTCCCAGCCTGGCGCCCCGATTCAGAAGCTGCGGCGCTCCGTGCGCACCGTGATTGATTTTCACATCAGCCACCCCAATCACTACAAAGTCACATTCATGACGGTACTGCCTCCAGGGCCGGTCGCGAAGCGCAAGGTGGCGATTGGCCAGCAGGTGATGGATCGTCTGCAGAACGGCGTGCGCGATTGCGCCGAAGCCAAAGGCCTTGATATCGATATTGAAATGACGGCCCAGATCATTCGCGCCGCCATCCATGGTCTGGCCAGTTCCCTTGTCACCACCGGAAAATGTTATCCGTGGAAAGACCCGGACCGGATGAAAGATGAAATGATCGTCCTCGTTACCCGGCAGCTCGAATAACTTTTATTGAGTCGCAGCTCTGGATCTGCGCATCTTGTTAGCAGGAAGTTTACGCCGTACACAGTTTGCACGCCGTACATGTTTACGATGTACACAAGGAGCTGGTAAGTGAGCACGCGAGCATTATCCGAACCACTGAGTGTTCCCGTTGCGGAAACGGTTAAGCCGGCGATCAATCCCTGGCTGATCGCGATCACCGTGACTCTGGCCACCTTTATGGAGCTGCTGGATACCAGCATTGCCAACGTCTCCCTTCCCCACATTGCCGGCGGCCTGGCCGTGAGTTACGACGAGAGCACGTGGGTGCTTACAAGCTATTTGGTCGCCAATGCCGTGGTGCTGCCGCTCAGCGCGTGGCTCAGCCGCGTTTTTGGCCGCAAGAACTACTACATGGTCTGTGTGGCGCTCTTTATCGGAAGCAGTTTTCTTTGCGGCATTGCCCCCAGTCTGGGCCTGCTTATCTTCTTCCGCATCCTCCAGGGCATCGGAGGCGGGGGTCTGGCCCCGGTGGAGCAGGCCATTCTCGTGGACACCTTCCCTGCCGCAAAGCGCGCGGCAGCATTTGCGCTCTACAGTATGGCCATTGTCACCGCGCCCGCGATTGGGCCTCCGCTGGGCGGATGGATCACAGACCACTTTTCCTGGCGCTGGGTTTTCTTTATCAACGTGCCGGTCGGGCTTTTAAGCCTGATCCTGACCAGCCGCCTGGTCTCCGACCCGCCACAGTTTGTGCAGGAGGTAAAGGCCGCGCGGGCCGGCGGCAAACTGAGAATCGACTATTGGGGAATCGGGCTGATTGCCCTCGGCTTCGGCGCGCTGGAAATCGTACTCGATAAAGGGCAGCGCGAAGACTGGTTTGAGAGTAACTATATTGCCATCTTTCTGGCCGTGGCAATCATTACGCTGATCGCCGCAGCCATTTACGAGTGGCGCCACAGCGATCCGGTGGTGGAGATCACGCTCTTCCGCGAACGCAACTTCGCGCTGGCAAACCTTCTTTATTTTGCCTTTTCCTTCATATTGTTCGGCAGCACGGTGCTGATCCCGCAGATACTGCAGACGCTGTATGGCTACACCGCCACCGATGCCGGTCTGGTGCTGGGGCCGGGCGCGATTGTAATTGCCATGATGGCCCCGATTGTCGTTCGTGTGCTTCCCAAAATCGGCTCCAAAAAAATGATCGTGCTGGGCTCGGCCGTTTTGGGGCTGGCAATGTGGCGCTACTCTTCGCTTGATCTGGGCGCCGACTATCGCACCTACGCACTAACGCGAGCGCTGCAGGGGCTGGGCCTGGGCTTTTTCTTTGTGCCGGTAAGCGCGCTGGCCTATTCGTTTCTTCCGCTCAGCAAAAACAATAAGGCTTCGAGCATCACCAATCTTTTTCGCAATCTCGGCGGCAGCTTTGGCGTGGCCTTTATCACCACCATGCTGGAACGCCGGACCCAGTTTCACCAGAGCATACTCGTGCAGCACCTCACGCCGGAGAACCCGCTGTTCACGCAAAAGCTGGAGTCACTGTCGCAGTATTTCATCGGTGCAGGCTCCAGCACTGCCGGCGCGAGCGAGAAGGCTTACGGCCTGCTCTCCGCCAGCGCCAGCCAGCAGGCGGCGTTCCTTGGCGCACTGGACTGCTTCCACTCGCTGGAATGGGTCGCGCTGTTCGCGCTGGTAGTGGCCCTGATCACTAAACCATTTCGCAGCAACCGGCCTGCGGCGGAGCACTAATGCCGGAGAGGAGCAGGAAGTGAGAAGCATTCATATGGTCGTCATGTCCGCGGTGCTGGCTGGTTTGGCAACACTTGTGGAAGCGCAGCAGAACTCTTCGTCCTTTGAACTGGGCAGTATTGCCACACCGCGCACCATCAATCCCGCGGCCAACACCACTACACTCAGTTCGCTGGCCGGGCAGCAGCAGAACCCGTTTCTTGGCAGCGTGCCCACCGGCACACCCAGCGACCAGGCCCTGGAGCTTTCGCTGCAGGACGCCATCGCCCGCGGCCTGCGCTACAACCTGGGCGTGATCGAAAACCAGGCGACTCTGCGGCAGACGCAGGCGCAAAGGCTGCGCGCTCTCTCCGCCATGGCGCCGAATGTCTCGGGATTGCTGCGGCAGAACGTGGCCAATCTCAGCACCATCGCGATTGGCCTGAAAGTGCCGGGTCTGCCGGTAACCACGGGCCGGTTCGCGTATCAGGAGAGCTATCTCACTTTTTCCGATACCGGACTCAATTTGTCTTCCCTGTATCAGTACCGCGCGGCGCGGCAGGCCGTGGAAGCACAGCGGCTCTCACTCGATGATTCCGGCAACGTGGTTGCGCTCGCCGTGGGCACGGCTTACTTGCAGGTCGAAACCAGTGAAGCACGGGTACAGACCGTACAGGCCGAACTTGCCTCCGCCCGCGAACTGGAAGAGCAAACGGCGAACCGCGTGCACTCCGGCCTGGCAGCGGAGATTGAAGGCTTTCGCTCCACCGTACAGCGCCAGACCAGCGAGCAGCGGCTGATCGTCGCCCAGGCCAATCTTGTAAAAGACAGGCTGACACTGGCGCGCATCATTGGCCTGCCCATGGGACAAAAGCTTGCCATCACCACAAAAGCCGCTTATCAGGCCTGGACAGGCGGAGACCTTGAAGCCGCGCTGGCCCAGGCGCGTCATGGACGCGCTGATGTCAAAAGCGCGCAGGCCTCGGCGGCAGCATCTCAGCTCGGCAAACGCGCCGCACAAATGGAGCGAGTGCCCGGCTTCAGCATGAACGGTTATTACGGCGCTCTGGGAACCAATCTCAGCCGGGCCGATGCAACCTGGTCCGTGGCTGCGGAGATTTCCCTGCCCATCTTTACCGGTGGCCGTATTCGGTCCGATATTCAGGAGGCCTCCACGCAAGCCAGCCGCAGACTGTCTGAGTACGCTGATCTCGAAGGCCGCGTGGATTACGAAGTCCGCAACGCCTTCACCGACCTTCAGGCGGCGGACAGCGCCGTGCAGGTTGCGGAGAAGAACAACCAGCTGGCCCAGCGCACACTGGAGCAGGCCCGTGACCGTTTTCTGAACGGCGTCACCAACAATCTGGAAGTCATACAGGCGCAGCAGGACATAGCTGCCGCCAGTGAGAACTATATTTCAAGTCTTTTTGCCCATAATTTGGCCAAACTCGCGCTGCTGAGAGCGCTGGGTTCCGCCGAAAAAGATGCCGGCAAGTCCCTGGGAGGAAACTAAAATGGCTACGCAACTGCAACCACCGCCCCAACCGGAGCTCTTTGAAGTAGAAGAAACTGCCGCCCCTCACGCGCAGCCAGCGCCCACGCCTCGCCGGTCGCTCGCAGCGCTTGTCCGGCAGAACCGCAAGATTGTGTTTGTGGCGGCAGCGCTGGTGCTTGTCGCCGCCGGCGTGTGGGTCTGGTTTTACCTGAGTTCGTATGAAACCACCGACGATGCTCAGGTCGATGGCCATCTCCATCCGGTAAGCGCCCGCATCAGCGGGACAATTATGCGCGTGAATCCCGCGATCGAGGACAGCCATTATGTGGAAGCCGGCACGGTGATTGCCGAAATCGATCCTGCCGATTTTCAGGCAGACCGCGACCGTGCGCAGGCAGACTATGAGCGTCTGCGAGCCAGCTCTTTGGCGGCGGAAAAAGATATCGTGGTCACCTCTTCGCAGAGCCATGGACGCCTTGATCTGGCCACGGCGGCAGTGACCGAAGCGGAAGATTCAGTCGCATCGGAAAAAGCCGCTTTGGATGCCGCACAGGCCCGGCTTGCCCAAGCGCGCGACAAATTCAAATGGGCCGAAGGCGACCGCGAGCGTTTTGAACACCTGCTGGCTAAACATGAGATTTCGCAGTCGGAGTACGACCGCGCCTCTACGGAAGCGTCCACCGACCGTGAGGCCATAACCGCGGCACAGGCAGATGTGGCTGCAGCACAGAAACACATTTCCCAGGCGCAGAGCCGTCTGGTGCAGCGAAAAGCCGACCTGCTCGCGGCCAATGCCGCGCCGCAGCAGATTGCTTCAACCAGGGCCAAAGCGGAGGCCGCCGTCTCTGACGCAAGCCGGGCCAAAGCGCAGCTCGCCTCCGTGGACCTCAACCTCGGCTATACAAAGATCATTGCGCCGGTAAGCGGCCTTATCGGGCGCAAGACCGTGGAGTCAGGTCAGCGCGTCCAGCCCGGGCAGCAGTTGCTCACCATTGTTCCCGTAGAAGATCTTTGGATCACCGCCAACTTCAAGGAAAACCAGTTGCGAAAAATAAAGCCCGGACAGCCGGTAACCCTGCACTCCGATTCCACCGGTCTCGACTATCGCGGCCATATTGATGCGCTGGGTGCGGCTACAGGCTCCCGGTTCAGTCTTCTGCCTCCGGAAAACGCGAGCGGAAATTATGTGAAGGTGGTGCAGCGGGTGCCTGTTCGCATTCTGCTGGAACCTCAGGAAAATGCCGATCATCGCCTGCGGCCAGGCATGTCCATTGAAGCCACAGCGCATCTGCGGTAAAGCAATATTTAAAGATGACACGGCGCACCTGGTTCTGCCCATGAGTGCGCTGATTTTTCTTATCAGAAGATGCAGACAATTCTTTGCCTGCCCCGGTTTTCCACAACTGTTCGTTATCGAGGGCCGTAAATCCACTCTCCACCCATTTAACATAAGCAAGGTTTCCTCATGATTGAACAAAAAACTCTTGCTCCTGAAATGCTGCTTCACCTCGCCCAAACAGTTAACGTCCCGCTGCGGGGCGCCGTGGCCGTAATCGAATTGATCAATGAAGGCAGCACTGTACCGTTCATTGCCCGCTATCGCAAAGAGCAGACCGGGAACCTTGACGAGGTCCAGATTCGCGATATCGCCGATCAGTTTTCCAGTCTCTGTGAACTGGTGGAGCGGCGTGAGACCATCCTCGCCTCCATCAGTGAGCAGGGCAAGCTGACGGATGAACTCAAGACAAAGATCACCAGCACCTTCGACAAAAGCGAGCTGGAAGACCTTTATCTGCCCTATAAACCCAAGCGGCGGACCAAAGCGATGATCGCCCGGGAGAAGGGACTGGAGCCGCTGGCCCAGTATCTGTGGGAACAGCAGAAACAGGCTGAGCCGCTGGCTGCACTGGCGGAAACTTGTGTGGACGCGGAAAAAGGCGTAACCACGGTGGATGAAGCCCTCGAAGGGGCACGGCACATCATCGCTGAAATGATCAGTGAAGATGCCGAGCTCCGCAAAGCCCTTCGGCAAATGGTATTCGACGAGGGAATCGTAACCAGCCGCAAGGCCCTGAATGCCGTGGATGAGCAGGAAAAGTTCAAAATGTATTACGAATACCGCGAGGCGGTAAAGACGATTCCCTCGCACCGTATGCTGGCCATCCGGCGCGGCGAAAGCGAAAAAGTCCTGTATTTCCTGATTGAATCAGATCCACTGCGTGCCATCGGAATTCTGCGCAGCCGGGTGTTGCGCACTACTGGTGACTGGACGCCGCAACTGGAACTGGCCATCGACGATGCATGGAGCCGCCTGCTGAATTCTTCCATTCAAACGGAAATTCGCCTGGAACTAAAGCAGCGCTCGGATACAGGAGCCATCCAGGTTTTCCGCGACAATCTCTACAATCTTCTTCTGTCACCACCGGCCGGTCCCATTGTTGTGCTGGGTGTCGACCCTGGCTTGCGCACGGGCTGCAAGATTGCAGTGGTGGATGAGACGGGAAAGCTTCTCGGGCATGACGTGATCTACCCCCATCAGCCCAAAAACGATGTTCAGGGTGCGGGCAAGGTGATCGAGCGTTTATTGAAGGAGTACACGGTCCGCGCGATTGCAATTGGCAACGGAACGGCATCACGGGAAACCGATAGCTTCGTGCGCAATTATCTGAGGGAGCGGCAACTCGACGGAGTTTTCACTGTCACGGTAAGCGAATCCGGCGCCAGTGTCTATTCCGCATCCGATATTGCCCGCCAGGAATTTCCTGACCTTGATCTTACCGTCCGCGGCGCAATTTCCATTGCCCGCCGCCTGCAGGACCCGCTGTCAGAGCTGGTGAAGGTCGACCCCAAAGCCATCGGCGTGGGCCAGTACCAGCATGATGTCGATCAGCGCAACTTGCAGCAATCACTGGCGGCGGTGGTGGAAAGCTGCGTGAATCGAGTGGGCGTGGACCTGAATACCTCGTCGTGGACGCTGCTGCGCTATGTCGCGGGAATCACCGAGCGGACCGCGCTGAACATCGTAACTTTCCGCAATGAAAACGGACGGTTTCGTTCGCGCGAGCAACTGCGCCAGGTTCCGGGAATTGGACCAAAAACTTTTGAACAGGCAGCAGGCTTTCTGCGCATTCGCGATGGCGAAAATCCGCTGGATCTTACGGCTGTTCACCCTGAGTCCTATCAGATCGTGGAACAGATTGCGCAGTCGCTCAATGTGCCCGTGCAGGATCTGATTAAGAATCCGCAGCTCCTCGACAAAGTGGACCGCAACCGGCTCGAAGCCGGCAGTTATACGCTGAACGATATTCTGGAAGAGCTGCGCCGGCCTGGACGCGATCCGCGAGAGAAGTTTGTGGCCCCGGATTTCCACGAACAAGTGCGGGAAATCTCCGATGTTCAGCCCAATATGGTGCTCGAAGGAATTGTCACCAACGTGACCCAGTTTGGAGCGTTCGTCGATATCGGTGTTCACCAGGATGGACTTGTGCATATCAGCGAACTCTCCAACCGCTATATCAAAGACCCATCAGAGGCGGTAAAAGCAGGCCAGATTGTCAAAGTGAAGGTGCTCAGCGTCGACAGCAAAACCAAACGTATCGCTCTCTCGATCAAAGCCCTGCAGGAGCCTGCGCAGAAATCCCCACAAAAGCGCCCTGATCGCCCGGCAAAGCCGGCGCAAAAGCCGAAAACCACAATGGAAGACAAGCTGGCGGCCCTCGGTGACAAATGGCGAGTGCATTAGTTTTATAAATCCCACAGATAACAGAACAAGAGGCAGCAATTTCCCTTTCACATCTTTACAATTAATAGTAAAGTTACGAACCTGCAATGCAATTGGTTTGGGCTCTCAGGGGGAGAGCTGTTGACTCATGAATGAACGCAGGAATTTTTTGGTCAGACGCTTCGGTCTGAAAGGCGTAGCTGTTTTTGAGGCCGTCAAAGGGATTGCCGCCCTCGTGGGCGGGGTATGGGTGCTATCACTGGTGCGCAGGCATAAGCCCCCCACTGAGGTTGCCGGGCGCATGCTTTTGTTCATGCACATAGGCCCGGAACGCCATTTTTACAATCGCGTTTTGCATGAAGCGGGAAAAATTACTCCCGGCATTCTGTGGGTCATTATTATTGGAATCCTGATTTACTCTATTGTGCGCTTTGTGGAAGCGGCTGGCTTGTGGCTGGAAAAAGAATGGGCGGAGTGGTTCGCCCTGCTCACTGGTTCCATGTATCTGCCGGTGGAACTGTATGCGATTGTGCGCCATCCCAATGGGTTCAAATGGGGCATTTTGTCTCTCAATATTCTCGTTTTGCTGTATCTGGGCTGGCTGCTGCAGGACTCCTCGAAGCGGCGCAGGCATAAAGATCAGCCAGTAACGGCTGGCGCCTGAGTCACCGACATGGCGTTTTAATTACCTGGCTTCATACACAGTCTTCCCCCCAACCACGGTGCGCATCACTTTGGTATGAAGTATTTCAGCAGGGTTGATTTTGGTGATGTCGCGGTCCAGAACTACAAAGTCGGCCAGCATGCCTTCGGCCAGCACTCCCTTTTGCGTATCGGCAAATTCCGCCCAGGCAGAACCCACAGTGTAGGCGTGAATGGCCTCAAAGATAGTGAGTTTTTGTTCGGGAAAATATTCTTTGCTTCCTGATTCGTTCCTGCGCGTCACCGCCACGTAGAGTCCGCGAAACGGGGTAATGGGTTCCACCGGATAATCCGTGCCAAACGCAAGTACTGCACCGTTGTTCAGCAGTTCCTTCCACGCATAAGAGTACCGGGCGCGCTCCCTGCCGATGCGTGATTCAGCCCAGTTCATGTCCGTGAGCAGATGATTGGGCTGCACCGAAGCGATCACGCCCAGTGACTGGAAGCGTTTGTAATCTTCCGGCGCGACTACCTGTGCATGCTCCATGCGCAGCCGGAGGTCCTGCCGGCCACTCTGCTTCTGGCCGAAGGCGAAGGCATCCAGCGCCATTCTGGCGCCGCGATCACCAATGGCATGGAAACCAATTTGAAATCCGGCGTTCATTCGCTCCGCGGTCTTTTGATTGAGGGTCTCCTGCTCATAGCGAGGCAGGCCGGAATCTTTCGCATCATCACTGTAAGGCGCGAGCATGGCAGCGGTGCCGGAGCCGAGCGATCCATCCATGAAGCCTTTCAGCATGGTGGTGTGCAGCATGGGATCTTTTTCGGCATGATGGGTCCGCATATGGGCAAGCTGATCGACCGGCGCGTCAAACGGCAGCCATTCAGCAACTCGCAAAGTCAGATTGCCTTCTGACTCAAGCTGCTCAAATATCAGAAAATCTTCCCATTGGGAATTGTCCTGGGCCGAGGTAATGCCCCACCGCGCCGCATCCTGCAAAGCCAGCTCAGCCGCTCTCCGCCGCCGTTCAGGCGAGGGGGGAGGAATCTTCCTGAGTCCTTCGCCTCTCGCGGTTTCGCGCAGAATGCCGGTGAGACCGCCCTTTTCGTCGTGATCGATTTTGCCACCCTGGGGATCGGGAGTTTGCGGCGTAATGCCCATGGCCTTCAGTGCCGCCGTATTGGCGACGGCAATATGAGTATCCACGCGGGAAAGAAGCGCGGGATGATCGCCGCTGACGGAATCAATGTCCTGCCGCGTAGGCAGTTTTTGATCTGTCCAGAGCGTATTGTCCCACCCGCTGCCCTGCAGCCATTCTCCGGGCGCAGACTTTTTAGCATGTTCGGCGATGCGCTGCAGCATCTCCGGCAGTGATTTGACTCCCACCAGATCGATGTTCAGTTTTTCCATACCGGCCATGGCCAGGTGCGTGTGAGCATCATTGAAGCCGGGCATTACAAAGTGTCCGCCGAGATCCGCGATCTTTGTTTTAGATCCCTTGAATCGTGAAGCGTCACTGTTGCTGCCCACCCAGATAATGCGGCCATCCCTGACTGCCAAAGCGCGGCCCTGGGCGGCTGGCTCAAATTCGAGGGGACTTGTATGACCACCTGTCTGCCGGGTGGTTCCGGTATAAATATTGCCGTTGGTGAAGATTACATCTGCGGTAATTGCGGGGGTTTGCGAAAAACCAGTGCTTGCCATCGCTAACACCATACACAACACGAGCAGTTTTTTCATTCGTTCACTCCGGTAAGAGTCAGCAGGGTCAGCAAAATCCGTTTCAATCCCAGGTCGCGATGGGTGCAGTCGAACCATTCGCGCAGGGTATGCGCTCCGCCACCATCACCACCAGCGCCTAAGGTCGTGGCTTCCCTGCCCAGCGCGAGCGGGATATTGGCGTCCGTGGATGCTATCCGGGGAAACGATTTGATGCCCAGATGCGCGTCCACCGCTCGCACCACTTGCAGCATGCGCGCATCGGCAGGCAGCTCGGATGCCGGACGGTCGCCAATTGACTTAATACTGAAAGCGATTCTTCCACCGGCTGCGCCGTAGCGCCAGGAAAGAGGAAGATCACTCCATACCGACGCCACCACTTCGCGCAGCAGATCTTCCAGCCTCTGCAGCTCATTCATGGAGGCCGAGCGCAGGTCCACTCGGGCCGTGGCCGATTCGGGAATTGAGTTGACTGACGTACCGCCCTGAATGGCGCCGACATTAAATGTGGTTCGTGGAGATTTCGGAACCTCTACTTCACTAAAGCGGGCCAGAGCGCGCGCCAGCAGCACGATGGGATTGGGAATACCAAAGTCGCTCCAGGAATGGCCCCCGGGCCCCTGAAAAGATACTTCGAATCGTCTGCTGCCCAAAGCGTGGGTAACGTAGGAATCCGTGCCTGCACCGTCGAGGACGAGAAGACTGGCAATGGCGTGGCTCCACGCAGGATCGGCAAAAATATGCCTCATACCACGCAGATTGCCTTCACCTTCTTCGCCTACATTGCCAATAAAAACGATATTGATGGCCGGGCGAATCCGCGCATTCCTGAGCGCCGACGCTATGGCCAGCATGGCCACGACTCCGGCGGCATTGTCACTGATTCCGGGAGCATAAAGCCGGCTGCCATCTTCTCGGGATTCAAGCCGCGTGCCTGCGGGAAACACGGTGTCCAGATGCGCGCTTACGCCAATCAAAGGCGCGGCATTGTCGTCATAAAGCAGTCCAAACACATTCCCCAGTTCATCACGCCGCACCCTATGGAGTCCCAGAGAGGTGAAACGCTGGAACAACCATTCGCTGCGCAGCGCTTCTCCGAAAGGCGGAGCGGGAATCTCGGCCAGTTCCATCTGCCAGCGGCGCAGTTCCATCTCCTGCTGGTGAAGGCAGATCATTGCGGCATGGGTGGCCCGCATTTCGGCAATGCGGGCCACTTCCTGCTGTGGCTTCAGGTAGCCAATGGATTCAGAAACTGGACCTCGGGTAGGCATTCGTTTCAACCCGATACTATAACGCGGACGGAGCAGATGAAATGAACGAAAAAAAAGAAGCGGCCACCAGTGGCCGCTTCATATCTGGAAACAAACTTCAGACAGGTTATTTAGGTGTAGTGCTGCCGGTGTTGGCGTCCGTGCCGCCCTTTTTATGCTTTTTGCCGCCTTTGTGGTGGTGATGCTTTTTGCCTTTGGCGGAGGTGGTAGTGTCGGGGGCAGTGCTGCCGCCTGTCGTCGCCTGCGCAACAGCCAAAGTTCCGCCCAGGACCAGCATACAGATAAGAGTGAATAACTTCTTCATGGAGTCTCCTTGAAAAAAATCAGAATGTAATCACGTAAACCCGCCCGCAAATAAATAGTTGCGGAGCATGAGAGCCGGTACAAAAAAACGGCCCTCTCAAGGTTTGCAACGGGCTAAATATTAGCAGAGACTCCGCTGCAACACGACAGAATTTCTGCTTCCGTCAGACAGCGGTCCGAAGCTTTGGCCCGCTGAAAAATACGCTCCACCAGCTCTGGCGATGCGGCCATCCCTTTGCGCTCCAGCCAGAAGATTACGTTCGACTTCCCGCTCATAGGACCAATATCGATGATTTGTTCGAGACCAAAGTAATGTGAGGGAACACCAGAGTACACGGTGTTGGCCAGCTCCGTTTCGCCTTTTTTGAAAGCTTTGATCACAGCCGCTGCGTGAACACCGGTGGCCGTACGAAAGGCGTCTTCTCCCAGTACCGGATAATTTCGCGATATGGGCACGCCGGTTGCCTCGGATACGGTCATGCAGTACTCCCGAAGTTTAGTCAGGTCCTGATCAGCCCAGGGCTGGGCGTCCATCAGCTTAAGATTGACCAGCATTTGGTCCATTTGCGTATTACCCACACGCTCCCCGATGCCAATGGCGGTTCCATGCACACAGTTCGCACCTGCCGCCAGAGCGGCCAGTGAGTTCGCCACCGCAAGTCCGCGGTCGGAATGTCCATGCCAGTCTACGCGGATTTTTTCTCCGGAAGGCTTGACCACGTTCTCCAGAACAAAATGAACCAGGGCCTGGACGCCTGCGGGTGTGGCATGGCCGACGGTATCGCAAATGACGATTGCCGAGGCTCCGCAATTAATGGCTGTAGTGTAAAGCTGTTTGACTGTCTCGGGATCGCAGCGGGAAGTGTCTTCGGTCACATACATGACCTCCAGCCCCAGCGATTTGGCGAAGGTGACTGCTTTTTCCGTGGTGCGAAGGAGAAAATCCGGGGTCCAGTCTTCTGCATAGCGGCGAATGGGGCTGGAGCCGATAAAAGCCGCCACTTCCATCCTTATTCCAACGCGCTGTGCAATTTCCGCCACCGGGCGAATGTCATTCTCGTGGGTGCGGGCCGCACAGTTCGGTTTGATCTTCATCCTGCACGAGACGATCTCTCGCGCAAGTCGCTCGGCATCGGCCACAGCTCGCGGACCGGCCCCAGGCAGACCAATGTCGAGCATGTTGATGCCCAGGTCTTCCATCAGGTGAAGAATCCTGAGCTTGTCTTCAATACAGGGGTCCTTTACCGAAGGAGACTGCAGGCCATCGCGCAGCGATTCGTCATCCAGCAGCACCGGGCCAGCGGGCTTGAGGCCGGCTCCGTCAACCGTGTTCCAGTCGTAAATCAGTTCTGAGTTTTTGAAAGGCACGAATGCTCCTGAACTTGATCCTGCAAAAATTTTACTCTTACAGGGGCTTTCGGCGCAGAAATGCGCGCGCGCTTTTCAACCCTCCCTTGAAGCGATGGACCAGTCCCCCTGAGAACAACATATCAATAAAACCTGCCATTTGTGTGGCAAAAACCGGACCATAGCCGTACCACCACAGTTTTTTGATGCCCGGAGCGAGGTCTGAATCCACATACCGGGGCCAGACCATTTCTTCCAGCCCGAACCGGCCATGAGTGCGTCCGATTCCGCTGGCCTTGATGCCTCCGTGGGGCGCTTCGCTCAGGCCAAAGCAGGAGATTACGTCATTGACCATCACCGTACCGGCCTCAATATGATGCGCCATGGCCTCGCCCCGCTTGCGATTGCGGGTCCACACGCTGGCAGCCAGTCCGAATTGTGAGTCGTTGGCCAGGGCCACGGCTTCATCCTCGGTCTTAAAACTGTGAACCGGCAGTACCGGACCGAAGGTTTCTTCCCGCATGATCCGCATGGAATGAGTTACATCGGCCAGGATCGTGGGCGCATAAAAGTTGGGGCCGAGTTCCGGCAGAGGCGTTCCTCCGGCAAGGAGACGCGCGCCCTGGGCAATGGCCTCTTCCACCTGCTCACGGACTACTTTGAGCTGGCGCTCACTGATAAGTGGACCTATATCGGCTGTATTTTCCGTACTACCGACTCGCAGACTGGACGTTTTTTCCACGCACAGATCCAGAAACCTTTTACAGATGGATTCATGCACATAGCAGCGCTCCACCGAAAGGCAGGTTTGCCCGGCATTCATGAAGGCGCCCCAGACGGCGGCGCTCGAAACCACGTCCAGATCGGCATCCTCCAGCACTATCATTGGGTCCTTGCCGCCCAGTTCCAGCACAACAGGCAGCAGCCGTGAGGCGGCAGATACTGCTACGCGTTTCCCGGTAGCAACGCTGCCGGTAAACACCAGCTTGTTGATATCGGATTGCAAGAGGGCCTCGCCGGTGGCGCCTTCACCGGTTATTACTTGAAGCAATGCAGAGCTGAGTCCCGCTTCCAGCAGCAGTCTCTGCAATTCGAGGGCAGAAAAAGGCGTAAATTCTGAAGGTTTGAGGACCACCGCATTTCCAGCAATCAGAGCCGAAAGCGCTTCCGTGGACGGAATACTGAACGGATAATTCCACGGACTAATGATGCCGATCACGCCCCAGGGTTCCCGCAGCAGCATTCCGCGCTTCAGCTTCATGGCAGGATTTGCATGGGGAATGTGTTCCGGCCGCAGAAGTACCGGGGCATGGCGCAGCAAGAACTCAACCGCGTCCAGCACAACCAGAATTTCCGTGGACAAAGCTTCAACCCGGGGTTTGCCCGTTTCACGGCTGATGACCTCTGCAATCCGGTTTTTTTGTCCGGCAAGAAGCTGCTGAAAACGCCGGAGGACTTGCATTCGTTCGCGAAGGGGCGTTGCCGCCCATTCTGGCTGTGCCTGCCGGGCCTGGACGACCACTGTGGAAACTTCTGCAGCGCTTAAGACCGGAACAAAACCCACGGTTTGCTGCGTGGCAGGATTGCGGACTTCAATCTGCCGAAGGATAACTTCCGCGTGTGCGGCGTTCATGCCCCGTATTCTACGCTCACCAGCACCAAACCGCTTGCCGGGGCCGTGGCTGCCGCTGCCGAGCGGTCGCGCAGTTCAAGAATGCGCCAGATGTCGCCTGCACTCAGGCCGCCCTTGCCCACCAGCAAAAACGTGCCTACCAGGTTCCGCACCATGTGGTGCAAAAAGCCATTGCCCCGGACTGTATAAGTCAGTTCCTGTCCGCAACGCCGCCATACCGAGGAATAAATGGTGCGCACATTACTGACTTCAAGACCTTCTTTGCGGCTTTCCGGGTCAACTGCGGCAAACGATGTGAAGTCGTGCTCGCCGGTCACTGTGTCCGCGAATGCCGCCATTTTGTCCTCATCCAGCGGAAAGGGATGGTGATAGACATAGCGTGCAAGAAAGGGAGAGCAGATTTCACCGCGATAGATTCGGTATTGATAGGTCTTGGCCGTGGCCGATCTGCGCGCATGAAACTCTGGAGCAACTTCCTCTGCCGTCAGTATGCGAATTGCGTCGGGCAAAAGATGATTAAGCGCCTTGCGCAGATTTTCCGCTGGAATCGGCGATTGAAGGTCCACCGTGGCGACCTGCGCCAGCGCATGCACCCCGGCATCCGTTCGTCCCGAACCCTGTGGAAGCGTTTTTTCTCCAGTCAGGCGTTCGATGGCATACATTAAAGTACCCTGGATAGTGGGTCGATCCGGCTGAATCTGCCAGCCGGCGAAATCGTGGCCATCATAGGCCAGGGTCAGTTTGAAATTGCGATGCAAATTGGTTACCTAACACTTTTTTACAGCGAAACGCTTCTGAAGCCGATATACTATCGAGTTTCCGCCTGCACACACCATTATTGTTTATCTTTTCGGAACCATGAATGCGACTCTTTCGTATTAAAGGTGACGAAAAGAGGGTTTCCAGGTCAGATTAACAGTCACTCAATCGTCCGGGAGAAATAAAGAATGTCTGTAGCCCTTATGTTGCAAGGTTCATTCCGAAAGATACTATCTGCCATTTGTTTGCTTACGGTTTCCGCGATGGCGCAGCAGAGTGTAACCCAGTCGCAGACGCCGCTCCCCAGCGCTCCGGAGCCGAAGCTGCCTTCGCCGACCCATGTGGATTATTCGAAGCCGGCAAACTACTGGCCTAATCCAGCCGCGCCATATCTGGAGCGCACAGTCCCGCCGCCGACTTTTGCCAATGCTCCGCGCGTTGATGAACTGATAAAAAACGGCAAACTTTATCTTTCCATGAATGATGCAATTGCTTTGGCGCTGGCGGACAACCTCGATATTGCCATCGCGCGTTTTAACCTGCCCATTGCCGATACCGATATCCTGCTCACCAAGGCGGGAGGCTCTCCGCGTGGCGTGAATACAGGGGTCGTCCAGGGTACGCCGGGTGGCGCCGGAACCGGAGTCGCGGGTGGGACTGGTGGTGGCGCGGGTGGAACCAGCACGGGCGCGGGCGGCGCCGGCGCCGGCGCATCGGGCATTGTGCTATCGGCCACTGGCGCCGGACCGGCACCCGACAGTTTTGATCCGGTCGTGAGCGGCACGCTCAGCTTCGAACGCGCCAAATTTCCGCTTTCCAACATAGTCACCACCGGAACAAATAACCTGTCGCAAAATTCGACAACCGGTAACTTTACTTATTTTCAGGGTTTCTCGCCGGGTACTTCCCTCACCTTCACTTACGACAACAACCGGCAGACAACGAACAGTCTTTTCAGCACGCTCAATCCCGTACTCAATTCGACCTTCCGCGCGACCATCCGGCAGCATCTGTTGCAGGGATTCGGCCCGAGCATTAATACTCGACTGATCCGTCAGGCGAAAAACACAAAAAAGATTACGGAAGAATCCTTCCGGCAGCAGGTGATTGTTACGGTCGGCCAGATCCAGAATCTTTACTGGGACCTGGTGAACGCTTACGAAGATGTAAGAGTAAAAGAACGCTCCCTGGCTCTGGCCCAGAAAACGCTTTCCGACAATCGCAAGCAGGTAGAAATTGGCACCCTGGCGCCTATCGACATTGTCCGGGCGCAGAACACGGTCTCTACCGCGGAGCAGGACCTGATCGTCTCCAGGACCAATCTGCAGCTCCAGCAGTTACAGATGAAAAATGCGATCACGCGCAGTTTGCCTTCGAACTCTCCCGTGACGCAGGCTGAGGTCGTACCGACGGATACGGTCCAGATTCCGGACCAGGAAAACCTTCCCAGCGTTGACGACCTGATGAAACAGGCACTGGTCAATCGTCCGGACTACATCGAACAGAAGATCAATTTGGAAAACAGCGCGATCGGCCTGAAGGGCGCAAAAAATGGATTGTTGCCGACTGTGGACCTGGTGGGCTTCTACGGAGCTGCAGGCCTTGCAGGTGTGCAAAATCCAGCATTCAAGGGACTTCCCCCTGGAAGCATACCTTCCACGGGCTTTCTCGACGCCGACAACAACCTGTTCAATTCCAGCGCGCCCGACAAAGGTGTGGCCATCAACATCAATGTTCCCATTCGCAATCGGGCGGCTCAGGCTGTCCAGATTCGCGCACAACTCGAGTATCGCCAGGCTGAACTTCACGTAAAGCAGCTTGAAAACCAGATTGCCATCCAGATCCGCAATGACACCTTCGCCGTGGAGCAGAACCGCGCTCGCGTGGCGGCCGCACGCCAGGCGCAGGAGCTTGCCGCGCAGACGCTGGACGCTGAACAGAAAAAATATGCACTCGGCGCTTCCACCTACATTCTTATCCTTCAGGACCAGCGCGATCTGGCCCAGGCTGAATCCAATACGGTTGCAGCGATGACCAACTATGCAAAATCGCGTGTGACCCTGGACCAGGATACGGCCGAGCTTCTGGAGCGAAACAACATCAAACTGGATGAAGCGGTGACCGGAGCAGTAAAAACCCTACCCAGCGTGCCGGGAGCGGTGCCGAATACGGGCGTGCAGGAAAATCAGGCGACGCCACCACCAGCAGCGCCTCCATCACGATAAAGTAAGTCACGACTACACGAGATGCCCCGGCTGCAGGTCAGCCGGGCTGTTTTTTGGCTGGCTGTTTACAATCCTGTATCCTTCCGCACATGACTCTTTCCGTCTGCATTATTACGTTGAATGAAGAAACCAACCTCGCGCGAACGCTGGAAAGCGTAAAGCAAATTGCTGATGAAATCATCGTAGTAGACTCCGGCAGCACGGACGCGACCGTAAGCATTGCGCAGTCTTACGGCGCAAAAGTTTTTGTTGAACCGTGGAAGGGATTTGCGCCGCAAAAAAATTCTTCCCTGGCCAGGGCGAGTCACGACTGGATTCTCTCGCTCGATGCCGACGAAGAGGTCAGCCAGGAACTCGCCACGAGCATACAGCGGCTGCTTAAGTCAGGAGAAACGGCGCCCCGATTCGATGGCTATCGCATGGCCCGCAGAAACATGTACCTGAATCGCTGGATCAGGCGCAGCGGATACTATCCCGACCGCAAGCTAAGACTTATCAAAAGAGGCGCGGCGGAATTTGAGCTTCGTGCCGTCCACGAAGACATGAAAATGGCAGTACCCACCGGTCTGCTCGAAGGCGACCTGATTCATCACGCCTACCCCCGGCTCGAGAATTTTATCGAACATGCCAACCGTTATTCGTCACTGGGCGCCGAAATGACCGTCGCGCAAAAAAAAGCAGGCTTCAGCCTGATAAATATCGTCCTTCGCCCGCTGGTGCGTTTTATCTATGGCTATTTTTTTCGGGGCGGATTTCTGGATGGTCCGGAAGGCCTGCTGGTCCACATAACGCACGCCTCTTATGTAAGCTGGAAGTATGCCAAAGCCTGGGAGCTGTCACGGAATAAAGATTCAATGTGCGGATAGATATACTTGGTTTTACTTGTGTGGCGGCGGCAGAATTCGGAAGAGGCAGGGCGGTGGCAAACAGGGCTGATGCGCCGCGTTTGCACGCTTGCATTTTTTCTCTGTACACTTTACTCCGCCTCACCGGGGCAGCGTGAAGACTGGCTTCCCGTTACTGCGCTGGACTGGCAGACCAAAGATGTACCTGGGGACGCTGGAGCACCTGCTATTCAGCTTTACTATGCGGATTTCCGAGATGACAGCCGCCAGCATCAGTTCATTTACAGCCGCGTCAAGGTCCTCACCGAACAGGGCCGCAGGTTTGCAGATATGGAAATCCCCGTTCCTCCCCATGCGTACCTTACAGAACTAAAGGCTCGCACCCTTCATGCGGATGGATCAATTGTTGAGTTCCGTGGCCGGCCGTTTGAAAGAATTGTTCGTCAGACGCTGGACTCAAAAACGGTAGTCGAAAGCTTTACCTTTCCGGCGGTCACGGCGGGCAGCATTCTTGAATACAAGTACAGCTATTCCTGGGACAAATATCTCGCGGACAAAATATGGGAGATTCAGCACGAGCTGTACACGGTGAAGGAAAGTTTTTCCATCCGTCCGTTTACCGGTCCGCTGAACGGAACGAAGCATTTTGAAGACGAGGTGCAGCTTTCATATGTTTACTCCAACCTGCCCGAGGGAGTGAAGCCCAAAGATACCGGTGCGCTGGTGGAACTGGAGGTGGAGCGCATTCCTGCATTCAAACCAGAGGAATCCATGCCTCCTCCGGACAACTACCGGGCGCTGGTTCGGTTTTTCTACGGCGGCCGCGAAATTTCATCTCCCGATGCTTTCTGGCAGGACCACGCACGGGACTGGTTTTCAGAAACCGAGCGTTTCGTCGGCAGCCATCCGGAGATCAGGAAAACTGCGACGGAAGCGGTGGAATCCGAGACTGATCCCGAAAAAAAGCTGAGAAAGCTCTATGCTCGCGCTCAGGAGGTCAGAAATTTGAGTTTTGAACGCCCGCGCACACGCTCCGAGGGAAGAGCGGAAGACCTGCATCCCAACCGGAATGCAGCCGACGTCGCCATTCACGGTTATGGCTCCGCAAATGATATTGCCAGATTCTTTGTGGCCCTCGCCCGCAGTTCCGGATTTGAGACAGATATTTTGCGGGCTTCCAGCCGCAAAGATTTCGTCTTTGACGCTAACTTTCTCTCCGCAGGCCAACTTGAGACCGAACTGGCTGTGGTGAAAGTGGATGGCAAAGACATCTTCCTTGATCCCGGAACCAGGTTTTGTCCATTTGGTCTGGTCCACTGGACACACACGTCGGTTCCGGCACTTAAGTTAAACAGGACTGGAGGTATGTTTGTAGTCGTTCCCACCCCGGCTGCGGATAAGTCGATCCGAAGACGGTCCGTTACCGCCACGCTTAAAAATGATGGCACGCTGGCAGGAGAGATCACACTAGACCTCAAAGGCGGCAGCGCCCTGCAATCACGGCTTGAGGCGCTGGAAACAGATGAAGCTGGAAAGCTGACAATACTGGAAGATGCTCTTGGCGACTGGCAGACTGGCCCGGTAAAGCTGAATCTGAGAGACACCGATGGGTGGGACCTCTCCGAGACTTCCCTGCTGGCGCATTTCACCTTCGAGATACCGGAGTATGCCAAACCCAGCGGCAAACGCCTGCTGATGCCCGCGGCCCTGTTTCACACGAAACCAGACACAGCTTTTGCCCATGCGGAGAGGAAGTATCCAGTCTATTTTCCTTATACTTTTGAAGAAATAGACAAAGTGGACATACAGCTCCCCGATGGCTTCTATCCGGACACACTCCCGGCCAGCCGGGATGAAAAGCTTGAGTCAGCGCGTTTTATTACGCAGCGGACAGAACAGAATGGACACGTCGTTCTGTCACGGGCACTGGTCGTAAACTCAATCTATTTTCCACCGGAAAACTATCGTCAACTCAAAGGCTTTTTTGACCGGCTGCGGCTTGCCGACGAAGAGCAAAGCATCCTGATCTCCGGGGAACGAACGAAATGAATTGGCCATGTTCCGGCCCTCGGTTCATACAAAATCACTTTATATGCAAATTTGCTGGCCTAACCCAGCGACTTTGGTGTATATACAATGACTGACCCAATAATCTTACTTCGAAATATTACTCTTAAGTGCCAGAGAGGTGTCTGTGCGTCTGCGATGTGTATATTTGCTGCTTGTTTCCTGCATGGTTTGTTTTGGTACAACCTGGGGCCAGAAAGAAGACTGGCTGCCCATTACGCCAAAGGACCTGGAGATTAAAGAAGTTCCTGGAAGCCCTGGCGCACCGGCAATCCAGCTTTATTATGCACAGTACATCAATGACAACGATGGCACGACCTTTTATTACAACAGAATCAAAATACTCACAGAAAAAGGCCGCCAGCCCGGATCGGACGGATATGCTGACGTGGAAATCCCGCTTCTCACCGGTTTTTCCATTAGTGGACTGAAGGCCCGCACGATCCATCCTGATGGCAAGATCACTGATTTTTCCGGCAAGCCTTTTGAAAAAACCCTTATCAAGGGCAAAGGCATCAAGATACTGGCCAAAACCTTTACCATGCCGGAAGTAACGGTGGGCAGCATCATCGAATACAAATACAAGATAAACACACCGGACGGGGTGGTGTACAACAGCTCTTGGGACATTCAGCATAATCTGTTTACCGTTCAGGAAAATCTGGTATTCAAAGCTTATGAAGGCCGCCTAAGGACCGAAGACGGAAGTTCCCAGCTTTCCTACACCACGGTTCATCTCGATAAAAAACCAGTGCTTAAGGGAACTACGGTAACGCTCGATCTGGAAAATGTGCCTGGGTTCGCGAGCGAAAGCTTTATGCCGCCAGAAGCCATATATAAACCACAGGTCAATTTTTTCTATGGCGGATCGGAATTATCTTCTGCCGATAAATTCTGGCAGAAGAATGGGGAGCGCTGGACTGAGTCCGCGGAGCACTTTATTGGCAACCATCGCGAGATGCGGGAGACTGCGGCCCAAGTGCTCGGGGCAGAAGCAGATCCCGGGCAAAAACTTCGTAAACTCTATGCGCGCGCGCAGCAGATAAGAAATCTGGCGTATGAACGCGACCGTACCGAGCAGGAGCTGAAGAAAGAAAACATTAAAAATAATGAAAACGTCGTGGACGTGCTCCAGCGCGGGTACGGAAATCGCGGGGAGATTACTCTTTTCTTTATCGCGCTTGCCCGGGCCGCGGGGTTCGATGCCTCTGTACTGAGGGTTTCCAGCCGGAGTGAGAGGTTTTTTGATAAAAATTTGCCGGACAGCCGGCAGCTTGATTCCGATCTTGCCGCGGTATTCATCGAAGGGCGTGATCTCTATTTGGATCCAGCGACAAAATTTTGCCCTTATGGGCTCGTGCGGTGGAATCGCACTTCAACGGCCGCGCTCAAGCTGGGTAAAAATGGAACGACGTTCCTTAACATTCCACCAGCGAGACAGGACAAGGCTGTGATTGCCCGGACCGCAAAAATTTCCGTGGATGGAGACGGAACGCTTACCGGAACTCTGGATGTGAGTTTTCAGGGAGGCGAGGCGCTGGAACACAGGCTGGACGCACTGGGAACCGATGAAGCGGGTAAAAAGAAAAATCTTGAAGACGAAGTGAAAGGCTGGCTCCCCAATGGCGCCGTGGTAGCCATGACGGGTGCTCAGGGCTGGGATGCCACCGATGATCCGTTGACGGTGCACCTGACGATACAAGTGCCATCCTTTGCCTCTGTTGCGGGAAAACGGCTTTTAATGCCTTCCTATTTGCTCCAGTCGAAACAAAAGGACGCATTCAAGAACGCCGAACGGAAATATCCTGTCTATTTCGCCTATGCTTTCGCGGAACTGGACAACGTGTCCATACAAATTCCCTCGGGATATTCGCTGGAGGGCACACCTGCCCAGCAGGACGCCAATCTTCCTTATGCGAAGTATCAGGTATTCAGTAAAGTTGAGGGAGCGCGATTGGTAACACAGCGCGCGCTGCTGCTGAATGGTGTTTATTTTGACCTGACGAAATACAAGGAGTTGAAGGATTTCTTCGGCAAGGTACAGGCGGGTGATGAGCAGCAGGCTGTTTTGCGGGCGGGAGGAAACGTCAATGATAAAAAAGGCGAGTAGCGTTGTTATTTTTCTGTTTGTACTCACACTGTTTCCAGCAAACGCCCATGCCGGCGTACCGGACTGGCTGCGCAATGCCGCTCAACAACCGGTAAAGAAGTACGCTGATGATGTGGATGCGGTTGTTTTGCTCCAGGAGACAGAGACCACGGTCAAAGACAACGGAGAAACGATTACCCATGAACGCCGCGTGATCAAAGTTCTTCGCCCCGCTGGCCGGGAAGCGGCGGTCCAGGGCGTTGCCTTCGATGAGGAAACCAGGCTTGGCTACTTTAAAGGCTGGAGTATCAGCACCAGCGGCCAGGAATATGAGGCGAAAAAGGACGATATTTTCGAAGTATCCGGAGGCGAAGGGTACGAGATTTATTCGGATTCCAAAGTCAAAGCCATGCGCATTCCCGGCGTGGATGTCGGTACAGTTGTAGGCGTGGAATGGGAGCAGAAACGCCATCCTTATACCTTTGAGGACCAGTGGTATTTCCAAAGCTCGAGGCCGGTGGAGCGCGCCCGTTTTGTTCTTCACATTCCATCCGGCTGGGAATACCGCGCAGCCTGGCTTCACTATGCAGAACAAGCCCCCGTGATACAGGGAGGGACTTCCGTCTGGGAACTGACGGATATTCAGCGAATCGAAAGCGAAGCCGAGATGCCGCACGCGCGTGCGCTCGCAGGCCAGTTGGTTGTAACTTATTTTTCTGAAAAGACGAAAGGCCGCACCTACTCAAGCTGGGCTGATTTTGGCGCCTGGTATTCTCAGCTTACGATCAACTCGCGTGACCCTTCACCTTCCCTGCAGCAAAAAGTGCAGGAACTGGCCCCGGCATCAATGCCCGTCCTCGAGAGAGTCAAGGCGCTGACGCGGTTTGCGCAGCAGGACATACGCTATGCCGCCATTGAGATCGGAATTGGCGGTTATCAGCCTCATCCCGCGAGCCAGATATTGAACAGCCGCTATGGCGACTGCAAGGACAAAGCCACGATTCTGAGCGCGATGCTGGCGCAGATCGGAGTTAAGTCCTACTACATACTGATACACACGGACCGGGGGATTTATACAGAAAAGACCCCCCCGACGAATGGTTTTAATCACGTCATTCTTGCAATCCAGTTGCCGCCGGCCAGTTTCAGCGAAGCCATGCCGGCCCTGTATCAGCATAAACAACTGGGCAACCTGCTGATCTTCGATCCCACATCCACGGTGGTTCCCTTCGGCCAGATTCCATACTATGAACAGGACAATTACGGCCTTCTGGTCCATGAGCAGGAAGGCGAACTGATTCATTTGCCACTCAGCAAAGCCGAACTGAACCGCATCACGCGCACCGGCAAACTCGCGCTGCTCCCGGACGGGTCCATGAAAGGCGAAATCGTCGAAGTGCGTACCGGCAGCCAGGCCGCTGAAAGCCGGGCTACGTTCGGGCGGCAGACCATTGCCGATCGCCGCAAAAATCTGGAGCAGTACCTGGGGCATATGATCGGCAGCTTCCAGCTGGACAGCGTGGAAGCCGACAATCTGGAGAGTATCGATAAGGACCTGGTGATCCGTTACAAATTCAGCGCACAGCATTACGCCAAGAGCGCCGGGCCGCTTCTTTTGGTCCGTCCGCGGGTCCTGGGAGAAAAGCTGGGCGCTCTGGACAGCACCAAACCGCGCCACTACGCCTATTCCTTTGACGCGCCCACTCTGCAAACCGATTCTTTTGAGTTTAGTTTGCCCGATGGCTACAAAATTGATGAACTGCCGGACGCTGCCAAAGCCAGTTTTGCTTTTGGCGAATACAGCAGCAAAATCGAGAGCACGGGAACCTCACTGAAGTACAGCCGTGAATACAGGATCAATGCCACCAGTATTCCGGCGGACCGGATTGGCGATCTCACCAAATTCTTTCATCAAATTAATACCGACGAAAAGAATATGGCGGTGCTGAAGAAAGCCAATTAGCGTAAATTCCGGGCAGTTGAGGGCCAATCGCTGCCGGCGGCAGGCAGAAACTTAAAAGAATTGAGACTTGCCGCTGGTTTTCATCATCTTCTATGATGGTAGAACTCTTATGGCAGATCAACTCGAACGTAAGCAACAGAGCAGCGTAGCCGAAAATCCAATCGCCGACGTTTTTGACGGGCGGCATCCTGCTGAGTCAGAAAAACACTGGGCAGAAACCACACTGGCCTCGACTCTGGAGAAAGCCCCGGAGAAACCGATTGGCGCGCCGACCGACGTCAACATTGACGAACACGGTAATGCCCGCTTTACCACGATCAGCGGCGTTCCCATACGGCGGCTCTACACTCAGGCCGATCTGCCGAAAGACTGGTCTTACGAGAAATATCTTGGCTATCCGGGACAGCCGCCCTACACGCGCGGCATACACGCCAGCGGATACCGAGGCAAGCTTTGGACCATGCGCCAGTTCTCCGGCTTTGCTTCGCCGGAAGAGACCAATGAGCGCTACAAATATCTGCTGGCCAGCGGTGGCGGCGGACTTTCAGTGGCCTTCGACCTGCCCACACTGATGGGCTATGACTCCGACCATGCGGCCAGCGAAGGCGAAGTGGGCAAGTGCGGAGTGGCCATTGATTCGCTCGAGGACATGGAAATCCTTTTCAACGGGATTGATCTCGAGAAAATCACAGTTTCCATGACTATCAATTCGCCGGCCTCCGTGTTGTGGGCTATGTATCTGGTGGTGGCGGAAAAGAAGGGCGCGGACTGGAAGAAGGTTTCCGGCACTCTGCAGAACGACATTCTGAAGGAATACATCGCGCAGAAGGAATACATCTATCCGCCGCGGCCTTCCATGCGGCTGGTGATCGACACTTTTGAGTTTGGCTCCAAATTTACGCCCAGATTCAATACCATCTCGATCAGCGGATACCACATTCGCGAAGCAGGGTCCACGGCCTTACAGGAGCTGGCTTTCACCATCTATGACGGCGTGGAATACGTTGAGTGGGCGCGCCGCCGCGGTCTGGACGTAGACGAGTTCGGCCCCCGCCTCAGCTTCTTTTTCAATTCCCACAATGATTTCTTTGAAGAAATCGCCAAATTCCGGGCATCGCGCAAAATCTGGCATCGCCTGATGAAAGACCGCTTTGGCGCAAAGAGCGAGCGTACTCGCCTTATGCGTTTCCACACGCAGACCGCCGGCGTGTCCCTGACTGCACAGCAGCCCATGAACAATATTGCGCGCGTGGCGATCCAGGCTCTGGCCGCCGTGCTTGGCGGAACACAGTCACTGCACACCGATTCCTATGATGAAGCCCTGGCCCTGCCTACGGCCGAAGCGGCGCGCATCGCACTGCGGACGCAGCAGATCATCGCCTATGAATCCGGAGTTACCAATACAGTTGATCCGCTGGGCGGATCGTACTTTGTCGAGAAGTTCACGCTGGACATGGAAAAAGGCGCCTTCGATTATTTTGACCGTCTCGATGCCATGGGCGGCATGGTCAAGGCGATTGAGCTGGGCTTTCCCCAGAAAGAGATCGCCGAGGCTTCCTACCAGTTCCAGCGAGCTGCCGAAGCCAAAGAAAAGATCATTGTCGGCTCGAATGATTTTATTATCGAAGAAAAATCGATGGAGACGCTCTACATCGATGATTCCGTGGCCGAGCACCAGACCAAAAAACTCAAAGAGCTGCGCGACCGCCGCGACAATCAGGAAGTTACGCGCCGCCTGGAAGCTTTAAAGCGCGCCGCGGCACAGGAGCCGGTGGTGCGGACAGATGGTCACATCAGTGACGCTAACACTATGCCTTACATCATTGACTGCGTCCGCGCGTATGCGACCGTAGGAGAGATTTGCGACGCTCTAAGGGAAGTCTATGGCACGTATGAAGAAGTAAGCATCACTTAACGCAAGCAGCAGCACATCGCCAGAGCTGAAGTGAAGCGGCCGCCCCCGGATACCCCTGAGGCGGCCGTCGCATCTTAAAGATGTAATGACTCTCCAGGGAATCAAGCGCGCTCTCTGGCGCACTTATCAGGACGTTTTGCGCAATCACACGCTGCAAATGGCAGCTGCTCTCTCATACTATTTTGTTATTTCGCTGTTCCCTGCTCTGATTTTTCTTTCCGCCGTGGTCTCCTATCTGCCGATTCCCAACTTGTTCAATCAGGCACTCGCACTAATGGGCACGTTCGTGCCGGCGGACAGCATGGGGCTGGTGCGACGGGTGCTCTCCGACGTGATTACACCTTATCGCGGCACCCTGCTTTCCTTTGGTCTGCTGGCCACACTCTGGGCGGCTTCCGGAGGAGTCTCCTCCGCAATAGAGGCACTGAATATCGCCTATGACGTGGAGGACAACCGTCCGTTCTGGAAGACCCGTCTGCTGGCTATTGGGCTAACCTGCCTGATTGGGACACTCCTGCTCACGGCACTGGCAGTGATGATCGTGGGCCCTCAGTTCGGCGACTGGCTGGCGGCGCGAGTGCATCTCAACTGGCTGTTTGCGGCCGCATGGCCATTTATCCACTGGGTTGTAGCCGTAGGGTTTACCGTGCTGGCGATTGAGGTCCTTTATTATCTGGGCCCCAATGTAAAACAGCGCTTCACGGCCACACTGCCGGGAGCACTGCTGGCCGTGGCGTGCTGGCTTGGCCTCTCGTATGCGCTGGGACTCTACTTCCGCAGCTTTGCCAATTTCAATAAGACTTACGGCACCCTCGGCGCGGCCGTTGCTCTCATGGTCTGGCTCTACTGGACCAGCTTTGCCATGCTGCTGGGCGCAGAACTGAATGCCGAACTGGCCAAAGAGAGCGACGCCGGTAAGATCCCCAAAAATAAAAAAGAAGATGATAAAGATACGAGCGAGGCGAAACGGCTGGACCTGGCAGCGTGAAAGGCAGCCTTGGTTTCAGCCCTGAAAAAGCTTGCAGCGGCTCGATTCCGGCACGGCCTGAATCAACGTCTGGGTTGCAAATCTTATTTACTCTCTGTCGCTGCCTCATCACTTCAAATTTGTTTTTCAGATCAGTGCTCCTCAGTGTGAATCAGTGATAAATTTTTGTTCGGCAGAGTTCTCCAGTCCACACTGCAGCAGAAATCCGCGCAGGGAGACGCTGCTGGTCCAGGCCTTTTCCAGAGCATCGACATATGCGGTCTCATTCTCATACAGCATTCGCTGCAGGCTAAGCACACGAATGAAGGAAGCCGTCATGTTCCCGTACTGTGTGGTCATGAGCTGATATGCCTTTTCCAACCGGGGAAGAATTTCCGCCCGGTATCGCTCTGCCGTCCGGCGCGAACTCCGGTAATCCTCGGTAAAGATGGCCGAACGCTGGCGCAGCATCAGCTCCACCCGGCTCACCTCGTTGCGCGCGGCTTCCAGATTGGCGCGCGCTGCCGCAATGCCGCCCTGATTGCGGTCCCACAGATGAATCTGCACGCCGATTTCGGCAAATCCCTGGATACCCACTGGACGGCCTGATGCGGACGTGAGCTGCTCATAGTTTTTCTGCAGTCCACCCTTGATGATCAGATCGGGAATGGGGTCATGCTGTTGCCGGGCGAGCACCGCCTGGGCCCGTTCCACTCCGGACCTGGCCGACTGCACTTCAGGGCTGCTCGAGAGTAGTGACTCCAGCAACTGGCCTTCATCCAGCGGCGGTAAATCGGCATCGATGCGTCCGGCGACGCTTCCCTCGGGAAGAGATGGAACGCCGGTGACTGAAAGCAGAATCGTCCACTCGCGCCGTAATTTGTTGCGGGCTGTATCCACGGCGATCTCCCGGCGCTGCTCTTCGACTTCGGCTTCGAGCACCTCGGTTTCATCTTCCTGGCCCACATTGGCGAGCTGACGGACAGCACGCACCGTGCTTTGCGCGATGCTGGTTAAATCCATTTCCAGCGCAAGCCGTTCCTGCGCTGCCAGCACGTGATAGTAAGCCACACGCACGTCATTCTCCAGCCGGTAGCGCTGCGCCTCCGCATCGGCCTGGCGCTGCTTCACCGCTCCTGCTCCCACCTTGCGGTTCAGGCCCAGCTTGCCGCCGAGGATGATTGGCTGCTCCACAAAAAATCCCTGCTCGCCCCCGCCAAATGAACCGCCGCGGATTTCTTCGCCCTCGTAACCGGCAGTCGGATTGGGATAAAGCCCGCTCTGGCGTGCATTGGCTTGTGCCGTTTCTACTGCCCGTTGCGCCTGGGCCAGCGCAGGGTTGTGCTCCGCCGCCATGCGCTCCATGTCTTTCAGCTGGTACACCGGCCCCGTGACCACGCGCTGCGACTTGCCTAAATGAGGGAGTTGCGGCATCACCTCGGGGATCTCTCCGTGATGGTGCATCTCCATCTCCGGCTGATCGGCCATGGGAAAGAAAACCTTTGGCGCATTCTCATTTCCCGTTACCGGTGACGCGTGTTCGTGGTGCATATCCTGCGCCGGATTCTGAGCAACGATCATCCCTGTCAGCAGACACACCAAAAGAGCAAATGCTAAAAATCGCGGCGTCATTACTTCCCTCCTTCATGGTGATGCTGCGAATGCCCGGCGGATGAGGATGGCAGTTCGGTATGGCCACGGCGCACATCATCACGGATACGCTCGTACAAATCAGGAGGCAGCACCCGGACGAGGGTCATCATGCCCATCATCATGGCGCTCCAGTTTGGCGGCAGGCCGTTGTTTTCAGGTTTGGCGACGACTGCATCCATGGCCATATCCATGAAGGCGTCCTGCGGGAAGCCTGGTACCTGATTGGCATTCGCCGCGATCGGAGAGTGATGTACGTGCTCAAAGCCTGTGTGATTAGCCAGGGTCTGCATTTGGCTGAGCACCCGGTCTTCCTCGGTGTCGGAAGTCATCATCATGCGGTCTCCCAGCAGGTCGCTCATGGCATTCATGTTGTGGTGCGGCATGTGGCAGTGCATCATCCACTCGCCTGGATTTTTGGCCACAAACTCTATGTCTCGTGCCTGGGCCACGCCTGTGAGCACCGTGTTGGCAGGCCCCCAGACGGCTTCCGGCTGCCGCCCAGCTTCCGTGCCGGTCACGGCAAACGTATGCCCGTGCATATGAATAGGGTGATGATCCATGCCCAAATTTACCAGGCGAATACGCACGCGGTTCCCCAGCCGAATGATAAGGGGCGTGGTCATGGGGCTGGCCACGCCGTTGAAGGTCAGCCAGTTCCACTCCATGTTGGAAGTGTTGGGCACGGTGTTATTGGGCAGCACGGCCCACTCCTGCAGCACGACGCCAAAATCATGGTCCACCACGGGCGCGTGCGCCTTTCGAGGATGGAGAATGAACAGGCCCACCATGCCCATCATCTGCTGCATTGGTGAGTGCGAGTGATAGAAGAAGGTCCCGTTTTGGTGGAGCGTAAATTCGTAGGTGAAACTGGCTCCGGGAGCAATCGGCTTCTGCGAAAGATATGGCATGCCATCCATGGCATAAGGAATTTCCAGGCCGTGCCAGTGGATGGAGGTTGATTCGGGCAGGCGATTTTCCAGCACAATCCGCACCCGTTCGCCTTCGTTGACCTGGATCGTGGGGCCAGGAGAGGAGCCATTGAAGCCCCAGCAGTCGATGGTCTTCCACGGCGCAATCTTCCGCTTCACCGGCTCGGCTATGAGATGAAATACCTTCGTGCCGTTGTCCATGGTGTACGGCAGATCTTTGACGTCTGGCGTGACCACGGGGACCGGCGGCGAATCTTCCGAAACATGTCGCGCATGACTTTCTTTGATTGCGTCTGGGGCAGCCATGCCGGACAATCGCGAGACGCCTCCCAGGCCGGCCACGGTCGCAGCCAGAGTTTGTATAAACGTGCGTCGTGAACTCATAAATATCCTTCGAGAAAATCTTTGTACCCGAATGAGGATTTACCTTCATTAGGCCGGGTTAGGGTGGGTTACCTGACGTATGAGACGAAAAGGAAAGGCTAGACGCGAAGAATCACGGAAGAATGACTTGCTGCCATAGCCGCAGGAAGCGACGCAGGGCTGGGGAGCGAGGATGTTGTCACCAAATTCGCTGCGGCAATGGAATCACTGAGAACGGCGCTCCGCTCGTGGAGACCGGTCCTCAACTCAGCCGCACTGCCGGGAACGATTCCATGTATCTCCGTGCCGGAATGAGAGCAGCAATCGCTTTCCATGTGGACTGTTGCGAAATCATGGCTGGTATGTGCGACTCCATGCCCATGATGGTGGTGTGCTTCATGGACATGGGCATCACCCATGTCCGCTTTTGCAGTGTGATTGCGGCCACACTCCATCGGCATCGCGCTGGCGCACATCGCGGCGCAATTCGTCTGCAACGCTCCGCTCGCCAGAAGCACCATGATCAAACTCACGGCTGTTGTAATGCTTAATCGCACTTGAAAAACCATCCGGCTCAATTGTAGGCCTGGCTTGCAGGCTGGGCAAAGCCTGTGCCTTGCCCTACGGCTTATAATAGAAATTTTCAGCCTTCTTCCCGGGCCCTGCCGTGCAGTTCCCCTGTGGAAAGGGCTGAGGTTTGTCCAAAATGCCTGTTTCTGCCAGTGAAAATATCGTGGTCCGCGGCGCCCGGGTCCACAATCTCAAGAATATTGACTTTGAGATTCCCCACAACGCCATGACGGTGGTGACCGGGGTTTCCGGTTCGGGTAAATCTTCGCTCGCCTTTGACACTATTTACGCCGAAGGCCAGCGGCGCTATGTAGAATCGCTTTCCGCTTATGCGCGCCAGTTTTTGGAGCGGATTGAAAAACCAGACGTCGATCTGATTGATGGCATCGCTCCCGCCATCGCCATCCGGCAGAAGAACTCCACGCGCAATCCTCGCTCTACCGTTGCCACCGCCACCGAGATTTACGACTACCTGCGCCTGCTCTACGCCCGCGTGGGCCGCACTTATTGCCGGCAGTGCGGCGAGGAAGTCAAGAAAGATACGGTGGATGGAATCGCCGCCACCATTCTGGCTCTGGGAGAAGGCACGCGCCTGAATGTGCTGTTCCCTATCCGTCCGGTAATTGTCAAAGAAACAGAAGATACAAAAAACACAAAAGGCATAAAGAAAGCCCGCGGACGCAAACCCAGTAAGGCCGTAGCCGCCGCAAAGCCTGCTGCTCCCGACGATCCTATGCGCGACCGGCTCTTTGATCTGCGCAAGCGGGGCTTCAATCGCCTGTTTCAAAACAATCAGATTTTCGAGTTCTCTACCCCGGAATCGCTGCTCGATATAGATTTCAGCCAGCCCGTCTATGCCCTGGTGGACCGCATTGTGGTGGATTCCGAGCAGCGCCCCCGAATCGTGGACGCCGTCGAACTGGCCTACCGTGAAACCGGTGAAGTGCTGTTTCAAACCGCGCCGCGTGAAGGTGAAGAGCCTCGCCAGCTTCGTTTTTCCAGGCGATTCGAGTGTAAGCATTGCCACATCCGGTATGAAGAACCGGAGCCGCGGCTGTTTTCCTTCAATAATCCCTTTGGCGCCTGCCCGCGCTGCCAGGGCTTCGGCAACACGGTTGATTTCGACCTGAACCTGGTCATTCCCGACGCCAACAAGACCTTGTCCGAGGGCGCAATCGAACCCTGGACCAAGCCGAAATACCGCACGCTGCAGGCCGATCTGCGAAAGTTTGCCAAACAGTACGGCATTCCCATGGACGTCGCCTGGGCCGACCTCGAACCCGATCAGCGCCAGCTTGTCCTCGAAGGCAAGGACAAATTTCCTGGCGTGCAGGGCTTCTTTACCCTGCTGGAACGCAAAAAATATAAGCTGCACGTGCGCGTCTTCCTCAGCCGGTATCGGGGATACGCGCAGTGTCCGGATTGCTCCGGCTCTCGCCTGCGTACAGAAGCGCGGCAGGTAAAGATTGATGGCCGGAACATCTGTGAAGTCACCAGCCTCACCGTGGAAGAGGCGGCAAAGTTCTTTCGCGGTCTCGAACTCTCGCGCGAGCAGAGCGAAATCGCCGGCAAGATACTGGAGCAAATTCAGGAGCGCCTCAAGTTTCTGAATGATGTTGGTCTTGAATACCTCACGCTGGACCGCCTGGCCTCCACTCTCTCTGGCGGCGAGGCCCAGCGCATTCAGCTTGCAACCTCGCTCGGCTCGCGTCTGGTGGGCGCGTTATATGTCCTGGATGAACCTTCCATCGGCCTGCACAGCCGCGATACGGAAAGACTGATCAACATCCTGCACGAGCTGCGTAATCTGGGAAATACCATCCTGGTGGTGGAGCACGATCCCGACGTGATGCGCGCAGCCGACCGTATTCTCGATCTCGGCCCCGGCGCCGGGGAAAATGGCGGACGCATCATGGCCGCCGCCGCATACGAAGAGCTCAAAACGCTTCCCAATTCCCTCACCGGAAGATATCTGAGCCATGACCTCCGCATACAGGCGCCGCAAAATCGCCGCAAGCCCGGAGTGCCGGCCATCCGTGTGGAAGGAGCGCGCGCGCATAATTTAAAGAACGTTACCGCCGAAATTCCTCTGGGGATTCTGGTGGCCATCACGGGCGTATCAGGATCGGGCAAGTCCACTCTTGTCCACAATGTGCTCTATCAGGCATTGGCGGCGGAAAAAGGCATCATTGGCGCTTCCGGTTCGGCGGTCAATGGCTTCAGGAGCATCACCGGTGGTCAGTACATTGCTGACGTGGTGCTGGTGGACCAGTCGCCCATCGGGCGCACGCCGCGCTCCAATCCTGTGACCTACATCAAGGCCTTTGACGCCATCCGCGAAGTCTTTGCCTCAATTCCGGAAGCGCAGAAGCGCGGTTTTGCCGCCGGCCACTTCTCTTTCAATATTCCTGGCGGACGGTGTGAAACCTGCCAGGGCGATGGCACTGTCACCGTAGAAATGCAGTTCCTGGCCGACGTAGAACTGATCTGCGAAGACTGCAAGGGCGCGCGCTACAAACCGTCTGTGCTGGAAGTGCGGTATAAGAACAAAAACATCCATGAAGTGCTGAACCTGACCGTGCGCGAGGCGCTGCAGTTCTTCGCTGGCGTGGCCAAAATTACCGGCAAACTGCGCGTGCTCGAAGAAGTTGGACTCGGCTATCTCAGGCTTGGCCAATCGGCCACCACGCTGAGCGGCGGCGAAGCCCAGCGCATGAAGTTGGCGGCGCATCTTACTCCCACCGGCAGGACTCAGGAAGCAGACAATGACACGCCGGAAGAAAAAGAAGTACGGAAAAAAGCCCGCGCCGGCAAAGGCACGCTGTATATTTTCGACGAGCCGACTACCGGGCTGCACTTTGACGATGTCAGCAAGCTCCTGGCTGCATTTCGCAAGCTGATCGAGGCCGGCGGCTCCGTACTGGTGATTGAGCACAACATGGACGTAATCAAGACCGCCGACTGGGTCATCGATCTTGGGCCGGAAGGCGGCAACCGCGGCGGTGAAATCGTGGTCGCCGGCACGCCGGAAGCTGTGGCAAAGAACAAAAAATCTTACACAGGTAAGTGGCTGGCCCGCATCTTACAAAGTAACGATAACGCAAGCTCCAAAAATAATGGGCATGAATAAAGCTGGCGTCAACAAGACCGTGCTGGTCCGCATACTGGCGGTCGCACTGCTGTTTCTACCTGCCGTGGCCCAAAAGCGGACGCCTTCCGGCCCGCAGACCGAAATCGTACCCGATGCTCTGCAGGAAGCCGAAGAGCTTCTGCAAAAACAGCAATACGCACAGGCGGAAGCCAAGCTTACCCCTCTGGTCAGGACCCATGCCGGCAATCCGCAGGCGTGGTTCGATCTCGGCTATGCGCAGAGCCATCAGGGCAAGAGCACAGACGCGATTGCCGCATACCAGAAAGCCGTTGAGCTGAATCCAAAGTGGTTTGAAGCCAGCCTGAATCTTGGACTGGCTTTGGCGAAGAGCGGACAGTCCTCGCAAGCCGCCGCCGTGCTAAAGAATACGGTCCAGTTACAGCCGGCAACCGGCGGCAATCAGGCTTTGAGCGGCGCGTGGCAGTTGCTGGCGCAGGTGCTCTCGCCCACCGATCCCAAGGCTGCCGCCGAGGCCGCGCATAAAGCCTGCGAACTCGATCCTTCGTCTTCGTCATGCTCTGCCGAGGCCCCCGTCACTATCGACAGCAGCCTGCCCCGGGAGAAGCGCCTGGCCCAGGCGGAAGAGCTGCTGCGAAAACATCTCGCTCAGAATTCCCGCGATCTCGCTGCGCAGGTCCAATTGAGCCAGGTCCTGGCAGACGAAGGCAAACTGCCGGAAGCCATTGCGAATCTGGAAGCCGCCAATACTCCTGCCGATCCTGCAGTCACGCGCCAGTTGGCGGAGCTTTACAACGACAACAAACAATATGACAAAGCAGTACCCGTGTTTCAGCAACTGCTGGCCAGCAACGCCGCCGACCCACAACTACACATGGGGCTGGGCGTAGCGCTGGAGCATCAGCTCAAATATGCTGAAGCCGAAGCTGAACTGCTTCAGGCCGTGCAGCGCAAAGGTGACCTGGCAAACGCATATTACGAGCTGGCATATGTGGCGCAACAAAACAAACATTTTGAGTTGTGCCTGCGCGCGCTGGAAGCCCGCGCCAAATACCTGCCGGAGGTGGCCGGGACATACTGGCTGCGCGCCGTCGCCTTCGATAGTCTTCATGCCTACAAACCGGCGGCGGAAAACTATAGACTCTTTCTTTCCACCTCGGCAGGCAAAGCACCGGACGAGGAATTTAAGGCGCGGCATCGCCTGAAAGCGATTGAACCTCAATGAGACCCCGAGCAGCAGGCTTGATTTATGTCTTTCTTTTAGGGCTGGCATCCATGGCCCAGCGGCCCACCATTGAATCGCTCAAAGCCCAGGCCGAGGGCGCACAGGGAGGCCAGCAGGCCAAACTCTGCGCGGAGCTGGCAGAAGCCCTGGTGGGCGTGGCCGCGCAGCAATTTGAACAAAGTAACTCGCCACAGGGACAGGCGACGGTGAGCGAGATTCTCGGCTATGCGACCAAAGCCCGTGATGCCGCGGTCTCTTCTCACAGTAAAATGAAGGAAACTGAAATTCATCTGCGCAACACCCAGCGCAAACTGGAAGACCTGAAACGCACGCTGAGTGTTGATGATCGTACGCCACTCGACGAGGCTGGAAAAAAACTGGCGCAGTTCCGCCAGGACATTCTGAACGAAATGTTTGCGGCGCCCAAAAAGGAGAAAAAGTGAGACACGCACGGAAACTCTTGCCCGTCCTCCTGTTGCTCCTGACCGTGGCGGCCGAAGCAAAAAGGCGCGATCCCCTGACCGAGGCCGAGGCCGACCAGCTTCGCGAAGTCGCACTGGAGCCATACAAGCGCCTTAAGCTTCTGGTCAAATTTGCCGATGCCCGCCTGGTCTCGATTGAGCAGCTGCGCGCCGATCCCAAAGAAGCTGACGGACGCGGGCAGAAGATACATGATCTGCTTGAAGACTTCACCTCCATTTTGGAAGAAATAAACGACAATCTGGACCAGTATGCAGGCCGCGCACTGACCAGCGACGAAAACAAGGACTTTCGCAAGGGAATCAAAGAGACAATCTCCGCCTGCGATCAGTTCGATTTAAAACTCAAAACCCTGCGCTCCGAAGCGCTGAGTGATCCTCAGACGAAAAAAGAGCTTTCTGATTTTCAGTTCGCCTTGCAGGACGCTCAGGACGCCATCAAGTCCAGCCTGGATGTAGCCAAAGAATATGCGACCGACAAGAACGCCGATTCCACTACAAAGAAACCATAGCCGGCTCGCGGGATGAATCAGGTGACCTCCAGGCTTCCGGAAATACTGGAACAGGCTTATCGGGAACTTCGTCCGCGTGCTCCCATGCCTGAGTTTTCCATCCAGTTCTTCCCTTTCGCCAATCTGAGCAACACCATTCGCATACGTGCGGGACGAATACTGGTGCGCCTTTCGGATTTGCTCGAAGGCGCTCCGGAAAACGTGTTGCATGCCATACTGCACATCCTGCTGGCCAAGCTGTACCGCAAGCCGATAGACCCGCAGCATGCCACCCGCTATCGTAAATTCAGCGTCAGCCATGCCGTGAGCACAAAGATTCACCTCATCCGGCAGACGCGCGGCCGCAAGCGCATGGCAGGACCGAAAGGGAGCCACTACGATCTGGAGATCATTTTTGAAGAGCTGAACCGGCGCTTTTTCCACGGTCTGATGGCCCGTCCGCTGCTCACCTGGAGTGAAAACCACTCTCGCCAAAGCCTGGGACACTACGATCCCGCACACAATACCATCGTGGTAAGCAAAATCTTTGACCACGCCGAAGTCCCGGCCTGCGCCATCGAGTACCTTCTTTATCACGAGATGCTGCACCTGCGGCATCCAGTAAAACTTCGCGGCGGCCGCCGGTGCGTGCACTCAAAGGAATTCCGGGCGGAAGAAAAGCTCTTTCCGCAACTGGAAGAAGCAAAGCAGTTTTTGAAAATGCTGTAAATCGAAGCAGACAGGAATTACTACCACTGATCTGCACAGATAAACACTGATCTGCTTTTTCAAATCAGTATCATCTGTGTAAATCACGTAGTGAAATTTCTGCTGCTTTTATGCTGCCTGTCTGGCGTCAAGGTGCCGGGCAGCCAGCGCCGACAGTTGTTCTGATGAAGCTTTCATGCGATACAGTGGCACGCAATCCGTGGCCAAACGCAATTTGTAAGGCTGCTCGCCGGTCATGTAGTCGCAGGTAAGGCCATCTTCCAGCGACTGCTGTGTAACCTGATAGATCAAACTGAGTGCCGGCGAGAGCTTGCTCAGTGCGGCGTGAAAATATCCCGTGTAGAACCTGCGGCAACTGCCGTCGCGCAGCGTGACCAGCGCTGCGGCAAGGTATGTGCCGGACTCCAGCGTGAAAATTTCGAACCGGCTGGAATCGAGCTTTGCCAGTTGCGCCAGGAACTCCACCCGGTTTGAATCATGAAACAGGCTTTCCCGGTCCTGGCCTGCCTTGAGCTTATAAATAGTCCGTATGAGCGCGGCATTGCTGCCATTGTGTGTCCGATATTCAAAACCGAGCTGCTTCAGTCGCCGCAGGTTGCGACCCAACCGGCGATGCTTGTGCCCAAATTCATCCGCCGATATGTGTTGCGGGCTTACATATGGCGCGCCGCTGAAAGGAATACGTTCCAGGCCGAAATCATGGCTTCGCGCCTCGCTTTCCCGCATGGCGACAATTTCCAGCGGACGCCACACCGGCACCAGAGCGCCCAGTGCCGCATGAAGTGCCTCTTGATCGCCCCGATGGAGAAATCCCCGATAATCAAAAAGCTCTTCCCCCAGCAACCGCAGCGATGAATCGCTGTAACGCACCACCGCCGGAATAATGGCAGCCCCCCAGGAGGCTTCTGCGCTCACCACAAAAGACCCCTCCTGCGCTGCAAAGCTCTGTGCAGCCAGTTGATTCCAGTCGAAGCGCTGGAAAATGGTGGATTGTTCTTCCCGGTAAAGGGAATTCCACAGCGAGGACAGTGACTCTAATTCCTGATGATTGATATAAGTACGAATCTGCAACACAAGGGAACCCGAAGACTTAGAAGCGAGCGCAATCCTGGAGGTTGGAAAGAACACTCGAAGAGGAAGCCAGCCGGTAAACATGGAATGGGTTCCCTTCCGGCTCTTCATAGGGAACAACTGATGCTGACGGTTCAATGGCTGAATGCTTTTTCATTTTGTTGACTTGCACCCGCCAGGGTGCGTAAAATCTCTAATTGAAATTGAAATTCATTTTCAAAATCGAAACCGCAAGGATCCTGATCTATGTTTCCGTCGCTGGTGGTTACCCTTCGTGAAGGCGTTGAAGCAGCACTGATTGTCGGCATAACTCTGGTGTACCTGGCCAAAATGGGCCGCGCTGATTTGCGCAAAACGGTGTACTGGGCCCTGGGGGCCGCCGTTGTGGGCAGCGTGACCGGCGCGGTTGTCCTCTCCCGCCTGCCCATTAATCACGACGCATTTGATGGCTGGATTGAGTTGATCGCTGCTGGCTTTGTGATCAGCATGGTCATCTTCATGATGCGGACCGCCCGCAAGCTGAAAGGCGAAATTGAAAGCAAGATAAACAGCTTCGCCGGCCAGGGTTCCCGCTGGGGCTTGTTTGCCTTCATCTTTCTCATGGTATTTCGTGAGGGGATCGAGACTGTAATTATCCTTTCCGGTGTCTCTCTGAACACCACGGATCTGATGAGCTTTATCGGAACTCTCACGGGTGTGGCGCTGGCGGTTGTCTTTGGCGTGATGTTCGTGAAGGGCAGCGTCCGGGTGAATCTGCAGAAATTCTTCCGCGTCACCACCGTCATTCTCTTCTTTGTCGCCTTCCAGTTGATCGTGGCTGGCCTGCACGATCTCTCTGAATTTGGCTTCCTGCCCGCCAGCAAGCGTGAGATGGCGCTGATTGGCCCCATTGTCAGCAACGACTATTTCTTCCCCATCACCATGCTGGCTTTGGTCGTGTTTATGGTGCTGCTGGAGTATCGTCGCCGGCAGCCAGATACGGCCATGGCCGCAGCAGCCTCCAAAGCCGAAGAGCGCAAACAGCAGTGGACGCAGCGGCGCGAACGCTCGTGGGCGATTGCCGTCTGCCTCACGGCTTTTGTCTTTATCTCCATGGTGACGGCGGAATTTGTCTTTGCCGCGGCGCCGGAGCTGTCGCCCGCCACGGAACTGGCATGGGACAAAAATGGCCAGGTCACAATCGCGGTTGGCGATCTGCCCCAGGGTGAGTTGAGGCGCTACAGTATGGATGTGAACGGCGCCAAGGTGCGTTTTCTCCTTTACCGCAAGCCCGATAACAAAGTGGCCACGGTTTTTGATGCCTGCGGGATTTGCGGTGCGGTTGGTTTTTACAAAGGCGCCAACGGCCTCATCTGCAAGAACTGCTCCGCGCCGGTCAACCCGCAGAGCGTAGGTATGTTAGGTGGCTGTAACCCTATTCCTCTGCACTCATCGCAGGATGGCGCATCGGTTACTATCACCAGCGCGGATTTGACTCAGGCCAAATAAAACCATGTTTCTCCGCCTCGTCTTCGAATCGTTTCGCAGGCAAAAGCGCCGTAAAAGCATTGCTCTGCTGGCCATAGCTCTTGGCATGAGCATCGCCACCGCCATGATTGCGGTGGGTACGGACGTAGGTGACAAGATCAATCAGGAGCTGCGCACCTACAGCGCCAACCTGCTACTCACCCCGGTGGAAGATACCCTGGATGTGAATCTCGGCGGCGTAAGCCTGCGGCCAGCCACGGAAGGAGCGTTTATCAGCGAAGCCAGCCTGGTGCACATGAAGGAAGGATTTTGGTCGCACAACATCCTTGGATACGCTCCTTTTCTTCCGGCTCCGGAAACCTTTTCTCTGCACGGCAACACTGTCAGCACGGAATTGATTGGAACTTATTTTGCCCAGCCAGTGCATTACGGCAATGAGAGTTTCAACACTGGCGTGCGCAGCGTCAATTCATGGTGGAAAGTGGAAGGCGAATGGCCGCCAGATTATGCAGACTGGCCCAGGGACGCTTCCCCCTCAGTGCTGGCTGGCAGAAAGCTGGCGCAGTTGCAGCATCTGGCCATCGGCGACGAACTTGAGGTCCGGGGCAGGAAGCTCCGCATCAGCGGAATTCTCACCACGAGCGGAGTGGAAGACCAGGCCATTGTTGCGCCTCTGCACATCGTGCAGCAATTGATCGGCCGGCCAGATGCGGTACGCAGTGCGACCGTCAGCGCCCTCACCAAACCGGAAGATGCCTTTGCCCGCCGTAACCCGGCCACTATGTCACCGGCCATGCGCGACCGCTGGTACTGCACGCCCTACGCCAACTCCATTGCCCTCCAGATTCATGAAAATCTGCCCAACGTCCGCGTGGAGCAGATTCGTCAGGTCGAGCAAAATCAGGGCAAAGTACTTTCGCGAATCTCCGGCCTCATGCTGCTGCTTACCTTCGCTGCGCTGGTAGCTGCGGCACTGGCGATTTCTGCCGCTATGGCGGCAACTATTTTGGAGCGCCGCCAGGAAGTTGGCCTCATGAAGTCTCTGGGCGCGGGTAACGGTGCGGTGGCTTCACTGTTTCTCACCGAAGCCGGTCTTTTGGCGGTCATCGGTGGCGGCATTGGTTTTGCAGCAGGCGCACTTCTGGCCCGCCAGATTGGCCGGAGTATTTTCGGCTCCGCCATCACTGTTCATCCCGTCGTGCTGGCCGTGGTGATCTTCAGTGCGCTTCTGGTCACGTTCGCTGGCAGTGCGGGCGCCATCCGCAAGGCCATGCGCTTTGATCCTGCCATCGTGCTGCGAGGCAATGCGTGAACCGCCGGCGTTTATTCTTTCATCTGCTGCTCAAAGATATTTGGGTGCGTCGCGACCGCACCGTGACGGCCCTGCTCTCGGTGGTCGTGGTTGCCACTATGGCAACGGTGGCTCTTACCGTTTATTACGATCTGGAATCAAGGCTCAGCCGGGAGTTTCGCAGCTTCGGGGCCAATGTGATCGTCACCAAACATGAAGCTCCCCTGACCAGCAACGACCTGGCGCAAATCAACTCTGTGCTGGGCGGCAAAGGTGAAGTCGTCCCGGTGGCGTATGCGATTGCCACTACGTCCGGCAACTCCCGCGTGGTGATTGCCGGGGCCAATTTGTCGGCCCTGCGCCGGCTGAATTCCTGGTGGTCCATTCAGGATTTCAGCACGTCGTCCCAGCCAGCCCTGGTGGGAGCAAGGGCCTCGGAGCTGGTCTCTCCTTCAGGTGGCGAATTCAGCCTGAAGTTTGGCGCAAAAACTGTTTCCGCGCATACAGGCGCCGTCTTCCACTCCGGATCTGAGGATGACAGCCGCGTCTATCTCGATCTGGCTGGCTTCACTGCCCTCACCGGCGCCCAGCCCGGCACCGCTTTGCTTAGAATCGATGGCAATCCGCGGGAAATTCAAAGCGCGCTTGGCCAACTTCGTGCTTCCCTGCCCAGCGCTGAGGTGGAGCCCGTACGCCAGATCACCCAGACGCAGATAGCCGTACTAGGCAAAACCCGTTCGGTGGTACTGGCTGCCTCCGCCGTAGTGGTAGTGCTGATCATGCTGTGCATGGTGGCTACGTTTACCAGTTCGGTGCTGGAGCGTCGCCGCGATTTCGCCGTAATGAAGGCCCTGGGGGCCTCGAATCGGACGGTGAACCTGCTGTTTGCATCACAATCCACCCTGCTGGCGCTGGCCGGAGCGCTGATCGGCTTTCTGGTGGGCGGTGCAGTGGCATACTGGATAGGACGCGCTAATTTTGACGCTGCCATTCTGCCGCGCCTTATACTGCTGGTTCCTGTCGCGCTGAGCAGCATTATGATGGCGCTGATCGCCTCCATGTCACCGATCAGGATGTTGCAGCGAATTCAGCCGGCAAGGATTCTGCGGGGAGAATAATGCCAATTGAGATTAAGAACGTAACCAGAGTCTACCCTGCCAACGCCGCAGTCCATGCTTTGGACGATGTATCGCTATCGGTGGCGGATGGCGAATGGCTGGCCGTGATGGGGCCGTCGGGCTCGGGAAAATCCACACTGGTCAATCTGATCGGCTGCCTCGACCAGACCACCTCGGGCGAAGTTTGGATTAATGGCACGAACGTCTCCCGGATGTCCCCGACAGAGCTGAACCGTTTTCGCGCCGAACAAATTGGCTTTATCTTCCAGCAATTCCATCTGATTCCCTATCTCACGGCGGTCGAAAATGTGATGCTGGCCCAGTATTTCCACAGCATGACCGACCAGTCCGAAGCACTGGCGGCACTGGAACGCATTGGCCTCAAGCACCGGGCCGATCATCTTCCGTCACAACTTTCCGGCGGCGAGCAACAACGTGTCTGCATTGCCCGCGCCCTCATCAACGATCCCCGGATTATTCTGGCGGACGAGCCCACCGGCAATCTGGATGCCGTGAATGAAGAGATCGTTCTGCGCCAGTTGCGCCAGCTTCATGAACAGGGCCGCACCATCATCATGGTTACGCATGATCCGGTCGTGGCCCGACTGGCCGACCGCAGACTGGAGCTGCATCACGGCAAAATTATTGCTCAGGAGACGTACACGCTCTCCGATGAAGAGCAGTTTGACGAAGTTCTGGAAGAACTTTGGGTGCTGGCGGAAAACGGCGAACCGGCAGAGCTGGGACGGGTTGAGGTCGAAGGCGCACTGCCCATGCGCATGGCCTTAGACCGCATGGAGGTGATGGGACTGGTCGAACTCACCGAACATGCAGCCGCGCCGCATACGCACAAACAGGTGCTAAACCGCTGCCACATTGCCTTCCGTGCTCCAACTGAAAATGACGATCACGGCGAGCAGATGATCATCTTCACCGAAAAAGGACGCAAGCGCGCTGAAGACGTGATCCGCCGCCACCGCCTGGCAGAGGTATTGTTTATCAGAAAATTTCTCGTGGACGACGAACAGCAGGTCGCCGAGCAGGCCTGCCGCTTCGAGCATATTCTCTCGCCTGAAGCCACGGACAGCATCTGCACGTTTCTGGGACATCCGCGGACCTGTCCGCATGGCAGCCTGATACCCGCGGGGCCGTGTTGTCTGACTGCGAGACTGATGGAAGGCCAGTCAGCGATGGCCGAATCCACGCAGCAAAGCTGATTACCCCAAAGTGTTTTATTACAGGCAAAAAGCATAAAGGAGAGGCAGGTTCTCCTCTCCTTTCGCTTCGCGCTCTTCAACTCGATCAGAAGAGCCTAAAATCGACCTCCAGTGTCATGGCCACGGCGACGGGCTGACCATCTTTTTTACCAGGCTCAAACAACCACGTTCTTACCTTTTCCATGGCCTTTTCATCCAGCCCCATGCCCAGGCTGTGAACCACATGGACGCTTCGCGGCTTACCATCCGGGCCGATGATGGCGGCCAGCGTGACCGTGCCCTGGTATTTGGCCTTGCGTGCCTCTTCTGAAAAATCAGGTTCCGGAGTGAATTTCGGAATGGGGGCGGTCACGCCAATTTCACCGATTTTGTAAATGCCGCCGCCAAATCCACCGCCCTGTCCTGGTCCGTGTCCTGGTCCAGTGCCGGAGCCAACTCCGCCGTGTGTGCCGGAGCCAATGCCGCCGCCTGCTCCCGGACCATTGGAAAGAGGTCCAGAGACTCGGGCCGACATGGGATTACCTAAATTAGGAAGGTTAGGATTGTCGGGAAGCTTGACGTTGGGTGGAGCCACCACCGTGGCCTCCATGGCCAGCTTGGGGGGCTGCTTGGTGATTTCAACCGTTGGGGGCGTGAATTGCTCGGGTGCAATCTTCGGTAGATGACCTTTGCTCTCAATCAGCTTGGAGCGGTCTCCGCCACCTCCGCCTCCAGCCAGGGCCTTCTTCGCCACCTGCGGAACCATGACCGGATGGTAATCCTCAAGTTTGGGAACAACCAGCGTAACGTGTTCCTCCGGCGGGGCGACTACGGCCGCGGGCCGCGAAGCCAGCAGAGAGCTCACGAACAGTGCGCCCAGCATGGCCCCGTGCACCATAAAAGACCCCGTGAAGGCCTGATTTCGGTTACGGCGATCCCAGATGTCCCTGACCTGCACCGGACGCGACGTAAGCCGCAACGGAGGCAGTTTTTCCGGAAAGAGAATGTCTCTGAGATTTCTGTACAGTGAAACCCACATGGGTTGCTGCATTTCGCGGAGCAGATTCACACCCGCTGCACGATTGGGAAAGCGCTGCGGTGAAGGAACGATAACCTGGTTCGCCATGGGTTCAGCCCGTACTACCTTGCCACTGTTCTCTTGTGGTTCGGGTGCATTCATAAAGATGTCAGGATGAAATTCAAAGTTGTATTCAGCTGGTTTAGTCAGTAAAAGTTGCTAAATTCTGTTTGTGAGATTGCTTGAAACTTAGATTCCCGTTCCCGTGAGACTATTTGTAAAGAATCGATAAAGTTTCCGCAGAGGCATCCCCGCTGTGAATGTGCATAACTGCGAGAGAAGGCGTGAGAAGACACTCACTGGTTATAATGAATGAGCCAGTGAATCCCGGAGCAGACATGCAGGACCCGCTTGAGCTGAAAGCAACACTCAATCTTCCAAAAACCGACTTTTCGATGAAGGCCAACCTTCCGCAGAACGAGCCGAAGCTGCTCGAACGCTGGGAGACCATCCGTATTTACGAAAAAATTCGTGAATCGCGCAAAGGCGCCCCTGCGTGGGTTTTGCATGACGGACCTCCGTATGCCAACGGCACGATTCACGAGGGCCATGCGCTCAACAAGTGTCTGAAGGACTTTGTAGTGAAGTCGAAGACCATGAGCGGCTTCGACTCGCCCTACGTTCCCGGCTGGGACTGCCATGGCCTGCCCATTGAGATCAAGGTGGATGAATCCCTCGGGCGCAAAAAGCTCGAGATGTCGCCGCTGGCCGTTCGCAGGAAATGCCGCGAGTATGCGGAGAAATATCTGGACCTGCAGCGCGAGCAGTTCAAACGCATTGGCGTGTTTGGCCGCTTCGACAATCCCTACTCCACCATGACACCGCAATATGAGTCGGTGATCGTGCGCACGCTCTTCGACTTCATGGAAAAAGGCGCGGTCTACAAAGGCCTGCGTCCCGTGTACTGGTGCATCTTCGACAAAACCGCCCTGGCCGAGGCGGAGATCGAGTATGGTCAGCACACCAGCCCCAGCGTCTGGGTGCGGTACCGTATGACCAGCGATCCGGCAAAGATTGATTCCAAACTGGCGGGTCGGCAGGTCAGCACGATCATCTGGACGACTACTCCATGGACCCTACCCGCTTCCATGGCCGTGGCATTCCATCCCGAGCTCGAATACGTTGCGCTGCAGCATGGCGAAGAGGTTTACATTGTGGCCGACGCCCTGGCCAAAGTGACGATCGAAAAATGCGCTCTGGATGGCGCGGTTGAAATCGCACGCTTCCCCGGACGGGCGCTGGAGCTTGCCACGTTTGCGCATCCCTTTCTGGATCGGAAGATTCTCGGCGTGCTGGCGGATTACGTAACCACTGACCAGGGAACCGGAGCGGTGCATACCGCGCCCTCGCACGGAGCGGATGACTTCTACACTGGCACAAAATACAGGCTCGATCAAACCTGTAATGTGGACGAGGCGGGCCGTTTGCGCAATGGATTGCCCGAATACGATGACAAACGGGTCTTTGACGCGAATGCCGACATCATCGCACTGCTGAAGTCCCGCGGCGTGCTGCTGGCCTTAGAAAAAATCGAGCACTCGTATCCGCACTGCTGGCGCTGCCACAATCCGGTGATCTTCCGGGCAACCGAACAGTGGTTCATCTCCATGGAAGCCCCGGTGGACGGCAGTACGCTGCGACAGCGCTCTCTCGACGAAATCAAAAAAGTGAAGTGGATTCCGGCCTGGGGCGAAGAGCGGATCAGCAACATGATCGCTACCCGCCCGGACTGGTGCATCTCCCGCCAGCGTGTGTGGGGCGTGCCCATTGCCGTGTTCTTCTGTGAAGGCTGCGGCAAGCTGCTCGACAGTAAAGACGCGCATACGGCTGTCGTGGATCTTTTTGCCCGCGAGGGCGCCGACTCCTGGTACAAGCACGAGGCGGGTGAAATTCTTTCGCCGGAAATCAAATGCCCCGGCTGCGGGGGCGGCAAGTTCCGCAAGGAAATGGACATCATCGACGTGTGGTTCGAGTCCGGCTCAAGCCACGCCGCCGTGCTGGGACACGAGCCGAACCTTCCCTGGCCGGCCGACCTGTATCTGGAAGGCGGCGATCAGTATCGCGGCTGGTTCCACTCTTCCCTGCTCTGTGCCGTGGGCACTCGCGGACACGCTCCCTATCGTTCCGTGGCCACGAATGGCTGGACACTCGATCCTCAGGGACGCGCGACTTCAAAATCTCTGGGCAACGGGATTGACCCCGTCGATATCGCCAAGAGGCTGGGCGGAGAGATCGTCCGTTTATGGGTGGCCTCGGTCGACTTTCGCGAGGACGTCCGTGTTTCCGAAGACCTGATGAAGCAGGTGGCTGAGAATTACAAAAAGATCCGCAACAGCATCCGGAACATCCTTGCCAACCTCAATGATTTTGAGCCGGCGCTGCATGGGATGGTTTTTGATGATCTGGTGCCGCTGGACCGCTGGATTCTCCTGCGCATGGCAGAGATCAGTGAAAACATTCAGCGCTGGTATGAAGAATACGAGTTTCACCGCATCTATCATGAGGTCATCGATTTCCTGACCAGCGAACTCAGCGCCGTGTACTTTGACGTGGTGAAGGACCGGCTTTATACTGCCGCGCCCGGTTCACCGGCCCGCAGGTCGGCCCAAACAACGCTGTGGCGCATTGGTGAAGCCCTCGTCCGGTTGCTGGCTCCGGTGCTTACATTTACCGCCGAGGAAGTCTGGCAGTATCTGCCAAAAACGGAGACACGGGCAGAGAGCGTTCATTTGGCCTACTTCCCCAAAGCAGAAGACATCACGGGAAAAATCACCAGCCTGGAGAACGCAAAAACGCTGCGCGCCGAATTCGACTCGCTCATGTCAGTCCGGGCGGAAGTCCTCAAAGCTCTGGAAACCGCGCGCAATGAAAAGCTGATTGGCAGCGCACTGGAAGCAAAGGTCACAATCTTCGCTCCCGACAGCATGTACGAACTTCTGGAGCGTTATTGCCTGGACCTGCGCTTCCTGCTGATCGTCTCCGCAGTTGAGATCAAACCTGCCACCGGAGGGAACGGTCACACGACTTTGCGCGTAGAAGTAAGCAAGGCCCCAGGACAGAAATGCGAACGCTGCTGGAATTACTCCGAGCAGGTGGGAGCCAGTGAACGCTATCCCACGGTATGTGAGCGCTGTTTAGAGGTACTTGAGGAAATTGAACAGGAGCAAACTGCTTCGGCATAACGCCGCTCTCAATCGCAAAAGTTTGAACAGGATGCGGTGTGAGCCGCATCTTTTAAAATAAGAGGGTATGCGCAAGTATCACATCATGATCGCGGTGCTGGTGGTCGCTCTTGACCGTTTCACCAAATGGCTGGTGTCGCAAAGAATCTCCCTGCATGACAGCGTGGACGTGATTCCTGGGCTCTTCCGTCTGACTCATGTACAGAACCAGGGAGCGGCCTTCGGTTTGTTCGCCGAATCGCCTTCGGAATGGAAAGTCGCCATGCTGATTCTCTTTTCCGTTGCCGCTCTGGCTGTAGTCTCTGCCCTGCTCTGGAAAAACGGAAACGCCATGAATGCGACAGCTATCGCTTTGTCCCTGGTGTTTGGCGGAGCTTTAGGCAATCTATGGGACCGGGTGGCCAGTGGCCGCGTCATCGACTTTTTGGACTTCTACATCGGCTCGCATCACTGGCCGGCCTTCAATGTGGCTGACAGCGCCATTGTGGTGGGTGCTCTGCTGCTTTTGAGCGAAATCTTCCTCGCCCCACAGGAAGAAAAGGCAATTAGCCAGTAAGCGGGCTTCCAAAGTGCAATGTGCGAGACAGGACTCGCTCGTGCCCTATCCCTGGGGATACAGCAGGCGGTACATCATTGCATTCCGCATGATGGCCTGAACGTATTCGCGAGTTTCGGTAAATGGAATTGATTCCACGAACTCGTCAATGTCCCGGAAGTCGCCGTCTCTGCGCCAGTCGTCTACCCGCTGCTCGCCGGCATTGTATGCGGCCAGAGCATACTCGAGCTGCCCGTTGTAGTGGTCCACCATGTGTTTGAAGTAGCGCGTCCCCAGCTGCAGGTTGATGGAAGGCTGAAACAGATCGTTCTGGGAATAATTTCGCAATTTAAGGTCATGCGCCAGATGTTTTCCCACACTGGGCAGCAGTTGCATCAGCCCCAGCGCATTGGCGCGGGAGACAGCGCCGGGATTGAACTCCGATTCCTGCCGGATCAGCGATGCTATCAAAAATGGATCCAGCTGGTTCTCCTGGGATCGGCGCTTCAGATCGTCCCACCAGGGCCGGGGAAACAATCCCTGCCATACCGGTTGCGGTATCTGGCTGATCTCGGTTGAGAAATAGCTGGGAATGGCATGTTTCAGTGTTTCGATGGCGCGGACATAACTTCCGGAATCCTGATATGTCTGTGCAATCAGCTCCGCTTTCCAGGATGGACTACCCGTGGTCGAAGCCTGCAGCTCTCTTACGGCAAAGTCATAGAGCGCGCCATTGGCCAGTAGTTGCGCCTTCTGTGCGCGCAGGTTCCCTTCCGGCGGGTCCCAGCTCTGCGGCGGCCGTGGAGGCGAAGGCAGCTTATTCAGGGCCGGTGGATCCACGACACCTTCGCTGCCCAGCCGATTCATGCGTTCTCTGCCCAGATTGGCGTAATAGTAGTAGCGAAAATTTTCCTGGAGTTTTATATAGCAGGCGCGCGCCAGCAGTTTGTTGCCGCTCTCCTCCGCCAGCCGTCCGCGCCAGTACAGGGCCGCTGGCACCTCCAGCGAGGCCGGATACCACTCCAGTTGCTCCTCCAGGAGCTTCGCCGCCTCGTCTTTTTTGCCCATGCGGTAGGTAAGCCACGCGGCCTTCCAGTGAGCGTAAGGCGAGTGCTTCCCGTTCTGCTTGTGCTGATATATTTCCGTGTACCAGCGCAGCGCGGGCTCATAGTCATGCTTCAGCATGTACTTATTGCCCATGGAAAGCAGCGCCTGCTGCAGCCAGTCGCTCTCCGGCGCCGAAGCGCGCAGTTGCGACATGAATTCGGCCTGGCGGTCGTTGTCCTCTTTTTCCCGGGCTATCTCCGCAAGGTAATAGAGTGCCTGTGCCTTGTCGTCAGCGCTGGCGTCCGTCTTCTTCAGTACGCCTTCATAAAGGCGCTGAGCGTCCTCGCGCCTGCGAACGTGATACAGCGCATCGGCAAACTCAATCTGCAGATGTGTGAGATCGGTCGCGGACGCCTGATCTGTCACAGGCCCCAGCTCCGTTGCAGCCTGCTGGTAATGCTTTCCCTTGAGCAGGATTTCCGCTCGTGACCGCCGTTCGGCATAGCTGCCCTCCGGCTGCAATTCACCCAGTGAGCGCATCTCGCTGGCCGCGGTATCCGCTTCCGCCGTGGTGGGCATATCGAAATAGACCCGGCGCAGCACCTGAAGTGCTTTGGCTTTGTCCCCGGCGATTTGCAGGGCGCGCGCCAGCATCAGCTCGGTATTCGCATGAACGGGCTCGCGGCGTTTCTCCAGATAAACCACGGCCACGCGTGGCGAGCCGGTCGCAATCAGCGCATCGGCATAGAGCAGATTGGCTTCATGAATATAGAGCGAATCGGGATATTTCTGCTCGAAGCCCTCCAGCATTTTCAGAACACCGGGATAATCGGCTGAATCACGATACGCGGAGGCCCGCAGATAACTCATGTAGTCGCCCAGCAGCGGACTGAGGCCGCTCGCGTCCTGCCATGCCGACTGCGCTTTGCTGAAGTCCTTGTCCAAAGAGTGCGCATAGCCCAGCACCAGCCACGCCAGGGCGCCAGCATCGTCATTGCCGTGCTTGTGCGCCCATGCCTCTACGCCGGCATAAGCCTGCGGCGTGCGGTTGGCCAGGAGCTGCTGTGCCATGGGTTTGAGTTCAGCGGATGCTATGAATGCCCGGTTCATTTTGCGCAGCTTTACCGATGCCGCTGCATTGCGAGGATGGGGCTTTCTGTTGGTTTGCGCAGGCATACCCGCCTGCAAACCAGCCAGAATCAGAAGCCAGAGAGTGAGTGAGAAACGTTGTACTACCACAAATCTTTTTATCGCGAATAACCCGCGCCCATGAGTGTTACATCATTATCCGCCAAAACGCGGATTAATTCCTCGGTAAAATAATCCATACTTGCGGCCGTGCTGTCGGCATAGCGCCGGACATACGTGGCCTTGCTCTTTTCGATCTCATCCTGCAAACGGGCATAGAGATCTTTGTTTTGCCTGCCCTCGGTCACTTTCTGTCCGTTATACAGCTTGATTTCTTCTACCAGAAGTTTGGCAAACCTGCGGGCTTTTTTATGGATCTCCGCGTCTTCGGGCGAGAGTGCCGGAGGCGCTTCCCGCGCGACAGATACTTCCGGCGCAACGGCCGGGGAGTTGCCGGCCTGGACCACTGCGGGAACGGCCTGAACGTCCTCTGGCACTGTTTTGCGCAGCGTAAGCAATTCAATCCACAAGCCGGTAAATTGCATCAGCAACTGGAGAGCATGGGCATCGAGCTTTCCATCGGGATTGCCACCCGCATCCACGTACACGATGGCCGCAACCTTTTGCCGTACCACCAGTGGCAGCACCCGGCAGGCAGACTCCACGGGAGTACCCACAGCCGAGGCGAAGCCCGGGTCAAAATCAGAAATTGTCGCGGGAACAGGAGTGCGATCCTGAATGGCCTGGGCTACAGGCCCGGTGGCTGTATTCAGACTGAAGGTTTTGATGGAATCGTTATCTTCAAATCCAAATGCAAGCCAGCCGGTGATGGCCCGGCCCTTGACCACGAACAGAGCTGATCGGGCGGCAAATTGCGCACATCCTTCCAGCAGGCGGCGAAGCACTTCTGCCTGTGAGGACATTTCATGAATGGCGACCACAGCGGCATTCAGCAGTTCAGACGGTGAGGTCTCCTGCGGAGCCGGCAGCGACTCCAGTTGCTCCATCGTGTGCCGGACAATCTCTTCGCGCAGCCGGGGCAGACTGGCTGCAAGGACTTCCGCAATAGCTTCCTCTATAATCAGTTGAATGTCAGCGGGCTTTGGCATTGGGTTCTGCAGAGCACAGGATTGAAACCCCGTGGGCTTCAAGATTACCACCATTCTGTGCCCGGAAAAGCCAGGATTCCTGCACAGGAGTGCATACTGTGTAAATAGCTTTTCCCTGCTGTCTTACAGGGTTTACCACTTGCAAGGACGGATAGAGTCAATTATTTTGAGTCTGGGACACATGGAAACCATCCAAAAGAAGGCGGAAAACGTTTCGGACGAACTGGCACTCGTTCAGGCCGCAAAAGGCGGTGATCTGGAAGCGTTTAGCCAGCTTGTAAAGCGGTATGACCGCAACATTTTTCGCATTGCGCAGCACATCACGCACAACGAGGAAGACGCGCAGGATGTAGTGCAGGAAGCGTTCCTCAAGGCGTACACGAACCTCGAGCAGTTCCAGGGAAATTCCAAGTTTTACACCTGGCTGGTGAGGATTGCCGTGAACGAAGCGCTGATGAAGCTGCGGCGACGGCGCGCGGACAAGACAGTCTCTATTGACGAAGACGTGGAAACTGAAGATGGAAGCATGCCGCGCGAGGTTGCAGACTGGAGTCCGAATCCGGAACAGCTCTACGGACAGTCGGAGCTGGGTGACATCCTGAAGAAAACCATTCAGGGGCTGCCGCCAGGATTCCGGACGGTATTTGTTCTCCGGGACGTGGAAGGTCTGTCCACGGAGGAAACGGCAGAAATGCTGGGCTTGAGTGTTCCGGCGGTAAAATCCAGGCTCTTGCGTGCCCGCCTGCAGTTGCGCGAGCGCCTGACAAAATATTTCAAATCCAGGCGGAGTGGAGACAACCCCCGGTGAAATGCAGTGAATTCCTGACAGAGTTGACAGATTACCTGGATGGCAGCATCAGTACCAGCATTCGTGTTGAACTGGAAGAGCATCTCCAATGGTGCCATGAATGCGAAGTTGTTTTAAATACAACGAAAAAGACCATCGAGATTTACCGCAACAACCAGCTTTACGAACTGCCCGACACCCTGCGAATGCGCCTGCAGGAAGCGATTATCAAAAAATGCAAGAGCGTGAAAAGCTGCAAAAACCCCGAATAGCCTTGCTTTCTGTTTAGTGTTGGCATCTTGATCTTGATAATAAAGAGTGGCCCACTCACCTTTTGAGTTCTGTATGAGGCGATAGATTCTTCTTTGCCGCAATATTGCAAATTACTCCCCTGCCGGGACCTGAAGATCGGCGAAATCCACATCGACAACAAGCTCAGTATCCTGCCGGCGAATTGCGTACATCGACAATATTATTTCCCTGAACAGCCTTATAAACATTTTGCCGCCCTTACTGATCTGCATCCAGGCAATTTTTGTGAGTGGGCATGAGTATTTCTGTCTGCCACAGCCAGACAGAATGGTGTCTCTTGACCGATGCTTGACTTCATCGACAACAGATAACCACAATATCCCGGCCCATTAACCCCAATCACAGTCAACTTCAACAATTATTTTCACATTTCACCTCACAATATCCGTTCCGCAGCCGCGTTACAAAAATTAAAGTTAATGTCATTCCGAAGGACGCATCCAAATACCCCGAAGGCAGAAATTGTTGCCGTTTAATAACTTTTCTAAGGATATGTAAAATTTGCGGTCAGCCCGCGAAACCGACAACCCTCTGTGAACCTTTCCCGGCAACTCTGAATCTAAGTACTACAAGAGCGCAGATAGTTTGCGTACACCGGTCGGAAGCGCTGGCAACGTCTTCCGTACGGATTTGCACCCAGGGGGTGGTAATGATGGCAAGTCTTCTGGATATGCTATTCGGTTGCTGGCACAAGAACCTGACGTTTCCCCTGACCAGTAAACGCGGTCAGCGGCGTTCCAATGCTGCCTCAGCGACGGGAACCTATGTGGTTTGTCTCGACTGTGGCAGGGAGTTTCCCTACGACTGGGAAGAGATGAAAGTCATCGACGCCAGGCCGGATCGTGTCAAGGCCCTGGCGGCGAAAGCAGCTGAATCGTAGGGTGGCTTGTTTTTTCTTTTCGATGTGGTGGGTCTGCGACTTTAGTGGCGTTGTCCTCCTTAGTCAAAAAGAAGAGGCGGTTGCAAGCAACCGCCTCTTCTTTATTTGTTCAGAATTAATCTGAAAACAAATTACTGATCGCGCCGTTTCAGGGTGGGACGGTCATCGCCGCTCTTGTCACCATCATCTTTCGATGATGTATTGCCGGCCGTGCGGCGCAGCGTGGGACGATTGCCGCCCTTTTGGTCGTCCACTTTATGCCGATTCTCGATTGAGGCCAGGCGCCCCTTGACCTGATCAAACTCGGATGTATTCACAATGTACTGATCGCGCGCTGGAAGCACGCGGTTGATTTCCACCTGCGATTTCTGGATCCGGTCGGGTGTTTGCGGATGCGTGGCAAAAGCCTTGGCAAACGTGCCTGGTTTTTTCTTCTCCTGCGCTGCCAGCTTTTCAAAGAATTCGATGAACGCGTTTGGGTCGTAGCCGGCTTTGTACATGTACTGCAGGCCCAGATAATCGGCCTCGGCTTCAAAGCCGCGGCTGAAACTCAGAAACGTGAGCGGCAGTCCAATACCGACTGCCTCGCGCGCGGCGTATCCAATGCCGCCGCCCACAAAGATCAGGGGGATCGTCAGCAGGTTCGCCAGCTGGGCGCGGGTAGCCCCGCGGGTAGCATGGCGCGCCGCTACGTGGGCAATCTCATGCGACATCACGCCGGCCAGTTCGGCCTCATTGTCCGCCGCCAGGATCAAACCGGAATTTACGTAAAAAAATCCGCCCGGCAGAGCGAAGGCATTTACCTCGTCGGAGTCGACCACTTTAATCGTGAACGGGACCTTCGCGTCAGAATTGCGTACCAGATTCTGGCCGATCCGGTTGACGTATTCCGACACTACGGGGTCCTGCACGATCTTCATGCTGTGCTCGATCTCCATGGCATATTGCTTGCCCATGCGGACTTCTTTTTCGATCGAGTACCAGTCCATGCCGCCGACTTTGCGATTGCCAATCGCATCCACATCGTCTTTGCCGCCGCTGTGCTTGTTTTTATCGTGGTCTGAATCCTGATTGCCGGCCTCAGGTGTCTTTTCCTGCGCTGGCTGACTGTCCTGTGCGGGCTGACTGGCAGGCACAGTCTGAGGTTGCTCCGAGGACGGCTGGGCTGAGGTTTGACTTTGGGTTTGATCAGGAGGCGCGGTTTTTTTCTGATCGTCCGTGGCTTGTGCTGCAGAGAGCAAACTACCCGCTGCAGCCAGAATTGCGGACAGCAACAACGCATGGATTTTCATGATGTACACGCTCCTGAGACCCGGGTCCCACAATGCGGCATTATGCACTCAAATTATAGCGCCGGAATGCAGGTCTTTCTATTGGATTTCGCCCTGTGCTCCCAAGATGCATGAATGATTTTTACTGGTTATCCTGCGTATCCGGCGGGCGCTTTACTCTTCTTAACTCCTGCTGTTAATAAATTCCCGCTCTGGTGAGCTCTGCAGTTCCCTTTGAGGGTTTGAGAACTTCAACCACTCGAGCGTGCCATTCGCCCTCTGAGTCCTGGCTGGCGGTGATTCGAACTTCCGTTCCCACGGTAAGACAATCGATGCCGCCATGGCATCGCTGATGTGATGTCTCTTCCGCCATCACCACCCTGGCATGAATCACTTCGACGCGACGAAGTGCCTTGTTATGTCCCAGAACAAATATCCATCCCGGAGTTAGTTTCGCGCCGGACGGTGGGCTGGTCACACGCCCCTGAAAAGCGCCATCCACCGCAGGCAGTATGGATGAAAAGAAAAGAATAAAAAAGAAGAGAGCGACAGTTGAACGGCAGGAAATCACAAAAGATTCAGATGCAGCGGCTGCAAAGGGTGTTTTGCAGCCGCTGGTCCGAATGATGCCTGGATCAGTCGTAATACTCAAGGCCCAGATGGGTGATCAGCTCTTCGCCGCGCAGGTGGCGCAGCGTATTTTTGAGCTTCATCAACTGGATAAACAGGTCATGTTCCGGATACAGCCCCGGAACCGTCATCGGCGACTTGAGATAAAAGCTGAGCCATTCCTGAATTCCCAGGTTTTTCAGTTCTTCGCTGCGCTGGGCCAAATCGAGGAAGAGTACAAGATCGAGCACAATGGGGGCGGCGAGGATGGAATCCCGGCAGAGAAAATCGACCTTGATCTGCATCGGGTAGCCAAGCCAGCCGAAGATATCGATGTTGTCCCAACCCTCTTTGTTATCACGGCGCGGCGGATAATAGTTAATGCGAACCTTGTGGTACAGGTCTTTATAAAGCTCGGGGTAAAGATCGGGCTGCAGGATGTGTTCCAGCACCGAGAGCTTGGATTCTTCTTTGGTTTTGAATGACCCAGGATCTTCGAGGACTTCGCCGTCGCGATTGCCCAGAATATTGGTGGAAAACCAGCCATTCATACCCAACATGCGGGCCTTGAAGCCGGGAGCAAGAATTGTCTTAAGCAGGGTCTGGCCGGTCTTGAAGTCCTTGCCGGCAATGGGGGCGCCATTCTTGCGAGAGAGTTCCAGCATGGCCGGAATATCCACCGTAAGGTTCGGTGCGCCATTGGCGAATGGCACGCCTTCCATCAGGGCCGCATAGGCATAAATCATGGAGGGGGCAATGTTTTCGTCATTCTTTTGCAGGCCGCGCTCAAACGCCTGCAGAGACGAGTGGACTTCCTTCTGTTCCAGAAAAATTTCCGTGGAGCCGCACCAGATCATCACCAGACGGTCCGCTTTCGATTTCTTCTGGAAATCGCGAATATCGGCACGCAACTGCTCCGCGAGGTCGCGCTTGTTTTTTCCCTTCTTTACGTTCTTGCCGTCCAGCTTCTTGACGTAATTGCGGTCAAACACCGCCTTCCGCGGCTTAATCGACGAGAGAAATGGCTTGATCCGGTTCAGAAGATCTTTTTCCAGAACTCCCGCGTGCATCGCTGATTCGTATGCGTTGTCTTCGAAAATGTCCCAGCCGGTAAATACCAGATCGTTCAACCGGGCAAGCGGCACAAACTCGTTGATTTTTGGCGAGCGCCCATCGGTGCGCTTGCCCAGCCGAATTGTGCCCATCTGCGTGAGCGATCCGACAGGCTGGGCGATGCCTTTGCGTATGGCTTCTACACCCGCAATAAATGTGGTTGCTACCGCGCCCATGCCCGGAATCATCACTCCGAGCTTGCCTTTTGCCGGCGCTATTTTTGATCCGCGTGTTGCGTCACTGGAAGAATTTGCAGCCATTTATATTTGAGACCATCCTGAAAGATTTAAGCGCGCGAACGCGACAAACTGTGTCCGGAAGCTGTGGAACAACAGTTCATTGGATCCAATTGCTCTATGTCGCGGAAATGCGCTCAGTGCAAACTAGTTATCTTCTCGTATTGAGGGCTGGTTTGTAAACCAGCTACGCCGTCGCGCTCATGCGGCTTCTCCAGTGCGACCGGGCAAACCAGACCACAGCCGCCAAAAGCAGCGCGAGAACCACTGCGTCCAGCCGGTGCAGCCAGTGGCTAAGACGCGGGTCCGTATGCCAGTGTTCGCCCAGCTTCATCCCCACCCAGGCCAGAGCGAAGCACCAGGGCCAGGAGCCGGCAAAAGTGTAAATATGGAACCGCAGGCGAGGCATGCGCGCAATACCCGCGGGCAGCGCAATGAACGTGCGGATGACCGGAAGCAGCCGCCCGATAAAAACCGCCGCCGATCCAAAGCGCAGAAAAAACCGGTCCGCCCTCTCCAGATCATGGCGGCTCAGCAGAAGGTATCTGCCGTATTTCTCAACCAGAGGACGCCCGCCATACCAACCGATCTCATACGCAACAATGGAACCCACGTTGCAGCCCAGAGCGCCGGCCGTTGCCGCCCAGAACAGATTGAACTGGCCGGTATATACGAGATATCCGGCAAAAGGCATGATGATCTCGGAAGGCAGTGGAATGCAGGCGGACTCAATGCCCATGAGCGCCAGCACGCCCCAGTATCCGCCGTGGGAGATCACGCCAATAATGAAGGTTGCAAGAACTGCGATGATTTTTTCGGTCATTCCTTGGGCCGGTTAAAAATCCTGAGAATCCTGGGTGTAGGTATAACCCGGCAGTGTTGCTCCGGCGTCGCTTTTGGCGACCCTCACGCGAGTTGTCTCCGCATCAAGGGCGCTTAGGCTGGCAGGACGCAGCATGGCGTACTGGGTAAACAACTCTGTGTAAACCTTGGTAACGAGAAAGGTGCTTCCACTCTCGTCAGAACGCCACATCTGGCCTGCCTGAATTGACTTAACCGCCATAGCTAACAAGACTACACAGCAGCGGGCTATTCCGGCAAATTGCCTTCGAGCAAATCGCCCAGCTTCTGCGCCGGACAACGCACGCCGACGTAAAACGTGCCGAACAAAGCATAAACGGCGCTGACCTGGTCAAAGCGCATTTCGTAAATCAGTTTTTTGAAGACGAGCGGCTCGTCGGCAAAAAGATCGACACCCCACTCCCAGTCGTCAAAGCCAATCGAACCGGTAATGATCTGCTTGACGGTTCCGGCGTAACGGCGGCCCACCAGGCCATGTTCTTCCATTTGCCGCTGGCGCTCCTCAATGGGCAGGCTGTACCAGTTCTTGTCCTCGCCGCGCTTGCGGTCCATGGGGTAGAAGCACAGGTAACGCTGCGACGGCATCTGAGGAAACAACCGCGGCGCCATGGCTTCTTTTTGCCGCTTCATGGTCTCTTCTATGGCGGCGTTCCACTCCGGCGACTGCGGCTGAATTCCCTGCTCCTTCAACGAGCGATACAGTTTCAGGGACGAATCATACAACCCCAGCTCCACCACGGAGAGATACGACGTAGTCTGTTCCAGAAAGTCGCTGAGGCGAAGCCGCGCAATCTGGAGCTCTGCGGCCTTCAGTTGATCAAATGAGTTGCGAAAGTGTACCAGCAGCAGATCGCCTTTATGTCCCAGAAGGGAGAAAAGAGCGCTCTGCGCCGCGGTATCGTGCTCCATCTTGTCCAGTACAGCCGCGGCTTCGCTGGCAATCTCCCTTCTCTGGGCGACTGGCAGTTTGCGCCATTCCGCCCAGCGGAAACGAAACATCTGGTGAAGTACGCTGGTTCCTTCCAGCGTCATGGGGACGGCAAACAAATCCTCGCCCCTGGTTTCGGTCTCAAGTTCGATTCTGCTGGTAGCTGACATTGGGATTCCTCTGCTATTGTGATGGATTGTAAGTTTGCTGTACTAAATCTTTGTTCATGCCGGAAACCGGAACTAAAACCCGAAAAGCAGCCAAGCCGGAAAAAAGCAAACCGCGTAAAAGCGGCTATGACCCTCTGGCCCCGAAACGTGTCCAGAACATTTTAAACTGTCTCGACCAGGCGTATCCCGACGTCAAGTGCGCTCTCACCCATAAAAATGCCTGGGAGTTGTTGGCGGCGACGATTCTCTCGGCCCAGTGTACCGATGTCCGCGTGAACATGGTAACTCCTGAGCTGTTTAAAGAGTATCCCACACCGCAGGACATGGCGGGGCTCAAACCGGAGCAGATCGAACCCATCATCCGGACCACCGGGTTCTTCCGCAATAAAGCCAAATCCCTGGTGGGCGCGGCAAACAAACTGGTGGAGGATTTTAACGGAAAAGTTCCGGACACCATGGAGCAACTGCTCGGCCTGCCGGGCGTGGCGCGGAAGACGGCCAACGTTGTTCTGGGCTCGTGGTTCCACAAGGCCGTGGGAATAGTCGTGGATACTCATGTGCATCGCATCTCCCGCCGCCTGGAGCTGACCGCCAGCGACGATCCGAAAAATATAGAGCGCGACCTGATGAAGGTGTTTCCTCAGGAGAAGTGGATTGAATACTCTCATCAGATCATTCATCACGGGCGTGCGGTATGCATTGCGCGCAGGCCCAAATGCGCTCAGTGTACTCTGGAAAATCTTTGCCATGCAGCGGACAAGACATGGTCCACGGTTGAAATACATAAGTCAGCCGCGCCCTGAAGTTTTGCAGGCAGGCATATCACTGGCAGGAGCTTAATGAAAAGAATGCGCAAAGCGCCTCTGCTTCTTACACTATTCATCGCTGTATCCGCGGTCGCGCAGACCGCCAGTTTGCCCGGCAATGTTGTTACCGATCCCGCCAAAATTGAGTCCCGGCAAAAGTTCGACGTTCAGCCGTTCACGATTGACAAACTGTACATGACGCACGATGTCAGCGACAGCACTCTCTCGCCGGACGGCGAACAAATCGCCTTCGTCACCAACATCAGCGGCCGCTATAATCTTTGGCTCGTCTCCGCCGAGAGCGGCTGGCCCACGCAGCTCACCGTAAGCAACCAGAGGCAGACCTCCCCCGCCTGGTCGCCCACAGGAACGTGGATCGCGTATGCCTCGGATAACGACGGCGATGAGCAGTGGGACCTGTTTCTTGTCTCGCCCAAAAATGGCCAGGTCGTCAATCTGACCAACACACCGGAAGTCTCCGAAGAAAATCCGGTGTGGTCGCCCGACGGCAATACGCTGGCCTACATCGTCAAGCGCAAAGATTCTCCTTCCTATGAAATCAATTTGATGGACATTGGCAGCCGGAAGATTACGCGGCTCACCAGCAACACTCCTCCGGAGCGTGGAAACTTCAGTCCTGTCTGGTCCAAAGACAACAAACGGATCGTATTCACCCAGGCAAATGCCGCCGGCAAGGATTCGAACATCGTCATTGCCGATGTCTCTACCGGCAACGCCGTCAATCTCACGCAGCACGAGGGTGAACATAACTTTTCCGTCAGTGACATTTCGCCGGATGGCAAAACACTGCTGATGACTTCCAATGCCAGCAATGGGTACGACAACATTGCCCTGCTCGACATAGCCGGCAAAAAAATCACCTGGCTCACCCGCGATAAATGGGAGAGCAGCGCGGGCAAATTCTCTCCGGGCGGCAAATCAATCACCTGGACCACGAACATTGACGGCAATCAGGACATCTTTCTCTATGACCTGTCCACGCGTACCTCGCGGGCGCTGCCGCTCGAAAAAGGCATCAATGATCTTGCCGGTGGTGCGCAGGGACCGTTCACTCGCGACAGCGCGCGGCTGCTTTTCTACCACAACGGACCCGGCGCTCCCCAGGACGTATGGGTTTACGATTTCGCCCGTAAAAAAGCGCGCCAGATCACGCACGCACTGGCTGCCGGAATCCGCGCGGAAGACATGGCTGAGCCGTATCTCGTGCACTATCCGAGCAAAGACGGCAAATGGCAAATCTCCGCTTTTGTCTATGTGCCTTATAACGCGGTTCGCAACGGCCAGAATGCCGCGGTTGTCTCCATTCATGGCGGCCCCACTGCACAAATTGGCAACTCTTTTCATCGCGATATTCAATACCTGGTAAACCAGGGCTACTTTGTCATTGCGCCGAATTACCGTGGCTCCAGCGGTTATGGCAAAGACTTCATGGATGCCAACCGCTTTGATATGGGCGGCGGCGACCTGGACGATATCATCTCCGCCGCCGAATGGATTCAGCGAACCGGATTTATCGATCCCAAAAAAGTGGCCGTCACCGGCGGCAGCTATGGCGGATACCTCACCATGATGGCGGTAAGCAAAGCTCCGGACGTCTGGGCTGCCGGCGTGCCTGTGGTGCCGTTCGTCAACTGGTTTACCGAAGTTGAGAACGAAGACCCTCTGCTGCGTCAGTATGATCTCGCTACCATGGGCGACCCGGACAAAGACAAAGCCCGCTACCAGGAGCGCTCGCCGGTCAATTTCGCCGACCAGATCAAGGCCCCGCTGCTGCTGCTCGCCGGCGGTCATGATCCTCGCTGCCCCAGTACCGAAGCCGAACAGGTAGCCAGTGCGGTCAGGAAACGCAAAGGCGTTATCGAGCTAAAGGTTTACGACAACGAAGGCCACGGCTTCGCGAAGATTGAAAATCAAATCGATGCCGCCACCCGCGTGGCTGAGTTCCTGCAAAAGTACGCAAAACCGGCTGACTGCGGATGCCATGTGGACAGATAGCTATTCCGGCCATCTACGAGCATCTTGACATTAAATGCCTTAAAATGCATAAAATATGCTGGTAAGTTTTTTGTTTTTGAAGTTACCGAAAGCAGGCATTTGTGTTTGTACCAATTCACCCAGTATATTTTGCGCTGGGACGTTCCCACTCCAATCTCCACGCCCGAAATTTGCGATTTGTTGGTTCTGTCGGACCGTACCGCGTTGCCGAATGTATTTTCAAAGATGATGGCCCGAATCGGAACGGAATTCCCGACATACACGCACGTCTTATGTTCACCGATTATGAAGATTGGGATGCATTCTGTGTTCGTGTCTGGCGTTTCCTTGAAGATACAAAGCGTCGGCTTGGCTACAACTGAACTGTCGGCATGAAGCCACAAGGCACATTTCCAGAACATTCAACTGGAACGAAACCAGACAAGTCATTTGCACCAAAAAACATTATTTAAATCAAACCTTTGTTCTCCAGCACGACATGGCCTTGAACATAGAACGGTCACATAGTGATTAAAAAATCGCGCCGGATTTCCTCTCCAAATTCGTAAAACCGGCACAAGAGGGCATCGTTGCTTTTCTTGCAACTTTTTTTCGAACTCATCAATAGGAATATAGCTGCAATCCAAAACACGCTGCGGATCATCAAGCCAAATATCCGAACCGCATTTATTGCACTTGACATATGGCTTAGGTATGTCAAAAATCTCGTTAAATTCTTTCTCCGAAATATCGTTAATACTCATAACAGTTTTTCGCCCATACCTCCGCTGCTCATCAATCTAGCCTTCACAGAGTTCAACCGATAATGGTCGCGGATATTCCTAACTGCTCATTTTGGTAATTGCGTCCACCAGACCCTTCATGGTGTACTCCTGGGCCTCAACGCCGGGTTCAAATCCTGCTTTGCGCAGTGTGGCGCTGGTGACTGGGCCTATTGAAGCAAGGTGTACTCCATGAAGAAATTTCCGGGCATCATCGCCCAGCAACGCCAGCAGATTGCTGGCCGTCGAAGAGCTGGTGAAGGTAATTACATGGGGCTTGGAAGAAGAATCGGCAAACAGCCGGTGCAGCTTTTCGCCTGCATCTACCGGGACCCTGGTTTCGTAAGCTTCAATCACTTCCACTTTGGCGCCCATTTTACTGAGTTCGTTGGGCAAAACATCCCGTGCGACTTTGGCGCGCACCAGCAGAATGCGACTGCTTTTCGTGACTCGCCCATTCAGGGCTTCCAGCACCGATTCAGCCACATACTTTTGCGGAACAATGGAAACAGCAACACCTTCCGACTGGATTGCCATGGCCGTAGCCGGACCAATCGCCACCACCAGCAAATGCTGCATGTCCGCAATGGGAAGGCCGAGCCGGGTGTAGCGTTCGAAGAAAATCTCCGCCCCGTTCACGCTGGTCAAAATCAGGGTGTCATAGTGATCGATCCTGACAAGTGCGTAGTCGAGCGCTCCGAATCCATTCTCCGGTGAATGGATCTCGATGGTAGGAATCTCAATGATCTCCGCACCCAGGTCGCGCAGCGGCTGCGACAGTCCATGCGCCTGCCCGCTGGCCCGCATTACCAGGATGCGCTGGCCCACCAGCGGCTTGCCTTTCACGCGAAATGGAATCAATTTACTGTTCATGGGTGTGCCGTGGCCGGTGCTTCCTGGGCATAGACATCCCGAAGTATCTGATCGGCGCCGCGGCTGAGCAGCCTCTGCGCCGTTTCGCGGCCCAGCTGTTCAGGATCGCTCCCCTCTGTATTCTCGCGCAGTAACAGGGTTCCATCCGGACGACCGACCATGGCCGTAAGCTGCAGCTGGCCGCCAGGCTGCTGCCGGGAGTAGGCCCCGATTGGTACCTGGCAGCCGCCGCCCAGGCTTCCCAGCAGCGCGCGCTCGCACTCAATCGCCGCGCGCGTGGCCGGATCATCCAGAAAGCTCAGCAGCTCGCGCACATGGCTGTCGTTTTTGCGGCACTCAATCGCCAGAGCACCCTGGCCCACCGCCGGACACATAATTTCCGGCGCAATGATCTGCCGCACATTCTGGTCCAGTCCTAGGCGGCGCACTCCCGCCGCAGCCAGAATGATGGCCGCATATTCTCCGGACTCGAGCTTCTTCAGCCGCGTATCCACATTGCCGCGCAGCGGAATAATCTCCAGGTCGGGACGCACCGTTTTAAGCTGGCACTGCCGCCGCAGGCTGCTGGTACCCACCCGCGCATTTTTCGGCAGCTCTTCCAGGCTCGAATAGTGAATGGAGATGAACGCATCGCGCGGGTCTTCGCGCTTCATGATGGCGGCAAGCGTGAATTCAGGCTGCAACTCCGTGGGCACATCTTTCAGGCTGTGCACTGCAAGATCGACACGCTCTTCCGCCAGCGCTTCCTCAATTTCCTTGGTAAACATGCCCTTGGTTCCGACTTTGGCCAGGGCAACATCGGTAATTTTGTCCCCGGTGGTTTTAATGATCTCTATCTCGGTCTCGTGGCCCTGGCCACGCAGCAGACTGGCCACATGATTGGCCTGCCACAGCGCAAGCTGGGAGCCCCGTGAACCGATACGAAGTTTCGCCATTTAGTCTTCGGTCTTCTTTCTGCCTGAATTTCCGCTCTTTGGATCCAAATTCCTGGGTTCCAAATTCTTCGGTTCAAGATTGAAGATGCGGCGGATCACATCCTCTATCGTCGCCGCCTCCGGGCTTGAAGCCGTGGATTTCAGCGTGGTAATCGGCGTGTGCAGCAGCTTATTGATGATACCGCGAGTCATCGCCTCAATGGCCGCATCCTGCTCCGGAGAGATCTTTCCCAGCCGTCCGCGAATGCGGTCGATCTCTGCCTGGCGGATGGTCTCGCAGTATTCCTGCAGCGAGAGAATCGTCGGCACCACGTGCAGCGACTTCATGCGCGCGGCAAAGCGGTCTACTTCCGATTCCACGATCTGCTCCGCCCGCTGCGCCTCTTTCCTGCGCTCGGCGCTGTTGCCGTCCGCTACGGACTGCAAATCGTCCACGTCATACACAAACATTCCATCCAGCTTGTTCACGTCCGGGTGGACGTTGCGTGGCACCGCGATATCCACAAAAAACATGGGCCGGTTGCGCCGGCGGCTCAGCAGCAGCTCGCCATGCTCGCGACGGAAAATTGGATCGGGGGCGCCGGTCGAAGTGAGCACAATGTCCGCCTGCTGTGCCGTCTCGTACAGCCGCTCATACGGAATCGCCTCGCCGCCAAAAATCTCCGCCAGACGCACCGCCCGCTCGTGCGTGCGATTGCAAACCAGCAGCCTGGTCGCGCCGTTGGCGGTCAAATGCCGCGCAGCCAGCTCCGCCATCTTGCCTGCGCCTACCAGAAACACTGTCCGCCCCTGAAGCGAACCGAAAATTTTCTCTGCCAGTTGCACCGCGACCGCGGAAATCGAGATGCTCGAGCTGCCAACGGCAGTCTCCGAGCGCACGCGCTTGGCCACGGCAAAAGCGCGGGAAAGCAAGGCATCGAGCGCGGAATGGACCGCGCCTATCCCCCGGGCCACGGCATAAGCTTCTTTTACCTGTCCCAGAATTTGCGGCTCGCCCACCACCATGGAATCGAGGCTCGAAGCCACGCGGAAAACATGCCGCACCGCATCGCGTTGCTCGAATTCGTACCAGTGCCCATCCAGTGCGTCCTGGCTTACGCCAAAATAGCCTGGAAAAAATTTGCGCAGGTCGGCTTCCTGCTTGGCCGTGGTCAATACCTCAACGCGGTTGCAGGTAGAGAGCACCATCCCCTCTTCCACACCCGGCTGCTCCACCAGATAGCGAACAGCCTCCGGCAGGCGGGCCTCGGGAACGGAGAGCCGCTCCCGCACTTCCAGCGGAGCGCTGTTATGGTTTATGCCAATGAGCTTAAAGTTCATGGAGAAACAAACCTGTGCACCGAGCTAAGCCCGTTGGCCGCCAGGACTACCAAAGCGGTGCAAAACGCACAGGCTGCCATATAGGCCGCCCGCTTGCCCCGCCAGCCCGCGCTCCAACGCGCATACAGCAGAATCGTGTACAGCACCCACATTACAATGGCGGATAAAATTGTGGGATCGCGAAAAAATCCCGTCCCAAAACGCGCCTCGGCCAGCACCGATCCCGAGATCAGGCCAAATGTCATAAAAGGAAAACCGAATACCAGGCAGCGATAGCCAATTTCATCAATGGTGGCCAGCGCCGGGAGCCGCGACCAGAAGCCGCTCCTCTTCTTCCCTTTGGCTTTGAGGTTCTTTTCCTGAATCAAATACAGAATGCTGGCAAAGAAACTGAAAATCAGGGCCGAATAGCCAATCAGAATCAGGCCCACATGCATGTTCACCCAGCTGTTGCTCACCTGTGAGGCGCTCGCATCGTTGCTGAGGGCGGAAGTCTGCGCCGAGAGCGTAAGCAGAAACACCAGCGGAAATACCGCAATTCCCGGCGAAACCGTCTTATAGACCCCGTAGATCACCAGGAAAAAAGTCACTAGCAGAAAAGCCAGAAAAGACTCGATCTGGTGCAGAGAAGAAAGCGCAGCCGTGTCGCTGAGCATCACAATTTCGGTCAGGGACACAAAATGAAACACCATGCCCGACCCCGCCGCGCCCAGCATAATGCTGGTGAGCTTGCTGCGGTTGACCCAGAGCGACATGACCGCGCCCAGCAGGCCGATTCCGTACAATGTGAGAGCAACTCGTAACCAGAACAACGGCATAAGAGTATGAGCATTATAAGCGGTTTTTGATCCAATCACCGCAGCTTCCTGTGCCTGTACTTTTTGGCAGTGTCAGGTATTCCCCCGATTTCCTCTCCGCCGCAGGCCTGTCGTATCCCAACCAATGCTGCCCCAATTCCCCAGGCACATGGAGCACAGGCACTTTTGCCTGTGCAGTTTTCTTTATTTTTAGCGCTTCATCTGCGCCCATCAGCGGCAAATGGATTGGTCAGCTACCCTCCCGGTCTGTTCTATCAGGTATGCCCCCGGTCTTGTACCCCACCATAGGGATACCCCCTCCCCCAGCGTCAATTAGGAAAACAAATGACTTAACTCAATTCGACCCAATGGCCACCCAATGGATCACTCCCGAAAAACACGAAAGCCGCAACCGGAAATGCATCCGACTGCGGCAACCTGCAACGCAGGTTAGCAAGGAAACGGCAAAAAGCAAGCGAAAAGTGGGGCGCCTTCCCCCTTACCTTAATCCAGCAGCTTCAGTTCTTTTACGATTTGCCGCAGCACGGCGTATTTGTCGTCACTGGCGGGAATGAACTGTTTAGCGTGGAGAAGGCCCAGCACGAGATTGTCCTTGCCTTCGTTCAAGGACTCGAGCGCTCTCGAAAACTTTTTCTGCTCCGTTTCGGGCACGTCCTTCCGGCTTACATAGACCCAATCCACAAATGCCTTGCTCGTGTAGAACACGCGGACCTTGTCTCCGTCAAGCTTGCCGCTGTCGATCATCGACTTATAGATCAGCTCGTCCATCACGCCTGCGTCCACCACGCCGCCCTGCACCAGCTGCGCGGTATCCGGATGGCTGCCGGAAAAGCGGAACTTGAGATCGGTCTCCTGATTGATTCCCGCCTTCTTGAGTTCCAGATACGGCATCACGTGGCCGCTGGTGGAATACACATCGTTAAACGCGAACCGCTTGCCCTTCAGGTCTTTGAGCGAATGAATGGAAGAACTGGCGCCGGTGATGAAGACCGAATGAAAGTTCAGGTCCGTGGGGCGCTGCACCAGAGGAACAACTCCAATTTTGGCATGGGCGCGGACATAGCTCACCCCGCCCAGAATGGCAAAGTCAATCCAGCCATCCGCAAGACCGGCCACCATGTGGTTATAAGAATCCGGAATTACAAACTTCACCTCACGCCCCATCTGCTTGCTGAGATAGGCCTCCACCGGCGCTCTCTGAGACGCGCTGAGACCATCGGCGGGGATGGCAAATACAATCGCCTTGCTTTGCGCGCATACGGTCACGACCGAAAGAACGCACAACAGAGCCACAACACCCAATTGCTTATGTAGATTCACGGTAGTATCTCTTTCCTTTGTCATTAAGACTTTGCTTGAAGCTATTTACCTTGCGAAGCTGGAAGGCAGCCCATTATAGGCAAAACCACTGCGCATATCTTAAATACCGAAGTAACAAAAGGTGTACGACTATGGAGGATTAATTTTTGATGAATTTATTCAATACACAACCGCGAAAACCCGCTATTTCGCGTATTTATTAAGCTTTTTCAATCTTTAGCCCACTGGGCAAACAAAGAAACAACTCCTCACCTTACCTTCCTGCCGAACGGCCAATGACGTCGTGGCCAACACTATTGCCTCCAATTGCACCAGAAGTTCTCGCGATACCGCCTCGTCCGGATGCTGTTCATAAATGGGATACAATTCCCGCTCCGATACGAAACCCGAGGATACCTGCATGTTGAAAAGGAATATTGCCTGGCTCGCGCCGAGTTCGCGCTCGCGAGCGGCTTTTCTATATCTGGCATCGGTGCTTGTCATGGTGAGCGTCGACCCGCAATTGGCCGTACCGCAGGATGCGCCAACCGCGGCAAAAGCGCCGGCGGCAAATGGGCCGCGGTCGCTGGGCGGAGCACATTGCACTCCAGCCGACGGAGAATACTCACCCCGCAAATACGATGTGATCGTCGTCGGGGCGGGGCTTGCGGGACTCAGCGCGACGAAGGAGTTAAAGCGCTTGCATCGCTCGGTCCTGGTCCTCGAGGCGAACGATCGGATTGGAGGCCGCGGCTATGCCGGCAAGATCGGCAAGGACCGGGTTCCTGTTGACTACGGAGGCGCGTGGATACACGGCGTTCCCACCAACCCGCTCACGGCGCTGGTTGACTCCATGGGCTTCACGCGGGAGCGCACCCAGCTCAATCTTCCGTACTTTGTCAACAGCGAGAAAGCCAGCGAGGAAAAGAAGAAAGTCTTCGACCAGGCAGTCGAACAATACGAAGATGCCGTTGATCTGGCCGCCAAATCAATTCAGGACCAGCACGCACTGGCTGAGTTTGCCTGCAACGAATACAAGAAGCACGTGTCGCAAAAGGAGATTTGCCGCGACCTTGAGCGCAGAATTCCGTTTAGCAGGATTTCTCTTCGCGGAGATCTTTGCCGCGCTCGCGTTCGCTCTCCGGAGGAATTCTGTGCAATGGCGGACAACGATTTGCGCATTACAAGCGATGTGGCGCGGGACTACGTGCCTCAGGGCCAGGAGTTTAAAGAAATCCTTCCTTTGCTCATCGCGAATGCCGGTCCGCTTGAGAGCGCCGCTGAAATGAACCAGACCTCTGCCGTTGAGGCTGTGCACTTCGAAGCCGGGGATGATGACCTGATCGCCCAGGGAATGGGTACTTTTGTTGAGAAATTTGGAGAAGGCTTGCCGGTCTGCCTGAAGTCGCCGGTCGCCAAGGTCGAATATTCAAAAAATGGTGTGGCTGTGACTGTTGGTGATGGCAGGGTCTTCGAGGGTTCGACCGCGCTTGTTACCGTCTCGGTTGGTGTGCTGAAGGCCAAAAAAATTGCGTTCGAACCAGAACTGCCGAAAGACAAACTCAACGCCATTGCCAGTTTGCGGATGGGCAACATGCAGAAGGTGATTGTCCCTCTCAATAAGGATATTTTTCCCAACGAGCGGATGAACTCGTGGATTCTCTATGAAGGAGATCTTTCTCCGGATGAACTGGAGTTCGCCAAAAGTCAGGGTCTTCCGCTTGTGGATGGAAACCGGGTGGTTATGGGTTTCGTGATCAAGCCGCTGAACAAGAACATCGCGATCGGCTTCTTTGGCGGAGACTGGGCGAAAGCGCTCGAACACCGGTGCAGCGGCACGGAGAACGGTTCGGGGGTAAGCAGCAATTGCGACGATATATCGATCAAAATCACCAAATCCGCTCTTTCCAGGATGTCCGGTGAAATAAATATCGATCAGGACATTGAAGGACGAATCCAGTTGACCCGCTGGAGCCTCGATTCAACATCTTTCGGCGCCTATTCGGTCGCGGAGCCTGGAAACTGGTATCAGCGCGAGGTCCTCGCCGAGCCGGTTGAGGATGCACAGGGAAAAAAGCGATTGTTTTTCGCTGGAGAAGGGACCGCACGCGCAATTTATAACGGTTCTTTTCCCGGCGCGTACGAGTCAGGCTTGAAGGCAGCCAGGGATATTAACGCCGCGATACCTGCGGCTGAAGCAGAGCGGACGGCTGGCCCATAGAATTTTGTGAGTCCGCGTTCTCCAATAAGTTTCCCCGATTTTTTTTGACACTCTCGACAGCGAGGGTGCCCCACTTTTCGCGGGTTGTGCGAAAGGTGGGATTCGAGGCAGTTTGCACCACATTCCGTAATCCACGACGAATTCATCGTAAGCAGTAAAAGTGTCAGGGTATGGCTTTAGAAACAACTGCACAGGCAAGAGTGCTTGTGCCACAGTATGCTAAAAAGTTTCTACAATTTTTTGGCGGGCGGGCGGGCGGTGGGTGGTGGCCCACTCAAGCCTGATTTTGGCTTGAGTGGGGAAGGAACCGAGCCTTCATTCTCTAATTGTGTTGTGTGAGCCTGATTACCGGCAGCAGACCAGGCGATACCAGCGTCTTCAAATTAAAGCAATTGATATGTCCCATAAGTTCGTCGTACTGTTTGGCGGCCGCTACCGTATGTCTGCAAGCTCGCGAAAGCAGCGGAGAAAAGAGCAGCATGGTCCGCGTCATGTCCAGGCGCAACCGCAGCAGCGTGCCCGTGTGTAAAATTATCCGAAGGCACTCGACTATCGCTCGATTCTGCGGGTTGTGCTCAATGTAGTATTCACGGACGCTGGTTAAGCAAAAATCAACGCTGCTGAGCAGATCCGTGACAACCAGCCTGCACTCACGCCGCAATGCCGCGCCCTGAAGCTGTTCGAGCAAAGGAAGGGCTTTTGAGATGGAGTCTGCCATTTGCCGGACTTCCTCTTCCGTCATGTGCCTGATCGGGCGCTCTCGCTTGAACGCTCCCGTGAGATACAGGACCATCACGGTAATCGCCATACAGAAGCAAAAAACAACGCTGAAGTGTAAGAACTCATGCGGATCCAGCGGAGCATACGGGTTCCAGGGCCACGGTGGAGCAAGAGGGCAATTCTCGATCATACATTTCTTTATCCAGTCCTCATCCGGCGACAACAGAACGGCAGCTACCAGGGCATTAATAAACAGACCATAGCTTGTCACGTATCAGTCTCCTTATCTCGGTAAGTGCATTTTGGCCAATCGCGATCAGATCGCGGAAAGAGTGCAGTTGTTGCAGGGTGAGCGGCGCGCGGGCCGGCTCCTTCCTCAGGAAATAAACCGGCCATATCAGGGTTGCGGCAAAATAGGCGAAGTGAGGAATCGGTACCAGCCAGTGGCCGCACATCTTCCCAATGGTCACATCCACCGTGGCGACGATCAGACCAACGCCGGAGTACATGCCCAGCCCAAAAACGATTCCCCATACGTAATGGCGAAATGAAATTCCCAGTCTGGCGGCAAACACCCATAAAAACAACAGAAGACCGCAGCGCAAAAGCTCACTGCTGCGGTTCAATACCATAATCAGCATCGTCAGGTTCTTGAGCGGAACACCGGGATGCAGAACGAAGGCAGCCGCAACCACCACCAGCAAAGCGGTTGCCGCCCAAAAGATTTTGAGGATGATGGGCGAGAAACGAATGTCGGCCTTGAAAGCGTGTTGAAACGCCTCATAAATAACAGCAAATGCCAGCGTATATTCGGGAGGTGTGGAGAGCCAGTAACACGCAAAGTATGCAGTTGGAAATTTCATGAAAGCAACAAATAGTGCTACTTCGCGGCACAAATCATAAGCTATAGAGGCAAAGAAAAATGGGAATCGGCGGACATAATGCCGGTGCAGCATCACGGCCAGCAAAACGATTTCGGCCAGCATGCTGCCGAACCAGGGGATATATACAGAGGGCGTTAAGTGCATGAAGAGTCCACAGAAAAAAGCCGCCGCAAATCATACCAGAGGCGGCTTTTAAATGTGAACTTATTATTATTTTAGTTTCGTATCTGTATTGTCTCTACTTTTGCTTCCGTTGCGGCAAGCCAGTAGTTGCTGAAGTGCGCCCAACTCCAGTTGTACCGATTGGACAGCCAAGCTGTGACGGAGGGCACGGCGTTGGGGCGCCTCCACCCTCAACGAACATCGCGGGGTTCGTCTCAGTAGTTGAAGATTGGCTGACTCCGCTTGTGCCATCAGGACAGGTAAGCTTTGGCGGGCACGGGGTTGGACCGCCTCCACCATCAACGAACATGGCCGGACGAGTCTGTGGAGAGGAAGATTGGCTGACTCCGTTTGTGCCACTCAGACAGCCAATTGGCGGGCATGGAACAGGGCCGCCTCCACCAAACAACATTGTGGGAAGAGACTCTGGAGTAGAGGCGGACATTCTCGTGGTTACAACCGAGCAGATGCCCAGCATGGCAAACGTGGCGATGGCGATGCGCAATTTCATAAACTGTTCTCCCTGTATTTTTTGAAACAAAGATTTGCCTTTGCGTTCTTTCCGGCCAGGATATGTTCGCACCGCTTGAGCTGTTTTGTTTGAAGTTTTTTTGAAATCGGTGGCCCATTCAAGCCTGATTTTGGCTTGAGTGGGGAGAGCTACACAAAGACAGGGCGACGACGCGCCGTGTAGCCGACTGCTGCTATCCCACTCAAGCAATAACAGCTTGAGTGGCCACCACCCACCACGACAGCCTGCATACGCCTTGCTTGAGTGACTTCAAAGCCTCGATTGTGGCCCATTCAAGCCCGGTTTTGGCTTGAATGGGGAGAGCTACACGTAGATAGAGCAACGACGCGCAGTCGGTTACTATCCCACTCAAGCAAAAACAGCTTGAGTGGGGCACCATCATGGCGTGAGTTGGTGTGCTGAAGTTTTTGCACTTTCAAATCACATTTGACGCCGCTCCCCTCCCGGTGTATTATTTCATCTTCGAATGAAACACCTTAATTCCACTCCGGCGTTTGTCGCACCCAAAGTCATGGCTACGGCCATGTGCATGTGTTGTTGTATGTGTACAAACGAGCGGCCAGTGAGAAGCAATATTACTTAAGCAGAAGCAAAGCACATCACTCGGGCCGCTCTCAGGAGCGGCCCTTGGTTTTTCAGGCTGCTCCCGAGACAAGGGCCCTCCAGGATAAGGAGATTCAATGTCAGACCCCAGGCAGCCAATCGCAATTTATTACGAACATCCGCACTGGTTTGTGCCTCTCTTTAACGAGCTGGAGCGCCAGGGCGTGCCCTTCGCTCGCATCAACGCCGCCCAGCACCACTTTGATCCTGCCCGCCTGAATGGCGAAGGCGGATACTCTCTGCTTTTCAACCGCATGAGCCCGTCGGCCTACCGGCGCGGCCACGGACAGGGAATCTTCTACACCCTTTACTATCTGGCCCATCTGGAGCAGCGCGGCAAGCGCGTGATCAACGGGCAAAAGGCCTTCCGTTACGAAACTTCCAAAGCCCTGCAGCTTTCGCTGCTCGAATCGCTCGGACTTCCCTACCCCAAAAGCCGGGTCATCAACCATCCGGAAGATGCCGTCGCCGCCTCCGCCGGCCTGCGCTTCCCCATCGTGGTGAAACCCAATATTGGCGGCAGCGGCGCGGGTGTGGCCAAGTTTGAGAATCTCAAACAGCTGGAAGAAGGCGTCCGGTCGAACGTTCTTGATCTTGGACTCGATAACACCGCGCTGGTGCAGGAGTTCATTCCCGCCCGCGGTGGACACATTGTCCGAGTGGAAGTGGTCGGCTCCAAATATCTCTACGGCATCAAAGTCCATCTCACCGGCGAGACTTTCGACCTCTGCCCCGCCGACATCTGCCGCACCACCACCGGCCAGGAGTTGCAGCGCTCGGCCTGCCCCGTGGACGCGCCCAAAACCGGCCTGAAAGTCGAAGGCTACACTCCGCCCAGGGAGGTCATCGAGTCGATCGAGCGCATCATGCAGACGGCAACCATCGATGTCGGCGGCGTGGAATACATCATTGACGACCGTGACGGCCAGATCTACTACTACGACATCAACGCTCTCTCCAACTTCGTCGCCGATGGCCCGCGCGTGGTCGGCTTCGATCCCTTCATACGCCTGGTCGATTACCTGAAAGCGGAGGCTCTATAACATGCGTTACGGATACTGGCTTCCTGTATTTGGCGGCTGGCTGCGCAATGTCGAAAACGAGGGCATGGAGCCAAACTGGAATTACGTCAGCCGACTGGCTCGCCGCAGCGAGGAGATCGGCTTTGATCTCACACTCATCGCCGAGCTGAACCTGAACGACATCAAAGGTCCTGAAGCGCCATCTCTGGACGCCTGGTCCACCGCCGCCGCGCTGGCCGCGGTCACCCACAGGCTGGAGCTGATGGTCGCGGTGCGCCCTACCTTCCACAATCCGGCGCTGCTGGCCAAGCAGGCCGCCAACATCGACCACATTAGCGGCGGACGGGTTGCTCTGAACGTCGTTTCGTCCTGGTGGGCCGAGGAGGCGCGCAAGTACGGCATCCAGTTCGACCAGCACGACGATCGTTATGCCCGCACCTCGGAGTGGCTGGACATCGTGGACCGCGCCTGGAAAGAAGACCACTTTTCTTACCAGGGCAAATACTACCAGGTGAACGATCTGGTCATGCAGCCCAAACCGCTTTCCACTCCGCGTCCGGTGATCTATGCCGGCGGCGAATCGGAAGCGGCCAAAAATCTGATTGCCACGAAGTGTGACGCTTACGTCATGCACGGCGATTCGCCGGAAAAAGTGCGCGCCAAGATCAACGACCTTTCCGAGCGCCGGGACAAAGCAGGATTGCCGCGTATGAAATTCGGCGTGGCCGCCTATGCCGTGGTCCGCGAAACCGAAGAAGCGGCCCATAACGAAGTGCGCCGCATCACCGACGTAAAACAAAACGCCGCCGGGTACGGAAACTATCAGCAGTGGCTGGCCAACACGCAGTTGGAGCAGCGCGTCTCGCTCGAGGATTATTCCGTTTCCAATCGTGGTCTGCGCTCCGGGCTGGTAGGCACTCCGGACCAGGTCGCCGAACGGATTGCGGCATTCGAAGAAGCAGGCGTGGATCTTCTGCTCCTGCAGTTCAGCCCGCAGCTCGAAGAAATGGAGCGCTTCTCGGAACAGGTGATTCAAACCGCTGGCCGCAGCCTGGCCAAAGCAGTTTAGACTTCGCGTCCCGCGAACGGAGGAGGACAGCCGGGGCCTTGGGAAGTCTCACCCCCGGCTGCCTTCCTTTGCCACTCTCACCTGCGGGAAGAGTCCACGCAGATCGTCCAAACGAACCTCGCTAAAGTCCGGAACAATTCTGTCCGCGCCGGCTTTGTGCAAAAGCAGCGCTCTTTCCGGAGAGGCAATGCCCAGGCATTTCATCCCGGCACACTTCGCCGCCTGAACGCCATTCACCGCGTCTTCGCACACCAGAATGCCGGATGGACTCACTCCCATCGCTTCGGCTGTACAGCAGAATATAGCGGGATCAGGTTTGCCTTTCGCTACGTCAGAGCCTGTCATCACAGCAGAAAAGTATTGCTTCAGATGCAGGCCTTCCAGCGTGGACTCCACTCGCGTCCGGCCGGCGGAACTAGCCACGCCCATCGGCAAGCCTGCGCGCTGTATTTCATGCAGAAATTGCAGCACGCCGCTAATTGAATGAATCTCATGGGCCGAAGCCTGAACCAGTGCTTCCTTGTAAGCTCCGTATTCCCTGATTTGTTCCTCTGAAAGATGTCCAAGAAAGTGGCGAAGAATCTCCTCGCGCTTGTGCCCTTCCACAATGAATTGCAGTTCGCTTTCGGAAAAATGCCTGTTTAAGGAAACAAACAGCGCCTTCCACGCGCGCAGATGGACGGGGTGACTATCCACCAGCACGCCATCCAGATCAAAAATGAATCCTTGAAGCATCGGCTCTTCTTCAGTTTAGGGTTGCAGTCCCGGCCACGAAGCCTGGGCCATGTTGTAGTTATGGAGTGTACCAATGTCGAGCAGATACTCTGACATTTTGTATGCCGCCATCTTCCCCGCCAGTCGCGGCAGCAGATCGAAACCAATGTCCGCTGGACGGTGCGCAGGAATGCAGCCAAGTATTTCCGGTGAGGCCATCATCACTCCCGAGAACGCCCAGTTGCCCGGAGGTTGCGCAGGTTTTTCCTGAAAATTCTGGATCAGTCCCTGATCGTCAATCGTGACAATACCACAGCGCTGCGGATCAGGGACCTGATAAACGCCCAGCGTGGCCAACTGCTTTTTCTGGAGATGAAAGCCCGCTATTTCGCTCAGACTGGCACTGGTAAGCACATCGCCGTAAAGAACAAAAAATGCGCTCTCGCCTTCGACAAACCTGCGGTTCTCAGCCAGAGTTCCCGCGCTGCCCAGCAACTGCTCTTCCTGCGTCACATGAATTTTGATTTCGCCGCTGTATCTTGCAGCGAATTCCCGCACCTTTTCCCCATGCGCATGTGCGTTGATCAGCACCTCATCAATGTCGGCGATTTTGCAGCTTTCCAGCCAGATTGCCAGCAGTGGGACGCCCCGAACGGGCAACAAACACTTGGGTAAATTGTCAGTCAGCGGGCGCAGGCGAGTGCCATTTCCCGCTGCCAGAATAAATGCCTTCATCGTGCAGAGGCCAGAGTGTGCCTGTTACCGCTCTGCTTAAGCTTCCACTGCCACGCGGACGAGATGATCTGTTCGAGCGAAGAGAGTTCCGGCTTCCAGCCCAGCTCCTGCATGATCCGTTCCGGGCTGGCGCAGAGAATGGGCGGGTCCCCTTCGCGCCGCGTCGCAATGCGCACGGGAAAAGAACGTCCGGATACCTTTTCCACCATCTCGCAGATCTGCTGCACGGAATAGCTGGTGCCCAGGCCCAGGTTGTAGGCGCGCATTCCCGGCTGGTCCAGCCGCCGCAGAGCGCAAATGTGTCCGCGTGCAATATCCAGAACGTGAACGTAGTCCCTCATGCAGGTACCGTCGGGCGTACTGTAATCTTTGCCAAAGATGCTGAACGATTCTCGCTCACCGGCCGCGGCATCGAGCGCCAGTGGAATCACGTGCGTTTCCGGATCATGCCGCTCTCCGCGCTCTTGTGTCGCTCCCGCCGCATTGAAATAGCGGAAAGCGATGACGCTCCAGCCATACGCCCGGGCATACCAGTGGAGCATCTGCTCGAAAATCAGCTTGGATTCTCCGTAGGCATTGATCGGCTTTTTGGGATCGTCTTCCTGAATGGGAATCTTTTCCGAAATTCCGTACACCGCCGACGAAGACGAGAACACGAGCTTTTTGATCCCCGCTTCGCGCATCACCTCAAGCATGGCGATTCCCTGCGCCACGTTCTGCTCGAAGAAAAATGCGGGATTGGTCATCGATTCAGCCACCAAAGCTTTGGCCGCAAAGTGAAAAACCACGTCAAATCGAATATTTTTGAGCAGCGAACGCAGGGCCTCGCGGTCGCCAATTCCCATCTGAAAAAACGCGGCGCCGGAAGGAACAGCGTCTCTAAATCCGGTGGAAAGATCGTCCACCACAGTGACCGAATGCCCCTGTTGCAGCAGTTCAGCACAGCAGACCGATCCCACATAGCCCGCGCCTCCGGTAACCAGCACATTTGCCATCAATAAGCTCCTGCTCCCTGAATCACGCGCACCGGCGTCATCAGGATAATTTTCAGGTCCATATACATGGACCAGTTCCGTACATACAATAAATCCATATCCACTCGCTCGGCGTAGGAAGTGTTTTGCCGGCCATGAATTTGCCAGTAGCCGGTCAGTCCGGGCTTAAATTGGCGAAAAATCCACGCCGCCTCGCCATACTTTTTGAGCTCCACCGGTGTAATCATCCTTGGCCCCACCAGGCTCATTTGCCCGTTGAGCACGTTCCATAGCTGCGGCAGCTCATCCAGACTGGCCTTGCGCAGAAATGCCCCCAGCGCCGTGACGCGTGGATCGTTCTGCAGTTTGAAATTGATTTCATAAGCACGCCGCAAATCCGGATCGCGGCGCAGAATCTCATCCGCGTCGGTTCGCATGGTTCGCAGTTTAAATGCGTCAAATTCGCCCGCGGGCCCAGTCACGCGGCGGCGGTAGAAAACCGGCGCGCCATCGAAAATCAGAATCAGTAAACCCAGGACAACCAGCACGGGAAATAAGAGCAGCAGCAGAAAAGCTGATCCGGTAAAGTCAACCGCGCGCTTGCACCTCTGCGCTGCCCCGCTTAGGCATTGCGGCGTGGCGCGACCCTGCGGTTCTGCCTGCTCGGAAGCGGGAGCCGCCAATGATCAAACTCCTGCAAGTGCGGCGCGCGCGGCCATGGTTTGTTTCGCCGCCGCCAAATCGGATTCCACCATCATTTCGATCAGTTCGCGGAAGCTCACCACTGGTTTCCAGCCCAGCACTCTGCGCGCCTTGCTGGCGTCGCCGCGAAGATAGTCCACTTCCGCCGGACGTACAAGTTTGGGATCGATCTCGACGTATTTCTTCCAGTCCAGCCCAACGTACGAGAAGGCCAGGTCCAGCAGTTCCTGTATGCTGTGGGTCTCGCCGGTGGCAATCACAAAGTCTTCGGGATGCGGCTGCTGCAGTACCTGCCACATGGCCTGAACATAGTCGCCCGCGTATCCCCAGTCGCGCTTTGAGTCCAGATTGCCCATCTTCAGCTTGTCCACCAGGCCAAGCTTTATTTTGGCCACATGCTGGGTGACCTTGCGCGTGACAAATTCCGGCCCACGGCGCGGCGATTCATGATTGAAGCAAATGGAAGAGCAGGCAAAGATTCCGTAGCTCTCGCGGTAGTTCACCGTGAGGTGCTGAGCAAACACCTTGGCCACGCCATACGGACTGCGCGGATGAAACGGCGTCTTTTCCGTTTGCGGATCTTCGATCACCTTGCCGAACATCTCAGAGCTGGAGGCCTGAAGAAATTTACTTTTGGGTGAGTGCCTGCGGATCGCCTCCAGAATACGCACCACGCCTACTCCTGTCACATCCGCGGTAAGCACGGGCTGGTTCCAGGAAACATGGACAAAGCTTTGCGCGGCCAGGTTATAGACCTCGTCCGGTTGAATCTCTCGCAGAGCGATGTCGAGCGAACCCTGATCGGTGAGGTCGCCCTCCACAAATCGGACCTGCTCCCTGATGTCGGTCAGACGGTCGAATTTCTCCAGACTGCTTCTTCGCACCAGACCGTAAACTTCATACCCTTTGGCCAGCAACAGCTCAGCCATATACGAGCCGTCCTGCCCGGTGATTCCCGTAATGAAAGCGCGCATTCCTGTTTTACCTTTAAAAATTTGTTGACGCTCGAAGACGGCGCCGCGCCACTGCACGATCATATACCGAGATCGTCTGCTCCGCCGCCCTGCTCCAGGAAAAATCGGCAGCGCGTATGAGTGCGCGCTGCTGCCAGACGCGTAAATCCTGAGGATTGCACACAAGCTTAGCGATAGCATCAGCCATTTTTTCTGTATCCCCTGCGGCAAATACCTGAGCGCCCTCACCCGCTATCTCCGCAAGTGAGCCGCCACTGGAGACCACCACCGCGCACCCGCAACTCATCGCTTCCAGCGCCGGCAGGCCAAACCCCTCATAGAGCGAAGGCATGATGAAAGCGTGCGCATGGCGAAAAAGCATTCCCAGTTCCTGCGCCTTCAGATATCCCGTGGTGACCAGATTCAGATCGTTAGCGTGACTTTGAGCGAGGGCCGCCTTTAATCCCTCTTCTGTTCCATACACCACTGTCTGAAATTCTGTCCCTGTCTTCTTCCTGGCCAAAGCCAAAACCCTGAGCGCGGCAGGCAGATTCTTGGTGCGCCAGTTTCGGGCGCTGCCCGCCACCACAAAGGGACGACATATCCCATATTTCTGCGCCAGCACTTCCAGCTCAGAGCTCTGCTTTTCGGGATAAAAAAATGTGCGATCAGCCGCATTGTGCACCACATGAATTCGCTCGGCAGGCGCATGCAGGACCTTTTCTATGTCGCGAGCCGTGTGTGCGGATACGGCAATAATCTCCGTGGATTGCCTCGCGGCCGTCCTGTGCCCGGCGTTTACCAGCATCCGCTTGGGCCAGGAATAAATCGGGAAGAGCAAGGGAATCAAATCGTGGATCGTGATGACCACGGGACAGGAAACCAGCAGCGGACTCCAGTAGAACGGACTGTGAAATACATCCAGCCGGTCCGTGATGACGCGCCGCTTCAGTTCCCATTGCGATCGAGGAGAGTACCTGCCCGAAGAAAGCGGGATTCGCTCAAAGGTATTCGCATCCAGCTCAGGTACCGGATTTTCGGCGCTCTCGTAAATGACAAGATCAAAATCAAGCCGCTGGCGCGCGAACTCCGCAAGTAATCCGGCAACATAAGTGCCCACGCCGGAATCGTTGTACCATCGGGCGTCAAACCCCACACGCATTCCAGGCACGCCGAAACTCCTGTGCGCCTCCGGCGAAGTCAGCATTCCACGCTCCGGCGCAGTACCTCCAGCGTCTCTTTCGCACAGCGCTCCCATATATAAACATCTGCCTGGCGTTTGCCTTTTTGTGAGAGCTCGGCCCGCATACCCGTGTCTTCGAGCGTCTTTGCCATGCAATCCGCCATGTCTTCCACGGACAAAGGATCAAAGTACCGCAGCACGCCTCCGGACACCTCCGGCAAACAGGACGCACCGGCGGCAATGGTCGGACAGCCGCAGGCCATAGCTTCCACCATGGGCAGACAGAAGCCTTCATAAAGCGACGGTATCACCGCCAAAGTCGCGCCCTTAATCAAGAGGGCCAGATCCGGATCACTCAACGCACCTGGTAGAACCACGCGTCCCTTTGCTCCCGCAGAATTGGCTGTGGTGGCCAGGATTTCATCATATTTCCAGCCCAGCGGGCCGGCCAGCACCAGATCAAAATCAAAGCCATGGTTCCGTGCCAGCAGCAGCCGGTAAGCTTCAATCAGTCTCTTTAAATTTTTTCGCGGCTGAATCACGCCGTGGTGAAGAATATATGGCCTCTGAATACCGAGCCGCTCTCGCAGCTTCGTCTGCATCTCAGGGTCGGACGGAATGTCATTAAAAATGAGCTTGTCGTATCCCAAATAAACCACCGCCACCTTTGATTCCGGAACACCATAAACGTTTACGATGTCGCGTTTGGAAAACTCCGAATCGGTAATGATGGTCCGGGAAAACCTGGCCAGTGGCCACAAGAACGCGCGCTGCAGCAGCGTCACCATTGCTGGCTGCGAGGGCTGCGTCACGGCGGTAATGTCGTGAATCGTGCACACAATCGGGACCGCGCCAGTGGGCATGGTCATGGCCGCGGGAGCAAACAGCAGGTCTGCGCCAGTGCGCGCTGCCGCCAAACTCGCCCCGCCCAGTCTCCACAGCATGTTGTTTCGCAGCAGAGTGGCATGACTGGAGCGCACCACCTCCCCCTGCTCCAGCAAATTGGCGTCATTCTCGAGTCCAGAACAGGTGAATACGGAAAACGTAGCTCCTTCGTCTGCGTCTATCCGGCTAAATTGCGCCAGCAGATTGTGCGCGTAGGTGTAGATACCCGTATGGCGAAAACGGCGAGACAGCGCCCACGAATCAAAGGCGATTTTCAAACCGAACGAACTCCATTCTCGCAAGGCTTATTCATAAGTCAACCTTCATCGCGCAGTACCGCGCGCCAGGATCGGGCACAGGCCCCATTTTCGCCTGGTTTTCCGGGCGAGGTCATGATTCGCTTTCCGCCACGCGCTTCAGAACACCCAAAGTCTGCTCGGCACAGATACGCCAGTCAAACCGCACAGCCCGCTTTTGCCCATTCTCCGACAACTCACGACGCAACTCTTCATTCTCCAGAACCTCTTCAATGCACGTCGCCATTTCTTCTTTGGAATATGGATCAAAATAGCGCAGCACTCCACCCGAAATCTCCGGCAAACAGGAAGCGTTGGCAACTACAGTTGGCGTGCCGCAGGCCATGGCTTCCACCATCGGCAGGGAAAATCCTTCATACAGGGATGGGATAACCTCAAGTGTCGCGCCTTTCACCAAAATCCCCAGGTCGGCATCACTGAGCGGCCCCGTGAGTACAACGCGACCTCTGGACTCCCTCGCCTGCGCCGCCGCAACAATCTCTTCGTTATCCAATCCCAGCGGCCCGGCCAGCACAAGATCCACGTCCAGATTTCGATTACGCGACAGCACCAGCCGCCACGCTTCAATCAGTCTTTTCAGGTTCTTTCGCGGCTGAATGGCGCCATGATGCAATATATAGGGCTTATCGACTTCCAGCCTGCCCAGAAGCTCTTTCTGTTGCTCAGGACCGGGAGGACAGGAATTGAAGATCTCCTTATCGAATCCCAGGCAGACGACCGACACTTTGGATTCGGGCACTCCATAAGTTTCCATTAGGTCCTTCTTTGAATGCTCGGAGTCGGTAATGATGGCCCGCGAAAATCTGGCCGCTGACCACGATAAAAATCTCAGCGTCTGCATCACCCGTTTTGACGGCAATGACACCTTCAGAGGAATCAGATCATGAATGGTAATCACCGCAGGAGGGCGATTCCCTGCGTAAAAACAATTTACATGAGGACTGAAAACAATATCCGGCCTGTGCCTCCAGGCCGTGGCGCAGGCCCCGCCATAGCGCCAAAGCCGGCTGAATTTCAGCAATCTGGCTGGAGCAGGTGAAAAGCCCGGCGCGCTGGAAAAAGCACTGGCGTTATTCTCCGCTCCTGCGCATACATAAGGCAGGATCTCAATCGAATTCTCATACGCGATTTGGTGAAAGTGCGTAAGCAGATGCCGGGCGTAAACGTAAACTCCCTGGTTCCGGGCAAATGAACCCAGGGCCCAGGTATCGAAGGCGATCCTGATCTTTTCCGGCATTCTGCTCATCTGGATTGTCCGGCCATTGCGTGAAATTCAGGAACGTCCTGTACCGTCAGCCATGCAAACAGCGCGAAGCCGCTGCACACTAAAAATCCCGCCCAGGCCTCGGGAACAACGCGGCTTAGGCCCATCAGCAGGACAAAAGCGGCAGAAAAAACGATGGTGATTCTCAGCCAGTGCCGCGGAAGCACGGAATGTCCAAAATGTTTTTGCACCAGAAGGCAATTCTGCAGGAACAGCAGCAACTCCGTCAGCAAGGTAACGGCTGCGGCCGCAACCCAGGAAAAACGAGGGATCAGCAGGATATTGGCGGCACAATTGAAGATGGTGCAGATGCTCGCCGTCCAAAGAAACGCCTTTTCGCGATGGGCCGCCAAAAGCAGCGTGTTCAGGGCGTAATTGAGAAATGCCGGAATACCGGCCCAGATCAGGATTTTGAGGGCCGTTGCCGACGCCGCAAAGTGCTCACCCAGAATCAGTGTGACTGCCGGACGGGCAAAAGCCATCGTGATCAGTACCATCAGGAGCGCCGTCGTATACAGAAACTTCATGGCCCGCGAACAACGCTGGCGCGCCTCCGCATCCATGGCGGAAGCAGCGAATCCTGGCAGTAGTGCTCCCATCACGCCGTAAGGAATGATTTGCAGCGAGCTGAATGCGCGATAAGGCAGAGCGTAAATTCCGGTAGCAAAGGCCCCGGCAAAGCGGGAAAGCAGCACAACGTCAACCCGATCATAAACGTTAACAATGAAAGGATAGACATTGAACGGGAGTATGGAACGCAGCACGCCACGAAAAGCTGGCGCGTCAGTGCTGGCCACTGTATTTTTTAAAGCGGCCATCGTGGCCAGAACCGCGGCTACCGTCCAGGAGATTACTTCGGCAGCGATGATCCCGCGCACACCATAACCGGGCAGCAGGAACAGCGGAATAGCCGCAAGCAGCACCAGTCCCTGAAAAAATTCCAACCACGGCAGCAGGGCAAAGCGCTGCAGTCCCCGGAGCACACCCTGAGCAGACTCGCTGAACGCACGCGGTATCAGGGCCGCCGATAGAAACGCGGCATTCAGAACCACACCTGAAGACGACAGCAGGCGCAGCAGACCTGACATAATGCCGACTGCCACCACGATGTACAGCAGCCGGATCTGAGTCACGCGTATCGCAATGCCATGCGCTCGTGCAGGAGATTTTGCTACTTCACGCGTCAGATAATCACCATAGCCGCTGCCGGAGATGAGAGCAGCCATCTCTACAATCGTGAGCAGCAGCGCATAAACACCAAAACCTTCTACTCCCAGCAGACGAGCGGCAATCAACATTGCGGCCAGCCGGTACAGGCGCTTGATGATTTGTGACAGAAATAAACCACGAGCACCGAAGCCCGGACGGGCTTGCGTCTCTTTGGCTGCAGCCGTGCTCATGCGCGGACCGCGCTCCGTAATGGCGCTTCTATGGCACTTTGATAAACCGCCAGCGTCTGTGCCGCAGCCTTGTCCCAGGTAAAAGACTCCACATTTTTGCGTCCCCTTTCGATCAACTCCTGCCGCAGTGGCTCATCATGGAATGCGCGCTGCAGGGCCTGGGCAAAGTCCACAGCATTTCCGGGGTCAGCATACAGCGCGCCATTCCCTGCGGCTTCCGGCAGCGAAGTGGCAGGTGAGCACACAACGGGAGTACCGCAGGCCATAGCCTCAAGGACAGTAAAACCGAAGCCTTCATACAGCGAAGGACATGCATAAACTCTGGCCGCGGAATAAAGCGCCGCAAGATCGGCCTCTGGCACGAATCCGGTGAATACCACGCTTTCCGAAATACCCAGCTCTTCGACAAACCTGCGCAGAATGGCCTCGCCTTCTTTCAAAGGGCCGGCAATCACCAACTGTGCGCGGCTCCCATCCAAAAGAAATTTTTGAAACGCCTGCAGCAACCCAGCATGGTTCTTTCTCAGCTTGTAAATGCCAGCGTAAAGAATGTAATCGCCATGGATTCCATATTTTGCACGGATTCTCTGCAGCTCTTCTTCATCATTGACGCGGGCGAGCCGGGCGTCCACTCCAGGATAAATTACATCAATTTTTTCGGGATCAGCGTTGAGACGGGCCACTATATCGTTTCGGGAAAACTCAGAGTCCGTAATGATCCTCGCCGCCGAACGCACGGCCACGGCCATCATTGCCCGGTAATAAAGACGGCCCGGAAGTGAAGGCAGGTCTTCTTTGCAGGCAAGGTAAATCACGTCATGAATGGTGACCACCGCCGGACAGGGACAGGCAACCGGAAGCAGGAAGTGCGGAGAATGCAGAAAATCAACTTTATGGCGCCGCAGAAGTCCCGGCAATGCAACCTGCTCCCGGACCGAGTAGTACTTCATCTTCGTAGCCACCCTCTCAATCCCTGGGCCGGAAGCATTAACGGCTTCTTCGCTTCCCTGCGGCATGACCAGCAGGTAGTCATTTTCCGGCGCGGTTTTTACCACCGCTTCCACCAGACACTTCATGTACCGCCCAATGCCCGGATTGCCGATTCTGCGCAAATCAAAAGCTATTTTCATACGCCTGAATCAGCGTTTGAACCTGCTGAGAGTATCTTTCATTGCCGTGCTGATTTCCCCTGCCAAAAGACGCCGCGTATCGTCGGCGGGAAGCTGCTGCCAGCGGTGCCTCTCCATCACCCAGAAGCCCGCGAGCAGCATGGCAAAAAACACGCTCAGCCCCACGACCAGTGTGCGCATTGGCCCGGACTTTCGCTCCGGCGGAACACCGGCATCCATCACTCGCACGGTGGGAAGCTCTTTGACCTCCTGCAGCTTCGCCATCTCGTACTGCTGCGTCAGAAATTCATAAACGTTTTCCTGTATTTTGGAGTGCCGGTAGAGATCAGCATAACGATAGTTCAGTCCGGGAAGAGAGCGCAGAGAGGGATATGGCCCCGTGGCTGCTTTGTCGTTCGCTGCGGAAGAATTCGGAGCGCCCTCCAGTTTTCTCAACTGCGCCTGTAGCTCTCCCATGCGCGCCCGGAGAGTGCGTACACGCACATTGTCTTCCGAGTAGAGCTGCTGCAGGCCACGCAGCTCGGTTTCAGCAGCGACCAATTCGCCTTCAATCCTGGCGGCGGCATCCACAATGCTGCGCTGCTGGTTCTGCGGGTCCATCACGTAGCTATTACTCGAAAACCGGCTCAACTCCAGAGCAGCATCATCAAGTTCCTGCTTGGCAGTCTTCAAACGCTCTTCCAGAAACTCCCGCTCGCGATGCGCGGCCGAGGCATTCAGGTCCGCGGCTAAACGATTAAGTTCGGCCACGTAGGTATTTGCCATGTCGGCTGCAATTCCAGGATCGTAATCCGTTACGGTGATGGTGATGACGCTGCTTTTTTTGTCCTCTTCAAAATCGGAAAACGCCTTCAGTTTCTTTCGTGCGTTGTAGGTTGAAGTTCTTGAGCACCAGCGGCACAGGCGATAGCGGGAAGTAAGATCAAACTTCTGGATCAGCCGGTCCTGAACGGTGCGGCTCTTGAGTATCTCAATGTAAAACGCGCCGGGAGTCTTAAGGCCCAGCAGCGTGGAGGCATCCATGCCCAGACCGGAAGCAGCGGCGCCTCCACTGACCTTATTCAGCAATCCAGCCGTGTAATTACCGGAATTTTCGCCGGGAACGATCCTGGCCACGGACTGATAGTGCTTCGGCAGCGAGTAAGCCACCACAATCGACGCCAGCAGCGAAATCCAGAAAACACGCCATAGAAAGCGGCGATGCTGCCACAGAATCCACAATGTGTCCGCCTTGCCGCTGCTCTCCCCGGTGATCTGCGGGTACTGTTGTTCCAGTTCTGCGGCTTCGGGAAGCTGGGACAAATTCACATCTCCTATAAGGTTGTAATCACGCGCGCCGCCACGGCCAAACCAGAAAGAATCTGGGCCGTCTGGCCAAAATTCTTGAAAATACCGCTCCCTGAGACCTTCTCGGGAACGTAGATAGTATCGCCGGGCTGCAGCAGGGCCCCGGTAACGCTGCCGGACCACCAGCCATTCGATCCCTTTCCCACCACCGATCCATTGGCGCGGACCACAAATATATCCTGTTTGTTGGCAGCGCTGGTGGGTCCGCCTGCCTGTTTGAGATACCAGCCTGCATGGCGGCCTGGCGTGTAAGTCATAGCGGCAGGGTTATAAACCTGTCCTGCGACCAAAATAAAGTTTGGCGTTTTCGGAATCAGCAGGCTGTCCCCTGGACGCACTTCAACATCGAGCGGCGTGTTCTCCCATTTCTCCACTCGTGACGTAATGCGAATCAGCAGCCGGCCGCTGGGTTCGATCTGTTTTAGCTTGTCGATAAGCTGCTGGCGCTGCCGCGCAACCAGAGGGCTTTCGGTCCGGCTAATACTATCGCCTTGCAGGCCTTGTTCCTGAAGCCGGCGAATCAGTTCATCGCGATTTTTTACCGCTGCTTCCTTTACCTGTGCGCGCTGCAGCACCGCTCCGTAGGGGTATGCATCGGGCAGAAAACCTCCGGCACGCTTCAGGATGGAGCTAAGCCGGTCGCCATGCTGGATGCCATAGCGGCCTGGATGGAGAACCTGACCGGCAACCGTGACCGATCCTCCAATGTCCGTCCAGCCTCCAAGCTGCGAGATGGTCAGCACATCGCCGGGCTTGAGCACTACGTCGGTGTCGGACTCACCGGCCAGCGCCTTCGCAATGGGAATTTTGCGATGCTCCAGCTCTACCCGCTCCCCGTTCACAACGTCATAGCTGGCGAGATCGGCCGAGCCGGCATACGCGCTTCGTTTGAAGCCGCCCGCCAGGCGCAGCAACTCCGCCGCCGTCATACGTTCAGAAAGCGGATACTCGCCCGGACGAAGTACCTCGCCATAGATGGAAACCTTGGGGGCGTCCGCCTCATACCGGCCAAAGACGCGCAGAGTATCAAACATTTGCAGGATCGGCGCTTCTGCTCGCTTCTCGAAAACATCACGCAGGTTAAAGCCGATGACCAGCGGACTGTAATCCGGCGGGTACAGCCGGACAATCTCCGCACGATCTGCAGGTTCCGGCAGCAGGTCGGCGAAAGAACCAATTAAATCCGTTACTTTGATTCCCTCTTTGTAGGCGTACTTCCCCGGACGAAAGACATGCCCCTGCAGGTACACCGCCTGATTGCTGTAGGGCAGGATCGACGAAATGGTAACGGCATCGCCGTCCTTCACGGAGAAACGCCTGAAGCCGTCCTCCATGGTCTTTGCATCGGAGCCTCCAGGAAGGCTGACACTCAGCATCTCCCGGCGCTCGTGCGCTTCAATCCGCTCCACCCGGATTCTGCCCAGCTCGCCGGAAACCGTGACCCCGCCAGCAAGGTCCAGAACCTGGTCCAGCGTCTGCTCATTGCGCAGCTCATAAATCGCTGGCCGCCGCACCATACCAGCTACAGTTACCTGCGCGCCGGCAGGTGGAACCAGAATGCTGTCCCCCGATTGAAGCAGATTCTCAGAAGAGCTGAGCCCCTTCAGCATGAGGTCGTACAAATCCACTTCTTCTACCAACTGCCTGCGTCGGAAATGTTTCACCGTGCGCAGCGACCCCGCATCTGTTGGCCCTCCCGCCAAAAGTAGCGCACTCAGAGGTGTGGAGAGCGAGCTGATGTCGTAAGCCCCAGGATTTTTAACGTCGCCCACCACAAAGATGCGCACCGTCCGCAGCTTGGCCAAACTCACGTCCACGGAGATGCCTTTGAGCTGATGCAGCAGAGATTTCCGAACCAGATCCTGCGCATCGGCCAAAGTGTGCCCGGCAACCATGAGCGCACCTGCTTCCGGAAGCAGGACACGGCCTTCACGATTCACCGTAAGCTGCACCCGCTGTGACGAACTGCCCCAGTACTCGACTATCAGATCATCGCCTGGGCCAAGCACGTAGTCGGGACCAACGGGCACATCGAGAGAAACTTTGTCCGCAGCGGCGGCACTGTTGCGGAAGAGCGCCGCCCCGAATCTTTCCAGCGGGTGATCATCGGTGGGTGATTGCGTGTAGAGGTCGTGCAGCGCCGGGAGATTTCTGTACGGATACTGGCTCTGCAGGGCGCCTCGGCTCTTTGCACCGGGTTCACGCGTTTTTCTACCTGAAGCCATGGTTGCTGGCTGATCACCCGCCCCTGCCGTGGTATTGCTTGTGGGCTGTTTTTGCGGTGAGACTGCCGAAGGCGTTGTTGCCGCTGCTTGCGCTGGGGACTGTTCAGCCGATGCTGGAACAAAACCACGCTTCAGCAACTCGTCGCTGAGCAGCTTGCGCGCACGATCGTCAGACTGAATGGTGGAAAAGAGCCGGTCATCGCTGATATCGCGCTCCGTGGCGGGATATCCACGCTCCTGCAGCGCCGCGGCAATCTGTGTTTTTGCTTCTCCCAGCAGGTCGGGATTCTCCTGCAGGATTTGAATGACCTCGTCCGCGGTAAAACCGGCGTTGGCGTTGTCCTGAGCACGTAACGCTGGTCCGGAACAACAAAAAATCAGGAGCACAGGCAGCCAGACCCATCGCCGGCAAACCTGTTTCAATAAGTCCAGAGTGTCTCCCATGTAAACGTTTTTTGCGTGCTTCGATTCACGAATACCGATGCGCCAGAGAAGTTGCAGCGGTGGGTTCCCGCACATTGTAAACAGCAGAAACAGAATTGCCAATGATCGAGCATTTACAGGCAGCCGCACGGCTTTGGAACGCCATGCAATGCCATCCCCTCGGCTAGCGCCAGGCATCCCAGTTCATGAATCTATTTCCATCACACGCTGCCCTATTCAGACCGGCAGCAAGGAGATTTTTATGCGCAGAATTTTTTCCACTGCATTCACGTTCCTGCTGGCCATGGGGATGATGGCCGCACAGGCCGGTAGAAGTGGCAGTTCCAGTGGAACCGGCAGCGGCACGGGAACTCAGACAGGAACAGTTTTTCCAGGGACAACAAGTCCAGCAGGGCAAACCAGCACCCCCGGAACAACAACCACCACCACGCCCTCGCAAACAACATCTCCAACTACCACGCCCAGTCAAAATCCATCTGGAGTTCCATCGGGCGGCATTCCACCCGCAGTTCCATCCGGCGGGGTCGGTTCGACCACGACAACCGTGCCAGGACAAAACACTGGCAGCTCGACTGCCACTCCTGGAACTACCGTGACGCCATCCACCACGACGACTCCAATGGGGGGCGCCACAACCACCAGTCCCGGAAGCAATCCTTGTCCATCAACATCATCGGGCACGGCCGAAACAACAAGTACGACGCCGCCGTCCAGCACTGGCACAGGCACAACGACTTCTGCTCCAGGCACAGGCACCCCATCTTCACCTTCAACATCTACCGGTACGCCAACGACAACAGGCCCTGTTGGTACTACGCCGTCCGGAGCCAGCCCCACCGTGGCCAATCCCTGCCCTCCAGGCAACGCAACGCCGAGCACCAGCGCACCACCGCCGGGAGAATAAGCTCTCGCGTCACGAACAGGAGTGGTTTCGGCCACTCCTGTTTTTTGATTTGCAAGAATGGTTTGCAGTTATTTCCTGAAGCGAAACTTTCGCGTAGCGGATTTTTCACGGCACGTAGCCTGCAGCATGATTGCGGATTCGCGCAGAATGTCATCGGTGACCGGAATATGCAACTCCACTATTCCGTCACCGCCGCTGGTTGTCGCAGCCAGAGTTGAAGGATTCGTTACTCCACAGGGCCAGCACTTCACGGCGGCCCCGGAAGTGGCCTGGCCTTCGTCCGTGACCTGGAAACGGAGCCGGAGTCTCGTGTTTTCGGCTTCTCGCTGTATCTCAATCATCGTGATCGACAGCCCAGCCCCTCCGATGTCCTGCACCTCGGCGCTGACCGTGGCAGGTACCCCTCGCCGGCCTGATTGAATCGTGTCAATCACGTTTTTATGCTGCGCTTTCAAAAATTCGTGGATGATCCCAGGCGAAAAGTCAGAGCGGGCAAACAGGTGGGCGTAAGAAGATACGTGCTTCTCCACGCACTGCCCTTTCACGAATACGAGCGTCTGCAGCAGCAGGTCGGCAACTCGCGCCTCGCTCTGTACGTGGTACACGGTATCGCCATGTTTTACGTCTGTGTTGAAACCGAAAATGGTCATCGTTTATATCGATGATAATGAGGATTTACGCGCTGTGACGCAAGGATATTTTAAACGGCAGCCTTAATTTGTGCTTCGATGATTAACAAAACACGACAATACGCCTCAGGGTCTTGACACCCCTGCGAAGAGACAATTACATTCGAATGTTTGGCCGACAGTAGTCGCGGATTTATATACAGAGCCCTTGATGCTGGACAACTACTTCGTTCGTTACATTCCGCTGCTGATTCAGGTTGTCGTAGCCATGCTGCTTGCAGCGGGCATGGTCCTTCTTTCCCATGTTCTGGGCAAGCACAAATGGACGCGCGCCAAAAACACCGCGTATGAATGCGGCATTGTTCCCACCGGAGACGCCCAGCGGAGTTTCAGCGTCAAGTTTTACATGGTGGGCATGCTCTTCATTCTCTTCGACGTGGAAGCCGTATTTCTTTATCCCTGGGCGGTGATCGCGCGTGAGTTGCGCATGTTCGGCTTCTGGGAAATGCTGGTCTATCTTGGCCTGGTGCTCGTGGGCTTCTTCTATATCTGGAAAAAAGGCATTCTTGACTGGAACATAGCTGAGAGGAGCAAGCGTTAATGCCACTGGCGCCTCCGATTACCGACATTGAACAGCTGAAAGACCGTCCAGCGGTAGCCGCTCTGCTCTCATGGAACAAAGACGCAGTGCGCGGTGTACGCTTTGATCGCGGCGAGCTTTCGATCTGGGTTGCGCGTGAGTTTATCCGCGAAGCCTGCTTGCAGCTCAAAGACCGTGGCGTTGCAAATTTTCTCTCTGATTTGACCTGCGCCGACTACTATCCTCGTGTTCCCCGTTTTGAACTGGCGTACCAGCTGCTTTCGCATCAGCGCAAAGAGTTTGTCCGCCTGAAGGTGAGTCTCGACGGTGAGGACGCCGTGGCTGAATCGATCACCTCGGTATGGCCGGCCGCAAACTTCTTTGAGCGCGAAATTTTTGATCTGTTTGGTGTGCGCTTCCTCGGTCATCCTAATCTGCGCCGCATTATGCTGCCGGAAAGCTGGGAAGGCCATCCTCTGCGCAAGGACTATCCGGTGGAGGGATATCGATAAATGGCCCATCTCAGTCCCACGCCTGTTCTGGACGCAGCCGAAGACAGAACCATGATCCTCAATATGGGTCCGCAGCACCCGTCTACGCATGGTGTGCTGCGTCTGCTGCTGGAAATTGACGGCGAGCAGGTGGTGCGCATGGTTCCGGACATCGGTTTTCTGCACACCGGCATTGAAAAAACCTGCGAAGCCAAGTTCTATCAGCAGGTAGTCCCGCTCACCGACCGCATCGACTATCTCTGCCCCATGGTGAACAACCTGTGTTACGTGCTGGCCGTGGAGAAGCTGCTGGGAATGGAAATTCCGCCCCGCGCGCAGTGGATGCGCGTGATGCTGGCTGAACTGCAGCGCATCAGTTCGCATCTGGTATGGCTGGGAACACACGCCCTCGACATGGGCGCGATGTCGGTTTTCCTTTACTGCTTCCGCGAACGCGAAGAGCTGCTGAAAATCTACGAGATGGTCAGCGGCCAGCGCATGATGACTTCCTACTTCCGCATTGGCGGACTGGCGCTGGATCCGCCCCTTGGCTTCTTTGAAGCAGTCAGGCGCTTCCTGAATACCTTCCCGGAAAAGATTGACGAATACGAAAACCTGCTCACCGGAAACTTTATCTGGATCGACCGTCTGAAAGGCGTCGCCCACCTGAGCGCCGAGGATGCCATTGCCCTGGGAGTGACTGGACCATCGTTGCGCGCCAGTGGCGTGGACTGGGACCTGCGGCGCGACATTCCTTACAGCGGATACCAGAACTTCAAATTCAAAGTGCCGGTTTCCCAGGATGGCGATGTGTGGGCGCGTTATGTCTGCCGTATTCAGGAGCTGAGGCAGTCCCGCGAGATCGCGAAGCAGGCTCTTGAAGGATTGCCGGAGGGTCCGACCAAAGCAGATGCGCCCAAGGTAGTCCTGCCTGACCGCGAAAAGATGAAGACGGAGATGGAAGCCCTCATCTATCACTTTAAGATCGTGACCGAGGGTTTCACTGTTCCGGCGGGCGAAGTCTATCAGGCAATTGAATCGCCGCGCGGCGAGATGGGCTATTACGCGGTAAGTGACGGCACGGGCAAGCCCATGCGCGTCCACATGCGCTCGCCCTCGTACGCAAACCTGCAGGCCCTGTCGAAGATGTGCGAAGGGCGGCTGATTGCGGACGTAGTAGCGGCAATTGGAAGCATCGACATTGTGCTGGGAGAAATTGATCGCTAATGGCAGCCATTTCCGAAAAACTCGACCAGTTCTTCACCGAAAAGATGAAGGAGTATCCAACAAAGCGCTCCTTCCTCGTCCCCATGCTGCTTTACAGCCAGGACGAGCTTGGGTATATCACGGATGAAGTGATTGCCCACCTTGCCCAAAAAACCGAGCTGAGCGAACTGGAAGTTCGCAACGTGATCAGCTATTACTCCATGCTGCGCACTAAGCCGCTGGGCAAGTATCACGTACAGGTGTGCACCAACATAAGCTGCATGCTGCGTGGCGGAGAAGAGATTCTGGAGCACTGCAAGCAAAGCCTGGGCATCGGCCACAAGCAGACCACGCCCGATGGTGTTTTCTCGCTGGAAGAAGTAGAGTGCATTGGCGCCTGCAGCTGGGCGCCGGCCATGCAGGTGAATTACGACTTTCACGAGAATCTGACATCAGAAAAAACCAGTGCGGTCCTCGAGAAATACAGGAAGACTGCTTCACGATAATTTTGTCGAAAGCCAGCATTGGCGAAAGCTAAAAGCTAAGTACTGAAAACGAATGGCTGATTTAGTCTCCCATCCCGATGAAGTAAGAATCGTCTCCCGCCGTTTTGGCAAAGGGGCGACCGACCTCGCGCGCCATTTAGAGCAGGACGGCTACAAGGCCGTACAGAAGGCGCTGCAGATGAAGCCTGACGACATCATCAATGAGGTCAAAGCTTCCAATCTGCGCGGACGCGGCGGAGCCGGTTTCCCTACCGGTATGAAGTGGAGCTTTGTGCCGAAGGAATCGGCCAAACCCAAGTACATTCTGGTCAACGGTGACGAGAGCGAACCCGGTACCTGCAAGGACCGCCTGATTCTTGAACACGATCCGCATTCGGTGATCGAAGGCGTGGTGATTGCAGGGCTGGCCGTCGGAGCCAAGCTGGGTTTTGTCTACATTCGTGGCGAATACCGCTACCTTGTAGACATCATGCGCAAGGCGATCGACGACGCCTATGCCAAAGGCTTCCTGGGAAAAAACATCTTCGGCAGTGGACAGGATTTTGACGTTCGCTGGCACACCGGCGCGGGCGCATACGAAGTAGGTGAGGAATCCGCGCTGATGGAGTCGCTGGAAGGCAAGCGCGGTGTTCCCCGCATTCGTCCGCCGTTTCCCGCGGTCGTGGGGCTGTGGGGCGGTCCAACCGTTATCAATAACGTTGAAACTCTCGCCTCTGTTCCGCATATTCTGCTGATGGGCGGGCAAAAATTCGCGGACCTTGGCCCGCCGAAAAATGGCGGCACGCGCCTGTTTTGTCTCAGCGGACATGTCAACAAGCCTGGCGTCTATGAACTTCCCCTGGGCTATCCGCTCAAAAAGCTGATCTATGAAGTTGGCGGCGGAATTCCGAATGGACGCAAGCTGAAAGCCGTGGTTCCCGGCGGTTCGTCCACCTTTGTGCTCACCGCCGAAGAAGCCGACCAGATGAACATGGACTTTGATTCCTTCAGCAAGCGCGGCGAGTTTTTGGGCTCGGGCGGCGTTGTAGTCCTTGACGACCAGACTTCCATGATCAAGTTCGCGCTGCGGATCATCAAGTTTTACCAGCACGAGAGCTGCGGCTGGTGCATTCCCTGCCGCGAAGGCACGGACTGGCTCAAAAAGACGCTCACTCGCTTCCATGCCGGAGGCGGCGTAAAGAAGGACATCGACAATATCAAGTACCTCGCCCAGAACATGCTGGGCAGGACCTTCTGTCCTTTGGGCGATGCGGCCGCGATTCCCATCATCTCAATTATGGACAAATGGCGCGGCGAATTTGAGGAATACCTGGCTGAGCCAGCAGGAAAACTAAACGAACTACCAATCATCGCGTAAACGAAATTTATGGCCGAGATAAAGAACGTAACCATCACCGTTGACGGCAGGCACATCACCGCTCCCGCGGGTACGCTGCTGATTGAAGCGTGCAAGGGAGCCGGCATTGAAGTTCCCTCGTTCTGCTACTATCCCGGCTTGTCCCTGCAGGCAGCATGCCGCATGTGCCTGGTGCGCATTGATAAAATGCCCAAGTTACAGACGGCCTGCACTGTTCCCGTCACCGAAGGAATGGTCGTGACGACCGAGTCCGACGAGGTCAAACAGGCGCGCAAGTCCATGATCGAGCTGCTGCTCGGCAACCATCCGCTGGATTGCCCGGTGTGCGACGCCGGTGGCGAGTGCGAGCTGCAGGACATGACTTTCAAGTACGGCGCGGCCGAATCGCGCTACATGGAAGGCAAGCTGCACAAGGAAGAGCAGCAGTGGTCGCCAGTGGTGTTCTTTGACCGCCCGCGCTGCATTCTCTGCTATCGCTGTGTGCGCGTCTGCGCGGAAGGCATGGACGTGGGCGCTCTGGGCATTCAAAACCGCGGCTCGGGTTCGGTGATCGCGCCGAATGAAGGCGATCATTTGAACTGCGAAGAGTGCGGCATGTGCATCGACATTTGCCCGGTCGGCGCTCTCACCTCGGGAACCTATCGCTACAAAACCCGCCCGTGGGAGATGAAGCATGTGGGCACCATCTGCACCCACTGCGGCGATGGCTGCAAGACCACGCTCGGCGTTCGCCGGTCAGACACCGGCATGGACATTGTTCGCGGCGACAATCGCGACAAGAGCGGCATCAACGGCGATTTTCTCTGCATCAAGGGCCGTTACGCATTCGACTTCTTCGATCATAAAGACCGCCTGCGGCAGCCCATGGTTCGCAAAAATGGAGCTCTCGCGCCTGCCACCTGGGAAGAAGCAATCGGCCATGTGGCCCAGCGCCTGCGCGAAATCAAAGAGACAAAGGGCGGCGCGGCCATCGGCGTGATTGGATCGAACCGCACCACCAACGAAGAAAATTATCTGCTGCAAAAGTTTGCCCGTACGGTTCTCGGCACCAACAATATTGACCATCAGCGCACTGCGGACTTCCCTGCTTTTGCCCGCGCTCTTGCCGGCAAAACAGACGCCACGGCCACCATGCGCGATGTGGCCAGTGCATCCGCTATTCTGTTGATTGGCAATGATCCCACGGAGCAGCATCCGCTGCTGGCATGGAACATTCGCTCCAATGTACGCCTGAATCGGGCAAAACTTTACATCGTCAATTCTCAGGACATCAAACTGCGCCGCCAGGCAGCGCGCTTTGCCCAGGTTCCCGCGGGCAGTGAATGCCGGTTCGCGGCATTTCTCGGCGGTGACGATACGGCTGCAGCTGCACTCACCGGCGCTGGCGCGTCCAGTGACAGCCTGAAGCAGCTTCGCGATGAGTTGCGCACGCACGAGAAGATGGTCATCATCTTCGGTTCTGAAGTGCGGGGAGCTGACATTACAGCTCTGGTCCAGTTTGGCGCAGGAATTAGCGCAAAGTTCATATGCCTGGGCGATTACTCCAACTCGCGTGGCGCTGCGGATATGGGGCTGTCCCCCGATCTGCTTCCAGGCTACACCGCACTTGCATCTCCCAACAAGTTTGAGGACGAGTGGGGTACGCTGCCCAAAGAAAAAGGGCTTAGTCTTCCCGAAATGGCGCAGGCGGCAAAAGCGGGCCGTATGGCTGCCCTGCTGGTATTCAGTTCATCGCCTGCCGGTGATTTTTCCGTCGAATTAATCGATGAATCAGCCGCCATCGCCGAGGCGCTTGAAAGCTGCCAGACTTCAGTTGCGCAGGAAACATCGATCAGTCCGGCTTCGAAATGGGCCAAAGTTGCGTTGCCGGTGGCCTCGGCTTATGAGAAAACAGGCACAGTCACCAATACTTGTGGCGACCTGCAATTGCTGAAGAAGGCCGGCGACCTCGCTGGTGTGCGCAGTGAATTTGAAATCATTGTTCGCATTGCCGAGCGCATGGGCGCGGATATTCCCAAACTGGTTCCGTTTGGCCGGGGCGTACACGCTGATATGGGGCAGACTCGCGGAGCGCAGTCCGGCGAAGCGGACAGGCATTCAGTCTGGCTGGCCGCAAACAATCTTGAGCCTCGTCTGAGTCCTCTGGACCCAATGGCGATTCTGGATGAAATTCAGCGTCTGGTTCCAGGCTACGAATTCTCGCGGCTGAACCTGCTGGGAGGAAGTGACCAGCATGTTACCGCGGCGGAACACAGCCAGGCTGGCGCGGGCAACGGTTTGGTGCAAATCAAACCCGCGAATGACACGCTCTTTACTTCCGGCACGCTGGGCCGTTATTCAAAGGTTTTGAACTCAGTTGTGGAAAACCGCGAGACCAATATCGCGTCTAGGGAAGTAATGGCGGATTAAAACGGCAGAGTGTTTTCACGCTGCTGCATTTGTTTCACAAAAACAGGATTAGCGCCGAAGGCGGACAATACACGCCGCCCTTCTGAGCGCTGGAAGATCGCAAGCTTAACGTGACTATTACAACATTCATCATCGCGGCAGTCATCAAGATCGCTCTGGTCCTCTTTCTTTTGATGACCGGTGTGGCCTATATGACCTGGCTGGAACGCAAGGTAATCGGCCATATGCAGAACCGCTGGGGCCCCACGCGCGTTGGGCCGTTTGGGTTGCTTCAGCCGCTGGCAGACGGCGTCAAGTTCATCCTGAAAGAAGACATGGTTCCGGACGGCGTCCACAAGGGGCTCTACATCCTTGCGCCGGCCCTGGCCCTGACCATGTCGCTGATCTCGATTGCCGTGATTCCCTTTGGGGAGACGATTGCGCTCCACGGCTTCAGCACGCCTCTCCAGATCACCGGGGTGCCGGGCAGCGATCATCCTTTCGACATCAACATCGGCCTGCTGATTATTCTCGGCGCCACTTCCATCGGTGTGTATGGAATTGCGCTGGCCGGATGGTCCTCGAACAGCAAATATTCGCTGCTCGGCTCGCTGCGCGCCAGCGCGCAGATGATCAGCTACGAACTGGCGCTGGGACTCTCGCTGGTCGGCGTTCTGCTCTTGTCCGGCTCTTTGAGCCTGCGAGAGATCGTGAACAGACAAATCACGACTCCGGGCTGGTTCGGTCTTCCCCACTGGTACATATTTCCGCAAATCGTCGCCTTCTTTATCTATCTCATGGCGGCCTTTGCGGAGACCAACCGCATTCCCTTTGATTTACCGGAAGCGGAAACCGAACTGGTGGCCGGATACCACACCGAATACAGCTCCATGAAATTCGCCATGTTCTTTATGGCGGAGTACCTGAACATGGTCACGGTGGGCTGTGTGGCCACGCTTCTATTCTTTGGCGGCTGGCACGGACCGGCGCTTGCTTTCCTGCATCTGCCGCAATTGCTGCAGTCGTTGCTGCCCATATTCTGGTTTTCTCTAAAGATATTTTTCTTCATGTTCTTCTATATCTGGATTCGCGGCACGCTGCCGCGCTTCCGCTATGACCAGCTCATGGCCTTTGGATGGAAATTCCTTCTGCCGCTGGCCATTCTCAACATCATCGTTACCAGCTTGATTGTGGCGGTGCAAGGATAATATGGTCCATCAGGCACTCTTTATCTTCTTTGGCCTGATCTGCGTGGCCGGCGCGATCAACCTGCTGCTGCAGCGCCACCCCATCAACAGCGCGCTCTCGCTGGTGGTGGTGATGGCGTCGCTCGCCCTCATTTATCTGCTGCTGGGGGCGGAGTTTGTCGCGGCCGTTCAGGTGATCGTTTATGCCGGCGCGATCATGGTGCTGTTTGTCTTTGTCATCATGCTGCTCAATGCTGGTGAGGAAGAGCGCACGCGCGGCAGTCATGTCGCGCTGGTGCTGGGCGGCCCCGGAGTCGCCGTGGTCGCGGGCCTGCTTACCTGGATCATTGTTCGCATGGATCCTCAGCTTGGCGGCGTTGCGATTGGCCCGTCGGACTTCGGCGAAACCCACGCCGTGGCCAAACTTCTGTTCCACGATTTCCTTCTGCCGTTTGAAGTAACGTCAGTACTGATCCTGATCGCCATTATGGGCGCGGTAGTGCTGGGAAGAAAGGAGAGCTAAATGGTTCCGCTTTCCTGGTATCTGATTCTGAGCGCAATTTTATTCTGTCTGGGCGCGGCCGCGTTCCTGATCAAACGAAACATCATCACCATTTTCATGGCCATTGAGCTGATGCTCAATGGCGTGAATCTGAGTTTTGTGGCCTTTGCCGCCCATCTGCACAAACTCAGCGGGCACGTGTTTGTCTTCTTCGTGATGGTAGTGGCGGCGGCGGAAGCCGCCGTGGGGCTGGCGATTATTATTGCCGTATTCCGGTCACGCGAAACACTCAATGTTGACCGGGTGAACCTGCTGAAATTATGACTGACGATACTTTAAAGCTTTGGTTAATCCCCCTGCTCCCATTAATTGGGGCCGCCATCAATGGTTTGTTTGGGCGACGCTTTCGGAATGGCATGGTTGCTGCCGTGGCTTTGCTGTTCACTGGTGCTTCTTTTGCGTGGGCATTGCGGGCTGTAATTCTCGGGCAGCATATTGGCCTGCCTTATAACAAAGCATTGCCCTTCGACTGGATCGTTGCCGGAACATTTCACGTTCCTTTTGGGTTCTATCTTGACCAGCTTTCCACGGTGATGGTGCTGGTCGTCACCGGCGTCGGCTTCCTGATTCACATCTATTCCGCTGGCTACATGTCGCATGAAGGTGGCTATTACAGGTTCTTTGCCTACCTGAATCTCTTCATGTTCTTCATGCTCACGCTGGTGCTGGCCAATAACTATCTGCTGATGTTTGTCGGCTGGGAAGGTGTGGGGCTGGCTTCGTATCTTCTGATCGGCTTCTACTTCCTGAAGGACTCGGCGGCGAATGCCGGCAAGAAAGCCTTCATCGTCAACCGCATTGGCGACTTTGCCTTCCTGCTGGGAATGTTCCTGATCATTCAAAACTTCGGCTCTCTGAACTTTGATAAAGTCTTCAGCGACGTATCGAAGATGTCTCCGGAAACCGGCTGGGGTTTGCTGACTGCCATCGCGCTCCTGCTGATGTTCGGAGCCACTGGCAAATCAGCACAGATTCCGCTGTACGTCTGGCTGCCGGACGCCATGGAAGGCCCGACTCCGGTCTCCGCGCTTATCCATGCCGCCACCATGGTCACGGCTGGCATTTACATGATCGCGCGCTCCAGCGCCATCTTCAGCCTTGCGCCCCATGCTCTGGAAGTAGTTGCGGTGATCGGCTGCCTGACGGCGATCTTTGCCGCCACCATGGGCCTGGCGCAGACCGACATCAAACGCGTGCTGGCTTACTCCACGGTCTCCCAGTTGGGCTACATGTTTATGGCCTGCGGCGTCGCGGCGTACTCGGCGGCCATCTTTCACCTGATGACCCATGCCTTCTTCAAGGCGCTGCTGTTCCTCGGCGCTGGTTCGGTCATCCACGCCATCGGCGGCGAACAGGACATGCGCCGCATGGGCGGGCTGCGCAAGCTGATTCCGGTTACGTTCTGGGTAGTTACGATTGCAACCTTCGCGATCGCAGGCTTCCCTCCTCTGGCTGGCTTCTTCAGCAAGGACGAAATTTTGTGGCGTGCCCTGCAGGCTGAACATGGCGGCTGGATTTTGTGGACCGTCGGCATCATCACTGCGGGCTTGACCTCGTTCTACATGTTCCGGCTGTGGTTCATGACCTTCTTCGGCGAACTGCGTCTTGGCAAAGCGAACCATGGCCACGATGCACACGCCGCGGCTTCGCACTCGCATGGTCCTGCAGCGGACCATGGACATGGCCACGGCGGAGTCCACGAATCGCCCTGGATCATGCTTGCTCCTCTGGTGATTCTGGCGACCCTATCAGTCGTCGGCGGATGGGTAGGAATCCCCAAAGCCATGGGCGGTTCAAACGCCTTTGAGACATTTCTCTCGCCGGCGATTCATGCCCCGGCGGAAACAGCCGTGGAGCGTGGCAGCGAACTGGTATTCGCTGGAATATCCGTTGGCGTGGCCATTCTGGGCTCGTTACTGGCTTGCTGGCTCTATTATCTGCAGCCTGAACTTCCCAGCCGGATCACGTCCCGCATTCGTGGCCTTTACACCCTGGTGCTGAACAAGTATTACGTGGATGAGCTCTATGGCAGGTTCTTTGTTAAGCCGTTGCTGGCGCTTTCCACTGTCGTGCTCTGGCATGGAGTAGATCAGCACATGATTGACGGCACGGTGAACGGCGCAGGCTTCGCCTCCAAAGGCATTGGCAATCAGTTGCGCAGGATACAGTCCGGCAATATTCGCTCCTATGCCGCCTGGGTAGCGATTGGCGGCGCTGCGGTAATCGCATATATGGCGTGGGCGGTGATCAAATGAGCGAAATGATTCTTACCCTCGTGACGTTCCTTCCCGCCGCGGGCGCTGCGGCAATGATGCTGATGCCGCGCAATGACCGTATTATTCGCGGCGCGGCGCTGTTGCTATCCCTGGTTACATTTGGGCTGTCGCTGTATCTGCCCATCACTTTCCAAAGCGGCCAGCCGGGATTCCAGTTCGAGACAAATAAGCTGTGGATTGGTCAAAGTATTCATTACCATCTCGGCGCTGACGGCATCTCCATGTGGCTGGTCGTGCTGACCACCTTCCTGGTTCCGTTGGGTGTGCTGGTCTCGTGGAAGTCCATCCATGACCGGGTGAAGGAATTCTTTGTTCTGCTGCTTCTACTCGAATCGGCGATGATCGGCGTATTCCTTTCGCTGGACATGTTCCTCTTCTACGTTTTCTGGGAAGCCACGCTGATCCCGATGGCCCTGCTGATCGGCATGTACGGACACGAGCGCCGCATCTATGCCGCGGTTAAGTTCTTCCTGTACACCATGGTCGCATCGGTCTTTATGCTGGCCGCGATCATCTGGCTGTACGTGCATACGCAGAGCTTCGATTACACGGTCATACGTGAGGCCATACACAGCGGCCGGGTAAGCACGGATGCCCTGCAGTGGCTCTTTCTGGGCTTCTTTATTGCGTTCGCGGTAAAGGTGCCGCTGTTCCCTCTTCACACGTGGCTGCCGGATGCACACGTGGAAGCTCCCACCGCCGGCTCGGTCCTGCTCGCGGGTGTGCTGCTCAAGATGGGAACCTATGGTCTTCTGCGCTTCAATGTTGGCTTGTTTCCTGAGCAGGCAAGGCAAAATGCTCCGTGGATTGTTGCCCTGGCCATCGTTGGCATCATCTATGGCGCGCTTGTCGCTTTGGTACAGCCGAATCTGAAAAAGCTGATCGCGTATTCCTCCGTCAGTCACCTGGGCTTTGTGGTTCTGGGAATTTTTACCTTTACTCAGACAGGCACGGATGGCGCGGTCTATCAGATGCTGAATCACGGCGTCTCTACCGGCGCTCTCTTCATGCTGGCGGGAATGCTTTACGAGCGCAAACACACCTACGAGTTCCGTGAGTTTGGCGGGCTGGCCACTCCCATGCCAGTCTATGCCACGTTCTTCCTGATCGCAGTGCTGTCATCGGTGGGCCTGCCGCTGATGAATGGATTTGTCGGCGAGTTCCTGGTGCTGAGTGGGGCCTTCCAGCAGAACATGATTTATGGAATTTTGGGGACCACGGGTGTAATCTGGGGCGCGGCCTACCTGCTTTGGATGTACCAGAAAGTTTTCTTCGGTCCCATTCATCATGATGAAAACCGCGGCCTGCCCGATATCAATGCCCGCGAACAGATATCGCTGTGGCCGGTTGCCGTAATGGCGCTCATCATGGGCGTAGCTTCGCCATACTGGATCAGGACAATTCATCCAGCGGTGGTTGCCAATGCAGGCCAGCCGGTGAAGACGGCTGCAATCACAGCAACATCCAGTGGACACAAATAGATGAACCCAATTTCCGCTACCGACTACATCTGTATTCTGCCCGAACTGGTGCTGGCCGTTTTCGGCATCATCGTAATGATGGCGGACCCGCTGTTGCCGCCCCAGGCCAGCCGCAAAGGGCTGGGGATTTTGTCCCTGGTCGGCACGCTGGCCGCGATTGCCGCCGCCTTCTTCCAAATCGGCCACTCCGGCTCTACCGGCTGGTTTGGGATGGTTCGCGTGGACAGCTTCAGCATCTTTTTCCATATTCTGGTCCCAGCGATTTCAGCAATTTGCATTCTGTCTTCCCTTGAGTATCTTGACCAGCAAAACATCCGCAGCGGTGAATACTACGCACTGATTCTCTTCGGCACGGTCGGCATGGCGCTGATGTCCTCCGCCGTGGAACTGGTGCTGATCTTTATTGCTCTGGAAATTTCCTCCATTTCCACCTACATCCTGGCTGGCTATCGCCGCCGTGTGGCCAGCGGCATGGAATCGTCGCTGAAGTACTTTCTGCTCGGGTCCTTTGCCACCGCGTTTTTCCTTTACGGCGTGGCGCTGATGTTCGGCGCTACCGGTTCCACCAGCATCTCCGAAATTGCCAAAGCCATCGCCGGGAAGACGAACTCCGGCGAGTCCATGGTGCTGGTTTATACCGCCACCGCGCTCATGCTGACGGGGCTGGGCTTCAAGATAGCCTCGGCTCCCTTCCATATCTGGACACCCGACGTTTATGAAGGTGCTCCGGCCCCTGTCGTGGCCCTCATGTCCACTGGCCCCAAAGCCGCTGCTTTTGCCGTGCTGCTGCGCGTACTGTTTGGCACTGGCACGGCCGTTGCTTCATGGCAATGGCTGCTGTGGATTTCCGCCGTTCTCTCCATGACTCTGGGCAACTTTGGCGCGCTGACGCAAAGCAACGTGAAGCGCATGTTGGCATACTCGTCTATCGCTCACGCCGGATACCTGCTTGTGGCCTTTGTCGCCGGCAGAGAGGCTGGCATTGCCCCGGCCATTTTCTACACCGCTTCGTATGCTGCTATGAATGTGGGCGCATTCGCCGTAATCAGCCACTTTGCCGGAGCTGGCGAACGTTTTGTCTCGCTCGATGATTATGCCGGTCTGGGCAGGCGCTTCCCGTTTTTGGCTTTTGCTCTCACGATTTTCATGCTGTCGCTGATTGGCATCCCCCTAACGGGCGGCTTCTTCGCCAAGTACTACGTGTTCAGTGCGGCGCTTAATTCGAACTTCATCTGGCTTACCATCATCGGTGTGGTGAACAGCGCGGTTGCCGCCTACTACTATCTGCGGTTGATCGTCGTCATGTACATGCGTGAGCCAGTTACCGCTGATCCGTGCGAACCGGCCTCTCCGGCCATGCGTCTGGCGCTGGTGCTGGCAATCGTATTCACCATCTATCTCGGGGTTGTTCCTGGACGGATCATGAATTTTGCTCAGCAGGGCGCTCTCGATCTGGATAGCAGGCAGAAGAGCGGTGCTATCGTCACTGGTCTTCCAGCGGCTCCTGCTTTAGCTACTCCGGCGCGATAGTCACATCCTGCCGGTGAAAAATCATGGCCGCCGCAACCCAGAAGATGAGTCCCTGAACGGCGGCGGCCCAGCCAGTCTGCCATGGCCCATGGGCAGAAGTTTCAAAGTTGAAGTCCCAGATAAACTGGCTGATTGCGGCTACAGGAAAAAACAGGCTGAATTGTTCTGCCCTGAGATCGAACGAGAACGGGACCAAAAGAGTAGCCATTGTGGCCACCATCGCCGGCAAGGGATGCAGAATTACCGACCAGAACACCCCGGCGGACGACGCCGCAATGCAACCTAAAAACAGCGCCAGCATGAGTGGCAGCACCTCTGAGGACTGAATCCCCGCCTGCTGGCAAAGCCATACCGTACTCACCGCTACGGCTCCGCAAAATATGGCTGCAATCATTCCACATCCGCAGAGCAGGCCCGCAAGGTACTGCCAGCGGTGAAGCCCTTTGGCCAACACGGCCAGAATACGCCGCGACCGGCGCTCATTATGGATCGCCGGCAGGCCCACCAGGGTTGCAGCGCCCAGCGCATAAAAAGACTGTTGGCGGAAGAAGAACAACACCTCGGAGCGATTGCTGTGCCAGGCAAAAAAGCCGGTGATGCCCACCACCCAGGTCAGCATCAGGGCCACCACCAGCCACTGCGTGCGGACAAAATTTATACCGATCAACAGAACAGGACGCATAAAGTTTACTCGGGCCGGTAAAGTTTTAAAGTATCGCCGTCAATTACCGCCAGTGCTCCCTGCGAAGAGATGTCGTAAGCCACAACAGCCTTTTCCAGATTAACGGCGGTCACACGCTGCCGGGAATTTAAATCAAATACATCAATGTGCAGGGGCCGTGTTCTGAACTGGGAATCCGACGACAGCCGACGGTCAAATCTGGCGGCCATATAATGCCCTGCGCTGGCAATGGAAGAGATCGTCTCATCATCTCGAATGTTTGCTGACAATACTTTATTGCCTGATTCAGAAAACACCGTCAGCATACCGCAACCGCGAACAGCAAAGAGATCATGCGGCAACGCGTCCATGAAAATGTACGGACACGAATGCTGCTTCTCTTCTCCGGGAACTTTAAGCAGAGTCCAGTTACCATCAAAGTCCATTGTGCCGTAACGCCCATCGTCCAGAGGCTGCGCTGGATTCGTCGTCACCAGAAAATTATCTCCGGCTGACCAGTATCGCAGGTAGCGTGGCAGCTCCACCTTCTTCAGCAATTCAAATGTATCGGCATTCAGAATCTCCATGTCCGATTGGGTCTTGCCAGGCGTAATCATCTGCCCATCAGGGGCATCTTCAGGATGGACGAATATCTGCTGATGCAGCAAAACTGCTTTACCGCCTGAGAGTGTCGCGCGTACCTGCCAGACATCGACCACCGCTTCCTTCCCCACTGGCAGGGCTTTTGAAATCTGCGGCCTCAGGTCTGCGGAGCAAAGGCTGAGAATATCTCCGGTGCGCATGAGAAACTTTCCGTCATGAGTAGGAACTATGCTGGAAAGACCCGCACTCGTGACAAATATATTTCTGCCCGTCTCGTGACCGTCACGGACATCCAGAATGCGGACCGCCAGCACAAAATTTCCGCCGCCACCGCTTGCGCCCCGCGCGCCCAGCCTTACCTTCGCCAGTTCGTTGACCTGATAGATCAGCAAGCGCTCTGGCGTAAGAAATACAACACCCTGCTGTACCGACCATGTTCCGAGAGACGCTCTTTCAAAACCCTGAATACCACCTTCGCCCGTTATCCTGGTGCTCCAGCGTTCCCTCACTGTCTGTGCAGAGTTGGACGTGGATGCCGCCAGCAGCAGCATCACGGTGAGCAGAAATTTTGTCATGAGGCGCCTTTGTCTTTCTGCTTGCCGCCTCCATTTTGATGAGCCAGTTCCACAAACAAATCTTCGAGAGTGCGCCGGACCGGATTCACGGCAATCACTTCCCCGCCCGCCAACCAAATCTGTTCGATCATGCGGCGCTGTTCAAGGGCCGGAACGGTGATTTTGATGTAGCCGTTCTGCTGGCTTCCGGGAAACATTAAGGCATCGATTCCTGTTGCCGTAATCACAAACCGCTCCTGCGATTCCAGCAGCTCGGGTATGGTGCCCACTCGCTTAACCCGGCCATGGACCACAATGGCCAGCCGGTCACATATTTGTTCCGCTTCAGACAGCATGTGTGAGCTGAGAAAGACCGTCTTTCCTTCCTGGCGGAAACGCTTCAGGATGTCGCGGACGGCAATTCTTCCCAGCGGATCCAGCGCTGAGGTGGATTCGTCCAGAATCAGAAGATCGGGATTGTTCACCAGCGCCTGCGCCAGCCCTACTCGCTGCAACATTCCCCGGGAAAGTCTGGCAGTATTCCGTTCGGCAGCGCTTTGCAGACTGAGTTCCGCAAATATCTCACTGGTACGCTGGCGAAGATCAGAGCCCTTCATTCCGTTCAGCGCGCCATAAAAACGGACCAGCCGGGCAGCGGGCCGGTGATACAGAGCAATGTTTTCCGCCAGAAAGCCGACGCGCCGCCGGGTGACGGCATGTCCAAATGGATGGCCCAGGATGCTCCCTTTGCCTTTTGTGGAGTGCAGAAGGCCCAGAGCGATGTGAATAGCCGTGGTCTTTCCAGCGCCGTTCGGACCAAGAAAGCCGAATATCTCTCCCTGCTCTACCCGGAGCGAAAAACCATCCAGCGCTTTCACGGATTCGCTTTTGAAAAAGCCTCGGTACTCTTTGGTGATGTTGTCGAATTCGAGTGCGGCGGGGCGGGACATGGCCGCTACAGGATAACGAAAGCTGCGGCAACAACAAAGCCCGGCCTAAGCCGGGCTTGTATTTAAAGACGGTCAGGTTTATCCAAGCACTTTGAACGCGATAACCAGTGCGTACAGAGCCAGAGACTCAATCAGCGCCAGACCGAGAATCAAAAAGATGAAAAGTCCAGGACGTGCTCCAGGGTTACGAGCCAGGGCTTCTACCGCAGAGGCAGTTGCTTTTCCCTGTCCCAGACCGCAAAGACCGGCGGCAATCGCCATGCCCAGGCCAGCGGCCAACGGCACGGCCCAGCTCTTCTGCACCGCAGCGTCGGCGCCCTGAGCGTACACCGGCATGGCCACCAGCATCATGACCACCACGGCAAGAATTACCATCATTGTTTTACGCATGTTCTTCTCCTTATGAAAATCGCCTCCAGTGGGTGGTTGACGCTCACCGAACTGGCGCCCTCACGCTGGAAGCGAAACTTTTTAGTGCTCCTGGGCCACGGCTCCTGACAGATAAATTGTCGTCAGCAGCGTAAAGATGTAAGCCTGCAGGAATGAAACTGCCACGTGCAGCATCTGGAAGATTACGGGCACGCCCAGCGGGATCAGCGTGAAAAACGCCATGGTCACCATGTCGCCGGCAAACATATTGGCGTAAAGACGAATGCTGAGCGACATCACGCGCGCCAGATGGCTGATAATTTCAATGGGCAGCATGAGCGGCGAAAGCCACCACACCGGGCCCAAAAAATGTTTGAAGTATCCAACCGGCCCCTGTGCTCTCAGCCCGTGCAGGTTGTAATACGCAAACGCCACCACGGCGCAGCCCAGCGTCCCGGAAATCGCGCCCGTGGGCGATTCAAAGCCGGGAATGAGTCCAATCAGATTGCTAACCAGAATGAACAGAAAGAGCGCAGACAGAAATGGGATGAATCTCTCGCTGTGATGACCAATAATATCTTCGTTCTGACCGTTGATGAATTCATGCAGCATCTCAGCCAGATGCTGCGACCCGCGCGGCCTTTCAACAGACAGGCGCGAGCGTACGAACAGAAACAACAGAACCAGAATCGCAACCACCAGCACTTCCATGGCTACACCATTGGTAATGGGCGCTTCCGGATATTTGGGATGGAAAGCCGGAGGAAGTTTTTGAAGAAATGCATTCACCGGGCCGGCAAAGACCCTGTTCAGCAGGGCAGTAAACCACAATTGTTCAGGCATTCTCTGGTATTTTCCTGGAATTAAAATCCGTGTCTGAGCACTCGGAAGATCTGATACAGCGCTTCCAGCATGATTGCTCCTGCTGGCAAAGAGAGGCCCGCTATAAGACCCTGCACACTCAGTGAAGAACTATTGAATATAACATACGCAGCAATAGCGATCAAAACATAGCGCAGCAAAAATCGCGTGACGATCCCCGCGCTCGAAGGCGATTCTCCCGATGAGACTGTTCTTTCAAACGCGCTCTCAATGGTCCGCCGGAGCCAGTAGAAGTTCACCAGCGACACGGCGCCTCCGACCATAAATGCCAGGGCGAAATTGTGGCCGTAGATCCTCCACAGCACAATGGTGGCCAGCACCGCCATGACTGACATGATCCACACCAGGCGTGAATAAACATTGATGGCAAAATCCTGTGCGCCATTGTCGTCGGGCACGACGGCCGGATGAGTCAATCCTTGAACTCCTCTGACATGGCTACGCGAATGAAATAGACAAACCCGGCAACCGTCCCCAATAAAAGCCCGGCCAGTGTCAGCCAGCCATGGTGCAGCCAGCGGTTGAGCAGAGCGCCCAAAGCCCAGCCAACGAATGTGGCTGCGGGAATAGTAAAGCCAATTTGAATGTACTTCTCCGCTCCCACCCACATCTTCTTCGGTCCACCGCTGTTTTCAGCCATATTGGAATCATTGTGGCCTGCTTAGGGCCACTTTGCAAACCTGAATGCAATGACATAATCCATCCACGCTCTCCTGGCTATAATCAGATTCAGGTCTATGAGCGAAACAGCAACCGATCATCCCCGGGCAGCAATGTTTCAGGGCGCACGCTTTGGCTCTTACATTGGCGCGGGGACCCCTTTGACTTTCACCGGCGCCGCAGATGAGCTGCGGGCGCTGCTCTCTTCCTTTGGTGTTTTCGACCTGGGCTGGCGAACGAAAATCACAGTTACGGGAAAAGACCGCGTACGATGGCTCAACGGTATGATCACGAACAATATTCGCGATCTGGCTGTGAACCGCGGCAATTACAGCTTTGCCCTCAATCATCAGGGACGCATCATCGCAGATCTTTATACGTACAATTTTGGCGATCACTTTGTGATTGATACCGACCATGCGCTGTCCGAAACGATCCTGAAAACTCTGGGACGCTACATCATCATGGATGACGTAAAGCTTGTGGATGCCAGCCAAACACTGGCCGCACTCGGTGTATGCGGCCCAAAAGCCAAAGACACGCTTGCAGGCCTGATCAATATCGCAGAACTGGAACCTTTACAGGTTGCGCAGGAGAAGCTCGGTGCTCTCGAGATCACGGTTGTTCGCGGGCCGGAGCAGAAGCCGGACTGGTATGAAATCTGGACGCATCCCGAAAATATCCAGACCGTGTGGGAAGTTTTAACAAGAACAGGAGCGCACCCCGTGGGCGCGAACGCCCTTGAGTTCTGGCGAGTGCTGCGCGGTATTCCGCAGTATAGTCAGGATATCCGTGAGCGCGATCTGCCGCAGGAGACCGAACAGGCACAGGCGCTCAACTTCACCAAGGGCTGTTATATCGGGCAGGAGATTGTGGAGCGCATCCGCTCGCGCGGACAGGTACATCGCAAACTTTCCGGCTTTGAATTTACCGATGGCCTGATCGCCCCCGGTAAATACGACTCTGATGGCCGTACTGTGGCTGAAATTACAACAGCACTGGAAATACCATTGCCGGGCGGCACAAAAAGTCTTGGGCTTGGATACGTTCGCCGCGAGTCCGTAACTCCAGGTTCACAGATTAATCTGAACGGAAAAAAGGCAACCGTAGTTGACCTGCCTTTTGCTATCTCATCGAATTGAGGAACTAAATGGCTGAGAAGAAAAAAGAAGAATTTGTTGTAAGTGATCGCCGCAGATTTGTTGCTGATGGCGAGTTGCGTCCGGAAACTACTCCGGCTGAAGAACCGATTGAAGAAGAGAAGATCGCGACTGAAGCTGCCCCGCCTGCAGAAGCAGCCGTGGCCGAGTCGGAAGAATATCCCGAGCCGCCTTCAGAGGCAGAGCAGCAGACGCAGCGCGATGAATACCATGCCTCCGGCAGAAAGATTGACTCGATGATTGGCGTGGCCAGCGGCCGCACAGCACCGCCCGAGATGACGTTTGAACGTCTGGTGGAATCGTTTTACATGACCGCGCTGATTCAAATGGGCGCGGTGCGTGCGGAAGGCGAGCAGCCGCGTGTGGACATCATGGGCGCGCGCCAGACCATCGACTCACTGAACATTCTGCAGGAAAAAACCAAAGGCAATCTTTCCGAGCGCGAGCAAAACCTGCTGCAAAACGTCCTTTTTGAACTGAGAATGGCCTGGATTGAGATCACCAACGCCATTGCCAAAGCGCCGGCTCACCCGCCGGGGATTGTCCAGCCCGCCGGTAGCAATAAATGAGAGCGACACTCACCGTACTAGGGAGCGGCACATCCATGGGTGTGCCCACCATCGGATGCTCGTGCCGCGTCTGTACCTCACCTGATCCCAGGGACCGCCGCACCCGGCCCTCGATCATGGTGGAGTACGGTGGGCACTGCGTGCTCATCGACACCACGCCGGATTTTCGCGAACAGGCCATCCGCGAGCGTATCACCCGCCTTGACGCGATTCTCTACACGCATGCCCATGCCGATCACATTCTTGGCCTGGATGACGTGCGTCCGCTGAGCTTCCGCCGCCCAAACAAAATTCCTCTCTACGCGCACCAGCAAACGGCAGAGGCGCTGCAACAGATCTTTAAGTATATTTTTGACGCAGATTATAAGTATGGTGGCATTGCCCGAGTGGAGATGCACCAGCTCAATGGTTCTTTGGAATTATTCGGCGCACGTTTCGAGCCGATTACGGTACTGCATGGCGATGCGGCGATTCACGGCTTTCGCTTTGGCTCCGCGGCCTACCTTACGGACTTTAGTGAGATTCCGGCTGACTCCATGTCCCGCCTCAAAAATCTCGACATTTTGTTTTTGGACGCACTGCGTCACAATCCTCATCCAACACACTCCACCGTGGCAAATTCACTGCGCATCTCCGAAGAACTCAGGCCGCAACGGGCTTTCTTTACTCATATTTCGCACGATCTGCATCATGAAGATACCAACCGGAATCTGCCGGACTACGTGCGTCTGGCACATGACGGCCTGAAGCTGGAGTTTGATATCGCATGAGGATTTTTCGCGCACTGGAAGACGTGCCCGCGGATTTTGGTCCCAGCCTGGTGAGCCTGGGAAATTTTGACGGAGTACATCGCGCCCATCAGCAGGTTTTAAACGAGATGATCGCGCGGGCACGGGAAATTGGCGGCAAATCCATAGCCGTCACCTTCAATCCTCATCCGGTGCAGGTCCTGCGGCCAGACGTTGCTCCCAAACTAATTACGCCTCAGGCGCAGAAAGAAGCCTTTCTCGCCCAAACCGGACTGGACGCGCTGCTGGTAATTCCCTTCACCCGGGAATTTTCCATGATTAGCTCTGAAGATTTTGCCCGCAATGTTCTGGCAAACCGGCTGCACGCGAAAGCAGTTTATGAAGGAGAAAACTTTCGCTTTGGCCATGGAGGCAAGGGAGACATCTCCAGCCTGGCGGAGTTCGGTCACGAACTGGGATTTGAGGTCAAAGTGTATCCACTGATGACCCTGCGCGGCGAGCCAATCTCCAGCAGCCACGTTCGTGAACTGATCGCCGCAGGAAAGGTCAGCCGCGCCAACCGCCTGCTGGGCCGCGCATTCAGTGTAGTCTCCACTCCCAGTCTGGGCCGGGGCTACGGGCATAAGTACACGGTACCTACTATCAACCTGAGCCGATATGAAGGTCTCATTCCATCCAATGGGGTCTATATCACCCGCACGCGGGCAGGCAATCAACTGTTTAACTCAGTTACCAATGTCGGCACCCGGCCTACGTTTGGCGACGGTCTGTTCGCTATTGAGACCCATCTGTTCGATTTTCATCCTCTGGAACTCACGCCCGAGACTAAAGTGGAGATTTCATTTCTTTCCTGGAGACGAGCAGAAATCCGGTTCCCTTCCGTGGAAGCGCTCAAAGAGCAAATTGGGAAGGACATAAAGTGGGCGCTGCGGTATTTCCAGTTGAGCGGCAAACAGTGTTCATCACCCTCGGCATTGCGGACCCAATAAATCCTGAGTACTTCTCTGTTACAATCGCCCCGCGATGGCAACAGCCATATCCGGCCTCTCTGAAGCTAATTCGGCGCAAAAACGCACACTGATCGCCGCGGCTCTGGGCTGGGGGCTGGACGGATTTGACGTTCTGCTCTACAGCAACGTGCAGATTTACGTGATGGCGGCGCTCGGCATTGCGCGCAAGGATATCGCCGGTTTGCCCAACACATTCATGCTGCTGGCCTCGGGGATTGGCGGCGTTCTCTTTGGCTTTATCGCAGATAGAATCGGCAGGACCAAAGCGCTCATGCTGAGTATCCTTACGTATTCCGTCTGCTCGCTCGGCTCCGGGCTGGCCACCTCCATTTATGTTCTCATCGCGATCCGTTTTGTACTCGGACTGGGCATGGGGGGTGAGTGGAATACCGGAGCAACACTGGTTGCGGAAACCTGGCCAGCGCATCTGCGCGCCCGGGCCATCGCCATTGTGCAAAGCGCCTGGGCGTGGGGCCTGGCTTCGGCAGCACTGGTGACGTGGATTGTTCTGGACCGGCTGCACCAAAACTGGCGGATGGTCTTTGTTGTGGGTATCATTCCGGCGCTCGTCACGCTGTGGATCAGGAAGAGCGTGCCCGAATCGGAGATGTGGAAACAGCATCGCGCACAGCATCCGCAACCTGCGCCATTCTCTGAAATCTTCTCCCCCGAGCTGCGCCGAAAAACCATCGTGCTTTTCCTGATGAACGCCTTTGGTCTGTTCGCCTGGTGGGGCCTGTTTACCTGGATTCCTCCCTATTTGACGCTGCCTGTTGCCAAAGGAGGACGAGGATTCGCTCTGCTGAACACGACCTGGCTGCTGGTGGTGCTGAATCTCGTGGGTATGTTTCCTGGGTACCTTTGCTTTGGCTGGATTGCCGATCGTTTGGGACGCAGGCGGTCATTAGCGCTCTTTACTTTTTGCGCAGCGCTTGTGATTCCTCTGTACGCCGCTGCCCGCACTCCCTGGCTGATTCTGGTTCTGGGAGCATTGGTCGGCTTCTTTGGCACCGGCTTCTTTTCCGGTTCAGGACTGGTGGGCAGTGAGATCTTTCCCACCCGCATCCGCGCCCGTGCTCTGGGATTTACATACAATGGCGCGCGAACATTAAGCTGCATTGCGCCTTATACGATTGGCTACGTGGCAGAAAAACTTGGCCCCTCTCGGGGCCTGAGCTGGGCTTTCTCCATTTGTGCGGTGGCGTTTCTCCTGACCATGATCATGGCCCTGCAATTACCGGAAACAAAAGGACAGGCGTTGACCTAAAACCTGAAGTACACAGCGCCCTGCATGGTGTATTGCCAGAGATCGGACAGGCCGACGCGCTGCTGCTGGCCCGCGCCTCCGCCAAAAGAGGCGCTCCACTTGCCACCCAGTATTTTGTTGAATTCCACGCTGTAGCGGTGGGAATTGAGTATCTGGATGTCCTGAAGAGTTTGCGCCTGGGCCGGTGAGGCGCCAAAGCTCGACCGGAACTCAATGTAGTCATGCAGCCCCTCTGAACCCAGAAAATAACGAGCGGAAATCAAAGCCGTGCCAGAGGTACCCGGGGTGCCAGGAGTCACAAATCCACGAGTGGTAAACAACCAGTTGCGATAATACTTACCCACGGAAAATGTGTAGATATCGACGCCGGAACCGAAGGACAACCGGCGATATCCTCCCGAAACTTCAAAACCCTTTTTCAGGCTTTGAAACAATTCCGCGCCCAACCGATACTTCGGATAAAGATTGGCATCTGCCGAATACCCGGCATTGAGATATCCATAAGTACCGCTGCGGAAATGAGGGTAGAAATCCAGTTCGGTTTGATAACTGACCAGCGAGAAACGGTCGGCCCGGTTGACTCGGGCAATCAGCGAGTTATTTCCGACCGGCCCGCGCAGGCTCATGGAAGTCTCGTGCTGCCCGTTCCGTCCGTCGCTGAAGAAGTCGTAAGTATGATTCACCTGAAATTCCCATTTCCCCTGGGAAAGGTAAATTCTCCGCCTCATGTTTTTGGCGTCCTGATTAGCAGGCTCCAGAAACAATACATGGTCCAGCACCTTGAGGGCCGCGGCTGGCCGGTCCAGATTGCGTAACGCATGCGCATCCGCCAGCAGCAAGAGCACATCGTCCGGTCTCTGCTCCAGACCTTGCCTCGCTAATTCTTCGGCCCTTTCGGGATGATTGGACCAGAGTTCAACATTGATCAGAGCGGGCAGTGCATCTCGATGGTTCGGCGCCTTCGCCAGCACTTGCTCCAACTGCTCTCTTGCCTCGCCGTACTGGCCTTCCCAGGAAAGCATGGTTCCGTACAGCGTACGCGCCTCGGAATCATCGGGATCATGGAGCAGTTGCTGTTTGAGAACAGCCAGAGATTCTTCACGGGAGTGCTCGCCCTGGACCAAATTGCGCCCCTGGGCCAAATCGTCTGCCGGCCCGGCACTCCACACAGGCAGGGCAAGTATGGCAAGTAACAGCGGCAGAACCGCCATCTTCCGGATGAATTGCCGATTTCTGTACTTCACGTCGCACCTCCTGTTCAGTGAGTGCTTTCCGCAGTCACTTTGTGATGAGAGAAGCCATTGTGCTCCACAATTTCCCATTGGTTGGAGCGCCGTCCTCTCAAGGACTGCAGAACGCCCCAGGCCCGGAACAAAGTTATGATCTGGCGATAGCCCATGTTTTCAATTACCGCAAAGGCCATCAGGATCAGCACATCCTTTACCCGCGGATAACGCCGTAATGTCATCTCTTCGAGCACCACGGATCCCATCGACAGTAAGGTGCCATATCCCACCGAAAGCACCAGAAAGAGCAGAAAAAGCGACAGCGGCGTCCCCAGGAAAATGAACGAAAGGGGAAGAAAGATCACCGTACCCGCAGCCTCAATGACAGGTCCAATTACTTCAATCAATAAATGGAAGGGCATGCTCAGCATGCCGGTCGCTCCATATCCGGGATTGAAGATCATGTCCTTGTTTTTGATCAGGGTTTGCGTGAGTCCCAGCTGCCAGCGCCGCCTTTGACGGGCCAGCATTTTCATTGTGTCCGGCCCTTCAGTCCAGCAGATTGGATCAGAAGTAAAGACAATGCGAAACTTGCGATTTTCAAGCGTCAGGTAACGGCGTATGGCCGCGATTATGTCAATATCTTCCGTCACTGTGTCCGAGCAGTACCCTCCGGCCCCAATCGCTGATTCGCGGTGAAGAAGGCAGAAAGCCCCCGACGCAATAAAGGTCGCATTCAGCATGCTCCAGCCTGGCCGGCCAAAGAGGAAAGTCCGGATATATTCCACTATCTGGCACATCTCAATCCAGGAGGAAGGCAAAGCAAGTTTCTCCAAACGCCCCTCGCGGGGTGTACAGCCATTGGCGATATTCACAATGCCGCCACTTACCACAACGTTTTCCCTGGATTGCATTACCGGAGCCATCAGCCGCAGCAGTGCGTCGCGCTCGATAATAGAGTCGGCATCCACGGTGCAGAAGTAGGGACTGCGCGCCATGTTGATGCCGGAATTCAGGGCATGCGATTTTCCTCCATGTTTTACGGCCATCACAATCAACTGAGAAAAAGCAGGGTTATGGTAGTAACCCAGCGGCTGCCCTGTCTTCAGGCATTCGCGAAAGATCAGGTCCATGCGCTTCAGACGAAAATGTTCGATGAGCCGGTCGAGCGTGCCATCCGTGGAGCCATCATCTACAACGATCACCTCTTTTTCCGGATAATTCAGGTCGAGCATCGACAGTACGGACTGCACGATGCTTTCTTCTTCGTTGTAGGCTGCAATAATGACGGACACCGGAAGCGTGACCGGGGAATCCGCCAGATCGGCATGGGTCCTGAGGCGGGCATACGTGGAGTGCAATGACACTGAATAGAGCGACAACACCATCAACAGCGTGTAGCAAAGATTAGCCGCGACGAAATATCCGATAAAGACGGCATTGGCGTAATAAATCAGCTCTGCCAAAAAATGGTGCATGGTCAGTTTCCTCCATCGGCGGATGCCGTTTTTGCTATGCCTGAACTCAGCAGGAGCCCTGCTTTCGCATTCAAATGGTCCTGCTGGCGTGCCGCCAGAGTCTTCACAGCCGCCATAATTTGTGGTGTTGGCGATGCCAGCAGTATCTCCAGCAGGCATGTACGCGCTTTTTGTGCATCCTCTCTGGACGCAACGCTGATTACTGAAGAAGACGAGACCATGGCAATGAACTGTGTTTCCTGAAGCAGCAGGTCCGCCAGAAGTGAAGTCTTTCCCAGGTCAACCAGTTTTGCGCAAACCTCCCTGGCCAAAAGGAATTCCCCGTTGTGGCTGCCCAGGGCTGGCAGTATTCCTGCAATAAAGCCTTCGCGCTGCATCTGCTCCGCAATCTGTTCACTGGCATAGCGGTCGGCGGTCCGCAGAAAATGGTGCACCATCTCTATCTGTCCGGCCTTTCCAAATGCGACCAACGTCCTGGCCGCAGATTCGCGGACCCTCCATTTGGAGTCGTTGATTCGCTGAACGGCGTCACCGATCAGCTCGCTATAATACGGATCGGCGCACGCTCGAACCGCATGCAGCCGCACAAACTCGTCCTGGTCGTACATTAAAGCGCGCAGAGTACTGGCGGCCTCGGAGTTATGAAAATGACGGACCACTCGAGCGCTGCGTGCCCGGACATCCGGGGAGTCATCAATTTTTGCGTGACCAATGAACCAGCGGCAGAAAGACTCCGAAAAATCCTGGGCAGACAAAGGCGCTTTCCACGTGGTGTCGCAAATCTCGCGAATCGTGTCCACCAGCATGAAGCGAAAATGCGGGTCCTCGCTGTCGAGAAACGGCACAAAGTGCTCCAGGTCCCGAATGGAGTAACGAGCCAGAGCAGCTTTTACTTCCGAGACGGGAAGCTCGCCCGCTCCTTCTACAGCCTTCCGCAGGAGATCCAGCAGGACAGGAATTTTATAGACCTGCCGGTTGTGCCCCATCGCGGCAACATCGGCACGATGCACGCTGGGTGAGGGATCCAGCAGGGCCTCGCGCATGAAAACCTGGGTAAACTTTGCATCCAGCTGGCCCAGCTGGCCTACGGCACGCGACCGCCCGACACAGAACAAGCGTAGTTGGCGAATCGCCACCCCGCGCTGCCTGCGCGCAGGCGGGAGTTCGCATCCGTGAACAATATGCTCGATGAGCTGCCTGCCTCGGCGCCGTCCAAAGGCTTCTCTCGCCCAGCGATCGACGTAGCCCAAACGGAAGAGGACCTCGGTAACAGCCTGCCGGTTGGCATTGGTCACACCATTCAGAAGCTGCTCCTGGATAAGATCACGGCCCGCCCTGCCAGACACTGTCTGGAGAGTGCCAGTTAATTCTTCAACCGGCATTTCACCTTTGAGGAATTGCCGAATTGGACGCGATAACTGCCGGTTGAGTTCGTCTTTTTTTCGGAAATAAATGAACCGGCTCAAACGGCGGCACAGAATGGAGGCCACAAGCACCAGATCAATTGCCAGCACACTGGCTGCCAGCCAAATAACAATCTTAATCAGATGTTGAAAGAACACACTACCTCCCGATTCGCCGTCTTCGCAGTCAAGGGCTTACACTCCGGAATGCGGATGCTCTGCACGGCACAGGGACGGAAATCTCCTGGCAAAATGTCCTGGAAAAACCTGTACCTGCAGTGGGTGAGCTGGGCTTATAGCTCATCTCGCTATCAGGCTTGTATGCTGGAGTGACTTTATGGCTTGAGGAGGTACTCTGGCTGTGACGTAAATCACAGTGCTTTAACTTTCGGTCACATCTCCAGCCGAAATCGCGTGGAAGCCAGCGTATACATACGCCGCCAAACAAGACGATTGATGGTCACCACAATCGCTGCCATAAGAATGGTGGCCGCCAGCAGCACGGTGAAGTTTCCATCGTCCGTGGCCTGGCTGATGATGGCGCCCAGTCCGGCGGTGGAAAAGATCTTCCCTTTCAAATGGAAGTATTCGGCAATGATGCTGGCGTTCCATGCGCCGCCCGAGGCCGTAACCAGGCCCGTAATCAGGTAAGGAAAGATTGCCGGCAAAATCAGCTTGCGCCAGCGCTCTATGCGGCTGAAGCGATAGAGGCTGCACACTTCCTTCAGCTCGGTGGGGATGGCGGTTGCTCCGGCAATCACATTAAAGAGGATGTACCACTGCGTCCCCAGCAAAAGAAGGACAATGGAGCCAATACCGAGTCCGCCGCCAAGACGTATCAATCCCAGAAGCACTACCGGAAACAGCGCGGTTGCGGGAACAGAAGCGGCTATCTGGGCCAGAGGCTGAGCGAAGCGGGCCAGTTTGGGGCGGGTCCCAATGGCAACGCCAGCCGGCACAGTCCAGAGCGCGCCAATCAGCAGCGTGATCATCACCCGAATGAACGTTACCAGCCCGCCAATGACCAGCACCTTGGCTTCTCCGCGCCCAATGCCGCTCAGCAGTACCATGCTGCGCCAGATGGCATATGCCACCCCTGCAGCCGCTGCCGCGCCGGTCACGAAGGCCAGCCATTTGCCCCAGCCCGTTTTGTCGCTGCCGGGCCTGATCGCATGATGCTGCCAGGCGAAACGCATGGCCAGAGCTTCGCGAACGGGCAGAAAAGTCTTTCGCGTTAAAAAGCCCAGTATTCCTGAATGGCGAATGAAATTGAGTACCGGGGAGCGCGGCACATCGGCTGCTTCTACGGTCTCAAATTTGAATTTCTCCGCCCACGCAATCACCGGGCGCCACACCAGCTGGTCGGTAAGCACAATAATCGCCAGCATAACCGCCAGCCCCCACAGGATGGCCCTGGTATCGCCGGCCCCCGAAGCCACCTGCAGATACGAGCCCAGGCCGGGCAGGCGAAAGTCGCGATTGCCCAGCACAAACATCTCGCAGGCCATCAAAAAAAACCAGCCGCCAGCAACGGACATGATCGAGTTCCAGATCAGTCCAATAATGGAATAAGGCAATTCCATCTGGGTGAAGCGCTGCCACCAGTTGAAACGATACAGCTCCGCGGCTTCCCGCATTTCATTTGGAATATTCTTAAGCGAGGTGTAAAAGCTGAAGGCCATGTTCCATACCTGGCCGGTAAAGATCAGCAGGATAGCGCCCAGTTCCACACCAAGCTGGCGACGGGGAAAAAGTGACACCATGGCCAGCATCACGCCGGGAAGAAAGCTGAGCACCGGGATGGACTGCAGAATATCGAGCAGTGGCACCATGAAGCGCTCAGCCGTGCGGTTATAAGCGGCAATGTAACCGTAAACCAGAGTGAAGCCCAGGCTCAGCAGATACGCAATCCCGATTCGCAGCACGGAATAGAACGCGTAAACCGGCAGCGCCTGGGGGCGCAGATCGATTTGAACCTGGGGAGTGAGCGGCCCGGTCCAGTAGCGCGCCAGCACCAGCACGGAATAGAACAACGCCAGGCCTGCGGCAAAAATGGGGATATCGGTCAGCAGGGAGCGGCCAGCAGGCAGGCCTGCGGCCCACGACCAGCCCAATGAACGTTCCGTCTTATGCGCAGCTCCGCTCACGACGCCTCACCCACGGTGGCAGGCTGAGGGAGTACCAGCTTGTCGGATTCCGAATCGTAGCTAAACATTCCGCAATAGCGCCCCCAGTGCAGTGCGGTCTCAAGCTGGCGCTCGACTTCAATGTCAGGATAATGTTCATCCAGAACGTCCCGGAACAGTTCCAGCGAGATGCTGTGATCGGACTTGGAGGCAAGAATGTTCGCAATTTGCTGGAACAGGCGAATACGTGTGATCGCGGCCTGGCGAAAGATGTTTTTTTGTCCGGCAATGTCAGCTTCCGCAAATACTTTGCCTTCCGGGGGCAGCTTCACGTCGCCCTGATCAAGGGTAGCGAAGCCCAGCAGGACGGCGGCCTCAATGATGGGCAGCAAATCATCCACTTCCATGAGCAGCCGTTCGGCCAAATGGTAGAGATCCTCTTCGCCTCCGGCATCGATGAGCACATCCAGCAAACCCGCAATTCCGCCCGGACGGGCATGAGGCAATAACTGGTATGCGGTCTTCGGCGGAGCGTCCTTGATTGCGGGCAGCGCAAAATCGCCATCCGGACGGGTCATCACCTTGTAGATGAAATCCACATACAGCAAAAACGGCGGCGACTTGCGGTCACGCGGCTGAGGCAGCGCGATGTGGAAGTCGGAACGAATGCGCGCGGGGTTGCGCCCCAGCACAATGACTCGGTCGGCCAGCAGCACCGCTTCTTCGATGTTGTGCGTAACAATGAAGATGGCTTTGGTATCGATCTTCTTCGTCCCCCACAGCTCCAGCAGTTCGCTGCGCAGGTTTTCAGCCGTGAGCACGTCGAGCGCGGAGAAAGGCTCATCCATGAACAAAACTTCTGGCTGGACCACCAGAGCGCGGGCAAAGCCCACACGCTGCCTCATACCGCCGGAAAGCTCTTTGGGATACGCAGTCTCGAATCCCTTCAGGCCAACGGTATTGATGGCCCGCATGGCGGCGCGATGACGGTCACGTGCATTCACGCCCCTCGCCAGCAGCGGGGCTTCCACGTTCTCCAGAACCGTAAGCCAGGGAAACAAAGCAAAGCTTTGAAAGACAATCGCAACACTGGGAGTGATTTCAGTGATCGGACGCCCGTGCCAGAGGACCGTGCCGGAAGAAGGCTGGGCGAGACCGGAAAGCATCCGCAGCAGAGTTGATTTGCCGCATCCGGAAGCTCCCAGCAAGGCAACGATTGTGCCCGGATATATAGCCAGGTCGAGCGGCGCGACCACCTGGACTTTCTGGCCATCAGGCTGCACAAATACTTTCTCGACTCCCTGCGCCTGAATCAGGGGCTGCGTTTCCGCCTCTGCCTTCGGCGCCGCTACCGCACGAGCAGCAGGGGCCGGTACGCCAGACGCCAGAGTCTTTCTCTGCGCCGCGGGACCATCAAATTCTCCCAATTCCTCGGTGATCCGCAGCCAGGCTTCCTCTGGCAACTCATCGAAAAACCTCATGCGCTCGTCTGGAGACATTTCATCCACGATCCGGCGCATTTCCGCTGGAGGACGCGTGTGCAGCAAAATGTACTGATGGAAATAAGGGAAGTGCCCCAAAAGCGCCGCAGCCAGATGGACCGGCAATGTCCGGAAAAGTTCCTGCTGCTGATCGTCCGGAAGGGCTGATATGTACTCCACCGCCTCTGCCGGTGACATGCCGCTGAGAGCGGCCGCCGTCTCTGGCCAGCGTTTGAGCGCCACCAGGCCGCGAAAATGTTGTGTCTCCATGGGACTCATTGACAACTCTCTCAATTGGGCAGTTAAAACAACAGGCAGTATTGCCAGCAATTACGGCAGACGCGGATCCTGTGGATGGGGTAATCGCTGCTGAGGAGGGACAGGAATTGGAGTACCCTCTTTCATCTTTTCTTTCACTTTTTTGGCCAGTTTCTCGACTTCATCTGCTTTTTTGACCACATCCAGAGAGAGCATGTTCTCATCGGTCTTATCAACCGCGTCTTTTAACTCTGTAGCCAGTTGAAAGAGTTTGACGGTGTCCTGCCGAATTTCTTCCTGACGTTTCTTGTTGGCTTCTCTGAGACGGCGAGCTTCCATATCGCGCTCCATCTGGCCAGCCGGAAACGGCTGCGCCTGAGGTGGAGAAGCCGCAAATGCCCGGTGCATAACTGAAACCTGGAGTGAGATAACCAGCAGAAACGCTATGATCGGCAGAATTGTTCTTCTCGGCAAGCATAAACTCCTGGGCAGCAGATGCTGCACAGATTATAAACATCATTCCCTCGGCTATAATCCCGAAGCGGACGGACGATATGGAAAAATGGGCAGATTTACTGCCGGAATGGCACAGAGCTCTGGTCCAGTGGACTCGGGACGACGCACCCAAGCTGCTTCCGATTCTCATCCTCACGTTTGCCTTTATCCGGCTTCTTGGATTCTTTACCAGCAAAATCATTCGCTTAAGTCAGGAGCGGTCCAAAAACGGCGCGTCCCGGGCGCAACAGGTCAGGACCATCACCGGAGTGGTCCACAGCGCCGGTGTCTCGTTAATCGTGGCCTGGGCGATGCTGCAGGCGCTTCCGCTGATTCATATCGATATCCGGCCGCTGCTGGCCAGCGCCAGTATCGCCGGCCTGGCAATCGGCTTTGGGGCCCAGGCGCTGGTCAAGGACATGATCAACGGCTTTTTTATTCTGGTCGAAAACCAGTATGAAGTGGGCGATGCCATACGCGCAGCGGGAGTCAGCGGCACAGTCGAGGAGATAACTCTGCGGCACACAATCCTGCGCGACGGAGATGGCACCCTCCACATCGTGCCGAATGGGGCCATCCAGATCGTAAGCAATATGACGCGTGACTGGTCACAGGTGATGCTGCATATTGCCGTGGATTACAGCGAGAACAGCGACCGCGTAGTCCAGCTGCTGAAAGACCTGGCAAAAGATTTTTACAATGATCCGGTGTTTCACAAAGACATGGTTTCCGAACCCGGCGTTCCGGGAATCGAGCGCCTCACCGGTCAGGAAGTGGACTATCTCATGCTCGTCAAAGTCCGCCCCGGCAAGCAGTATGCCATTGCGCGCGAGCTCAGGCGCCGCATCAAGACTTGTTTTGAGCAAAACAGGATCAAAGCCGGGTCCCCGGTACAGATATATACAGGACAACTACCCGCAAAATAAAACGAGGAAAACATGGACCTTGGACTCAAAGGACGCGGTGTGATCGTGGCCGCTTCAAGTGAAGGTATTGGACTGGCGACAGCGCAGGCCTTTGCCCGTGAAGGCGCGCAGGTAGCAATATGCGCCCGCACCGAAAAAACGCTGATGGACGCCGCCGAAAAGATCCGCCAGGAGACCCGCGCTGAAATCCTGGCGCAGCCTTTGGACGTAACCGATGCCGCAGCCATCCAGCAATTTACAGAGCACGTGGCCAAGCAATTCGGACGTATCGACGTCTGCGTAACCAACGCTGGAGGCCCTCCGGCAAAGAACTTTCTCTCCATCTCCACCGACGAATGGCGCCGGGCCGTGGAAATGAACTTCCTGAGCGTGGTTTATATGGCCCGGGCGGTGATTCCCTACATGCAGCGGCATCGCTGGGGCAGGATCATCACCATCACCTCGGTTTCGGTAAAGCAGCCGGTGCCCGATCTCATCATGTCGAATGCAGTGCGCTCGGCCGTGGTCGGCCTGGTAAAAAGCCTCTCCAATGAGTTCGGGAAAGACGGAATACTGGTCAACAACGTGGGGCCAGGTTATACCGCAACGGAGCGCCTAAAGGAACTGGCCGGCACACGCGCTCTGGCGGCGGGCGTCTCCGTGGAAAAAATCTATGAGCAATGGGCTGCCGATGCCCCCGTCCGGCGTGTGGGTGAGCCGCGGGAGATCGCGGACCTCATTGTGTGGCTGGCCTCGGAACGTGCTTCCTACGTGACGGGCCAAACCGTGCTGGCCGATGGAGGAATCTACCACGGGGTGTAAGGCCTTGCATCCAAAAGCAGAGTGCATGGCATCCAATTTGCCGCATGTATTTTCTGGCCATCGGCTTCGCAACCGCGGCCCTTGCGTACGCGTTGTGGTTCTGGCTGTTTGTACGCAGCAACCGGCGCAGGGGAGTACTCATACTTCGCTGGATCGATACAGCCCTGGCCGGCCGTGGCTACAGCGTGGGACTTGTCTGGCTGACGCCCTCGGCTTTTAAAGTACCCCTGAAGCTCTCTACCGGCATGTTTCGCAGGACATGGATACTGGTGGAGCTTGTTCCTCGCGAACATCCATTACGCTGGCTTCTGTCCCGTACCGCCCAGCGGAGCGAAGTCATTACGTTTCAGGCTGATCTTGATCTGCCGCCGGCGTTTTCACTCGATATCCACACCATGCGCTGGTTTGCCAGCAGCCGGAAGAATAATTCCGCCACGGAAATGACCTGGCCGGAAGAGCAGGCCCCTCCTCTGGTTTTGACCACACGCTGCCACTGGCAGAAAGAAATCTCAGGCACAATGGGCCTGCTGAGCCGGAATGCCGCCCGGAATTTTCTGAATATCCGTTTTCAGCGTAAGTCGCCGCATTTTTCCGCCACGCTGCTGCTGAGCAGCATTGCTCCGGAGTCGTCCAGCAATACCTGCCTGTTCGATGCCGTCTGCGAACTGGCCAAAAGCTGCACGGCCTCCTTTTCCTGAACCTTTCGGGAATAACGCAGCCACAAATACCAAATTGGCAGTCTTCATGGCATTTGGAAGTACTGCCGCGCGCAAATTACACAAGTATTACAGACGGTCGCACGCCAGCCTGTTAACTTAAAGTTGTCTACAGAATTTTGGCCTAAAGCAGCCATCCGAACCTGAAGGAGCCGCAGTGAGCACACGGAAGCACGACCGGACATTTGACGAACCCATAAGCTGGATAACGACTTTTTTTATGGCGGCATTTCATGTTGGCGCCATTGCGGCGCTGTTTATGTTTTCCTGGAAGGCGCTGGTACTGATGCTGGTGCTGATATGGGTAGCAGGCAGTCTCGGCATTGGGATGGGTTATCACCGTCTGCTTACGCATCGCGGATACAAAACCCCCAAATGGGTCGAGTATTTTCTCACCACCTGTGCGACTCTGGCTCTGGAAGGCGGTCCGTTCTTTTGGGTAGCAGTTCACCGCGTACATCATCAGAACACTGATGTTGAAGGCGATCCGCACTCACCCCGCGATGGCGGTTTTTGGGCACACATGGGCTGGATCATCACCGGGCGTGTCATGCACAACAACAACGCCTCTGCCCTGCTTCCCTACATTCCCGATCTTCGCAAAGACAAATTTCATACCTGGATCAGCAAATGGCACTGGGTTCCGATGACGGTCCTGGGAATCGTGCTGCTGGCAGTTGGCGGCTGGCCATTTGTGATGTGGGGAATATTCATGCGGACAGTCATCGGCCTGCATTCCACGTGGCTGGTCAACTCCGCCACCCACATGTGGGGATCGCAGCGCTTCATCACCAGTGACACCTCAAAAAACAGCTTTTGGGTGGCCCTGCTCACCTTTGGCGAAGGCTGGCACAACAACCATCATGCCCACCCTCAGACGGCCCGCCATGGCCTCACATGGTGGGAGATCGACTTCAACTGGTACGGCATCTGCGTCCTTCGTTTCCTTGGCCTGGCATGGGACATCAAAACTCCCAAATTGAAAGTGAATCAGGAAGCGCCCACGGCAACACTGGAACCGGCAGCGGCTTCCGGCGACGACTAACACGCGCTCATTCCCTGCTGGCTGGTGATGCGCATGAATGTCTTCCGCTACAATCTCCCTGAGACATCATGCGCATCACCAGCCGCACGAGAACGATTGCGTTTTTCATCACGCTCGGCGCCCTTCTTGTAGGCCTGGCCATAGCGCTCAACGTCGGCTGGATCGTCCTGAACTGGCGCCGGGCGTTACCTCTGGTGCTGGGCATAATCTTTTTCGGCATGATCATCGCCGGACTGGTGGTCAATACCATTTTTCTGGTGCGCGAAGTCCGCCGCAACGAGCAGCAGGACAGCTTTCTCAACGCCGTCACTCACGAACTGAAAACCCCGCTTACCTCCATACGTCTCTATCTGGAAACTCTGCAAAAACGCCCGGTCGAAGAATCCCGCCGGCAGGACTTCTACAAGCTCATGCTGGAAGATACCGACCGCCTGCTGGGGACCGTAGAGCAGGTGCTGAAGGCAAGTGAGGTGCGGCACACTGGCCGCCGGAACCGGGAGCACATCGACTTTACCTCCCTGGCGCGGGAGTCGGTGGATCTCGCGCGTCTGCGCCACAATCTCTCACACCAGGAGCTGTCGTTTTCTGCTGAGCCTGCCGGCCAGATCACGGTGATGGGCCATCCGGAAGAGCTGCGAACGGCAATGGCCAACATTCTGGAGAATGCAGTGAAATATTCAGGGGCCGAGCGCAGAATCCGGGTCACCATCGGGACCCCTAACCTGGATACAGTGTTGTTTTCGGTGCATGACAATGGAATAGGTCTGCCTCGAGATGAGGCCAAACGCATCTTCAAACGCTTCTACCGCGTGCCCAATCCTGCCGCCGGGCGCGTGAAAGGCACCGGACTCGGCCTGTTCATCGTGCGCTCAATCGCACGCCGGCATGGCGGCGACGCCTTCGCGGAGAGCGCAGGTGAAGGACGCGGCAGCACATTTATGATCCGCCTGCCCCGCGTGTACCACGTATGAGCCGCATTCTTGCAGTAGAAGATGAAGCCCACATCGCCGGCGGCCTGCGCTTCAATCTGGAAGCGGAAGGGCATTCCGTAGAGCTCGTGGAAAATGGCGAAGACGCCCTGGACCGCCTGCTGCATCGCGGCGAACATTTTGATGTTCTGATTCTCGACGTCATGCTGCCCGGCAAAGATGGCTTTACCGTAGCTCGCGAGCTGCGCGAGGCGCAAAACTTTATTCCCCTGCTGATGCTTACGGCCCGGGGACGTCCGGAGGATGTGCTACAGGGATTTGAAGCCGGCGCCGACGACTATTTGCCCAAGCCGTTCAATCTGGACATTCTGATTGCGCGCATCGGCAGCCTGCTGCGGCGGCGAAACTGGGTCCGCGGCGAAAAAGAAGCTACTGCTGATTCTCCGGACATCTTTCGTTTTAACGGCAAACTGGTTGATTTTCAGAAGCTGCAGCTGCGCAGCGGCGAAACGGTCGTCCAGCTTACGCTTATGGAATCCGAGCTGCTTCGCTATCTGGTGCGGCACAGTGGACGTCCGGTATCACGCAAACAGATCCTCGAAGAAGTTTGGGGATTGCATGAGGACACCGATACCCGCGCCATTGATCGCTTTATCGTGCGCCTGCGGCGCTATATCGAAGCCGAACCCGCCAAACCCCGCCATTTATTAACGGTCAGGGGACTCGGCTACGAGTTTGTGGCTGAACCCAAAGAAGAATGAAACCTGCTTTCCCTGGTTCCCAATCACCAAACCCATAGCCAGTCCGCCCTGCTATCAGTTCTTTTTCGCCAGCCCGGCTCGCTCTTCCAGCAGCGTGATGGTCGCGGCATAGTCCAGATCGCTCAGGCCATGGCGTTTGGCCTCTGCATAGATTTCTTCAATCTTTGTGAGGCCGGGAAGGTCCACACCGCTTTCCCGCCCTGCTTCCAGCATGAGATGGATGTCCTTGTGCATGAGGCGCAGAGGAAAATTAGGTGAGTAGTCGCGATTCAGAATGAAAGGCTGCTTGTACTCGGCCACGCCGGAACGAATCATGGACGCACCGATCAGTTCAAACATCTTCTCCGGCGCCACCCCGAGTTTTTTGGCCAGAGTGAGGCTTTCGCACAGGCCTTCATAAATAAACACGATGTTCATGTTCTGGGCCAGCTTGGCGGAGAGCCCTTTGCCGTTACCGCCCATGTGGATCACGTGTTTGGCCATCGCCTTGAGCAGAGGCTGTATTTTCTCGATGACCGCTGCCTCACCGCCGATCATAAAAATCAGCGTGCCACCTTCGGCTGCAATTTTCGATCCGGTCACCGGCGCATCCAGAAATTCACAGCCCTGCTGCTTCAGTTTGCCAGCGATCTTCACGCTCGCGGAGGGAGAAATCGTGCTGGAATCAACGACGACGGCTCCCTTCTCCAACGCCGCGGCTGCACCGTTGGCGCCAAATAAAACATCTTCGACGGCTTTGGTATCGGAAACACATATCCATACCGCTTCCTTCCCCCTGACAGCTTCCGCAGGGGTGGCAGCGGCTTTGGCTCCAGGAACGTCTTTGCCAGGGGTGCGGTTCCAGATGGTGACTTCGTGTCCGGCTTTGGCCAAATTAGCGGCCATGGGCCGTCCCATGATTCCTAGTCCAAGAAAGGCTACGCGCATAATCCAGCGATTAGAAATTCCTTTCGCTCCGGCGTCAAGCCCGGCAATACAGAGTACCCGAAGATGTTACAATTTTTGGTTAAGAACACCCCCATAAAGGATTCCTTGCCATGTCTACTCTTACTGAACAGACTGCCCCCGCTCCGCAGCCGCTGGTTGCTCTTACCGAAGATGAAATTCTTTTTCGCGACAGCGTACGTCAGTTTGCCACCCAGAGCCTTCGGCCCAAAGTCAAAGAAATGGACGAAAAGGGCGTATTCGATCATGAATTGCTCGGGCAGCTCTTTCAGCTTGGCCTGATGAGCATTGAGATTCCGGAACAGTACGGCGGCGCGGGCGGAAAATTCTTTGATTCCATTCTGGCCGTGGAAGAAATTTCCCGCGTGGATCCCTCCGCTGGCGTAATTGTTGACGTGCAGAACACGCTGGTCAACAACGCCCTGCAGCGCTGGACCACCGAAGAGCAGAAGCGCCGCTATCTGCCCAAAATGGCCAGCAATACGGTAGGCGCCTATGCGTTGAGCGAGGCCAGCTCGGGGTCAGACGCTTTTGCCATGCAGACCCGCGCGGAACGCAAAGGCTCCGAGTACGTTGTCAACGGGCGCAAGATCTTTATCACCAACGCCAAAGAGGCCGGCGTCTTCATTCTTCTTGCAACCGTGGATCCCTCCGCCGGATACAAGGGCATCACGGCCTTTATCGTAGAGAATAGCTTTCCTGGTTTCAGCGTCGGTAAGAAAGAAGACAAGCTGGGCATCCGCGCTTCCAGCACCTGCGAACTCATTCTCGAAGACTGCCGCGTGCCCAAAGAAAACGTTCTTGGCGAACCAGGCAAAGGGTACAAAATCGCGATTGAGACCCTGAACGAAGGCCGCATAGGCATTGGCGCGCAGATGCTGGGGCTGGCGCGCGGCGCATGGGAATACGCAGCAAATTATGCCCGCGAGCGCAAACAGTTTGGCAAAAGCATTGCGGAATTTCAGGGCATCCAGTTCCAGTTGGCGCAAATGGCCACGGAAATTGAGGCCGTGCGCATGATGGTCTATAACGCCGCGCGCATGAAAGATGCCGGACTCAATTTTGTGAAAGAAGCCGCCATGACCAAGCTCTTCGCTTCACAGGTTGCGGAGCGCGTGGCCTCGCTGTGCGTGGAAATCTACGGTGGCTACGGCTTTACCAAAGACTATCCTGTCGAAAAATATTACCGCGACGCCAAAATCGGCAAGATCTACGAAGGCACCTCAAACATGCAGCTGCAAACGATTGCCAAGCTGGTTCTGGGCGAAAAATAATCAAAGGCTCGCACTCCTTAAGGTCAGTCCAATGCCCTTGTACTGACCTTAATACCCTAATTTCAGGCTTTCGCTGTAATCGTGTAATGCCTCCGGGCTAGTACAGTGGCCAGCGCCACTTAATTGGTCTATTTTCAGGAGGCGTTTTGAAGCGCTGGAATTCCATTCTTAGTCTTTCTCTTGCAGCATCCCTGCTAATGTTTGCAGTAGTTTCCTGTGGCGGTAATGCGTCCGTCAAGCCCACGGGCAGCACACAAATCAGCTCTGGTGGCAATGGCAGCAGCACCGGCAGCGGAGGTTCTGGTACCCCTACTCCCCCTTCCCCACCACCATCACCACCTCCACCACCTCCTCCTCCGCCACCGCCGCCGCCGCCGCCCCCTCCTCCACCTACTCCTGGAGGTTCTGGGGGGGCAACTGCGAACGTCCTGGACAATGTGGAAGACACCAGCCATTGGCTGACCTGCGGCAATTGCGGCAATGACGGAGCAACCGGTCCAACCGCCCCTTTTTCCTTTACGCCCGGCGTTGTTTCCCCAAGCGAAGATGGCGGCAGCACGCAATTCACGATTTCGGCTACCGTGCCCTACACCAATGCCTACTTCTATCTCTCGCATACGCCGGTCACAAGCCAGATTGGCGCGTTGTCTTACGAGTTCGACGTTTATATTCCTTCCGGCTCCCAAAACGCTCCACAGGCCTTTGAGTTTGAGTGCCAGCAGATTCTGAATGGCTGGATCTATAACTTTGGCTGGCAGGCCAATTACACCCTGAATGTGTGGCGAATCTTCGATTACGGCGCCAAGCGCTGGGACTCGGCCAATGTCCCCTTTTCTGCATTCACAGCGGGGACCTGGCACCACATTGTCGCCGAATACCACAACGACGTGACCGCCCACGTGGTCACCCATGACGCCATCACCGTGGATGGTGTGCGCTTTCCCGTGAACATCCAGCACAATGCGTTTTTCTCCGGTGCGGGCAATCAATTCACCAATGCAGTACAGCTCGACAGTAACTCCAGCGCTGTCGCTTACAGCGTTTATGTGGATAAGATGAAGATCACCTGGAAATAACAGAGTGAACTAAAAACCGGCGGAGAAGCCAGGTTTCTCCGCCGTTGCTGGTTGGCATCATGCAACTCTGCTGGAGACAAGCTTCCCCTTACGTTCGGTCAATGGGTCACATTGAATCTTCCTGTGCAATTTGCCCTGCGTTAACAATTGGCGTGCTCCAGGCTCAGGAAAATTCCTGAACATATTTTGGCCTTCTGCATTCCCGGCTTCAGACGGTCACCTCTGCTACTCATACAAAAATTGTCGTGATGCTCCCACCTCGTTGTAGAATTGCCAGCCCGGAGAAAAATTCGACTATGCACACGATGATGGATTATCCGCTCACGCTCACGGCGATACTGGAGCGGGCAGGCAAATATTTTGGCGAGCGGGAAATTATTTCCCGCCTTCCCGACCGTTCCATTGATCGCTCCAGTTATGCGGCGCTGCACCGGCGTTCGCGGCAACTGGCGGAATGTCTGCTTGCTGCAGGGTTGAAACGCGGCGACCGCGTGGCCACGCTCATGTGGAACCACTATGTTCACATGGAAGCGTATTTTGGCGTTCCTGCTGCCGGCTGTATTCTCCATCCTCTGAACGTCCGGCTTCATCCCGACGAGCTCGCCTATATCGCGACCCACGCCGAGGACCGCTTTCTGATCGTGGACGACGTACTTGTCCCGCTGCTCGAAAAATTCAAATCGCGCACAAAATTCGAGCGGATCTTTGTAGTGCGCCACAGTGCTGGTTCCACCGCCGGACCATACGAGGACTACCATCAGTGGCTGCGGCAGGCCAGCGGGCAGGCTCCGCTTCCCCAAATCAGCGAGCAGGACGGCGCTTCCATGTGCTTCACCTCGGGCACCACGGGCAATCCCAAAGGCGTAATTTACTCGCATCGTTCGCAGGTGCTGCACAGCTTGGCCATGGCCATGGCCGATGGCTGTGCCGTGTCTGAGCATGACGTGGTGCTGCCCGGCTCCTCCATGTTTCACGCCAATGCCTGGGGACTGCCCTATACCTCGGTAATGACGGGCGCCAAAGTGGTCCTTCCCGGCCCGCACATGGATCCGGAAAGTCTGCTCAGTCTGATTGAGCAGGAAAAAGTTACCCTCACCAGCGCCGTTCCCACCGTGTGGCTCACGGTGCTGGCGGCGCTTGAGCAGCGCGGGCCCAACTGGAGATTCCCCCAGGATGTTCGCATCGTCTGCGGTGGCACAGCCCCGCCCGAGGCCCTGATCCGCGGGCTTGACCGGCATGGCTTCCATCTCATGCACCTTTGGGGAATGACGGAAACCTCCCCCATGGCTACTCTTTCCCCAATACGGCCGGCCATGCATGACTGGTCCGAGGACGAGAAATACGAATCCCGCTCCAAACAGGGATGGCCAATGCCCTTTGTGGATACGCGCGTGATGACTCCGGACGGCGAAGCTCCCCAGGACGGAAAAACCGCGGGCGAATTGGAAGTACGTGGTTGCTGGGTCGCTGGCAGTTATTACCATTCGCCTCAATCCAGTGACCGCTGGACTGCCGATGGCTGGTTCCGCACCGGCGACGTTGCCACGGCTGATCCTGATGGCTGCATCAGGCTCGTGGACCGCAGCAAGGACCTGATCAAGTCCGGTGGTGAATGGATCAGCTCCGTCGATCTGGCAAATACGCTGATGAGTCATCCGGCAGTTCGTGAAGCCGGCGTGGTAGCGGCCCCGCATGTTAAATGGGAGGAGCGTCCTCTGGCTGTGGTCGCGTTCAAGCCGGGCGCCAGCGCCACTCCGGAAGAGCTCCGCGCATTCCTCGGCAAACGTTTCGCCAAATGGCAGCTTCCCGATGATTTCGTATTTGTGGATGAGTTGCCTCATACTTCTACCGGCAAGCTGCTCAAGACCGAGTTGCGCAAGCGCTATGCAGCCTGGAGCTGGAGTCAGGCGGCGAACAGCTCACAATAAGCCGCGCTTCAGAACAGCACGTCGAAGTCGATGCGAAATCTCCGCTTGTATGTGCCAAAGAACTGGCCAAACTGCGGATCATCTGTATTCGAGTGCACGGCCAGGGCATTGAAATGATTGGTCAGGTTCAGCCCCGTAAGCGCCAGTTGCAGATTGTATTTCGGCGTCACCGGAAAAGTCCGCCGGAGCCGCGCATCGAGCGCAAAGAAATCGGGAAAGCGCGTCTGATCGGAGTTGGCTACGCCCGCATACTGCTGAAACAGGTTAGTCACGGCATAAGGGAATCCAGTATGGACTTCCACCATGGGACTCACCTGCACTTTGAGAGGTAAATCAACAGTACCCCACGCCAGGAAGCGGTTAGGCAGATCGCCGCTTAGGTTCGTAAACTGGCCGGGCCGTACCACGGGAAATGTCACATCTCCCAGGTAGGCATTGAACTGATCGATGCTTCCCCGTGACCGGCTGCGCACATAGGAAACAAACATTTCCTTCACGTTCTTGATCTTGAAAACACTGGTGATTTCAAACTGCTGATAGCGTGATCCGCCATCGCCACTCAGTATCAGGGCGTCATGGCCGCGAAACTGCCCGGGATGGATCGTCACCAGACCATGCGACTCATTCTGCAGGAACCCGGTCCGCAGCTTCAGGAAAGACGCTATCCGCTGTTCAATTTCAACATTCCCGGCAATGCTGTAAGGGATAAAGTTGCCAGCGCGCGCCGCCCGGCTAGCCAGGGGAATAGTCTCTTCCGTGTGACGATTGATAACGTTGAGAAAGGGTCTCGGTCCATCAATCACCATGCCGCCGGCGTCAAAGGTGGTGATTACCTGGTGCGGATATGACGGGAACGCATAGACACTCAGCGGTACATGCTCATAAAAGATCCCGGCGCCCCCGCGCACGACTGTATGCCACCGTGGAAACAACTCCAGAGCAAAACCAAGGCGTGGCGCCACCCGGACCGCGCTGCTGAGCCGCTGATTTTCAATCCGGACTCCACTATCCAGCGAAAAACGCTGACTGAAGACCCAGTGGTCCTGAACGAATCCGTCCAGCTCAAGGTCGCTTCGGATGTAGGGCTTGCCTCCCTGAAAATCAACCTGCCGCCGAAGATTGCCCACGCCATCAAAAATATCAACCGGACGCGCATGGAAGAATCCATCCGTATGGGTTCCCGAGGCCCCTGCTCCCGCTTGAATGTTATGCGTACCGAAAGCCGCGAAAGGATTCAGGGAAAAACTTTCCTGCCCCTCATACCGGCGGGAATATCGGTCCTGACTGCTGAAATAATTGCCGGAGTTCCCGCCAGGCCGCAGAAACATGTCCGCCGTACCCTGCGGCGCGGTGGCAAAGTCGCTGGTCCGCGCGGCAAAAGTGCTCTGCAGAACTCCGGACGAAAAATTGAAACGATCAATCATCGTTCCGGTCTGATCGAAGGAATTCAGATTGGGCGTAACCGGCTGCGGATTGAAAAAATCCAGATTGGCAAACTTCACATTCTGTGGAGCGGAATGGAGGGTGGCCGTCAAAACATGCCTCTGCGATATCACATAGTCAAACTGCGTAAACAAATTCTGTGATTCGTGGCGGCTCTCGTTTACTGGAAACGGCAAAGTACGCACCGGCGTTTTCTCGAGGTTGTATTCGAAACTGGTCGCGCTGAACAGCCGGTCTTTGATCAGTGGACCTCCAAAAGTGACTCTGGGCGAGGAGCTGCGCAGCCCCGCCAAATGCCCACTGCGAATGCGAAACTCCGGAAATGGGTCCTGCAGATCAAAATGCCACTTATCGCCGCCCCGTTTGGTCTCCACGGCCACAAGGCCGGAGGTAAAGCGGCCATAGCAAGCCAGATAAGGCGTCTGATACACGTTAAGGCTGTCCACGGCATCTACCGGCACGGTCAAACCAAACTGACCGGTTTGCGGATCGGTCACATCCACCGAATTCACGATCATCGCGCTGTGCACCACGCTGGCGCCGCCAATCTCAATTTCTCCGGTGGGAATGCGGGCCACTCCCGGCAACAGCGGAAGCGCATCGGACACCGTGGCCGGTTTGGCCGGCACGGATTTGATTTCTTCCTGGCTCAGTGCCGCCGGTGGAGAAGCTCCAGCCTGAACACCACTGTCGGCTGTTCCCTGCACCGTGACTTCCTGATGGACCGCAATACGAGATATGGCTGTGAATTGGATCTCCAGTTCGGCTGTGGGCGCAACAGTAACTTCTTTGGTTTGGTCCTGTAACTTCTCACCGGATATTGTCACCGAATAGCTTCCCGGCGCTGGCGCTGTAAGCTGCCACACCCCGGATCGGTCTGTTTTCCCGCTCCATTGCTTTCCCGTTTGCGCCGCTATGGTGACAGTGACGCCGCGCGCGGGTTTGCCGCCTTCATCCTGAACCGTCACTCGCAGAAATGGTGGTCCACTTTGCGCGGGCGCAACCGCGCACACCAGCGCAAACACAAGGGCCAGCCAATAAGTTCGGAAGCACGCCAGTAAAAGCATGTCAGCCAGTTAGTTTTTAATCTATCCCCAGGGAGAAATGACTTGTGGGCATCATAAATTAAAATATGCAACCCTTAATTATTAATTTCTGAAACAGCGAATAGTCCTGTGGCTACCAGGCTCATATGGTACAGCCCAGTGTCCCCATCGCGCCGATCCTGCGCGGGATGGGGTGGTGGAGGCGTACACGGCTGTTTTTTCATTCTTATCCGCGTCCATCCGCGCAAATCCGCGGTAAAGTTTTTTCTGTCAGCTATCCGCCCGGTCTGTACCCCGTCGATCTGGGTACCCCCCTCCCTAAAATCCAACCTTCCATTGAAAACACAGTACTTATCTCATTTCGACCCAAGCGTGGCCCTTGGGTGGCCCAAGCGCCACCCAGCCAGGCTGTGACTTGATTCTTATCTGTGTTCATCTGTGTTAATCAGTGGTAAATCTGCCTGCACCCAACTCCTTCCCAACCAGCGCGCATGGTATCGCGACTTACAAAAAAGTCAATTGACAAAAAATGTCGGTAGTGGGTCATTTTTTTACATCACGGGTTCAAATCCTGTGGAAATTCAAAATGACCCACTACCAAAATGTCAACGCGAGACCGCAAAACTTGACTCGCTGGTTCCATCTCTGTTCATATTGCCGTTCGCAATCAAATCGACCGACAATCCAGGAGGAATGAAAAATCATGGCAACTACGATGACAAAGACAGCTTTGGTCCGGCTCATGGCGGAAGAACTCGAGTTAACGAATAAAACCGCGGGGGAGTTTTTGGATCAACTGGCACAGATGGCCATAGCTGAAACCAAAAAGAATGGTGTCTTCGTGATTCCCGGCATCGGTCGCCTGGTAAAGGCGGCCCGCAAGGCGCGTATGGGGCGCAATCCGCAAACCGGGGAAGCCATCAAGATCAAAGCCAAGACGGTGGTCAAATTCAGAGTGGCCAAGGCAGCCAAGGATGTGATCGCGCCGCCCAAAAAATAGCTCCGGTTCGGCAGTTTGGCGAACCGAGGAGATCGGTGTTTTTGGGGTCGCCTCACGAAACGTAATTTGAAGCACGCTAAGCTTGTTATTTGCCGCTTATGAAAATGCGTCAAACAGGCAAATCTGGCCCGGCTTGTTGAATATACTTGGCCTTTGAAAGTAGATCACTTATATTCGTTAGCGTACTTTGTGCTCCGTTTTCGTGAGGCGACCCCTACTCGTATAGAGCGACCATGCCAGACCCTGCGGCTTTTCCTTTTGACATCTTTCTCAGCCACAACCAAGCCCAGAAAGACTGGACCCGCGATCTCGCACGCCGTCTGAGTGAGAATGGCTTTAAAGTTTGGTTTGATGAGTGGATCTTGCCGAGCCACGCCGGCTCCAATTGGATCGACTCTCTCGCCGAAGGCGTTGAGCAGAGTCGCAAAGTCGCGTTAGTCTGGTCCCCGGAATTTTTTGCCAATTCGTGGCCGGAATTTGAGGCCACCATGATCCAGCTAATGGATCCCGTAGGCCGCCAGCAACGCGTCATCCCTGTACTCCATACGCTTTGCGACATTCCCAGGAAGTGGAAATTCCGCCAGGCGCTCAACTTCATAGATTGCCCGCACGGCAGCGACGAATTTGAATTTCGCTATCACCAACTGGTCCACAACCTCGACCCGAAGCGGCCGTTTGTAGGTGACCCGGAACTCTTCCGGGAACAGCTGCGCAAGAAGAAGACTAAACAGCCGGACCAGGCCTCCAATGCGATTCCTCCCGTTCGTCCGTTGCCCCCAGGCTCCCGTATGCCACGCGCCGCCAGCGCTACTTTTGTCGGCCGTCGGGATGAGCTGCGCGACCTCGCCGCGCTTCTGACGCCCGGCGCCGCTGCACAGGTCGGCGTCCATGCCGCAGTCACCGGCATGGGAGGCGTAGGCAAGACCCAGCTGGCCATCGAATATGCCCATCGCTACGGGCAGCTGTATTCCGGTGGCGTTTTCTGGATGAACATGGAGAGCGCCGACAACGCCGTGAACGAGATCACCGCTTGTGGCGGTCCGGAGGGTATGGACCTGGCGGGCTTCGCCGCGCATACGGCCCGCGACCAGGCCACGCTGGTGCAAAAGCACTGGCACGAGGACCCCGCCGCGCGTCTCTTGATTTTCGACAATGCCGAGGACCCCGATCTGGTACAGCACTGGCGGCCCAAGACCGGGCGCTGCGCGCTGCTGATTACCAGCCGGCGCGACTATTGGCCCGCGGCCATGGGCGTTCAGCCCCTGGCCGTGCAAACCCTGCCGCGAGCCACCAGCCTTATCATGATCGAAAAGTCCCGGCCGGCGTTGTCCAGCCATCCCGCCGAGAAACAGGCCGCCGATCAACTCTGCGAATATCTGGGGGACCTGCCGCTGGCCCTCGAAGTCGCCGCCGCTTATCTGCAGCGATATCCTGCCGAGCGCATTGCGAACTATCTCCACGACCTCAGGCAAACCCCGGTCGAGGACCCCACACTCAAGGATGTTTGGGCCTGTTTCGCGCGCAGCTATGGCAAATTGCAGCCCTCGGATTCAACCGATGCTCTGGCGCTCCGGCTCTTGCATCTGGCGGGGTGCTTTGCCCCCGATTCAATTGCGCGGGCGCTGATGGCGCAGGCCGCCGAACTCGATTCTTCGGACCGCGCCAGCCAGCGGCGCTGCAATGCAGCGCTGGCCCGGCTGCAGGAACTGGCCTTGCTGAGCGAGGAACCCGATGGCCGGCTGCTGTTGCATCGCCTGCTACGCCAGTTTGTCCGCGCACGGACGCTTGCCGATCTGCCCCAGGAACAAGCTGCGGCAAAAGTGGCGGAAGTCTTGCTGGAGTTTGCCCGGAAAGAAATTGATAGTGGCCTGCCGCGGGAGTTGGCCCGGGAGCGAGTCCATCTGCGCGCCGCCGCCGAGGAAGCGGAACGCTCTGGATCTACAGCAGCGGCCCGTCTCTACAATGCCCTGGGCCGTCATGGCCAAATGCTGGCGCTCTTACAAGAGGCTAAAGCAGATTTAGAGCGTGCGCTGAAGATCGACGAATCGACCTGCGACCCCGACCATCCCCCCGTGGGCGCGATCATAAACAATCTGGGCCTGGTGCTGCAGGATCTGGGGGACCTTGTGGTAGCGCGGCAATGTTTTGAGCGGGCGCTGAAGATCTACGAGGCGGCCTTCGGTCCCGACCATCCCGCCGTGGGCGTGATCGTAAACAATCTGGGCCTGGTGCTGCAGGCTCTTGGGGACCTTGTGGTAGCGCGGCAATACCTTGAGCGGGCGCTGAAGATCACCGAGGCGGCCTTCGGTCCCGACCATCCCAGCGTGGGTAGAGACGTGAACAATCTGGGCCAGGTGCTGCAGGACCTGGGCGACCTGGCGGGAGCGCGGCAATGCTGTGAGCGGGCGCTGAAGATCGACGAGGCGGCCTTCGGTCCCGACCATCCCAGCGTGGGCATACGCGTGAGCAATCTGGGCCTGGTGCTGAAGGATCTGGGCGACCTGGCGGGAGCGCGGCAATGCTGTGAGCGGGCCCTGAAGATCGACGAGGCGGCCTTCGGTCCCGATCATCCCAGCGTAGGTAGCGACGTGAACAATCTGGGCCTGGTGCTGAAGGATCTGGGCGACCTGGCGGGAGCGCGGCAATGCTGTGAGCGGGCCCTCAAGATCGACGAGGCGACCTTCGGCCCCGACCATCCCAACGTGGGTAGAGGCGTGAACAATCTGGGCCTGGTGCTGAAGGATCTGGAGGCGCTGGCGGGAGCGCGGCAATGCTGTGAGCGGGCCCTCAAGATCACCGAGGCGGCCTACGGCCCCGAGCACCCGCACACCAAAATCATTGCGGCCAACTTGCAAGGAATCAAGAAGGCCATTAAAGCCAAAAATGACGTGTGATATGTCGTTTCCTGCACACGATGAGTCCAGGAAATGGCGTGGCTCACTGCTTTGGTTTTTGATCGCCGGGTGCCTCAGCCCTTTCGCGGTGGTTTGCAAAAGGGTGGGTCACGATAAACCCCAAATCTAACTATCGTCTTTTCTCATAACTTCAGATCAGCGCTGATCCGCGCAATCCGCAGTATGGTTTTTCACGACTTGATTACAGCGTGCCTGCGCGTGCGGCAATCAGCTCCAGCACCTCGCCACTGGCGGGCATACGCTTTGCCGCCTTGGCGGAAAACAGGATGTTGCCATCCACAAGCACATCCAGGCTTCCGGGAACACCCATCTTTATCTTCGTGATGACGCCAAACTTGCGATCAATTTGCTCTTTCAGGCTCACGGCCTGGCTCCTGATGTCAGATCACATAAAGCAGCGCTTGATTTCAACTTTCATATTCAGACTCCTTTAGCATTTTTCAATTATATGAGTTTATTTGTTATAAGAACAAATTCCTGTCACAATGACTGAAAATGACTGAAGCACAAATCAAAGAGTATCTGAAGAACAGAGGCCTACCCGAGCATATATGGAAGCGCGGTAGCCAGGTTATTCTTCAACGATGGAAGGATTTCGTCGCGGAAATCGAGAAAGGATATTCCCCAAACTGCTTCATAGATGAATACTGGAATGATCTGGATAAACGGGAACTGATACACGAAATTGGATGTGATGACAAAGTCAGAGAAGCGGACGAAAGATTCAGAGCGATGTTAACAGCAAATAATATCAAGCATCACTACCGTGAAAGAAATAGCGAATATGATTTTTGGAACTATGGATATCCCAAAAATGCAACGGGCTTCTTTTACGAGCAGATAAAACACCACATCCTTCAACAGCGATAAGGACGGGTTGGCACAGGCGAGGACTGCGGGTGCCTGTCGTGTAAGATATCTCGGGTGAGCAGCTATGCTTTGCCCAAATTGAAAGTGCACCGTTAGAGAGGAATTACATGATCGAGGGACTCTCGGCGGCAGCTTCCAACCGCTCAGCAACAACGTTCTGCCAAGTGACTAATGAACATGACAGAAGAACAGCTCAAAGAACATCTAAAGAGTAAAGGCTGGTGGAATTGCGGCTGGCAGCAAGGCAGTGAATTGTTGATAGAGCGCTGGAGAGACTTTGTTACGACGGTCGAGCAGGAAGAGCGCACACGTAACTGGCTGATTGATGACTATTGGATTTCTTTAGAGGTACGTGAATTGATTCACGAGGTTGGACGCGACGGCGCAGTTAAGGAAGAAGATGACCGCTTTAGAGCAATACTGACGGCGACCGATATTAAACATCATCACCACGATAGAGAAAATAGGAATGATTTTTGGAATTATGGCTACCCCAAAAATGCGACCGGATTCTTCTATGAACAAATAAGGCGCCACATTTTATAAAACTCACACCACCGCTCTCCACTGCACGCCTTCAATCTCCGTCAGCGGAAAATTCAGCTTCTTCCAGCCGTGGAAACCACCGGCCAGCGGACGCACCCGCAACACTCCCAGCGTTTTCAGTTGCTGTGCCACACGGGCACTGGTCTCTTCGTTGGGTCAGGTACAGTAGAGGACAATGTCCCGGTCTTTGGGCAGCGCCGTGGCCCGGCTGGTCACCTCTTCCGGCAGCATACGGATCGCTCCGGGAATCACTCGCGGATCGCTCACCGAATCCAGAGCATGGCGCAGGTCCACGATCACCACTTCTTCCCCGCTCTTCATCATGGCCTGCAACTCTTCCGGCAGAATTCTGGCGTCGTAAAGCTCGCGAATAAAGTGCCGCTTGCGCATGTACTTGATTCCTGCATTGCCCGCCGCAAACACCAGCAGCATCTCCAGCACGGCGGGCGCGGCCGCGGGCACAACCTCAAGCGCATGCGTCTGTTTCACAGGTACATATCCCAGGGCCAGCAGGCCCACAATCCACAGGAATGAGCCCAGGGTATTCACCAGCAGAAAGCGCTCGCGCTTCATCCGCACCAGCCCGGCCACCGCCGGCACCAGATGCGAAACTCCCGGCAGCCATTTGGAGATCAGCAGACTGCGCACCGCGCCTTTTTCAAACAGTCCTTTGGAGCGCCGCACGCAACTGTCGCGCTCCAGCGATATCCGGCACAGAAACGAGAGCACCCAGTTTCCCTGTACACGTCCCAACTCATACAGCAGCGTGTCGCCGATCATGCACCCCAGCAGCGTGGCCCACATGGCCACGTCAAAGCGTGCGCCGCCAGCCGCCGTAAGCGCCCCCGCCGCCACCAGAAAGGGAGACATCAGCAGCGGAATACCCATCCGCTCGAGCAGGCCAATGGTAAAGAGCGCTATATACGGATGGGATGTAAGGAGTTGCAGCAGTGCTTTCACAATGAAAAGTTTAACATTCGCCAATCACCGCTCGACACATGGGCGCAGGCACTCACGCTGCGAGGCGTGCGTGATTAGCTTTTCGGGACGGCTGGACAGCACCGGAAGCGCGTAAAAATTTTGTGAGGCCAACCTGACCATCATCTGATCTAATCCCTGCGAGGTGCGATATGCAATTGAAACCCTTCCTGCTGGACATGTGGCTGGACGCCTGGGAGCACGACATCGATTTCAACCTGGCCGCAAGTACCGGACCGTCCTGGACACTGAACGAGATTCTGGGCCTCGCCACTGAGGAAGAGCGGGAGCGCTTCCTGAATCACAACCTCGTCTACAGCCGCCCGGCAGGGGCCGCGGGCTTGCGTGCGGCCATCGCCGACATGCAGGGTGTTCCTGTCGACGCTGTCCAAATCGTAACCGGCGCATCCGAGGCGCTTCTTGTTCTGATGTGGCTGGCCGCCGAGCCAGGAGCCAATGTCATCATCCCTCAGCCAGGCTTCACCACCTTTTCCGCTCTGCCCGAATCCCTTCACCTCGAGACTCGCTGCTACGCGGTTCGCAGGGAGAACGGCTTCCGCATCGATATCGATGAAATCAAACAACTGGCGGACCGAAATACCAAACTGGTGCTGGTGAACAGCCCCCACAATCCCACGGGCGCCACCGTCAGTGATGCGGAACTCGACAGCCTGCACGAGTTCACCTCATCGCGTGGCATTCAAGTTGTCAGCGATGAGGTCTACCACCCCATCTACCACGGACAGGCGACGAAATCGGCTGCCCGTCTGCCCCATGCCACCGTCATCCATGATTTCGCCAAGGCCTTTCCGTTGTCCGGAGTCCGTACCGGATGGATGATCGAGCATGACGCCAGTCGCCGCCAGCGCTACTGGAATGCCCGCGCCTATTTCTCTATTTCCAATACTTCTGCGGGAGAAATGCTGGCGGAGATTGCCATGCGCCATCGGAATACCATCCTTTCGAGAACGCAGGAAACCGCGACGCAAAATCTCCGGCGGCTCAATGCCTTCATGGGCGAGCATCGCGAGACGCTGGGCTGGATTCCACCTCGTGGCGGAATGACTGCTTTCCCCTGGCTGGTCAGTGGCGAGAACAGCCGCGCCTTTTGCCAGGCGGCCGCGGAACAGGGCATCCTGCTCGCGCCCGGGGATTGCTTCGATGCGCCTTCGCACTTCCGCCTCGGCTTCGCAGCCATCACGGACAAATTTCCCGCCGCGCTGGACCGGCTCGGTGCATTCGTCAGGACCTGGTCAGCGGCAAACATGGCGAGGGCGTAAGCAGGTTTTGACACACCGTGCCAGCCCTGGTAATATCAATGAGCAGACTGCAAGTGACCCCCCTGTTTTTCTGGCAGCGTCCCCGTCGTCTAGCCCGGCCTAGGACATCGCCCTTTCACGGCGGTAACACGGGTTCAAATCCCGTCGGGGACGCCAAATCTTATCAAGCAGTTACGGCGATTTCCCCGTTTGGGCGAGGTACACCGAAGGTACACTCAGTTTTTTCCTTCTCTCGAATCATGCGGACCACTTTGCTCTGTGCAGCCCGTTTTTGCGGGCTGAGCGCCTGAGAATAGGTGTCCAGCGTGATTTTTGCGGACGCATGCCTCAAAAGCTCCTGGACGACTTTCACATCCTCCCCGTTCGCCTTGAGAACGGTCGAGAAGGTATGGCGGAATGTGTGCCAGGAAAGCTGCTTTTGAATGTTCAGTCGTTTTGCAATTGGCTGGATGTGATAGCGCATTACGGTGCTCAGCCAAATCGGCTGCTTACCGCGCTTTTCACCTGCCCGATTGCTATCTGTTGCAAACATCCAATCATTCGGCTCTTTGAACGGGGTCTGCTCGTACCATTCGAGCAAATCCTGAATCAGATACTCGTCGAGTGGAACCGGTTTTTGGGAAGCCTCGGTTTTGCACTTGCCAACTCGCTGCTCGACCAAAGATCGAACAACGTTCAGTTGACGGAGCTGGAAATTAACATCCTGCCACTTCAATCCAGCGAGTTCCCCTCTTCTTAATCCCGTCACCATGTCCAGAAATACCAGAACGCGCTCTCGCAATTGTAGAGAGCCAAGGAGACGATGCATCTCTTCAATTTCAAGAATGTCTGGTATCCGTTCTCGTTTGGCGCTCTGGCGAACGCCAGAACCCCTGACAGGACCTGTAACCGGATTTCGGGAAGCGAACTCCCAGCGAATCGCATGATTAAAAAGAGCGCTCAAAATATTGCGGATTTTGGCTTTTGTGCCGTCCGCAAGATTTTTCGCCTCTTTTGATTCGCCAGTCCTGAGTGTTTTGAGCCATTGTTCAATTGCCAAGGTCTTTATCTCGATGAGGTCATATCTACCCCAGTGAGGAAGAATCCACTTATCGAGATAGTATTTCAACCGGCTTCGAGTCGAATGCGCCTTTCCTTCACCGTCATTGCCGGACAGCTCGTGAACTTTGTAGTGTTCTACCAGTGCGGCCATGGTTATTGAAGTCAAGGCGGTTGGACCATCCGTGTTTATCATCAGCCGAAGTCCAGCAAGTTGGTCTTGCAATTTCTTGCTGTTCTTCGGCCACTCCTGAACGGCACCGATAATTTTCTTTCGTTGGCGCAATGAACCGTCTGCAGTTCTTTCTCGCCAACGAAAAACCCATCGTTCTATGCCGTCATTGCGCATTACTTTCTTGAGACAACCATTTCTGTAACGTGCTCGCAATTTATTTCCTCCTCGAATTGCGGCACGGATCGCAATTCGAATTTACCTTGGCGCGCGCCCATGCGTCCAGCTCAGAAATCAGAAAAACCCATCTTCTTCGCTTATTCCCGGTGATGGGATGCGCTGGTATCAGACCACTACGAGCAAACTTCAAAAGCGTTTTGCGATGTAACTTCACAAACTCAGCAGCGGCAGCGGGATCAATAAAGGACTCGACCTGTTGCATAATTCAGCTCACTTCCCTTCGCCGTCTTTAGCCGTTACTCTCTGGTATATCGCGTTCATATATATGACTCCTTTTCTGATTACAAGTTCTTAAATCCGGGAAGGGAGCACATGCGCTCTACTCGCCGATTCCTTCTCCCATGCCGTACCCCTCGGCATGGCCTGCATGTCCGTGGGCTGCACCAGCGGACTGGTCATGACCATGGGCCGAGGCCGCCACATCCTGGCCATGCTCATGCCCGACTGACTGCGGCCCAATTTTCTGCCCAAAGTCGTGCTCATGATCCTGCTGATGATCTGTCGCGGTGCGCTGCGACACATCGCGTTCAAGACGCCTGCCAAGGTCAAGGCGGTTGTCGGTGTAAATCTCCGCGTCATAACGTCCGCGTGATACGGCAACATAGGCCATACGGCTGTTTACAAGATGTTCGCTTTGCTCGGTATCGACGTGGATCAAAACTCGGTCGGCGGTCTGGCCCTGGCTGCTGTGGCTGGTCACGGTGTAGCCGTAATCAATGTGCGGATGTTCTTCGGTCTCGAAGCGCACCATGCGGCCTGAATCGGTGCGGATTTCCATGTGACCATGTTCTTCAAGATTGGTAATGGTTCCCAACTCACGGTTGGCGACATGGAGTTCCTTGGACGGGGCGGTAAATTGAACGCGGTCGCCCTCGGCGAACTGCCGTTCACTCTCCCGGTAAACGGAAACGCCGCGCAAGCGGCGCGGGTCGTAAGTTACCTCCTGCCCATTCGCCCGCTCCACAGTGATGAGATTTTTTTCTGCATTCTCGACGCGGCGCATCGTGGCATAGCTTCCCGACTCAATTCCAAGCTGAGTGCTGCCTTTGGAATATCGCAGGACATCGCCAGGATGGTATTGTGCGGCCCACGCCCGGTCTGTTCCAGTTAGCTCCTGGCGCGGATCAAGGACACGAATACGGTGCTCGTCATGACTGACAAGACCGCGCTGCTGCATCTCGCGGTGAATGATGGCGTTTAATTCGCGACGGGATTCGTTATCGGGAGAAATGACCAATGTGTTCCGGGGTTTCTCCGCATAGTCATGCGCCATCTGTGACAAGCGTTCCTGACGATCTGCGATCTCATGTACCCGGCCCTGCTGTGTGAGGCTGGCGACGGCGGTGCGAACCTCGCCACGGGCAAGCTGTTCCACGGCTCGTTTAAGCTCCGGGTCTTTCTGGCGGACAATCTCATCCAGGCTGGCCGTCCGCATTCCGGCGGCCTGTAGCTGCTCATAAGGCCGCCCGGCTTCCACGGCCTGATGCTGGCGCACATCACCTACAAGCAAAACCCGGTCTTGCGGATTCAGGCGATGCAGAAACTCATTCACTTGCTTCGTGCTGGCAAGACTGGCTTCGTCAAGGATGTAAAGGTGTTGGGCTGCATTGTTCTCTTGCAGCCCGCGAGCGAGATGGCGCTGTAAGGTCGAGACCTCCATTCCGGCCTCGGCAAGCTTCTGCGCTGCGCGCGATGTGGGCGCAAAACCTTCCACCTGATAAGCTTCCCGCTGCGCGGCGTCTCGAAGTGCGCTCAGTACCGTGGTCTTTCCGGTTCCGGCGATGCCTTCAAGTCCGGTGATCTGGTCCCGGCTGCTCAGGATTTCTTCGGCTGCGATTCGTTGGCTCTTGTTCAAATGCGAGTATTCGTTCTCTATCTGGCGGCGGACTTCAAAGGACACTATGGCCGGGTGCTGGTTCTGCCCCTCGCGCATAAGCTGGATATTCTCGCGTTCCAGACGAATCATCTCCATAGTGGTAAATGCCCGGCCCGGTGCTCCCGGTCTCTGTTCGACCTCAATCAATCCACCCTGCTCGATGCGCTGCTGGAATCGCGTCTGAACCTGCTCCAGTGGCGCTTCTCCCATCGAACGGTAGAGGGTGTCGCGCATCAGTTCGCGTTCGTTGGCCACTGCCTCACGCTCAAGGTTTCTGTCCCGTGCAAAGGTGATGGCTCGTTCAATAACGGGGCGGAACTCATCGGCCTGATTGTGGCTTCTCTCAGGTACGTGGCGTTCAAGCCGTGCCTGGGCTTCGCTCAACACCTGTTCGGGCTGATTGCCGTATCGTTCCGCCATTTCCCGATGCAGGCGCTGCATTTCCTCGTGCAGGATGTCGAGTTTTGCGCCGCGTGTGCGGTGGGCGGCAATCTGGGCGGCCTCGGCGCTGTTAATCCCTTCCGCTGCGAGATGCTCTTTGATCTGCTGCCGGCGTGGGCTGCTGGCCTCAAGATATTCCTGCGTATAGCCCTTGATCTCGGGCGCGCCGTTGGCGCTCTGTTCGATCTGATAGCCCATGCCGCGCAAGCGCAGAGCAAGTTCAGAGCGATAAATAGCGGTAGCGTACTGCTGCGAACGGTAAAGCTCTCGCGGTTGCAGAGCGCGCATTTGGCCGTTCTCGCGCTCCGTCATATTGAAGAACACGACATGCGTGTGTAGCTGCGGGGCGGCGTAGCCGTTCACCGGGCGGCTGCTGTCATGTTCAAACCTGGCGGCAATCCATTTGCCGGTAGTCTCGGGAAGATGATAGCCACCGATGCGGGCCTGCACGTACTTCTCAAGCTCACTTAGGGCAATCTCTACGCTCTCGCGGTGGGCCATACGGACACGTTCATCTCCGGCAACCAACGCTGTGAGTGAAACGCTCTTGGGAGCGGAGAAGGTTGCGTCCCATCCGGCGCGGTGTTCCAGCGTGCGGACCGTCTTGCCGTGTTCGTTAACGTATCCGGTCGCGGAGCGGTGCTGGATTGATTGCACGCCGCTCAGCGGATGCTGGCCCTCGGCAAGCCGGGCGAAGTGCTCTTGCGAGACCTCGCCCGTCAAGCCCCATTGCTGCGCCAGCCTACCGTGCCACTCACCTTTTATCCTCTCGC